>Ga0210400_10000054_pt1 | contig 190805 bp, 167 predicted proteins | sample IncBWH26MmetaG_FD_155456 | JGI IMG/M metagenome (GOLD analysis project Ga0210400, IMG submission 155456) | Forest soil microbial communities from Barre Woods Harvard Forest LTER site, Petersham, Massachusetts, United States - Inc-BW-H-26-M | ecosystem: Environmental > Terrestrial > Soil >... | reverse complement strand
GCTCGGATACAGGTAAATAGTAGGCTCTCCCGATACGGGGCATGTCATGAGGAAGTCGAGGTTTACCGAGTCACAGATCGTTGCGATCTTGAAGGAAGGCGAAGCCGGAGTCGCACTCAGCGAGTTGACCAGGAAGCATGGGATCAGCCGTGCGACCTACTTCAACTGGCAAGCGAAGTACGGCGGACAAATCCCAAAGCGCTCATCGACGGCCGATTACTCCCGAGAAGTCGGCTTCTCTCCAGCGATTGGTTGGTCACTGCTGGCGCGTTTCACAGGACTAATGTTGAGTTCGGTAAACATTGGTCGCTGAGCGCATTGGCCTGAAGGCAACAGTTGAGCCAAGGGTCATTTGGCCGGAAATGCGACTATTCGGCCAAGCGACGAGAAGCCCGTTCTAACTAAGCCTCCGCCGCCAGCCTTAGCTCTATCTCGCACATGACGATCGTCAAAACTTCAACCTCTTATTTCGCCTGCGCCAGCTCTGCAACAACGGCCGCAATTTTATCGAGTGTCTCAACCCAGCCCTCGAATTGACCGCTCTCTTTTGCGCTCTCCATGGGTTCATTTCCAATCAAGGTGAGCTTCGTCTGGCCGTTCCCGAGATCCTCAAAGATGGCCATGTCGTACGCGCCGTCGATGGACTCAGGTTCGATTCCTAACTCCTCAGGCTCAATCTTGTTTCCCTGCGGGTCGGAGAAGTACATGGAGTAAACAATCTTCTCGTGCAGAACAATCTCGTGGTATTCCCCAGCATTCCAGCCCTCCTGCCCATCCGGTGTTCTCATGCAGTAGAGAAATTTTCCTCCCACGCGAAAATCAATCTCGCAAGCGGGGCAGCTAAAGCCTTTCGGCCCCCACCACTGCATCACGTATTTCGGGTCGGTCCACGCCTTCCAAACCAATGCGCGTGGGGCATCAAATACTCTAGTGACAACCATCCGCTCTTTCTCGTTAACCGTGTTTTTTGTCATCTCTGACCTCCGCTTTTTTCATTTGATTCACAACCACATCCAACTTGTCGAAACTCTCTTCCCAGAATCGGCGATAGCTAATCGCCCAGTCGCTGACTGTCTTTATCGCCTCTGGCCTAAGCGTGCACACGCTCTCTCTTCCACGCTTCGTCTTGATCACAATCCGCGCCCGCACCAGGTAGGCAATATGTTTTGAAATCATCTGCTGCGAGAGTGCAAACGGTTCCGTCAATCCATGCACAGAGGCAGGCCCATGGGAGAGTCGTTCGATCATCGCCCGGCGGGTTGGATCAGACAGAGCCGCAAATGTTGTATCTAACTTATCCACAACCATATGGTAGTGAATTATCCGTCGATGTCAAGTGTGAATTTTAGAGTTCCCGATTGGTGTTTCCTGGTCTCTGAACCCTGACACCTGCGCTAATTTATGCTTCCCCATGCGCCGCGTATCGCAGCTGGGTGCATGGTTTAACAAATAGGCTTCCTTTAGGCTTCCTTGCGCAATTACTCATTAATTTGACGACTAGAGTGCCACCGCAACCTGCGCGGGAGCGCGAGCCGTCGCGGCGGAGGCCCTGGCATCAGGGGCCGGGGGATGCGGATTGCCGTTGGAACCTGTTCTCGATGTATGGCCGGCCCGTTGGGCAAGTGATCTTTGCCAATTGGCTTGCTACGACCTCCGCGATGAGTGGTAAATCGCCAATCCACTCATCGAGGAGATTAGTACCGGGAAGTCGGCTTGTAGGAAGTGATCCCCGCGCAGGCATCGGTTCTCGACGGATTACGACCCACTCGGAAATAATCCACTTGGGCGCTTAACGCCCAAATCGGGAACTGGCCCACTAACGAAATGGCGCGATCACGCGGTGGGTTTGTCGGGCACGGGCTGCGTGGCGAGGAAATCTTCGCGAAAGCGCACGGCATAGGAATCCAGAAGCTGCGCGATGCGCTCCGGAGTTTTTGCTTTCAAGATGAATCCGGCGTGGTGATATTTTTTGACGCGATAGACGATTTCCGGATCGTCGTAGGCGGAAGTGTCCGGCTGTTCTTGCCTCGCGAGCGAAAGTATCACTCCGGCGTAATCGCGCCGGATCTCAGGCATTTTGTATGGGCGATTCCCGGCGTCGACCTCGAGACGCGCCCATTCACGCCAGAGATTGATTCCCGAGGAGGCTTCGATCACGTCGGCGATGTAGGCGCCGCCGACACGTGCGGCCACCTCGATGAAATAAAATCTCCCCGAATCGTTTGCTTTCAGGAATTCGGCGTGGGTGACGCCACGCATCAGACCCAATCCTTCGATCAGCTTCCGATTGAGCGCATGCAGATTGTTCGCGTCGGCGGATCCGCGCGGAAGAGCGCGCGTGGTGAACACGCCGCCTTGATGGGAAACGTCGAGAGGCGGGGCGCCGTAGGCGTGCGCTTCGGCAAAGATCACTTCCCTCTCGGAAACGACACCGTCCACGTGAAAAACGCTGCCGGGCACGAATTGTTCCAGCAAGTAATACGACTGCTGGTCTCCCAGCTTATCGAGCCAGGGCCAGAGCTCCGCCGCATCGTGAATCTTTTTCATTCCGACGCCGGAAGCCTGGGAACGCGGCTTGAGCAGCCATGGGCCGGGCACACGGTCCATGAATGCGCGCAGATAGTCGTAATTGAGAACGTGCGCGAACTCCGGCACGAGGATGCCGGCTTCCCTGGCGCGGGAGCGCATAGCGAGCTTGTCGCGGAAATAACGCACCGTGGAGAGACCCATGCCGGGGATGCGCAGGTGCTCCCGCAGCGCCGAGACGTTTTCCATGTCGAATTCATCGAGCGCGACGATGCGGTCGATCGGCTGGGAGCGCGCCGCGTAGCTCACGGCATAAATCAGACCTTGGAGCGGCAGCTCTTCCGGCATGGTGAAAATTTCATCGATGGATTCCACCGGCCAGTTAGCGTGACGCAGCTTTTCGACGGTGAGCAGCAGGACGCGGCAGCCCATCGCTTTGCAAGCGCGGAAAAATTCGTGGCCCTTTTCGTAGGAACTTACGCAGAGGATAGTAACTGGCCGGTCTTCGCGCATGGCCTTCCCGAAGTTTGGCGATTCGAGCGCGGATTATAGCGCGCCCTCGCCGGCAGGAAACAAGAATTGCAAAAATGGCCCGACACGCTGCGCCCACGCCGCTTCGTTGTGTTCGGCGCCTTCCACGCGCGCGTAGTAGAGATCCTCACCCAGACGCCAGCCTTTCTCGACCAGAACATCGCGGAACTGCTCGACGTCCTGCACGACGCGCGGCCCTTCGCGCGTGCCGGTATCGAGCCAGATGCGCGGGCGGGGAAAGACGCGCGCCGATTCCGCGAAGCGAGCGATCACGCGCTGGTTCCACCACACCGAGGGGGAGAGCGCCGCGAGTTTTCCAAAAGTGTGCGGCATCTTCAGACCGATGTAGAGCGTGACCAGGCCGCCGAGCGACGATCCGCCCAACCCCGTGTTGGCCGGCCCGGGGAGAGTGCGGTATTCGCTTTGCGCAAAGGGCAGCACTTCTTCCGTTAAAAATTTCGCGAAGCGGTCCGCGCGGCCTCCGCCGAGCCGGGACACCTTTGTCGGCGTATACTCCCGCACGCGCGCTTTTCCGGCGTTGTAAATCCCCACGATGATCAGCGGCTGGACCGTGCCGTTGGCAATCACACTGTCGGCGGTTTGCCCCACGTGCCAGTCCATGCCGGGAATGAAGGAGGTTGCGCCGTCAAAAAGATTTTGGCCGTCCTGTAGATATAAGACCGGATAGCGGCGCTGGGGTTGCTCGTCATAGCCGGGCGGAAGATAGACGATCAGGTCGCGCTGATTCCGAAGGAAACGCGAACGAAACCGCTGATGCTTGCGAAGTTGGCCGGAGCTCACGGCTCATAGTAACGCAAGTCTTGAATAGGTGGGGAAGTCACAGTCGGGGCTCTTTGGAAGATACTTCGCCGAATTGACAGAAAGCGTGGCGGACAACTGGTCAGATGCGACCGTTGTGAATTCTTATCCTAATATTTTCGCAGGACGCCGATCACGCGGCCTTGAATCTTTACGTCGCTGGCCGCGACCATTATCGGCCCCATTTCGGAGTTCGCGGGCTGGAGGCGAATCTTGCCTGCGCCTTCGCGGTAAAACCTCTTGAGCGTCGCTTCTTCCCCGCCGACCAGCGCCACCACAATGTCACCGGCGTTCGCCACCTGAGTTTGTTCGCAAACCACGTAATCGCCGTCCATGATGTGATCCTCGATCATGGAGCTACCCTTTACCTGCAGGACGAACGAATTTCCGCCGCGCGCGAAATCTCCCAATGAAATCGTTTCCCGTTCTTCAATCGCTTCCAACGGACGGCCGGCGGCGATGCGCCCGACCAGCGGCAACTCCTGAACCTTGCGGTCCAGCACTTGATCTTTCACGGACTTCGGCAACTGTAAAATCTCAATCGAGCGGCTCTGGTTATACCCGCGTCGGATAAAGCCTTTTTTCTCGAGCGTGGTGATGTGTTTGTGCACGGTGGCGAGCGAGGTCAGCTTCATGCCCTTGCCGATCTCTTCGAAGCTCGGCGCGTAGCCGTGCTTGGTCTCAAACGCGACCAGGTAATCCAGAACTTCCTTTTGCCGTTTGGTAAGGGCCATGTTCGCGCCTCCGCCGGGAATCTCCGGGCAAAGCTACTGTAGGCGAATGTAAAGCGAACGTCAAGCGAAAGTTTCGATTGTGCGCGCGGCTCCGCGAGCTTTCCGGGTATTTATAATGATATACACAACAGCGATGGAACAACCTTCAAGACTCTCCGCCTCTATCATCGCCGCGGCAGTTGTGGCCATGGTGGGCAGCGTGCTCTTCTTTCTGTCTTGTGCTGCCGCTCTGGCCAGCATCCTGTTTATCCCGCCTTCGGGCAGCGCGCAGAATCTGCCGCCGTTCGCAAAGACTCTGTCTATAGGTATGACGGCGGTTATGATTTGCGTTTCCATCTTTGGCTTCGTCACAGGCATTGGTCTGCTCCGGCTGAAAAATTGGGCGCGCATCTCGGCAATTGTTTGGGGTGGTTTCTGTATTTTCTTCGGCGTTATCGGAATTCCCATCGTCTTACTCATGCCGTTCGGCCAAATGCCGAATGCTCCCGCCGTCGAGCCGGGAGTCTTTTCTCTCGTGCGGGTGTTCCTAATCATTGTTTATGGCGTGCCGCTTGCGATTGGCGTCTGGTGGCTGATCCTGTTCAACCGCAAAAATATCAAAGCCAAATTCGCGGGTGCTGCACCCTCCGCCAGCTTGACTGCGGAGGCGAGGCCTCGCTGCCCTATAGCGATTACTGTCCTCGCGTGGTTTTTCATCGGCTCGGCCGCCAACGTCGTCATCTACCCTTTTCTCCCCTTTCGAATGCCGTTGATTCTCTTTGGCCACATCTTCCCCGGCGTTTCCGCAACTTCCTTCTTTGTTCTTTCTTGTCTTCTCCTCCTCGTTGCGGGGATTGGCCTCCTCAAGCTGCGGCGCTGGAGCTATTCGTTCACGATAGGTTTGCAACTTTTATTCCTCACCAATGGATTGCTGACTTTTCTAAACCCCAACTTCGAACGCGTGATGGCAGACATCATCAAACAAACCAACAATGCGACGCACTTAAGCGACGGTATTCTCGATTCCTCGCATTACACTCACTTTCTGCATGTGACGATGTATGGTGGGCTTTTGTTTTCTGTTGTGATTTTGGTTCTGCTTTTCTACTACCGGGAGCGCTTCCTGCAAGCCGCGGAAGCGAAGAAGCTCGAACAATCCTCTCGGACCAGCTGAGTTCGAATCGTTCCTTCCATCGTCGTCCCTTTACGGGCGAAACCTCTCCGCATCTACGCGCGTCTTTTCTTTAACGACACATTTACGCACGGCGGACTCTCTCCCCACCGCGCGCGGGCGGGTATGGTATTCTTTTTAGGCAGGCTTCCGGCGGCACGCTCTCCTGGTTCCTTCACATCAGACTGCCAGGCATTGCCTGCGTGAACTTCGCTCTCTCGGGGGAACTTGTTGAGGAGCCGAGGAACACAACTGGCGACCAGCCAGGGGTCCACTGCGGGGTAAAGCGTCAAAATGTCCACGGTCACCGAAGTCCCACTGCCTAAACACAAGCGCGAGGTAATCGACCAGGCGGTCATCCGCTTTGCGGGCGATTCCGGCGACGGGATGCAGATTACCGGCAGCCAGTTCACCAATACGGTTGCGCTGTACGGCAACGATATAGCCACGTTTCCGGACTTCCCCGCTGAAATTCGCGCGCCTGCAGGCACACTCCCCGGTGTAAGCGGGTACCAACTACACTTTTCCTCGAGCGACGTTTACACGCCCGGCGACGCGGTCGACGTGCTGATCGCGATGAATCCCGCGGCGCTGAAGATGAACGTCGCCGATCTCAAGGCCAACGGCATCCTGATCGTCAATTCGGACAGCTTTACGGAAAACGATTTGCGCAAGGCGCAGATGCAGTCCAATCCGCTCGAGGATCATTCGCTCGACAAGTTCCGGCTGTTTTCCGTCGGGCTGGAACGCCTCACGCGCGCCGCGCTCCAGCATCTGGGTCTCGACGCGAAGTCGATGGACCGCTGCAAGAACTTTTTCGCGCTGGGCATGTGCTATTGGCTGTACAACCGCTCGATGGACCCGACGGTTCGCTGGATCGAAGACAAATTCAAGAACAAGCCGCTGCTGGTCGAAGCGAACAAGCTGGCGATGAAAGCGGGCTACTCGTATTGCGAAGCCACAGAAGCATTTCAAATCAGCTACGAGATTCCGCCGGCAAAGCTTTCGCCGGGCGTTTACCGGAATCTGAGCGGGAACCAGGCACTCGCGCTAGGCTTCGTCACCGCGTCGCAAAAATCCGGGCTGCGGCTTTTTCAGGGGAGCTATCCCATCACGCCGGCGTCTGACATTCTTCACGAGCTCTCGCAATACAAAGATTTCGGCGTGATGACGTTTCAGGCGGAGGACGAAATCGCGGCGATTACCAGCGCCATTGGGGCGTCTTATGCGGGTGCGTTGGCCATCACCACCACGTCTGGACCGGGGATGGCTCTCAAGACGGAGGCTCTCGGCCTGGCCGTGGCCATCGAACTTCCACTGGTCATTTGCGATATTCAGCGCGGGGGGCCTTCCACGGGCCTGCCGACAAAAACCGAGCAGGCGGATCTTCTGCAGGCATTGTTCGGGCGCAATTCGGAAGCGCCGATCCCGGTGATCGCACCGGCTACGCCGAGCGATTGTTTCTGGGCCGCGCTCGAGGCGAGCCGCATCGCCGTAAAGTATATGGTGCCGGTGATTATCCTTTCGGACGGGTATCTGGCGAATGGGGCGGAGCCATGGCGCATTCCTGACGCCGCGAGTATTCCGGAAATTCCGGTTCACTTCGCGAAAGAAGCAAATTCGCCCAACGGCTACCTGCCTTACAAGCGCGATCCCCAAACGCTGGCGCGCCCTTGGGCTGTGCCCGGAACTCCGGGGCTCGAGCACCGCGTCGGCGGCCTCGAAAAACAGGATGTGACGGGCAACATCAATTACGAGCCGCTCAATCACGAAAACATGGTGCGCATCCGCGCCGCGAAGGTTGCGGCCATCGTGCAGGACATTCCTGACGTTGTTCCCGTGGGCGACAACGCGGGCGACCTGTTAATCGTCGCGTGGGGCTCGACGCACGGCGCAATCACGGCCGCTATGAACGCGCAGCGTGCCGAGGGTCGCAAGATCGGTCACGTGCACTTGCGGCATCTTAATCCGCTACCCGCGAACCTCGGCGAAGTCCTCAAACGTTATAAGAAAATTCTCGTGCCCGAGCTGAACATGGGGCAACTGCTTTGGGTTCTGCGGGCAAAGTTCCTGGTGGACGCTATTGGCCTGAACAAAATTCAGGGCCGGCCGTTCAAGCAAGCGGAGCTCGAGCAGAAGATCGAAGAGGTTTTGGGCGTTTAGTAGCACACTTCAGTCTGTGCACTTCTGTAGAAAGAATTTCGACCGCACAGCCTGAAGCCTGTGCCACGGGGAAAGAATTCAGGAGCACTAAGAATGTCGACCGCAACGCTGCCACCGCCACTCACGAAAAAAGACTTTCAGACCGACCAGGAAGTGCGCTGGTGCCCCGGGTGCGGCGATTACGCCATTCTTTCCGCCGTACAATCCATTTTTCCTGAGCTCGGCATCAAGCGCGAGAATTTCGTGGTCGTCTCCGGCATCGGATGCTCCAGCCGGTTTCCCTACTACATGAACACTTTCGGGTTCCATACGATTCATGGGCGCGCGCCTGCCGTTGCCACGGGAATCAAGGCGATTCGTCCCGAACTGGAAGTTTGGGTTGTCACCGGCGATGGGGACGCGCTATCCATCGGCGGAAATCACACCATTCACATGCTTCGCCGAAATGTCGGGCTCAAGGTGCTTCTGTTTAACAATCGCATCTACGGCCTCACGAAGGGCCAGTATTCACCGACCTCCGAGTTCAACAAGAAAACAAAGTCGAGTCCCTTTGGCTCCGTGGACCGGCCATTCAATCCGGTTTCGCTGGCCATCGGCGCGGAGGCTACCTTTGTGGCGCGCTCCGTGGATGTGTTCCAGCAGCACTTGAAGGAAACGCTGAAACACGCTGCCGCGCACAAAGGATCTGCGTTCGTCGAGATTCTACAGAATTGCAATATCTTTAACGACGGCGCCTGGGACGCTCTCACGGAGCGCGAGGCGCGCAACGAACATATTATCCAACTAGAAGACGACAAGCCCCTGATCTTCGGCAAGAACCGCGACAAAGGCATTCGCCGCAAGAACGACGGCGACATCGAAGTGGTCCAGCTCGGTAACGGTGTCACGGAAGCCGATCTTGTCGTCCACAGCGCTCACAACCCACGAGCGTCTTACGCTTTCTTGCTTTCGCACATGGAGCACCGCCCTGGCTTCCCCACGCCTATTGGAGTGTTTCGTGCCTGGGACGACCTCCCGCGCTACGAAGACGTCATGAACCAACAGATCAAAGATGTTATCGCCAAGCGCGGACCCGGCGATCTGACCAAACTCCTTCGCACCGGCGACACCTGGGAAGTTCGTTAGTCCCCGGTAGATTGAGCTCGCGAAATTGAAGGTTTCTACTACCGCCAACAGTCTCAGCCCAGAGCGAATTCCGCCAAAGCACGATGCACTTCAGGAGTCTGCGCATTAAGCGTTGGTATCTCGAACTTTACGGGACGGCCCGGTCTAATTTCCACGCGATCTGATGTGTTCGCTGGATCCAGGGATACACAATCACAGCAACAAAGCAACTGTCCGCTTTTGCACAGTCCACCCTCCACGCGTTTGTTAGGTTAGGAACTCGCGCCGAATATCGCAAGAGGTGAGGCATGTTGAATCCGCAAGACTGATTGGAGGTTAACTTGAGGATACAGATGCAGTGCCGCGGCGGCTATTACGGGTATTCGAAATGGGAGATCCGCGGGGGCCCGGGCGTAGTTGGAACGGCTGTCCTTATCGCGGTGATCTTGTAGCTGGTCGGCGCGTTGCGTTGATCATGCCAGGAACGATCTGAACTCGAGGGAAAGACCCCTTTTAGGTTTGAAGTTATAATCAGGGCGGAAAGGAAACGGAATTTTGCCATCGAAGACACATACTTTCTCCAGGACAGGCCTTGCGACCGTTTGCGCTCTGGTCCTGATTTTATCGTGGCCGGCGCGCTGCGCGGCCTACTCCGTGCTGTCTCATGAAGCCATCATCGACTCGGCTTGGGATACCAACATCAAGCCCATCCTGCTCCAGCGCTTTCCACAGGCCACACCGGACGAACTGCGGCAGGCACACGGGTACGCTTACGGCGGCGCCATTATTCAGGACTTGGGGTATTACCCGCATGGCAGCATCCTCTTCAGCGATCTGACGCACTATGTAAGAAGCGGTGATTTTGTTCTTGCGCTCCTCCGCGACGCGCAGGAATCGAATCAGTTGAATGATTATGCTTTTGCGCTGGGAGCACTCGCGCACTACGCCGCGGATATCGCAGGTCATCCCATTGCAACTAACCGCGCGGTGGCCCTCCTCTATCCCAAGCTGAAGAAAAAATTCGGCGACAGCGTAACATACGAGGATGATCCCCTCGCGCATGTCAAAACGGAATTTGGCTTCGACGTCCTGGAAGTCGCGCAACAGCGCTACGCTTCAGACAGCTATCACGATTTTATCGGTTTTCAGGTAGCGGCCCCTCTGCTGGAACGGGCGTTCCAGGAAACTTATGGCCTGCCATTGAAGGCGGTCCTATCCGATGAAGACAAGGTCCTTAATTCCTACCGCCGCGCCGTCAGCAAACAGATTCCACAAGCCACGCGCATTGCCTGGACGCTCAAGAAAGACGAAATTCAGAAAGATGCGCCCGGGATCACCAAGAGGAAATTTCTTTACAATATCTCGCGCGCCAGCTATGAGAAGCAGTGGGGCAAAAATTATCAACAACCGACTTTTTGGGAGAAGTTTCTGGCGTTCCTCTACAGACTGTTACCCAAAATCGGGCCCCTCCGTGTGCTGCAATTCCGCACGCCCACCCCGCAAACGGAAAAATTGTTTGAGCAAAGCTTCAATGCCACACTGGATCGTTACCGGGCTCTTTTGTCCGACGAGGCAGCGGGGCATCTTGAATTGATCAACATGAACTTTGATACCGGCGTGATGACCGGGCCAGGGAAATATCGCATGAATGACGATGCTCACGCCAAGCTTCTCGGCAAATTGGCCGACGAAAAATTTGCCGGAGCCTCGCTCGAGATGCGCGCGGAGTTGCTCCACTTCTTTTCCGAGCCTGACGCGCCATACGCTACAAAGCGCGATGCCAAGGCGTGGGCCAATGTCCAGGTGCAGCTCGAGCAGTTGAAGGCTGCACCCCCGCCGGAGGTTTTGCCATCGGTCCAACCGGCGAAGCTTCCCTCCCCAGATAGACCGTAGGTCCAACTAACGGAGACGGAAAGTGTTCAAAATTGCATAGACCCCCGCCTTCGTTGGCGCTAGCATCCGCACGATTCAGAGCTAGACGACTGCTGTCTGGATGAATCTACGGATCCTTATGTCGACTAGCCGAGTTCTTGGTGCGGTCTTCCGTTTTTCAATTCGAAACTTCGGAGGTAAAGGATGAAAGTCAAGATCACGATGGTATTTCTTGCGTTGTTCCTGTTTGGGGGTACTGCCGGACTGACTACAGCCCAGGACACAACAAAAACCACCCACAAAAAAACGCGGACGCTGTCGGGCTGCCTTCAAGCAGGCGATTCCGCCAAAGAATACAAGTTGACTACGGCGAGAGGCGGCACTTGGGAGCTCCACGGCGACTCCGTCAAGCTCGGCGATCATGTCGGTCATACGGTTAGGATTACCGGCGTGGTCTCCAATGCCAAAATCCACGGCATGACGGAAGACGCGAAGGACGAGGCAAAAGAGCACGGCGTGGCTAAGAACTCCACCGAGCATGGTCACATGACTGTCACGTACCTGAAAATGGTCAGCGACAGTTGCTCAAAATAACGCTCAACTTACAGTGTTGAATGGGGCCCTTCACCTTGCTCGTCGGAAGGTGATGAGGCGGATTTGTGGCCTCAGACAGATTTGACTTCTGAAATCTCTGCCGTAGGCAGAGTGTAAACTGTCATTCCTGGCCTCGATTGTGTTGGGTTTGGTGATGCAATCTGCTGGAAGTCCGGAAGATAAATCTACACCTATAATCACGATGTTCGGCTCATTTCTCCCGAGTCTTTGGTCGTCAGCCGGCTAACTTCCGAAGACGTGGTAATAGGAATCTGGCTTGCTAACGGGACGGCCCCATGCTTGGTGACTTGCAGTGCTGGGTGTATACTTCGCCCATTCTCACCAACTTTGGAATGCTTCTAAATGTCGGATTCGGCTGCCTCCCAAGGTCTGAAGTCTGAGCCTCCCGCGAACGAACCCCGGCTGGAGTCGTGGGGTGAGATTGCAGCGCACCTGCGCCGCGATGTCCGCACCGTCCAGCGGTGGGAGAGATCTTACGGACTCCCGGTCCGGCGTCTACAAGTCGGGAAGCTCGCCACGGTTTATGCGTATCAGTCCGAGTTGGATAGGTGGTTTCTAGAGCGCCAGCCGAAGCCTGAAAATGAAGATTCTCCGCCGGATGCGTCTCCTGGCGAGAGCGAAGTATCCATTACTAAGAATCTTTTTGGCTCGCGTGGCCTGCAAAAGGGCCTTCTTTTTGCACTGGTCTTGCTTGTCGTCGGCGGCACCTATTTCTTTCTGCACAAGCGGCAACATCTAGTAGGCCGCGCCCCTGAAAAAACTCGCTTGTTTGTCCGTCCTTTCACCGATCATAGCGGAGACTCGAGCCCCAATGATTTCGCCGAGGGACTGACGGACGAGATCAATACGCAGCTCGGACGGTTGGACCCGGACCATCTGGGAGTGATTGCTCCGTTCTCGGCCAAGCTCTTGAGCGGCCAATCCATTCCGGATCTTGTCAATCTTCTCGGAATTCAGTACGTCCTCGAAGGCAGCGTGCGCCGGGCCGGAGCCCGGGTCCGCATTGACGTGAATCTTGTTTCCGCGGGCGATCAGACTCCTCTATGGGCCGATTCCTATACCGGCGATCTAAGCGATATTCTGAAGGTCCAGGACGAAGTCTCCGCCGCTGTCGCAGAAAAAATTCTCACCAGGCTTCCGCGCCCGGCTGCGCCGGCCCTTGCGAACTCCGTCGACTTCGAGGGATATCAGGCTTATCTGCTGGGCAGGCGCTTTTGGGCGATACGCGATCTGCCCCACAGTATCGAGGCGTATCAAAAAGCGGTACAAAAGTTGCCCAATTATCTTTTGGCCCACTCAGGCTTAGCCGCCGCATACGCAATATCCGGCGAGGCTCCGAACGACGTCGTCCCCGCCACCGTGTCGGCTCCCAAAGCGCGGGAGGAAGCGCGCCGCGCTTTGGCCATCGATCCCAAGAGCGCCGAAGCGCACTACGTTCTCGCCAACCTTGCTATGAGCTATGACTGGGACTTGTCGACAGCCGAGCGCGAATTCTCCGAAGCGCTCCGTCTCGAGCCCAATAACCCTACCGCCCATCAGTGGTTGGGCCAGTTTTGGATGGTTCGCAACCATATTCCTGAAGCCCAGGCCGAAACCGGCAAAGCGCTTGACCTCGATCCCGTTTCCCCCATCTTTACCACGGCGCGCGCGGAAGCCTACTACTATGCTCATGACTTTGACTCGACCGTGTCTCACGCCAAATTAACGCTCGACCAAACGCCCAATTTCGTGCTCGCCGAATTCTGGCTTGGCTCTGCCTATCGCGAGAAGAAAATGTATCCGGAGTCCCTCGAGCACTTTCAAAAAGCCTGCAAGCTGGCCACGGATAATCCAGCTCTCTTGATGGCCTACGGGCATTCCCTAGCCTCATCTGGTGATATTCCCGGAGCTAGGAAAGTCTTGAATGACCTTACGGCCCTGTCGCGCAAACGCTTTGTGCCTGCCATCTATTTTGCTGGCCTTTACACAGCTCTGGCAGACAAGGATTCGGCTTTCAAGTGGCTGGACAAAGCCGTAGCAGAGCACGACGACCGCCTGATTTACCTGGGAGTTGATCCCATTGCCGATCCGCTGCGATCAGACCCTCGTTTCCGCGCCGTTATGAATCGCCTTCATTTGCAGTAAGTAACTCCGACTTCGAAGATTCTCTCTCCTCACCTCCACAACTGGGGGCAAGTTGTCTACAAATAACCACATGTCAACCTCTCCAGCCTCTTCCTGAGCCCTAAACCGCCTTCCCTGGTACGACATACAGCGGTATCCGACGCCATGGCCCCCTCATCGTCCCTTGTCGCTTGAACGTCGTCTTGGGGCCCCTGTAGCGTCCCTTCCAGGGCCGGCGTTGTGAATTTCTTTGGGGGGCAAGCAGATGCCCAAGAATTTTCCTGATCCCACTCGGAATCATGTTTCTCGTGAGCACCACCCTGACCGCTCTTCGGAGTTCCTTGCGACAGGGCTTTCGTCCGCGCGGCTGCTAGTCGATGGCTGAATGGAGGTTGATCATGTTCATCTCGTTGCTTGGCGTTACTCTGCGGGGCTTACTTTTCACCGTGACCGGCTCCTGTCTCGTCGCGGAGCTCTCCGGCTACTGGCTCCATCGCTTGATGCACAGCGATCGGTTCCCGGTGTTGAGCCGTGGTCATCTGATTCATCACTTTCTCGTCTACGGCCCAAATCAGGCGCTGCGCACCGAGAAGTACGAGGACGCGACGCGCCATCGCGTTTCGCTTGGCAACATCGGCCTCGAATGGCTGGTTCCTTCGGCCGTGATTTTGTCTTTCTCTTTGGTAGTAATGATCTGGCTTCACGTTCCCCGCGTTTACCAGATAGTTGCTCTTTGTATGCTCGTGATCTGGCCCTTTTTCATGTTCAGTTATTTGCACGACCGCATGCATTTGCGCAATTTCTGGATGACTCGGGCGCCGTTACTCAAATTGTGGTTTGTGAAGGCGCGGCGCTTGCACGATATCCACCATCGTTCGCTGAACGATCAAGGACGACTGGATCGAAATTTCGGAATTGGCTTCTTTTTTTTCGACCGTTTTTTCCGCACTATCTCGAAGCGTCACCGTCCCTTCAATTGCGCTGGGTACCGAATGGCCCAGCTTCGCTACAACTTGAATCGCGATCACGATGAAGATTCGACATGCATACCGTCGGGCTTTCGCGCCGGTGACATTACGTATCGTTGACTGTGCGCCGTCAATTTTTCTTTGTTCCGTAGCGGTCGCCGAAGAAGTCTCCTTTGTTCCAAGTCGGCCGCTGCGGGTCGTCGGCAATCAAGTCCCCGAGTAAAAACACGAACCGTCCGTACTTGGCGGCCTCGTCAAACAGCAGCCCCGGCTGTTGCATATCGTCGCCAGGCTCATGATATCTTTCCAGTTCCCATTTCTTGAAAATGGACTCGGGATTGATCTTCGGATCGCTGGACTTGAAACCGGGCACGGGGAACACGGCCGGCACTCCTTGCTTCACGAAGGAGTACTGATCGCTTCGGATAAAAACGGTTTCTTCCGGCATGGGGTCCGGACTCACTCCCAGATGCATGCGATCCGCGGCCTTCTTGACGACCGCGTCGAGACTCGAATGTTCCGCGCCGAAAGCAACGATATCTTCGAGCGGCCACAGCATCTCGTCTTCATCCATGTTCACGTCCGCGACGATGGCGTCCTTCGCCACCGTCGGGTAGTGAGCGAAATAGTCCGAGCCGAGGAGTCCCGCCTCTTCTCCGGTCACGGAAACAAAGAGCAGCGAACGCCGCGGCCGCGGATTACGCTTGGTGAACGCGCGCGCGATCTCCACCAGCAGCGACGATCCCGAGGCATTGTCGAGCGCACCGTTATAGATGCCGTCGCCATTCACCGGCTTGCCGATTCCCAGATGATCTGAATGTGCTGTGTAGACCACGAATTCGCTCTTCAAAATGGGGTCGCTTCCCTCGAGCTTCGCGACGACATTCGGGCTCCGAACGTCCTCGAGCTCGGTCACGTTGTGAATTTTCGCCTTTAGCGGCAGCGCGAACGATTTCGGCGTCCCGGCCTTGATGTCCGCAAACACTTCGTCCGCGGTATGCCCGCTCCCCTCGAAGAGTTTCTTCGTTTCTTCCATGCTCAAGGTCGCTCCGCCCTTCAGCTCCGGAAAGTAATCATTCGGGCGGCCCTGCTTGTCGAGCCAGTGGAACTGGGGAAAATCCAGATCGCGCGTCTGTTTGCTGAACGGATAGATGTCCTCGAGGATGGGGTCCGAAATCACGATCATTCCGACCGCGCCGTGCGCCACGGCAATCGCTTCCTTCACTTCGATTGCGGAGTAGTGCGCTTTCACTGAGGATTCAAAATGAGGAGCGTTGTAGGCCACGACGACAATCTTTCCCTTGGCGTCTATCCCTTTGTAATCGTCATACCCTTGCTCCGGGGCGGTTACTCCGTCCCCGGCAAACACGAGTGGAGCCTCAGCGGAACTGTCCGCCCTTCCCGGGTCAACGGAAGTAATAAAATCCTTGCGGTAAACCAGTTTCTGTTCTTTTCCGCTGCGCATTAGGGTCAACGTTGTCTTGGCTTCATCCGGCCGCCCGGAACGGAACGGCACGTTTTGAAAATAAGTTCCGTTGTCGCCGGACGGTTCGAGCCCCATTTGCTCGAACTGCGCCGCCATGAATTTCGCGGCGATTTCGTGACCTCTTGTCGCGGTTCCGCGCCCCTCCAAAAGGTCGTCCGCGAGGAATCGCATGTTTGCGCGAATTGCTTCCGGCCGGATCGTGGCCATGGCCGCGTCCGCCGCATCTCCGCCACCGCTCTGGCCGCGCGCCACACCGAGGAGCGCTACAAAGACGACGCCGCACATCATTGCAAAGACTGCCTTCGAGGAATTTCTCATCTCCACTCCATGATTGCGATTTTCTGGAAAAGCCGAGCGAGCTTAGTGCCCCCTGCCCCGGCTGTCAATCTTCTTTGACTACGGGTGCTGGGTCAGTCTGGAAGACAAATTTGGATTACTTCCGGATTGTCAACCACACGCCCACTGACGAGCCGATTGCGGGATCGTGAGTGATAATGAGATGTCGCTCGGAAACAACCTCTTGCCACTCGGCTCTTCATTCAGGTCTTTAACTTTCGACGAACGATTTTAGCCTGGACAGCGCCTGATCCCACTGCTCGGAGACGAAATCAAGATATTCCGTAATTCTTTCAATCGCCTGCGGATCGAATTCAAATCGGGTCTCTCGACCCTTACGGACGCTGTGCACGATTTCTGCCCTCTCCAAAACTCGAAGGTGCTTGGTGATCGCCTGTCGCGTAAGCTTGGAGCCCTCTCTTAGCTGAGAGATCGAACGAGGCTGCCCGCCGCAAAGTTTCGTAACCAGCGATAGCCTCGTCTCGTCGCCCAGTGCGGCAAAGACTGGCGCGTGAGCCTGCCGTTTGGCGGTTATGCTGCTACGACTTTTGCGCGACATAGCTCTCAATATTCTTCATTTGCGCTGTCCAACCGCCGTCATTCGTGCGGAATGCTTCGAGGCGGCGATCGCTGGGGATTTTGTCAAAACCGGATTCCGTGAGCAGAAGCCGCGTGCCGCTTTCGGTCTTCTCCAGCCTGAACTCGACGAGCGTTGGCGTCTCCTTCGAGTAATCTATTTTCGGATCGACGGCATAAGGGTGCCAAGTGAAGGAAAAGAGCCGTTCGGGCTCCATCTTCTGCACCACCGCCTCCCATTTGAGGTGCTCGTAGCCTGGGTACGTAATGTGGCCACGCGAGATCTGGCCCACCACGAACGGGCCATCCAATTTCACGCGAAACCACTCGCCGAACTCACGGTGATCCGTCAGGGCACGCCAAACCCGCGAAACCGGGGCCTTGAGTTCTATACGCTTCTCTATTCGATTGTCCATTGTTGAGCAACCCCTGGGTTGCAGATTAGCGCGGCCATACTGAAAAAGGCAACCGTTATGTTGCTCTTTTTTATGGCAAGACTCCCGGCTGTGTGCAAGTGCGAATTCCCCATTTTCTTTGCCGAGGAGCACCGAAGACAAGGTGGCACTCAAAGGAGCCATTTGGCGGTACAATCCCGCCTGCTACGGGACATAAGGAGAAAAACGATGAAGACAAGCCGCAGGTTGGCGGGATTGTGCGCAACAGTCGCCACGGGCGCAGCGCTCATGCTACCGCTCGCGGCGCTCGGCAGCGATACTCTCCTTATCCACGGCCACATCTATACGGGAAACCCCAAGGCGCCTTGGGCGCAGGCGCTGGCCATCACGGGGACGCGCATCGACGCGGTGGGAACCGATCAGGAAATCATGAGCCGGCAGCAAGCCAAGACTCAGGTAATCGATCTTCACGGCCAGACGGTTATCCCCGGAATTTCCGATTCGCACACGCACATGCTGTTCGGCGCCATGGCCCTGCACGGCTTCAATCTTTCCACGCCGGAGTCCAGCATCACCCCGGACAACGCGGACGTCCTCATCGAGAAGATCAAGAGCTACGCCGCGAGCCATCCCGCCGACAAATTCCTGTTTGGCAGGGCGGATTTCAGCACGGTACCGCCTTCGACGCCGACGCATGAACTTTTGGATCGCGCCGTCCTAGATCGTCCCGTAGTCATTCATAACACCAGTGAGCACGCGCTGTGGGTGAACTCGAAAGCTCTCGCTCTTGCGGGAATCACCAACCAGCCTGTCGCCGATCTTGCCGAGGAGCGATACATCATCCGCGATGCCAGCGGACATCCTAGCGGAGTGCTGCTCGAAGCGGCGATGGAGCTGGTCGAGCGCGCCGTCCTCGCACAACTCACGCGGGACGAAAAACTCTCGCTCCTTCGCGACGCCAGCCAATACCTGAATCGATACGGCATCACGAGCGTGGTCAACGCCACGGGAAGCCTGGCGGAGATTGAGCTTTACGCCGCTCTGCGCGACCGCGGGCAGCTCACCGTCCGCACTCGCACCTCATTCGGCGCGGTGGCCGTTAATCATCATTTGACTCCTGAATTCCTCGCAAATCTTGAAAAGGCGCGCACGCAATATCACGATGATTGGGTTTCCACGAATCTCGTGAAATTTTTCTCCGATGGCGGCAGCGGAATGATTCCCCCGCTCACCTATGAACCGGCCGAATATAAAAAACTCGTCCTGGAGCTGGACAAGCGCGGCTATCAGATTATGACTCACACGCTGCGCTCCGATACAGCGCGCTTGGTGCTTGACGCCTACGAGGAAGTGGAAAAAACGAATGGCCCGCGAGATCGCCGCTTCCGCATGGAGCACGGGGACATTATCGCGGCTGAGGATCTGCCGCGTTTTGCTAAGCTCTCCGTGCTCGTAAGCGTGCAGCCGACTTTCTGTTGCGGCGACATCGGGGCAAATTTTGACCCACAGGACAAAACGCCCACGGATCGATGGCAAAGCCTAGAAAAAGCAGGTGCGACGCTCGCCTTCGGAAGCGACTGGCCCTGTACCTGGCCGCCGAGCCCGTTTGTCAGCATTCAGGAAGCGGTCACCCGACAAGTTTGGCGTTCTGCCGCTACAAGCGCGATACCCGGAGGAGTTTTCGACGGCGCGGGCCAGGCCGGCAGCGCTCCCACGCTTGAAAGTTATGTGCCTGACGAGCGCATCACTGTGGAACAAGCTGTCAACGCGTACACGCGAGGCTCCGCTTATGCGAGATTTTCCGAGGATCGCCTCGGCACGCTCGAACCAGGGAAAGAAGCGGATCTCGCGGTGCTCTCGCAAGACATTTTTGCCGTGCTTCATGACGAAATTGGAAAGACGAGAGTGATGATGACCATGGTCGCCGGCAAAGTTGTCTTCACGGAGGCGAAATAACCGCAGCATTTGGGAGTGCTCTTGATGGGAGTCGCCTATCATCCGTACGATATCTTCAGAATTTGAATTGCAGATTGAGCTGGATTCGCCGCGGGGGTTGCGCCGACACAGCTTGCCCGAAAAATGGCGAGGTGATGACGCCCACGAACGTCGTGTCGTTCGTATGATTCAGCACGTTGAACGCATTCAGCGAGGCGGTGAGCGTAGGACCTTCTTTCTTGGCTTTGGTCAGCAGAAAATCATGTTGCATGTTCAGATCAAATTCGATTGTTCCCGGCCCGTGCAACGTGTTCCGCGCGAACCCCGTCGGCCGGTCGTTCAGAACTCCGTCGTGATTATTGTCGCCCCCCGTCGTGACATTGACAGGCTTGCCGGAATACAAGGATAAGGCGGCACCCACGGTGAAGAACCTGCTGGCCTGAGTCGAGCCGAGCAAATCGAATTTCTGCCGGCGATCGTTGTCCGAGCGCGCCCAATCGGCCGCGGGGTCGAAACTGCTCGCGGGGAAATAGGTGATTCCGCTGGTGTTGTTGTAGGTTTTGCTCAGAGTGTATTGCACTTGCCCGGTGAAATACTTGCTTGGCCGCCCGCGAAACGTCAGCTCCAGCGCATTGCTCTTCTGGTAGCCATCCGATTCCAATTGCCGCACCTGGCCCAGCAAAAGATTGGGGCGCGTTAGAAAACCCGGCGGCGGGGCGTTCACATCACGCGACAGAAACAAATCGATCCCGCGCGAACCCACGTACGTTGCGCTGAAGGTGCTTTTCTGCGTCACTTGCCGCTCCACTCCGATGCTGTATTGCACGGTGTAAGGAATCCGCAGCCTGGAATCGAGCGTCACTTCGCTCGTCGGGACAAGGGTCAATTCCGCCGGCGTCACCGGGAACGTGGGATTCTCGACAATAAACCGCAACAAATTCACTCCATTAAAATGCAGCAAGTCTCCGATCGGCCTTGGCCCCGTGCGATCGAAAAACACACCCGCGCCGCCGCGAAATACGGTCTTGCTGTTTTTTGTTGGCGCGTAGGCAAACCCGAATCGCGGCGCGAAATTGTCCGGGTCGTCGTGAAAAAAGTTTTGCCAGTAGTATCGCAGGCCAAAAGTTATTGAAAGATTCGGTTTCAGCCGCAGAGTATCCTCGGCGAATCCGGAGAGGGTTTTTTCCAGGAACACCACGTGCCCTATCCCACGCTGTTGCAAAAACGTCGACGGCTGCCCGGCCCCGAAATTCGCGAGGCTGTCAAACGTGTACGTTCCAGCAAAATTCGTGAAATCGTCCATCCCGCGCCGGCTGATGTCGGGAACATCGATCCCGAAATTCAGTTCGTGCTTTCCGCTGACATAGGTGACGACATCCGTTCCGTCAAAGTGGTATTCCGTTCTCCGCGAATCCGCTTGTGCGCCGCCCCCGGTGAACGCTCCGGAAACGACAATTTGTGGGTTTTCGTTCAAGCTGGTGATCGGCGCATCGTAATGCCCCACCAGAAATCGCAACTGGTTCGCCCATTTGACCGAGAAAAGATGCCGGTAACTCACGTTGATTTCGTGTTCGAGAAATTCCGTGTTCGTCCCCGCCTCCGGAAGCACGGTCCCGCCAACTCCCACGTTTTTGTTCGTTCCATCCTCATACGAATACCCGATCCAGAAGAGGTCGCCGTTCGCAAGTTCGTGAAAAATACGTCCCGATCCGAAAAAATGGCGCGTAGGTGAGGGCACGTTCGCGTTGATCGGGCCGGTTACGCCTTGCGCTACCACGATGGATTGCTGGTCCTCTTCGTCTCTATCCAGCGAAATGAGGAACGTGGTTTTCTTGCTTCCGCCCAGCGGGCCGGTCAGCGAGCCTTCGTAATACCTCCGCTGTTCCGCCGGCTTCACCACCGCAAACGTGTTTCGCGCGTCGAACGTGGAATCGCGAAACATGAAGTTCAACGAGCCGTGAAAATTTGGTGTTCCGCCTTTCGTGGTGATCTCCAGGCGCGCTCGCCCCGGCCGCGCGAATCGCGCGGAATACGGATTTTGATTGATTTTCACTTCCTGGATGGCCGAAGAAGTTACGCCTGGCCCGTTTGCTTCGATGCCGTTCACGACCAGAGACATCCCGCTCGTCGCCATGGAGCTGTCGTCCAAAAACCGCGACATCGTCGTGGTGTAATCCTGATCAAAGATCGGCACGCGATCCAGCGCGGAACGGTCCAGAGTGTTGGCATTCTGATTTTCGGATACTTCCGACGTCACCTGTGGCGCTTCATCGCTGGTCCCCACTCTCACCGTTTCGCTTTGCGTGGAGATCGCGAGAGAAATGCGAAGTGGCGCGTTCGATTTTGCGCCGGAATTCACCTCTGCTTTCCATTCCTCGAATCCTGCCGCTTTCACCGTAATACGGTAATTCCCGCGGCCAACATTTTCGAAGTGAAACGCGCCCGCATTGTCGGTCGTCGTTTTGTCGAGCATGGTACCGTCGGCTCCGCTCAAGACTATGGTCGCGTCAGCGATGGCCGCGCCGGAAGGATCCAGCACTGTCCCATTGATCGGCAGCCCGGCCTTGCCTTCCTGCTCGTCCGACATTCCCAGCGTCTCTGCGCAAACAATTCCGGATCGTGCTTCACCGGCAAGGACACAATGGGCCTGCCCTGCCGCGCCACTCAACGCCAGCAACGTCCCTATCATGACCGTCCGCCGGGTTTTACTTTTTGGTACCACAACGATTCAGACGCAACTGGTCGGATGCCCGTTTCAAATCATAGAGCAGTTGCTAATCCGGCAGGCTAAAATTTAGATGAAAGCAATTTCAGGAACGGCACGAACAAACGAGGAGTTCACTACAAAATGGATGTCGCTGCTAGTAGAAGCAATTCAGCTTTAAAATACCGTGATGCTTGCTGAACACGGATATCGCATGGACTCCGATGACTTGCCAATCCAGCTGTGTCTTGAAGCAAACACAGAGATCCCTGTGGTTTATTGTTTATGAGAGCGGCGGCGCCTACCGGCTGACGCTTATTTGCGCGGGCTCCGCCTCATAGCCCTCATCGGTCAGGGTTTTCTGCGCGGCCGTACGCAGAGCCTGCTCGTCCGCATTTTTGGGCACCGATGTCGGACGGCGAATCACCTCTTCGCCGCTCTGGATCCGCACCACCCACTTTGATTTTCCGCTATCCCAGGAAACTTCCACTCGATCGGCGCGCATGGGATCCTCCTCTCAGTTTCCTCGCAATATACACCCCATTCGGCGTCAAGAGCGATTTTTCTGTCGTGACCCTGATCACACAGGCGAGTGCTCCCCCTCACTGCCTGCCAGAACAAGAATGGTGTATTGATCGAGACTTCCTGCCGGTCCCGCGGGGCGCTCTCAGTGTCAAGCGCCCCGAAGCGGAGCCGGCTTACCAGGTCTTCGTTTTTACTCGTGGGTTCTTAACAGAAGATTGTCGACAACAAAGTCGGCGACATCGCGGCCCAAGCGGTGGCCCGTGGTGAGGTCAAACCGGAAGTGTTGTCCCGAGAAAATGCGGCTCAAGGTTGCTTCTTCCGACGCCGCCGAGAAGCTTGTAAAGGATCGCTCCACTCCAGGTTGAACTTCCGAAGTCACCTGGAAGTCGAAATGGTCCCGCCCGAAGAAGGAGTGCAGCACTTCCGCCGCAGCCGCACTGATTACCGCGTGCGCACCTGGATACGAGGGATCCGGCGCCGTCTTACCGGTTTCCGGGAGCCAGTTCGAGTCAGCAACGGTTTCGGGATTAATGGCGGTAGAGGCGGCACGAATCGCGGTCACAGGGCGCCAAAAATTGTAGGTGTACTTTGCATCGTAAAAAGCAATTACGCTGTCCGCCACGCTGAGGTTAAGAAGCGCGAAAAGCCGTGCGCTTTGTGCCGTAGTCAAATTGTGGGCCAGCGATGCTGTCTGGGAGATCTCGTTCCAGTAGTTCTGGATAGCGCCGTTCCAGAATCGTCCAGTCTCGGCTTCGTCGGGCGTCGCCGTTGTGCTGTTGGCGATTCCCAGGGATTTTATTTCATTGAAAGCGTCACTGTACCTGTCGCTCGTCAACGCGGGCGGAGGACCTGGCCGGAACTGGCTTGCACGGTTGAGAGCAAAAGGTGTGACTTGCGCCCAACTCGTGAACTGCGGCTGAGCGGGAAAGTTGGGGGGCGTCGATTGATAATCGCCGGGAGCGGTACCGAAAACATACTGAATCGGCTTGGCAGTGGAACCGTCACTGCTTCGCAGGGCCAAAATTTGTTTCGCGACGGACGACCCAATCTCGATACCCTCCTTCTTGTCCTGTCCATCCGCAATTTGTCCTAAAGACACTTGAAGTTCGGCATCCAGGTTCGCCTGGAAGGCCGGATAGAGAGCAACCAATACGTCGTGAGCCGCGGCGGCAGCCGCAGCCTCCTGGGAAGCGTTTGGGGATGCGCCGGGAAGACTAATGAGGTAGGGCTTATGGGTCCTGTCGATTGCATCAACCGCGTCATAGATTGCGGCGTGCATGATGGCAAAACTGCGAGTCGGATGAATGGTTGCCGGTTGTGCGCCGGGAGTCCGAAGAATCACGAGCAGGTTTCTATTCCATTCGATAACCGGATTTACTCCTTGCGACAATCCTTGACTCTGCTGTTTTCCGCTAGCCGCAGTGCCCGGCGCTCCGGCTGCTTGCGCGCAAAGACCGGCACACACAAGTGCGGCTGACACAAACTGGTTTCGCATTCAATTTCTCCTTGTCCTTGTTTAGCCGGAAGCATCGGGCCCGATCCAGTACGGATGCATTTCCGCTACACCGACTAGACTTCCGCTTGGCGACAAATATTCCCGCCTACCTCGAGCCTTTCGGGCACACCGGGGCGCGAGCTCTTGCCAGGTAGAGTCAGGCGAGATGGTTCAGGAGGAAAGTGAGTGATTACGATGGTTCAAAAGCGTACCGTGCGCCAATGGACGCACGGCAGCCCGAAGTGAAAGGAAAAACGGTCAGCTCCCCGCAGGGGCCTGGAGCCAGCGTGAGACTTTACGCAGGGGGCTCTCCGATCGGCGGCGCATGGGAGCATTCAACCAATTGACCACACTCCGCCCGGAGGCGACGAGCAGATTGGGACCGCGCGGCGCGGGTTCGCGCCAGGCGGGCATCGGTTCCGCCTGCGTTTGCAGCGGTGCGGAGGGCGTTGGCGCTACGTCCGAGACCGAGAGCCGCAGAATCGCGCCAACCTGCGCCTGGGATGCGCGCATGGATTTGAGGATATTTCGAGCGAACCACACGACGGTCGCAAGAATGGCGCACAGCACCACGAGCATGCCGGACTCAAACCAATTGTTCTGGATCCAATCGCTTATTTGTGTCATGGCTGCACCTGTGACTGGGTGAGAGAAAGTTTACAAATGGGGGATAGGGAAAGGAACTGGTGAGAAGGTCAAAAAACGGGCAGGTCGCAATCCCTGGCCGCGAGTTCCACGGAGTTCCTAGACTACAGAAACGAGAGAGATTAGCGGTTCTTTTGGAGCTGGGCGATCCAACGGGAGAGAACTTCGTGGTAAGGCGATTCGACGTCGAGGAATTCGATGCCCACACCTATGCGGGGCTTGACGATGCGGACAACCCCCAAAGCTTCCACGGTCTGTTCCTTGTAGCGGAAGGTGGCGCGCACCCGAGTCTTGAGGGCAAACGGCTTGCTGGTACAAACGAAGCAGCCGCCCAGTGAGATATCGGAAGTGACGCCGGTAATGCGAGAACCGGACTCAAGGTCGAGAAGATCGGCGTCGGCAGCAAAGGGGTAGCGGATGGCGTAGCGCCGGTCGCGCACAGTAAGGGTGTTGGAGGAGCTTTTCGAGGTATGGTCGTCCATTGAAATTACGTTGCTCACGATGGCGGCGCTCCGCGAAAAAGTGTGACCCAAGGCGGATTTACGCCTTTCCTGCTGTCGCCAGTATGCCCCGAATGGGCGGGAAAAAAGGGTCCGCGAGGGACAGGTATCGCGAAAAAGATAACAGCCCATTTATCAAAGGAAGGCAAGGTCGCGGAAGAATACTCCGGGTTATTAGTCGGAACGACAAACGGACGAGGCTGAACCTGTGTCAGGCGATAGGGCATGTTAGTGTGGTTAAGTAGCGGCTTTCAGACAAAAGGAATCATGAGTACGGAAGCAAATCGCCAGAGTGATCGCGTCAGTTTGCGGATGCACGTTCAGGCCTCGTGGCTCACGAGCGGAGGAGTCGTCGTGACGGAGGATGCCCACACGCTGCTGGTCAGCCGCAACGGCGGCGTGCTGCGGCTGGCGGAACACCTCTCGACCGGCCAGGAAATTACCCTGCGAAGGGAACTCGAAGGGGACAGCTCGAAAACCGCCCGGGCGCGGGTCGTAGCCGAAATCGACCACGAGCCGGATGGGTTCTTGTATGCCATCGCCATGCTGGAGCCACGGGCGGATTTCTGGGACATCGACTTCCCCGCTCCCCACAAATCCAACGAAGCGATTGCCCGGCTGCTGATGGAGTGCAGTTTCTGCCAGCGACGCGAGGTGGTTTACCTGGACGAGCTGCAACTGAAATCGTTCGAAGTGCGCAAGGGCGTGGCGCGGGTCTGCAAAATTTGCGATGCGCCTTCGATCTGGATCGAAGCGCATTCGGAAATTCCATCGCCGGAGATGTTTGCCCCCAAGACGTCCGAGGCGGATCGCGTCATCCCCAGGCGGAACCGTACGCGCATAAAAGCCCGCGTGCTGGCGTGCATCCGCCAGCGCGGATTCCAGGAAGAAGTCGCGGTTTGCGAAGATCTGTCCAAAGGCGGAATCAGTTTTCGCAGCCGCAATCAATATCCGCAGGGCACGCGTCTCGAGGTGGCCGTTCCGTTCACGCCGGGCGCCGGAGCCATCTTCGTGCCCATCCGCATCGTATTCTCGCAACCTATCGCCGCCGCGGGGCTCTTCCGCCACGGCGCCGCCTACATCAAGCCGCCGATCGACAATTGAGTTCAGGGGCAATTTCGTACGTCGTGCGAACAAGCCCAACTCATCGCAATCATTACGAACGGCCAGTACAAGGCAAACGGCATTCCGATAAGCAGCCACAGACCTTCTTTTCGATAACGGAACAAGCAGACAGCAAGATGGCCGAACCATGCCAACGCGAGCATCAAGCTAATGCGAATGATTGAATCCCACTCGCCAGGCGGAAATAGGTAGGGAAGAAAAACAACTGATACCGGCCATCGTGATCGACAACGCGGTTTGTTTCTGAACGGTGCTCATGCTTCACTGCCTGGCGTCGCCGATGTTGGCACAGAATTCTAATCCAGCGCGGGAACGGCGCTGCGTTCGCTGCGCCGGCGATGCAAGTACTGCATCGAAATATTCAAATAGATTTCACCGCACGGAGTTTCCATGCACAGCACCATGGCCTCGGTTTCCTTGCTCCCGGCCAGACCTTCCTGGCTCGCGTGAATCTCCGGGGGAAACACCTTGAAGTGAAAGCCCTGGTCGTTCAACAAGGTAACGGAATTGCCGATAACCATATTGGCTAATTCGCACACGGTTTCCCGCACGACTTGTTCGCTCTCGAGAACCGGCTGACCCGCGAGGTGGCTGGCCACCTTGATGGCGACTTCGGGCGAAAGGTCCAGAATGACGCGGCCTTCGATGTCCCCTTTGATGGCGATCAGCGCGGCAATGCCTTTGCGGCGGTAGGTCTCCTCATCCATGGTGAGGTCGGCGATTTTGGTCGGCGCCTGGAACGACTCGGAAAAAACGGCGTCGGCGGCGTTGATAAACGGCTGTATGAGCTCCATTCTCATGAGCGCTGCTCTCCTACGAGCGCCGTGGGCGCGCCCGTGGCATTGGGATCGTCGCTGAGGACGTAGCGAAGGATTTCGTAAAGGACCTCGGGCTTCACCGGCTTCTGCACGAAATGCTTCGCGCCTTTTTGTAGCGCCGCCAGGATATTCTCCTGGTAGCCGACCGAAGAGACCATGACGATGCGCGCGCCAGGGTGCTGGCGCACGATACGCTCGACCGCTTCGATCCCTTCCATCTGCGGCATGGTGATATCCATGAGCACGATGTCCGGCTTGGCGCGATTGAATTCCGCGATGGCGGTGAGGCCGTCGCCCGCTTCGCCCGCCACTTCGCCGCCGAACATCTCAATCATCTTGATGATGTTCTTGCGTGCGAAGACGGAATCGTCCACCACCAGGTAGCGGACGGGCTGATTGTCTTTGCGGAGTAGCGCGGCAAATTGTTGCATGACTTTCTCCTTCTCCCTTCGCACGGTCTTACGTGCGGTGGGAGGAAACGGGTGACCTTTCGGATTTTTCGTGCTTGTCCTGTTTTTCAATCTTTTCGCGTTTGTCGTGTCCGCCGGATTTCTCACCGTGCGCGCGCTCCCCGCCATATTGGGTGATCAGGTATGCACCTAGCCCATCGAGCGGTACGACCTTGGCTACGTGGCCTTTCTGAATCGCAGCGCGAGGCATTCCGGCAACCACACAGGTCTCTTCGCTTTGCGCGAGAGTCATGCCGCCCGCAGCCTTGATAGCGCCGATCCCTTCCGCGCCGTCTTCACCCATGCCGGTCATGATGATGCCCACGGCCGTAAGGCCGAACTCTTGCGCGACAGAATGAAACAGAACATCCGCCGACGGGCGGTGGCCATTCACAGGCGGGCCATCGGAGAGCACCGCCATGTCTCCCCTCGGCATTCGACGAACCATCATGTGACGGTTGCCGGGGCAGATCAGGACGCGGCCTGCGAGCAAAAGATCGCCAGAGCGGGCTTCCTGCACTTCCAGAGCGCAGCATTCATCCAGGCGGCGTGCGAACATTTCCGTGAAACCCTCGGGCATGTGCTGCACCACCACGATGCTTGCGGGAAACTCCGCGGGAATTTGGGAAAGAAGGTACTGCAAGGCGTTGGGGCCGCCGGTGGAAATTCCGATCGCGATGATACGGTTCGGTGGCAGGGAGGCCCGGCTGCCCTTCTTCCGTACCGGCGCCTCTTCCTCAAGGACGGGCGCGGAAATTTTGTATTTCCCGGCTCGCTTGGCCACCTTGATCTTGTGGATCAATTCTTCGGCGATGGCATCGATGTGCCCCGCTGCGGCGTCCTTGGGCTTTGCCACGAAATCGATGGCGCCTAGAGCCAATGCCTTAAAGGTGGCGTATGCGCCTTCCTTCGAATGAGTGCTGAAGAGAATGACCGGCACAGGAGCGCGCCGCATGATCAGGCGAAGCGCCTCCATGCCATCCATGCGCGGCATCTCGAGGTCGAGAGTAACGACGTCGGGACGCAGCTCCTCGATTTTTTTGAGCGCAAATGCTCCGTCCATGGCCGTGCCGACGACTTCAATGGAAGAGTCCCGCGCGAGGATCGCCGGGATCAGTTTCCGCATCAGTGCGGAATCATCAACAACGAGGACGCGGACGCGTTCGCTCATGCGATCGCTCCCAGCGGGGTAGAGCGAGAGAGCCGCGAGAGAACCGCGGGCACGTTCAAGATAAGCACGACCGTGCCATCGCCCAGGATCGAAGCTCCGCTCACCAGGTCGCTTGAGACCAGCTCGCTCGGCAGGGCCTTGATGACCAATTCCTGTTCGCCTACGAGGTTATCCACGACCAGGCCGAACCGTTTCTCGGAAGCGCCGATCACGATGACAAAGTTTTTCTTCTTCTTGGGATCCGCCTCCACGGCGTGAATGCGGTCCAATTGGTTCAAACGAACCAAAGTCAACAATTGTTCGCGCAAACGCAAAACCTCGCGTTGATCGACGTGATGCACTTCGTTTTCATGAATGCGCGTGATTTCCAGCACCGAGGAAAGAGGTACGGCGAACAGGCGGCCGCCAACGCGGAAAAGAAGCGTCTGAATGCTCGCCAGCGTTAACGGCGCGCGCAGCTGGATGGTCGTCCCGCGACCTTTCAGCGAGGAGACCTGAACCGTGCCTTTAAGCTTATCGAGGACGGTGCGGACGATGTCCATGCCGACGCCGCGGCCGGAAACTTCGGTGACTTCGGCGGCGGTGCTGAAGCCGGGTTCAAAGATAAGATTGAGAGCTTCCGAATCCGTGAGCCTGGCGACCTCTTCCTTCTTAAAGATGCCTTTTTCAACGGCGTGCGCTCGCAAATCGTTCAGATCGATGCCGCGGCCATCGTCGCGCACTTCGATGACAACCTGAGTGCCTTGATGGTAGGCATTGAGATGAACCGTGCCTCGGGCCGCTTTGCCCGCGGCCAGGCGTTCTTCGGCGGGCTCGATGCCATGGTCGACAGCGTTGCGCACAAGGTGCGTGAGAGGTTCCGCGAGCGCGTCGAGGATTCCCTTGTCCAAATCGGTGTTTTCGCCCGCCACGTCCAGCGCCACGTCCTTGCCGCAATGTTTGGCGACGTCGCGCACCACGCGGGGGAAGCGGCGAAAGAGTTGTTCAACCGGCACCATTCGAATTTTCAATACGCACTTATGCAGCTCATCCAAAACGCGGGACTGGAACGCCAGCGAATCCGCGAGTTTCGCGCGCACCGGATCACGAGCGTGGCGCTGATCGAACTCGCTCACCGCCCTCTGCAGCATGGATTTTCCAATAATTAATTCGCCCACAAGATTCATCACCGCATCGATGCGGCTGGCGTCAACGCGCAAAGTGTTCTCGGCCACGGCCGCGACCGCCGAACCGGGCCCCCCGGACTGCGCCGGATTTGCGGTCTCTTCTTTTTCGGCGGCATTTGTGGAAAGTTGCGCCGCTTGCGCTTCGAGCAACTCGCCGATTAATTCATGCTCCGGACTGTTTGTCGCGTCGGCGCGCTCAATCCGCGCGCCCGAGACGATGGCCGGGATGTGGCAGCGCTGCCGGAGATGCGCTTCCCCATGCTGGCTGGAGAGCGCAGCTTCGACGATTTCGACGGAGGCGGCCGCTGCGCTGTCTTCGGGGCGCAGCGCGATAACCGTTCCGGCGCCGTGCAAGACGTTCCGTATCAACTGAAATGCGGCGGCTCGCATGACACTGTTAGGATCCAGGCGCAGCGCTATATTGAAAACGGTCTCGCCGCGATGAAGCGCCTCGGAAATCATCAGCTGTTCATATTCTGACCATTCGAATCGCGCCGGAATCTGGACCTGCTCCTCGGAATCCGCCTGAGCAGGAGCCGGCGCGTCCAGCAGCCGGCGAATCATGGCGTGAAGCGCATCCATTGCCGGAGGCTCGACGTTGCGCTGATAGGCAGCAAGAATCGATTCAAAGCTGTCCGCCGCAGTCAGAACGAGTTCCGCCAGCTTGCCGCCGCCCGCGCGGGCCACTTGCATCGTGAGCACGTCCTCAAGCTCGTGCGCCAGTTCGCTAAGAGTATGAAAACCGCACGCAGCCGAGTCACCCTTCAGGGTGTGCACCGCGCGCCGAATCCTTCGAATGACTTCCTCATCCGCGGGGCGCGATTCGAGCTCCAGCCCCGCCTCGTTAAGGGCTTGCAGCAGCTCGTTGGCGCTCTCGAAGAAGAGAGCGCGAAGCTCAGCGCCGCGATCCTCGGGAATGCGGCTCACGTCGTGGCCTCGATACGCTGATAGGCGGTCCCGTTGTTCTCGTGGATCATGCGGAATTTCTGGCTCAGGCCAAACAGGCTTTCCGCGTGCCCCACGAAGAGATAACCGCTGGGATTCAAGCAGTTCCAGAATTTGTCGATCAGCCGCTTCTGCTCGGCTTCATCGAAGTAGATCATTACGTTGCGGCATAAGATGATGTCGTTCCGGCGGGGCAAGAATTCCGTTTTGAGGTTGTGGAAGTCGAACTGGACTAGATCTCTCATTTGCTTCTTTACGGCGTATTTTTCGCCGGACTTTTCAAAATAGCGGAGGCGGCAGGTGTAATCGACCGACTCCATTTGGTTTTCCGTGTAAAGGCCCTCCTGGCCGATGCGCAGGCTGGAGTAGCTTATGTCGGAAGCCACAATCTCGAGCTTCCACGGCGGAGGGATCATCGGTTTGGGAGAAGGCATCTCGAACGGAAGCGGATTCCGCAGATAGTAATAGGCGAGGGCGTCCGCGACCAGGATAGCCACGGTATATGGCTCCTGGCCGCTAGAGCATCCCGCGCTCCAGATGCGCAGCGTGAAATCGCGGCGCTCCTGTTTGCGGTGGAGCAAGTCCTCGAGAACGTTCTTCTGCAAAAGCTCGAGCTGCGGCTTGTTGCGGAAAAAACTGGTTTCGTTGACGGTAAGGTTTTCCAGAAGCAAGGCAAGCTCGGTTTTCCCTTCCCGGCTCGTCAACAAGCGGTAGTAGCCGTAAAAGGAATCGAGCTGGCAGGCCTTCAGCCGGCGCTGGAGACGGTCTTTCAGGAAATGCGAGCGGCGTTCATCGAAAAACATGCCGCACTCCTGGTAGACGAGAGTCTGCAGGAGCTTTAGTTCGGCTTCCGTGAGCTGAATCTGAGCGGTGATCGTTCCCATAAGGGGTGGTTGCGGTGGTCCATCGGAGCGCCCCGGAATCAGCTGCAAGAGAGTGAGGCGCTACTTTCCGACAGTGATCAGGTCCGCGGCCTCCTCGAGTCGTTTGAACTCCGGCCGATGCAATAGCTTGGTGATGTCCAGCAAAATAATCAGGCGTCCCTTCAGCTTCCCGACCCCTGTAACGTATCCGGACTCGCCATCGGTAAAGAGCGATCCGGGCGCTTCCACGTCCGAGGGCGGAATCTTCAACACTTCCGAAGCCGAGTTGACGATGAGCCCAAGCAATTTATTGTCGAGCTCGACGACCAGAATGCGGTTCTTCTTGTCGGAATGAATCTCCGTCAAGCCGAAACGCTTGCGGAGATCCATCACGGGAATAATCTTCCCGCGGAGATTGATCACGCCTTCGATGGTGTCGGGGGCGTTGGGAACCGAAGTGATCTCCGGCACACGGACAATTTCGCGAACGGCGGCAATGCGCACGCCGTACGTCTCGTTGCCGATGCGAAAACCTACGACCTGGAGTTCCTTATCCATCGCAGAGTCTCCTGGGCCTCAGGACCGCACAAGTTCCGCGTATTCCGGCTCCTGCGATCGCGACGCGTTACCTCGGCGCGAAGCCGGACCTTCACGATGGGCACGCGGCTGGGCCGAGCGGTCCAGAACGAAACGGTCCATGCTGTCCAGCAAATTGCGCGACAGCTTCAACATCTGTTCCGCCGCCGCGGAGAGCTCTGTCGAACTGGAGGCGGATTGCTGCACGAGCTCGCGCATCTTGTCCATGGCGCGCACCACCGCCTGAGCTCCGGAGGCCTGCTCTTCGACGGCCGAGCTGATCTCCTGGGTGATTTCGGTGAGCCGGCTGGTGGCTTTGGCAATTTGGGACGACCCGACGGACTGCTCGTTCGTGGCCGCTCCAATTTCTTGGGAAAATTTGTACACTTCGGTGACGACGTTGGAGATTTTGTGCAGCGCGGCGCCCAGATCGTTTCCGAGGCTCAAACCTTCCTCGACGATGCGCGTGCTGCGCTCCATGTTCTCGACCGCCTGACGAGCTTCGCGCTGAATGCTCTGAATGAGATCCGCGATCTCCTTGGTCGATTGCGTGGACTTTTCGGCTAGCTTGCGCACTTCGTCCGCCACAACGGCGAAGCCGAGGCCGTGCTCTCCTGCGCGCGCCGCCTCGATTGCAGCGTTCAACGCAAGCAAGTTGGTTTGCTCGGCGAGATCGTCGATTACTTCGATGATCTTGCCAATGTCGTCGGCGCGATGGCCCAGGACGTTGATGATCTCCGCGGACGACTGGATGGCCACGTTGGTGCGATTGAGGCCATCCGTGGCCTTTTCCATGGTCTGGATCCCGGTCATGACCTCTTCGCGCGAGCGATTGGCAATGTCCAGCAGGACTTTGGCGGTGTCCGCCACACGCTGGATGGAGGTAACCATCTGATCGATGGAGGCGGAGGTCTCGGCAACGCTAGACGCCTGAACTTGCGTGTTTTTCACCACGTTCTGCACGTTGATGCTCATCTCGTGCATGGTGCTGGTGACTTCTTCGATGGCTGAGGAAGCCTGCACGCTCACTTTTGCAGACTCATCGGCGGCGCCGGCCACCTGATTCGAACCGGCGGAAACCTGCCCAGCGGAATCACGCGTCGTGCGTACAAGTTCCTGGAGGCCGTGCGACATTCTCAGGAATGCATTGCCGAGCGTGTCGCGCTTCGAACGCGGCACTACTTCTACAGTCAGGTCGCCTTCGGCCACGGCCATGGAGACTCCGGCCATTTCCTTGAGGTAAGCGACCATGTTGTTGAAAGTGGTGGCCAGGGCCCCGATTTCGTCGTTGCGGTGAATATCAATGTTCTGGTCGAGGTCGCCCGAATCGCCGATCTCGCGCGCCACCGTCATGAGGTGCTCGAGAGGTTCGGTGATCGAGCGCTTGGTGTAGACTGCAGCCACTGCGCCAACCAGCAACGCGAGCAACGTTCCGCCCATCATCGCTAGGAAGCTCCAATTGCTGGCGCGTGCCGCTGACGTGGACGTATCATCTCCGGACTTGGTGATATCAATGGTCGTCTGATCCAGTACCGAGGATGACTTTGCAAGCCAGGAAGCCGGATCCTTCTGCAAATAGAAGATCTGCAAGTCCGAGACGGTAGCATCGCCAGAGTCCACCTGGTGGCGCTTGGCAAGAAGCGGCTTCGCAAAATTGTCGGCCCAGCTTGCCTCCGTGGTTTCGACCTGGATGAGCGCTGTCCGCAGATTATTTACGCCTGCCTGGGCTTCACCGCGTTTGACGATGTCGACGATTTCCACGAGGCCGTGATTGACTTTCTCTTCGTCGCGAGGATCACCACTCAAAAGGAAGTTATTGAGGTTCAAGCGGTTCAACATGATCTGGTAGCGCACAGCTTCGATGGTACGCACGCTTTCCAAGGCCGTGGTCGCATCGGTACGAGCCGACCGCTCCCGGAATCCCGCCGCGATATTTACGGCGAACAGTACCAGCAGAATTCCGAGGACTGTTCCAAACCCCACGTAGAGTTTCTTGCCGATGGTCATTGCCTAATGCCTCCCCTTATCGCCGCACAACGGCCTGTTGTCGCCGCAAACCCGCGTTTTACTGAAATAGCCTTAGCTGCCGGCATGAAATTCGAATTCAACGATTTGCGTGGTCTCTTCGTTCGCGGACACGAACTTCCATTCCTTGACCGCGTCTTCGCACGCTTGCACGAGCAGCGGATGTCCGCCAAGCACTCGCGCGCTCTTTACATGACCGTCGGGTGTGATAACGACTTCAATCTTCACTCTGCCCGTCACGTTCATGCGCTTCGCGAGCTCCGGATACGCCGGAGCAACACGCGTCTTCACTTTGCGCTTCCCTTCCTCCGTGCCGCTCTGCGCGAAACCTACGGAACCCAGCACCAAGGATGCCGCGGCGGCTGCTAAAATCATTCGTGTCCATTTGGATCTCGTCGACACAACGCCTCCTATGATTGGGGGATGCCCCGCTGTAGGAAAGGCACGTCGGTTGCCATGTCCCTTTCGCATGGCTCTCTCCATCCGTGCGGGGAATTGTTCGTGGCAAGTCATGAAAAGGACAGTACTTAGTCGCACCGGCGGAGGATAGAGGTATACTGGAGGCTAGGTAGGCGAGTCTCAACAAACCAAGCCGGGCAGCTCAAAGGGTCTCACGGTGAGACGCTTTAGCGGGTAATGCGACAGAGGGGTGGTGGTTTCCGCAACAGCTCTTACAGCTGCAATTGACTCACTATGAGATTTGCGGGTAGCGTAGGGGAGCAACACCTCGGTCAATTTGAGACGCCTGCAAGATCGTTAATCGAATGCGTGAACCGAAAGCCATTCCAACTCCCCGTATAAACCGCCGCCGCAGCCCAGGCGAACTCCCGCGGCCATCGGCAAAGCATGCTGACGAGTTGATGGAACTCGCTGTCGAAGCGGCACAGTCACGGCATTTGCCTGATTTTCTGCGACGCTTCGCCCAGCGCGCCGCCCGCATGCTGAACGCTCAGTGGGGCGGCGTGACTGTCTTCCGCGGACGCGAGACGGATCTTTACGCGGGTGGAGAAGCTGGGCCTCCGCTGGACAGTACGCTGAGCAATTGGCTAGTCCAGTCCTCCCGCGAAAACAAGAAAGAAATCAGTGCGCGGGAGCTGCCGCGGACAAACGAAATTCCCGGTGGCCCGGGACGCCCGGCGGCCATCATCGTCTCCATCGCCGCGAGCGACGGCGAACCCTTGGGCGCGCTGTGCCTCTTGCGCCGCCAGAAGCGGTTGGACCCCGAGGAAAAGCGGCTTCTGCACGCGTTGGCTAGCCATGCAGCACTTTCTATCGAGAACTTCAGGCGATTTTCCCAACTCGAGCGGTCCAAGAAGCAATGGGTCGAGGATATCGACGCGATCAGCGACTACATTGTTGTTCACGATCCCGCTTGGAAGATTGTGCGCACCAACAGGTCGCTGGCGTCCCATTTGGGTGTTCCCCCCGTGGCGCTGGTCGGAGAAGCGGTCAGCAGCCTTCGCCAAATCGCCGAGTCCGGCAGCGAACTTCCCTGCCCCTTCTGCCGCGACACCAAGCAGGCACGCGAAGAATATGTTCTGGCTTCGCCCGAACGCATTTTCCTGGTTTCCACTTCGCGGACTAAGGGACTTTCCGACGACGACACGCGAACTATTCACGTTCTTAAAGACATTACCGACCGGCGCGAAGCGGAACGCCGCTACCGGGAATTGTTCGACAGCATTCAAGAGGGATTGTTTTTCGCGACGCCCGACGGCCGCTTCCTCGACGTGAACGATGCGATGGTGCGCATGCTCGGCTACCGTTCGCGCGAAGAGCTTCTCCGCGCGGATGTGGGCCCCCACCTCTACCCTGCGCCGGCGGCGCGCCAGCGGTTTTTGCAAGCGCTGACGGAATATGGCGTGCTGCGAAACTATGAGGAGACTCTGCGGCGAAAAGACGGCACGCTCCTCCACACTTTGCAGAACATTACCGCCGTGCGCGACTCCCAGGGGCGCATCGCGCAGATCCGCGGGTTGATGCTGGACGTCACTGAACAAAAGACGTTTCAGTCACAGTTGCAGCGCGAGCGCGACTTCAATCAGAAAATCCTGAACACCACACAAAGCATGATCCTGGTGCTCGATACCGCCGGGCTGATCAGCTACGCCAACCGGCGGTGCTTCGAGGCGGGTTACAGGGAAGCAGAGACGATTGGCCACCGATTGGTCGATTGGGTGGAAGCCACGCATCGCGAAGATTTCGAGGCCGCCCTCGAGACCACCGCGCAGGGCCATCAAGTCGACAATCTCGAGCTACGCGTGCGACGCGGTGATGCGTCTATGGGTCATTTTTCGATCAGCCTGAGCCCCATGCGCGATGAACAAAACACCGTGAACAGCGTGGTGGTCGTGATGACGGATATCACCGACGCTGCGCTGCTGCAAGCGAAACTGGCGCATTCCGAAAAAATGGCCACCATCGGGCGCCTGGTGTCGGGCGTGGCGCATGAAATCAACAATCCGCTGGCGGCCATTCTGGGTTTCACGGATTTGTTGCTGGAAAATCCCGAGATGCCGGCTTCCGCGCGCGACGATTTGCAGATCATTTTGCAGGAAACCCAGCGGACCAAGGTCATCGTTCAGGACCTGCTGAGTTTTGCGCGTCAACGGCCGGTGCAACGCGAACTGGTGCAAGTAAATGGAGTGTTGCGGCAAACTATCAAACTGCGCAGTTATGACTTCGCGAGTCACGGCGTCGAAGTCGTCGAGGAGTTCGACGAAAATCTGTCGCCCGCGTTGGGGGACGCTCAGCAACTCCAGCAGGTCTTTTTAAATATCCTAAACAACGCCTATGATGCGGTGCAAGAAACCGGAGAGCGTGGGCGAATCACCATTCAGACAGGGCAGCGCGACGGCTCCATTGAAATTGCGGTGACCGACAACGGCAAGGGCATTACCGACCCGCAAAAAATTTTCGATCCCTTTTACACCACCAAGCAGGCCGGCAAGGGCACGGGGCTCGGTTTGAGCATCTGCTACGGGATTGTTCGCGCTCATGGCGGAGAAATTCAATGCTGGAATAATGCCGAGAACCGGGGCAGCACCTTTGTCGTGCGCGTTCCCGTCGCGGCAGAGACAACCGCCGCCGCGGCAAAAGAGGCAGGTCGATGAGCCTGGAACCCGCCATTGCCGCTAGTCCCATCCTGCTGATCGAGGATGAGCCCTCGGTCACCGCGTTTATGCGCGCGGCGCTCGAACGCAAAGGCTATGCGGTCGTTCTCGCTTCATCCGGTGTCGAGGGCATTGAACGGCTCACTGGTGGGCGGTACGCCGGCGTCATTTCCGATATTCGTATGCCAGGTGCCGTCAACGGGGCCGAAGTGCACGCATGGATCCAAAAAAACCGGCCCGAGCTGAGGGCGAAGATTATCCTCATTAGCGGGGATACGGCCAATAGCGAGACGCAAGCGCTGCTCGAAAACAGCGGCACACCGTGCATTGAAAAACCTTTTCGTCTGAAGCAGTTACTGTCCATAGTGGAGAAAATCTTCGGAAAACCATGAGCGACGAATTGAAAATCCGGCTGCTGGTGGTGGATGACGAACAGAGCATCCGCCGCCTGTGCATGACGATTGGCAACACCCTGGGCTTCACCTGCGCGGAAGCGGAAAGCGCCGAAGCCGCGCTGGCCCGCCTGGACTCGGAGACGCCCGACCTCGTCCTCACCGATCTAAAGCTGCCCACCCTGAGCGGCGTCGAACTGCTCCGCCAGTTGAAGCTCCTTCTTCCCCGGACCGAAGTCGCGATCATGACGGGGCACGGATCGATCGAGTCCGCCGTGGACGCGATGAAACTCGGGGCCTATGACTACATCGAAAAGCCTTTCCGCGTCGAGAAGATGCGCATGCTGCTCCAGCGCATGGCGGAAAAAGTCCGCCTGGTTAGCGAAAATCAGTTTCTGCGGGAACGCGTCAACGCCGAGGAGACGCTCGAGGGGATCATCGGAACTTCCGCAAACATTCAGGATGTCTTGCGAATGATCTCTCGCCTGAAGGATACCCGGACACCCGTGCTGATCACGGGCGAGAGCGGCACAGGCAAGGAACTCGTGGCCCGCGCCATCCATTTCCGGGGCTCGATGGCGCAAACGCCGTTTGTGGCCGTGGATTGCGGTTCGCTTGTTCCTACGCTGATGGAAAGCGAGCTCTTCGGCTACGAAAAGGGCGCTTTTACCGGAGCCACGAAATCCAAGGGCGGCCTTTTCCAGACGGCCAACGGCGGAACCATTTTCCTCGATGAAATTGGCGAACTCCCGCTCGAAATGCAAGCCAAGCTCTTGCGCGTGCTTCAGGAAAAGGAAGTCCGGCCGGTGGGCAGCAACGAAAAAGTCAATGTCGAGGTGCGCGTCATTGCCGCCACCAACCGTGATCTCGAATCCTCTTACCGTGCCGGGACTTTCCGCAAGGATCTCTATTTCCGCTTGAATGTGGTAACGGTGCACATCCCGCCCTTGCGGGAGCGTCGCTCCGATATCCCCATGCTGGTGCATCACTTCCTCGACCGGTATGCTCCAGGTGCAAACCTTCAGGTGACTCCAGCGGCGATGAAGAGCCTGCTGCACTACGAATGGCCGGGCAACGTCCGGGAATTGGAGAACTGCGTCGCGCGCGCAGTCACGCTGGGCGACAGAAACATTATTGACGTAGGAGACTTGCCGCCTGCTATCCGTGCCGAACAAACGTCGGCCACAACCATGATGACTCCCGACGCTGCTTCGCTCTCCACCACCGCTTTGGCGGAAATGGAGAGAATGACGATCCTGCGCGTTTTCGAGCAGGCGCACGGCGACAAAGCTCTCGCCGGAAAAATGTTGGGGATCAGCCGCGCCACCTTGTATCGCAAGTTGAAAAGGTACAACATCGCCGTCAAGGGAAACGCCGGCGGTGATACGGCAACTCAAGCAGCTACTCCATAAGCCCAACCGCTCGTTACTGTCTTTCTACAGGCAAGGCATGACCCGGAGAAAATGAGACGCAGCTGTTTCACCGTGAGACGCTTGAGTCGTCTCTCCATGCCCCAAAATTGCTAACCCTCGTCGTTTCTATACTTTCAAGTGGTTTCCCTTTTTCGTACTTTTGGCGTTCCGCGTGCAACCTACTTGCTGGGACCTTGCGCCCTTTGCCGCATCAGGTGTGTCTTCCCTCTGCGCAAGGGCGCGAACCCGGCCAGCAAAATGACAAGAGGCGACGTGAGACGGTCTAGTGGCGAGACACTCACTGTGGGCGAACTGAGCTGCGCCGAACAACTGGCGCGCTTTTTTCCGACAGTCGCGGCCGTTCGCATTCCTGTCCAGGTGACCTCCTTGCGGTCTGGAAACAGCCGCATGAAGGAAGCCACCGTGCTGGAATTTGGGACCTTGCAACACGCGATTTTTCTATCGACTTTGCCTTTGGAGTTCGACGACCGCGTGCGGATTGAAGGCGACGCAAAAGGTCATGCGACGGAAGCGGCAGTGGTGGCGGTGCAGTATCACGAAGGCCGTAAAGCAGTGGCCGTCCGGTTCTTACACGGCCCCTGCGCTTGGGTGACGGAGACGTGAACAAAACGACGACAACTCTGAAAACTCCTGCAGCTGATCGTTCCGACAGCTCGCGGGCGGAGCAATGGAGCGAAGCTTCCTCGGTCTTCCCCATTTACCTGGCCCTGGCGAAGCAGATCGAAGCACAAATTCCTTTCCCGCAAGACAAGCGCGTTTTGCCCGAAAAACCATCCCTGGAGCTTTTCAACCAGGTGCGTACCTGGCTCGACGCGATGGACGCCAAGGTCATGGTGCACCAGTTGCGCCACCTCTTGCAGATGACCACTCTCAACGCCAGCGAGAGCGGTCTGCGCGCTCTTATTCACAGACATCTCCGCAAACCGGCGAAATCCAACGGCGACCGCGACAAGATCGACTTTCTGCTGGTGCAATACTTTGCCCTCTGCGCACCGGCCAAGATCTACCACAAACAGATTTTACCCGCCGACGTGGCGCTGGTCATGAAGCCCGTGCTCGGAGAAGCGGACGCAACGCCCTTGGAATGGTGCGAACCGCTCGAGAAAATGATCGAAGCGCTCCGCGGATTCCGCAGCCTGCGCGAAATCCTGAAAACAGATTTCATCCTGCAAGGCCGCAAAGTGAAGGAATCGGCCGGCGGGATGTTCTATGACCCTGCCGCGCTGGTGTCGTTCATCCGTTTCAACTTTCTCCTGCGCCGCACCCTGATCGAGCTAATGCACGCGGATCTCATCGCCATCCGATCCGGTCTTAGCCTGCTCGAAAATGCGAAAGTCAGGCTGATCGATTGCCAGAACCACGGCCTCTCATCGGCCGAACCGCTCGCAAAAATTCGCGAGCTCGCCGACGAATGGAAGCAGCCTTTCCAAAGGGAATACACCGAACGCACCGTTAGCCAGGCGTTTGAAAAACTGCTCGGTTTGCGCACGGATGTGGAACGCGCCCTGGAAAAAGTGAACGGCAATGTAGCGGACATTTCCGCCGCACCACCGGCACCAGGAAGCGCCCGGAACCCCGCGCCTATCAAGAGTCTCGCGAAGGAGCAAGCTCCGCCGGCGAAACCCGACCGGGGCAAAGAAAAACCTGCGCTCGCCGCAACTCCTGAGATCGAGCCGACGGCCCTCCTCGATTTCGAATCCTGCATGGAGCAAATCTGGGAACAGCTTATCGCCGCGCCTCCGTCGAGAGGCAGGTCCATGACCACCATTCGCGTGGGCAGCGCGCGCATTCTGATGTCTTCCTGGGAAGTGACCGCGTTCGTAAGTGAAGATGGTCCCGCGGCGGAAGATCTCCGTCGCGCCGTCGTCGCGCGGGCGCTGGTAACGGCAGCGGTGGAATCCGCGAAGGAAACCGGCAACGCCACCTCCCTGGATAAAGCTCTTGCCGTGGCTCGTGTGGAAGTCTCGCGCCTTCAAGAGCGCGTGGATGTCGCCAAACAAGCCAAGGATACGGAAGCGGCCGTTAATTTGGGCATTAGCACCAAGCGTCTGCTTTCGGCGCTTGATGAAGCAGAAAAGTTGTAAGCAGTAAGCGGCCCACCTACCGGCCGGGCAAATTTCCAAGGGAGCGGCTCTTCTTTGCGACAGGCCAACGTACTGATTCTCACGGACGAAACAGACTTTGCGCGCTTGCTGACCGCGTGCTGGCAAGCGGAGCGCAACCCTCCTGGCATCACCGTGCTCAGCAGCGAACTCATGCGGGAGCACAATTCTCCCCCCCACGATCTTGTTGTGCTTGGCCCGGTTCGCGAGGGCAGAGTCTCCAGTCTATTGCCTGCTATCGATCCGTCCGCGGCCGTAATTCTCTGCGCCCCTGCCGATTCGCGCGAATTGAGCCACCTTCGCGCGAAATATCCGCGGCTGGTTCATGTTCCGCTGCGGGAAGATTGGGCCCAGACACTTCTGCTCGTCGCCGGCGAATCGCTCCGCCGCACGGAAGCTGTGCGCTTGGCGAAACAGTCCGAGCGCAACGCCTCAAAAAATGAAAGCTACGCGACCCTAGGCCGCTACATGATGGACATGAAGCACAGCGTCAACAACGCGCTGACCTCCATGATCGGAAATGCCGAGCTCCTCTTGCTCGAGCCGGGACAGCTCTCTTCGCAATCTCTTGCGCAAATCAAGACCATCCACAGCATGGCCCTGCGCATCAACGAAATCATGCAGCGTTTCTCAACCCTCGCGACCGAGATGCGGGAGGCTGAGAATACTTCTCAAGCTGAGACGGAAGAGGCCGCTACTCCTTTGCTCCCGCGTCGTTAGCTCCCCTTGAGGTACATCTAAGCCTTTTAGTTACAATTAGTTAAACCAATACGGCAAATTAACCCCCAAACTCCTCAGGCTGGCTGCTGACGTGCACCTCTGCTCTGTGGAGAACCATGGAGCCAGCATGGGTGTAGAGAAAAAAGTGCTGATTGTCGACGATTCACCCGCCCAGGTGAAGCTTATCCAGGGCTTGCTCGAACGCGAGGGTTACTTCCCGTTCGGCTTGAACGACCCGCTGCTGGTCGAGGAGACCATAAACACTTTCCGGCCGACCCTGATCTTGCTCGACGTCGTTATGCCGGGAAGAAACGGTTTCCAAGTTTGCCGGGACCTCAAGGGCAGCGCCGAGTTCAAGGCTATCCCCGTGATTATGGTGACCTCGAAAGATACCGCCAGCGACCGCTTCTGGGGCGAACAGCAGGGCGCGGACGGCTACGTCACCAAGCCTTTTACGCGGGAAGATTTATTGCGCGCTGTACGGCGCTTTGCATAGCGGTTTGAAGGATTGAAACGGAACCATGAACGAAGACTTTCATTTGACGCCGCTTTCCGCAGACGTTGAATCCAGCGATCTGCTCGAAGCTCTCGGGCCCATCGAGGATCGCCCGCCAGAGTCACAGTACTGCGTGTTCCGCAGCGGGCGTGAACGTTTTTGTTTTCCGGTTCTGGATGTCGAGGAAGTTTTGGATTGGCCGATCGTGACCAAGCTGCCGCTCAGCCCCGCGTACCTGGTTGGAATCTTCAATCTGCGCGGGACCATCGTTCCTTTGATCGATATCGCCATCACCGAAGGACGCCGGCCCGGCTTGCTTCCGAAGCACGTGGTCGTCGCCGCGTTGCGCAGCGAAACGCAGCACGAAGACTTGCGGCTGGGAATTGCCGCCGACGAAGTCATCGGTACCTACTCGGTGAGTAATGAGGATTTGCTCGAGCAAGCGCCCGAAAACGTGCCCCACTGCGTCGGAATGTTGCGGCACGACGACCGGCTGGCTTTGCTCATCGACTTGCGGAGATTGCTCGAAGTATTTCCGGGGCCCAGCATTTGATTTTTGCGGAGAACCTGACGCAGGTGTCAGAAGCTCCGGACAAGAGATTGGGAGGCGGTAATGAAATCGCGATTGAGTTCGACAATTTGGACGCTGGTCACGCTGAACGCGCTGGTGCTGTTCGTCGTGCTGGGACTGGCCTACAGCGCCGGCCAAAAGTCCGGCGGGACAAGTTTCTTTGATTTTGCCAATTTGCCCAGCGGGGCGAGCGGCTCGGTGATCTTCGCGCTCGTGCTGGCCCTGGTCATGGCGATCATCCTCGGGTGGCGGCTCTCCGGCTCCATTTCCGCGCCGGTGCAGAACCTCGCCGAATTCTCCGAGCGGCTGGCCGCCGGCGATCCACGCGCGCGCGCCGAAGTCAGCGCCGACAACGAGCTTGGCTACATCGCCGAGAATCTGAACCGCGCGGTCGCAAAAGTCTCGAAAGCCGCAAGCAATCAGGAAGCAAGCGACTCCCTGCAACGCAGCATCACCGAATTGCTCACCGTCATCAATCAGGTGGCGCGCGGTGAACTGTCCCTGCGCGGAAAAGTGACCAACGATGCCCTGGGCAACGTCGCGGACTCCATCAACTACATGTTGGACAACTTCACCAAGGTTCTCGAACGCGTCCGCAAAGCGGCCATGGAAGTCACCGCCTGCTCCAACAACATTCTCGTCGCCGCCGACGAAATGCAGGCCGGCGCGACGCAGCAGGACCAGGAAATTACCAATACCTCGAGCGCCGTCGAAGAGCTCACCGTCTCCATGAAACAGGTTTCGAACAACGCGGAAGCCAGCGCCGAAGCCGCGCGCCGCGCGCTCGATGCCGCCGAACAAGGAAACCGAGCGGTGCGCGACACTCTCGAAGGTATGCAGCGCATTCGCGCCTCGGTGCAGGCCACCGCGAAAAAAATCAAATCCTTGGGCGACCGCTCCTTGGAAATTTCGGAAATCATCAACGTGATTAACGACATCACCGAGCAAACCAACTTGCTGGCCCTGAACGCCGCAATCGAAGCGGCGCGCGCCGGTGAAGCAGGCCGGGGTTTCGCGGTCGTAGCCGACGAAGTCCGCAAGCTCGCCGAACACAGCCGCAGCGCCACGAAAGACATTGCAGCCCTCATCAAGGCCATCCAGGCGGAGACGAACGAAGCCGTGGTGGTCATGGAAGAGGGCACCAAGGAAGTGGAGAGCGGCGCAACTCTCGCCGACCAGGCGGGCCGCGCGCTCGACGCGATTTCCAGCGTCGTCCGGCAGTCAGCCGAACTGGTGCAGGAAATCTCCCTTGCGTCGAAACAGCAGGTGCGCGGCACGGAAGGCGTCGCGCACGCCATGCAAATTATCTCTAACATTACGCGCCAAACGTCCCAGGGAACGCGTGGCACCGTCGCCACCGTCAGCCAGCTTGTCAAGCTGTCTGATCAATTGAACGAAGCGCTGGCCCAATTCCGCGCCTCGTCCAAGCCGTCCTCCTCCAGCGCGCGTGAAGAATCCGAGCGGCCCGTCCCGGTTGGCGCTCTTCGTTAGGCGGTAATTCCCTGCTCCGGCGCTGGCCGCTTGGCGGCCGCGGCGAACTAGGAACCGGAGTCGAAACGTGATGATGATGAGCGAACGCCAGGGCTCCGCAGCCGGTTTGAGCGAGCACGAATTGAGCGAGATCCGCATGTTCATCGAAGAGCGGACGGGAATTTGCTTTGACGCATCGCGCGAGCGTTTCTTCTCGACGCGCGTGCTCGAACATCTGCGTTCCAAACAGCTGTCGAGCGGCACCGATTTGTTGCGGGCCATTCGGAAGAGCAACGTGGATTACGAAGCGTTGCTCGAAAGGCTCCTCACCCAGGAAACCTCCTTTTTCCGGTACCCCGCGGTCTACGAGACTTTGGAGAAACGCATCCTTCCCGAACTTCATGTGAAGAAGTTTTGGAAAAATCCCCGTACCCTGCGCATCTGGAGCGCCGGCTGTTCCACCGGTGAAGAGCCCTACACCATCGCCATTACCATCGCTGATGCACTCAACTTTGCCGATGCCTGGAACGTCGAGATTCTCGCGACCGACGTTGGCCGGCAGGCCTTGAAGCACGCCGAGCGCGGCATCTACGCGGGCCGCAGCATCGCGGGAGTCAGCGCCGGCCAGCTCGCGGCGCATTTCACGCCCGCGGGGGACGGCTACGAGATAAAACCGCGCCTGCGCAAGATGGTTACCTTTGCGCAGATGAACCTGGCCTCCGCAGTGTATGTCGGACGGATGGACCTGATTTTCTGCATGAACGTGATGATCTATTTCTCGGAAGAGCGCCGACGCGCCCTGGTTCAGCGCTTTTACGACACGCTCGAGCCCGGCGGCTACCTCTTTCTCGGCCATTCCGAATCGATCTCGAAAATGCCGGTGAAATTTCAAGCCATTGTCCTGAACGACTGCATTCTCTACCGCAAGCCCACGGTCGAGGAATTGCAGAAGCTGGAACTCGTCACGGAGGGACGCGCGTGAGCACGCCGGAACACGAAGCCGTCGAGATGTTCCTCCAGGAAGCGTCTGAGCACCTGCAGTATTTGCGGGAGTACGTCAGTGTGCTCCAGGAAGTCGCGCCGCGCCGGGAGGATCTCGAGCGCCTCTACATTGCGGCGCACACCCTCGGCGGAACTTCCGCAAGCTACGGCTTCCCCCGCTTCTCCGAAGTCGCGGGCAAATTGGCGCACGTTTTCCAGTACGCGATGAATGCGCCTCTCGGAAACGACCTCCACGGCCCGCTAACCGAATTTCTTTCCGATGGCATTTCCCTGCTCGAGACCGATCTCCTCGAAATCAGCGATACCGGAAAGGAAAATACCGAAGACATCTCCGCGTTCAAGGAACGCTACCGCTTCGCGTTCCCCGCCGAGCAGCCGCCGCTGAACTACATGCAGCCGCAGCCTCCTCCGGAACCCACTTCTTTCGAAGAGGAAGAAAGTCCTGTCGCCGGGGTCACGGGGTCCTATTTTGACGCGTTGCCCACTGACGACGAAGTTCCCGACGAGATTTTGGAATTTTTCCAGCCGGAAGCCGAGGAGCACCTTCAGATTGTCAGCGACTGCCTGCTCTCTCTCGAAGGAAACAATAATCCGGAAGAAATCAACAAGCTCTTCCGCGCGATTCACACCGTTAAGGGTTCCGCCGCGCAGGTAGGCCTGAAGCGCCTTGGCGGAATTGCCCACCGTGTCGAAGACTTGATTGGGCGTTTGCGCGATGGAGAAATTGAACCCTCGCCCGCCGTCGTTGATCTTTGCCTCGAATCCGTCGACGTCTTGAAAAAGACGCTCCATAAACAGTGGGCGGACGAAGTGGACATGCGCACGAGCGTCGATTCTCTCCTCGGACGCATCGCGGAATTCGCCCCGATGGATCAGGAAGAGGCGGAGGCTTCGACCGAAACGTCGAGCGCTCCAGAAGGTGAAACCGAAGAAACACTTGCGGCGCCGCAGAAACAAACTTCGGCGAAAACGCCCGCAAAACAAGCGGGCGCGGCAGGCTCCAATACGAAGTCCGTGCGCATAGCGCTCGAGCGCCTCGACCGCATGATGAACACCGTCGGAGAGCTGGTCATCAACCGCACACGCATGGTGGGACGTGTCGCGGAACTCGAAAAACTCGTCGAAACGCTCAGCTTTTCCAAGGAACGCCTGCAGGGCAAAGTGGGCGAGTTCCAGGAAAAATACGAGTACAACAAGCTCGCGTCCGCGCGGCCGACAGGGCCGTGGAGTCCCGCTCAGGCGTCCCAGACTCTCAAGAGCGCCGCGGCAGGCGACACCTCATTCTGGTCCGATTTCAGCGAGCTTGAAATGGACCGCTACGACGACGTCAATATTCTCTCGCGCTCCATGGCCGAAATTTCCGCCGACGTCAACGAAGTGCTCTCGCAACTTGAGGGCTTCATCGGACGCGTGGAAGGCGACATCGATGAATTCACCAAACTGGCGCATCACCTCCAGGATGAATTCACCGCCGCGCGCATGGTGCCCATCGGCACGCTATATTCGCGGCTCACTCGCGCGGTGCGCGATGCGGGCAAGTCCGCGGGCAAAAAAGTCGACCTCGATCTATCCGGAAGCGAAACCGAGCTGGACAACAATATTATTCAGCAGATTTCCGATCCGCTCGTCCATCTGGTCCGCAACTCCGTCGCCCACGGCATTGAAAATTCCGAAGCTCGTGTTGCTGCCGGAAAATCGGATACCGGCAAAGTCTCTTTGCGCGCTTACCATCGCGGCAATCACATCTACATCGAAGTCGAGGACGACGGCCGCGGCATCGACTACGATCGCGTGAAACAGAGCGCCATCGAGCGCGGACTTGTTTCCCCGGAAACGGCCGACCGCCTCACCGAACGCGATCTTCGCGAAATGCTTTTCCATCCTGGCTTCTCGACCGCTCCCGTGAAAACGGAGTTGGCCGGGCGCGGTGTGGGCCTGGACGTAGTACGCGCCAACCTGAATCTCCTAAACGGCGAAATCGATATTCAGAGCAAGGCCGGCGAAGGCACGAAGTTCACTTTGAAAGTTCCCTTGACGTTGATTATTTCTCCCGCACTCTTCGTCCGCTGCGGAACTTCCAATTACGCCCTTCCACTCGCGGTCGTCGAAGAAATTCGCCGCCTCCGCGCCGACGAAATCGAGGACGTTGGCGGAAAATTGCTCACGAAAGTTCGCGACGTCGTTACCGAAGTCGTGCGCCTCGACACCTATCTCGGTCTGCCTCCCCTCGAACCCGTCAACGGTTATTTCCGCATGGTTGTGGCCAACGCCGGCAATCGCCAGATTGGCCTAGTGGTCGAGGAAGTAGTCGGCAAGGACGAAATCGTCATCAAGAATCTTGGCGAATACCTCCGCCGCGTAAAGCTTTTCCCCGGCACTACCATCGCGCCAGACGGCAGCTTGATCCTCTTGATCGACCTGAACCGAATGATCGCAACCGAGCCCAACGAGCGGCGCGCCATCCAAGCCAACGCCAGCGCCGCGCGCATTTTCGCGCCGGGTTCCGCTGCGGTCGCCCGCGGCACAATCCCCGTCGATGCCATCGACCGCGTGCAACAAGAGCGCGTCATCGTCGTCGCTGACGACTCCATCAGCGTGCGCAAATTTGTCGGCCGCATGCTCGAAAAGAATGGTTACCGCGTCATCCTCGCCGCCGACGGCTTGGATGCCGCCGAGCTCGTCTCGCAGCACGGCTGCCACCTGGTTATCACCGACCTCGAGATGCCCCGCATGACGGGCTACGAACTGATGTCCCAGCTACGCCAAAGCCCCGCGACCCGCCGCATCCCCGTGATGGTCGTTACTTCCCGGGCCGGCGCCAAGCACCGCGACCGCGCCCTAAAAGAAGGAGCTTCAGCATTCCTGACCAAGCCCGTGCAAGAGGATCAATTGATCGCCGCAGTCGAGCAGCTTATGGGAACGGAGGCAGCGCGCCCAGTCGTACCGGTGGCGTGATAGACCGATGGTGACCAGCGCCAACAAAAAGTTTCGCGTGCTCATCGTGGACGACTCCGCGTTCATGCGCAAAGTTCTCGAAACTATTTTTAACGCGGACGAACAATTGACCGTCGTCGGTCAGGCCAAGGACGGCCGCGAAGCCATCACCATGACGGAGTCGCTGAAGCCCGATGTCATCACCATGGACATCAATATGCCCCATGTGGACGGCCTCCAGGCCACGGCCCACATCATGACCACAAATCCCAAGCCCATTGTGGTCGTCAGCTCCGAGTCGAAAGAAGGAGCCGCGAGCACGCTGAAGTCGCTCGAGCTCGGCGCCATCGAATTTGTCGCAAAACCCTCCGGCGCCATCGACCTTGACATGCAAAGCGTTAAGGAGGAGCTATTGCGCAAGGTAAAAATGGCCGCCAAGGTGAGGGTTGTTCGGACGGCCTCGCGTCTCGCCTCCACCTTGCAGGGAGGGAACGACCCCAAGCGTTCCACACCGGCCCCCGCTGCGAGTCGGCCGGCGCCATCTGTTTCCACCGACCAAAAGTTTCCTGTCGTGGTCCTCGCCGCCTCCACCGGCGGACCCGCAACTGTCATGCGACTTGCGCCGGGGTTCACGCGCGATTTTCCGGCCGCCGTGATTCTCGTGCAACACATGCCCGCGGCGTTCACCAGCCAATATGCTCTCCAATTGGCCGAGTTCACCAACATCCGTGTCAAAGAAGCGGAAGCCAACGAATCGCTAGCTCCCGGCACACTTTATATTTGCCCCGGCGGTCAACATTTGCGCGTTCAACCCTCCGGACGCATCCAGCTCGACAGCACCACCGGCCGCATCAACGGTTACTTGCCAAATATCGATGCAACAATGGAGTCGGTCGCCGCTTTCGCCGGCCCGATGGGCATCGCCGTGATTCTCACCGGCATGGGGAACGACGGCGCCAGCGGTGTCAAAGCCATCAAAGCGGCGGGCGGCCTGGCCTTAGCCCAAGACGAAGCCACATCCGTCATTTTCGGCATGCCCGCGGAAGCCATCAAGACCGGCGCCGTCGAGCAAGTGCTCGGCATCGACGATATTTATCCAGCCCTCGAAAAGCGCGTCCTCAGCCTCTCGCGCGTGGCTCCCGTGGGAGTGCGGTAATGGGGTCTGCGCCAGCAGCAAGACACGGCACTGCGCGCACTGAGCAGATCATTCTCTTTCGGGTGAGCGGCCAGCTTTTCGCCGTCTCTTCGTCCTCCGTTCAGGAAGTGCGCGCGGCGGACAGCCTCTCCGGTCCGTCGTCGGAAGTCACTCATCCGAGTTTGCGCAAAGTGAAGCGCGTCGTGAGTCGCGGTGGAAAGGCGCTGTTCGTCGTCAGCGGAGCGCTCCATTTTGGACTTCCGCCTGCGCCGGCCGCGCTCGTTTTTGTCCTTCGCAACACTCGGACAGCGTTGCTGGTCGACGGCATCGAGAAAATGACCACCATGACTCGGCTGCAAGCCCTGCCCCAGGCGTTCTGCCATGAAGAGCGGCAATGGTATCGCGGACTCACGGCCCTTGATCAGAACGTCGTCCCCGTCGTTGCGCCCGAGGGATTTTTGACGCCCGAAGAAATTGACTTGCTGGATGCGTCGTTAATACCGCTCGACCTGCCGTTAGCACCGGAGGAAGCGCCGCAGTCCGAATCCACCGGCGAAGCGGATTGGACCCAATGAGTTTTTCCGTCGAACCCGAATCGCAGTCCTTTGTCCTGCTCCGATTGGGCGAGCGGCGCTTTGCTTTTGCCGCCCAGCAGATCGCCGAGCTGGTCGCGCCCTCCCGCGTTTTCCGTTTTCCCCATCACACCGCTGAGATCGAGGGCGTGATTCTGCGCCGCGGCCGCATCGTGCCCGTTTGCGATGTCGCCGAAAGCCTCATCGGAAAAAGTTTGAACTCACGGCGCCTCTACCTCATCGCTGTCCGGCGCTACGAATCTCAGTCGGAGTGGGTGGCCATCCCGGTGACCGGAGAATGTGAACTCATCAACGCCGAAATGTCCCCGCCCGGCGAATCTGACGCGCCGCAAGTGGCCGGCTGGCTTTCCCATGCGGGCGATGTCATCGAGGTCCTCAATCTGAGTGCGCTGACTCCCGGCCCCTCTAAGGTCGCAGCGCCGAACCCGGTGCCGGTAGCCGAGGAGGCGCGGCTATCATGATCTCCGGGCGCGCTGCAAAAATTCTCTTGATCGACAGCAACGTCTATTTCGCGAAGCGGCTTGGCGACGCTCTGAAGCGCGAAGGTTTCGAAGTCGTTACCAGCACGCAATCCGCGTTCGCGCTCACTACTCTCGAGTATGACGCTCCCACCGCCATCGTCTGCGCAACCAACATGCGCGAAATGGGCGCTCTCGAAATCGCCAAGATCATCCATGCCGACTCGAAAAACGCCGGCTTGCCCGTTATCGCCGTCGGCGACGGCAACCAGCGCGCTCTCATGGAAGCGTTTCAAGCCGGCTGCGATGACTATATCGATCGGGCACGCCCTCCCGCGGTTATCGCGGCCCACGTGCGCAACATCGTCATCAGCAAAGCCGAAGGTTTTCAGCCCACTCAGATGCTCCAGCAGGCGGACACCAGCCTTAGCGGCAGCCTCACGCATCACGACCTGCCCGGCGTCATGCAGATGCTCGGCCACGCCCATCAGACCGGCGCGCTCCACATCAACGCCGGCGAAACCGATGCCGTGCTTTTTTTCGATGCCGGCGAAGTCACCCACGCCGAATGCGGCAACCTTTTCGGCGATGAAGCCGTGATCCACATCATCAAGAGCTGCGTGCAGGTTGGCGCAGGTGTTTATAAATTTGTCTATGGAACGGCCTCGGCGCAGCGCACGGTGCTGCGCTCAGCCACGGATCTCATGCTCGATGCCATGCGCGAGTACGATGAGAGTTCACACGACATGGCGGACAAGGAAGCGATATGAGCGAACTAATGGCTGTCCCGCCATTCGAGGAGAACGCTCCCAAGCGCACTCCCACCGTTTATTTCATCGATGACAGCGCCACCATGCGTGAAGTCATCAAGATCGCGTTTCGCCGCGAGAACATCAACGTCGTCACCTGCGCCGACGCGGCCTCCGCGCTCGCCCAATTCGAGCAGACTCCGCCCGACGCGGTGATCACCGACGTGATCATGCCGGACCAGGACGGCTACTCCGTCTGCAGTCAGATAAAGAAGAACCCTCAATTCAGTGCTACTCCGGTGATCCTGATGTCGGGCGTAGTGAACAAAAGCGTCGCCGACAAAGCCGTCGCCGTGCAGGCCGACGAGCTGATCCGCAAACCCTTTCAGCCACAGGAACTCATCAGCCGCGTCAAGAGCCTCCTCGAGCCGAAGGGCGCGGCGCCCGTGGAAAATTCCGCGGCTTCGAGCGCTCTAAGTAATCTATTTGCTCCACCACCGGCTCCGGTCGCCCTTCCGCCGCGTCAGGTGGAACAAAAGCCGTCCGAGTCTGTCTGGCCGCGCGCGCTCGCCGAAGCGTTCACCCCGCGTCCTGCTGCGCCTCCCGCTCCTCAACAGCACGCGCCTTCCGCCATGCCTGCGAGTACCGCGAGCGGCGATACCCGTAAGCTCCGTGCCGAAATTTCGCACCTCGAGCTACTCATCAAGAAGCTCCAAACCCAATTAGAAATCGAGCGCCAGTACAATCAGGCTCTCGAACAGCAAATCAAGGCCTTGACCGAGTCCGAGTAGCTGGCTTCGTCGCCGCTATTCGAGAACAACTATGTAGCTCATCCCTTTAGGGGATGAGGCTGTTCCGTGTCCAGCAAATCAGGAGTGCGAACTGACTGACAAGATGTTTCTCTTCCTCAGAGTTGTGGTAGCACTGGCCATTGTGGCCTTCTTGCTGAAGCTGCGGCGTCGCTTGGTGTCTCCCGAACAAGCGGTTTCCGAGATCAACCAACTGCCGGGATAGATGGTCAGCAATAAAGAAAAAGTTCTCCGCTGCACGCGTATCGCGCTGGCAGTTACGGGGCTGTTTCTCTTGCTCCTCGGCTATTACATTGGCAGGGAGCATTTCCATTTGATTCGGGAAGGCGTGAGGACCCAAGGAACCATCGTTGGTTACAAACAGGAAAATTTGGGACGGGATTACTCGCGCGCGGCAAACAGCGACACCATCGCACTCTTGCCTATCGTCAAATTCCAGACCGGAGACCGCGTCGTCCAATTCAAGGACTGGATGGACTCCGGCAAGAGACTCTTGAATGTTCGGGTGACGGTCCTGTACGATCCCGCCAATCCTTCCTCGGCCATGATTGACCGGCCTGTGTGGAACTGGATCCCCTGGGCTCCGACCTTCGTTGTGGGTCTTTTCTTAATTCTTGTAGCGGCCAAAGCCTGGCTCCGCCCGCCGATCAATGAGGGGGCAAAGTCCTAGCCAATCTTGGCGCCGAACCGGAACTCGTTCACGATCTTATCTTCTGCATCGGTTAGTTGTCGGGGCGTCTTCCTGTCAACCGCGAACACATACCATCCCGCGCCATGAGGCATGGCACATTGGGCCGCTTCTATTAGTGTCGGGTGCTTGTGCAGACAACGACGGTGAGACCAGCTCTCTGTCCAAGCTGCTTCATAGTGCGGATTGAGAAACCAATAACGCAGACGCAGGGTTGTTACTATTTCCGTGAGACGATGGAGTTCAGGGGGCATCGCTCAAGCCAGATTATTCCACCGGACACAACGAAAGACTACTCCGGCGAGGCGCTGGGCACCGGGAGAGTTAACAAAGATGGCAAGGAAATTTAGTAGCCCGCCCGTCGATTGCGCCTCAGAGCGTCGCAGGAAACCTGCTCAATACCAAGACTCCCACGGGCAAGGTCGGCGCATGTGCTGCGCGGGCCTCGGCGGTCTCGCCCTGCATCGCATAGGTGCTATTGCGAACCCTCTCGCTCTACAACACACCCACATCTTCCCGTCGCCGATCGCAACAGTTGGAGTCGAACTTCTCTAAATTCCCTCAGAATAGTTGCATCAATTCATCTGTCGAGAGATCTGCGGCATGTCCACGGACCGCACTTCCGCCGTCATCTCCCACGTCTTCTGCCAATCCACATCTTTGACGTCCACTCCGCCCTTCCGGCCTTGCAGGTCCTGGAACATCAATAAGTCGCCGTCCCTTTGGTACTTCGTGACCTCGTACCGCTGGTTCGACTTCAGCACCAGGATCGTAAACCGTTCGCTGGTCTGCCGGTCACTGGGTGTCCGTTCACTGACTTGCATGTTTCCGGCAGTTCCGATCGTGGCCAGCGGCGGATTCATTGTTGTTTCGCTCTTGGTATTCGCAGTCTTCTCCACCGCCAACTGCATCGCGTTTGCCTGCGGAACTGCGATGTACGCGCTTGGCCGTGTGGATGAAGCGTACGGCGGACGGTCCGGATGATTTCCCTGCGCCAGATTCCGCGGTATCACGATGTCATCCATCAATCGCAGTGCCAACGGCTCCTCTCCCTTCAACGTCGGCCGGGGCCCACGGAACGGCAAACTGACCACCTTCCACGGCCACAGTGGGGGAATCATCCACTCCACCACGTCGCGTGTCGCGTGACCCTTGCCGTCAATGGCGCCTTGCTTGTCCACCTTGTAGCCGCGGGCCTGGATCACCTTTGCCGGGACGGGCAGATCCCCGCTCGGCAGTATCACGCGGTCAAACGTGAGCTTCAGGTAGCCCTTTCCGACGAAATGCCCCGGCTCCTTATCCGCTTCCAGGTGTCCACCCAGCATGCTGCCTCTGGGAAAGAGCGGTCTGCCGAACTGCTGCATGGTTCTAAGGTGGCACAGCACCGGGTCTCCAACTGCCGCTGTCGCCGAAGAGAAATTCGGCTCGTCCAACGTACATTGCAGAAGCGTACCGGCCGGCACGAGTTGATCCTGGGCAAGGATCCCCGCCGCCGACACCAGTAGCGCCACCGCACTCACCAATATGCCGATGAGTCGTCTCATGTTGATCCTCCATATTGTCTTAATCTATCAACGGCTAGCGGAACTAGCCGCTTCCACCGGCAGGCAAGCCCGAATGCTCCCAGACTGGACACACCCAGGCATCACCCGCGGTTGTCAGACCCCAACCCAAAGCTGTTCAAAAAGTCGCTCGCGCACCGTGAATTTTCTTTGGCCGGTGATCGTTCCAACTCAGTTGTAGTACTCCTAATGGCGTGGCGTTGCTTCTGCGCTTTGGAGGCAAGGTTACGAGGTATTGCCCATGGAGTACTCAGCAGGATTGTCTTCTTGCTGGATGGGACTACCGCGTACTTCGGGAAGGAAGAGCGGCTTGCGTCCCTAAACACTGGCGATCTAAGCCGCGCTTGCAATTTCGACGGGTCAAAAATGCAGAAGCTCTCACAATCAGGTGATTAATTTTGAAAATCAGCATCGCAAGCGCCACTAGTTGTGCGATGGATGCCGCGTGGACACGCGCGGCAAATGCTCTGGCGGCCGGAATTCAATGGTGATGTCCTGTTGAGCTTGGACAGGCTTTCTGTTCAAGAGGGTGGGCTTGTAACGCCACAGGCGAATGGCGCTCATTGCGGCAGGAAGAAGAGAGATCGAGCCGCTTACGTGCTTTACATCCAGCACTTGGCCGAGCTCTCCGATGGTGGTGCGGACCTTTACTGTTTCCGACGATCCATGTCGATCCCCCGGCCTTGGGTAACGTGGCCAAACGAAGGAGACAAGCTCACCGGCTTGCAATCGAGCGGGTTTATGAGCCGGCGCAGGTCCGGGCTCAGGAGAAACAAGAACAGAAAGTTGCGAGGTCATCGCAAACGAAGAGGAGGCGGCGATCGGTTTTTCCGGGAGAGTCAGCCTGAACGGTTTGCTGCCGTCGCCCGGGCCAGTAACAAGAATTGTGGAAGGCGATGAAAGGTGCGGCGTTGCGCGCGTCGCGGGCGTTACCCTGCGTGGGGCGGGATTTCTCGGTGTGCCACTTATCGGGCCGACAGCCCTGGGTGAATAGACAGGTTTGGGACTCGCGCGTGGCGGCGCGTTTCGCTCGATTAGCCCGGTCGAGCCATTGCGCTCAGGACTGGCTTCGGGATTATCGGAATCAGTGCGGGATCGGGTCGTTGTTGCTGAAGATGTCCCGATCGGCCCCACGCGGATAGTTGAATCTTCCGGTCGTGCACTGAGGGATTGAGCGGATGAGTTTTCTGAGCGCGATCCTGCCGTCGCCGACACTGGCGGATTTACTGCAGGCGTAACTAAGGTACTTGCCGCCGGCGGAGTGAAAGTTGGCGAAGCCGTTTCGCCTGGGCGATTGGGCAGTGCCGATGACGTGGCATCAACAGCCGTTAGTGATTTCTGCGCGTCCCGGAGGCGCTTTCCGAGCGGGCTGCGTCCCACTGTGAGCGCAACGGCGAGACTGATCATCGACAACAAGAACATTACTGCGGCAACCTGAGCACCGGATATTTCAAGAACGTATAAGCGCGAAGGCGAGTTCTCGGTGCGATCCGCTGACGACGCGACTTTGCCTGTTCGAACTTGCGGTCGAAAACCGCCGACTGGAGCGTAGTGGTGCACTTTTTCTCGGAGAGCTTCGATAAACGATGGCGGGTTCGCATCCAGAAGCTCAGGCGTCACGATCTTAGATGTTTCAGAAGTAGTGTGCGCAATCAGTTTGGGCGAGGAGGGTTGGTCTTGCTTAAAGAAAATACTCCGAATTGGCTTTTCTGGGAAGCTTTCGAGGGTTGCGGGGACCAGGTTCTCTTCAGGCGCCAGCGTTAAGTCCTCAAATTCCGGGGCTGGCTTCTCGGACGCAATCCAATTTGAGATTTGATTGCGAGCCTCGGCGGTGAGATCAACAAATCGGATGCCTGCGCTTCTTTTCGATTCCGCTAGCCACACAATCTGCGCGGAGATTTCGATGCTCTGCCCAGAGCCGGGCAATTGAAAGCGAATGCGCGGGCCGTAGTCATCTACTGCAAGGGGGTCGGCTGCGACAACGGCCATGCCCGTCTCACTTATATTGAGGACAGTGCCGCCGTTGGTACCGCCGAGCTCGACGTACGGGCGGGAGGCAGGAGTGGTGCGCATCTGAAGGCGGCGGTCGCGCGTGGGATGAATCTCCTCAACCGACACATGGCGTTCGGCGTCGGGTGCGGCTCCTTCCGCACTTGCCGGTACGCTCGCTCCCTGCCCCGTCTTATTCCGCTGCGCGATTTCTATGAGTGTTGCCAGCTTGCCGCCCGCCTTCGAAAGCGCGTCAAAAACGTACGCAATATTCTTCGGGGTGAACTGAAGCTGCCGGGCAGTAAGAGTCAGCCGGATGCTGTCTTCGATTTCATCTTGCTGGCTTTCGGAAAGACAGTCCTTCAGCCCAAAATAGAGTGCGCCATTCTCGTAATTCTCTCTCCACTCAAGAATGGCCTGGAGACGACGACTGGCGTCCTTCTCCAATTCTTGTTCTTGCTGTTCTACTGCGGAACATTCGGCGAAAACCTCTGCTTGACCGTGGGGTAATCCCATGGTTATTTCTGTCAATCCGCCACGCAGTTCCTGAACCTTGTTGGACAGTAGAGAAGTTTTGTGACAGACCCACTCTCCGCGCATCTTGTCGAAATCAATCGAGGCGCGATACTCATCAGTTTCATACTTGAACACCGGCAACGGCTTGAGCGGTGGCCACCTACCGGCCAGGAGTAATTTCATCTCGGCCTGTTGCACCGGAGAGGTGAGTCCTGCAATGTTTGGCCTAGCTCGTTCGTGTTGATTCAAATTCATGATTCGGCTCGAAAAGTTCTAACCGCCAGACGATTTTGCTGGCGGGCTGCCAGTAAACTTTCAGAAGCGGCCGTCGCGACGGGGATTTGAACGGTGAATGTTGCAAAGGACAACAAATGCGCTGAAGTTTTCTTCCGGATTCGACACGTCCCGACTCCAACGCTTCCGACCAAAACGCTGCGGAACTGCGGGCGCTTGTCGCACTGGTAGAGCACTTCTTGCAGTCCGAAGAGACTTTCCCGAGGTCAATGCTGTTGCACTTAGGGCAGGGCACGTCCATCTCGACACCCCTTGCAGCGCCACTTCTATGTGAGAAGAATCCTTTCTAATCAACTTCCTTCGTCCGCTGTCGCAACTCTCCAGAATGTAGTGAACCTCAAACCCCGTCCGGCGGGATTAGTTGCTTGCCTCCGTGCGACGAGACCTCAATCCGGCCATTTTCTGAGCCATGTACGGGAGCAGCTTGCGTTCGCTTTCGCGCGTCTTGGCGAACAGACGGCGAAGCTTGCTCAGATAGCGCGCGTCTTTGCCCCACTGCCCCAGACGATGTCGTCAGCCGACTTCCTCTTAGGAAGATTCGGTAGTTTAAGGGCTCTTGCCTCCGCATGACGAAAAAGGGTCCTCATGAGTCATTTCTCGTTAAGTTAAGCGATCCTCGTCACTTGATAGATAACGAGTTAGCGGGATGGATGTGACGAACGGACGCAAAGCCTTTCGTTCACGAAACTCGTCTCGCCTTTTTTCGCGGTTGGCCTGGGCGTAAAACCCAAGAAAGAAGATCGTCATGTCTTTATCTCCTTCAAGAAACTCTTCTTTGGAATCGTGCCCCCAAAACTGTCCGCAACCGTTGACGCTTGCCCCGAGATTCGGTAGTTTGCATTACGCTGCCCGGCGGCGCTTTTTGATCAGGGGAAAAGTGTATGAACGGGAAAAAGACTTCCGGAATCTCACGACGTGAATTTGCCCGCCGAGCGGCCTTGGCTTCCGCCGCCGCGACTCTCGCGCCGGCGACCGTACTATCGTCGGAAGCCGTTGGGGGATCATCCACCTCCCAACAGCCGCCTGACCAGACCAAACAGTCTCCAGAGGCTCATGCGGAGGTCGAAGCACGAATCCAGGCGATCCTAGGCCCGTACGGAAACCGCTTCAGCAAGGAACAGAAGGCCGATATCCGCAGGCTCTGCACCCAGGTGCAGCAGCCTTTGGAACGGCTGCGCGCCTATCCAGTCGAAAACGGCGACGCCCCCGCGCTCTATTTGAAGCCCCTGGTGGAACGCGAAACAAAGCACGCTGCTCCGACAACCCGCGCAAAATCCGGCACTCTAGCCCCGGGCGCAAAGCCCGCTACTCCGGCCAAGAAAAATTAGGGAGACTCCGCGATGCCAACTGAAGACATCTCCTTCTTGCCGGTCAGCGAACTCGCCAAGCGCATCGAATCGAAAAAACTTTCTCCTGTCGAGGTGACCCAGCATTTTCTGACGCGAAGTGAAAAGCTGGGGCCACGCTTCAACGCCTATGCGCGTTTGACGCCCGATATCGCCATGGAACAGGCGCAGGCCGCCGAGAAAGACATAAAACGGGGCCACTACCGCGGGCCGCTTCATGGAATTCCGTATGCGGCCAAGGACCTACTTGCCGTAAAAGGCCTTCCGACGACCTGGGGCGCGAAGCCCTACGAAAACCAGGTCTTCGATTACGACGCGGCGGTAATCGAACACCTCAAGCGCGTCGGCGCGGTCATGATTGGAAAAGCATCGATGATCGAGCTGGCGGGCGGCATGGGGTACCGCTTCGCTTCCGCATCGCTGCAAGGAGCCGCGAAAAATCCCTGGGACACAACGTGCTGGACCTGCGGTTCTTCTTCCGGCTCCGGTGCGATCGTTGCCGCGGGTCTTGCGCCCTTCGCCATCGGGACGGACACGTGGGGCTCGATCATTTGCCCGTCGGCGTTTTGTGGCGTGAGCGGCTTGCGGCCAACTTATGGACGCGTGAGCCGCTATGGGGCAATGGCGTTGTCGTACTCGATGGACAAGATTGGCCCGCTCGCCCGAACGGCGGATGATTGCGCGCGTGTTTTTTCCGCGATTGCCGGCCACGACTTCCGGGACCGCAGCACGCTCCCGATTGACAAGGCTGCTTTTACCTATTCGGCCTCGATGGAATTGAAAGCCCGTCCGTTGCACATGGGCTGGCTGACCAACGCCTGGCAAAAGCTCGATCCGGGCGTGGCGAAAACCATGGACGCGGAACAAAAAGTGTTGCGGAAATATTTTGCGAGCGTGAAGCACGCCGCGCTTCCTGAAGGGCCATTCGAGGACGCGGCAACTATTATCGTCGCAGTGGAAGGAGCGGCGGCATTTCGCCCTCTCATTCGTTCGGGCCGGGTGAGCGAACTGGCCGATCCATTGGGCCAGATTGCGGGGTATGTCAACGAACAACATACCGGGGCGGATTATCTGCAGGCGCTGCGCGTGCGAGAGATTTTGCAGAAGAAAATGACTGAACTGTTTGATTCCTTCGATGTTCTGGTCGCCGCGTCGCAGCCGGTTGCCGCGACGCCGCTCGAAACAAACCTTGAGACGGATCTTTCATTCGCCGATCCGCTCGGGGGAATCGGAAATCTTTGCGGCCTCCCCGCGCTGTCCGTGCCGTGCGGTTTCTCGGAAAAACATCTGCCCCTAGGTTTGCAGTTCGTCGCGCGCGCGGGAGACGATTTGGCGGTAATCCAGGCGGCACGCACCTATCAGCAGCACACGGACTGGCACCGCAAACATCCGAAGATTTCTTGATGCACGCGTGGAAAAAATAGGGAGAGATCAGTTTCCGCCAGCGGTGCCTAGGACTTCACGCACCATGCGCAGAAAAGCGGTTCGACTGAAGGGTTTCGTGAGCAAACGGGTCAGAACTTGCGATTGCGCGGCCTCGACGGCAGCTTGTTCGCTGTAGCCTGACATATATATGACGCAAAGGTTTACGCGATCTTTTTGCAAGCGGCCGGCCAGCTCCGGCCCAGTCATTCCGGGCATGACCATGTCGGTGACGAGCAGATCGATTTTGCCCTTGTGGGCCGCGGCGAGGCGCAGCGCTTCGGCTCCATTGCCCGCTTCGATGACGGTGTAGCCGCCCGATTCAAGGAATTCACGAGCGACTTCGCGGACGTCGCTCTCGTCCTCGGCGAGCAAAATGGTTTCCGTGCCGCGCGGCGCTTCCGCCGAGGATTTGGGGGCGCCGGAATCCTCGACGGGCTGGTCGACGCGGGGGAGATAAATTTTGAAGGAAGTTCCCTTTCCCAACTCGCTGTAGACCCAGATGAACCCGCCGCTTTGTTTTACCACTCCGTAGACGGTAGCTAATCCCAAGCCGGTGCCCTTGCCCTGCTCCTTCGTAGTGAAAAAAGGCTCGAAGATGTGCGCCTGCGTTTCGGGATCCATTCCCGTGCCGGTGTCGGTGACGGCGAGAAGAACGTAGCGCCCGCTGCGCACGATGGGATGCGCGATAGTGTAGGAATCATCCAGATCCGCGTTGAAGGTTTCAATGCGCAAGCGTCCGCCACTGGGCATCGCGTCGCGCGCGTTGACCGCCAAATTCATGATGATCTGCTCCATCTGGCTGGCGTCTGCGCGGATTGAGCCGAGATCGGCGGAAGGACGAATCAATAATTCGATGTCTTCTCCGATCAAGCGCGGAAGCAGGCGGCCCATTTCTTCCACGACCGTGTTGAGATTCATCACGCGGGGCTGCAAAACCTGCATGCGGCTGAACGCGAGCAATTGGCGGGTGAGCGAAGTGGCGCGATCGGCGGCGCGGTCGATTTGCTCGATTTTGCGCATGACCTGACTAGGATTTTGCGAGCCATGTTGGAGCAGATCGGTGTGGCCCTTAATTACCATCAGGAGGTTGTTGAAGTCATGCGCGACACCACCGGCGAGGCGCCCGACGGCTTCCATTTTTTGCGCCTGGCGAAGCTGTTCCTCAAGGAGATGGCGCTCGCTGATGTCCTGGGCAACGACCAGGCGCACGCGGCGCTCTCCGTAAAGAAATTCGTGAGAGCTGATTTCGACTTCGATAGTGCGGCCGTCTTTCGTGCGATGCTTCCAATGCCCGACATGGCGTCCCGGCATGGGGGAATGGCGGAAATGTTCCCGCAAGCGTTCGGCTTCTTCGGGGGCGAGAATGTCGAAGGTGTTCAACTTTTTGAATTCTTCGGCGGTATAGCCGTACTGCTTCTCCGTAGCTTCGTTGACTTGGATAAAGCCGAGCGTTTCCTGGTCGATGACCCAGGTCGGCAAAGGATTCTGTGAAAAGAGGAGACGAAAAATAGATTCGCTGCGGCGAAGCGCGTCCTCTGCACGGCGGCGCTCGATGGCGATGGCGATGTGGCCGCCGACGGAATCGAGGAACTCGAGGTCCCGCATATCGTAAGCGTTTTCGTTTTCATAATGCTGGACGCCAAGAACGCCGATGGTGGCGGTGGGAGTTTTCAGCGGCACGCCCAGCCAGGCCGGCGAAGGCGAACCCACCAACTCGACTTCGCCCTTGGCGGCGAGGCGGTCAAACTCCGCCTGGGGAATCAGCATCGCGCATCCGGTGCGAAAAACGTAGGCGGTGCAACTGCGGTCGACCTTCTTGGCCGGAGGAGTAGTGTCAAACTGATCGACGAAAAATGGAAAATGAAACGTGTCCTCGACCGGATCGTGAAGCGCGACATAACAATTCTCGGCGTAGAGAACTTTTTTCAAGGCCTGGTGAACGCGATTCAAAAGCTGGTCCAGATTGGCGGTCTGGTTGAGGGCGTGGATTATATCGGAAATGACCTGGCGCTCCGCCTCCATGCGGTGGAGATCGGTCACGTCCAGATAGGTCGTGATGATGCCTTCGATGGAAGGATCGTGGAGGCGATTCCTTACGGTGCACTCGAACCAGCGCAGGGAACCGTCCTTGCTGCGAAGACGACAGCGCTCGACGATGGTCGTGCCCGGGGCGGCAGCCAGTTCGGCAAGCCGGGCACGGCCCTTTGCTGACTCGGAAGGATGAAGAAGGTCAGTGATGGGACGCCCGACCATCTCTTCGGGCAGGTAGCCGAGGGCGCGTGTAAACCCCGTACTCGTGAACAATACGGCGCCGTCGCGTGAAAGGATGGCATGAAATTCGCGAGCGGAGTCCAGGAGCGTGGAAAGTTGCTCCGGGCCGATGGCGATTCCTTGATCAGAAGGCGCGCGCTGTGACATGGATCGCTATTTACGAATCGGCTCGCACGAGGAACACCGTGCGAAGCGGTGAATCCCGCAACCTCCGTTAGACAGAATGCGTGTCACGACCATCTTGCCGGCCCGGGGAAGCCACTAGCCACACTGGACTAGGATAGGGTCTTTTCCATCTGGGAACAGGGTCATGTTCCAGTGTGTTACAAACAGATAACTGCCCCACAGTACAGATAATTTGTCTGTGTTAAACGGTTTTAAGAGTAAATCGGGGACGGCTTACTCCGAAGTCCTCAAGCGAAGTCAGCTTGCAGGTGTTCAATAACCGGGTTCGGGCAAAACCTACCAGGGAATCGCACTTACCTGGGCTGCCGTCCATTCGCGGTGGATCGCCGCTGCGGGTAACCCGACCGACACACTGTGCGCCAAAGACTCACCCCCTTGCCCTAATCCGTCCCCTAAAGGCCTGACCAAAATGCAGTAAACGACCTGATAGACGGCGCGCTCGTTTCATAGTTTCTCTATGTTTAGATTTAGGACGTTCTACGGTGTGCGCCGTTGCCGAGACACGACGTAGAGATACCCGAAGGGGGTTTCGATGAAGATCATTTCAATCGCGGTACTTGTCTTATCGTTGTTGGCTGCTCAGCCTGCTAAAGCAGACGACATCGTTTTCAACGACCTTGGGGACACAGTCAGTGTATCGCCGTCGTCAGGTCCTGTGACCATTGTCCCTGGTACTTGCCAGGGAGGAGTTCCAAACGCGGACATCTGCAGCATAGCCTTACTCCGTGCGGGCCAGACCATAGTGTCAGCGACGGGGAACTTCACCATAAACACCACCTCAGCCAATCCCGTTTCGACTAAGTACTTTCTGTCTGAAAGCACGAATCCGACCCTGCTGAGTGACACCTTCATTTCAACCGTAGTCGCTGGTACTGCACTCGGCGGTATTGTCATAGTCCCGGGCTCGGCAGCGTTCGCGTTTGATTCCGACCTTCCGCTCTTGGAGGGTGTGCCAGTACCTTGTCCCCCTGTTATTGGATGCAATGCTCAAGAAACTGGACAGCCGCAGCTGGTCGGCACCATCACGTGGTCCAGCGGCACAACTGACAATATCCTCATCGAGTCGGAGAAAGAAGCGCCGGTGGTGCCGGAGCCCGCGAGTTGGATCTTACTAGGGTCTGGTCTTGCAATTACAGGTGGATTCCTCCGGCGACGACCACGATAGTGACGCCAGCGGGTGTAGCATCGAAGCACGCGCTTGCCTCGTGGCTCTTACCGGCGAAGAGTGAACGATCAACTGCAAAGTCTTACTTTCTAGAGATCCCTCCGGGTGCCCCATGGCTTGCCTGCCCGCCTGCCCCGACTTCTCGTAGGCTGAGCTTCGTGTTCCGAATTGAACATACAAGGCTGGGTAAAAGTAGTTTCATTCCAATGGACACACCACCAGTTCAGTTTGTCCCGTGAGGATTCAAATCTTGGGAGGTATCAAACTTGAAGATCAATACGATGTTTTTTAGACTGCTGCTACCCGTAGTTGTTGGCTTGTTCGCTGTGTCGCTATTTGTGCAGAGCGCAAAGGCTGACGAAATCGACTTTCAACTTGCCGCTCAGGATTCTGTTGGCGGAGGCTCCATCATCCTGACCGGTTCAAACTTCTCGTCTGTAGGTATGGATGTTACGCCGAACCCGGTTCTTCCGGCCAACCTCGGCGGCGACGTGTTTGACCTAACATTTAATACCGCGACGGGCCTAATCTCGATCAACGGCGCCACCGAAGGCGAAGGGTCTGCCGATATATTCAACGGCACAATCTCTAGCTTTAGCATCGCCACAGGGCTCACGACGGAAACGGTAAATATGATTGCGACTTGGTCAGCCCTGCCGGCGGACGTCTTGGCGTTCTTCGGTCTACCGGCAAACACGGGAGGCAACGACATTACCAGCGTCGGCTTCCTCCTCTCCTCTTGCGCCTCAGTAGGGGATTCGATATCCGAGAGCTGCATAGTAAACAGCGTGGATGTCGCTATCGTGCCAACTCCGGAACCCGCAACGCTTCTGTTGTTCGGCTCCGGATTGCTCGGCCTAGGTGCACTCGTTCGCCGCAAGTTGAAGGTCTGATATAGGCAGGCCTACCCTCAGCGGGCCAGCCAGGAAAGGGGGACACGCGACTCAAAGTTGTTTGAGCGCCTGTTCCCCTTCGTCCTATTTAGCTTCGCCTAGTGACTAAACAGACCTCTCTGCCCCGCGAATGCCGCTCGCTGCTTTTTACTGAATGCGCCGATCCGACGTCCGAAAAAAGGTTCCCCTGCGTGGCTTCGTTTAAGCCATCTTTGCCTGGCGATTTGGGAGCATGACGGAAGCGTAGAGCCAGAATTCGCAACGGTCCCTTGAGCCGTTGCACCTACCTGATGGCGAGGCGAGAACCCATGACATTTCTCTGCTTCGAGACAGCAAGAACTCCTTCCCTCCCGTCGAAATTGTCCGGAGAGCAGAAGCGGCGTCACCCTGCAAGAATCCGCGCGTTGCGTGTCTGAATTACTGCACCATAAGCGTCAACTGCTGCGAATGGGTCAAGTTGCCGGATGTCGTCCCTGTCACGGTCAGCGTGTAGGTGCCGGGAGGAGTCCCGTTATTCACGGGGGGAGGCGGGGACGAGGAGCCACCACCGCCGCAGCCGTTCATGACCACGATCGTGGTTGCCAGCAACAAAATAGGCGCTGCAAAGGCCAGTCGAGGGGCAAAAGTGTGTCCCTCTATACGCTTGAGGAGCCGCCGCAGCAGGAATACAAGCAGCATCGTCAAGACCAGAAGAGCCGGCAAGCGATTCCACGGCGCCCTGAGCCGGGAAGATGGCGCTGAGGGAATCAGCATCCCGTTGGCCTTGGTGCTCGCGCTAATGGCCAGCGCGGCGGGCCCTGCGTGTGTCACGGTGACCGGCGAACCTGGGCCGCTACACGTCGCGTTGGAAGGCGCTCCCGTGCAGCTCACCGTCACCATGAGCTGGTCGTTGGGGGATATAAATCCTTTCAGCGTAAGCTGGAGAGCGTAGTTGGCCGCCTGCCCGGCCGTCACCTTCACGGAATTCGAGCCTCCCGGGGCCACTCCTATCGCAAAATCGAGCGGGCCTGGTATTCCGAAGACATAGGAGGTAACTTTCCCAACGATCGGACTGCTTGCCAGCATGACCGAAGTGGCCTCTTGTCCATCCACCGCGAAAGCGAACAACGTGTGTTGGTTGGCCGGGAGCCCTGAAGCGTTACCGGTGAAGGTGAAGACCCCAGACATCGGTGGGCCAGTGAGCGTGGCCCGGCTCCACGGTCCGTCGATGCTGTCGAATTGGAAGTACAGATTCGTCACCGGTGGCACTGGCGGGGACGCGGTATTGGTGGCGGTGAACGTAAACGGCTGGTCAGGATTGGAGGTTATATCTCCAGAAAGATGGGTGATCGCCGTGGTCAGGGTGTACGGCTGGGCCTGCACATTCGTGGCTCCGTCGATCACCGACACAGTGCTGTTGCTGTTGGGATCGCCTCGGTTGGGCACGTAAATCTTGTTGGTCAAGGGATTCACGCCCACGGCACCTGGAGTCGCGCCGACGGTGAGCGTCGTGTTGACGCTTGCAGGAGTACCACTCGTCGCCCCGTCGATCACCGTCACCGTGGTGCCGGCGGTAGAGGTCGTACCGCTATTAGCGACGTAAATCCGATTGGTTGCAACGTTCACTCCCACAGCGACGGGCTGAATACCGGCAGGGAGGGTCGTGGTCAGATTCGTCGCCCCGTCGATCACCGTCACCGTGGTGCCGGGGGTGGCGGGAGTACCGCCATTCGCCACGTAAATCGTGTTGGTCAAGGGATTCACCGACACGGCGACTGGGAAATTGCCGACAGTGACGGGCATGGTTAAATTTGTGGCCCCGTCGATCACCGTGACCGTAGAACCTGGCACGACGACGGTACCGCTATCCGCCACGTAGATCTTGTTCGTCACCGGGTTGACCGCCACGGCAAAAGGCCGAGTACCGACAATTACCGTCGTAGGCGTATTCGTGGTCCCATCGATCACCGTCACTGTGTTGCCGGCGGTGAGGGGAGTATTACCACCGCTATTCGCCACGTAAATCTTATCGGTGACGGGATTCACCACCAGGTCGGACGGAATAATGCCTACGGCAACAGTCGTGGTCGTGGCGTCCGTATTCGTGGCGCCGTCGATTACCGTTACCGTACTCGGGTTGGTACCATCACCCTGATTCGTCACATAAATCTTGTCCGTGACCGGATTCACAGCCACGGCGAATGGAGTTTGTCCGGCCTTGAGTGTCGTGGTCGCATTCGTAGCCCCGTCGATCACTGTTACAGTGTTGCTACCGAAATTTGGCACGTAAATCTTGTTAGTGACGGGATTTACTGCCGCGGCGAACGGGCTTGTACCGGTATTGACTGTCGTGGTGGCATTCGTGGCCCCGTCGATCACCGTCACGCTGTTGCTATTTGAGTTGACGACGTAAGTCTTGTTGGTCACGGGATTCACTGCCGCCATGCGCGGGACGGCACCGACCGCAACTGTCGCCGTAACTTTCTGCGCATGCCCAGCCGCCGGCCAGAGCGCCAGCGCGGCGATCGCGAAAGCGATCAGTAAAGCCCAGGACGACGGCCGCGACCGCCCGCAGATGCCGTCCACCACAGGTCTGGAAAATAGCGTAGAAATGTTCATCGCCCCTCCTCTACCAGCCGGAAAGATTCAGACTCGCGCCTTTAGCTCCAAAGTCCGAGAGGGATCTGGGCAATCCCGTAGGCTGGCTCTCGGAGGCTCCAGCGAGTCGATCCACAGATTCACCCGCCTGGAATGACCGGTTGGGTTGGTCATGTACATGGGCGGTTTTTGTATGAAGAGGCATAATGCGGTACACGCGAGTCCCCGGACTGTTCAATATTGCACACTCGGCAGCGCTAGATTCCCGGTAGTACTGGGCTATGGTGTCACCCACAGCTTGGCGAACATGCGCGTCGTTCCTTCAACAAGTGAAACCAAGAAGCCCTGCATTTGCTGTGGTTTGTTTCTGGGCTCAGGGCCAGAAAATCAGCATGGGTATTAGAATGTACTGTCGTTGAGAATTTGGTGGGGAGGAAGCGATTCTATGCATGAGACCTGGAAAGACATGTTTGTTCTCGGGCTGCCGCTTATGGAAAAGATTTTGCGCCCGGTATTTGTGTACGCATTTCTGGTGATCGGCCTGCGGCTTTCGGGGAAGCGGGAATTGGTGCAACTGAATCCGTTCGACCTGGTGGTTCTGCTCACGCTGTCGAATACCGTGCAGAACGCCATCATCGGCGACGACAACAGCGTCAGCGGCGGGATCATCGGGGCCACCTCGCTGCTCGTGGTGAATTACCTGGTGGTCCGTTTTCTGTATGACCACCGAAAACTGGATCAGCTCGTGGAAGGGCGGCCCGACATATTGATGAAGAGCGGGCAGCTGATAAAACGGAACATGAAGAAAGAGCTGATTACCGTGGAGCAGCTCGAAGCGGCGGCGCGCAAGCAGGGGTTTGCCGCGCTGTCCGAGGTCGAGGAGTGCGTGCTGGAGCCGGGAGGGGTGCTTTGCTTCGTGGGGAAGAAGCCCGCGACGGATGAGTTGCGGCATCAGGAAGTTATGCAGAGAATCGAGAAATTGATGGAAGAGGTGGTGCGCTTGCGCAGGGTCGAGCCGCCAGCCAGAGCCTAAGGGGGGCTTCTCAGTGAAGGAAGAAGCCGGAGGAGGCAAAGACGACTCCGGCAAAAGCGATGAGCATACCGCCGAACCAGAAACCACGGCGCTTTGTGAGCAAGGTGATCGAGCAGATGACCAAGCCAACTTCGAGGAGTCCTTCTCCGCCATCAAAGCGATCGGCGCGGCGGCTGACGAGATCGCGTTCTTTTTCGAGCTCCTTGGCCTTTTCGCTGATGTCCTCCTTGTCGGCGTCGTAGCGCTCGACTTCCTTTAGGTACTTCTCGCGCAGGGCCGTAGCTTTCTCCTTATCCTGCGGCGCGACCGCGCCCAGCAGATCAGCAGCGGTCTGCACGTTGCTACGGCGAATATTTTTTGCCTGATAGTAAGCCCATTGATCGGTGGCCTGCGTTTGCAGGAGGATCTCCTCGGTGTGGGAACGATGGCCGAGGAGCGTAACAGCGGCAACCAGAACGGCCAAAATGGAAATGGTCACGGAAACGGGAATGACAAGAGGATTGTCGCCGTTCTCGTGATGGGCTTCGGGAAGCTCGATGCCTTCAGACATATCTGTAGATTCTCCCTGAGATTAGTTGGGATTGTCCGCGGCGACCGATTGCAGCGATTCGCGCGCGGCAGCAAGAGTGCGATCAATGTCTTCGCTCGTGTGTGCCGCGGAGACGAAAGCGGCTTCGAATTGGGAAGGGGCGAGAAAGATGCCCCGATCGAGCATTTCGCGGAAGAAGCGCGCGTAGCGCTTGGTGTCAGAACGCTTAGCGTCGGCGTAATTCCGCACCGGAGCGGTCGTGAAGAAAATCGTAGCGAGCGAACCAAACGCATTGACCTGAGCCGGAATTGAAGCCTCGGCGAGAGCTTGGCGAAATCCCGCCACCAAGCGTTCGGCACTCTTTTCGATCCCCTCGTAAAGGTCAGCTGCAGTAAGCTGCCGCAGAGTGGCGATTCCGGCGCTCATGGCCAGAGGATTGCCCGCGAGAGTCCCCGCCTGATAAACGGGGCCGAGCGGCGCGACATGATTCATCAGTTCGGCGCGTCCGCCGTAAGCGGCGCAGGGGAGGCCGCCGCCGATGATCTTTCCCAAGGTTGTGAGATCCCCCTCGATTCCGAGGACGTCTTGAGCCGCGCCATTGCGCAAGCGAAAACCTGTGATGACTTCGTCCACGATGAGGAGGGCGCCGTTCTTGCGGGTGATTTCGCGCAAGCCAGCGAGGAAGTTTTTTTCGGGAAGGACAACGCCCATGTTCGCAGCAATGGGCTCGACAATCACCGCCGCAATTTTGTCCTTGTGCGCGGCAAAAAGACGTTCGACGGCGTTCAGATCATTATACGGAGCATTCAGCGTGAGCGCGGCGAGGCGCTCGGGTACTCCTGGGCACTCAGCGAGGCCAAGGGTGGCGAGGCCAGAGCCGGCCTGCGAGAGAAAGCTGTCCGCGTGGCCGTGATAGCAACCTTCGAATTTGATGAGGAAATCGCGCTTGGTGACGCCGCGAGCGAGACGCAGGGCGCTCATGGTAGCTTCCGTGCCGCTCGAGACGAAGCGAATTTTTTCGATGAACGGAATGGCGCGGATGATGAGCGATGCCAGTTCGACTTCCAATTCGGTGGTGACGCCAAAACTCGTGCCCCTTTGCGCCTGCTCGGCAATGGCGGCGCTGACCGCGGGGTTGGCGTGACCAAGAAGCATCGCACCCCATGAACAAACGTAATCGAGCAGCTCGTTGCCGTCCGCGTCGTAGAGGCGGGCACCGTTGCCTCGTTCGATGATGAGCGGTTCGCCGCCAACCGAACGGAAGGCGCGCACTGGGCTGTTCACACCGCCGACGAGAATTTTCTCGGCTTGCTCGAAGATTTCGCGGGAGCGACGGCGCTCGCGTTTTAGGGTTGGACGGGTTGCACTCATGATTTCGAAAACAAAACTAACATGCCTTCAGCCAGCGAGCGACGTCCTTGGCGTGATATGTGAGGATGATGCCGGCACCCGCGCGCTGGATGCCAGTCAGAATTTCCAGCACGACGCGCTTCTCATCGAGCCAGCCTTTTTGCGCCGCGGCCTTGACCATGGCGTATTCGCCGCTGACGTTGTAAGCGCCGACGGGAACATCAAAGCGGTCGCGCACCTGGCGGATGACGTCGAGATAGGGCAGAGCGGGCTTGACCATCACCATGTCGGCGCCTTCGTCGAGGTCGAGCGCGACTTCCTTGAGGGCTTCGCGCGCGTTAGCGGGATCCATCTGGTAGCTGCGGCGATCGCCGAATTGTGGCGTGGATTGGGCGGCTTCGCGAAAAGGACCGTAAAAACCGGAGCAGAATTTCGCGGCGTAAGAAAGAATCGCAACGTTTTCGAATTTGTGCGCGTCGAGAGCCGTTCGAATCGCGGCCACGCGGCCATCCATCATGTCCGAAGGTGCGACGATGTCCGCGCCGGCGCGCGCGTGCGAGAGCGCCTGATCGGCGAGGATTGCAACCGTGGGATCGTTGGCAACTTCGTCGTTTTCGATGACGCCACAATGGCCGTGGTCGGTATACTCGCAGAGACAAACGTCGGTGAGGACCAACAAATTGAGCTTGGCCTTGCGAATGGCTTCGATGGCACGCTGAACAACGCCGCTGGAAGATGTAGAACTGGAGCCGCGGGGATCTTTCGTTTCGGGCAATCCAAAGAGAATGACGGCGGGAAGGCCCAGCGACTCGATTTCGCGACACTCTTCGACAATCTTGTCCACGGATTGCTGCGCGACCCCTGGCATGGAGCTCACTTCCTGGCGCACGCCAGTTCCCGGGCAAACAAAGAGCGGATAGATCAAGCCGGCGGTGGTGAGCCGCGTCTCGCGAACGAGTCCGCGAAGGGCTTCGCTGCGACGCAAACGCCGGGCACGATGGATGGGGAAACTCATCCTCGCTTCGCTCCCGCAAGAGGCTGCCTGGCCCCTGCAAAATATTTTTCCAGCGCCGCGATGACCGCCGGAACACTCGTGTCTTTCGCGGAAATGATTCGTTCAGCGCCTGAGTCCTGCAAGGCGCGCGCGGTGACCGGGCCGATGGCTACGAAGATGGCTTTCTCTTGCACGGCATGAACTTTTTGCTCGCCGAGCAAATCGCGAAAATGCAGAACGGCGGTGGGGCTGAAAAATAGTATCGCGTCGGCTTCACCATCGGAAACAGCACAGAGTACGGCGGGATCCGGGCCGCTGGGTCGTACGGTGAGGTAAGCGACGGCCTCAACCACCTCTGCGCCTAGCCGACGAAGAGCTTCGGGGAGCTCGGGATTGGCGCGATCGCTGCGAGGGAGAAAGACGCGGCAACCCAATACCTCGGCATGAAGCTCTTCGGCGAGGGCCAAACCATGGTGGTTTTCAGCGACATGCGTGGTGGTAAGGCCGGCGTCGGCAGCGGCATGCGCGGTAGCCGGACCGACCGCGGCGATGCGAACTTTCCCGGCCGCATCGGCGAGCGAAATTCTCAAAGACGCGCAGCGCTCCAAGAGGGAACGCAAAACATTCTGGCTGGTGAGGAACAGCCAATCAAACTGGGAAAAATCGTGGAGCGCGGCATCGAGGGGGGCGAAATCGTCGGGCGGAGCAAAGCTGATCAAAGGAAGAAGAAGGGTTGTCGCGCCGCAGGCTTGCAGATCATTGCAAAGCGAATCGCATTGCTCGATAGAGCGAGTGACCACGACCCGCTTGCCCATTAGCGATGAAGAGGTGCGATTAGCCACGTTGCCTTCCCACTTCTTCGAGAATATTGCCGGCGCCCGCATCGATCAAGAGCCGGGCCATGTGCTCGCCAAGTTGCGCGGCCTGGTCGGGCGGCGCGGTGGCACGCTGCTTGACGTATTGCACGCCATCAACCGAGCAGACGCACGCTTCGAGGACAAGCTCGCCTCGCTCGATGTGCGCCCAAGCGCCGAGCGGCACCTGGCAGCCTCCGTGAAGCGCTCCAAGTAACGTGCGCTCGCAAATGATGGAAGTGCGCGTTTCGGAGTCGTCCAATACGGCCAGAGCGTCGGCCATTTCGGTATCTTTCAGCCGCGTTTGCACAACGATGGCGCCTTGTCCGACCGCGGGCATGCAAACGTCGGGAGCAAGCGTCTCGGTGATGCGCTGGCTCCAGCCGAGGCGGTCGAGTCCCGCTTTCGAAAGCAGGATGGCTTCGTATTCGCCGCTGGCGACCTTGCGGAGGCGAGTGTCCACGTTGCCGCGCAACTCGCGAAAATCGAGGTCGGGGCGGATGTGAAGGATTTGCGATTGGCGCCGGAGGCTGCCGGTGCCCACGCGGGCGCCCTGGCGAAGATTCGCGAGCGTCGCACCGTTCGAGGAGACGAGACAATCGCGGACGTCGTCCCGGCGGAGCACCGCGGGAAAGCAGAGACGCGAAGGCGTGTCGGTAGGAATGTCCTTAACGCTGTGGACCGCGATGTCGATGGACTCGTCGAGGAGCGCTTCTTCGAGCTCCTTGATGAAAATTCCTTTACCGCCGATTTGGGTGAGGGGAGCGTGCTGCAATTTGTCGCCCGCCGTCTTGATGACGACAATTTCGGCTTCGACGCCGGTGTTTTGAAAAAGCTGCTTGCGGAAGAATTCTGCCTGCCATTTGGCAAGGAGGCTGCCGCGCGTGCCGATGCGCAGGGCCTTCATGGCTTCTCCCGGTCGTTGAGGAAGAGGTCGCGCAGGGCCTCGACGTTTTGAATTTTGCGGCGGAGTTCGCGCTCGCCGCGCAGGCGCTCAGCAGGCTCGAGGAGAAGCTTGTGGAGGAGGTCGTCCATGAGCGATTCAATGCGAGCGATGTCGGCGGCAGCGAGATGATTCATGGTTTCGAGGCGGCTGCTGAGAAACGCGCCGCGTTCGACGCGGAGACGCGCTCGCAGAGCTTCGACTAGCCCGACGAGTTCGACGCTGGCCTGCCACGAAAGAAATTTGGTGACGTGCTCCTCGACGACGGCTTCGGCGCGGGGGATTTCACTTTCGCGCGCATTGCGATTTTGCTTGACGATGTCGGTGAGGTCATCAAGATTGTAAACGTAAACGTTGTAAAGACCCGAGGCAGAAGCCTCGATGTTGCGCGGCAGGCCCAGATCCATCAGGAGCAAGGCCCGATTGCCGCGGGCGGCCATAGCACGCGCGAGAATCTCACGGGTCAAGACCGGCTCTTCCGCAGAGATTGAGGCAACCACAACGTCTTGACCCTGGAGCGCGCTTTCCCATTCGCCCCAAGGCACGACTTTTCCGCCGAACTGTTGAACCAGGCTTTCGGCGCGCTCTTGCGAGCGGTTCATCACAAAGAGATGCGCGATGCCGCGATCTCGGAGTTGCGCGACGACCTGTTCGCTGATAGCTCCTGCGCCGAGGACCAGCGCGCTGCGCTCCTTCAATTTGCCGAAGATGCGTTCGGCGAGCTTCACACCTGCGGATGCGACCGACATGGGGCGAGCGCCCAACTCGGTTTCCGAGCGGACGCGCTTGCCGACTTCGAGGGCTCCCTGAAAAAGACGGTTGAGCACTGGACCCGTCGCGCCCTGCTCGTGGGCGAAACGATATGCCTCGCGAACCTGACCGAGGATTTCCGCTTCGCCGAGGAGCATGGAATCGAGGCCGGCGGAAACGCGGAAGAGATGGCGCACTGCTTCGCGGTCATAGTGATGGTAGAGCGAGCCATCTAAAAAGTCGGGCCGGACGGAATGAAATTCGCTGAGAAAAGTGGAGAGACCGGGAGCGCACTCGCGCGACGCTTCGGGCGGCACGCCGTAAACTTCGCTGCGATTGCAGGTCGAGAGCACGAGGGTTTCTTCGAGGATGCCGCGAGCGCGGAGCTCCTCGGCGGCGCGGCGAGCTTGCTCGTTGGTGAAAGACACCCGCTCGCGCACCTCGACAGGTGCGGTGCGGTGATTCAATCCGACGAGAACGATTTCCATTCCGCTGGCCGCCTGCTCCTAAAAGTACCGATGGCTGTGCGACAGATATAAATTGACGACCGTAAAGCTGAGCACCACGATGACAAAATTAAAAATGCAAAGTTTGGAGGCGCGGGCGCCGCGCCAAGCCGCCGAACGCGCGAGCCAGAAATAGACAATATAAAGAGCCAATACAAATAAAGTGATTACGTACTTGGGATCGAGATAGGAAGACTGGCCCGGAAGACGATCGACCCAAACAAAGCCGAGAATCGTTCCGATTGTGATGGTGACAAGGCCTACTAGCACGCTGCTCTGGCTCATGCGGTCGAGAAGCTCGAGATCGGGCAAGCGCCATACGACGGGACCTAGTTGCCTATTGCGCAGGTGTCGGGATTCCCCAAGGAAGATAAGGCTCAGGACGAAGGAAAGCGCGAAAGCGGCGTAAGCGAGGATGCTCAGCGTAACGTGAAAGGCGAAAACCGGTCCGCGGGCGGGTGGTGGAGCGAGGCGATCGGCGGGTGCGAGATGCGCCGCGAGAAAGAAAACCAAAATAAACGGCAGCACAAATGCTCCGACGGAACGCTGGCGGTGGAAGAGTTCGAGGGCAAGATAGGTGAGAGCCAGAAGCCAGCCAAAGAGCGACATCGAGCCGTAGAGATCGTGGTAGGGGACGGTGTGCAGGCCGCGGGAGCGCTCGAGCAGCGCAAAATAGTGTGCGACGAGTCCGAGCGCGAGGAACACTGTGCCGAGGCGGCCGATAAACTCTCTGCCACCGTAAATGAAGCGAAGATAAAGCGCGAGACTCAGCGAGTACGCGATGGTCGTCAGGATGAGAGCGGCGTGGTTCATTGCGATTCGTAAAACTGCGTCGAGAGTCGACACTACGGTCTTTTCCACGGTACAACGCCGGCGGCGTTGCCCCCCGGGCGAAACTTCGACCTTTAGAGTATAGCCCAGGGCGAAAGCGGGCCGCACGCGGAGTCGGTGCGTTCAGCAATGCGCTAGAGTATTTGCTATCCTTTTGTCTGGCGTTTTATGAGCACTCAAGCCACGACCCTCACTCGAAAGGAACTCTTTCTGCGCGTGTGCAGGGGGGGGGGTGTGCCGCGCGTGCCGGTGTGGATCATGCGGCAGGCGGGACGCTATTTGCCGGAGTACCGGGAGATTCGTGCGAGACATGCGTTTCTTGAAGTTTGCAAAACACCAGACCTGGCGGTCGAAGTGTCGCTGCAGCCGTTTCGGCGTCTGGGCGTGGATGCGGTGATTGTTTTTTCCGACATTTTGATCCTCGCGGAAGCAATGGGACTGGAGCTGGAACTTGGCGACGCGGGTCCGAACCTGCCGCAGCCGGTTCGAACGAGGGCAGACGTCGAAAAATTGAAATTGTTCGATCCCGAAACGGAAACGGGATTTCTGCCGGAGGCGATTCGGCGGATTGCACGCGCGGTTGGGCCGGATGTGCCGGTGCTGGGATTCGCGGCGGCGCCGTGGACGCTGGCTTGTTACATGGTTGAGGGCAAGACCAAAGAAGGATTCGCCACGGTAAAGAGTTTTCTGTACCACGAGCCGCGGACGTTTCGCGATCTTTTGCACCGGATCGCACAAGCCACGATTCCCTACCTGAAGGCGCAAATTGCCGCGGGGGCCACCGCCGTGCAGCTTTTTGACACCTGGTGCGGCGAGCTCAACTTGAATGATTACGAAGAATTTGCTTTGCCGGCGGTGCAAGAGGTGATTTCCGGGCTGGGCGGCGGTGCTCCGGTGATTTATTACACGAAGGCTTCGACGCACTTGCTGCCGGCGGTAGCCCGGTCCGGAGCGAATGCGCTTAGCGTGGATTGGCGCGTGAACTTGGGGGAATTGCGGAAGTCGCTCGGACCGCGCATCGCGCTGCAGGGCAATGTCGATCCCACGGTGCTGCTTGGGCCGGCGGAAAATATCCGCAGCGCTACCTTGGAGACGATTTCGGCGCTTCGCGGGCAGGGGCACATTTTGAATTTGGGACACGGCATTTTGCAAAACACTCCAGTGGAAAATGCCAAGCTGTTCGTGGAAACGGGGCAGCAGGCGACACCGCAAACGACGAAATTGGCGATGCAATCGCGTTGAAGAAACGCGTTCGAGGGCGAACGCTAGAGGCAAAGAAGTGGCACGAAGCTATCCAAGTTTGCAACAAATGCGCGAGGAGCTGAACGTCAGCGAGGAATTTCTGGCGCGCTACAACCGGCCTGGCCCGCGCTACACGAGTTACCCCACCGCGCCGGTTTGGAACGACAGCTTTGGCCCGAGCGATCTAGAAAAGGTGCATGCGAACGCTGAGAAAGCGCGCACGCCCGTTTCGCTGTACATGCATATTCCCTTCTGCGAGAGCCTTTGCCTCTTCTGCGCTTGCAACGTGGTCATCCAGAAGGATCACAGCGTCGCGCCGCCGTATCTCGGCATTCTGAAAAAAGAACTGGAGCACGTCAGCAGCCAGGTTTCGCGCGAGCGCCCCGTGGTGCAATTTCACTGGGGAGGTGGGACGCCAACGTATTTGACTCCGGCGCAGATCGAGGATCTGTTCGGATTCACGCGCGCTCGTTTCACGTTTGCTCCCGACGCGGAAATCGGCATTGAGGTCGACCCCCGCGTAACCTCGCGCGAGCATCTCGAAACGCTGCGGAGGCTGGGATTCAACCGCCTCAGCATGGGCATCCAGGATTTTCAGCCCGAGGTGCAAAAAGCGATTCACCGCATCCAGCCGTTCGAACTGACGCGCGATCTCTTGAAAAACGCGCGCAGGCTGGGCTTCGACAGCATCAATGTGGACTTGATTTATGGTTTGCCGTACCAGACGCCGGAGAGCTTCGCGCACACGGTGGACCAGATTTTGCAAATTGGTCCCGACCGCGTCGCTTTGTTCAGCTACGCGCACGTTCCTTGGCTCAAGAAACAGCAAGGTTCCTTCGCGGCGCATCTGCCCGAGGGAATGCAGAAGTTTGAGATTTTCCGCACGGGCTTGCTGAAATTTCTCAAGGCCGGCTATCTCTACATCGGCATGGATCACTTCGCGAAGCCCGGCGACGAGCTGGCGGTCTCGCAGCAGAACCGCACGCTGCACCGGAATTTTCAGGGATACACAACGAAGGCCGGCGCGGACCTGTACGGAATGGGCATTACCGCCATCAGCGGTATTCAGGATGCCTACGCGCAGAATTACCGCGACATTCCCAGTTGGGAGAAGGCCGTGAACGAGCGCGGGCTGGCCACGATGCGGGGCTATAATCTTTCGAACGACGATCGCTTGCGCCGCGCGGTGATCAGTCGGCTGCTGTGCCACACGGTCATACCTAAGCAGGAGATCAACCACGAATTCGGCATCGATTTTGACGATTACTTCGCGGAAGAACTGCGGCGGCTGGAAACTCCCCGCGAGGATGGACTGGTGATCCTCGATGCGAATGAAATTCGTACCACCTGGCTGGGACGCATTTTTATCCGCAACCTCGCCATGGTTTTCGACCCGTATCTCGAAAAGCAGCATCTGGACGCCAAGCCGCTGTTTTCGAAGACACTCTGATACTTTGATGGATTGCCGAAATCCGTGACGCCTCACTCTTCAGCCTTGGTCGTGGGCGCCGGGATATCGGGGCTGGTATGCGCGTACGCGCTGCGCAAGGCCGGGGTCGACACGCAAATCGTAGAGGCCTCCGAGCGGCCGGGCGGTGTGATTCGCTCCGAGCGCCGGGACGGCTACCTCCTAGAACTGGGCCCGCAGAGCTTCGCGGGGACGCGATCGCTACGCCAACTCTGCCGCGAGCTTGGGATCGAAAACGAATTGCTGGAAGCGCCTGAGGGGGCGCCACGTTTTGTGCTTACCGGCGGTGTGCTGCGTGAAGTGCCGCTTTCCCCTTTTTCCTTTTTTACTTCTTCCCTCTTCAGCGCTGGAACGAAATGGAGCATTTTGCGCGACGTTCTCGGCGTGAGCCATCCTCCTGAGCAAGATGAATCGATTGCCGCGTTCGTTCGCCGGAAATTCTCCGCCGAGCTGCTCGAAAAACTCGTGGGCCCCTTCGTATCAGGGATTTATGCGGGCGACCCGGAGCAATTGAGCCTGCGCGGAGCGTTTCCGCAACTTCACGAAGCGGAGAAATCCGTGGGAAGCGTTGTGCGCGGAATGATGCGCTCGGCGAAAACAAAAAATCCTCCCCGTGAGCGTCCCTCACCGCTCGCGTTTCGGGAAGGAAACGAAACGCTGGTCCGCGCGCTCGCCGCAAACCTTGGAGATGCACTGCGTTGTAATGCGGAAGTGATTGCCATTCAAAGAAGGGTGAAAGGTGGCGTAGAGGGATATGAAGTTTCCTTGAGCACAGCGGGCCGTGATGAAACGCTGGAAGTGGATTACCTCATTGTGGCCACGCCAACGAACGCAGCGGCTGAATTACTGCGCCAAATTGGCGCTGGATTCGAGGGTGCACTTGGTGGAATCACGTACGCACCAGTGGCCGTGGTCTCTTTGGGCTATCGGAAAAACGCTGTGGGCAACGCGCTTGAAGGATTCGGATTCCTGGTGCCGCGCTCCGCTGGCTTGGAAGTTCTCGGGTCTGTCTGGAATTCGTCGCTCTTCCCCAACCGCGCCCCCGAAGGCCAAGCGCTGTTGACCAGTTTCGTGGGAGGAACGACCAATCCGCAAGCCGTCACGCGGAGTAAAGAAGAGTTGAGCGCGCTCGTCCACCAGGAGATCGCGGCGCTGCTCGATATCAAGGAAGTACCCGCTTTTTCGGCCGTGAACATCTACCAGCGGGCCATTCCCCAATACACGCTGGGCCACACCGACCGTCTTGCCGCTCTCTCCGCGCTTTGTAAGAAGTACCCGGGCCTATGGCTTACTGGCAATTATTTGCGGGGACCGGCGATCGGGGCATGCGTCGAGCACGCCCTTGCGGTCACGGGAGAAATTGCGAAAGGCATTTCGAGGTAATCGTAGCTAAGGTGTAGTAGGGTTGGTTTCCGAGAAGCGCTTCTGCCGGGCGTAGCGCCACTAGATTGTAAGCAGGGATCTACGAACGGAGTTGAATCTGTGACAGTATATGAGAGCTATGGGTCGCACTGGATTGCTTGCATTACTACTACTGGTGACAGCTCATGTCGCCTTCTCGCAGCAGCCAACAAATGACAAAGCAGGTAGCCTAAGAAGTCGCATACCTCAGGCGAACCTCGAAAAATACCGCTCCGTGAGAGATGGATCAGATTGGAAGAATCCTTTCCTCATCGTGGAACTGGATGGGGTCGAGGTCCGAGCAGACGGCGCTCTTGCGGGTGGACTAACAGTGCCCGTGGCAGACGTCATTGGTTACTTGGAGAGACTTCCCAAAGGAGCTTGGCCCTACGGGCTTGCTGTGGCAGTGCAAGAAAACGGTGTGCGGGGCGGCAAAGGCACTGACTCACGGATAAAACGCAATAGGTTGGAATTATTGCGCCGTCTGCGCGAGGCGAGGGTAAGGGCTGAACTCTGGCCTCCGGGTTGAATCGACCCGCAATTCTAGTGAAGCGCGAAAGTCCCTCCTTTAGTGACTCGCTTTAGAAAATCTCGGTGGTCCGAGATTTCTCCGCTGCTCGCCAGAAATCATCCGATTGCAGCAAAGTGCCGTATATTGTCAGTGAGGACGAAGAAGCGTAACTCGTGTTCCTGGCGATCCTGACACCCAAGGACCCTGTTGACGTGTCGCTCGATGCGACGCTGGCGCGGCGGCTGCTTCAAAAGGATGTGGAAGCCTTCGAACAACTTTACGAGCGGCACTCGCGCATCGTCTACGCGCTGGTTCTGCGCATCCTGCAGCAGGGCTCGACCGCCGAGGAAGTCGTGCAGGACGTCTTCCTGCAAGTTTGGCGCAACGCGCGCCACTACGACGAGCAGCGCGGCCCATTTATTCCCTGGCTGATGACGCTGGCCCGCAACCGCGCGCTCGACCGCCTGCGCCTGAAGAGCGAGCGGCAGCGCCGCCAGGAAGCGCAGACGGAAGAGTTTCCTCCAGTTGTCGAAGCCCCTCAATACGAAAAGGATCTGGACGAAAAACGCCGCGCGGAGCGCGTGCGCGCTCTGATGGCTTCGCTCCATCCTCAACAGAAAAAAGCCATCGAGTTGGCGTTTTTTGAGGGATTGAGCCACAGCGAGATTGCCGAATCCCTGAAAGAACCGCTGGGCACGGTGAAAAGCTGGATTCGCAACGGGCTTTTGCGATTGAAGGAAGGATTGCAGGCAACGTCGTGAGCAACGGCGACCAATTCCGGGAACTCATCGAAGCGTACGCGCTTGGCGCGCTCGATGCGGAAGAACGGGCCGCGGTCGAAGCGCATCTCGCGACGGGCTGCCAAGATTGCGCGAAGGCGCTTCAAGAGGCGCGCTGGCTGGTCAGCCAGCTTGGCTACCTCGCGCCGGAGGCGAAGCCGTCGGAACTGCTCAAGGGCCGATTGATGCAAACGGTGCGCGGCGAAGCCGATGCCGCAGCTGGGCGCGCGTTAGCTAAACCGAAGCCTGTAATTCCCTTCTGGATGTGGGCCGGCGTGGCGGCCCTGCTAGTCATCACAATTTATTCCGCATGGGATGCGCGGCGCTTGCAGAAAGATATTGAGGAAACCAACAAGCGGGCCGCCGCGATCGTCCAGCAGCGCGCTGCGCTTCAAGCAGAGCTGGCCCTCGCCAAACGCCAGGCCCGCATCATGACCGATCCCAAATCGAAAAAGTTCATGCTGCCCGCAAAGGATGCGCAGATGCCGCAACTCGAAGCGATGTGGCATCCGGAACTCGGAATTTGCGTGGTGGGCGACAAGATGCCCATGCCCTCGGCGAATCACGTTTTCCAACTGTGGCTGATCCCGAAGACGCCGGGGAGCAAGCCCATGCCCATGCAAACGTTTTGGCCGGATGCGGACGGCAAGATGGTCTATGTGATGGAGAATCCGCCGGAGCCGATGTGGAACACTAGCGCGCTCGCGGTCACCGAGGAACCCATGGGTGGCAGCCCGCTGCCGACCACCGAACCGATGTGGGTGGGCGGCGTCAGCTAAGTACGATTCACGCGGATTGGCCGTAGCGGTTGGCGAGGCGGATTTTGCGCCGATCGCCCGCTTCCAGGTAACGGCGCTCTTCCTGCGGCGATTCGAGAATCAGCGGCGCCACGGGCTTGGGCTGATGAGTTTTCTCATCGAGCGCAACGAAAGTGACATAAGCAGTGGTAGTGTGCTTGCGCTCTCCGGTCAGGATTTGTCGGAGTAAACTTCGACCCCAATTTCCATGGATGTGCGGAAGACCCGGTTGACCTGCGACTTCAGAATAACGATCTCCCCGAGATTCACGGGATTGCGAAAGTCAATGTAGTCGACGGAAGCGGTCACCACGTAACTGTTCGAATGGCGGCTGGCGGCCATGGCCGCGGCAATGTCCACGAGGTGCATGACGTGGCCGCCGAGAAGTTTTCCCAGCGCGTTGGTTTGCGCCGGCAGGACGAGCTCCGCCATCTCCGAGCGTGACGCACTGACGGGTTTTCCCTTCAGGGTTGCCGCGCGGCTCTCTTGCGATTTCTCGGTTCGTTTGCGTTTCATGCTATCGGTCATTCCTCCGCAAATTTGGGTGAAGTGACGTCGACCCGTATAATACGGGAGCCGCGATGAGCGAACAAAAGAAAACGCGTCGCCAGATACTCGAAGAATTCCTGGCTAAGAAGCCTGACGACGCTTTCTCGCGCTACGGCCTGGCGCTCGACTATGTGAACAGCGGCGAAACAGCGGCCGCCGACGGCCACTTTAAGCTACTGCTCGAAGCGAATCCCGACTATGTGCCGGCCTATCTGATGTACGCGCAAATACTGGCGAAGGAGTCGCGCACCGCGGAGGCGAAGCAGGTGCTTGCCGCCGGCATCAGCGCCGCGGCCAAAGCGGGCAATCAGCACGCCCGTTCGGAAATGGAAGCGCTGCTCGGCGAGCTTGGCTAGTCTCCGGCGAGACACGATTGGTTCTGCCCGCCCGCAAATCGCGGCGGCCTCTGGTATGATTTGGTCTGGGACCTATGCGGCCTGATCGGATTCCGCTCTTTCCCCTGGACGTCGTTCTTCTCCCCGGCGCGGACCTCCCCTTGCACATTTTCGAGCCGCGGTACCGCGAAATGGTACGCAAATGCCTCGAAGAAAAATCGGAATTCGGCATGTTGCTGGCGCTGCAGAAGGGGATCGTGCACGTCGGATGCACTGCGGAAATCATCGACGTCGCGAAACGCTACCCGGACGGGAGAATGGACATCCTGACGGTGGGCCGCAGTCCGTTTCGCGTCGTGCATCTGTTCACGGAAAATCCTCTGTTGGAAGGGCAAGTGGACTATCTTGAAGACCGGGAAATTCGCACGGACGCCCGCGTGCGGCGGGAGCTGGTTGAGTTGTACGAAGCGTGCCACACGCTGATTTTCGACGACTACCCGAAAAATGTGGGAGACGGCACGCGGGAGAATCTTTCGTACCTCGTGGCGGGCACGCTCCCGATGGACTTGCTTTGGAAGCAACAAATTCTGGAGTTGCGCTGCGAAGCCGACCGCCAGGAACGCCTGGTGGCATACCTTCGAGAGTGGGCGCCGCATCTACAAAAGTCAGAAGCAGTGCGCCAGCGCGCGAGCGGCAACGGACACGGTTTGAATTAACGGAGCAGTGCGTCCCGGCGCGGCCGGGCGCGGAACGGGGCTTTCATGTCGGCAAGCACATCGATGCATTCTTCGGCGGGTCATTCGAAACCTCGCACGCTCGGTGAGCTGCGGCGCATTCCTGATTTCGATGCGCGCGGCGTGTCGTATTCGGTGAAGAATGAGATTCGCCGCAATTTGATCCGCGCCATCGAGAAAAACGAGGAGCTTTTCCCCGGCGTTCACGGCTACGAAGACACGGTGATCCCGCAAATCGTCAACGCGCTGCTCTCGCGGCACAATTTCATTTTGCTGGGTCTGCGCGGGCAAGCCAAGAGCCGGATTCTGCGCGGTTTGGTGCAACTGCTGGACGCGGAAATTCCCGTGGTCGCCGGCTGCGAGATCAACGACGACCCGCTGCGGCCCATCTGCCGCTCCTGCCGCGAGAAAATCGCGGCCGAAGGAGACAACACTGCGATCGCCTGGCTGCCCCGTGATCTGCGCTACGTGGAAAAATTGGCCACGCCTGACGTGACAATTGCCGATCTGATCGGCGACGTCGATCCCATCCGCGCGGCGCGTGGCGGGCGCGATCTCTCCGACGAATTGACGATTCATTACGGCTTGTTGCCGCGCGCCAATCGGGGAATTTTCGCCATCAACGAATTGCCTGACCTGGCGGGAAAAATTCAGGTCGGCCTCTTCAACATCATGCAGGAGGGCGACATCCAGATCAAAGGCTATCCGCTGCGGCTGCCGCTGGACGTGCTGCTGGTGTTCACGGCGAATCCGGAAGACTACACGGCACGAGGAAAAATTATCACGCCGCTGAAGGATCGCCTCGGCGCGGAAATTCGAACGCACTATCCCTCGACGGTCGACGAAGGCATGACCATCACCGCGCAGGAAGCGTGGACCGGACGCGATGGCGCGCGCAAGATTGACGTCCCGAAATATCTTCGCGAGGTGGTCGAGGAGATCGCGTTTCAGGCGCGCGAGGACAAACGCGTGGACCGGCGCTCCGGCGTAAGCCAGCGCCTGCCCATTACAGCGCTCGAAAGCGTCATCAGCAGCGCTGAGCAGCGCGCCGCGCGCACGGCAGAAAAATCCGGCGTCGCTCGCGTGGCGGACGTTTACGCCGCGCTCCCCGCCATCACCGGCAAACTCGAGCTCGAATACGAAGGCGAACTGAAGGGCGCGGACGCCGTGGCACGCGAATTGATTCGCACCGCCGTCGGGCGCGTTTTCAGCAAACATTTTGCCGAGGTAAATTTTCAAACGGTGATTCAGTGGTTCGAAATGGGCGGCGAACTGAAATTGCCCGAACTGAGCACGACTGCGGAGCGTCATCAGCAGCTTTCGAAAATTCAGGGATTGCTCGAACACATCAAACGGCTCGGCGTCGAAGACCGCAAAGATGCTGGAGCTGTCGCGGCCGCTGCCGAAATGATTCTGGAAGGGTTGTGGGCGCACCGGCGAATTGGCCGAAGCGAGGAACGCGGCTTCTTCGCGGAAAAACCGCGCCAGCCCGAACAGCGTGAGGCTCCCGGACGTCCGCCGCGCCGGCAATTTAATTGACGACCCGATAAAGGGTCGTCATCCCGAGCGCAGGGAGCGAAGCGACCGAAGTCGAGGGATCTCTCTTGTATTGCATGGAAGAAGGAATCGCGCCATGAAAGTCGTCCGCTACGGAAAATATGTTGGCGAACCGGCCGACGCCGTCGACCTCGAGGAATTAGTGCGCCTGCTGGGCGATTTTTTCCTCCAGAGCGGATTCGAATCGCAATATTACGGCCTTTCGGAAATGGATCCGGAAAGATCGATGGAGGCTTTGCGCGAAGCGATTTTGCGCGCATTGCAAGAAGGCAATCTGCTTCCTGAAGACGCCATGAGCGACCAACTGCGCGAAATGCTGCAGAATTCGGACGCACGGAACAGCCAGGCCGTGAAGGATTTGCTCGAAAAAATCATGGAACGCCTCGCGCAGGAAGGCTATATCAATCCGCAACAGCCGCCGCAGATCACTCCCCCGCCGCAAACTTCGGCAGCGGGGCACCTTGGTCAGCCGCAAGAGCGCCAGGCCGATGTACGTTTCGAAATCACCGACAAGACCATCGATTTCCTCGGCTTCAAAACGCTCCAGGATTTGCTTGGCTCGCTCGGGCGCAGCAGTTTTGGGCGCCATGACACCCGCGACCTCTCGACCGGCGTGGAATCGGGAGGAGTTTCGCGCGCCTACGAATTCGGCGACACCCTCAACCTGGACATCAGCGAAACTCTTTTCAACGCCGTGCGCCGAGACGGCGCCAAAGTGCCGATCGAGATCAACTATTCCGATCTCATGGTCCATCAGTGCGAATACCAAAGCTCCTGCGCCACCGTGGTTTTGCTGGATTGCAGCCACAGCATGATTCTCTATGGCGAGGATCGCTTCACGCCGGCGAAACGTGTGGCCATGGCGCTTTCGCACCTGATTCGGACGCAGTACCCCGGCGATTCGCTCAGCCTGGTGCTCTTTCACGACAGCGCGGAGGAAGTTCCCCTCGCGCAGCTCGCGCGCGTGCAAGTCGGCCCGTATTACACCAACACGCGCGAGGGCCTTCGCATGGCGCAACGCATTTTGCTACGTCAAAAAAAGGATATGCGCCAAATCGTTATGATCACCGACGGCAAGCCATCGGCGCTGACGCTCGAGGACGGACGAATCTACAAGAACGCCTTCGGCCTGGACCCGTTCGTCGTCGGCCAGACACTCGAGGAAGTGAACAAGTGCAAGCGCGCGGGAATCATGATCAACACTTTCATGCTGGCGAGCGATTACAGCCTGGTGCAATTCGTTCAGAAAATCACGCAGATGTGCCGCGGCAAAGCCTACTTCACCACTCCCTACACCCTCGGCCAATACCTGCTCATGGACTACATGTCCCGCAAAACGCGCCAAATCCACTGACGCAAGTAGGTCCGGCAATTATCTCGCCGCGCCGGCCTAGCGAACGTCTACTCGCCGGTGATCAAAGGCAACAAGAACTCCTGGAGCCGCTGGCTTTCAGCAATATTTAAGCGGCCGAGGTGAATGCCCATCTGATTCTTGCCGTAAAGCCGGACGACTGAGCCAACGCCAAGAATCGGACTCATGGATTTAGCCAAATGTAAGCGGACCCCGACGGAGGATCCGAGGGGAATAATCCTGGGCGTTGTGATGAGAAGGCCCTCCATGCTTACATCGATGGTTTCAGCTTCGAACTCCTGGCCGCAGAATTGGAGTCGCACTTTGGATCTGAGCGGGACGCGCCGGCTTCTCCGTTGTACTTGCTCGATGGCGGCGTGCGTGGCGCGCACCAGGCGAAGCAAACGGTCCCTATCGACAGGCTTGTAAAAGAAAAAGCTGGCGCCAGCTTTGAACCCGTTGGAGACGGCATTGGGGCGCTGATCGTCGCTAAGCAGGACGATTGGAGTCAACCGGTTGCAGACCGAATCGCGCATCTGCCGCGTAAGTTCGGGACCATCCGGTTGTGCCATCTGATAATCCAAAAACGCCACCGCAAATCTCCCGCGGCGCAGAACAGGGGGAGCTTCTGAGCTTGCCGTAAGGCTCACAGACTCGATGCCCACCGAGCTCAAGACCTTTTCGATGAGTTCACATGTACTCCGCTCATCGTCAACGATGAGGGCTTGTTTTTGCATGGAGCATTCGCTTTCCGTGATGGCGGCCCGGAATTCGCATTCTCCGGGCTGGCATCACCTTGCCGATCTCTATTCGATTAAGCCTAGTGCGGATGAGACGATGACTGGCGCGGGCAGCCGGGAAATTCTGATCTCGCCCTGAGGCACAGGACCCTGAGGATTCGCCTGCCGCTTGTGCAGGCGCCCAAACGAAACCATGTCGAACATCTCCAGCATTAGATCAGAGCGTCTTTGCACGCCAAATTTCTTGAGCAAAGAAGAAACGTGAAATTTCACGGTGCGTTCGGCAACGTACAGATTCGCTGCGATCTCCTTGTTCGTAAGATTGTGTGCGATGCCCCCGAGCACTTCCTGCTGACGCCGGCTTAGCGGGATGGCCGGAGCAGGGAGAGAGCACGTTTGCATTAGCTCTCTGGTCCGGGCGGCAAGGCCTGTGGTTAGATTTTCGCTCGCGGCCACCATGACGCTGAAGTCGGCGGGCAATTTTTGGCGCGCAATACAGTGCATCGCCAGCAAACCAGCCGCCTCGTCAATCGGGATGCGGCCGTTCAGGCGGGCGTTTACTTCGAAACGCCGTGAGCCGGTTTTTTTGTCGAAGAATACGAACAGTTTGGGATGCACGGAAAAACGGCGATGGCCGCTCGCCGGTTTGTTGCGGTGTTTTGTGGAACTGGCATGGGTTAACCCGGCGACGGGTTTCATGTGCTGACGGGACGCGGCCGCGATGGCGGCCCGAGCGGCGCTAGCGCTCATGAGGAACCCCCGGTTTGAGCACCACGGCCGGCGGCGCACGCAAGATTTCGTAGCAGTCGAAGCGCACGCCAACTCCTAGCTTGCCCTTCCGCGAATCCGCGGGTTGAACGCGCACCACTCGGCCGGTACACCGCCATTTCGTCGGAGCAACACCACTGATTTCCTGCGGCATCTCGACCAGGATTTGAATGGCCTCACCCTTGCGAACGAGAGCCCTCGTCGTAAAGAAGATGCCGCAGTCGGAGAGATTTACGCATTCGGCTGGCTGCTCCGGAATATTTGATTTCCAGATTTGAACGCGAAGTGCAGTTTTGACATCGTAACGCAGAGAAATACGCCTATCCTGTTGGAAACTATTTACTAGAATATTCATGACGAAAACCTTTCAGCGCATGAGGGGAAATCAGGGGACATACAGTGGCATTACGAGAGGGGCAGCTACTATCTTGCATTTCTAATAGCTTGTAAAGACTCAATTTAGTACTGCCCCAAATCGAAACATCCGGTGTGCCACTCGTCCCTTGAAAGTTCGCATTCGGGTAAGCCCCTCGCTAGAACCCTCTCTCCCTTGTTTTGTTTCAGTTGCGGGTCTGACGAGGCGGCTCAATTCTGCTGCTCTGGATTCGCGACAGGAACACCAGCGGGTTTTGCCTCGCTCTGCTCTCGTGCGATAAACTCTTTCGACGAGCATTTTGCCCAACTTTCGCGATTGCAGGTCGTCCGCCGCGGCGGCCGACCTGCCGCATCAGGATGGAACGGGAAATGACCAACATCGTTGCTGGGAACGTGGCGCCAAATTTCTCCTTGAAGGGCCTCGACGGAAAAGAATACTCGCTCGGCAAACTCGTGAAGGCAGGGCCCGTCGTTGCCGCTTTCTTCAAGATTTCATGTCCGGTCTGCCAATTCACGTTCCCCTTTATCGAGCGGATTTTCCAGCGTTACGCCGGAGATGGCGTCTCGTTTCTCGGCATCTCTCAGGACGATGCGAAGTCCACGAAGGAGTTTGCGCAAAAATATGGCGTGACGTTTCCGCTCGTCACGGACGAAAAGAATTATCCGGTCTCGAATGCCTACGGCTTGACCAATGTGCCGACGATTTTCTTGATCGAGCCGGATGGAAGCGTAAGACTCAGTTGCATGGGTTTTGCGAAGGTGGATTTGGAGACTATCGCGAAAGAATTGGCGGGGCGCCGGAAAATTGCTCCCGCGGCTCTCTTCAAGCCCGACGAAAAAGTGCCTGCCATCCAACCCGGCTGAAGCTCGAAAAACTAGGTCCGGTCCGGACCTGGATCGCGCGGAAAACTGGCCGCTCTCAACCCAGTTCGACTTCCAACCATTGTTTCTTGTGTTTCGGCAGACGCTTCCGCTTGTCGGCGATGACGCGTGTAGCGCTCGGCGCAAGTCCGGACTGGCGCGCCGCCCGCCGCGCTTCCTTGCCGCGATCCAGCACTTTCTTCCGCCGCTTTTTCATTTCAGCTTTTCGCGGTCGTTATTTCCTGCACCGCGCGCCATCCCTGGTCGATCGCCTCGTTCGTGTACGCAAACGCTCCTGCGTCCGAATTGGCGATGTGAATCCGGCCGAAAGGCTTCCTGCCGATCTCACACGGCGACTGGCCCGCGGGCCACTCCGGATCATAAAGCGAGTTGTACTCGTAGGCGTAACCATGCGGCCAGCGGTTTACGGTGATGGCTTGAATGTCGCGCGCGGGATCAAATCCTCCGGCGGAAAGGATGCGTCCAAGCTGATCGCGGATATTCCGTTCGAACGTTTCGAATTTCGTCGTTAAGAGTACCGCGCGTCCCGCGCGCTGCTGGTCGCGGGCGGGCAATCCCGGCGAGCAGGGCACGTGCTGGAGGTGAATCACGCAGGGGTCTTCCGGCTTGTCGGGACAAGAATAGCCGCCCATGCTCACGGGAAAATCGAGCGTAACGCCTTCGAAATAGCTGCCGGGACACTCCGCTCCGCTGATCTTCAATTTTTCGAATGCCGTCCAGTTGCGAATCTGGACGTTCGTGTACACAAGGGGAATCTTGACCCCGTACGCGAGCGCTTCTTTCTGTTTGTCATTCATCTCGAGGCAGAGATAAGGGATGACCATGTTCCAGCACGCAAGAATGCAAGCGCCGCCGCGAACCGCGTGCGCTTGCCCATCGCGAACATAAGTAACGTCCACCTGGCCCGAGGAAGCGTCATTCGAACTGCCCCCAACATTTTGCGCACGGACAACCGTCGAATTTAGCCTGATGCGCACGGCGGACGCAGCGTCATCGAGTTTTGCGTAATCCATTTTGGCGAGGACGATGTCCTCCATCGTATTCCCCGGCGCGCAGCCGGGGATCAGCGCGCGCACAAGTAATCGTGCAATGGAGGCGTTGCCATCCGGAAAATGGTGAATGTAGGGTTCCAGATTATTTTGCCGCGTGATTTCCAAGCCCATCCCCGGTCCGTAGGGTCCGGAGAGGTCCATGCCCTGAAAACCCGGGTGGTAGCCGAGTTTCGCGAGGTCCCCTGCGGGAACGGCGTCGATCCCGACGCCATACAGCCCGTACGTCTCCTTCTGAAAGAACGGAATGACGTCGGGATGGACTTTGGCGTTCTTGAGGAGAAAATCTTTGTAGCTGGTGCGCGCAAGATAAACTTTCTTTTGTTCGCGGTCCATCCCAGGAAGGTAGTCCACTTTTTCCGTGGTGATGCGCGCAATGTCTTTCTGCGCGGCCTCGGAAAGCGGAGTCCTAGCCAGGAACTCAGGCCACGAGGGCTTGCCGATATTCGTAACCAGCCGGTCGGTGCCAAACGTTTCCTTGTCGAAGAAGATTCCCTGGCTCAACCCGCGCGACGCAAAAAATTTCTGATCGTAGTATTTATTGAACTTTTGCATCTCCACGCCCAGCTCGCGGAGAAGACCCTTGGCCTCCGCGCTGTAGAGATTCGGCGCCTGCATGGTCTGCGTGCCGCCGTAGCCGATCAAAAACCGCTTGCCCGACTGAAATTCGTTGCGTTTGGCGTGCCCGCCGAAATCGTCGTGATTATCCAGAATAAGGATGCGCGCTTTTTGCCCCGCCTGCTTTCGGTAGAAATAAGCCGCGGCCAGTCCGCTGATCCCGCCCCCCACAACGATCAAGTCGTAGGTCTCCGCATCTCGCGCGGGATTATCCCAGCGCTTGCCGTCGCGCATCGAGTGCGCGACCTCCCACGAACCGTCATGGCTTCCCCGCATTCCTGTTTTCGCAGGCGGGTAGTAAGGGACGCTCTGCTCGGAGCCAAATGGAGAGTCCGGCAGGCCAAACGTCTCGCTCCAGACGCTTCCCGGCAAAGCAAGCGAGCCACCTACGGCGACGCTGAATCCGTTCAGAAAATCGCGCCGCGTGATGGAGCGTTTCATCCCCAGCTCGCGATCGGTCTTGAAATTCTTCACTTCCCTCTCCCCAATATTTTCCCGAAGCAGAGCAAAACGCAGCTTGCCCGCGGGCACTGGATAGCAACGCACGTAAGGTTAGCCTACCGGCGCAAAACAAGGAAGGTTCAATTGCCAGAAAGCGTTGGTTTTACGCTTCCGCGATACTATTTGTACGAGAAAAAATGAGCATTGAAACGGATCGGCTGTTGCTGAGGCGCTGGATGGAGGAGGATCGCGATCCTTTCTTCCGCATGAACTCCGATAAGAGGGTCATGGAATTCATGCCCAAATGCCTTTCACGATCTGAAAGCGATCTCTTGTTCGATCGTATACAGGAGCATTTTCGGAATCACTCGTTTGGCCTGTACGCGGTGGAGTTGCGAGCGATTCGCACATTTATCGGATATCTGGGACTGGCGATACCTTCGTTCACGGCGCACTTCACTCCCTGTGTCGAAATCGGATGGAGACTGTCTGCAAACCACTGGGGTCGCGGCCTGACAACAGAGGGGGCGCGGGCAGTGGCGAAACATGCGTTTGAGGTTCTGAAATTGGATGGCCTCGTGTCGTTTACCAGTCCCGTGAATATCAGGTCCTGCCGTGTGATGGAAAAAATTGGCATGACCCACAATCCTGCCGAAGATTTCGATCATCCGAACTTGCCCGAAGGTCATCCTCTTAAACGGCATGTGTTATATCGTCTTAACGCATCAAAGAACTGCAAATAGAATAGGAAACACGCCAGTGGGGAGCGGACTGGACTCTTGCCCGGCCTGCATGCACATCGTACACTCAAATCCAGCCTGCCAAGATAGCGAGGATTTGCCAGTGACAACCCCGGCGAACATGGTTCCGACAACGCGCAGCGACGAAATCGTCGCGAAGCACAAACAATTTCTGTGGCCTTCGGTGACGAACTATTACAAGAGACCCTTGGTGGCCGACCGCGGGGAAATGCAATACCTGTGGGACCTCGAAGGAAACAAATATCTCGATTTTTTTGGCGGAATCCTGACCGTTTCTGTGGGCCACTGCAATCCAAAGATTACCAGCAAGATCAATGCCCAGGTCAACCGGCTGCAGCACACTTCGACACTCTACCCGAACGAACATATCGTGGCGCTGGCGGAAAAAATCGCGCAGATTACGCCGGGCGCGCTGCAGAAAAGTTTTTTTACAAACAGCGGGACGGAAGCCAATGAGGCTGCGATTATGCTCGCGCGCATGGCCACCGGCAGCTTCGACGTCGTCGCGTTGCGGCACGCGTATTCCGGGGGTTCGACTCTGGCCAAGGCGGTGACCGCGCAGGCGCCCTGGCGCAGGTCAGGAGTCATCAGCGTCGGCATCTCGCACGCGGTAAACCCTTACTGCTACCGCTGCCCGTTGCACCTTAAGTATCCCGAGTGCGAAGTGGCTTGCGCAGGCGACGTGGAAAACCTGATTCAGACCGGGACGAGCGGCCACATCGCCGCGTTTATCGCGGAGCCTATCCAGGGAGTCGGCGGTTTCATCACTCCGCCGAAGGAATATTTCAAAATCGTTTTCAAAATCGTGAAAAAGTACGGCGGGCTATTTATCGCCGACGAAGTGCAAACGGGATGGGGCCGAACGGGCAAAAAGTGGTTCGGGATCGAGCAGTGGGAAGTTACGCCCGACATATTGACGAGCGCGAAAGGAATGGCGAATGGCGTGCCCGTCGGTTTGACCACGACTACGCCGGAAATCGCGGATTCTTATCAAGGACTGAACATCGCGACATTTGGCGGGAATCCGGTGACGTGCGTGGCGGCCAAGGCCACGATCGAGCTGATCGAGGAGGAAAATCTGCGCGAAAACGCGCATACGGTGGGCGCGTATTTCCGCACAAAGCTCGAAGAGTTGCAAGCCAAGTATCCGCTGATTGGCGATGTTCGCGGAATGGGCTTGATGCAGGGCATGGAGCTGGTGAAGGACCGCAAAAGCAAGGAACCCGCGCCAGAAGCGGCAACGCAGGTGATGGAACGCGCGCGGGACAACGGCTTGCTGATCGGCAAGGGCGGACTTTACGGAAATGTGCTTCGGCTTGCCCCGATGCTGAACATCTCCAGGGCCGACGTGGATGAGGGCGTTCGTCTCTTGGACAAGGCGTTCAGAGAAGTGCCCGCCTGATGCAACGGACAATACGAGCGTTCGCAGCTGCATTTTGCTTCGCGGCGATCATTGTCGGCGCGGTCCGTGCGCAAGCACCAAGCGAAAAGAAAATCTTGTGGAAGCCCGTGCCCTTCGCGATTGTGCGCTACAACGACGAGGCGCCCGCATCGTGGAATCTCTATCACGCCGAAAAGAGCGGGCTGCTCCTCCTGCGCCTGTGGAAGCGCTACCTGCTGATCGATCGAGCCGAGCAGGAAGTGTACGACATCGACCCGCGAAAGGTGACGCCCCAAGGCGAAAACGTCGAGTTGTCGACTTCCGATCAGCCGAACGACCCGGTCGAAATCTCGGAGTGGAAACAGCGGGACGTCGGTTCGATGCAACGCGTGAGATTCCGGTTCGGAAAAGCGGGCCACTTCTTGGACCTGCAATTGCCGATGCTGCCCAACGGCAAGCCCGCGTATTGAAGAAATGGTTGTGACCCAAATTATTTCGGTTGGGAGTGAAGCATGTTGACTCGAATGGCTTTGGGGGTAATTTGTGATTGCTGACTCTGGTGCTACAAGTTCGCAAGACTACCCTACGAAGCCGGTGCGCGCGATCGAGCCGTTTGGAGCGGGCGGTGGGCCTGATGTGATGGCCCGCGCCGTCAGCGCGAGGCTCTCCGAGTTTTGGGGCCAACCCGTGATAGTCGAGAACCACCCTGGCGCGGGGAGTACGGCGGCCCCCGTCTTGGTCACCCTCGCACCCGCAGACGGTTACACGTTGCTCGTGAACACCAGTGCTCATGCATACAGCGCCGCCCTTTTAAAGAACCTCCCGTATGACCCGCTGAAAGATTTCATCCCCGTCGCCCCACTCAGCACCCAACCCTACGTGCTGGTTACAGGTAGGCCTACCGAGATTGCTACTGTCCGCGAGCTTGTTGCTGCCGCGAAGGCGAAGCCGGCCCAACTGAAGTTTGGCTCCTCTGGCGTGGGCACCGGCACGCACTTGGGGATGGAGAAATTCAATCTAGAAGCAGGCATTAAAGCCGTACACGTACCTGCCCTACAGGGCGACGCGATCGCCGACACTATCGCCAACACGGTCGCGGGGCGCACCGATTATCTGCTGGCGCCCATTCCACTGGCTCTGGCCGATATCCGTGCGGGCAAGCTCCGCGCGTTAGGCGTGAGCACCAAGAGGCGTTCGAACTTGCTACCAAAGGTGCCCACGATTGCAGAGGCGGACGTCGCTGGCTTCGACTACCCGATCTGGTATGGGGTATGGGTGCGCGCAGGGACTTCGGCCGAAGTGGTGGACAAACTAGCGAAGGACATCGCCCGTGTCCTAGCCACACCAGATCTGCGCGGGTTACTCGCGAAGCATGGGGCCGATCCCATGAGCATGACGCAGGCCGAGTTCGCGCGTTTCGTGCTGACCGAGAGTGAAAGCGCGACACGCATTATGGAAGCCGCGACCGAAAGGACTCAGCGGCGGTACACGCCGTAATACCAGGGGATGCCGAGTGCTCCGGGCTCTACGCCGATCACCACCGCATCACCCACGCGAAAGCGGTCGAAATCGTCGAGATCAACCGCGAGACGCTCGACGCGCTGGTTTTCGCGCCACGAACGCACCATCAACCTCCGGCTGCCTCGAACCAATCCTTTCATGTTGAAGCGGCCTACGACAACGGTGGGATAGTAAACGACATTTTTCTGCGTATCGAGACGTCCATTCACCACTAGCGTTGCCGCCAGAATCCAGGGCAACGGGATGAATCCCACATAAATGCGCTTCAGGACCTCGATTTCGCGGCGGCTGCTCGCCCGCCGATCGAGAAACACCGCGAGAGTCAGCGCCACAAAAAAAATCACACCGAAGAAGACCAGCATGAGGTCGAGGTCCAGCGGCGGATAAATCTGGCTAACATAGGGAAACAGCAACGAACCCGCGAGAAAAATCGCGGTTTGCCGCCACAGCCGCCGGCGAAACATCACTTCGGCCGCGGCGGACGTCAATCCGCAGACAGGGCACTGGTCGGCGATTCTCGGGGAACCGCAATCAAGGCAGCGTGTCATCAGTCCGAAAGACCGGGAAGCAACCCACCATTTTAGTATACGCCGCACGCAACGGCGTCAAGTTCCGGCGCGCGAGAGAAGAGTGAGCAGATTCTGAAAGTGTTTCTGGTTTTGCGTTTCGGGTAGAGTCATGGAAACGCCCATGCCTTTGCCGGGTTCGATCCGTTTCACCGTGCAGTCCATTCGGAAGGATTTCTCGGCACTCAAGCGGGCCGTAAAACCCGCGCCCACCCACAGAGTATCGGGAGACTCGATGAACATGCCGTTCGCGCTGATGTCGCGCGTGCGGGCGCGTAAAACAGCGGATCCCCACTCGATTTCGATATCGGCGTCGTACGAGTACCGCGGCGCCCAACGGCGCTCGAGACGGCGAGCAGTATTCTCCACGGTGGCCATTACGCTGAAGGTCCCCCTGCCACGGATCACAGGCGGCGGCGCCGTCAGAGCCGGGCCGCTTAATCGATTCAAGAATACTTCACCTTGTACCACCTCGGATACGACGCCAGAGAGCAATGTTTTGTTCCCGGCAATCCGGGGGAGATAACCGCTTCGAGGGTGCAAGCTACTTTCGGGCGCCCAGTCTCTGCTGGAGCTCGGCCTCCAGATACTTGCGAAGGTTTTCGGGTACAACGCCGGGCGCAGCAAGATCGCGCAAATCAGAAACCGTCAGCTGAGGCAGATAGGAGAGAACGGTCGAGAGAGTCACTTCCGGATGCCGGACGAGGGCGAGGCGAACGTTGTAGCAACACGACCACTTCCTGTGCCGCGAAATCGCCGGCAGCACGCCCGGTGGCAGCTTCGCCCGCGAAAGTACTTTCAATACCTGCGCTTCGGTGAGGTAAGCATTGTCGAGAACAACCGAGAGGATTTGCGGGTGACCTTCAGCAAGGAGCGCACCTGCAATGCGCGCGGGTCCGCGGCGGGCAAGCGTAATTTTTTGGCCGAGAGGCAATTGCGGGAGCCGCGCCGTCAATTGATCTTCGCCGCTGCGTTTTAGCTCGGCGGGTGTGGCGGGCGCAAGCGTGAGCTGGACAAGATCCATCAAGTAAAGTTCGCGAAGAAAGCGCAGGCTGACGAGGCGAGGCGTGCGCGGATGGAACGCCAGCGCGCGCTTCACGCGATAATTTTTGAGCAGCGGCTTTCTGCGGCCGATTTCTTCCAAAACTTCGGCGGGCAGATCTTTTCGTTCGAGCAGTAAACAAAGCCGCGCTTCATCGAGCGCCGGATTGTCGAGCAGCGCGAGGAGCACATCCGCGGACGGGTGGTAAAGCAGCGAGGCGAGTTCCTCGACGGAGGCAAGCGGCGCGCGTTCGCGGTCCTGTTGCGGCGGCGTCATGCTAATTCCCTGCTGCTCCTGTGGCGGAGAGGAGTTGCAAAGCCAGGCGTCCCGCCATCTCCACCGGCGAAATCGGCAAAAGCCCGATCTTTGCGCGTGGGAATGCGGCGCGCAAAGAATCGTCGAGCTGCGCATCGAAAAATATTGAGCGGCCTATCATGCCACCGGTTTCCGCGAGATGAAATCGCGCATCTTGAAGGCTGAGTCGCCCCGCAAGGTCTTTCACGAGTCCGGCGAGTTCCTCGACGGCATCGCGCAAAATCGCGCGGGCCGTTTCATCGTCGGCATCCGCCGCTGTGGCCACGACCGGAAAGACTCGAGGGAACAAATCGTCGGCGTTCGTGCGGGCGCGTTCTTGCACGCCAACCCAACCGCCGACGCCAAGCTGCCGTAGAATTTGCTTCCCGAGCGGGGAATCGCCCCCGCCTCGCTCGTGGTCACGAAGGCAAGAGATAATCGCGCGGCGGCCGATGTCGTACGCGCCGCCTTCATCTCCGAGCAACGGACCGAAACCTCCCGCGCGTAGGATGTTTCGATCCGCGGAACGGCCGATGGCAGCCGATCCGGTCCCGGCAACCAGCACAATTGCAGGGCCGTCGGGCATCGCGGCCAGAGCCAATTCAAGATCCGTGCAAATTTTTATCACCGTTCTCGGAAACACCACAGCCAGCGCCGCGCGGATCTGCACACCGGCTTCCAAGCGGCCGGTGCCGGCAAGACCCGCGCAAATGCCTGCGATGGACTCGGGTTTCACCTTGGTTTGTGCCAAAGCAAGTTTCGCACCTTCTTTGAGCGCTTTCAGGGCGGCGTCGAACCCCACACGCGTTGGGTTCGACGGACCGAAGCGGCTCTGCGCGAGGATCTTCCGCGTCTCGTCCATCAAGACGCACTCCGTCTTCGTCCCGCCGCCGTCAAATCCCAACACATACCGCATACAAAAAGAATAAGCGATTCCGGGACAGAGTTCACATCTCGACCTGCGAACGGGTTGCAAAGAGCGCACGGAGATTGACGCGTCGCGGCCGGAATGTGCTCGACGTAGATTGCGGCGGCGTGCGAAACTCCCTCCGGCAAACCTACGCGATGCGACTTCATCCGGTCGATCTGGCGATTGTTGTGGCGTACCTCTGCGGAATCACCGCGCTGGGAGTGCGATTCCGGAAGGGACAGCACGACGCTTCCGATTATTTTCTGGGCGGCCGAACGGCGCCGTGGTGGGCGCTTTCGTTTTCTATCGTCGCGACGGAAACCTCGACCCTCACGATTATCGGCACTCCCGCGATTTCCTACGGCGGGAATATGACGTTCTTGCAGTTGGTCTTCGGCTATTTGCTGGGGCGAGTTCTGATCGTTCTGCTTTTGCTGCCCGGTTATTTCCGCGGAGAATATTTTACGGCCTACGCGCTGATCGAAAAACGCTTCGGCGAAAAAACGAGAGCCGTGGCGGCGACAACTTTCCTGGTCACGCGCGCGGTGGCGGAAGGCGTGCGTGTTTCCGCAATCGCCCTGGTTGTCAGCGTGGTTCTCGGCACGTCGGAGCGGCTCGCAGTCGTCCTCGTAATTGCGCTGACCGTGCTCTACACCTTCGAAGGCGGCATGAAGGCGGTCATCTGGACGGACGTGGCGCAACTCTGTCTCTATTTGACGGGCAGCGCAGTGACGTTCTTTGTGTTACTGCACCGCATCCCGGGCGGATGGCACGAGGTCACGCAAGTAGCCGCGGCCGCAGGACACAAATTGCAGTTCCTGGATTTTTCTTTCCATCTTGCTACGAAGTACACCTTTTGGTCCGGGCTGATCGGCGGCGCATTTCTGACCATGGCGACCCACGGCACGGACCAAATTATCGTGCAACGCTTGCTCGCCGCGCGCACTGAATCGGACAGCCGCCGTGCCTTGCTCACGAGCGGAATGATTGTTCTTCTGCAATTCACAATTTTCCTGTTGATTGGCGTGTTGCTTTTCGTTTTTGCGCAACATTCACCGCTGCTTGCGCCCGGCGAGCGCACCGACCGTATCTTGCCCCTCTTTCTGGTGCGCGAGATGCCCGCCGGACTCGCTGGGCTTCTGCTTGCCTCGATCGTCGCCGTGGCTATGTCCAACGTCAGTGGATCGTTGAATTCGATGGCCGCATCGAGTGTCCTAGACTTTTCAATATTGCGAGGCGGATCCACCGACGCGTCAAATATCTTGCGACTCTCCCGGCGCATGACCCTATTTGGGGGCCTCGTCCTAATGGGATGCGGGCTGGTGAAATGGGGCCCGCTCCTCGAAACAGGATTGACTGTGGCGTCGCTGCCCTTTGGCAGCTTATTGGGACTATTTTTGCTCGGCACGTTTGATCGAAAAGCAAACGCGCGTGGCGCGCTGATCGGTATGTTCGCTGGATTGGTGCTCATAGTTTACCTGCACCAAGAAACCCCAATCGCTTACACGTGGTATTTCTTGATTGGATCTGCCATGACGTTCGTAACCGGCGCCGTGGTCAGCCGGCGCTTCCCCGAAGCGGCGAAGCGCGTCTCGATGAGTGAATCGCCATGACTGAAAAACGGTTGGAACTGGTTCGCGGGTTGGGCGCGTGGGCTTCAGCGGCCATCGTCGTGGGTACGATGATCGGGACGGGAATTTTTCTGAAGCCCGCAGAGATGGCCCGTGAAGGCCGCTCGGTTTCGGTCGTTTTTGCGGCGTGGATCATCGGCGCGATTCTCTCCATCTTCGGCGCGTTTTCCTTCGCCGAATTGGGCTCCATGATTCCGGAAGCAGGCGGCGAATACGCCTATCTCCGCCGCGGCTTCGGTCCCGTGTATGGTTTCCTCTTCGGCTGGATGCATTCCATTGTCGGCCGCCCCAGCTCTCTCGCCTCCATCGCCGCTGGCATGATGCGCTTCCTCAGTTTTCTCCTCCCAAGCATCGCCTTTCCACTTTTCACCGTTCACATCGCCATCCCCGGCCTCACCGGCTGGATCAAACCCTACGATTTTGTTTTCACCTGGGCACAACCGCTCGCGGTCGTCTGGCTGCTCATCATGACCGGCGTGAATTATTTGGGCGTGCGGCTGGGCGGCGCGGTGCAAGTATTTTTGACGTCCATCAAGATCATGTCGGTGGCGATTGTCATCGGTGTGGCGTTTTCTTCGCCCGCGAGCGCGCAGGCGATTGGTTCACAACCGTTCTGGCCCGCGGCGGGCATGGGGGCTGGCACGATTTTCAGTGCGTTTCTTGCTACGCTGGCCGCCGCGCTTTGGGCCTACGATGGGTGGGAAGATCTGAATCTTGTTGGATCGGAAGTGGAAAACCCGCAGACAAATTTTCCGCGCGCGCTGGTCGGCGGAGTCGGATTCGTCGCCGTCGTTTATCTACTATTTAGCGCGGCTTGTCTGAAAGTGCTTCCCTTCGATACTGTCGCCGCCTCCCCACACATCGCCTCCGACGTTGTGGAGCACATCGAGGGCGCCACCGCCGCGGCATGGATCACCCTCGCAATGGTCATTTCCGCGTTAGGCTCGATGAATTCCTCGGTGCTCAGCGGAGCGCGCGTGGGCTACGCGATGGCGCGCGATGGAATATTTTTTAAAATCGTCGATGGCATCCATCCGAGATTCCGCACGCCTGGCCGCTCGTTGATTTTCCAGGGCGCGTTAGCAAGTTTGATGGCGCTCACGGGAACTTTCGAAGAACTGACCAATCTCTTTATCTTTGCTGCCTGGATCTTCTATGCCTTCGCCGTCGTCGCGCTCTTTCGAATGCGCAAGACCGAACCCGATCTTCCGCGCCCCTACCGCTGCTGGGGTTATCCTTGGGTGCCCGGCCTCTTCGTTGCAGGCGCGTTGGCGCTGACCGTAAATATCTGGCTCGAGCGCCCCGGCCGCTCCTCTATCGGTCTCCTCCTCATCCTCGCCGGCCTGCCTTTTTACAAGTGGTGGGCGGCGCGAAACAAGAAGTCCGTGGGCGAATAACCCTTCACAGAGCAAGTCCTTCCACTGCAAGTCGGGGCAACCAGGGGTAGTGCTCTAGAGTTGTGTTGCCAATGATAGAATTTGCGCCATTGGAGGTTCCAATGCCTACAGCCGAAGAGTTCAGAGAACAGCTCTTTGAGGTTTTTCGAAGGGCCGAGCAGAAACGCCATTCGTCCGTGGTTGTAAAAGCGGGTGATTTGCATCGGGCAATAGGTGGATATCCGAACAGGAACACCCAACGAATGCCTATTTGCTGCAACGTTATGCGAGGCGCAATGCACAGCGGCGATGTAATTGTAAGCGAGCCCCCGAAAGGTCAAGGTGCAACGCTGACGATTCGTTATGAGCTACCACGCCCAAGACAGGGAGGGACGGTATGAAACAAAGACTTGCTGTCTTGATTGCTCTGTTACTCACAGCTGCCTACGTCGGGAGACCAGTGAAGGGCGATGACACACCGAAGGAGCAAACGTATGCACGGGTCTTTTACTGCTTCAACACCCAATCGGTGCTCGATCAGCGGCAATCCGGAAAACGCAGAATTATCGTTGGATACTCCCTGCCTTCCCTTGATCCTTATTCCGACGATATGAAAGGCTGCACGAAATCCGGCGGAGTAATAATGACGGGTTACGTGCAAATAACCCCGCCCTTCGCCAGCCTTGACGAAGGAGCAACAACACGGAATTAGAGCACTACTCAGTCACGCGGAGGCGGCGCGAGCCGACCGGGCATCCATTTTGATCGACGAAATGGCGGCCTCGGATTCGCGAGGGACTTCGATCGCGGGATGGAAAAGCTTTGCAAGGGCTTCCAAGCCGGTGATGAGGCGCGGGCCCGAGCGTGAAAAAAAGCTGTTAGCTTCGAGAGCATAAACGCGGCCGTTGCGGACCGCGGGGATGGCATTCCACTCCTCGGGAAATGCCATCGACTTGTATTCGTCGGCGGCGCGTTCCGCGCCGTAGCCGCACGGTGACACAAGCAGGATTTCCGGAGCGGCTTCGACAATGTCTTCGAGCGTGACGCGGAAAGAAGGCGTGCGAACGCGCCCGAAAAGATCCACACCACCGGCAAGCGCAATCATCTCGGGCACCCAGTGGCCGCTGACGTAAAAAGGCTGGAGCCATTCGAGAAAAGCCACGCGGGGACGCTCCGTGAAGGACGCGAGTTGTGCTTCGACGATGGCAAGGCGTTCGCCGATCTCGGTGACGAGCGCTTCGGCGCGGGGACCCCGGCCCGTTTCTTCACCCACCCATAAAATATCGCGCCAGACGTCGCCCAAATCCTGCGGATTCAGGCAAAGCACCTCCGGCGGGCGAGCGAAACGCGCGAGCGCCGTGGCCAGGTCGTCGGGCGAAGCGGCGCAAACATGGCAAAGATCCTGGGTGATGATCAGGTCGGGCCGGAGATTTTCGAGGACATCCGCATCCACGCCGTACAAGCTCTCGCCGCGGGAGACGTACTCACGGACGAGGCGGTCGATCTCAACTGGTTTGGCATCATGAGGGATGCGTGAATGGATGACCACGGGCCTCGTGCGCGCCTGCGACGGATAATCGCATTCATGGCTGACGCCGACAATTTCCCTGTCAAGACCGAGCGCGAAAAGAATCTCCGTGGCCGATGGCAGGAGAGAAACTATGCGCATCAGCAAAATGTACCACATTTAAGAATGAAGGTAAGAATTAACGTGGAGCATCAATCAGGAGCGGACTTATGCCGATAGAATTCTGGTCGCCACTTGTCCTTGATCAATCTTTTCCGGAGCGGTTCGGTCGCTTCCGGAGTAATGGTTTTTTCACGTTTAAGGCTATCAAGCAAGAACTGGAAACCGGGGTCGCTGTTTGCATTTTTTTCAAAATAGGAAAGCTGCCAGTCTAATCCGACGAGAAAGAGTTCATTATCGTGGCCGCGACGCCGCACTATGATGTGCCGTCGCTCTACTCGTTTCGATTTCCAAGTTACGTCTTTGTCAGATTCCAACCGAAGAATGTCCGCCTCCAAACTCCAAGTACCTTTGTCGGAAATTGTGTCCGGCGGTATGTCCGTCACAAATGTAAAAATGTAAGTCTTATCGGGAAAGATGAAGAGGCTTTCGCTTCCCATAGGTGGAATGCGCGCACTCAGTTCTTCTGATGGGTTCGTGTATTGCCCTGCGAGGTCCACAGGCGCGAGATTTGATACCGCAAGCACATCGATTTTTGCTTGGAGACGCGCGAGCGGCGTAGGTTCGATTTTGCGGCCAGACGATTGCGCTAGCAGTAGCGCGATAGCTACAGGTAGCAACCGCCATTTGAGGATACTCATCATTGTCGTTCGATATCATAGCTCGATTTCTATTTTCCGCTTCAGGTGGCCAATTTGCCGGATAGTTGGAAACTGACCCGCTACCCGGAAACGCGGAGATCGCAAAGGAGCGCAGAGAAAATCCGTCGCGCGGATGCACAATACGGTTTCCATTCTTTATTTATAAAGAAAATATTTCTTGCGCATTTGGTCAAAGGCGGCGAGATCGGCAGACGAACTCGAAACGATTTTTTCAGGGGACGCGCCTTCCTGCAAAAGACGAATCGTCTCGGCATTTCCGGTGAGAAAAAGGAGCTTGGCAAAATCGAGGTGCTCGGGATACAGCTTTTGCAGGATTACCGCGATCTCGAGCTCCGCACGCACGGCGCGCACCGCGGGACGATTGGTGATGCGCATCGCCACGCCTCCGCAGCGCTGCCCGGCGTATAAGCCGGAAATGGGGATGAAAGGGTGGCCGGCAAATCGCAGTCCTGGAAGTTCGCGGGCATTCAGCGACGCGGCAACTGTGTCGCCATCCATCCAGGGAGCGCCGAACTCCTCGAAAGGAGTTTCCGTGCCGCGCCCCACGGAGACGCCAGCGCTTTGCAAAATCTCGATGCCGGGATAGAGGACGGAGCCCTTCTGCGTGAGCAGATTGGGTGAAGGGGGAATCCAGCGGATGCCGGTGCTCTCGAAGAAGTAGTTGCGATGCCAGTTTTTCATGGCGATAACGTGAAGATCCACGCCGATGTGGTTTTCCGCGTTGAAGAGCTCCGCCAGCTCGCCAATGGTGAGGCCATAGCGCACCGGAAGGGGAAAATAACCGACGAAACTCGTTTTGTCCTTGTCGAGGAGAGGGCCTTCCACAATTTCGCCGCCGATGGGATTGGGACGATCGAGCACGAAGAAAGCGATGTTGTGCTTTGCAGCCTCCTCCATGCAATAGCCCATGGTAGCGGTGTACGTGTAGAAGCGCACACCGGCGTCCTGAATGTCGAAAACGAGCGCGTCGATGCCCTTGAGCATTTCGTCGGTGGGCCGGCGATTTTCGCCGTACAGGCTGAAGATAGGAAGGCCTGTCGAAGCATCGCGAGCCGAGGAAACTTTCTCGTCACTGTGTCCGGCGAGGCCATGTTCGGGACTGAAAAGCGCGACGAGCGTCACACCCGGCGCGCGCGCGAGTATCTCGATCGTGGTGCGGCCCTGATAGTCGAGGCCGGTGTGATTGGTAATCAGCCCGACGTGCTTGCCGCGCAGGGGTGCAAATTTCTGGGCTTCGAGGACATCGATTCCGGTTTGCACGCGGCCCGGCCGGCCGGGGCGCTTCCCTGCTCCGTGGAGCGGCGCACAAGTCAGAACTGCGAGCACGAAGCTCGCGGATATCCGACGGAAAGAGAAACGAGTTCGATGCGATTCCCGGCGATGAAGCATCGGCGTCTCCGCAAAGTTCAATGATATTCTGGAACGTTCCGTTCGCGGGCGCGTTGTTCGCGTGATGTGCGTGTGCTATATACAGACGAAGAGCGTGGATGCGAGCCGGGGGAATGTCAGCCGATGAAAGGACCGAGCGCCCGCTCACTGCTGCTAGTTTCCGTCGCGATCGCCGTTTTATTGTGTGACCGGCAAGCGGTCAACCTTATGGCCCAAAACGAGCGCAAGCAAAGCCAATCCACGGCGAACGAAATCTCCAAAAATAGTTCTGTTGAGAAGAAAAAACTCGCACCCGCGAAAACTCCGGCAAGAAAATTGTCTCCTTCGGCAAGCCAATGGGTCGAGACGACGCTCCGGAAAATGAGCGTCGAAGAGAAAATCGGGCAACTTTTGTTCACGACATACCACGGAAGTTTCACGCCATCCGACGCACCCGCGTATCAGCAGATGATGTACGACGTGAAGCAACTGCATGTCGCAGGTTTCATCAACGTCACGGAGTCCTCTCCGTTGGGCATCGTGAAAAGTCAGGCGTATCCATCCGCCGTGCTGACAAATCAACTGCAAGCAGCTTCAAAGCTTCCGCTGTTGATTGGCGCGGATTTCGAGCGCGGGACAGCGATGCGCCTCGACGAAGGCACGTCGTTTCCGACGGCGATGGCCGTGGCCGCGGCGGGGAATCCGAAGGACGCCTACACGGTGGGAAAAATCACAACACTCGAAGCGCGGGCGGTGGGGATCCAGTGGGTCTACGCGCCGGACGCAGACGTGAACAACAATCCGGGCAACCCGATTATCAACACTAGATCGTTCGGAGAAGATCCCGCCAAGGTGGCGGAATTTGTTTCCGCGTTTGTCCGCGGCGTGGAAGAAAACGGCGGGCTGGCTACGGCGAAACATTTTCCGGGACACGGGGACACGGCGAGCGACTCGCATCTGGATTTACCGGTGATCCACGCGGACAAGGAGAGGCTCGAACATTTAGAATTGGTGCCGTTTCGCGCGGCCATCGCCGCGGGAGCCAGCAGCGTGATGACCGGGCACCTCTCCGTTCCCGCGCTCGAACCGGATCCGAACACACCGGCGACGCTCTCGCCGCACATCTTGACGGATTTGCTTCGGAAAGAAATGGGGTACGAGGGGCTGATCGTCACGGACGCGATGGACATGGGCGGAATTACCGTGCGCAATGCGCCGGGCGAGGCCGCGGTGCGCGCGGTGGTGGCGGGCGCGGATGCGCTACTGCAGCTGCCGATGCCGGATGCAGCGTTTGAAGCGCTGCAAGCGGCGGTCAAGAGCGGACGGATTTCGCGCGCGCGGCTGGACGCTTCGGTGAGGCGCATTCTTGAGGCGAAGGCGCGATTGGGATTGTACAAAGAGCGGCTCGTCGATGTGAATTCGCTCAACAAGAAATTTGGAAGTGTCGAATGGCAGAAAGAAGCGCAGGAGATTTCGGACCGGGGAGTGACGCTGCTGCGCGACACACCGCACCGGCTGCCGCTTGATGGCACAAAGCCGTTGCGCGGATTGCTTTTGGCGTTTTACGCGGATCCCGAGCCGTATCCCGGCGAGGATCTGGAGCGGGAACTGCGCGCACGTTTTGATGTGTTGACGACTTTGCGCGCGGATACGCGATTTGTGAAGGCGGACATGCTAAAACTGCCGCCACCGGATTCGTACGATGTGGCGATCCTGGCGTTTTTTGTGCGCGTGAGCGATCGCAAAGGAAACGTGGATATCCCGGAAGAGCAGGCGAAACTGGCAGAGCAACTGTACAAAACCGGAAAGACAGTCATCACCGTCGGCCTCGGTAGTCCTTACTTGATCGAACATTTTCCGCAAGCGGAAACATGGCTCGCGACATTCGGGATCAGCGACGTCGCGCAAATTTCCGCCGCGCGTGCACTGTTTGGGCAAATTCCCGTGCGCGGGCACCTGCCTGTGACGGTGCCGGGTGTGCAACTGAAAGCGGGATTCGGCCTGGAATTGGCGGCGAACGCCATGACGCTGCAGCCGATGGACGCGCGCGGCGAAGCGCAGTTGCGCTCCGCATACGAGGTGATTGAGCACGCCATCGCCGACAAAGCGTTTCCGGGCGCGACGCTTGCGGTCGGCTATCGCGGCAAGGTTGCGATTCATGCGTTTGGAAATCTCAATTACGGCGCGAAGGCTCCCGCAGTGGACGTGCATACGATGTACGACATCGCTTCGCTGACCAAAGTGGTGGCGACAACGACGCTGGTCGCGAAACTTGCCGAAGGCGATTTCGCGGTGCCGCTCGATCTCGATGCGCGCGTGGAAAGATATTTGCCGGAATGGGCCACGGGGCCGCAGCCGGAGTGGCGGCATGAAGTAACTGTGCGGCACTTGTTGACGCATACGTCGGGACTGCCGGCGTTCAAGGAATACTGGCGCACGTCGAAAAACAAGCACGACACGCTTGCGAAAATCTTTGCCGAGCCGCTCGAGTATCAGCCGGGAACGAAGGAAGTGTATTCGGACCTGGGCATTATCTTGATGGCGGAAATTGTCGAGAGGCTGACCGGCAGAACGCTGGATGATCTGGCGAACGCGGACATTTTCAAGCCGCTGGGAATGAAAGACACAATGTTCAAGCCCTCGAAGAAATTGTGGCCGTCGATTGCGCCGACGGAATTGGACAGCGCTTTTCGCAAGCGGCTGGTGCAGGGCGAAGTGCATGACGAGAATGCGTTCTCCATGGGCGGCGTTTCCGGGCATGCGGGGCTGTTCAGCAACGCTCCTGATCTGGCCGCGTTCTGCCAGATGTTGTTGAACGGCGGCGTATACGCGCATCAACGGATTCTGCGCCGCGCGACAATTGCGCAATTCACGACGCCGCAGAAGCTATCGAACGGCGCGCGGACGCTGGGCTGGATGGTGCCGACGGAAAACAGCACAAGCGGACACTATTTTTCTGCGCACAGCTTCGGTCACACCGGTTTTACTGGTACATCGATCTGGATCGATCCGGACAGGCAGCTTTTCGTGGTGCTGCTGACGAACCGCGTGAATCCCACGCGAGAGAATCAGAAGATTGCTCAAGTACGGTCGGCTCTGCATGACGCGGTGATGCAGGCGCTTGGGTTTGCAACGGCATCCGCACCAGCACGTTAGAACTTCGCCGCTATGCGCTGTCGAAAGTTTTCCGAGAGTGAGGCGCCGAGATGATTTCGGTCTTGTTGTTTGTCTTGGCCCAGCTTACGACGATCCCGACGGCACACGAAGCAGTGGAACGCCTGCGAGCGAAGACGCCGGTTGACCTAGTGGCCAACGCAAGCCTCGCTCAATTGGCGGGGAAATACACAACTACCTCGACGGAACTCAGGAAGCTCGTTGGCCCATTTCTCCACGGGGATGACCTCTACTTATTTCCTGACGGTACCTACATTTACTGCGAGTGGACTGACATCGAGCCCGTGACAGTGTATGACAAGGGTACGTGGTCGGTGGCGGAAGGGCTCATCGAGCTAAAATCAGACCCCGAAGTTACCTGGGACCCAGGAGAATATCGTTGGTACGATCGCAGATACGTGCCCGTTCGACGTAGCTCACGGAACAACGAGGTACTACTTGTCGGGGTCGAGTACGCTCTTCCATACTTTGAGAAGAAGGCCGGAGAGGATCCGGCGTTTATGCTTCTAATAAACGCGAAAAAAAGGGAAACGACCTTGAGCAAGGCACGGACTGCAACGTTGAAGTCACGTTTGCTCAAGGAGTCATGGCGACCAGAGTATTTCAAGCAAGAGGCCAAGTAAGGATCGTCGACTGTAACGCGCCAAGCTAAGACCTGAGGTGAAAGCTATCAACACGATACCGCTATCCGTTCGTCGTTGCCAAAAGAGGTCCCCCCTCCTATGTTTTTTGTAAGTGTTGCTGATAAAGGACTTAGGGTTGTTGTAAGTGGATTAGAATCAACAGTTGCGGGCGGGTGTGTAGGTGTTGATTCTAAAAGGGTTTGCCGTCGATGAGGAGGCGGCAGTTGTGGTCGAAGTGGACTGCGCGGGCGTCCCTGTTTGGGGCAGGTTGCGGAGTAGATGGGCCGGGCCGCGGGGAGTTTTCGGGCTGAGGGGCTGAGGCCGCCGACCGAGTGAATGGGGTTGTGGGGATGGGTTGAGATCCTTCGCTCCGCTCAGGATGACAGCCAGGGGAAGAAGGTGAAGAGTGGCTAAAGGGCGGTTGGGTGGGATGGGCTGGGGTTGGAGGAGCTTGCGTTGGGATGGGCGAGTGAGGTGAGGCCGTGCTAGTGGCCTCACCCCTCCCGACCGGGTCCCCGAGATGCTCGGGGCAGGCGGAATGAATTCCGGTGTGAGCTACAGGGGCGGGTTGCGCGGCGGGCTGGGGTTGCGGTTGGGGGGAACGGGACTGTTCGGGTTCGGGGGCGTTGTCGGAGTCGGGGACGGGCCCTTCGGCTTCGCTCGGGGTAAGCGGGAAGCGGTAATCGTAGTTGCCGTTGACGGAGTTGCGGACGGATTTGCGCCAGCCGTCGGTGCCGAAGGCGTTGATATATTCGTGCTGGGAGATGTGGATGGCCTGCATGAGAGTTTGGACGAGGTAGGCGACGGTGTGGGCGGTTTTGGGTTTTACATCGCCGCGGACAACGGCGGGGATGATACGTGCCAGGGCGGTGCTGAGATCGCAGGCGGAGAGGTAGTCGCCGGAGAAGAAGTAGGCCAGGTCCTTGCCGAGCGTTTCCGCGGCGCGGGCCCGGGCTTCTTTTTGGGCGTGGTAGAAGCAGAAGTGGGGATGGTTGCTGATGCGCGGAGTGCGGCAACGGCGGCCATCCGAGAAAGTGAATGTGCACAAGGACACGCGGTCCTTTGAAGTGAGAGAGGACATAAAAGTCTCCTTAGAGTTGAGTTTTGGGATTGCTTGAACGTAAAAGAGCACAGGCTCCCGACCCGGTCGGGATAAATTCCGCCTGTGCTACTAAAAGAAACGCCCCGGCATGGCCGGGGCGTAGTATTCAACAGAGGTATTGTACCACAACGGTAATGCGGGTCAAGATAAAAAATCAGGGGCAAAAGAAAGAAAAGTCAAAACCCGCAGCCTTAAAACCGAAGGCTGCGGCACCCCACGAGCGTCTGCGCCACCCGCCCTTCAGCCCAAACGAATGGCTAGGATTCTTTGCCGCAGGTCGACATGGTATAATTCCCAAAAATGATGATTGACAAACGGCTCAAAACTATTGACACTTATGGATGTTGAAAAATCAGCAGCGGGCGCAACGAAGCGGCCCGCTTTTTTCATTTCATGTGCCAAAAAAAGAGAACTTCGAGACGAACGTTTCGTACGTGAATCCGTCATTGACCTAAATGGCGAACAGGCCGCGATCCGCGCAGGGTACAGTGCTAGGAGCGCACGGTCCAAAGCGTCCTAGCTATTAACAAAAGTAAGCGTGCAAGCGCGAATTTGCCGAACTGACCAAGGCGAAGGCGGATGACCGTGGGCTGCCGGCTGAAACAGTTCTTAGGGCGTGTCCGAAATAAAAGGAGAGCACAAATGGAATCGCTAAAATCTTCGTGGAGGATTTGTCTAGCCGTTCTATTTGGCTTCATGGTTGGTGTGCTGATGTTCCGCACGCCGACCGTGAAGGCCCAACAATATGTACCAGGGTTCGTTACTGTTGAGCGGGTCCCATCATTAGGATCGCGGGGCACACTTCAACATACTGGTCAGGTAGTTGGGTTTTCTTGTGTGCAGACTGACCGGGAAAGGCAATGCTACGTTGCGAGCGTTCCTAGGTGATGCGAGCGGGGAGGCCTTGAGCCTGCCGACTGGTGGCGCCCGCATTCAATGGGAATTGGCAAAGGAACTGCTTGTGCTAGGGTATAAGTATCTAGGTTAGCGTCCCGAGGCTTGTTTTGGGGCGTTTTTGTTTTTCGACAAGCTCTTCTCATAGACTAAACCTAAACGACAAATCTAACCGCCGACTTCGGCGAATTGGGATGGGTCCGCCCGCGCCACTTTCCGAAGCGACAGGAAAGGGAAAGAATCATGATTGTGAAGGAAGAGAAGATTTCATGCGTTCCACTCTGCCCTGTCCACTTGATCGGGATGGGGCTGGCTGATCTTAAGCTTGTATGGCCGTTCTCTAAGGACGTTGGAACCATCGAAGTGTCACGATGCCGCGAACCAGGCTGCATTTACACTTACTCGCGTACTGATGGCTACTTTAGGTTTTACGCAGGTGGAAGCATTAAGAGTGAAGAAGGCCTTCTGTCGCTGTGTCCTGAGCACCGCCGCCCCCTATACATGTCCGAGTATGATAGTCAATGCAAGACCATAACTTGGGGTTGTCCCGAGGCTGGCTGCGTGAAAAGCGAAAAGAGGCGGATGGGGCATCCACAGAAGAAAGTCGAGCGCAGTAGGCGGCATCACTACGTACCGGAGTTTTATCTTAAGTCCTTCGGAATCAAAGAGGATAGCGCAAACAAAGGTAGGCTCTGGAGATTTGAGCGCGGGGCGAGCGTCCCGATTGCTGTTCCTCCACGTCGCGCAGCCGTCGAAATTGACTATAACACCGTCGCGCTCCCATCAGGCGAAAGAACAGATGTGTTCGAAAAATTCTTGAGCACTGTCGAGACGGGAGTGAACTCGATCCTGCCAAACGCAATCTGCACGGAAGGCCGAGTCCTGAATCATGTAGAACGCGAAAAACTCGCATTTTTCATTGTAATTTCCATGCTTCGCGTCCCGGAGTCACGAAATAGGATTAACAAACTTCGCGCCGACATAGCCGAAATGTCCATGCATACAGCGGCACGTGTGCCTGGAAGATTTGAATCCCTCATGGAAGAGGTGGAGGCTCGGACAGGAAAGAAGCCGGGGGCAACACCCCAACAAGTGCGCGAATTTATTCTCGGCCGAAAGTACAGAATTAAGGTTCCCTCGATAGTAAGTCTCGACATGATGTTCCGCGAAGCCAAAGAGTTGTGGCCGGTCATCTTTCACATGCAATGGAATGTTCTGACGACCGATAGCGACGACCTCTTTTTCACGTCGGACAACCCGGTCGTATACGTCAATCCTCACGCCGGAGGCTTTTGGGGAGGCGCTCTCCTGGATGTGGGAGTCGAGTTGACATTCCCTATTTCGCCGCGGCGGTGTCTTGTTGCCACGCACGACGCATTGCTCAGGCAAAAGGCTGCCGCGTGCTCGACGCCTCAAGAAGTTGGTCACCTGATATCGTCGACGCCGGTCAAAATGAACTACGACACGGCGTCCAACGTGATCGTGCGAGAGATTAACCGACGGACTGTTAGACGCGCGACCCGCTGGGTTTTCTCCTCTACGAATAACGTTGGCCTGCAAAGATTTATGGAAAAGCATTTTCATGTTCGCGTTGAGGGAGATAACGGAGGGAAACAATCTTAGTCTTGGTGTAGAGGCCGGATGCGGAGCTTCATGTAGGGGCTGGCGATTTCGTAGCTCCTGCATCCACGAAAGCACACCCTTTTTTGCTAGGCGAAAGAGGATTGCCTTGCAGTTCCGTTAAGCGACTCGCTATGCGTGGACGAGTTCGCGGCGTTTCAGCCTGGGCAGGGCTTTGACGGATTTGCCGGCCTTTTTCTGGGCGAGGCGCAAGTCATAGAGATTTTGCAGATTGAGCCAAAACTGCGGACTGGTGCCGAAGAAATGAGCGAGGCGCAGAGCGGTGTCGCCCGTCACGGAGCGCGTGCCATGCAGGATTTGCGTGACGCGATTGGTGGGTACGCCGAGCTGTCGCGCGAGCTCCGCGGCGCTCATATTGAGTGCTTCGAGTTCTTCGGCCAGGTGCTCGCCAGGATGAATGGCAGTGACGCCCATATCGGCTCTCCTAGGCCATTTTATAAAAACCTTGACGGAACTAGAAGGCTCTTCTCAAGGGCTAAAGCCCAGCGACAGTGCCCGCTAAATATCGGAGCTAAAGCTCCGACCCCCAACTGACTTTTTGCTGCAAGTCGAGGGCGGCTTGGGCGAGGTCGGAGGGGCGGCCGAGGTCGCGCCAATAGTATTCGTCGGCGCGGAAGGCGAGGATTTTTTCTCCCTGGGAGGCGAGGCGGAGGTAGGTGTTGATGATGGAGAAAATACCTTCTTCGGTGATCATTGGGAGGAGGCGGGGAGAGATGATGTGGATGCCGGAGAAGGCGAGGGATTGGGGCGGGACCTCCGGGGCTAAAGCCCCTGATTTTTTGACGTTTTTTGGCACGGCTCCCTCGACTGCGCTCGGGACAAGTTCCGCCGTGCCCTGCTGAGGTGACAGCGGTTCCCTCCCGATAGGACTCGGGACTCGCACACCTCGTCGGGCGCTCGTCGCCGCGTTCGGGATGACAGGAGAAGAAGCGGGCGGGACAAGTTCCGCTGAGGCCTGCGGAGCACAGCCAGGAATGGCTGTGCCACTGGAGCGGCGGCCGCAAAGCTGGAGCTGGTCGTTGAAGAGCAAGTAACGCGAGGTCTCGCGGTGCTGCACGGCGAGGGTGGCGAGAGCGTGATGCTCCTTATGAAATTGCAGCATGCGCGGGAGATCGATGGTGCTGATGACATCGACGTTGTGCAAGATGAAGGGCTCGTCGAGGCGACTGGATTCCTCAAGGAAGAACCAGGCGGCTTTTTTCAGACCGCCGCCGGTGTCGAGCAGGATATCTTCGCGAGAGATTTCGATGCGCATGCCGAAATTGTTTTTGGCTTTCAGATAGCCGGCAATCATGTCGGCGAAGTGATGGACGTTGATGATGACTTCGCGAACGCCGAAGGCGCGCAGGCGGGAAAGGGTGATTTCGAGGAGAGTGCGGCCGGAGATTTCGACCAGGGCCTTGGGGCGATTGTCGGTGAGCGGCCGCAGGCGCGTGCCGAGGCCGGCGGCGAGGATCATGGCTTTCATTGGGAAACCTTGGTGAAGAAGTGGCCCATCGGGTTCGCTCGGGGTAAATGAGTGGCGGAGAAGAGAAGAGAAAGATAACGCAGAGACGCAGAGGGCGAGGAGGAGCGCGGAGAGGAAGAAGAACAGACGGAGGGGGACGGACCGGTCTGAAGACCGGCCACTACAAGGACAAAGCGGCAGCTGGGCTGCCGCACTCCAAAGGGCGCAAGCGGAGAGATGAAGAGAGCGTTCATTTGCCGAGGTGCTCCAGCTCGAGATGGCGCACGAGCACGTCCACGGCGGCCCTGCCGCGCAAGCGTTTGGCTACTTGCTCGGCAAGATAGACGGAGCGATGCTGGCCGCCAGTGCAGCCGAACGACACCATTAAATTCTTGAAGCCGCGCTGCTGGTAATTGTTCACGCTCGAGTCGACGAGCGGAATGACGTTCGAGAGAAATTGCTGCACGCTCTCCTGCTGATCGAGGTAGTCGATGACCGCAGCGTCCTTGCCGGTGAGGGGTTTGAAGCGCTCTTCACGCCCGGGGTTCGGGAGGCCGCGGCTATCGAAAACGAATCCGCCGCCGTGCCCGGTATCATCCTGCGGCACATTGCGGTGAAAGGAAAAACTGAAAATCCGCACGAGCAGATTTTCCGAAACGGGAGCCTGCGTGTGCAATTTTTCGGAGCCCAGCATGCCTTGGAATGCCTGCATGAGCGCCGGAAGCGCGACGGGAAGCTGGACGTTGTGAAGGAGCCAGCGCAGGTTCTTCAGAGCGTAGGGCACGCTTTGCAAAAAATGAGCCTTGCGTTCGTAATAGCCGCGAAAACCATAAGCGCCCAACGCCTGCATGATGCGGATGTAAACATAGGGGTAGTAATGCCGCATAAACGCTTCGCGATCGAGCGGGAGGAAACCCGCGAGGGTATCGAGATAATGATCGAGCAACTGCTGGCGCAGCGCGGGCGGCAGATCGGCCTTGGCATCGTACAGAAGAGAAGCTATGTCATATTGCAGCGCGCCCTTGCGACCGCCCTGGTAGTCGACAAAGAAGGGCTGGCCACCGGGCAACATGACGTTGCGCGATTGGAAATCGCGATACAGGAAGTAATCGCGCGGGGCGGTCAAGAGGAATTCCGTCAAGCGGCTGAAATCGTCCTCAAGCGCCAGTTCGTTGATGGGGATGCCGGCGAGCCTGAGAAAATAATATTTGAAATAATTCAAATCCCAGGTGATGGACTGACGATCGAAGCTGGCGCAGGGGTAGCACACGTGGTAATTCACATCGCTGCCGGCCTTGATCTGAAAGCGCGGCAACACGGCGACGACTTTGCGATAGGCCTCAATTACCTGAGGAGCGATATTTTCGCCCTCGCGGTTTTTCGAGAGAAACTCGAAGAGCGTCGTGTCTCCGAGGTCCTGTTCGAGATAGGCGCCCTCGGGCAAGTCTTCGGCATAAATCTCCGGAACCGGCAGACCCTTGCGGCGAAAGTGCTTGGAAAATTCGATGAAGGCGATATTTTCTTCACGCACTCCGTAGAGAATTCCGATGGCGCTGATTTTTTCGTTAGCCAGGCGGATGATCTTGCGGCCCGACCCGCCGAGTTCGCCCTGAAGCCGCTGCACCCTCGAGACGGGGGAGTGGAACCGCAGTTCGAAGAGCCTTTGGAGAACGTCAGTCAATGTTTTGAGATCCAATCAAGCCATTTTGACAAGATATTGGAGCAATTCATTTTTAGCATAGTTGATTCCCGGCGGAGTGATTTGCTTGGTGGTGAGTTGCTATCCTTCGCGTTAACCAAGGAAGTGTCCCTTACGCTGCGGATTGGCTGAGCGTCCCAGCGCACAGATATAATGCGGCCATGCCCTCGCAGAGGAAAGAACGCAGAGCCACGGAAGAGCGTAATGCGGCTTCGAAGAAGCTCGACCAGATGCCGGCGAAGGCTATTCTGCGGCTGATGAATCGAGAAGACCGCAAAGTTGCTGGTGCGGTGGCACGGGAAATTCCCGCAATCGCGCGGGCGGTGGATGCGATTGTGAGCGGGATTCGAAGAGGCGGGCGGCTGATCTATCTGGGGGCAGGATCGAGCGGGCGGATGGCCGTACTGGACGCAGCGGAGTGCGCGCCCACGTTCGGGGTTCGAGCGACGCTGGTGCAAGCGCTGATCGCGGGCGGGCGGCGCGCGGTGACAGGGGCGGTCGAAGGGGCGGAGGATTCCGTTCGAAATGCAGAGCGGGAGCTACACAGGAGGAAATTGACGCGGAACGATGTTGTGGTGGGGATTTCAGCGAGCGGGACAACGCCGTATGTTTTGGGTGCGATGAAATTCGCGCGCAGGCGGGGTGCGACAACGGTTGCCATTACGGCGGGTAGGCGCTCGCCATTGGCGAAGGAGGGCAAAATTGTAATCGCGGCGGAAACCGGGGCGGAGGTGGTGACGGGATCGACGAGGTTGAAGGCGGGGACGGCGCAGAAGATGGTGCTGAACATGCTTTCTACCGCGGCGATGGCGCGGCTCGGACACGTTTATGAGAACCTGATGATTGATGTTGTGCCGAAGAATCAGAAGCTTGTGGCGAGGGGGCTGAAGATTCTGGTGGAAGCGAGCGGAAAGGAACTGTCGGCGGCGGAACACGCTCTGCGGCAGTCGGGACACAAGCTGCGGGTGGCGCTGGTGATGCTGAAGAGGGACGTTGATGCGCGGGAAGCGAAGAGGTTGCTTGCGCGAGCGGATGGGAATCTGAGAAAGGCATTGGGAGAATGAATTAAGAAGTGGTCCCTCGCGGAAGGCGATCGGGGTAAACGAGTGGCGAGTTTCGGAGGAGAGAAGAGAAAGACAACGCTGAGGCGCCCCGACCGAGTCGGGGTAAACGCCGCGAGCGGAGGGGCGCGGAGAAGAAAAAACAGATGGAGAGGGGTGGACCGGTCTGAAGACAGGCCACTACAACGGCGATATAAAGTCGCCGCTAATAAGAAAAGCGGCAGCAGAGCTGCCGCACTCCAAAAAGAGAGCGCATGGACAAATTTGTAATCAAAGGCGGAAAGGCGCTGCACGGGAGCGTGGCGATCAGCGGCGCAAAAAACTCGGCGCTGCCGGTGATGGCCGCCGCGCTGCTGACGACCGAAATAGTTTCCGTACACAATATCCCCAAGGTGCGCGACCTGATCACCATGAGCAAGTTGCTGGCGTTCATGGGCGCGAGAGTTTCCATCGCGGAGCTGCCTGCGAGCGATTACGCGATCGAAGCGTCAACGGTAAGCGACGCCGTGGCGCCCTATGAATTGGTGAAAACAATGCGCGCGTCGATATTGACGCTCGGTCCGCTGATTGCGCGCATGGGCGTGGCGAGAGTTTCGTTGCCGGGAGGATGCGCGATCGGGGCGCGGCCGGTGGATTTGCACCTCGCGGCGCTCGAGAAGATGGGAGCGGAGATCACGACTTCCCATGGGTACATCGAGGCCAAGGTTCCGAAGAACGGACGGCTGAAGGGCGCGCATATCGTCTTCGAAAAAATCACGGTGACCGGAACGGAAAATATCCTGATGGCCGCGTCGCTGGCCAAGGGCGAGACGATTTTGGAGAACTCGGCGCGCGAGCCGGAAGTTACGGACCTGGTGGTGATGCTGCGCAAGATGGGGGCGCAGATCGAGGGCGACGGCACATCGACGCTGCGCATTCGCGGCGTGGAGAAACTTTACGGCACGGAGCACACGGTCATCCCCGACCGGATTGAAGCCGGAACATTTTTGGTGGCGGGGGCGATTACCGGCGGCGATTTGGCGATTACGAATTGTGGGCCGGAGCATTTGGGCGCGGTCGTCGCGAAGATGCAAGAGGTAGGGGTGCGCATCGACGAAATCGACAAGACCACGCTGCGCGTGCGGGGCGCGAAGAAACTCGTGGGTTCGGACATGACGACGGAGGAGTATCCCGGCTTTGCCACGGACATGCAGGCGCAGTACATGGCGCTGGCGACGCAGGCGGAGGGAACGTCTGTCATTGCCGAGACAATTTTTGAGAACCGGTTTTTGCATGCTAGTGAATTGGTGCGCATGGGCGCGAACATCTCGGTTGACGGGCGGCGTGCCGTGGTGCGCGGACCGGCGCAACTATCTGGCACGACGGTGCAGGCGTCGGATTTGCGAGCGAGCGCGGGGCTGGTCCTGGCGGGACTGGTGGCGAACGGGGAGACGGTTATCGACCGCGTGTATCACATCGATCGCGGGTATGAAGGCATTGTGGAGAAGTTACGCGGAGTGGGGGCGGATATTGAGCGGGTGCATGTGACGGGGTCATAGCTCGAAGGTAGAAGCCATTTGAGATTGTTGAGTCTACTTGTAGGACAAATTAAGGGGTCCGAGGGTCGATTATTCAGGTTGCCGTTCGTGCAACACGCGTGAACTGTTCCTTGGTTCCTCTTCGCACCCTCGGTTTTTTGGTAGTTGGAGCGCCCCCGAAGCACTTCCGCGGTGGAACGTACTATTTTCTAACAGATAATGTGCGGCCAACAAGAGTCGGAGCCTACTCACCAGAGTAATCCCGATATCCCAACACGAAGCAAAGCCCAAGAAAGTCTGGTACAATGCGCGGCACGGACTGTGAGCATGTGCGCGGGAGTATCGGGCAGCGCGCACTGCGGAGGGATTGCCCATGGCGAACACGAATTCAAGCGCGAGCGTGATGCGCTCGACACTGCTGGCACGGATTGACGCGGCGATTGCCGAGAAACACCTTTTGAAGCATCCATTTTATCAGGATTGGCAGGCGGGCAAGCTGAGCCGCGAAGCGCTGCAGCTTTACGCCGCGCAGTATTACCGCCATGTGGAAGCGTTTCCCAAGCATTTGCGCGTGCTGGCCGCGCGGACGGAAGGTCCGCTGCACGGATTGATCCAGGAGAATCTGGCCGAAGAGGAAAATCCGGGCGGATCGCACCCGAAGTTGTGGCGAGATTTTGCCGAGGCGGTGGGAGTGGGCGAGGACGACATCACCTGCTGCCCCGCCCTGCCGGGGACGCAGGCGGTAGTGGAAAAATTCCGCGAGATTTGCGGAGACCGGCCGGTGGCGGAAGCGGTCGCAGCGCTCTATGCCTACGAATCGCAAGTGCCGGAGATCGCCGCAACGAAGATTGACGGCCTGAAGAGGTTTTACGGGATCAATGAGCCGAAAGGGCTCGCGTATTTTACGGTGCACGAAGAGACGGACAAGGCGCATCGCGCGGCGTGGCGCGGCTGGCTCGAAGAACACGCGCAGGGCGATGAGGATGAGATTGTGGGAACGGCCCAGGAGGCGTTGGACGCGCTGTGGGGCGCGCTCGACGCGGTGCATTGCGCAAAACGGAAGGCAGCAGCGGCGTAAAGAGGTGAGAACCCAAGGACAAAGAAAGAATTAACACAGAGAACACAAAGGTCAGAAGCACAGAGATCACAGAGAAGAGTTACGAAAGAGGCCTCCGAGCAGATCGGGGGCTTTTTGTTTTGGGGGAGTGATTTCAGGCGGACCGAAGAAATATTACACCGCGATGAGATCGGGCGTGTCGCACCTACGGCGCTTGAGATTGCCGATTCGCTGACCCCGCCCTCACGGGCGGGGCTAACTTGTGGCGCGCCTCCGGCGCTTGCTAGGTGAACACCAGTGATTCTTATGAAGCGCGGCGGCTTCCACTAGGATGTCAGCAGAGCTTAAAGTGCAAAGCAATAAAAGAAGGGCGGACCCAAGAAATATTACGCCTCGATGAATTGGGGCGCAGCATGCCCGCGGCAGGCAGCAGAGGGCACGAAATATCGCGCCTACAGGCGACCACAAGGGCTACCGCCGCAGACGGCGGCCGCCACAGGAACCGTCGATCGGTTAGTGCGCGCTTAGCAGTGCTGTGAGGACGAAGAATCGCGCTCCAGGGAAAAGAACCAGTCTGAAGACTGGCCACTACAAAGGCTGCCCGCCGCAGGCCGAACAAAAAAGGGCGGGCCGAGGCCCGCCCTGATGAACAAAAAAACGAGGAAAGTTATTCGGCGGTGGCGGGGCGGTCGTGGCCGGCGCCAGCGTCGGAAGAAGTGGCAGAGGCCCCGCTGCTGGCGGCGCGTTGTTGCTTTTCGCGGGCTTCCTTGATAAGGGCCTTGCGCGAGAGACGGACTTTGTTGCCCTCGATGGAGAGCACTTTGACGAGGACCTGGTCGCCGAGCTTCAGCTCATCGCGAACGTCGCGGATGCGGTGCTCGGAGATTTCGCTAATGTGCAGGAGGCCGTCGGTGCCGGGAAAGAGTTCGACAAAGGCGCCGAATTCCGCGAGGCGGACGACCTTGCCGAGATAAGTCTTGCCGATTTCGGCAGAGGCGGTGACGTCGCGAACCATTTGAAGGGCCGCATCGCCGCCGGCGCCACTGGTCGAGAAAATGTGGACGGTGCCGTCTTCGAGGACGTCAATCTTGACGCCGGTGGCTTCGATGATGGACCTAATCTTCTTGCCGCCCGGGCCGATGAGGTCGCGGATTTTGTCCTGCGGGATCTTCAGCTTGAAGAGGCGCGGAGCATACGCGGAAATGTCGGTGCGCGCTTCGCTCAACGTCTTTTCCATGATGTCGAGAATCTCGAGACGGGCTTTCTTCGCCTGGGCGAGGGCTTCGCGCATCATCGCGATGCTGATGCCGAGAACCTTGATGTCCATCTGGAGGGCAGTAATACCGGCGCGTGTGCCGGCAACCTTGAAGTCCATGTCGCCGTAGTGGTCTTCGGCGCCGGCGATGTCCGTAAGGACGGCATACTTGTGGTCTTCACCGACGACGAGGCCCATGGCGATGCCCGCGCAAGGAGCCTTCATCGGAACGCCCGCATCCATGAGGGCCAGCGAGCCGCCGCAAACGGTAGCCATGGACGAAGAACCATTCGATTCCAGGATGTCGGAGACGAGACGCATGGCGTAAGGGAAATTCTCTTCAGGGGGGAGGAGGTTCACGAGCGCGCGTTGCGCAAGAGCGCCGTGGCCGATTTCGCGGCGGCCGGGACCGCGGAGGAATTTTACTTCGCCGACGCTGAACGGCGGGAAGTTGTAGTGCAGCATGAAGCGATTGAACTGATCCTGCTCGAAGAGCAGATCGAGGCGCTGCATGTCTTCCTTGGTGCCAAGGGTGAGCGTCGCCAGGGCTTGCGTTTCGCCGCGGGTGAAGAGCGCGGAACCGTGAACGCGGGGGAGCAATCCGACTTCGCAAGTGATTTTGCGAATCTTATCGAAATCGCGGCCATCGGGACGGCGGCGTTTGTTGAGTATATCGTCGCGGAAGAAATTCTCGCGCAGACGCTCGAATGCACGCATGGCGAGGGCCCGCTTCTCCTCGTTTTCTTCGGGGATCGACTCCTTAATCTCGTCTTTCAAGGCGTCCACGAGGTGGTAGCTTTCCTGCTTGGGATACTTTTCCGTGTTGAGAGCGTCGTGCAGCTTTGCGCCGTACTTCTTCTCGATTTCCTTGGAGAGAGACTCGTCAAAGGGCAGCGGCTGGACGACAACTTTCTTGGGTTTTAGCTGGCTGTGAAGCTCGCGGATGGCGGCGACGATCTTCTTGATCTGGGCGTGGCCGAATTCGAGGGCCTCGACGACGGTTTCCTCGGCAACTTCGAGCGCGCCGGATTCCACCATGACGATGGCCTGGTCTGTTCCGGCGATAACGATATTCAGGAGGCTCTTCTTCTGTTCGGCGACAGTCGGGTTGGCCACAAGCTGGCCATCGAGCAGGCCGATGCGAACGGCGGCGATGGGGTTCTCAAACGGAAGATCGGAGCAGTAGCAGGCGGCGGAAGCGCCGGTAACCGCGATGACGTCGGGGTCGTTGTCGCTGTCGGCGCTGAGCACCATGCTGACGATTTGTGTTTCATTGCGCCAGGAATCGGGAAAGAGCGGGCGCATGGGGCGGTCAATCAACCGGGAAGTGAGAATCTCTTTTTCGGAGGGACGGCCTTCGCGCTTGAAGAATCCGCCGGGAATTTTTCCCGCGGAGTATGTGTTCTCACGATAGTCAACGGTGAGCGGAAGAAAATCACGGTCGTTCGCCGTGGGCGCCATGCAGGCAGTCGTCAGTACGACGGTATCTCCGTAACGCGCCACAATGGCGCCGTTGGCCTGCTTGGCAATTTTGCCCGTCTCGAGAATGAGGGGACGCCCTCCAACATCGACGGTGACCTGGTGTGGTGCGGGTGTGTGGGTATTTTCAGACATAATTCATTTCCTTTGGCGCCGCGTTCACGCGACGCATTTTCCTTACTGTTTGACCAGCAAACAGCCGAGCAGAAAATCTATTTCTGCCGTCTATAGGAAGAAAAGAGACGGGAATACTTTGCGAGGCGAACGAAACGCGACGGGTTGCACCACGGGAAAAAGAGCTAACACCCAGCGCCTAACCGGACAAACCTGCACACTACCGCAAAAGAATCTTGCAGCAGACTTTGTGAAGAATTTGTCATTTGGCGATAACGCAGAGGCTTCCGCTGTGTACAGCGGTTACTTGCGCAGGCTGAGGCGTTCGACAATCTCGCGGTACCGATCCGGGTCACGGTGATTGAGATAGTCCAGCAAACGCCGGCGTTTATTGACCATCATGATCAATCCGCGGCGCGATGCGTGGTCTTTCACGTGAGACTTGAGGTGCGTCGTCAGGTAGTTGATCCGTTCACTGAGAAGCGCAATCTGTACTTCGGGTGAACCCGTATCTTTTACATGGGCCCGAAATTGTTCGATCAACACTGATTTGGCTTCGCTCAAGTGCCCTCTCCGTCGTCCCCTAAATTTTCCTCTTCTCTTCGACACATTGAGGCTAACACATCGGCGTTGAAAGTGTAAAGAAATGTGGGGACGCGTGGTGGGGGCAGTTTCCGGTGACGCGTTTACCAGGAGTTGGCGCAGCCACTTTTCGGCAAGCCTCATCCAGTCTATAATTCCCATAGTGGAAGGCGACGTGAATCGGCGATTCATCCTGCCTGTGGTTCAAATCTTCCTGTTGTCTCGCCCGCTCTGTGCTCAGTTGCCGCCGCGTTTGGAACGGTGCCTTCCTTACCCCACGCTCGCGCAAGAAATCAGCCAGATGCAGGAAAAAATAAAGCCACGGGAGCCGAAACCGTTACCGAGTCCCAGAGTGGTCATCGCTTCTGTCCAATATGTACTCAAAACTCAGATTCCGGCATCCGTCCGCGACCGAATCAATTGGTCGATAAAATCTCCTCGCTTGTACGATGACCCTGAGCTTAGTTGGCTCAAGGAGATGGAAGAAGTGGGCATGCGGGGCGCACTGCAAGACTCAGGTTATTTCAAAGCCGAAGTGAAGGCAAATGCTCGCCTCATCGACGGAAACGAACGCCGCAGACGGTATGCATTGACGCTGTATATCGATGCGGGCTGGCTATACAAGTTGGGCGACGTTCGCTTCGAGCGTGTCGACGGCAACAAAATCCTTTCATTTTCTGTGGGCGAGCTTCGTAAGCAGGTGCAGATGAAGCGGGGTGAGGTTTTCAATGTTTCTAAAATCAGAGATGGGATTGAGGAAATATCTGGGTTATACGCCACCGAGGGATACATCGACATGACGATGGAACCCGAAATACAAAACGATGACGACGGGGGGCCTATCGACCTTATTCTGAAAGTGAATGAAGAGAAGCAATACCACTTGGGAAAGGTCGAGTTCCTCGGACTAAGTGGGGAGTCTCAAAATCAACTTACGCCAAAACTGAGACCCGGCGAGGTCTTCAACAAAGAAATCGTAGATGAGATTCTCGAATCGAACAAGGCACTTGTTCCCTTGGATGCATCTCGGAAGGATGTTTCCCTTTTTCGCAACGTCGAAGAAGGCACCGTAGATATACGATTCGACTTTTACAGATGTCCAGGCGTTGAACTAGCGCCAACAATTGGCAAGCCGCCTCGGTTTTGAGCCCAATGAACGTGGCAGTGGCTGCCTAGGCCCTGGTACGTCGAGTAACCGGAAACTGACCGGTGCCCCGGGACGCGGATCGAGCGTACCAGGCAGAATAAGCTACATTCCTTCTTGCGCTGGGGCGTCAAATTCGGTTGAATGCTGTCTGCCCAGAGAGAGATTCGATAAAGGGGGAAGAAAATGAAGAAACTTCTTGCAACGTGTATTGGCATGGGACTGGTCTTCGCATTTTGTGCCGCTACGGGTGCCGCACAGGATAAGAGTGCGCGTCCGAGTCCGCCGGCGAAAGCAACTTGTGCACTTGCGGGCGGCAAGAGCATTACCGTGGATTATTCGAGCCCGCGCATGAAGGGCCGGAAAATTTTTGGCGAACTGGTGCCCTTCGGCAAAGTGTGGCGCGCGGGAGCGAACGAAGCGACGACGTTCGTGACGGATACGGATCTGACGGTCGGAGGCAAAGCCGTGCCGGCGGGAAGTTACACCATTTTTACAGTTCCGGAAGCAGATAAGTGGACGCTGGTCATCAGCAAGAAGACGGGGGAATGGGGCACGGCCTATCCGGGGCCGGACAATGATCTGGCCAGGGTAGACATGAAGGTCTCGAAACTGGCGGCGCCGGCCGAGAATTTCACGATCGCCTTCGACAAGGGCGCGGCAGGCTGCACGCTGCGAATAGAATGGGAAAATACGCGCGCGTCCGTGGACATAGCTACGAAATAGCCCTCCATCGTGGGTTTAACGGGCACGCAAATCTTAGTGCCTTTAGCCTTATGTGAACGAAGGATTTGGAGATCGGGTCCCTGCTTGGAAATGCGCCGGCCACGGGGCCCATTTCTGCCCACTGGGCAAGGCGCCCACGCCTGCGGCATAGAGCACGGATTCCGACACTCCATCCACGCCGATATCTGCTTCGATCAACGAGTCCGCGAACGCCATCGTGCAAAAAGGGGCAAGACCCAGCCAGGTAGCTACCAGACAAAACGTCTGACAGAGATGGCCAGCGTCAATCAGAACAACGCGGTAAGCCCGGGGAGAGTCATATTTCCATTGCGTCCGCCGGAAATCCGCTGTCATTAAGATCAAAGCTGAAGCGGTTCCCCACCACTTCTGCCCCGCCAGATATCGCACAATTTGACGGGAACTCGCGCCGCGCTTCAGCAATTCAAGGCAGTGCTTGTCCGCCCGATAGTGATAAAGCCCGGGCCGCAAACCGGCCACACGGCGAGCCAGAACGTAGATTTCTATCGGATGTCGCGCCCCGCCGGAAGGCGATGTCTTTAACGCCACCCGCCCTACCTTGCGTAAATTCACCCACCATTGCACGCCGAAAGAAAGTCCCAGAAGTGTAGAGAGCGCGGAAAGCTCGACCGGGCGTGATGAGAATCTCCGCCAGGATCGCCGGGCGAGCAGGACTTGGGCAAATTCGCCGCTTCGTTGGACCGCCGGCAGCGCAACTTGCGTTGCCCCGGGGTAGCGCTTCACCGGGGGAGGCATGGGCGAGCTTCTTGCACGCGCCTGCTGCCGTCGCAACAGAAAGTCCAAATCGGAACAGTACGCATCATCCTTAGTTGAAAAGTGAAGGAAACCTGCCGCAGGGTTCCACTTCTCCCAGGAAGCCATGGCAGGTGGAGGTTTTGCTTTGTGCCGTTCGCCGGAACATTCCAGAAGTGCATGACGCACAAGCACGGACAGCCCGGCGCGCAAAATGGCGGGGTCGATGTTGGGGAAATGATCCTCAAACGACGCGGCGCTGCGCCACGTATCGAAAAAACTCAGGAGCTGGAAAAGAAGCGGTGCGGCCTGGACTTTGGTGCGAGCATAATAGTTCTCGAACACCAATTTCTTTCCAGACCAATAAAAAACAAGATGGGGAGAACGGCGGTAGAATTTACTCATCCGGGCCTATGTGGCAGTAGCGAAGCGTGCGTGAACTCGTTTGAGCAGCCCGTATGGCTGTTCCACGGAAACCGTCACTAAAGGAGGTGTATATCTCTGATGATCATCTCGCAGAGATCAAGCTGTACGAGTTGACGAAAGATAGCCTCGCGCACGGAAAGCGATGCAGGACGTTCTCGTTCCAGCTTTAGGAGCTTCTTTCGCGCGATCGCGATCTCTCGCTTGATCGCTTTACGAGACACTACTTCGCGGACTCGAGTCTTCATGGCAAGCTCCAACGGAAGAAGTGCCGCAAGTCTACTCATATCGCGTAAATGGGTCAAGCACGACGGCTTCGGTTTTGGCCTACCAGTCTGAGCAAATCACTAATCCTAGCCAATCATTAAAAATACGTTTGGCGAGTTGCAAACATAGGCTCATAACGGGGCTCTGATCTTACTGAGCAGATCCTGGAAACGAGGTTCAGACCGCAATCGGTCGAATACGGGTTCCGTTTCCAGCAGTGTCATCCAATCGGAATGGTCCGCGTGAGCCTTCTCGAGCCAATCCAAGGCTCTCCCTTTTTGTCCTAGTCCGATGCAGACGATGCCCATGTACGCCGGAGAAACATACCGCTTCCTGGAAAGGTCTATCAATTCGTTTAGCAGCTTGCGCGCATCAGCGCTGCGGCCAGCCAGGGCATAGGAGTCCGCGAGTAGCGCCAGGTTGCGTGTCGATTCCGGCGATAACCGGCGCGCCCATTCGAGCTCCCGGATCGCTTCGGCGAAATCACCCTTTGCCAGGTACGTTTGTCCCAAACTCGAATGCACGGTCCAGAAATCCGGGTCACTCTCCTCCACCTTTTGCAATATTTTAATCGCTTCATCAAAGCGCCGCGCAATGTAGTAGCACCAGCCCACATTCACTCTGATGATCAGCGAGAGTGGATCAAGCTTCTGCGCGAGGTTGATATGAACAATTGCCTGGTCGCTGTTGCCGACGTTGCTCAGGTAGAGTGCATACCACTGATGCGCCGTGGCATAGCTCGGGTTGAGGAGCAGAGCGTGCCGGAATTCGGTATCCGCCGCGGAAGCGTTCCAATCGTAAGACCATTCCACGTCCGCGAGCACGGCATGCGCCTCCGCCAAGCTGTCATCGATCGCAAGGGCGTGTTGCGCTGCGGACTTTGCCTTTGGCATGGCGGTGGGCGGAGGGACCTCGCCGTAGATGGTTAACAGAGTGTATCCTTCCGCCAGACCGGCGTACGCAAGCGCATAGGATGGGTCGAGCTCGATTGCTTTCTCGAAAGAACTGATCGCGGTCTGGAGATCGTTTGGTGTGCGCTCATTCAGCGAGTGCAACCCGTGCAAATAGGCTTCGTAAGCTTCCGGTTTGACAGGGCGGACATTCGACAAACCCGCGCCCTCTTCGGGGGTCAGCTGCACTTGCACTTCCGCCGCGATGGCTCGCGCCACACTGCTTTGTAAAGTGAGAATATCGCTGAGATCATTCTGATAGCTGGCGGTCCAGAGATTCCGATCGTTTCTGGCGTCAATAAGCTGAGCGTTGATCCTCACCTGATTGCCCGAGCGCTGGACGGAACCCTCGACCACCGCGTCAACGTTCAGCTCCTGGGCGATTTGGGATAACGGTTTGCTGGTTCGCTTGTACTGCACGATGGAAGTTCGCGAAGTTACCCGCAACGTTCGAATTTTCGCCAGGTAATTAATCAAGGCTTCGGTCATCGCGTCGGCGAAATAATCCTGCGCAGGGTCATCTGACAGATTCTCGAGGGGCAACACCGCCAATGACTGAATTGCGCCGGGCATGGCGCGAGGCGGAGTGTGCGTTCTCGTTTTGTTCCACATCAGCCCGCCGGCAGCAAGCGTCGCTAATACGACGAAAGCGCCGGCCACGTACCACAGCTGTCTGCGGGATCCTGCTGGTCTTGAACCAGGCTTGTGCACTGCGAGTGACGCAATCGGGACTCTGTCCGATTTTGCCGCGGAGCTCGCGGCTTCGAGCGCGGCGCGCACCTCGCCTCCCGAGTGATACCGCTGGCTGGGATCTTTATCCAAACACTTGTCGACTACCGATTGCACGACAAAGGGGAGTGCAGGAACAATCGGTGGCTGGGTCCCGCGAAGAATTGCGTCGCTTAGTTCATACGGCGTGCCACCGCGGAATGGCCTTTTGCCGGAAGCCAATTCATATAGGATGATTCCCAGGGCCCATATATCGCTGCGGGCATCGGCCTGCATTCCTTTAAGAATTTCCGGCGCGGTGTAGGGCAAAGTGCCGGTAATGAAGCCCGGCGACTTCCGGCCGCGATCATACTCGGTGGTGTCTTCGCTGACTTTTTTCTCCATTCGCCGTGACAATCCAAAATCCAGAACCTTCAGGCGTCCCGATGACGTGACCATCACGTTCGCGGCTTTCAGGTCGCGATGGACGATCCCTCGTTCGTGCGCATGTCCCAACGCATCGGCGAGCTGAATGCCGTAACGCACCAGGACATCGACAGCAAGTCCGCCGCGCGTAACTTCGCGGCTCAAAGGTTGGCCCTCGAGAAATTCCATCGCAAGGTACGGCCGGCCGGAGGCTTCTCCGACTTCGTAAATGGTGCAGATGTTGGGGTGATTGAGCGCGGAGATGGCCCGCGCTTCCTTTAGAATGTTTTCCTTGGCGAGGCGGTCATCGAGCACGTCAATGCTCAAAAACTTCAGGGCCACGTCGCGATGCAAGGTCAGGTCGTGGGCGCGGTACACCACGCCCATGCCGCCTTCACCGATTTTTTCGGTGATGGAATAATGCGCGATGGACTGGCCAACCATGGTGACAACTGAGTCAGAGTTGAACACAGCCGCCGCTTACAGGCAAGGGGCCTGAAAGCGATTTGAACGCAGGAATTTTTGCTCGGGTCACCGTATGAGAGTTCCGGACAGCCTGAGTTTCAGGCGTTTTTGGAACGCGCGAGGGAAAGGAATTCGTCGCGGGTCTGTTTGTTGTGGCGGAAGGCGCCCAGCATCGCGCTGGTGACGGCCTGGCCGTGCTGCTTCTCGACTCCGCGCATCTGCATACACAGGTGACGCGCCTCGACGATGACGCCCACGCCCTCGGGGCTGATTTTCTCCTCGATGGCTTTGGCGATCTGGCTGGTCAACCTTTCCTGAATTTGCAGGCGACGCGCAAACATATTTACCAGGCGCGCCACTTTGCTCAAGCCGATGACCCTTTTGTTCGGCAGGTAGGCGACGTGGCACTTGCCGAAAAAGGGGAGTAGGTGATGCTCGCACAGGCTGAAAAACTCGATGTCCTTCACCACTACCATTTCGTCGTAGCAGACGCTGAACGTTGCACCGTTCAAGATACTGTCAGCGTTTTGGTGATAGCCGCTGGTCAGGAACTTTAGCGCCTTTTCGTAGCGCTCCGGAGTCTTGCGCAGGCCTTCGCGCTCCGGGTCCTCGCCCACGAGCTTGATCATCTTGCGGACAAGATCGGCAACGCTTTCCTGTTTCGCGATTGCAAAGGTGTCGTGAAGCAGAATTTCCTCGGTAGGTTTCGTCACGGCCTCTTCCCTTCTGGATTGCCCCTTTGGCGGTCACCAACAATAGTATCCCCGGAGTATTCGAAGCTGTTATTCCCGGTTTCCTCGATGCGCACGCGCTCGAGTTTCGCACGCGGAAAATCTTTCAACCGCGCGAAGATTTCGACGCACAGATTTTCCGTCGTGGGCACTGTTTCCCGGAACGCGGCGACCTCTTCATTCAAGTACCGATGATCGAACGGTTCGATCACTTCGCGATGCACGAAATTGTCCAGGTCAGCCAAATTTGCGATCATTCCCGTGGCGGGATTCACGTCTCCCGAGACGCTTACTTCCACGACGTAGTTATGTCCGTGGCCGAAAGGATTGTTGCACTTCCCAAAGACGCGCCAGTTTTCATCCTCGGTCAGCCGCGCGGTGTGCAGCCGATGCGACGCCGCGAAGCGGTAGCGCCGCCCAAGTTCGACCTTCGGTCCCCTGCTCATACGGCTTTTGCTCCGTTGCGATAGCAATCGGCGAACAGGTCGGCCGACTCATACAGGCGCACGCGGTGCAATTTTCCCTGCGTAATCCTGGGCTCGAGCAAATTCCAGATGACTCGCGCGACGTTCTCGCACGTGGGAATCTGGCCCGCGAGTTCCGGCACCTCATAGTTTAGATGCCGGTGATCCATGCGCTGCATCACTTCGCGCTCGAGAATTTCCTTCAAATCCTTCAGGTCCAGAACCATCCCCGTAGCCGGGTCGGGCTCGCCGGCCACCGTGACTTCCAGAGTGTAATTATGTCCGTGGCCGTGCGGGTTGTTGCATTTCCCGAAGACACGCAGGTTCTCCTCCGGCGAAAATTCCGGATTGTGGTAAAAGTGCGAGGCTGAAAACTCGATTTTGCGCGTCAGCAGGATCATGACTTTCGTCTACCGCAAGGCATTCGAGACGCTCACCGGTATTTCCCGGCCCTTCCACTGCACCGTTCCCCGGGCGTGGCTCCGGTAAGACGCCCAGAGCACACCCGCATACAGAAGCACGGCGGGTACGTAATAGAGGATGAGGGAGAAAGGGAAATGGTTACGCTTCAACTCTGAACCGTAGGCCATCTGCCGGAAAATGAGCAACCAGACTCCGAGAAACGCCGCGATGGGAATCTTCAAGCCCAGCAGAAGCACCAAAAGAGGGATCCACGGAAACACTTGACCAAGCTCCCGGAACACCGCCTGGGGTTTTCTGCCGATCAATAGATAGAGATTTTTCTTCCAACCGCCCCACATCGCCGCGAAGGAGCGGTACATTCGGACGCGCACCAGGCCGGCACCCGAACCAAACCACAGTTGAAATCCGGCGGCCTTGGCGCGCCGAGCTAACTCCACGTCTTCCAAGACCTCGCCGGCGATCTGGGCATGGCCGCCGATCGCGTCGTAAGCGTCGCGCCGAATCATCAGGAATTGCCCATTCGCGGCGGCGGCGCTCGAGGCCGGGTCATTCACAGCTTCGAATGAAAAATGTTTCGCCAGCCGGCAGTACACAAAGGGGATCAGCGCCTTTTCGTACCAGCGTTCCATCACCTGTTCCGGCGAAAACGACACGAGCGCTGCGCGGTGCTCCTGCGCGAGCTCCAATGCTCGCAGCACGGCGCCAGACTGAAGTTCCGCGTCAGCATCCGTGAAGAGCAGCCAATCACGAGCGGATTGGCTCGCTCCAACCGAGGCCGCGTAGTTTTTGCCTACCCATCCGGCTGGCACTCCTTGAACTTCCAGGAGCTTTAAGTTCGGAATTTGCGGTATCAAGCCTCGGACGATCGCTCCTGTGCGGTCCGACGATTCGTCATTGACGACAATGATTTCCGCAATCTCCGGCTGACGCGCCAAAGACTCGACGCAGGCCGCGATGACGGGTTCTTCATTTCGCGCGGGAACAATCGCATTGACACGTGCAGTCAGACACGCTGCGACGCGCGTGGGGTCCGGCGCATCGGATTGCTTGGCGCTGGAGGCTGAAGGTGGCGTGCTGGGCGCTGGGATTGACATTGCTTAGTTAGGTTGCTGCGGACTGGTACCCGATTCGTGGGGAATGCGTTAGTATAGCACTCGATGGAACTTCTTCGAAAACTGTTCGCCTGGGGAGTTCTCGCGGTGGGCCTTGGAGTCCTCGTATTGTTCGCCCGGCCCAGTTACCGCCAGGGAGAGGCCGCCATCGCAGGAAAGTCCGCCGAGGATTTCTCCATGGAGCTCTCCGGCCTATCCGCTGCAGCGGGCCAGCCTGCTTTGGCAGGCAAGCCCACGCGCCTGTCCGATTTCAAGGGCAAAGTTGTGGTGGTGAATTTCTGGGCTTCCTGGTGCCCGCCCTGCGTCGAGGAAGCGCCCTCCCTCAACGGCCTTCAGGAGCGCATCGCCGCCCGAGGCGGGGTGATCATCGGGGTCAGCATCGACGATGACCCCGACAAGTACGAAAAATTCTTAAAGGATTTTGGAGTGCCCTACCCCACCTGGCGCGATCCGTCTGCGAAAGTGATGCACGATTACGGAACGGTGATGATCCCGGAGACCTACATCATCGACCGGCACGGCCGCATCGCGCGCAAAATCATCGGACCGCAGCGATGGGATTCCCCGGAGTTGAATTCTTATTTCGACTACCTTCTCGCCCAGCCGTGACAGACTCGCTCTACTAGAAGCCATCTCATAAGTACAACTGTATGGTTGAAAAACTTTCCTCAGGGGCTAAAGCCAGTTACAGTGCGCCCTTACTGTCGGAGCTAAAGCTCCGACCTTCTAAGGGGCATTTATGAGACAAACTCTAGATTCAATCAAAGCCTGGCATTGCGAAGGCGGAGGGCGTTGGCGATTACGGAGACGGAGCTGAAACTCATGGCTGCGCTGGCAATCATGGGACTGAGCAGCCAGCCAAAAATGGGATAGAACACGCCGGCAGCAATCGGTATTCCGAGAAAGTTATAGAGAAAAGCAAAGCCAAGATTCTGCCGAATATTGCGAATTGTTGCGCGGCTGAGCTTGCGGGCGCGCACGATGCCACGCAGATCGCCTTTCACTAGGGTGATGCCAGCACTTTCGATGGCGATATCCGTCCCGGTGCCCATGGCGATGCCCACATCCGCCGAGGCCAGCGCCGGAGCGTCATTGATTCCGTCGCCCGCCATCGCGACGATGCTGCCTTCCGCGCGCAGCCGCTCGACAATTTCTCCTTTTTGCTGCGGTAGAACTTCCCCGTGTACCTCAGCAATCCCCAGTTTATCCGCCACCATTTTCGCCGTGCCCACACGGTCGCCAGTAACTACGACGATGCGCAATCCCTCCGCTTGCAAAGCTTGGATCGCTTCCGGCGTCGATTCCTTCATCAAATCAGCTAGCACGATCGCACCGGCGAGCTTTTCGTTTACGGCGACAAACACCAGCGTCGTCGCAGCAGTCCGCTCGAGGCCAACGCTCATGCCGGGCAATTTTTCACCGGTCGTCCCCTTAACTCCTTTCCCCAACAAAAATTTCAGCGTTCCCACTAGGACTTTGTCGCCGAGCACCCGCCCTTCTACTCCGCCGCCTGCGCTCGCGCGAAATTCTCTGACCTCGGCGAGCTCCACTCCATTCTCTTTTGCTGCGCGAACGATAGCGCGGGCCAGGGGATGTTCGCTGGGGCTCTCGACAGTTGCAGCGAGCCATAGAAGCCCGTCGCTGGTAAATCCGCCGCCTTCGAAGACGCTGATGTCACCTACACGCGGCTTGCCTTCTGTTAGCGTGCCGGTTTTATCGACGACGAGAGTATCTACTCTGGCGAGAGCTTCGAGCGCTTCCGCGTTGCGGATCAAGACGCCTACCTGGGCGCCGCGACCGACACCGACCATGATGGACATGGGCGTGGCCAGGCCGAGCGCGCAGGGGCATGCGATGATGAGGACGGCTACAGCATTGACGAGCGCATGGGCCAGCCGCGGCTCTGGGCCAAAGAGCGCCCAGGCTGCAAACGTCAGCAGGGCGGCCGCCACGACGGAGGGCACAAAATAGCCAGACACTTTGTCCGCCAGGCGCTGCATCGGGGCTCGGCTGCGCTGCGCTTCGCTGACTAGCTTCACGATTTGGGACAAGAGTGTTTCGCTGCCCACGCGCTCGGCTTGCATCAAGAAGCTGCCGCTGGTATTGAGCGTTCCGCCGGTCACTTTGTCGCCCGTGGCTTTCTCGACCGGCATCGGCTCGCCGGTAACCATGGATTCGTCGACCGCGCTGGCGCCCTGGCGAATCACGCCGTCCACAGGGACGCGTTCGCCGGGGCGCACGCGCAGCTTGTCACCGGGCTCGATGTGAGCGAGCGCGACGTCTTTTTCTGTTCCATCGGCGGCGATGAGATGAGCTTGCTGCGGCGCCAGGTTGAGGAGCGCCCGAATAGCTCCGCTGGTCCGCTGCCGGGCGCGCAGCTCAAGTACCTGGCCGAGAAGCACGAGCGTGGTGATGACTGCCGCCGCTTCGAAATAAACAGGCACGGCGCCGTTCATTCCTTTGAAGGAAGCGGGAAATAGATTCGGAAAGAAAGTGCCCGCAACGCTGTCCAGATAGGCAGCGCCAGTTCCGAGGCCGATCAGCGTGAACATGTTGGGACTGCGATTGAGAAGCGATTTCCAGAAGCGCTCGAAAAATGGCCAGCCTCCCCAAAGGACGACAGGTGTCGCCAGAAAAAACCCGACGAAGTTTTTGATTTCCGGAGACCAATGAATTCCGAGAGTTTCACCAAACATGGACAGTAGGAGGACTGGAAGCGAGAGAGCCGCGCTCAACCAGAATCGCAGCCGCATGGAGTCATATTCCGGATCGGCCTCCACTTCGGCGAAAACGTCCATCGGCTCGAGCGCCATTCCGCATTTCGGACAGGCGCCTGGGCCGATCTGCACAATTTCCGGATGCATGGGGCAGGTGTAACGCGCGTTTTTGTTCGCGGGAATCGCCGGAAGCGTGGAGGGAGCGATTAATTCTTGCCGTGGCGAGAGCTTGACGGCGGAATGGCCGTGGATCATGCCTGCTGTGCCGGAAGTTGCCAGGAATTTCTCGGGCTCCTTCGAAAATCGTTTCGCGCATCCCGCTGAACAAAAATAGTAGGTCTTGGCAGCGTGTTTAGACTCAGCCGCGGCCTTCAACGGGTCGACGCTCATTCCACAGACGGGATCTCTTTCCAATTTTTCGGTGCTTGCTTCGTGACTCATCGCGTCCCTTCTCACTTTTCAGCGGAGATGTGTATAGATCAGTTCCAGAAGCTCGTTGTACATGGCTTCCGTCTCCACTTTTTTCCCGCTTCGCAGCGCTTTCGCGGCGCAATGCTGCAAATGATTGCGCATCAAATTCCGCGCGACACCCCGCAGCGCCTCCTGCACGGAAGCGATCTGGGTAATTACGTCGGCGCAGTAGCGGTCTTCTTCGACCATCTTCTGCAGTCCGCGGATCTGGCCTTCGATCCGCCGCAGCCTGTTCTGATTGGCTTGCTTGATCTCCGGATCGACGCCGGCCGCTTTGCGCCCGCCGGCCTCGGTGTCGCAGGCGCAGTTCGCGGCCTTTGCGAGCCGGTTTGCTGCGCTCTTCTTGGTGGCCACCGCTTTGCTTCTCATGCCATATACCACTAGGGGCTATTTATACCCCCAGACCCTATACCTTGTCAAGTTCACTGTCCCGCAGCCCGCGATCTCGTTCATGCTAATCCAGATGGTTATCTGGGCGCAGAGCCGATGTGAGTTTCTGCGCGGCTCGAGGGGCTGCTATAATGCAGCCATGACACTCGTGGAAATTACCTACGAACTGCAATCCCCCTTGAGCCAGGAACAGCTCCGCCGCCTCGGCGAATTTGCGAACACTTACGGTTTGCGAAAGTTCCGTGTCGACGACGACAAGAAACACTTATCGTTCGAATACGACGCTTCCCGCCTGCGCGAAACGCAGGTGGTGCATGTACTGGGCCAAGCGAGCATTCCCGTCACGCGAAGAGTGAATTAACTGAACCGGGCGAAGTGTTGGGCAAACCACTATCCGACGAGGATAGCCGAAGGATCTCGACCTTGGAATCATGCAAGGTGTCTTGATTGAGATCCTTCAGGCCGCAAACGACGCGCCCTTCAGGATGACAACGTGTTTGCGTGTTTGCGTGTTTGCGTGTTTGCGTGTTTGCGTGTTTACGTGTTTGCCCGATCATTTCGCGCTTCTTGGGAAATTCGGCAGGAGGAAGCGCGGATCGATTGGAAGCAACAGACTTATTGAGCTACGCAGAATATAGAGTCGTTCAAATGGACAGAAAAGCGGCAGCAGGGCTGCCGCACTCCAAATCGCTTCGTTACAATATTATGCGGGACGCTGAGGGAATCTAGCGACCGGGACTGCACAGAAAAAAGCGGGGCCCCCGCTTGGGATCGGGGGCCCTTGAAGGCGCGTTTCGATGCCAGTGTCGTTTTCACACCGGCGCGTGGGGTCATCCATCCTAGCTTCCCTCTCAGAGGCAGGTGGGAACGATCTGTAAAAAGTGACGAGCAAGCCCCTTCCCCCTCGCTCGCCTCTCTTCACATCTCGTCATTTGAAACGCGCCCACATCACTTGCCATTGCACGGGGCGCGCCACTTGAGACCTTCGCTGGATTTGATTCTAATTCGTTAGATTTCAATCATTTAACTTAAGTAAGGTTGTAAATCGCAGCGCCAAATTTGGGCTGAAAAGCCACTTTGGGACTGATTCCAGCCCGAATCGGGAAACGCCGCTTTGTGTGGCTTCGCGCCGAGGCTAAGCTTTCATGGGAAGGGCAAGTTTAGATGTTTCTGGGCCGCCGGATTGGGAATGAAATGATGGCTCACCCAGCAGCCCAGCCAGAATCTCGGGGATCTCAAAGATCGCGCGGTTTTCGATGGCGCCGACATTTTTCCGAAATGCTTGCAGCCTCGCCGGAGCGAGCATTTCACGCACTCCCTCGACCACCCCACGAAAGCTTTTGAGCACAATGCCGACACGCTTCTCCTTGACCCAGTCCGCGTTGTAACGTTCCTGTGGCAGCGTCCAAGCGTTGCACTCAATCAAGACGGGGAGGCCGCGCGCCATCGCTTCCGCGATGCTGCCGGGTCCCGGTTTGCCGATCAGAAAATCCGCCGCGCGCATCAGCTTGTGCACTTCCTTGGTGAAGCCGATCACATGCATCGGCATGCGCCATTTGCGAGCGCGCAGTTTTGCGGCCAGCGCTTCGTTCTTGCCGCAGATCAAGATCAGTTGCACTGGAAGATTTGCTGCGTCGAGACGCTCCGTGATTTGATAGATCACATTCGAGCCATATCCGCCAAACAAGACAATTGCCGTCGGTAAATCCGGGCGGAGACCCATTTCGGCGCGCAAGACCAAAGGATCGGAATTATCCGGCGCATAAAAATCCGGCCGCAGAATCATTCCGGAGGTTTGGAAAATGTGCGCGTTATCATGGCCGAGTGCGCGCGCTTGATCGGCGGCTCGTTCAGTGCCTGCGATCACGTATTGCTCGCGGATCGGCTCAATCCAAAAGCGGGGAGGGAAATCGGCCAGATCGGTGATCAGAGTAACAAACGGCCGGCCGGGATAAACCGTGCTCCAGCTTTCGGCGATTTGCCGGTTGAAGTGCGGAATCACGGAGACCAGCAGGTCTGCTGGCTTCTGTCGCCAAAATTCTTCGAGCAAACGAACCAAGGGCCGGTGAAACAACCGGATGGTCGCCTGCAAGACACGCAGCAATTGCGTGCTCCCCAGGGTCCAGCCGTTCCGCAGAATAATGTTGTATTGCTCCTGAATGCGGATGCCGGTCATCTTTCGGAGGACATCGAGCTTGTCGGTCAGTTCTTGGAATTGGATCAGCTCAATTTGCCAGTCGCGTTGCTGCTGTTCGGCGATGGTCTTTAGGGCGAAGGCAGCATTGCGGTGCCCGCCTCCGCCGTCATGGAAGACGATGTGTATCTTTTTCATGAGGGAGATTCTGCCATACGCTTCTTGTTCGCCGGGAAGAGCATCCTCGATGCCATGTGGATAATTTTGTAAGCCCCTTGTGTTCAAGGAGTTCCATGGACACATTTACCCACAATTCGCAACCTCTTTACAGACTGTTAATATCCGCCCTTAACAATGGTTTCATGCGCTGCGACCTTCACGTTCATTCGATCGCTTCGGGCATGTGTAACACTCCCATTATGGACCGAATTTGCCGTGAGTCTTACAACGATCCGGCCCAAGTCTACACCCGTCTCAAGCAGCTTGGCATGTCCCTGGTGACTGTGACCGACCATGACTCGATTGAAAGCGCGGAAGCTCTCCGCAAACACACTGACTTCTTTCTGAGCGAGGAGGTCACCTGCCGCATGCCGAGCGGGACGGAGCTCCACGTCGGCGTGTATGACATTACGGAACGCTATCATACGGAGATTCAGCGACGCCGCGGAGATTTCATCGCGCTCCTGATGTACCTAACCGAGAAGAAACTTTTTTTCAGCGTGAATCACGTTTTTTCGGGACTCACCGGCCGCCGCGAAGAAGAGGATTTTCGCTGGTTTGCTTCGTACTTCCCGGCTTTCGAGACGCGCAACGGCCAAATGACGGCCGGCGCCAATGAGAGTGCGGCGCTCCTCGCCGCACGGTTTGGAAAAATCGCGATTGCCGGGAGCGACTCGCATGCCATGGGCGGAATCGGCCGAACCTATACCGAAGTCCGCGGAGTGCGCACGAAGGAAGAGTTTTTTGCGGGGTTGCGGGCTGGACAAGGGCGCGTGCACGGCGCCGACGGGAGTTATCTGAAACTCACTGCCGACGTCTTCTCGATCGTTCGGTCACTTTTCTGCGAGAAGCCGTGGACGCTATGCCTGCTTCCGCTTGCGCCCTTTGTTCCCGCATGCACGGCGGGCCACTGGCTCAACGAGATGCGCTTCTGCCGCAAGTGGTCCGCTGTTCTTGAGAAGGAAGCAAAGCGTCCGCGAATGTTGTGGGAGATGGATTCGAGTTTCGAGGTCAATTGGGCAGGGTAATTTGATGACAGTGTCACGCACCGTCTGGGGATTTATCGAGCGCCGCGATCATGGTCTGATGCGGCGGCTGAACCGATGGCGCGCGCCACGATGGATCCGGTACTGGATGATCGCCGCGACGCGCATGGGCGACGGCTGGCTGTGGTATGCGCTAGGCATCATTCTGCTGCTCTGGGGAGGGCCGCAACGCTTTTCGGCGGTGGGTGCAGCGGGTTCCGCGGCGATCGCGGGAATCATAGTGTTCAAGGCGCTGAAGCGCTTGAGCCACCGGCAGCGGCCCTGCCAGTTGGAGCCGCACTGCTGGTCGAAGGTTTTGCCACCCGACAAATTTTCCTTCCCTTCGGGCCATACCATGACGGCGTTCTCCATTGCTCTGGTGCTCAGCTACTACTATCCATCACTGGAAGGCACGCTCCTCTTTCTTGCTCTGAGCATTGGGTTTTCGCGCATCGTACTCGGCATGCATTTTTTGAGTGATGTCCTGGCCGGCATAGTTCTAGGTGTCGCGCTAGGCTGCGCGGCCATCACGGCGTTCGCGGCTCTTGGCGCCGCGTGACGCTGCCCTTTTCAAAAGCTCACAAGCATTTCCCCATGGTGGCCCACCTCCCCGCCCGCGCTGAGACAAATTCCGGTGGCTGGTACGATAAATTCAAGACTCGAACCACGTTTGCCGCGGGGCCCTTGCTCGATAGGTGTCTGCGTTCCAAACGAGTACTGGCAGCCATTGACCCCCTATAGTCTGCTAGAAGTGAGTCCGGGCGATTGCAGGTCCGGAGGGGAGAGTTCCGCCAGGGCGGCCCTGCACAATGATGGAAGCCACTGCGACGATATCGGGCGCAACCAAGACTCAAGCCCGAGTCTCCCATCCCGCTTTTCTGATCCAGGTATCGAGGCCGGGGCTTTGGACGACCACCACGCTTTTTTACCTCATGCCGCTTGGGCACGCGAACTTTTTCAATTCCTCGATTTTTTGGATCGGGCTGTTTTTCGTCCTTTTTCCGCTGGGGCTACTCCTCTACGGCGTAAACGACATCGTGGACGCGGAGGCCGACCGCATGAACCCGCGGAAGGGGACTTTCTTGTTTGGGTCACGTGGCGCCGCTGAACAGTTAACAGCCCTGCGATGGGAAATTGCCTTGGCTGTGCTGCCTTTCCTCACACTCTTCTACTTCTTACTCGGGGCGCGCATGCTGTGGTGGACCGCGGCGCTTCTGCTGGCGGTGGGGATGTATAACGCCCCACGCATCGGCTGGAAAAGCCACCCGCCTTTCGACGTGCTGATTCAAGCGAGTTATCTGTTCATTTTTGTCCTGAGCAGCTGGCTGAATCATGCCGCGCAGGTTCCCTGGCCGACGTTTCTCTTTGGAGCACTGTTCGCCATGCACTCGCACATATTTGGCGAAGTGATGGACATAGAGCCGGATAGACTGAGCGGGCGAAGCACGACGGCAACTGCTATCGGCAGTCAACCCGCAAAAACACTGATTGCAGTTTTTTTTGTGCGTCGAGAGTGCGCTGGTGCTGATGTTTTTTCGAGACTTTGCCATCGGCGGCTTTCTTGCCGCGGGCGCGCTGTGGTTCTTCTTCGATGCGGCAGTAGTCTGGAAAAGCCGCCCCTACAGTCCCGCCACGATGCGTGTCTTTATGTGGGCCTGGAACGCAGCTGCGTTGCTGGGCATAATCTGGAATTGGGCGAACGGTAGGCTCACACACGTCATTTCCCCCCTGATGTAAGGAGGAAAGCAGAGGCGATCGCCCTTCGCGAGCGCTCAGATCCAGGGATTGGTGGGGTGAGACAAAACATCTGCGGGGGCACCGTTGCCGGAGCCACCGCAGACGTTCCTGCGCTTAAGACTGATTTAGCTCAAGCAGGTCCCAAGCTAAAAACTATCCGATTGAACGACCACGTCCTGTTGATTAACCTTCGTCCCCGGCGCCCATTCGAATCCGCCAAACCAGTCGATGGTCTGCTGATTGTTGGAGTCCGTCCAGAACGCATGGAAGCGATCGTCAGACCCTGCTGCAATATCCGTATAGTCACCGAAAAACGCCCCTCGGAAGAAATAGCGGGTGTTGATCGGATGCGTTGTCACCGTGTTGGTCACGCCGCTGGTTAGATCGGCCACTACGTAGTCCAGCCGCGCATTGTTGATAAACGGTCCAAGCTGCTTGCAGTTATTACCACTCAGGGTAGGCGAACCAAATTGCGCACAGGTCTGCCAGGGTGAGACAACATCAGCAGCGTAGGCCGACATGTAAACGCGTCCTGTGGCTGAAACGGATACTGCGGGGAAAAACGTGTCCACTCGCCGTGCCGCAGGCGCGTTCAGCATGCTGCCGTCAGGCTGGGTCGCCGGATAACCGACCGCCGTCCGCGTAGAAGCGTCCACACCCGGCAGAACCAGCGCAGGAGCGCTCCAGGTGGCTCCGCCATCGGTGGACTTGCTATACAGCGATGCGGCGTGGCATCCAACGTTAGTACGACCGGGGCACAGGCCGCCCGCGTTGCTCAGCATGGAGTCCCAAGCGACGTAGATGTCGCCGTTAGGGGCAACGTCCGCGGCCGGGTAACTGTTGACACGAAATCCCGTGTTGGCCGCCGGAATGATGTCCACGAGTTGAGAAACTGCCACGGGTTGGCTCCAGCTCTTGCCTCCGTCCGTTGATTTGACCATCCAGATGCTATCGAGCGTGGCCAGCCGAGTTGATCCATCCCAAAAGACATAGACTGTGCCGTCGGGACCAATCGTGGGACGGGAGCCCTGGCTATACAATACGTTGCTCACAATCAACTGCGGATCACTAAACGTCTGCCCACCATCGCGGGAGACTGCCACCGCGATGGGAGACTGCACGTAACGGCCATTGTGCGGATTGAAAATGAATCTCGTCCAGGTCACATACACGCGATCGCGAAAAGGGCTTGCGGTGTGGGAATCTACCGCGATCCAAGGTTTGTCGTTCAGTGTGGAAGAAGCGGTGGTTTGGTTGATGAACACTGGTGCACCCCACGTAAGGTTCCCATCGGCGTCAAACGTTCCTTTATTTACCGCCACGGTGCTCCCAGGTGCTGTGCGGTCAAAACCTAGCCCCGCGTAATAAACATGCCCTTGGCTGTCGAACGCAACCACTGGATCGCCCCCGGCGTCATATTGACCTCCAACAAGGTGTTCGACTCCCGGTATCAAAGTGCCTAGATTCGATCCATCGAGCTTCGACGCACAACACCACGTGACGCCGCCATCATTCGAGAAATATGTGCCGGAGTATCCATCGCCCACCGCGCTGCAAGGTGTGGCTCCGATGTTGCAAGTCCATGTGAGGGTTACGTAGTCGTTGGCTCCGGCCACGATGCGATTCGGATTGTTAGGATCAACCGCAATCGCAGTCTCATTCTGAATTCCCCCCGCTTGGTCCTGGTTGACAGTGACATTAGGGGGCAGCACGCTCGTGCCGTCCAACCCACTCGATAGCAGTATGTTCGGAGTGATGAGGCCGAGGGGCTTCGGACTCACGCTCTCTTGCAATGTATTATCTGATTCTTCTTCGATGAAAGCTGAGAAGCGTATCTGCAGCCCCTGGGTTCCGTTCACCGAGGCTACTTTCCCTGCCAAGGTGCTAATGTCGTAAGTTACGTCAGTACTTGAAGCCGAGTTCGCACTCGCCGAGGCAAAGGGCGAACCACTCCAATCACCGCCGAACATCGCCAATGCGGCAACGCCTGCAATCAGGACAGATACGAGCAATGTCTTTTTCATGAATCCTCCGTGTGAAGTGATTGGAACTCTCCGCCCTTTTTTACCGGTGGGGACCCTCTGAAATCCGGAGCGCGCAACAGCGCTACGCTCAAGAGCGGACTTAGGCTTATGGGCGGGATAAACTTTATCTATAGTTTAGGGACAGTCAAGTACTAAATCTCTTGTGGTACCGACTCGATTCAGTGTCTTGCGAACCCGACATCTTTCAGAGCAGGAGAGAACGAGAACTAAGAGTACTCCTACCCATTACCTGACCAAATGAAGTCAATCAGGCCTTTTGCGCCTGGCGGCGGAGGAATGTCGGCACGTCGAGGTCGTCGGCCGGAACTTCGGGACTGACCTCGCGCACATTCTGCTGAACCTGGTGCACCACGTTGGGCAGCTCTTGCTGCCGCGGCGGGACATCCTGGACTTCACGGCCGGCCCTCCAGGTTTTCGGCAGAAGAGACTGTTTCGGGTGCACGCCCTTCTTGTTGGCTTCCTTGAAGCCGGCGGCGATCACGGTGATCTTCACGGTGTCTTTCATTTGATCGTCCTGCACCGCGCCGAAAATGATGTTGGCGTTTTCGTGAGCGGCTTTCTGGATGACGCTCGAAGCTTCGTGAACTTCGTGCAGCGTCAGGCTCGAGCTGCCGGAAATATTGATGAGAATTCCCTGCGCGCCCTGAATAGTGTTGTCTTCAAGCAGCGGACTGGAAATGGCGCGATTGGCGGCATCGACGGCGCGATTCGTACCCGTGGCCACAGCTGTGCCCATAACCGCGTAGCCCTGCCCGTGCATGATGGCTTTCACGTCGGCAAAATCGCGGTTGATGATGCCGGGAACGGTGATGATGTCCGAAATACCTTGCACCGCCTGGCGCAGAATGTCGTCGGCGATGCGGAACGCGTCGAAGAAGCTGGTGCCGCGCTCAACGGTGTCCATCAAGCGTTCGTTGGGGATCACGATCACGGTGTCCACTGCGCCGATTAATTCCTGCAAAGCCTGCTCGGCTTGCAGCATGCGGCGCTTGCCTTCAAATGCGAACGGCTTCGTGACCACGGCGACGCTCAAGGCGCCCAGCTCGCTCGCCAGCGAAGCCACGACAGGCGCCGCTCCGCTCCCTGTGCCGCCGCCGAGGCCGGCGGTGATGAAAATCATGTCCGAGCCTTCGAGAGCCTCGATAATTTTTTCCGTGTCTTCGAGCGCGGCCTTGCGGCCAACCTCAGGGTTAGCGCCCGCGCCTAGACCTTTCGTGAGTTTCGCGCCCAGTTGCAGCTTGACCGGCGCCTGCGACAATTTCAACGCCTGCAAATCGGTGTTCGCGGCAATGAACTCAACTCCCTCGACCTTGGCGCGGATCATGCGATTCACGGCGTTGCAACCGCCCCCGCCCACGCCGATTACCTTGATCTTCGCCGGCTGCAACTCCTCGCTAAAGCTCATGCGGATTCCTGCTTCTCTCGATATCATGCGCTCCTCGACCTTCTCCAGTTTCGCTACGCGCCGCTTGGGCGGGCCCGCCAAGGCGGGCAGGGCTACGATGCGCCTGCGAACATGGCCTTCAATTTAGATACAAGATTCCCCGCGCGCTGCGGCGCGGTGCGCCGCGCTTTCGCGCCGTACATAACCAACCCCATAACCGTTGCGTATTCCGGCTGGACCACCTGTTCCGGCAGATCGGCCAGGCCTTTCGGCTCCGCGATGCGCACCGGAAGATGAAACGCATCCTCGGCCATTTCATCGAGGCCATGAAGCCGCGCGCCGCCTCCCGCCAGGATGAACCCCGCCGGTAACTGTCCATCCAGGTCTGCGCGCTGCAGATCGTCGCGAATCAGCGCGAGCAATTCGAGCGCGCGAGGCTCCATGATGTCCGTGATCATGCGCGCAAAAACCGTACGCGGCGGCCTGTCGCCCACACTGGCGATTTCGATCGTTCCATCTTCGCGAAGCAGGGCGGGAGAAGCGCACCCGTGGCGACGCTTGATCCTTTCGGCTTCGGGAATCGGCGTGCGTAAGCCGACCGCGAGATCGTTTGTGAAATGATCGCCGCCGATGGGTACGGCGCTGGTGTGGCGCACCACTCCGGCCCCGTACACGATCAATTCCGTCGTGCCACCGCCGATGTCGAGCAGGCAACAACCGAGATCACGTTCGTCCTGCGTAAGGCAGGATTCCGCGGCGGCCAGCGGCTCGAGCACGGTGTCACTGATCAAAATGCCCGCGCGGTTCGCCGCGGTGACCAGATTTTGCGTGGCTGCGACCGACGAAGTCACCAGGTGAACATTGGCTTCCAGACGCTGTCCGACCATGCCAATGGCGTCGCGAATCCCGTCGTGCGCGTCCACGATGAATTCATGCGGCAGGACGTGCAAAACTTCTCTGTCATCTGGAAGCGTGATGTGACGCGCCGCATCGACGGCACGGCGCACGTCTTCGCGCTCAATGTCGCGCGGGCGATTGCCGAGCGATACTCCAGCGCGGCTGTTTACGCCGCGTACGTGCGCGCCGGCCACGCCAATCACAGCAGATTCCACCGGCACGCCGGCGACACTCTCCGCTTCTTCCACGGCGCGGCGAATCGAGCTGACAGTGGAATCGAGGTTGACGATCAGGCCTTTGCGCAACCCCTTCGATTCGGCCGCGCCCAGCGCAAGAAATCTCACCTGCTCCTCGTCGACTTCCGCGATCAGCACGCACGTTTTCGTGCTGCCGATGTCCAGGCCCACCAGGTACTTGTCTTTCTTCGCCAAGCCGCCGCTCCGAAGCTACTTTGTCTTCGCGGACGCGTCTGCGCTCGTGTCCGGATTCACCACCACCTGCCGCGAATACTGCAAATCAATGGACTGCACGCGGCCGGCGTTCGCCTGCCACTGCACAAAGTTTTCGACCAGCATGCGGTATTTTCCCGTGAAATCGCCGGTTCCGAAGTGAACGGTGACCGCCTGCGGATCGTTCGGGCGCGCGAGTCCGGTCATGACCACGCGGAGATCTCTGGGATTCGAGAGATCGACTTCGCTCACGCGCTCCGTCGAGCCTGAACGCACCAGGTCGATGTTCTTCATGAATTCCTGATAGGTCTGCATGCGCCGCTCGCGCTCGTCGCGCGGCATGTTCTCGGAGAGTCCTGTTACAACGGGAAATTGCAGCTCTTCTCCGCGCGGCCGGTCGAGAATCACGCCATGAGTATCGATCAGAGCGAGTTCCGTGCCGTTGCGGAGAAAAGCGACCGGTGTGCGCTCCGTCAGTTCAACGCGAATGCGATTCGGCAGAATGCGCTGCACGCTGGCGGATTCCACCCAGGGCAATTCTTCCAGGGTGCTGCGCCGGGCATTCAGGGGAATGCGTAAGACGCTTCGCCCGCGATCGTGGTAGAACTTATCGAGCACCGCCTCGCGGCCCACGATGTGATTGCCGGTTAGTTCGATTTGCCCGGGCTTCAAGAGCTGCACCTGTGGAGAATAGAGAAGAAAACGCCCGGCGAAAACAGCAGCCGTCGCGCCCGCGGCGCTGACAACGCAGAACACTAAAACGCGCCTGTAGAATGACCAGGTTCGTCCGCCGAATTTCTTGCGGCGGATCTCCACCGGCTTCTGCCGCCTCAGATAACGCGGCTCATCGTCTGGCAGAAGTTCCGGGCGGTACGAATCCGCCTCCGCCGCTGCGGCGGAATTCCGCTGCATGGGCTTCAGGCGTTCCACATCACTACCTCGTTCTCCAAGTCCACGCCAAACGCCGTACGCACGCGCTCGCGCACGTCGGCGATCAGCGCGAGCATGTCTTTCGCAGTCGCGTGGCCGGCGTTGACGAAGAAATTGGCGTGCCGGTCGCTCACGCGGGCATCACCCACGGAATATCCCTTGAGCCCCAATTCATCGATCATGCGCCCCGCGGACGCGCCGGGAGGGTTCTTAAAGATGCAGCCGGCGCTTTTTTGGCCGAGCGGCTGGCTCGAGCGCCGTTTTTCGTTGCAGATACGAATCCCTTGAAGTATTTCGCGGTACGGTTTGGAGGGAAGTTCCAGCTTCACCGCGAGCATCATATCATCAGGCGCAAAAGAAGTATGCCGGTATTCAAAGGAAATTTGATCGCCCCTGAGGATTTCTAGCTTCCGCCCGGAGGCCCGATAGAGCTTGACCTCGCGGACGTAGGACCCGATCTGCATCCCGTAGGCGCCGGCGTTCATGCGCAGGGCCCCGCCCACCGTCCCGGGCACGCCGATCAGGCCTTCCATACCCCCCAGGTCATGTTTGGCGCAGAACGTGACGGTACGGCCAAGGTCCGCCGCGGCGTCCACCTGCGCAAAATTCCCTTCGAGGACAACATCCGGCTGCGGCCGCGCAAGTTGCAGCGCGACCCATGGTAGCTCGCCGTCCTCGACCAACAGGTTTGAGCCGCCGCCAAGAAACTTGTGAGCGATTCCATGCGCATCGAGCAACGCAAGCAAGCCGGGAATCGCGTCGTGCTTTTTGATTCGAAGCAGATCGGTTGTTCCGCCGATTCCGAGAGAAGTCAGTTTCGCCAGCGAGGCGCGCGGCCGGAGCTCAACATTCATTCCGGGCAGCGCGGCAACGATTTTGGGATTCTCAATGCGCATGATGCGTGGGGTTTTCCGTTCCGAGCAGAACCATCAGTTCACCACTGGCTCGGCTGATGCTGCCGGCCCCGATCGTCAGAATCGCGTCACCTGGCTTCGCGGCATGCAGCAAATGTTCGATGCCTTCCCGCATCGAGCGAGTAAAAAAAACGTTTTTGTGGCCGGCTTCTCGAATGGCATTCGCGAGCGCTTCGCTGGTGACGCCGGGAATGGGCGTTTCGCTCGCGGCGTAAATGTCCGTGAGGACGAGAATGTCGGCTTGGTTGAACGCGAGGCAGAATTCGTCCCACAAGTGCTGCGTGCGCGTAAAGCGATGGGGCTGAAAAAGGACCAGCAAGCGATTGAACCTGCAGCCGCGAGCGGCCTCGAGCGTGGCACGAATCTCCGCCGGATGATGGCCGTAATCGTCGATTACGGTGATGTCGTTGACGACCCCTTTGATGTCGAAGCGGCGGCCAACACCGGCAAACTTCGCAAGCCCCTCGCGGATCAAATCGGAGGGGACGTTCAAATAGAGCGCCACGGCCGCGGCAGCAGCGGCATTGCGCACGTTGTGGATGCCGGGCGGATGCGGCAGGGTGAACAGACCGAGATCCTCGCCTTTGTATGTGAGCCGGAACTCGCTGCCCAGGCCTTCAAGCTTGACGTCACTGACGATCAAGTCCGCCTGAGTGGAGGTTCCATAGGTGATGATGGGCCGCTTCACTCCCGGAATGATGGCCTGGACGTTGGGCTCATCGAGGCACAAGATGGCCGCGCCGTAGAAAGGAATGCTATTCACAAATTCGAGAAACGCACCTTGAATGTCTTCGAGCGACGCGTATTGATCGAGGTGCTCGCGGTCGATGGTGGTGACGACAGCGACGACCGGCGCGAGCAGCAGGAAGCTGCGGTCGCTCTCGTCGGCTTCCACGACAAAGTACTCGCCCTTGCCGAGCTTCGCCGTTGTTCCCGCTTGGTTCACACGCCCGCCAATCACGAATGTGGGATCGAGGTGCGCGGCTGCCAGCACCGACGCTACCATCGACGTGGTCGTTGTCTTGCCATGCGCGCCGGCCACGGCTATGCCGTACTTCAAGCGCATCAACTCCGCCAGCATCTCCGCGCGGGGAATGACGGGAATTTTTCGTTTGTGCGCCTCGGAGACTTCCGGATTTTCCGTCCTGATCGCCGAAGACGTGACCACCACATGCGCGCCTTCAACATTCGCAGCCTTATGCCCTTCGTAAATCGTTGCGCCAAGATTTTGCAGCCGCTCGGTGATTGCGGAAGGCTTCGTGTCCGATCCGGAGACGGAATATCCGAGGGTCAGAAGCACTTCGGCAATGCCGCTCATGCCGATGCCGCCGATTCCCACCAAATGAATGCGTTGAAAATTGCGAAATGAGACCATCATTTCTTATCCTCGGGTCTTTTCCTCAGGGCCGGGTAACCTCTTCGATTAAGTTCACGATATCACGCACGGCGTGCGGCCGGGCAAGGCCGCGCGCTGCGGTTGATTGTTTTTCAATCTCCGGGGGCTGGTCGAGGAGGGAGAAAATTTCGTTCGTCAGGCGTTCCGCGGTGAGCTCCGGCTCGGGAATCACGCGTCCCGCACCTGCGCGGGTCATTTCCTGCGCGTTGCGCAATTGGTGGCTGTCCGTGGCGCGCCCGAAGGGGATGAAGATGGCGGCGCGGCCCGCAGCGGCGACTTCCGCGGCAGTGATGGCTCCTGCCCGGCAGACAATCACGTCCGCCCAGGCGAAGCGCTCCGCCATATTTTTCAGGAAGGGCACCACCTCCGCTTGGATTTCGCGCCGCGCGTAGGCCGTGCGTACCGCATTATAGTCGCGTTCTCCAGTCTGATGCACGATCGACAGCTCGTTCTTTCGCGCGGCTAGGCGATCCATTACGTCAACGAAAGCGCGGTTGATGGGAAGCGCGCCCTGGCTGCCACCGGTAATCAGGAGACGAAATGGTTTTTGCGGCGTGCGCGGAAAAATGGAGAAAAACTCAGGACGCACCGGGCATCCTGTTACGACGGCCTTGGCGCCCCAGATTTGCGCCGAGCTTTCATAGCCGGTGGCGATGCGCCGGGAAATTCGCGCGAGAACTTTGTTGGTGAAACCGGGCTCTGCATTGGCTTCGAAGATCACGTTCGGGACACGCTTCAGCCACGTCGCCAGCAGCATCGGCCCTGCTGCGTAGCCGCCGACTCCAAATGCCGCGACGGGCTTGTGTTTGCGCAAAACGCGGAACGCATCCATCAAGCCCGGCCCGAGCATGCCGAGATTTTTCAGCAGTGTCGCGCCACCCTTTCCCTTCAATCCCGCAACGCGCAGCGTCTCCAGCGGCAACCCGGCTTCAGGTACCAATTTCATTTCGAGACCGCGTTGTGTTCCAACCAGCACCACTTCTCTTTCCTTCCCCCGCGACAACCACTCTCGCGCAATCGCCAGCGCCGGAATCACATGTCCGCCCGTGCCTCCGCCCGCGATCAGCAATTTCACAGCGCGACTCTGCCCATTAGTCCGTAGCCTGCTGGCTGATATTCAGGAGCACGCCTGTAGCGAGGAGCATTGCCAGGAGGCTCGAACCGCCGTAGCTGACGAACGGCAGGGGAATTCCTTTTGTCGGGACCATCCCCAGCACAACGGCGAAATTAATCAGGGCCTGGCTAAGCACCATCGCAGTAATGCCCAACGCCAGCAGCCGCCCGAAACCATCGGGCGCCGAAAACGCGGTGCGCAGCCCGCGCAAGCCGTACACGGCGAATAGCCCGATCACAAAAAGCGCGCCGATGAAGCCCAACTCCTCGCAAATCACGGCGTAGATGAAATCGGTGTGCGCCTCAGGCAGATAAAATAGCTTTTGTTTGCTCTCCATCAATCCGACTCCGGTAAAACCTCCCGAGCCGACGGCAATCAGCGATTGCAGCAGTTGAAAGCCGGCGCCCTGCGGATCGGAGCCCGGGTCGAGAAACGCCGTCAATCGCGCCTGGCGATAGGAAACCTGCGTGATTAGAAGATAAAGCACTGGCACCGCAGCCGCCGCGCCGACGGCGATCCACTTCCACGAGAGTCCGGCGACGGAGAGAATAGCGATGGCTATCACCAGGATGTCGATGGATGTTCCTAGGTCGGGCTGAAGCAGAATTAGAGCGACAGCCACGAAGACGGGCCCGGCGGCGGGCAGAATCGCGTGCCAGAAATCTTCCTTGCAAAATTCCATGCCCACGGCGTTGCGCCGCTTCAAATCAAGAAACCACGCCAAATAAAGAATTACGGCAAGTTTCGCGAGCTCGGACGGCTCAATATTCATCGGTCCATAACGGATCCATCTATGCGTGGCATGCGTTTTGTCCAGGAAAAACGTGCCGATGAGCAAAAGGAGCACGACGCAGACCATGGTGAATACCACGGCGGGCTCGCGCAGGCGCCGGTAATCGGTGCGCATCAACGCAAACATTCCGGCTAGACCCAAAATCAGCCAGACCGCCTGACGCAAAAGAAAAATGTACGAGTGTCCGTACTGATGCTCAGCGGTCACCGCCGAGGCGCTGAAAATCATTATCGCGCCAAGGAGGCACAGCACCAGCGTCACTCCGAACAGCCAACGGTCATTTTCCAGCCGTCTCGGCACGATTTCTCACCTTCGCGTAGCGGCATTTGCGGAGCGATGCTCCAACTGCGCGACTAGCTCCTTGAATGTGCGTCCCCGGTGTTCATAATTCTGAAACTGGTCGAAACTCGCGCAGGCGGGCGCCAGCAAGACAACATCGCCGGGCTGCGCCGCGTGCGAAGCGATTTCCACCGCTCGCTCCAGAGTTCCCGCGTGCTCGACCGCTACGCTGCCGGCAATCTGCTTTTCAATTTTTTCCGCCGCGGCGCCGATGAGCAGCGCAAGAATCGCTCTTTCGCGCAAGGCCTTCTGCAGCGCGGTGTAGTCGCTGCCCTTGTCTTTGCCTCCAAGGATCACGAGAATCCGGCCGGGGAACGCGTCGAGCGCCTTGAGCGTGGCGTCGACGTTGGTGGCCTTGGAATCGTTGTAGAAGCGCACGCCGCCGATCTCCGCCACGAATTCGAGGCGGTGCTCGACTCCGGCGAAACTGCGGACACCCTTGGCGATAGCCGCCGCGCCCGCACCGGCAATGCGTGTCGCCGCCACCGCGGCCAGTACATTTTCCAAATTGTGCGCGCCAGCCAGCGGAATTTCTCCCCGCTTCATGACCGCTTCTTCGACTCCGGCGTGCCGAAAGACAATTTCTTCACCGCGCAGGTAGGCGCCCTCTGCAACGCGCTGTTTCCGGCTGAACCAGAGAAGCTGCGGCCGCGTGGGCGCATACGGAGTCGTCGCGGGATCATCGGCGTTCAAGATCGCGAAGTCCTCGCCGGTTTGGTTTTCAAACAGCCGTGCCTTGGCCGCGCCATAGGCTTTCATGGTTCCGTGGCGGTCGAGATGATCGGGCGTTAGATTGAGGAACACGGCGATATTGGGACGGAAGGTCTCGATCAGTTCGAGCTGGAAACTGCTCAACTCCACGACCGTCACAGTGTCATCGCGCGACGCCTCGACGCAGCCGATCAATGGCGTCCCGATGTTGCCGGCGAGGATGGTGGAAAAACCGGCGCTCTTCAGAATGTGTTCGACCAACGAAGTTGTCGTGGTCTTCCCGTTCGAGCCGGTGATCCCGATGAGTTTGCCCTTCAAGAAGCGGTACGCCAGCTCAATCTCGCTCCAGACGGTTATTCCTTTGGCGCGCGTGGATTGCAGGAGCGGAGCATCTGCTGGAACGCCGGGGCTTGGGATGATCAGATCCTGCGCCAAAAAAGTTCTCTCCTGATGGCCGCCGAGTTCCAGTGCCACCCCGGCTTCGCGCAATTTTGCGATCTCCGCGCCAATCTCATTTTCCGTCCGCGCATCCGTGGCGGTTACTACCGCTCCGCGCGCGGCGCAGAACAAACTGGTGGCGACACCCGTCCTGGCCAGTCCCACGACCAGCACGCGCTTGCCCCGCAACTCGATCGAGTTCCCCATCAACGCAGCTTCAATGTCGTCAGGGCGAAGAGCGCAAAGACCAGCGCCGCGATCCAGAAGCGCACGATCACTTTCGATTCGCTCCAGCCCAATAGTTCAAAATGGTGGTGAATCGGCGCCATGCGAAAGATTCGCTTGCCACGTAATTTGAACGAACCAACTTGCAGAATCACCGACAGCGCTTCCACGACGAAAATCCCGCCCACGAAAAACAAAAGTATTTCCTGTTTGATGATGACCGCGATAACGCCCAGCGTGCCGCCCAGCGAAAGTGACCCCACATCGCCCATAAAGATTTCCGCGGGGTGCGCGTTGTACCAGAGAAAACCCAGCGAAGCTCCCACCAGCGCCCCACAGAAAACCGTGAGCTCCCCGATGCGCGGAATGTACTGGATTTCGAGATACGTCGCCCAGCGGTAATTGCTGCTGACATATGTCAACACCGTGAGCGCGCCCGCGGCGATGACCGTGCAACCGATGGCCAGGCCATCGAGTCCGTCGGTAAGATTCACGGCGTTGGACGAGCCGGTGATCACCAGCGAAACAAAAACAAGAAACGGCACGAACGCCAGCGGCCAGAGATGCGGCGAGGTGAGCAAAGAATGAATCACCAGCTCGGGATGCAGCCGCTTTAAGAACGGAATCATCAACTGCGTCGAGTACACGCTCCGCGTCGCCAGCAAGAGCAAGCTGATACCCACAATGAAGCTCACAAGGAACTGCAGCGACAATTTCGTTTTGCCGCTCAAGCCGAGGTTGCGCTGCTTGGAAACCTTGGCGTAGTCGTCCACAAAACCGATCGCGGCAAACGCAAACAGGGCAAACAGCGAAAGCAAGATGAACGGATTGGTGAGGTCGGCCCATAGTAGCGACGGAATCGCCGTCGAGAGAACGATCAGCACGCCCCCCATCGTGGGCGTACCCGCTTTTTTCTGATGCGCCTGCGGCCCTTCTTCGCGGATGAATTGCCCGATTTGCAGTTCGCGCAGCCGCCGGATCAGCCACGGCCCAAACACAAACGCGAGAAACATCCCCGTAAGGCTAGCGTAAACAGTGCGAACCGTGATGTACCGGAAGACATTCAGCGGGCTGAAGTAGCGCTGCAAAACGTGGTACAGGAGGTAGTACAGCATGTTAGTGCCGCGCCTCCTGCGGAGTTGCCGCGCCCGGGGAAGCGTGATGGGCAAGGAGCTCTTCCACGATGCGCTCCATCTTCACTCCGCGCGATCCTTTTACGAGCAGCAGGTCGCCCGGCGCGATAAGCTCCTCCACAAACTTTGCGGCCTCTTCGGACGAAGGAAAAAACTTCGTGCGCTCGCGCGGAAGTCCCGCTGCCACCGCTCCTTCGAGGATTTGCGCGGCGTGTCCGGCCACTCCGATGATCCAATCGATTTTTCCGGTCTTCGCGGCAAAATTGCCCGCCTCGCGGTGCAATTCCGCCGCTGTGGGACCCAGTTCCCGCATTTCGCCCGCTGCCAGAATGCGCCGACGGTAATTCGGAGTCGCTGCCAGAAGGTGAATCATCGCGTGCAGCGCGGCAGGGCTCGAGTTGTAGCAATCATTGATAAGCGCCGCTCCATTTGTAAAACGCAGCAGCTCCCCGCGCATCTCCGGCGCGTGCAACGTGCTGAAAACTCCCAGCGCTTCCGCCGCGCCAATTCCCCATACGCTGGCTGCAGCAAATGCCGCCAACGCATTGGCGATTACATGCCTGCCGGGAAGCGCCAGCTCCAGCCGCACCCGATGTCCGTTCGCCGCCAACACGAATGCAGAACCTAGCGCACCGCGGTCTTCAATTGCTTCCGCCCGATAGTCAGCCGGGTTCTCTATCCCGTACGTCAGCACGCGCCCCGGCGCAAACGGCGCGAACGCCGCCACCCTCGGATCATCCGCGTTCAACACCGCCACGGACTCACCGCCGTTCAATCCCTCGATCAACTCGCGCTTGGCCAACGCGATCTCATCCACCGACGCGAAAAATTCCAAGTGAGCCGGAGAGACGCGCGTGACAACTCCCACGTCGGGCCGTGCAATCACCGCCAAGCGCGTCAGTTCACCGGGACGCGACATTCCCATTTCCAGCACTGCGGCCTCGTGAGTTTCTTCCAGCCGGAACAGCGTCAACGGCAGGCCGTACTCGTTATTAAAATTTCCTTCGGACTTCAGGACGCGCAGCCGCGTGCCCAGCAATGCCGCCAGGATCTCTTTGGTAGTGGTTTTGCCGACCGAGCCTGTGACGCCCGCAATTTTCCTTCCCCAGGCTTCCCGCACGGCCCGAGCCAACTGCTTGAGCGCTTCGAACGTGTCGCCCACGGCGATGCAGCGGTCGCTGACTCCGCCCGGGTAGCTCGCAAGCCGCCCTTCCGCCACCACCGCCGCCAACGCTCCCTGCTCCAGCGCAGCTGCCACGTGGTCGTGTCCATCGTGACGCGGTCCGTGGATGGCGATGAACAGTTCTCCGGCACGTACCGTGCGAGAATCAATCGACACGCCGGCCACCCGGGCCAGGGAGTCGAGTCCCGCGCCCGGCCGAGCACCCAAAGCGCCAGCCACCTGTGCAATCGTCCACCGCATAAGTACCTCAACGGATTCGCCTTACGAAGATAACCCACACCTCGGATTGTGTTCACCGTTTTGAGGGCCCCTCCTCTTATAGATAAACGCGCCCTCTCCACACGCTGGAATAGAGCGCGCTACGTGCCAAACCCTGGACCTGTCTTCGTCTGATTGTTCCCCGGCGTCTTTTGCTCTTCGTCGAAACCGCGTTCCCGCAGGACGCGCCGTGCTGTTTCCCGGTCGTCAAATTCGATCGTGCCGCTGGCCAGCATCTGATAGTTCTCGTGGCCTTTTCCGGCCAGCAGAACGATGTCGCCCGTTCGCGCTTCGTCTAACGCCAGCGCTATGGCTTTTTCGCGGTCTGGCTCTATCAAATATTTACCGCCCGTTTTTTGCAGCCCCACGATGAGATCGCTGATGATTTTCAGCGGATCTTCGCTGCGCGGGTTGTCACTCGAGAGAATCGTGAGATCACTCAGCCGCCCGGTCACTTCGCCCATCACGGGACGCTTGGTGCGATCCTTCTCGCCGCCGCAGCCGAACAGCGTGATGATGCGGCCCTTGGGATTCAGTTCGCGCGCGGTGCGGATCAGATTTTCGAGCGCGTCATCGGTGTGCGCGTAATCCACCACCACAAAAAACGGTTGGCCGAGATCGATGCGCTGGAAGCGGCCGGAAACGCTGTCGAGGCTTCGAATCCCGGTTTCGATGACCTCGTTCGAAAGGCCCAGCGCCTGCGCCGCGCCGATGGCCGCGAGAATGTTGTAGACGTTGATGCGCCCGACGAGCGCTGAGGTAACCTGCACCTTTCCGTTAGGGGTTTGCGCCGTGAATGCCAGTCCATCGAAGCTCAGGTGAAACTTTTTGGTAGTGATGTCGGCGCTTGACTCCAGGCCGTACGTCACGCTCTTCTTCGCCAAACCCGTGAGCCGCTTGCCGTATTCATCGTCGGCGTTCACGACGGCCGTGTCTGACGCGCCCGCTCCGGTGCCTTCGAACAAGCGGCGTTTTGCCGCAAAGTATTCTTCAAACGTCTTGTGATAATCCATGTGCTCGCGCGTGAGATTCGTGAACACTGCGGCGGCGAAATGGCAGCCCCACAAGCGGTCCATCGCGAGCGAATGCGAACTCGCTTCAAGCACTGCGTAGCGCCCGCCGGCATCTCGGATCTCGGCGAGAAATCCCTGCAAGTCGACGGATTCGGGAGTCGTGTTCGGCGCGGGATAATTGCCGAGCGGTGTGTGGTAAGCGATGGTGCCGAAAAGTCCGGTCCTCGCGCCGGAAGCTTTGATGATGGCGTCAACCAACGAAGTCGTGGTTGTTTTGCCATTCGTCCCGGTAACTGCGACAAGCTGCAGCGCTTTCGCCGGGTGGTCAAAAAAGTTCGCCGCCGTAACAGCCAGCGCCTTGCGTGCCTCCGGAACCCGAATCCACGCCACACTCGCCGGCAAAGTGGCCGGAGCGGCCTCTTCGCTGGCGATGGCGATTGCTCCGCGCGACACCGCGTCGCGGACAAACGCCGTTCCTTCCGCTTTGGCCCCGCGCAACGCGAAAAACAGCGCGCGAGGCTGCACTTTGCGCGAGTCGCAAGCCACCTGGCGAATCTCGAGTTCGCTCGTCCGCGGCGGCAGGCTCGCGTCGATTGATTCGAAAAGCGCGCCAAGTCTTAGGGTGCGAACGGGGGCGGCCGTTGTCACGTCGCCCTCCCGTTCCCGGCTCTCGGTGTTGTGATTCGTTGTGTCGTTGCGTTCCTCTTCCTGCGTTTCGTTGATTCCCCTTGTCATGCTATTTCCAGGTTCCTTTGTGCGGCGCTTTTTTTTTCGCGACCGGTGTTCCGAACTGCACGGTGATTTTCGCGCCGCGGCGAACGCGCGCTTCGGCTCGCGGTGTCTGATTCATTGCAAGTCCGCTTCCAACCAGCACCGGGTCTAGCCCCAGCCGCAAGCTCCGTTCGGTTACGTCGCGCATAGTCATTCCGGAAAAGTCCGGGACGCCAATGTCTCCGCCTTCGTCCACGGCCACCGTCACCGCCGGAGGAGTTTCTCTTGGTTTAGATTCGTGCAGCGCTTCCGGCAGTTGGTCGGCCTGGCTCGAAAAATCCGTCGGCGAAAAATCTTCCAGGGATGCGCTATCCGTCATTGCATCCCTCCGATACGACGCCCGTAGCATCCGCGGATTCACGAGCGGCACATCGCGCGGAACATCGAGATACGCCAGCACCTGTTCCGCCACTCGCTTGAACACCGGAGCCGCCACCTGTCCCCCTTCGTGTTCTCCCACGGGAGAATCCAGCGAAACGAGTATCGTCACCGTCGGATTGCTGATCGGCGCAAACCCGGTGAACGACGCGATCAACTGCGTCCTCGAATACCGCCCTGTGGCGGGATCGATTTTTTGCGCCGAGCCTGTCTTTCCCGCAGCGGTCCAGCCGTCCAAACGCGCCAGCTTCCCCGTCCCGTTCAGCACTACGCCTTCCATCAACCTGCGGAGCGTGGCCGCCGTCTCAGGACGAACGACCCGTTTCGGTTCGGTGGACCCAATTGACCCTTCGAGCGGCAAAACTGTTTCCCCGCGCTTCAAGCCCGCGATGACGTGCGGCCTGTACAGCAACCCACCGTTGGCGATTGCCGAAACCGCGGTGATAAGTTGAATCGGTGTGACGCCGACTTCTTGCCCCATCGAAATCGAGCCGATCGAAATCTGCGACCAGTTTTCGAGACGCCGCACGATTCCCTTCGTCTCACCGGGCATATCCACACCGGTCAGCGAACCGAATCCAAACGCCCGGATGTAGTCGTAAAATTTCGGCGCGCCCAGGCGCAGAGCAATCTTGATGGCGCCCACGTCGCTCGATTGCGCCAGGATGTCCGCAACCTTCAGCATGCCGAACGGCTTGTGGTCGCGGATGCGGTGGCCCGCGACGTACACCGCGCCGTTCTCGCAATCGAAGACTTCATCGGCCCGCGTGATGTTTTGGTCGAACGCGGCGGCCAACGTGATCAACTTGAACGTCGAACCCGGCTCGTAAAGCGCGCTTACGGCGCGGTTCATCCGCGCTTCCGCGGGAGCCTCTTTCGCGGCATTGGGATTGAATTTTGGCCAGTTCGCCAGCGCCAGGATTTCACCGGTAGTGGGATTCATCACTACCACCGAACCGGCTGCGGCGCGCGTTTTGCCCATCGCGACTTGCAGTTCGCGTTCCGCGATGTATTGGATTTTCTCATCCAGCGTGAGGACTACATTCACGCCGCGGTCGCGCACGGCCTCGCTGCCGTCAAACCAGCGTTGGTGAGCGTCGGCCATCACGATTATTTTTTCACTCTTGCTTCGAATCTGCTCGTCCAGCTGGTACTCGATCCCGCCAAGACCTTTTTCATCGAGGTCCACAAAGCCCAAAACATGCGCGGCCAAATCTCTCTTCGGATAGAAACGCTGGTTTTCTTTCTGGAAATAGATGCCCTTCAGGTTCAGCGCCGCCAGCGCCTCGGCCTTTTCTGGCGGCAGCTTCCGCGCGATCCATACAAACGAGCGCGAAGATTCGAGCCGCGTCTCCAAAACGTCGCGCGGAATGTTCAGCACCCCGGAAATCAGCTGCGCGGCGAGCGTTTCGTCGGCCATCTCCGAGGGCACCGCAAACGCTGAATCGACGGGAATGCTCATCGCCAGCGGCCGCATGTTGCGGTCGTAGATGGCGCCGCGTTTCGGGGTGATTTCGATGGTGCGCTGCTGCTGGCGCTGAGCCCGCGCCAGATATTCGCTATGCCGGAAGAGTTGGAGATAGGTGAGGCGGCCGAAAACAGCCATGATCCACAGGAAGGCCACGCCGGCGACAATCAGCAAACGGACGTGGGCGCGGTTTTTGGGCATATGGAATCGAGGTCGATACGCGCTCCTGGCCGTGCTCTACACAGACGGAAATCCAACATCGCAATCCCGCGCTGGCCTCTGCTATGGCGTGCGATTCTGGCGCACGAATCGTACCGCGGCCTCTTCGGCGCCGCTCAAGTCATTGAATTCCTGCATCTGCGCCGGTAACGGCTGGGTCAAACCGAGCTGACGGTGCGCGATTGCGTCAATCCGCCTGGGATTGCGCAGGCTGGCGATTTCCAGCCTCAACTCCGAATTGAGCGCCGCCGCCTGGACCTGCCTGGCTCTCAAATCCTCGAGCTGAAAACTTAGATCGATGCAGTGGAAATGCTGGTAGATGTACAGCATAAAAAAAGCCGCCACCACGCACCCCAACGCCGCCGTGCGATACAGATTGCGCAGCTTCACGGGCTCCACATGGCGTACCAGCCTAGTATTGTCGATGCGCTTGACGGTATGAAACTCTGTTTGTGCGGCCTTTTTTTTCTTCCTGGTCATGACTAAACTTTCTCGGCGCACCGCAATTTCGCGCTTCGCGAACGCGGATTCGCCGCCGTCTCCCGTTCCGTCGGCTGGATAACGTGTTTGGTGAGCACTTTCAATGCCCTCTGACGCTCTCCCTCTCGAAACGCGCGCTTCACCTGGCGGTCTTCGCGTGAGTGGTACGTCAAGATCACCCAGCGGCCGCCGGAAGTTAATGTGGCGGGGGTCCGGAGAAGAAACTGCCCGAGTTCCTCCATCTCTCGATTCACCGCTATCCGCAGCGCCAGAAACGTTTTTGTTGCGGGATGCAGTCTCTGCCTTCCCCATTGTTTCCGGGCCCCTGCCACAACCGTTGCCAGGTGCGCGGTGTCCCTGATGGGCCTCGCGCGCACAATCGCCCTGGCGATTCTTCTGGAATCGTGCTCGTCGGCTTCCCGAAAGAGCAGATCGGCCAATTCTTTTTCCGGCCAGCGATTCACAATTTCTCCTGCGGTGAGTTCATCTCCCGCATCCATCCGCATGTCCAACGGACCCGCCTCGCGAAACGAAAATCCCCGCTCCGGCTGGTCAAGCTGCATGCTCGAAACTCCCAAGTCGGCCAAGACCCCGTCCGCCGGCGGAATCCCCAACTCTTGCGCGACCTCCGCAATCCTCGAAAACGGCGCCTGCACCAGCGTCACCTTCGTTCCGAAAATCTTCAGCCGCTCCCGCGCCAGGCCGAGCGCCCGTGCGTCCCGGTCCAGGCTGATCAGTCGCCCGATTGTCAGCCTTTCCGCGATGGCCTCCGAATGTCCCCCGGCTCCCAGTGTGGCGTCGATGTACGTTCCGTCCGGTCTTATGCGCAGCCATTCCAGCACCTCATCCAACATCACCGGCGTGTGTGGCGAAGTTATCGCCACTTGCTTGCCCCGAATCCCACTGAGGGGCCACCCGCCACTGCTTAAATCCCCAAATCTTCGAGCGCCTTGAAATCGTCTTCGGTGTACGGCGAATTCTTCAGGTCATCGAGCACGCGGGTGTGGTTCATAACCTCGAGGTAGTCGAGGTTCCCGAACACGTCCACCTCGCCCTTCATCTGCGCCGATTCACGGAGTACCGCGGGCACCAGCACTCTGCCCTGCCCGTCCAGCTCCACCGCCTGCCCGTAATAGCTCGTGCGCATCAGGAATTTCCGCTTTGCCCGGTTCTGGCTCGATACCTTCGCTAACTTGTCTTCAATCCCCGCCCACACTTTCATGGGATAAATACGTGCCGATTCGCCTGTTGGGCTGGTGATGTAAAACTGGTTCCCGTACTCCTTCAGGGCCTCGAGAAACACGGCGGGTATCTTCAACCGACCCTTCTCGTCCACCTTCGCCGGACAGTTTCCCCGCAGATTCATTTGCCCTGCTGCCAACCGCCGCGCGGTCGAACATCATGAAAAATTGATTTGGAATGCTTAAAATGCCCAATAGCAATGCAGCCCTCGGAAACTTTCTACCCTGCCCTACTATCTTCTACCGTCTCCTACTGGCTACCACTTTACCCCACTTTTGACCACATGATAGGCTCCTTTCCCCACTTGTCAAGAGATTTCGTACATTAATGTGAAAAAAGTTGTGGATTCCTGTGAACGCGGAAAAGCTCAAATTGGCCGCCACAGCTTGTGCTTCTCAGCCCGAGGAACAACGACATTTGGTGGTGCTGTTTTCGAGCATCCAGCTGTTCCCTTTTGATCTCTCACCGCATGCAGAAGAGCATTCTTGCCAGTTACATTCGACCTTCCTGGGTCGACAGAATTCCACGGGGTTCGCGGTCTGTCTTTTCGCTTCTGTCCGGCTCAAGTCCCATGTTATTCTCACCCCGTACTTGACAGATTTATCCCCAAGGAGCGTTGCTCATGGAATGGACCACCCCTCAACACGAAGAGATCGACCTCAACTGCGAAATCAGTTCGTACGCGAACGCCGAATTCTAGGCCGGGGCCCGAGTTTCGATAGTAGTCGCAGGCCACCGGTCCCCCCGGAACTTCACTCTCTCAACTTCGGAATTCAGGCGTATGCGGATTAGAATCCTCGGCTCCGCTGCAGGCGGCGGCTTCCCGCAATGGAATTGCGCCTGCCGCAACTGCGCTCGGCTCCGAAACGGAACGCTTCGCGGCCTTCCCCGCACGCAAACACAGATTGCCATTCACTGCGATCCCGAATATGCGCTCCGGAATTACTGGACTCTGGTGAATGCCTCTCCTGACTTGCGCTCGCAAATCGCTGCCGCCTTGGAACTCAAGCCCTTCAAAGACACGGCAGGCTCCACGCCGATTCGGGATATCTTCCTCACCAGCGCGGACGTCGATTCCCTGATGGGCTTGCTGCACCTGCGGGAATTTCAAGCCTTTAAGATTTTCTCTACGCCGGCGGTCCGGCGCGTGCTCTCCGAAGAAAATTCCATTTTTCGCGTCCTGGGGCGCGCCACTCCTCCCGTGCAATGGTTCTCTCTTTCCCTCTCTTCCGAGCTCGATGCGGAAAAGAGGCGCGATCCGGAGAAAGTCCCTCAACTCGCTTGCAAGACGTTTCCCCTGGGCGGCGAATTCCCCGATTACATCAGCGAGAAATTGCGCGCGGAATTACCGGCCCATGAAGCTGTCGTGGGATTTGCCTTCGAACACTCTTCTAAGCGTTTGTTAGTTGTCCCAAACCTTCCCGGCCGCGGTACCGCCTGGAAGATGTGGGCAGAATCCAGCGACTTAATCTTGATTGACGGCACCTTCTGGAGCGACGACGAACTGATCAAGATCGGCCGCAGCAAGAAAACCGCGCGCGAGATTGGTCATTTGCCGCTCTCTGGCCCGAATGGACTCCTCGAGCAGTTTCCCAAACATGCCCGCGGACGCAAGGTTCTCATCCACATCAACAATACCAACCCCATTTTGGATGAGGACAGCCCCGAACACCGCGCGGTGCTGGATGCCGGCTTCGAAATCGCCTACGATGGCATGGAGTTCGAACTTTGAGCGTTACGTTGGACCAGGACAATCCGCTTCTTTCGGAAGCCGAATTTATCGCCGGCTTTCACGCCATCGGCGAGGAACGCTATCACCATAAGCATCCCTTCCATTTGGCCATGCATGAAGGGAAGCTCACCCGGGGCCAACTCCAGGCGTGGGCACTCAACCGCTACTACTACCAGAGCCGCATCCCCATCAAAGACGCCGCGATACTTGCCCGCAGCGAAGATCCCGCCTTTCGTCTTGCCTGGCGCAAACGTATCCTGGACCATGACGGCGATGGCACGAAACCCGGTGGCATCGAAAAGTGGCTGCGCCTGGTCGAAGCCACTGGCCTGTCCCGCGAGCAAGCTCTGGAGGGCGACGGGATCTTGCCCGCTACGCGCTTTGCCGTGCAGGCCTACGTCGATTTTGTCTCCACGCGCTCGCACCTGGAAGCCGTGGCCGCTTCTCTTACCGAACTTTTTTCCCGCACACTAATCTCTCTTCGCATGGATCGCATGCGCCAACACTATCCGTGGCTCTCCGGCGGCCTGGACTACTTCACCGGCCGTCTGACGCAGGCCCCGGAGGATGCTGAATTCGCTCTCGACTGGGTTATCAAGCACGCCCGCACGCGCGAACGGCAGGACCAAGCCCACGCCGCGCTCCTCGCCAAGTGCGACATTCTCTGGGCCCAGCTCGACGCCCTCTACTTTGCCTACGTCAACCCCGGCTGGCCGCCCCCCGGCGCCTTCGTCCCAACGAAAATCGCTCATGACACCTGATTTAAATAGCCATCCCCGGCTCGCTCCTGGCTGCCGCTTGAACGAAAAGACGAAGCAGCCGCGCACGCTCCTCATGCCGGAACGCGCCTTGCGCCTCAGCGGCCCAAGCCTCGAAATCATCGAGCGTTGCGACGGCAAGCGTACTGTTCAGCAGATCGTCACGGAATTGCAATCGATTTATTCCAAAGCCGATCCGGGCAAAGTCGAGCAGGATATTCTCGGCTATCTCGCGCTGCTGCGCGACCAGCGCGCCCTGGATTTTTCTTGACGTTGTAGCGGCCGCCGTCTGCGACCGGGTCTTTGAAAATTGATGACCACGCCCACTTCCAACCCGCTCGCCCTCATCGCCGAGCTCACCCATCGCTGCCCGCTCCATTGCGTCTATTGCTCGAATCCCCTCGAACTGCAATCGCGCACCGCCGAAGTCGACACGCTGATCTGGTCGCGTGTCTTTCGTGAAGCCGGGGAATTGGGAGTTTTGCAGACCGATTTCACTGGCGGCGAGCCGCTCACTCGTCCCGATCTCGCCGAACTGATCCGCGCCGCCCGCGCAGCCGGCCTTTACGTCAACTTGATCACCTCCGGCCTGCCCCTCGACGAAACTCGTCTCGCATCTCTCATTGACGCCGGCCTCGACCACGTTCAACTCAGTTTTCAAGGCTCCCGCGAAGATACCGCATACGAAATCTCGGGCACCAAGTCTCACGCCCACAAACTCCGCGTCCTTGAATGGCTAAAGCCGCATCGCGTCGCGGTCACTCTCAATTTTGTCATCCACCGCCGCAACATCGATCAAATCGAGGAAATGCTCGCTCTTGCCGAAAGCTCAAACGCCACTCGCGTCGAATTTGCAAACGTGCAGTACTACGGCTGGGCCTTCGCCAACCGCGAAAATCTTCTACCCACGCGCGAGCAGCTCACGCGCTCCATCGAACTTCTCAAGCGCGCCGAGGAGCGCCTGCGCGGAAAAATCCGCGTTGAATTTGTTGTGCCGGATTACTACGCGAAATTTCCCAAAGCCTGCATGGGCGGTTGGGGCCGCAAACTTCTGCTTATTGCTCCGAACGGCGAAGCGCTTCCCTGTCACGCCGCGCGCGTCATCCCTGGAATGCTCTTCGATAATGTGAAAGACCGCGGCTTGCGCGATATTTGGGAAAAATCCACTGCCTTCCGACGATTCCGTGGCGAAGACTGGATGCAGGAGCCGTGCAGAAGCTGTGACCGCCGCGCTCAGGACTTTGGCGGCTGCCGCTGTCAGGCTTTCCTCCTCACGGGCGACGCCTCCGCGACCGATCCCGTCTGCTCCCTCTCACCGCTGCGCTCGAAAGTGGACGCCATCCTTGCGGAAATTAACACGCCGCCAACATCAGAAATTTCTGGAAAGCCCGGCTGGCTTTATCGTCCCAACCCGGTCTGAGGCTCCGCCGCCTGCTGCTGGCGCAGCCGCATCGCTACGCGAAAAAAGAAAAACAAACTCCCTGCCAGGACAAGCGCCCCGAAGATCGCCAGCGTGGCCGGCGCGCCGATTTTCCGCGCGATCCCTCCTGCCATCAGCGCGCCGATCGGCTGCACGCCCATGAACATCGTCGCGTACACCGCCATAACGCGCCCGCGCAGCTCGTCCGGCACCCGATTTTGAATCAGCGTGTTGGTCGCGGCCATCTGCGAAGTCGCGGCGAATCCCACCACGACCAGCACCGCTGACGACAACCAGAAAATCCGCGATTGCGAGAAAACGATCAACCCGATCGCACAAATCGCGGACGTCGTCGCGATCCATTTCGCGAGTCCCCGGTAATCGGTGCGCGCCGCGAAATGCAGCGCTCCCAGCACAGCTCCCACGCCCGCGAAGCTCAGCAGCAGCCCGAATCCGCCCGCGTCGCGGTGCAGAATCTCTCCGGCGAAAATTGGCAGAACCACCGAATATTGCAAACCGAGCAGGCTGAGGACACTCAATAGGATGAGCGCCGAGCGTATCGGGCGGTCGTGCATCGCAAATCGAAAGCCTTGCAGAAAATTCCGCAACAGCGAGCCTTCCGGGCGCTTCGGCTCCGGCTTCGGAATACGCATCGCAAACAGCGCAGCGATCACCGCGAGAAAACTCACTCCATTCAGGAAAAAAGACCAGCCCTCAGGACTGCTCACGTGATGTTTTTCGAACCAGGCGATCGTGAATCCCGCGATCGCCGGGCCGACTACGCGCGCCCCGTTAAATATCGACGAATTCAGAGCGATCGCATTCGGCAGATCCTCTTTCCCCACCATCTGCACCATGAACGACTGCCGGATGGGCACGTCAAACGCGTTCACAATTCCCACGAGAAACGCGATGAACACCAGGTGCCATACCTGAACTACGTGAGTCAGCGTGAGCGCCGCCAGCGCAAATGCCAGGATCATCGCGGCCGCCTGCGTCCAGATCACCCCACGATGCCGGTTATAGCGGTCGCCAACATAACCGCCGACGGAAGCCAGCAGAAGGATGGGGATTTGATTCGCAAATCCGAACACACCCAGAAGCGCCGCGGAATGCGTCAAGCGGTAGACAAGCCAGAGCTGCGCGGTGGATTGCATCCACGTGCCGATCAAGGAAACGAGCTGTCCGGCGATAAAAAGTTGAAAGTTTCTATGTTGCAGGGCGCGGAAGCGCGTGGACACGAGCGGGATGTTGCCCTCCACCCATTGGATGCACAAACTGCGAACTAATCACCATGCCGTGATAGGAGAGCAGTTGTCAACGGCGTGACGCGGAACTTGCAAAGCCAACTTGGACCACGGAAATTTTGGAGAGGTGAGAGTCGGATCGAGAGCCGCTACATTGTGGCTGCGCTTACTTTGAACTTCCGACTATGAACTGGCGACTGTTTTACTCGCCCGGCGGGTCTGGCGCCCCGCCAACGTGGAGATGGCTCAGATCGCGGAGCGTGCTCTTGTCTTCTTCGCTCATGCCCCGCGTGAAATTCGGATCGTTCAGATGCTGATTCCGCGCGGACTCCGGCATATTCTGCAGCACCCCCAGCCGGTGTTGTATCGCCCTCTGCCGGTCCGGCGGCAATTGTTTCCAACGCGGCAAAACATCGTTCTTGATGTGCGCTTGCTGCTCCGGCGTCATTTGCTGCCACACACGCGCGCGCTCGCGCATCTCTTGCTGTTGTTGCGGTGGCAGCTGACGGAATCTCCGTTCGTTCTGCTGCAGCCTCACCCGTTCATCCGGTGACAAATCCCGCGGACGAACCATCGCGTTCGGCGGCCGGTTTCCGCCGTTGAACGAACTCCCCGCACCCGCCGGCGGCCTGCTTGCTCCAGAGCCGCGTCGCGCAAAATCAGTTTGCGCGCCGCTTCGAGGCGGCATCATTCCCTGCGGTCTTCCTTGCGGCCTGCTCTGGGGCCTTCCCTGCGGTCTGCTCTGCGGGCGATCTTGCCTCTGCGGATGTCCTCCCTGGCGCTGTTGCTGTGGCGGCCGGTCATTCTTATGCGGCTGCTGCGCCGCGCACGGCAATGCAGCCAGCGCGCTGATCCCCAGCGCCAGCATCCATCCGCCGAATTGGAGTCCCGGTTTCATTTTCGTTTACATTTGCTGATTCTGCTGATCCGCCTCGTCGGCCTGTACAGGTTGCGGCAGTTCCGTCAACGGCTCGAAGTTCGACAGCACGTCGTAATTCTCCAGTACCGGAATATCCTCCTGCGCAATCGTCGGCGGTGTGGGAGTCGAAAACGACCCGAGCCACAATGTCGCGGCCACCAACAGCGATGCGGCAAACGCCACTCGAGGCGAGGGCGCAAACCATCCCCACCAGCCTCGCTTCACCGGCTCTGCCGCCACACGCGCGTGCATGCGCATATCGAACGCTGCTGACGGCTCGATCACCGGCAGCTCATCCAGCAAACCCGACACCGCGCGAAACTCGTTCACGCGCAAACGGCACGCCGCGCAGCCCTCGAGATGCGCGTCCGCCTCGCGACGTTCGCTCTCTTTCAGCCGCCCGTCCACGTACGCCAGAATCCGATTTTCCATCCGGTTGCAACTCATGGTGCCCATCCTTCCAAATCTGACTTCCAAACTCTTCCGCTCCTACCTCGACTGCTGCGCCACCAGTGGCGCGAGTTCCACTCGCAGCGCTTCGTACGCCCGGAACAACAATGATTTCAACGCGCTCTCCGAGCAATCCAGAATCTTCGCGATCTCGTTGTAATCCAGCTCCTGATACTTATGCAGAAGCACCGCCGCGCGCTGTTTTTCCGGAAGCTTGTCGATGGCATGACGTATCATTTTGCGCCGCGCCTCCTCAATCAAGTGCTGTTCGATGTTCGGGTTCTGTTCCGCCACATCCAGTGTCCGCTCGTCACCGTCTTCGGCGTCCGTCGTGACCGGCGCATCAATCGAAATTTCCATGCGCTGGTAGCGGTTGTCCCGCATCGAGTTCAGCGCCAGGTTCGTCGCGATGCGAAACAGCCACGTCGTGAACTTCGCGCTGGGCACATAATCTTTCCGCGCCCGGTACACCCGCAAAAAAACTTCCTGCGCCAGATCCTCTGCCTGCTCCCGCCCCCGGACCATGCGGTACAGGAAATTGACAAGTGGCGTGCGATAGCGCTGGAGGAGAAGCGCGAACGACTGTTCATCGCCCGCCTTCACGTCCAGCATCAGTTGGACGTCCGACCTGGCCATAGCCGCCACACTGTATCAAACCCAGGCGTTGTCAGAAAGTTTCGAGTTAAGGGTAGTGAAAATGGGAGCTAAACCACTGGTGCGGCAGGCTTTAGCTGTGGCTTGAGCACCGGCTCAAAATAAGCGGTTTTTTGCCACTATACATGGAATAAGTGCTGCATTATCAATAAACTAGCAACGCCAACGAACACCAAAACCGCCATCCGCCAGTTCGGCTCCCGGTTCACTTCCGGCAGCAGGTCCGTCGCGGCCACGTACACGGTCACGCCGCCTGAAAGCGGCAGCGCATACTTCAACTGTCCTTGCATTGCGCTGGTCAGCACAACACCAAGCAGCGTCGCCGCTCCTAATAACCCCGCCGCGAGCAAAGCGTTGCGCTTTCCTTGCCCGCTAGCCAGCACCATCGACGCAACTGTGAATCCCTCCGGCAGTTTGTGCAGAAAGATCGCCACGAAGATCACCGCCCCAAGCCAGTTCGAAACCAGGAATCCTGCCGCGATTGCCACTCCGTCGAAAAACGTATGAATCGCCAGCCCCAGCAGCACCGAATTCCGCGCGTGGTGATGACTGAACTCTTCCGTGTGGGTTTCTTCGCCAAAATGAAAATGCGGCGCCAGCGTGTGCTCGAAAAGATGCACCAGGAAAAATCCGATCAAGACCCAAAGCAGCGCTCCTGTACCGGCAAGGTGCAGCGATTCCGGAATGACTTCGAGGAACGCCACCGCCAACATGTAGCCAGCACCCAGCGCGAGAAAATACTGCAGAAATTGTCGCGGCCAATCCCTTCGCACAACGAAATAGCCGCCAATTAAATTTCCCGCCGCCGCGACCAATCCCAAGGCCGCAGCCAGCACCGTCCGAATTGCCAAATCATGTTCCATAACAAGTAGCAGAGGCTTTTTACCCTGAGCCTCGCGAAGGGCAGCCTGTGCTCGCGTCTACTCCATCGAGGTGTCGCTCGTCAGCCGAAGGCCTATTCCATATTTGGTCTTTCCGTCTTCTCAGTGACCTCTGTGCCTCTTCCTCCGCGCCCTCTGTGTTAATTCTTGTTCTTTCTTTTTTCTTTTCACCCCGAATGCCTAAACAAAATCACATCCCCTTCTTGCACGATATACTCTCTCCCCTCCGACCGTACCTGCGCCTTCTCCTTCGCCGCCGCAATGCTCCCCGCGGCCACGAGATCATCCCAACGCACAACTTCCGCGCGAATAAATCCCCTTTCGATGTCGCTGTGAATCTCTCCCGCCGCCTTCACCGCCGTCGAGCCTTTCCGAATCGTCCATGCCCGCACCTCCGGCTCTCCCGCTGTAAAATAGGGAATCATTCCCAGCAAATCGTACGTCGCGCGAATCAATCGGTTCAGCCCCGGCTCCTTCAATCCATACGAAGCCAGCAATTCCGCCGCTTCTTTCTCGTCCATCTCCACAAGCTCCGCCTCCAGCCGCCCGCAGACTGCCACCACTGCCGTCTTCGGCCTTCGTTCGAGCGCGTTCAACTTGTGCCGCGCAACCGCTGTCGCGAGTTCCGCCGCCTCATCGTCACCCAGGTTCAGCACGTACAACATCGGCCGCTGCGACAAAAACAGGAATCCGCCGATGGACTTTCTCTCTTCCGTCGTCAGGTCCAACTCGCGCAACGGCTTCTCGGCTTCGAGTTGCGCCCTGCACTTCTCCAGCGCCGTTTTCTCCGTCTCCAGGATGGGGTCGTGCTTCTTTTTCAAATCCTTGTCCACGCGCTCCAGCCGCCGCGTGATCTGGTCGTGATCCGCGAGCATCAACTCCAAATCCAGATTCGTCGCGTCCCGCAGCGGATCGATGCTTCCCTCAGAATGCGGCACGGACGGATCATCGAAAACGCGGATCACGTGGGCAATCACGTCGACTTCGCGCAGCTGCGCCAGCGCATCTCGCATGCGCTCCTTCTGCATTCCTCCGAGGTCGACGTAATTCACCGTCGCATAGGTGATTTTCTTGGGGTTATAAAGCTTGGCCAGATCCAGCAACCGCGGCTCCGGCACCTTCGCCACGCCTACGTGCGTCGCCGACGCTCCAGCTTTCCCTTCGACCTGCGCCTTCGTCAAAATCCGGAACAGCGTCGTCTTCCCCACCTGTGGTAGTCCAATAATTCCCGTCTGCATAAACTCGTAATCCTAGCACACCCTCCCTTGCCGCTCGTTCCGCGCCAGTACGTATGGATAGTCTATCGAAAGCGGTTTTTCGCAAAGCGTGATGTTCGGGTGCTCGAATTGCGTCAGGAGTGGACGGCCCTCATTTCGGGAGAGATTCCTTACGAAAGTTGGCGAATGAATTCGTTTGACAGGCGCATCGTCCAGGACCTAGTGCTCGATGCCTTTGAATCATCAGGATCGCAAGAATCAGAGGCTCTTGCGTTTCCTGCGCGCGAGCGGACTAATCGAGAAACAGATATTTGAGGCAAGGAAACTCCATGGCTGGCGGCGCCGCTCGCTGGTGGCGCTGGGGCGTACACGAGCTCCGGAAGGGATTCCGGCGCTCGCGGAAGCACTTAGGGACAACGATTCGGAAAATCGCAACGCGGCATTGCGCGGCCTGGGACGCGTAGGCTCGCCAGAAGCTGCTGAAGAAATCTTGTCGTGGATTGCAGAATCCGGCCTGAAGGTGCCGGCTCTGCCGTTGCAAACTGCTTTGGTCAACTGCTGCCGCGAGCGGCCCCAGGTCCTGCTTCCCTATCTGCAATACGCAGAGGGTCCGCTACGCGAGGTGCTGGGCCGGGTTCTTGGAGAGGTCGCGGGCCCATCTCTGGGAGCGGAAGTCATCCCATTGGCTGGTGACAAGCTGCCGGAACTCCGGGCCTCGGCGGCGCGAGCCCTCTCGCACACTCACTCCGGCCATGCTCTGGAGGTCTTGACTGAACTGGCCCGGGATCCCGTATGGTTCGTTCGGCTTCGAGCAGTGGTGGCGCTTGGAGAATTGCACGAGCCGAGAGCGATTCCGCAGCTCTTGGTCGCGTTGACCGATGCAAATCGCCTAGTAAGGATGCGCGCAGCGGAAGGTCTTGTGGACTTGAGAGAGGAAGTGGTTTCGATCTTTGCTCAAGTCGTGGCGGCACGCGACCGGTACGGGCTGCATGCCTATCTTGCGGCACTAGAGAATGTCAGTCGGGAAGTGCCACTCGAAACCGAATTGCAGAATACCTCCTGGTTGGAAGGACCCGAAAAGGACGCCCTCCTGAAGGTCTTGCGAAGCGGCAAGCTACTCGAAGAGCCCGTCGTGGCACAGCTATGATTCGCTTCCTCGACATCGCAAATCATGCGCTCTTTTTCTACTACCTAATCAGCAACCTGGTGTACCTCATCGCGCTGATTGTAGCGATCAAAATCAGCACGGGGCACCAGCGGCGGCTGGAAAGTTTGCGGCCGCAGTGGATCAAGAATTCACCGTTCGCCCCGCCGATCACGGTAATCGCCCCGGCTCACAATGAAGAAAGTTCGATCCGCGTGGCGGTGAGGAATCTCCTAGATCTGGACTACCCAGAACTGGAAGTGATTGTCGTCAATGATGGTTCCGTGGACCGGACACTCGCGGAGTTGCAAGTTGAATTCCGCCTGCGCCCAGTACGTGCGGTTTACGTGCCAGAGATTGCCAGCGCGAGGGTACGGGGAATTTACCGAAGTGACGCAGACGTGCGGCTGACGGTTATCGATAAAGAAGCCGGGGGAAGCAAAGCAGATGCCGTGAATGCTGGACTGAATTCAGCCTCCTCGCCCTACGCGTGCATTGTGGATGCGGACTCCGTACTCGAGCGCGACGCGCTGCTGCGGATCATGATTCCCGTGATGGCCGACCCCGTCCATGTGGTCGGCGTCGGCGGCATCATCCGCGTTCTGAACGGATCCGTCATTACTGAAGGACAGATGCAGCAGGTGCGTCTTCCGCGGAAAGGTATTGAAGTTATTCAGGTGGTCGAATATTTGCGGGCGTTCCTCATCGGCAAAGAGGCCTGGGCGCAGGGAAACATGATGATGATCGTTTCGGGAGCCTTCGGATTGTTCAGGACTGATCTCGTCCGTGCCATCGGCGGATACCGAGCCCGGGCTATCGGTGAAGACTTCGACCTAGTCGTACGGCTACATCGGTACATGCTCGAAAAGGAATCCCCTACCGGATCCAGTTCGTTCCGGACCCGGTGTGCTGGACCGAGGTGCCTTCCGACTTGCGGTCGCTTGGGAGGCAGCGCGCGCGCTGGCAAAAAGGATTACTCGATACGCTGAGTAAGAACGCCGATATGCTGTTTCGAGCGCGTTACGGCCGAATTGGGTTTCTCGCGTTGCCCTATTTGTGGATCTTTGAGTTGTTCGCGCCGATCATAGAAATCGGCGGGATCGCAATGATCCTTCTTGCAGCGTCCTTGGGGCAACTGAGTCATCAGTTCTTCCTTCAATTCCTAATTTTTGGGTATGCCTTCGCAACCGTAATTTCGATCGGCTCCGTATTTCAAGAAGAGATCACGTACAAGCGTTATAACGACTGGTGGGATGTAGCGCGGCTACTGAGCTACTGTTTCTTGGAACACTTCCCTTATCGGCAGGCGCATATGATCTGGCGGCTCCATGGGTTATGGCAATTTCTCCGAGGAGACATGAGATGGAGACCGTTAAAGCGACAAGGGCTCCAATCAGCGAGTACAAACTGAATTCTCCTTTGGCCTGGTTACTAGTTCCCCCGCCAATCAAGCTTGAAAACGAGCTACGAAAGAGTATGGGAATCAAACGGACGTTAGAAGCCCAGGAGTATTCAAATTCCCCTCCTTCGTGGGTGCAAATGAACTGGACTTTCTGGAGCGGTCCGGTTGTGCTCAATGCGCCACGAAGGACTTTTTTTCTATGGTCAATGAGCTAGTCGAGCAGGGAAAATGGAGGGTATGAACCATCCGCAAAGGGGACGGTTCTTCGCACCGTGAATTTCGTCCGGGATCTCTCGCAGTCCCGGCACAAGGAACGACGGAATTGTCTTCCACAGATGACATGAATCCTTTGATTGCCTCGCCAGCGGCGACTCCCTCAGAGCCGCGGCCCGAGGAGCTTCCGATCGAACTGGAAGAAGCCGAAGCACGCCAGTCGGGTCCAAAACCAACGATAAAAACAAATATGGTCGCTCAGGAAGTACGGGTGAAGGCCACCGGAGCGCGTCTCGGTAAGAGTGAGGACGAGCGCGAGCTATTCACCGAAGAAACGACTTCCGTACTGATCGGTGAAAACGGCGGGGTGGTCCGGTTGTCCGCGGCCGTGGCTCCCGGCCAATTGCTCTTTCTCACCAATGAGGAATCGAAGCGCGAAGTTGTCGCGCGAGTGAAGCGCAAGCGGACGTACAAGCCGACGAGCTGCTACGTGGAGCTGGAATTCGCCGAACCTGCTCAACGCTTCTGGGGCAGAGAGTTTTCCGCTGCGGCAGCTCTATTGCCGAAGAATGCCCAGGACGCGGAAACTGCCGCGTTGGTGATGCTAGCGGAGCCCACTGCCGATGAGCCAGGCGAACAGCCTGCCGCGCCCACTACCGAGGAAGTGCAGGCGTTAAAGCGCGAAGTGGAAACCCTACGGGAGCAAGCAAAGTTGAGGCAAACGCCCGCCGCAAACGAGCAAACAGCGGCACTGGTAACGGCCCCACCTGCGTTTCCTGATGCTTTTCCGGCACGGGCGACAGACGATGTACCGAGCGCAGAATCCATCTCCAACGCTCGATCGGAAGAGGCACCGGGCGTTCCCTTCGTCCCTCAATCCACGCCAAGCGAACACTATCCTGATGCGGCGCAATTGACAGAAGCGCAGCAAGCTCCTCTGCCGATGCCTGCGCGGGGCTTTACAGTACCGCGCCCCAAGCGCAAGCGGTCACCACGAGCGAGAGGAAGTTTCACTCCCGGCTTTCGGGAAGGAGCGTTGCGTCTGGCGCTGCTCAGCGCGGCGCTCGTTATCACTGTACTCGGCGCGGCATGGTACAAGCATTGGATTCCTTGGAAGTCCGCGGAAAACAAACCATCGGTCAGCGCACCCGCGAGCCCTGTGAACGCCGAGGCATCGACGGCGCCGGGGAGCCAGGAGGCAGCCAAGGCGAATCCGGATTCCGGGGCGAGTGACGCGCGTGTGGATTCGCGAGGCACGCCTTTACGGAACGCCGCCCGGCTCAATAAACCAGCTTCAGAAACCGCGGGTGCAGCGGAAGCTTCCACTAAAATCTCTGATTCCAACAAAGCTGTGGCGCAGCCAGCGAAGCCGAGAGCTCCCGCTTCCACGACGCTTGCATCGAAACGTTCGACAATACCTGCAGCGGCAAACGCCGCTTCTGACATCGCTGCGCCTTCTGAGGCAGAGGGCATCGTTGTGCCGCCGAAGCTGATCAAATCAGTGCGACCTGTGGCATCCATGGATGCTGTGCGGGACTTCGAAACAGGGAACGTCGTGATCGACGCGCTCGTGGGCACGGCGGGCGAAGTGGCATCCATGAACGTGTTGTCGGGACCTCCGTCCTTGCGAGGGGCGGCCGTGGAAGCCTTGAAGAAGTACCGCTACGAACCCGCCATGCGGAACGGCCAGCCAGTTCCGGCGCACGTCACAGTCACCATCCGCTTCCAGTTCGAACCGTAATCAGCAGGCTTCAGAACGCGGTCACCCACGCGCAAAACGCGCTAACTTCCACCTCTCTTGGTGCCGCGAATCGTTCGTGTACAACGGCGTCAAGAATCGCGCTCCTTAGAGGCCAGTTTTTAGGGCGGAAGCTAGCAGGTCCAACTGCATCAACAGGTTGTCTGGAGCGGGCGATGGGAATCGAACCCACGTCCGAAGCTTGGAAAGCTAGAAACAAAAATCTGAAAACGCTTGAACTGGCGGCACTTAACAGATTTGAAGTAGCCCTTAGTTGGAAAATAGATGGAAAATGAAATTGCTGGCCACTGTGTAATCGCTGTTGTTCTTCGTGAGAAGAAACTGGGTTGCTTATTGAACGATCGCCCCAGGTCCTAAGGCGGTACGGCTGCGCAGAGCCACAGTCGCAGCGTGATTCGACGGAGCGCGTTGCCAACCGTTCAATTGGAACACGAGTTCCAAATGGAACACTGGCGATCGTTTAACGTGTTGATATGAAAGAAGATTGGTAGGGGCGGTGGGGATCGAAACGACAATTACTTAAATAAGGCTTGTGCTCTCAACGCGTTGCAGCCACCTACCCCACCCAACTGGAACAAACGGAACAAAATGACTGATATCTTGGTCGCGAACAGGCGATGCTCGCCAGTGAGCTTCTACTATCGTTTGCGATAGTTTTCTGCTGAGGGTGGGCACAAAATTGGGCACAGCCTTTCGTAGAGAAAACAACTTTCCTTGAGTCGCGGACGGAGCCCTGACTCTCGCGGGGATTGCTTTCGAGCGCCATCCTAATTCAACGGTTGAGCAGAGAGAGTTCGATGGCATCACCCATCACTTGGTAGCCGAGGTCGTTCGGGTGCAGATGGTCGCCGCAGTCGTATTTTGCGAGCATGTGCGTGGGGTGACCGGGATCGCGCAAGGCCTTTTCGAAGTCGATCACACCATCAAAGGCGCCACTGGTACGGACCCAGGTATTGACGGCCTCACGCTTGGTCTCGCCCTCCGGCGTGTAGTAACCCGGCAGAAAATTCGTATCTTCGTATGGCAACAGGGTACCGCCGAATATTTTGAGCCCCCGAGCATGCGCTCGCAGAATGAGTTGCTTGTAGCCGGCGATCATGTCGTCTGCAGATACAGCTTCCGCAGGGTTGCCATTCGGAATCGTCGGACGTGCAATGTCGTTGATGCCCAAGAGCACGATCACGTGCGTCACGCCTGTCTGGGCCAGCACGTCACGATCGAAGCGATGCAGGCCGCCATCCCCGACACTGTCGTGAAGAATCCGGCCGCCGCCGGTGCCTTGATTCAACACGCCCATGTTGTGGCGGCCGCGCGAGCCGTCCAAACGGCGCGCGAGCTCATCGGGCCAGCGATGATTCGTATCGGGCGTGGAGAGGTTCGCATCGGTGAGTGAGTCGCCGAAGGCGACGACAGCCGAAGTCTGCTCAGGCGCCATCACTTCCACACCCGTCAAGAAATACCACGATAGCTTAGTCGTGCTGATCGGCATTGCTATGGCCGCGGTGTGGTCCCCCGGAGGAGATATGTAGTTCGTCTGTTCCGCAGTGCCGTGATACGTGATTTGGAAGGTCCCCGGAATATCGCCAGGCAGGTAAATGCTCACCGCCAAGTCCCCCAGTGCAGGGACATCAAGCTCGACTGGATCGCTAACGGCTAACGCACCGGCCCAGATGGTGGTGGATGCAGTCCCTCCGAAGGTGAGGGTGCGGTCGGATCCCTGTGCGATCGCCGCGCCGGTGTCGCGGATGGCGATGTGCGTTGCCCCGATAAGGAGTGGTTGACTCCCATACGCGTTCGATAGCCGTACGCGAACGGTGTGGCCGCCGATGCTGGTATGCACGATGAGCCGAAGCGTTTGATTGTTAAAGCCAATACTAGATGTCCCCACGGGACTCGTGGTCCATGTTCCGACCCAATGCAGATGACTTTTGTTTTCTTTGGCAAGCGCGATTGGATTGACCAGGAGAGTCACGAGGACGGTAATCGAAATCAGGAAAAGAGCAGACAATCTTACGAGAAGCTCCCGGCCAATCGTCGACAGATAGGATTTGGCGCCGTCTACAGCGAGCAGGTGTGCGGCGTGCTTCATGGCGGCATCTCCTTGGGCGTTTTCGCTTTACCGACGATGCAGGCCGAATGGGATTAGGGAGCTGAAACTCCCGCTGGAGAATTTTGGGGATGCATTCATTCAAGGTACTTTCTGACGTACTAACTTTCAGGCAACTTAGTTACGGGATGTTGTTTAGGCTCAAAGCGTCCCAGGGTCCGACCCATTCGCAGGGCCTTCCTCTGGCCCGGTATGAGGTGAGCTCCTGCGCAACCGAGAGGGTCACATAGGTGTCAACTCCTTTGTAAGTGTCAACCCCTGCAGGGCCGTTTGCGTGCCAGCACAACGTTGCAATTTCAGGAACCAGATTTAGTGCGACTTTTTTCCCACCCTGCAAAAGATAATCGTGCTTGGTGCCGGTCAGATCATAGAGGTAGTGGGTTGTGCGCCACTCTCTTACCATGTCCGCGGTGATATTCCCGTAGTTGTTGCTGATGAGCCACATAAAGGTCCAGAATCTCATTCCAGTTCCGTTCAATCCGAAATAGGGAGTAGGGTCCTGTGTGCTATTCCCATGCTGGCTCATAGGATGAGACTTGTCGCACTGGTTGTCCTCACTGCAGCTATATTTTGCTTCGACGTTGTTTGTGGACACGATGTAGCTTGCGTTTTTCTCGCCGGTATCACCAGGGACCCTGATCGCGTAACGGGCAATTCCGTTTTGATCGGCAGGGATACTTTCAACCACATAAGCCTCCTGCTTATCGGAGACCACCCAGTTTGCGCCTTTACTGCATTTTCCGATCACAATTTTTTTGCCTGACTTTTTCCTGTAATCCGGCCTGCCCACGGTTAAGAGCTCAACCGCTTTCTTGGCGCTATCAGCGAACGCGACCGCATAAAAGTCTCCAACCTGCCAGTCTAAACCGGGCCTCCGATAGCCTGAGAAAGGCGCGGAGAGAGTCGGGGCCATGACGTCGATACTTCCTCCTGCGTACCCGCTTATAGACACGCCCTGGTCGTTCATCGCGTGCTCGCTGCCGATCTCGCCCGCTGAGTCCGTCACTGTGAATCTATGGGCATTTTTGTCGCGAGGATTCACCACGAACGTAACGAGATACTCCTGGGGAAAGAAGTGCTGATCCTCGGAACTGACATGGATCGTCTTTCCACCCTTGGTAGCTGCACCAAGAATCACCGCGCCGCTACAACTGTGGAACTCCTTAGATGCGGTACAAGATGCGCCTGATGCGAGCGGCGGCTTTGCTTGCAATCCAAAATAGTTGTTGATCATGAGAATCTTCTCGTAATTGGTCATTACGCCCGCATAGACTGACTCATCCAGATCGCCCTTGGCTCCCTCAGCCAACCCCTTCATAAGCTCAAGCGCCTCGGGCACCAAGGCTTCATAGTAGGTTTCTTCCTGGTGCACATATGCGACGATAGCCTGAGGGCTCCCCTGCACCGCTAGAAGTTCTCGATACCAGCCCTCGTACACCATGCGTATCAGGTCTCCGGCTTTTTCACCGTACTGCCAACCAATCTCCTCCCAGGAGCCACTAAGCTCGCCGAGGTATCTTGGATGGGCTTCGTAATTTGGATAGCCAGGAGCAACATAGTAGTGAGAAAGCTGGCTGTTGTAGCCGGTCCACGCGCTGGGAGTTGGTGGATAAGTATGTTTTCTCGGGGAATTTCCAAGAACCAAAGAGAAGGAGATGAGAGAAGCGGCTAGCACGACTGCGACAGCGACTAGCAAAGAATTTCTCTTTCTCATCGTTCCTCCCCGTGGCAGAGCTTTCGGGAGATTTTAAGAGGCGACCCAAGTCGCCAAAAGAATTGTCCGGCAACCACTGCCGAGTTCGCGTAGGAATTACACTCGAATGCTGTTCGTGTTCCGCGCGACGGCAAGACCATACGGCAGCCACCTTCTGATGTCAATCTCAGCTACCTGCGGCTTTACCGAGCACGACTTTTTTTTCCCTCACGCTGCGGGATTGATTCGTCCTACTTGTTGGGGGGCGCCTTGACAAAAATCGCTTTTGGAATCGAGGCTTGGACGCCTTTGTTTGCATCGACCAGCTCGGTGATGGAGAGGTCGGCCGCGACGCTCGAGAGCATGTAGGCGTCATCGCGGCTAAGATGCTTCTCGTTCATTAGAAAATCAATAAGCTCTTTTAAAGCGATCTTCGTAGCTTCTGTCAGGTCTTCGTGGAGGCCCATGGTAATGAAACTAGTCGGCGTTTCGGCACGCGGCCAGCGAATGCGCATATCCTTGCGTACGATGAACTGAAAGGTGCCGATCAAGGAAGTCTCCATGGCTGTGCCATCGACTTCACCGTGACCTTGCCCGGCATGCCCATCGCCCACTTCGAAAAGCGCACCGCGGACGTGAACCGGGAGGTACAGAATCGTACCGGCGACAAGTTCCTTGTCGTCGATATTGCCGCCATGAATCCACGGCGGCCGACTGCTTATGCGGCCCGACAACTCGGGTGGCGCGACACCCATGCTTCCAAAAAAGGGCTGCAAGGGAAGATCGATGCCGTCAGCAAAATGAGCCACGCCGCGCTTTTCGTCCAAAGGAATGATTTTCATTTTGGCGGTTGGATAATCCTCGGCCAAAAAACCGGTGCCAGGATTGGAGCCGTTATAGGCGTAAGGAACCGCAAGGCGAATCGATGTCATTCGAATTTCCAAGACATCGCCAGGCTGAGCATCCTCGACAAAGATAGGGCCGGTAAGGATGTGCGGGCCTGGTCCTTTGACAGTGACTTGCTGGAAGATGTCGCGAAGCGATTGTTCAACCTCGTTCGGTGGGATGCCAGCGTCTTGTAATCGTTGCGGGCTGGAAGTAATCAAGGTGTGGATTTCGACGGTGTCGCCGGAGCGGATCCGCAAGACCGGCGGGACAGTTGCATCGTAATACCCCCACTCAATCGTTTTGGGACTCGGCTCCAGTGTGTACTTGGCACCGCTGGTTGTTGAGTCTTTCTGCGGAGACTGAGCGGACACAATCGTTGGCCCAGGCGCCAGCATAGTGAAAACTACAGCAATCAGGGCAATAAAAGGGGTTTTCATGCGGGGAAGACTACCAGATCGAATGCTTTTCTCCAATCACTGCTTAATTTGCGACGCCTCCCCTGTTGGCTAGAAAGTTTCGACAACGCTTTTGCCTCGCGGCTACTTTATGGAACGAAATGTGTTGTTACGCCGAGAAAGTGGTAGCATGTGCGCCCTGTCGAGGAGTTCTTATGAAGAAAATCGCAGCAATCTTATTTGTGGCCAGCATGTTCCTTCTTATCGCTTTGCGTGCCGACGTGATTGACACCATCGCGGCGAATGTCCATGCCCGCCCATCTACCGCGTCGCCTCAAGAGCCTTCGCGGGACGCAGAATCCGATGCTCGTATCAAACGTATCGAAAACGGACTCTTGCCTGCGGCAACGATCAAAGGGCAAACCGTGAAAACAATGAATCTCGCTGAGCGGATGAAGCACTACAACGTGCCCGGAGTAAGTATTGCGTTTTTCGCGGATGGCAAAATCTCCTGGACTCGGACGTACGGTCTCGCAGATGTCGCCACCGGGAGGCGTGTGACACCTGAAACGCTTTTTCAGTCCGCATCCATCAGCAAACCCGCGGCGGCGCTGGGAGTGTTGCGCCTGGTGCAGGAGGGTAAGCTCAACCTCGACGAAGATGTAAACCTCAAGCTGCGCTCGTGGAAAATTCCAGAAAATGAATTCACGAAGGAACAGAAGGTGACGTTGCGCCGCATCTTGAGCCACAGCGCGGGGATGAACATCCAACGATTCCCCGGTTATGCGGCCGGCGAGCCGCTGCCGACGACGGTGCAGATTTTGAATGGAGAGAAGCCTGCCAATACCGTTCCGATTCGTGTGGACACTGTGCCGGGCACAATCTGGCGATACTCTGGTGGCGGCTATGTGGCTATGCAATTGTTGCTTTCGGATGTCACCGGGAAACCGGTACCGCAGCTCTTGGATGAACTCGTGCTACGCCCTATTGGCATGACTCACAGCACCTTTGAGGAGCCACTACCTAAGAATCTATGGTCCTCGGCGGCAACGCCATATAGAGAGGACGGGAAACCGGTCATGGGCGGCTGGCACACTTACCCCGAGATTACGCCTGCGGCTCTCTGGACAACACCCAGCGACATTGCGCGGATGGCGATGGAAGTGCAGAACGAGTACTCGGGAAAGTCGCACAAGATTCTTTCGGCGGACATGGTGCACCAGATGCTGACGCATCAAAAAGATGATTGGGGCCTTGGATTCGCGCTGGAATCTCCAGGGCACAAGCTGCGTTTCAGTCACGGCGGCTCCAACGAAGGATTTCGATGCACGCTGCAAGCGTATACTGAAGCACCTGGGCAAGGAATTGTGATCATGACGAACGGCGACCAGGGCTGGAATCTACTCAACGAAATCCTTCGCGCCGTATCTAAGGAGTACGACTGGCCAGATTTTCAATCGCAAGAGCACGTGGTAGCCAAAATTTATCCGGCCCTCCTCTCGGCGTACGTGGGTAAGTATGAGGTTACCGGCGCGGAGAAGCCCACGTTGGTGACGCTGAAGAGCGCTCACCTTTATGTGCAAACCGACGCGCTGGGCCCGGAGCCGCAGGAATTGTTGCCAGAATCGGACGCGCGGTTTTTCGTTACCTTGGCGCCGCTTGTTTTTGATTTTCAAAAGGACGAAAAAGGCGTCATCACCAAGATGATTCTTCACAGTGATTTCCAGACAGTCGAAGCTAAGAAGGTCCAATAGCGCATTCGAAGCTGGCGAGCCACATCTACAGTGGGTCATACCGGGGGGTAGGAGTTGTTACGCGCACTGGTGGAAACCGGAAGAGTCGGCCCCTCTCTTGGGAGGAAATATGATATGAGAGTAAGAGCGATCCGAGCGGAGTGGGGTGTACATGAAATTTGAATCCAGACATTCTCCCCGCACGAATGGCGAGCCGGTAAAATCGTTGATTAAGGCTCTTCGTATTTTGGACGCCCTCGGGGATTGTCCCGGGGGCTTAGGAATTACGGAATTAAGCAGGATCCTAAAATCCCCCAAGAGTACAGTGCATCGTCTCGTCGCCACGCTGGAAACGGTTGGTTATGTTTTCTTCGACTTGCCTACTTCAAAATATGCTCTTGGAAGCCGTGTAGCTAAGCTGGGCGAGCAGCTCGGCCAACAGTCCCCGCTGCTCACGTTTGGTGTGCCGGCACTGGAACAACTCACCCGAGAATGCAAAGAAGCCAGCCACCTAGCGATCATGGAAGGGACGGAAGTTGTCTATATATCCCAAGAAGAGATCAAAGAACCGATACGAGTGAGTTTTGGCATGGGACACAGAGCCCCGGTTTACTGCACGGCGGGCGGCAAGGTTTTTCTTGCAGGGCTGTCAAATAGTGAAATCTTGACTCTTTATAAAAGTAAAAAGAAGTTCGAACAACGCACACCGCGCACCTTGACCGCGCTCGAAGACATTCTATCTGAAATAGCGACCGTGAGAAAAGAAGGGATCGCTTACGACAACGAAGAATACACGCCAGGATTGTGTTGCATAGCTGCACCCGTCAGGGACTTCTCCTCAAGAACGATTGCGGCGATCAGCTTATCCATGATGAAACATAGAATGACGGCAAAGCGCAAAGCAATCTTCAAGGAAGCCCTGTTTCAGGCCAGTGCCGAATTATCCGAAAAGCTTGGGTTTTTGCCGTCCCTGTCCAGCGGACCGCCGCTCCACCTTATCAATCCAAGTCACGGACTCTCGCCACAGAAACATCGCTGACATTTGGCGGCTTCCCGAAACAAAATGCATTTTTTCAATCTGACAAAACTAAATCCTAAATCACGCCAATAAGAAAGCTCAGTTAGTGTTCCGCGATGCGGAACGATGTTCCGAAAATATTGTTGACACGCTCTGCCCCCCGTGTTACCTACACACCCCATCTGGATTTGAAAGCAGGGCTCTGCCGGGGATTCCCTAGGCTCAGTAAGGGTGCAAGAAAGGTGGCTACATGGTCTCGCTCCAGAAATGCACTGTGCTACTCCTCGTTTTGGGGCTCTTTTCTGCTTATGGGTATGCCGACACGAACGGTAAAATTTATGGGCAGGTCGCGGACCCGTCGGGTGGTATCATCGTCTCTGCCACCGTCACCGTTACGAAAGTGGATACGGCCGAGCGCAGAACTTCTCAAACCGATACGCACGGAAACTATTCCCTGCTTGCCCTTCCCCCCGGACAATACGACCTCGAAGTTCGAATGGCGGGTTTCCAGACCTACGAACAGCGAGGAATTAAGGTGGACGTCAGCTCTGCCCTGGAAATCAATGTGGTTATGGCCTTGGGTTCGACGGAATCCAAGATCGAAGTGAGCGCCGAAGCCCTGCGGGTGGAACAAGCCAACACACAATTGGGCGATGTCATTGGGGGAAGAACCATGGAGAATTTGCCCCTGAACGGACGCAGCTACACAAACTTGCTCGGTCTCCAGTCGGGAGTCATTCCCGTCTCGAGCGGAATTCCCGATACGATCGGCGCCAGTGCCAGTGCAAGCGACTCTACGGGAAACGTCTCCATTAATGGCCAACGCGAGAGCGCCAATGGGTTCATGGTGAACGGCGGGAATATCGAACAAGCTCGCAACAACGGAGCTGCGACCATTCCGAATCTTGATGCCATCGCTGAATTCCGCGTCATCACGAACAGCGTCGACGCCGAATATGGCCACTACGCGGGCGCGCTCGTCAGCGTGATCACTAAATCCGGCACAAATGAATTCCACGGCAGTGCCTTCGACTTCCTGCGTAACACTGTTTTAGATGCGAAGAATTTCTACGATCCCGAGCGCGGCCTGTTTCGCCGCAACCAATTTGGCGGCACGCTCGGGGGACCAGTTCGCCGCGACAAACTGTTCTTCTTTGTCGATTACCAGGGAACACGCGAGCTTCACGGCATCAGCGGAGGGCGGGTTCCGGTACCCACGCAGGCCGAACGGAATGGCGATTTTTCCGCGGTCGCCGCTAGCTCATTCATAAACAGCCTGGGCGTCCCAAACACCGTGGCTGGAACCTTCTGGGCCAGTGTCCTTTCTCAGCGCTTGCGTTACCCTGTGACCAACCTCGAACCCTACTATTTTCTAGCGACAAGCATTAACCCCGCAACGAACAAACTCTACGGCGTGAATTGCACACTTCCGACTCAGTGCGTTTTTCCGAACGGTATTATCCCGAAATCCGCTTTTTCCGCCCCCGCTAAGGCACTTCTGCCTTTCATCCCGTTGCCGAATCCGAGCGGATTTTTTGTGGGCACCGGCAATAATTACGACACGGATGCCAATCAGGGCGGTGTCCGTGTAGATGCGAATACGCGCTGGGGCGTGCTTTCCGCCTACTATTCCATCTACGATTCGAGCCTCCTACGGCCGTACGGCAGCAACCCCGTACCGGGGTTTGGAAACCTCGACACATCGCACCCGCAGCAGATCAACCTCAGCGACACCAAGACTTTTGGGGCCAGCTCAGTGAATGAGTTTCGAGTCAATGTGCTGCGTTACGTCAGTTGGGTGAACAATCCTACGCAAGGCCTGGGCCCCAAGCTCAGTTCTTTGGGTTTTACGACTCCCGCAAGCATTAATACCGGAGGGATAAATCCGGCCGACCCCCGGGTTGAAGGCATCCCCACCCTCCTGTTTAACAATTTCTCGATCGGGATTCCCCAGTTCGACTATCAGCAATATCAGACGTCACCGCAATTCATGGATAACTTTTCGAAGGTAGTTGGAAGCCATTCCACGAAGTTTGGCGGAGAATTTCATTACACGCGTTTCCGCCAGCGCTTTCCGGAATCCGACGCGAATGGGCTTTTCTCGTTCACCGGGAACGAGACCGGCTCGGACTTTGCGGACTATCTCATCGGCGCTCCTACTGCCTTCCTCCAGTCGAGCGATGATGATTACGACAATCGGAAAAAGTACGTGGGCATCTACGGGCAAGATAGCTGGAAGGTAAGATCGAACCTGACGCTCAACCTCGGCCTGCGATGGGACTGGATCCAGAACTGGTACGAAAAACACAACGCCACTTCGGATACGTTCATCCTGGGAGAGCAGTCGGTGCTTTATCCCACAGCGCCCCGAGGATTTGTTTTCGCGGGCGATCCCAGGCCGGGCGGCGGTAAGATCCCTCGAACGGTCGCGAAGACCCCACTCGACAACTTCGCCCCCCGAATCGGAATCGCCTATTCGCCTACGGCAGGCAGCGGGATACTCAAGTGGCTGCTCGGTGGCCCAGGGAAGACTAGCATTCGCGCCGCGTACGGCATGTTCTACACAAACAATGGCGGCTACCAAGCTTATCTCATTACGGGCGCGCCTCCTTTCGTGGCGGTCTGGACTTCACCCACCCCTCCACTATTCGAGGCGCCGTATAGAGATCGAATTGACGGCACGATCCTGCAATCTCCTCCCTACCCTAACTACATCGCTCCCAAAACGGGCGTGACAACGTACCAGGGCTGCCCGACTTGCCCTGTGGCACCCATCAACTGGGAGTTGCCATTGAACGGAGTCCCAGTCTGGTCCATTTATAACCGCACGCCATACGCCGAGGATTATCACTTGACGATTCAGCGGCAATTCGGCCCTGAGACGGTTTTCAGCGTTGGCTTTGTGGGGAGCCAAGGCCACTCTCTCATGGACGGCGTGGAAAGCAACCCCGGCAACAGCCAGCTTTGCTTAAGTCTGAGCCAGTCAGCTGACGTTGCGCCGGGCTCGCCAACCTGCGGCCCGTTCGGAGAAAATACCATCTACACGCGAGCAAACGGCACGGTCGTCAACAGCACGCGCGGGCCACTGGGGGCCAATTTTGTCAGCAACCCGTTCTACAGGACGATCGGGAATTCAAATTACAACTCCCTGCAAGTCAGTTTGCAGCACAACTCCAAGCGCCTCAGCATGGAGGCGGCCTACAGCTACAGCAAATCGATCGACAACGCCTCGGACGAGCGGGACAACGTGCTCAATCCAAACAACCCGTCGCTCAGCCGAGCTCTCTCTGCCTTCGACATTAAACAAATCTTTGTGGTCAGCTACAACTATCTGCTTCCGATCGACCGTTTGGGCCACAACCGGTGGCCTCGCCTGACGCAAGGCTGGCGGGTAGCCGGCATCACGCGTTTCTCGACTGGCCTTCCGATTCAGATGTTCGAAACCGATGATCATTCCTTCGTGGGCGAGTTTTTCGGCAATATGGACGTCCCCATTTACAACGGTGGGAAACTCCACTTCACCGACCCAAGGTCAAACCAGCCCTATTTTGATCCGTCGCTGTTCAGTGTGGAACCTCTGGGCGTCTTGAACACCTCCGCGCGGCGTTTCTTCCACGGTCCCGGAATCAACAACTTTGATATGTCTCTGTTGAAGGACACGCGGATCACGGAGCGTCTCAGTGTCGAGTTCCGTGCAGAATTTTTCAACGTTTTCAATCACGCGCAATTCAACAATCCGACGGGTAACATCAACTCGAGTTCTTTTGGAATTGTGAATACGGCTCGCGACCCGCGCATCGGACAATTAGCTCTGAAGATGCTCTTTTGAGACGTTTGCCATCGCGGCACGATGAAGAATCCACGTCAATCTAGAACTTGTGTCCCAATTCAGTCGACTTTAATCAGAGAAGAAAGAGAATATGAAGAGAACCTGGAATTTCTGTTTCGCTTTTCTGGCGATGGTCCCCTGCAAACTGCTGCTAGCTGCTCAGAGCACAACGACCTCTGTCTCTGAGCCCGACGGGCCGCTTTTTTTGAACCATACGGTTCCCCTCGAAGGCGTGAAAGGACGTTTCGATCATTTTGCCGTGGGCGGAGGGAAGTTGTTTGTCGCCGAGCTGGGCAACGATTCCGTAGGCGTAATCAACTTGTTCAAGCAAACCCTCGAACGCACGATCACTGGGGTACCGGGCCCTCAGGGAATAATCTTTTCGCCTGAAGCGAACAAGCTCTTTGTGGCCAGCGGCCCCGCCGAGAAACTCTACATTTATGACGGAACTTCATTTGATCTCCTCACGACACTCGACTGTCCAGGTGGGGCAGATAACCTCCGATATGACAAGGTCTCCAAGCTGGTCTACGTCGGTTGTGGCCAAGACGCGCAGACCGGCGCCATTGTAGCGGTCGACGCGATGACCAACAAACGTGTGGAGGAATACAAAGTGGGCGGCGAGCCGGAGTCCTTCCAGTTGGAAGACAAGGGTCCCAACATTTACGTGAATTTGGAGCAGGAAGCACAGGTGGCGGTAATCAATCGAATGACTAAGGCGATCGCAAAATGGCCTCTCACGGGGGTCAAGATGAATTTTCCCATGGCCCTCGATGAGCCCGATCACCGGTTGCTCATTGGCGCTATGTCGCCGGCGCGCCTGTTAGTGCTAGATACAAACTCGGGTCACATGATCGCGGCCCTGCCTAGCGTCAAATGGGGAGATGACCTGTGGTTCGATGCCGCGCGCAAGCGTATTTACATGTCTGGCGCGGAGGGCTTCGTTTACGTTTTTGAAATGAAGGACCCTGACCACTATCAGCTTCTCTCCAAGGTGGCGACAACAGTAGGCGCAGGCACGTCCGGGTACTTCGGAGGAATTAGCAGGAAGGGGATCGATTATTTGTATGTTGCAGTTCCGGCTCGTGGTAACGAGGTCGCCGAGATCAGGTTCTACGGGACAACAGACTAAAGACGGTCCTACCCAAGCTCATACAGCCATACGCCGAAAGGACAAGGTCTATGTCAATAACTTTAGTGCATAACCTCCTGACTGGAGTTTTCTGGGAAAATGGTGGAGAGGAAACATCATTCGATCGTCTGTGGTTGATTGCCTTCCTCTTCTGCGTCTTCTGGCCCGCGGTCTGCTCAGCACAGGACGCCGTGAAGGCTCTTTCTCCTGAGGTTCAGAGCTTCGTTCGTGTTGGTGACCCCATAGTCGCGCTGACGCACGTCCGGGTGATTGACGGAACTGGCGCTGCACCTCTAGAGGACCAGACCGTGATAATCGAACGTGAACGTATTGCAGCTCTGGGAAGCTCGGCAAAGACTTCGGTGCCAACCGGTGCGAAAGTGATCGACCTACATGACTTCACGTTGGTTCCAGGCCTCGTCGGAATGCACGAGCATATGTTCTACCCCTCCGGCGGTCCCATGGCTGAAAGTGGTGGAGCCCTTTGGTACAACGAATTGGGATTTAGCGCCCCGCGCCTCTATTTAGCGTGCGGCATTACCAGCATCCGCACGGCGGGATCCATGGAGCCTTATGCCGATCTCACTCTCAAAAAGTGGATTGATGAAGGACGCATGGTCGGACCCAAAATGCACGTTACGGGACCCTACCTTGAAAACTCAACATCCTACCCTCAAATGCACGACCTCACCGGCCCAGAGGACGCACGCAAAACGGTAGAGTACTGGGCCGACGAGGGCGTTACCTCTTTTAAGGGCTACCGGCATATCACGCGCGCGGAACTCGCTGCCGCAATTGATGCAGCTCACAAACGCGGCTTGAAAGTCACAGGACATCTTTGTGCTGTGGGTTTTCGCGAGGCTGCAGCGCTGGGGATCGACGGCCTTGAGCACGGACTTCTGGTGGACACAGAATTCGCACCAGGGAAAAAACCCGACGTGTGCCCGCCGAACCAAGAAGCTGACACGGCACTCTCTAAGCTGGACGTGATGAGCACTCCGGTTCAAGAAACGATTCGAGACTTGGTCAGTCATCACGTTGCCGTCACTTCTACTCTTTCAGTGTTCGAAAGTTCGCTCCCGAATCGCCCGCCACTTTCTCAGCGTGTCCTCGATGCGATGGTGCCTGAAGCGCGCATCGAATACCTGGCTGAGCGGGCGCACATTGCCGAGAGTGCCGAGCCAGGAGGCGGCCTATACACTCAGTTGTTCAAAAAGGAGATGCAATTTGAGCGCGCTTTTGTGAAAGCTGGGGGCTTGCTCATCGCCGGCGAAGATCCGACTGGAAATGGAGGTTCCCTGCCGGGATTTGGTGACCAACGTGAACTGGAACTGCTCGTCGAGGCCGGGTTCACTCCGGTTGAGGCCATCCAGATTTACACCGCAAATGGGGCAGCCTGGCTCGGGGAGTCAGACCGAATCGGCACACTCACACCGGGTGAGCAGGCAGATCTTGTGGTGATCCGCGGTAATCCCGCAACCCGCATTGCGGACATCGAAAATGTGGAGATGGTCTTCAAAGATGGAATTGGATACGATTCTGCACGATTGATTCAGTCGGTGAGCGGTTCAGTAGGGTTGCACTGAGTTCGCATTCAAGTGTCGGACGACGAAATGGCGCGTTCATATCAGAGTTCTCTTGAGAAACATACGGAAGATACTCCAATCAAAGAAGTTTCTCGACGCGAGTTCATCCAAACAAGTGCTGCTGGGCTACTAATGGGCGTACCTCACTTATCCTCCGGCAGCGATCCCCCGCAGCGCGCGTCAACCCCGGCTGATCTTGAACTATGCTATATGCCGGCTACAGTTCTTGCCGAAAAGATACGCGCAAAGCGGATTTCACCGCTTGAGATCATTGACGCTGTCTACGCGCGTCTGCATGAAATCAATCCGAAAATTAATGCATTTTGTACGTTAACTGAAGAAAAGGCGCGCTTGGCGGCCAGGGAATCGGAAGCGGCAGTGATGCACGGCAGCCAGCTTGGCGCCCTCCACGGAGTGCCCGTCTCGATCAAGGATCTTCTCCTCACGCGAGGCGTGCGCACCATGTACGGTTCGCGGATCCGGGAGAACTACATACCCGAAGAAGACGCGCCCTCTGTCGCGAAAGTGCTTGCCGCAGGCGCAATTCTAATTGGCAAAACTACTACCCCGGAGCATGGGTTCAAGGCCGTCACTGATAGCCCGCTGACCGGGATGACTCGAAACCCTTGGAATTTGGACAAGACTTGCGGGGGCTCCTCGGGAGGGGCGGGTGCTGCCATTGCCGCTGGACTTGGTACACTCGCGATAGGTACCGACGCCGGAGGTTCCATTCGTATCCCGTGCTCGTTTAACGGGATCTTCGGATTCAAACCATCCTTCGGCCGCGTGGCCGCCTACCCTCCTTCGCCCGTTCCTTTCCTTGTCCACGTTGGACCGATGACACGCACGGTGCGTGACGCAGCACTCATGCTAAGGGCAATGGCGGGACCTGACGAGCGCGACCTTCTGTCGCTTCCCGCCGACGCTAGTGATTACCAAACCGCTTGCGACCGCGGAATCCGCGGACTCCGCGTGGCTTGGAGCGCAACGCTCGGCTATGCGAAGGTTGAGCCCGAGGTGGCACACCTTACGCAGGCGGCCGCAAGCGTCTTCGAGAGTGATTTGGGTTGCAACGTGGAAGCGGTCGATCCTGGGTTCGGGAGCCCATGGAGCTTCTTCACCGTGCTGTGGGTAACCAGTTGTTTTCTACGATTACGCGATTTTCTCAAGGAATGGGAAAGTCGGATGGATCCGGACCTCGTCAAGGTGGTCAGGGAAGGCGAGCGCCTGGAGCCAACCGATTACGCTGAAGCGCTGGCGAACCGCTCGGTCCTCTGGGAAACGACGCGAAAGTTTTTCGACCGCTACGACCTCCTGCTCACACCAACGGTACCGGTGCAGCCTTTCGATGTCGGAAGGATCGCTCCGGAGACGATTTCTGCAGACAAAGGATTGCTGCCGTTTGGCGATTGGATTCCATTCACGTACCCATGGAACCTGACCGGCCAGCCTGCCGCTTCGGTGCCATGTGGATTCACCCGTGAGGGACTGCCGGTCGGACTTCAGATTGTTGGCCGGCGATTTGCCGATGCCATGGTTTTACGAGCAGCATCTGCATTCGAACAGGCTCGGCCATGGGCCCATACACGCCCTTTTTAATCGGCAGCGAGGCGATGGAACGCGCTAACCAGACAAGTCAATTTCATTTGTCCGGCAATTCAACTTACCTGACGAGTGAAATCTCCACCCCAAGGCGCCCGGCACACCCCTCTGTTGGAAATTGTGAGCCCGCGGTCTACTTCGCTTACCGAGGAGAGCGGTTCACTGACCGGCAATCAGTGGGTTGGAGGCCCGAATCCGATACCATTCACTGATCATTTCAATGAGTTGGGTCAAAAGCCATGTGGTGTTTACCGGAGATTCGGCAGGATCCGATCTGCGTTTGTGGTCGGATGACGGGCTACTCTGAAGTTTTGGGTGAGACGGACACCGACACGGGCCAGAAGTCCCGTTCTGGGAAGTTGCGATGACCGCAACAGTCTCGCGACTGGATGTGTAGGCGGATTCCTGAACGTTGAACCGCGCGTTGCGCCAGGTCATCTCTTCGTAGGGCGGTGGGCGACCTCAGGACAACCTACCTAAATAAAGGTCGCGTTCTTTATCTCTTGTAGTTCCCTGCTCTAGCCGATCGGAACAAACAGTACAAGGCTGGGGTTTCGTACGATATCGAAGTTTGGCAATTGACTGCCTGTTCCCGGAGGATTCACATAAATGCTCCCCGATGTCCTTGAATATCGCTAGGCGAGCCCAGCCAGTGGGCCAGATTGGTTGGAGCACATAGCTCTAACCGTTGGTTTGGATGGTTTGAGTGCCCATCTCTAACCATGGGATTCGTGTTTTTCACGCACGGACTTGTCACTGTTAGGACCTAGCCCCTATTTCGGCGCTTCCCAGAACCGGACTTCTGGACCTCTTCGAGCGCATCCAGAGTCCGCGTTGGGTGTTATTACCGCCAAGTGGCCGCGAGCTCTTCCCCAATGCTGCGTGACTTATAAGGCGGGATTCGTTCCCGGCGAGGCCGGCTCTCAGCGCCGCACGACGTGGTACGGCTTGCGATTCTGCTAGATTGTGCTGGGTTGGTCACCCTAGGCACTTTTCGAACCAATGATGTGCGTAGGCCTCGCCGTTGAAGGCGTCCACCTCGACGTATCCGGACGCTCGATACAGAGCAATCGCCTCGTTCAACGTACGATTCGTCTCGAGCCGAAGCACGCGAATTCCGGCTTCACGCGCGTGGCGTTCGAGTTCGCAAAGAAGTCGTCGACCGACGCCAAGGCCCCGAGCAGCTGGCGCCACCCACATTCTTTTCAACTCCGCCGGCGCGTCTCCATGAAACTTGAGGGCGCCACAACCGACCGGCGCATCACCTAGCCGCGCGATCAACAAAGCGCCTTGCGGCGACATGATTTCACTCGCCGCGGCAGAAATACTGAGCGCTGGATCGAAGCCGGTCTCGAAGCGTAGGTTGAGTTCGGCGAAATATTGTTCGAAGCACCGCGTGGCCTCTGGCGTCGTCGGATCCGCTACCTCGACCAGCACCATGGATACTTTGAGCAATCGCTCGACCTGTTCCATAGCGGTCGCGAGCGTCACTCGTTGCTTTTCGCTGAGCGGCTCCAGGATGGCCAGCGCGATGCGGTTCGATCGTCGATCGAGCTCAGCGCGTTCTTTGAGGCCCGCCGGCGTCAGATACACTCGCCGGACTCTCCGATCATTGGCGCTGACGCGAATGCGCACGAAACGTTGCTTTGTGAGTGCGCGCAGAACGCGACTGAGATAGCCGGAGTCGAGACTGAGCCGCCCGCGAAGTGCGCGGATCTCGATTCCATCAGGACCGATTTCCCACAATAGGCGCGCTTCTCCAAGTGGATACGGGCGCTCCAGGAATCGATCGGTGAGGGCACCAATTCGTTCCTGAACGGTTCGATTGAAGCTCCGGATTTGATCGATTGCGTGTCCGTCCATTTCTCTGACTATAGTCAGACATTGTGCTTTTCCGCAAGCGCTCTTCGCCGGATACGGCGTATTCTGGATTGCGTTCGGTAGGCGACGGCGGCTGTCGAAGGTTGTAGCAAACTGCCCGAGCACGGCCTGTGGTTTGTAAGCCTGGACGCTCGATTCAGAATAGAGGCGATCCAGTTCAGACCGCGTGAGTGAGAATACTAACCCGTAGACCTTCGCACCCGGCTGGGAACGAGCGCTGCTCGTCGGCCGATGCGGAGGGCGAAGCCGTCGATGGCGGCGATCTCACCGCCTTCCGGTTCAAGACCCTTCCCACGCAGGAGTTCCTCGTCCATGAACAGGCCATAGAAGAAAACCTCTGCACGTCGTTCACGCTCTTTTATTCCCATTTTCAACGCAACAACCGACTGAGTGCGCTCGCCGAGGCGTTGGCAGCCAAACGGCTACCACTACATACGCCCAACCAAGATGCGGTCGATCTGCCGAAGATGGTTCAAGTCGTGCGCCGCTTCCAAGCGGACAAACTCCTCGACCGTTTGCCGTCCGCGTACCTCGTGGACCCCATAGCACTCCACCCACCGTGCGCGCGGGACCGACTCCAACAGTCGCAGGTTGCTCTCGCGCAGCGCCCGAAAGACCCCTG
>Ga0210400_10000053_pt1 | contig 191840 bp, 179 predicted proteins | sample IncBWH26MmetaG_FD_155456 | JGI IMG/M metagenome (GOLD analysis project Ga0210400, IMG submission 155456) | Forest soil microbial communities from Barre Woods Harvard Forest LTER site, Petersham, Massachusetts, United States - Inc-BW-H-26-M | ecosystem: Environmental > Terrestrial > Soil >... | reverse complement strand
GCGCGGTGCGGGGGCGGGGGCGAGCCGGGCGCAGTCGGCGGCGGTGGCGGCGGAGGGGGTGATCAGGGCGTCGGCGCGGCGGAGCAGGCGGAGGGCGAGCAGGCGCTCGCGGCGCATCCAGGGGTAATCGGCGGGGTAGAGGAAGGGGATCAGGTCGTGGACGGTGACGGCGACGGGCACGCGGCCGGGGGCGATGGGCTGGGCGTACTCGACGGCGTGGTAGAGGGCGGGGTGGAAGCGGCGCAGGGCGCGGGAGACGAGGAAGGGGTCGGCGAGGGGCTGGAGGCGGCGTTTGAGGACAGGGATGCGGGGGCCGGGGGTGGCGTGCCAGCGGGCCAGGTCCTCGGGGGGTGGGGCGCCGGAGCGGAGCATCAGGGCGACGCGGTCGTCGACGCCGAGGGTGGGTGAGGCCGTCGAGGAGGGCGCGGAGGTAGGTGCCGATGCCGCGGGTCGAGGAGCGGTCCTGGAGGGCGCGGCCGTCGAGGAGCCAGGGAGCGGTCATGCGGAGGCGCCAGGACCAGCTGCGTCGGACGACCCACCCGCCCACCCACGGGTTTTTTCACCACCGTCGACCCACCCGCGGGACGCGGCGGCGGGCAGGGCTCCCGCGATCAGCCGCTCCAGCCGCTCATGCACGGCCTCCCAGCGATACGTCGCCTCCACGAACCGCCGCCCCGACTCGCCCAGCGCCGCCGCCGCCGGCGCATCGCCGAGCAACCGCGACGCCCCCGACGCCAGCTCCCCCGCCCCGCGGTACCCGATCCCTCCACCGCTGCGCCGCACCTGCCCCGCCAGCACCGGCGACGCCGCGTTGGCCAGCACCGGCCGCCCCACCGCCCACGCCTCCAGCGCCAGCAGCGACAGCGACTCGTGAAAGCTCGGCACCACCACCGCCGCGGCCCCCGCCAGCGCATCCCACCGCAGCCCCTCGTCGAGCTGCCCCACGGGCAGCACCCCCGCCGAGGGCGGCGTCACCTCCCCCGCCTCGCCGGTCAGCACCAGGCGCACCGCCGTCCCACCGTCGCGCAGCCGGGCCACGCCGTCGAGCAGCTCCTCCATGCCCTTCCCCGCCGCCACGCGCCCGCCGTAGAGCAGGTACGGCTCGTCCACCCCCAGCCCCACCGCCGCCCGGAACCGTGCCGGATCCAGGGACGACGGTGCAGTGATCCCCACGTTCCCCACCGCATACGGCACCGCGGCCGCCGCGGGGTGCCGCGACACCACGATGTCCCGCTCCTCGTCCGTGGCGAACAGCAGCCCGTCGGCCGCAAGCAGCACCCGGTCCACGGCGTGCAGCCGCAGCGGCAGCTCGTCGTGCGCCGCGGGCAACAGCAGCCGCGGCCCCGCATACGACGGCAGCCCCACCAGCGTCGGGTGGTACAGGTACGGCGCGAACAGCGCCGGCATCGGCGCGGCCAGCCCCAGCGCCCGGATCAACCCTGGCGACCACGGCCCCTGCAGCGTCACCCACAGCGCCTCCGGCCGCAGCGCCGAGGGCAGCCGGAAGAACCCGCGCGACACCTGCCGGAACAGCTCCGGCCGCCGCGCCACCCGCACCGCGAAGCGCCGCACCACGACGCCGTCCTCGACCGCCACGCCCGGCGCCACCGCGTTGGCCCACGTCGACGCGTCGACGGCGCAGGTCGTGAACACCTCGACTCGCCACCCCGCCGCGACCAGCGACAGCGCCAGCATCCGCATCAGCCGCTCCGCGCCGCCGACGATCGAGGCGCCGTAGCGCGGGATGACGATGCGCAGCGCGCGCGGCGGCGGAGTTTCGGTCACGGGCGGCCAGTATGCCGCAGTCACCCGCGGCGTTTCGCCGCCCAGCGCGCACGCGCGCGTATTCACGCGTGTAAGCGCATGGAAAGGCAGGACAACAGTCCACCTGGAGCATCGCCGCCAGGTAACGGGCTTTTCGCGGTTGCCCCACACGCGCCCCGATTCGCCCGTGCGGTCAATAGGATCGCCCCATGTCCCCCCAGACCCGTCTCCCCGTCTTTGCGCGCGCCCTTGCAACCGTCTCCGCAGCGCTGGTGCTCCCGCTCGCCGTTCCGGCAAGCGCCGGCGCGAGCGTGGTGCCCTGGGGGACCGTGCTGGTGCCCACCTCGCAGTGGGTCAGCCCCGAGGTCGCCCAGCTCGGCGACCTCAACGTCTACAGCAACGGCACCGGCGCGCAGGACCAGTCCAGCGCCTACGGCCTGTCCTACGAGTGCGTCGAGCTGGCCCAGCGCTTCGCGGCGGTGCGCTACGGCGAGCAGAAGGTGTGGCCGGTCAGCTACGCGTACCAGATGTGGTCGGTGGCGTCGAGCCTGCAGGTGCCCTTCAACCAGCTCCCCAACGGCGGCCCCACGCCGCCGCAGACCGGCGACCTGCTGATCTTCGACCACGTCACCGCGGCCCCCTTCGGGCACGTCGCCGTGGTCGCCGACACCGGGCCGGACTACGTCGACATCGTCGAGCAGAACTGGGGCAACTCCAGCCCCACCGGCACGGCGCGGCTGCCCATCAGCGGCACCACCATGCCGGCCCGCAACAGCGTGCCGATCATCGGCTGGCTGCGCTCCAGCACCCTGGCGCTGCCCTTCAAGCCGACCCTGATCACCCAGGCGGGGCTGGTCTACCCGGTGGCGGGGGCGAGCAACTTCGGCGGTCCGGTCAGCCTGGCGCTGGCCTCGCCGCTGGTCGGCGCGGCGGGCACGCCCACCGGCAAGGGCTACTGGATGGTGGGCAGCGACGGCGGCATCTTCTCCTACGGCGACGCCCAGTTCTACGGCAGCATGGGCGGTCTCAAGCTCAACCAGCCGGTGATCGGCATGGCCAGCACCCACGACGGCAAGGGCTACTGGGAGGTCGCCGCCGACGGCGGCATCTTCAGCTTCGGCGACGCCCGCTTCTACGGCAGCACCGGCAGCATGAAGCTGAACAAGCCGGTGGTCGGCATGGCGCCGACGCCGAGCGGCAACGGCTACTGGATGGTGGCCTCGGACGGCGGCATCTTCAGCTTCGGCGACGCCCGCTTCTACGGCAGCACCGGCAGCATGGTGCTCAACAAGCCGGTCAACGGCATGGCCGCCACCGGCGACGGCAGCGGCTACTGGCTGGTCGCCAGCGACGGCGGCATCTTCAGCTTCGGCAACGCGCCCTTCTACGGCAGCGCCGGCGGCATCCAGGTGCCCAGCCCGGTGGTGCGCATGACCGCCACCACCGACGGCCGCGGCTACTGGCTGGCCACCAGCGGAGGCAGCGTCTACGCCTACGGCAACGCCAGGTTCTACGCCAACACCGGGGTGGTCGACATCGGCAGCCCGGTGATCGGCATGGTGGCCACGGTGGCGCAGCAGTAGCCATGGGAACGGTGCGTCGCGCAGCACTGGTTCTCCTCTCCCTCGCCGCGCTGACCGCACCCGCCTCCCCGGTTCTGGCCCAGGCTGACACAAACTCCGGCGACGCTGCGCCACAGGCCAGCGCGGCGGTGTGCGCAGCGCCCGTCGCCGCCGCCCACGTCCGCTGTTTCGCGCGCGTCAGGCTGGCCCGCGCCGGCGGCCCGGTGCTGCACGGCGTCACCGCCGCGTCGGTCGGCGGCTACGGCCCGGCAGACCTGCAGAGCGCCTACGCCATCGGCGCAGCGGGCGGCCGCGGCCAGACCGTCGCCGTGGTCGACGTCGGCGACGACCCCAACGCCGAGGCCGACCTGGCCGTCTACCGGGCGAGCTACGGGCTGTCCGCCTGCACATCCGCGGGAAGCTGCTTCCGCAAGGTCAACATGAACGGCGCGGCGACGCCGGACGCGGGCTGGTCGCAGGAGATCTCGCTCGACCTCGACATGGTGTCGGCGAGCTGCCCCAACTGCGCCATCCTGCTGGTCGAGGTGCCCCAGGACCAGACCGGCAGCGCCAGCGTGCAGACCATCATGCAGGGGGTCAACCTGGCCATCCAGCTCGGCGCCCGCGAGGTCAGCCTCAGCCTCGGCGCCGGCGAGTTCGGCACCGAGACGCTCAGCGACCCGCAGCTCAACCGCGCCGGGGTGACCGTCACCGTGGCCAGCGGCGACAGCGGCTACGGCACCTCCTACCCGGCGACCTCGCCGTACGTGGTCGCGGTGGGCGGGACCACGCTGCGCCGGGCGGGCAACGCCCGGGGCTGGAGCGAGACGGTGTGGGCGGGCACGGGCAGCGGCTGCAGCGCGTACGAGCCCAAGCCGGCGTGGCAGCACGACGGCGGCTGCGCCCGGCGCACCGACAACGACGTCACCGTGGTCGCCGACCCGCAGAGCGGCGTCGCCGTGTACGACACCTACCTCAGCGGCGGCTGGCTCGCCCTGGGCGGCACCAGCGTCGGCGCGCCCCTGGTGGCGGGCATCGCGGCGGACGGCGGCGGTCTCCCCGGCGGCGGCGCCCAGACCCTGTACTCCAGCCCGGCCACCGACATGGTGTCGGGCAGCAACGGGACCTGCTCCCCGGCCTACCTCTGCACCGCGGGTGTCGGGTACGACGGGCCCAGCGGGGTCGGCTCGCCCTGGGGCGCCATGGCGCCGCCGCCACCGGCACCCACCAGCGGCTACTGGCTGGTCGCGGCGGACGGGGGCATCTTCCCCTTCGGCACCGCCGCGCAGGGCCTCGGCTCGACGGGCAACATGCGCCTCAACCAGCCCATCGTCGGCATGGCCCGCACCCCGAGCGGGCGCGGCTACTGGCTGGTCGCCGCGGACGGCGGCATCTTCCCCTTCGGCGACGCGGCGCAGGGCCTGGGCTCCACCGGCAACCTGCGCCTCAACCAACCCATCGTCGGCATGGCGTCCACCCCGGACGGCGGCGGCTACTGGCTGGTCGCCGCGGACGGCGGCATCTTCCCCTTCGGCGACGCCGCCCAGGGCCTCGGCTCGGCGGGCGGCATGCGGCTCAACCGGCCCATCGTGGGCATGGCGTCGACGCCGAGCGGCCGCGGCTACTGGCTGGTCGCCAGCGACGGCGGCATCTTCCCCTTCGGCGACGCCGCCCAGGGCCTCGGCTCGACGGGCAACATGCGTCTCAACCAGCCGATCGTCGGCATGGCGTCCACCCCCGACGGCGGCGGCTACTGGCTGGTCGCCGCGGACGGCGGCATCTTCCCCTTCGGCGACGCCACCCAGGGGCTCGGCTCGACGGGCGGCACGCGGCTCAACCAGCCGATCGTGGGCATGGCCGCCACCCCGAGTGGCCGCGGCTACTGGCTGGTGGCGTCGGACGGCGGCATCTTCCCCTTCGGCGACGCGGGCGGCTGGGGCTCGACCGGCAACCTGCGGCTCAACCGGCCCATCGTGGGAATGTCCCCAACGCCCTGATCGCTTCGGCGATTGGCACACAGCCACCCGGGCATTGCTAGCATCCCGTTCCGGCGCCGCGCCGTCTCAATCCCACGAGCCGCCGGACTGGCAGGAGAACCACGCACATGTCGCGTCCACGCACCCCTCGGCGCGCCGGCGCCCTGGCACTCGCCGGGGCGACCGTCGCCGTCACCGTCCTCAGCCTGGTGCCGCGGGCGGCGGACGCCGCGGGGGCGCCGGGCCGGGTGCTCAGCGGCGCGCACGACGAAGTGCTCACCCTCAAAGGCGTCTCGCATCCCGCCGCGGTGCCCGCCTCCCAGGCGGCGAGCGTGCACTCGGCGGCCGTCGCCGCGCCCCTCGCGCCGCAGCGCCGGCCGCAGAGCCCCGGGGTGCGGTCGCGCGTGGCGCAGACCGCCTCGGCCAGCGGCGGCAGCGTGCGCACCCTCGACGCCGCCAGGGTGAGCAGCTCTGCGCTCAGCGGGGTCGACCAGCTCCAGACCTACCAGGGCGTGTCGCACGACAGCCAGGGGCCGGGGGTGAGCCCGCCCGACACCACCATGTCGGCCAGCGCCTCGATCGTCGCCGAAGAGGTCAACCTGACCCTGCTGACCATGAACCACGACGGCAGCAGCCCGCACACCGTGCTGCTCAAGGACCTGTGGAACACCGCCGACTCCCGCATCGGCAACCAGACGTTCTCCATCTCCGACCCGCGCATCGTCTTCGACAGCGGCAGCTCGCGCTGGTTCACCTCGATCGTCTACTACGACCCGCTGCTGGTCAACGGGTCGCAGTCGCAGGCGGCCGGCACCAACAGCTGGATCGGCCTGGCCGTCTCCACCGACGCCACGCCGACGACGTGGAACGTGTTCTCGGTGAAGAGCGCCAACGGCGTGCTCATGGACCAGCCGCAGCTCGGGCTCAACGGCGACAAGGTGATCGTCTCCGGCAACGACTTCGACTACGGGGCCCCTTCCGACCCGAACACCGGCAACTGGATCGGCGCCGAGCTGACCGTGGTCAACAAGACCGAGATGGTCGCCGCGGTGACCAGCCCGATCACCGCGCACGCGACCCGGCGCATGGACTGCAGCGCCTTCGGCTACGCCCCGGTGATCGCGCCAACCTCGGCCACAACTGCGTACGTCGCCTTCAACAACGTGCCGGGCGCGCTGCCGCCGGGCTGCGGCGCGACGCTGCCCGCCCGGCAGAGCGTCAGCGCCATCGCCGTCACCGGCGTGCCGACCGCGAGCATCAGCGCGACCTTCACGCAGCACGACCTCGGCATGTGCCCGTCGTGCGGCGCCAACGTCCTGATCACGGCCCCCCCGGCGCCGATCCCGCAGCCCAACAGCAGCGTGGCCGTCGACAGCGGTGACGACCGCTTCCTCAACGCGGTGTGGCAGAGCAACATGCTGTGGACCGGCGGCAGCACCGCGGTGCAGAGCGCCGACTCGGGCCTGTCGATCTTCGCCGTCAACACCAGCAACTGGACGCTTCCCGACGCCTTCATCATCTCCTCCGGCGCCGGTGAGGACTTCGCCTATCCCAACTACGCGCTCGACCAGAACGGCACGCCGTTCTTCGGCTTCAGCCGCGGCTCGGCGGCGCGCTTCATGTCCTCGGGAGCCTTCGCCTTCGACCCCGGGTCGCAGACGCTCGGTTCCGCGGGCGTGCTCGACGGCGGCGCCGGGCAGGGACCCTACGACTGCAACTGCTCGGGCACCCAGCCGACGCGCTGGGGCGACTACTCCGGCTCGGTTGTCGACCCCGCCGACCCCACCAAGGTGTGGGTGGCGACCGAGTACTCGGCGGTGGGCAACGGGCACGCCAACAACTGGGGCACGCTGATCACCAGGCTCACCCTGACGCCGCCCTCGGTGAGCACGTCGTCACCGGGCAGCGGCTTCACCCGCGGCGGCACCTGGGTCGACGTCACCGGCGACCTGTTCGACGAGAACAGCGTGGTGCTCTTCGGCGGCGTGCCCGCCCAGACCACGCTCCGCTTCGACCAGCAGCACCTGCGCGCGCTGACGCCGCCGCACTCGCCGGGCCCGGTCGACGTCACCGTCTCCGACCCGGCGGGCAGCGCCACCCTGCCGGGCAACTTCACCTACCTGCTGCCGCCCCGCAGCGGCGGGTACTGGATGGACGCCTCGGACGGCGGCATCTTCCCCTACGGCAACGCGATCGGCTGGGGCTCGCACGGCGGCGCGCCGCTCAACCAGCCCATGGTCGGCATGGCGCCGATGCCGGGCGGCGGGGGCTACTGGATGGTGGCCGCGGACGGCGGCATCTTCCCCTACGGCAACGCCACCCAGGGCCTCGGCTCGCACGGCGGCTCGCCGCTCAACAAGCCGATCGTGGGCATGGCCGCCACCGCGGACGGCGGCGGCTACTGGCTGGTCGCCTCGGACGGCGGCATCTTCCCCTACGGCAACGCGGGCGGCTACGGCTCGCACGGCGGCTCGCCGCTCAACCAGCCGATCGTCGGCATGCAGCCGACCCCGACCGGGCACGGCTACTGGCTGGTCGCCTCGGACGGCGGCATCTTCCCCTACGGTGACGCGGTCGGCCGGGGCTCGCACGGCGGCTCGCCGCTCAACAAGCCCATCGTGGGCATGGCCGCCACCACCGACGGCGGCGGCTACTGGCTGGTCGCCTCGGACGGCGGCATCTTCCCCTACGGCGACGCGGCGGGCTGGGGCTCGCACGGTGGCGCGCCGCTCAACCAGCCGATCGTGGGCATGGCCCAGAGCGGCGACGACGGCGGCTACTGGCTGGTCGCCGCGGACGGCGGCATCTTCCCCTACGGCGACGCCATGCAGGGCCTCGGCTCGCACGGCGGCTCGCCGTTGAACAAGCCGATCGTGGGGATGGCGGCCACCTAGGCCGCCGTCACGCCAGCCGCTCCCCCCACCGCGCGCGTCAGCGCGCAGATGACCCGCGCTCGTCCGCGTCCCAGCGGCCGCCCAGCTCCACCAGGCCGGGGCGGCTCTTCTCGTCGATCACCCGGAAGCCCAGGGCGCGCTCCAGGTGGTCGTAGGTGTGGCCGCGATGGGCGTCGTGCATGGTCAGCGTCAGCGTGTAGCTGGCGGCGAGCAGGGGCAGCGCGTCGACGCGGTAGCGCAGCGTCCCGGTGCTGCCGGGGAGCTGCCGGTTCATGCTGAGCTGCCCCATCACCGTCTCCGGGTTGGCCAGCGTCAGCCCGTCGCTGCGGTCGACGCGCAGCGCGCAGAGGAAGTCGTCCACCTGTCCCTGCACCGCGTAGTCGACCTCGACGATCAGCGGCGCGCCCGCGGTGAAGACGCGGTGGGTGCCGCCGTCGATGTCGAGCAGGCGCACCCCGGTGATCTCCACCTCGCGCGTTCCCCAGCGGTCGCCGGCGAGGACCTCCCCGCCACCCCTGTCCTCCGCCTCGGACACCGCGCCCATCATGCGGCGGTACAGCGCGGTGACCTCGGACGCCGCGCCGTCCGCGTGCAGCTTGCCGTGGTCGAGCAGCAGCGCGCGGTCGCAGTAGAGGTTGACCGAGCCGACGTCGTGGGTGACCAGGACGACGGTCTTGCCCTCGCGCTTGTAGCGGGCGAAGACGTCGAAGCACTTCTCCTGGAAGCGCGCGTCGCCGACGGCGAGCACCTCGTCCATGAGCAGGATCTGCGCGTCGGCCTGGATGGCGACGGAGAAGGCGAGGCGCACCTGCATGCCGCTGCTGTAGTTCTTCAGCTTCTGGTCGGCGAAGTTCTCCAGCTCGGCGAAGGCGATGATGCCGTCGATGCGCTGGTCCAGCTCCGCCCGGGTGAGGCCGAGCACGGCGCCGTTGAGGTAGATGTTCTCGCGCGCGGTCAGCTCGGGGTTGAAGCCGACGCCGAGCTCGAGGAACGGCGACACGTTGCCGTTGACGTGCACGATGCCGCTGTCCGGCGTGTAGATGCGCGAGAGCACCTTGAGCAGCGTCGACTTGCCCGAGCCGTTGTGGCCGATGATGCCGAGGAACTGTCCCTCGGGCACCTCGAAGCTGATGTCGTTCAGCGCGTGCAGGTCCTGGTAGCGCGAGGCGCTGCGCAGGTGCGTGGCGCGGTACTTGAGCGTGGTGCTGCGGTCGAGCGGGATGCGGAACGTCTTGTTGACGTTGGCGCAGGTGACGGCGGCGCTCAAAGGTATTCGGCGAACCGTGGGGTGAGGCGGTTGAACACGTAGAAGCCGAGCCCCAGCAGGATGGCGATGATGGCGAAGGGCACGAAGTAGGTGGCCCCCATGATCTCGGCCGTCCACTTGATCTGCGTCGACACCAGCGCGCGGCGCATGTCCTGGATGATCTGCGCCACCGGGCTACCCATCACCCAGGCCTGCAGCCGCGGCGGCACGAAGCTGATCGGGTAGATCACCGCGCTGGCGTAGATGAGCAGCTGCATGAAGATGTCCCAGATGTGCCCCAGGTCGCGGTAGAAGACGAACAGCGACGAGAGCAGCAGCGAGATGCCCAGCACCAGCAGGTACAGCTCGATGACGAACAGCGGGGCGAGCAGGCTGTCCCAGCCCAGGCTGAGCCGGCCCAGCGCTCCGGCGATGATGATGATCAGCGCCAGGTTGATGAAGAAGGTCATCAGCGAGCTGAGCGTCGCCGCCACCACCAGGATGCTGCGCGGGAAGTAGGCCTTGCGGATCATGTTGCCGTTGCTGGCGATGGAGTTCATCGCCGCCGCCGTGGTCTCCTGGAAGAAGGTGAAGAGCACGATGGCGAGCAGCAGCTGGATGACGAAGTTGGGCGTGTTGCGGTCGAGGTGGAAGAGCTTGGCGAAGACCACGTAGAGGATCGCGAACAGCATCAGCGGCTTGAACAGCGACCACAGGTAGCCGAGCACCGACCCGGTGTACTTGAGCTTGAACTGGCTGATGGCCAGCTCGCGGGTCAGGTTGGCGTGGCGCCGCAGCGCGCCGCGACGAAGCTCGGAGGAGGTCGCGGCGCCGGCGTCGGTGGGCAGATGCGTTTCGACGGACGTCGCCATCACGCCCACCCTTCGAGCGCCGCAGCGCTGGGGGAGCGACTCATGTGGGGGCCAGTCTACCAGCGGGGCTCAGGAACGCAGCAGAGGTGCGAGGACGGCGAGGAGGTGGTCGAGGGTGCGCTCAGGGGCCAGCTCGGCGGCACGTCGCCGGCCGCGGTCGACGTGGTCGGCGAGCGCGGTGGGGTCGCCGAGCAGCAGGCCGAGCGCCTCGGCCATGAGCGGGAAGTCCTTGACCGGCACCTGCAATCCGGCGCCGCCGAGGGTGAAGGGAACCGCGGTCGAGGGGAAGGCGAGGATGGGCAGCTCGCAGACCATCGCCTCCAGGAGCGGGACGCCGAAGCCCTCGTGCTCGCTCATCGAGACGTAGGCGGTGGCGCCGCGGTAGCAGTCGATCAGCTCCTGCTGGGTCACGCGTCCGAGGAAGCGCACGGCGTCCTGCAGGCCCAGCCGGGCGACCAGCCGCAGCAGGGCGTCGCGGTAGACGGGCAGCCGGTCGGCGTCGCCCGCGACCCACAGCCGGGCGCGCGGGTCGACCCCGGCGCGGTAGGCCGCGAGCAGGCGGATGCAGTCCTCGATGCACTTGTTGGGGGCGACCCGGCCGACCGTGAGCAGCGTGGGCGCGGCCGCGATCTCGCCGTGCAGCGGGCCGGGGCGGTGCTCGCGGTAGGGAGCCTGGTCGAGCAGGATGGGCAGCACGCCGGTGGGGGCGAAGCCCAGCGCGTCGAGCTCGCGGCGGGTGAACTCGGAGTCGCCGAGGGCCAGCGCGGTGCGGTCGCGCAGCAGGGGCAGGTCGGTGGCCGCGGCGGCCAGGCTCGCCTCGTGGGCCGGGTCGATCATGTGGAACCACCGGGCCGGGGTCACGTTGTGGTGGATCAGCACCAGCGGCAGCGCGGAGTCGCAGAGCATCGGTGTTGCCTGCGAGGCGACCGCGTAGTGATAGAGCACCGCCTGGGGTGGCCCGGTCGCCACGGGGTCGAGCAGCTCCGCGATCGGCCGGGCGCTGCCGTCGAGGTTGTCGGGCCGCCGGTCCTGGGGGAGGATGAAAACCTCCGACTCGAAGCCGCGACCCCGCAGCCCGTCGCGGATGGCGCGCGCCTCGTCGCCGATGGCGTCGGCGTGGAGCAGGACGGGGACGACCTGGTGGACCGCCGTCATCGGCGGCGGTGGTCGCCGTCGGCTCGGGTGCGCTCCTCCAGGACGGTGAGGCGCCGGCGCAGCCCGTCCACCTCGCGGCGCAGCTCGACGATCTGCCGGTTGTGCTCGGCGAGCACGTCCAGCACCGCCTGGTTGTGGCGGGTGATCTGCGCGGCGACTGGGGGAAGGTACCAGCGCAGGGCGCGCTCGACGGTGCGCTTCAGCGCGGTCACCGCGGGTCCGACGCCGCGGCGCGACGACGGCGGCGGGGCGCTCACCGTGACGGTCACGGTCGCCACCGCCTCGGGCCACGCGGGTCCGGCGGCGACCGCGGGATCGGAGCGCAGGTCGAGCGGCTCGGCGAGGGCGTCGCGGAGGTCGCCGGCGTAGACGCCGCGCTGCGACTTCTCCTCGACGGACCGGCGCGCCCGCGCGACCAGCGCGTCGTCGCTCATGCGCTCACCGGCTGGGCGGCCACGCTGCGGATCGCCTCGTCGTAGAGGCCCATGATGCGATCCCACGTGAAGTTGGCGCTGACGTAGCGGCGTCCGTCGTGACCCATGGCGGCGCGCGTGCCGTCCTGGTCGAGGAGCAGCGTCAGCGCGGCGCCGAGCTCGGTGGCGTTGCGGTAGACGAAGCCCGCGCCGCTGCGCCGCGCGTGCCCGACCAGCACGGGGGAGCCGGCGGTAACCAGGATGGGCACGCCGGTCGCCAGCGACTCCAGCGCCGCCATGCTCAGGCTCTCGTTGCGCGACGGCACCACGGTGGCGACGGCGCTAGTCATCAGCGCGGCCAGGTCGGCACGCTCGACGTGGCCGAGGTGGTGGATGCGCGGGTGCCGCGGGATCTCCATCCAGGCGCCGCCGGCGAGCACCAGGTCGGCGCGGTCGTCGCGCGCGGCCCAGGCGGTGAAGTGCTCGAACAGCTCGGCGCAGCCCTTGTCGGGGTCGACCCGTCCCGCGTAGAGGAGATATGGCCGAGAAAGGCCAAAACGCTCGCGCACCGCGGCCGCCTGCGACGCTGCGCCCTCCGGCACCTCGATGCCGGCGCCCGCGATCGCCCCGGGCACGTCGTCGATGCCGTAGAGGCGCTCGGCGAGGGCGCGCTCCTCGGGCGTGTTCCACATCACCCAGCGCGCCAGGCCCAGCGCCCGCGCCTGCGCGTCGAGCTGCGCCGACAGCTCGTCGTGCAGGGTGGGCACGAGGATGGCGCGGTCGCACACCATGGGCAGGCCCAGTGCGGTCGGGGCGTAGAGCAGGGTGAAGAAGATCACCACGTCGTGGTCGCGGCCGTGCTCGCGCAGGTGGGCGAGCAGCGCGGGGCTGTCGGGGCCCTGCTCGCGGAGCAGCGCCTGCTCGTCGGCGTCGCTCCAGCGGCGCTCCAGGATGGGCTGCATCGCCGCCTCCCAGCGCTGCAGGTCGCGCTCGGCGCGCACGGGGAAGCGCAGCACTCGCAGGCGCCCTTCGCGGCTCTCACCTGCCGGCAGCACGTTGGCCCAGCTCACGTAGTCCTCGGCGCAGGTGGTCAGCACGGTCACCTCGTGGCCCCGCTCGGCGAGACGGTCGCCGACCATCCGCGCGTGCAGCTCGGCGCCGCCCGTGATGCCGGCGCCGAAGCGGACCACGACGATGGCGACGCGGCTCACTCGGGCCGGGAGAGCAGGCCGAGGTCGCGGTCGAGGCGCTCGGCGTCGAGGCGCAGCCTGGACAGCTCGCGCCGCTGTGCCTCCACAACCTCGGCGACGGCGCGGTTGTGGCTGCTCGTCCGCGCCGTCACCGGCCACAGGTACCAGCGCAGCCCGCGGCGCAGCGCACGCTCCACCGCGACCGCGGCGGGGCCGACCACGGGCAGCCGCCGGTCCAGCCGGTGATGCGGCGACACCTCGGCGGTGCGCTCCAGGATCGACCGGCGCGGCGCGGTCGCCGGAGCTGCGGCGCTGCGCTCCATCGGCGGCATCATACCGGCGTCGATCGGCGCGCCCCGCCGGGGATTGCCCCGGGAAGCGCTGCGATACGTGCCTGCTATCCTGCCCGCCGCGCAGTTTCGAGCAGGAGGACCGGCATCATCGCGTCCGCGGCCCAGCAGGGTTCCCCGGGGTGAAGCTGGCCGCCGTTCGAGCCCGCATCGAGTCGCGCCGAGCCACCCGGGTGGCGGCGGGCGCGGCGATCATCGTCGCCGTCAACCTGCTCGCGCTGGTCATCACCTACCGCGCCGTGGTCTTCCACGGCCACACCATGATGACCACCGCCTACATGGCGGGCAGCGAGGGCTACGCGCCGGATCCCGGCTACCCGTCGTCGATCCGCGCCTACCAGAACGGCGACGCGTACGACATCCACGGGCCGGAGAACGTCTTCGACCCCGCCGCCTCGGCGTGGCAGCAGGACCCCTGGAACGTGAAGGCGTCGACCGAGGTCCGCGCCGGCCGCGCCCCGCTCTGGAACGCCAACCAGGGTTTCGGTGTGCCCCTGCTGGCGTCGGCCCAGGGCGGCTTCCTCAACCCGCTCAACTGGCCGGTGCTGCTCCATCCCACCACCACCGTGTGGGACCTGACGCTGCTGGGCCGTCTCCTGCTCGGTGGCATCCTCATGTCCGTCTTCGCCTGGTACCTGGGCATGCGCGTCTGGGTGGCCGCCGCCGCCGGGGTCGCCTTCATGCTCTCCGGCCAGCTGATCGGGCGCGAGAACAACATCGAGACGTCGGTCTGCGTGATGCTGCCGCTCCTGCTGCTCGGCATCGAGATGTGCGCACGGCGGCGATGGCGCAGCGGCATGGTGGTCACCGGCGCCGGCCTGGCGCTGACCATCCTGGCGGGCATGCCGGAGGAGAGCTTCATCTGCGTCGCCGTCGCGGCGATCTACGCGGTGGTCCGCCTCGGTGGCATCGCCTGGGAGAGTCGCGCCTGGCGTCCCCCGGCGCTGAGCGCAGCGGCGATGGTGGCCGGCGTGGGGTTGGGGCTGGCCGTCTCGCTGCCTCTGGTGCTGCCCCTGCTCGAATACCTCGGCGCGGCCTTCAACATCCACCCCGCCGGCGGCCACGCGGCGCTGCTCGCCGTCGACACGACGACGCTGCCCCAGGTGATCGCGCCCCGCTGGGTGCCGCTGCAGTCGAACCAGTGGTTCGGCATCGCCGCGACCTTCCTGGCGCTGCTCGGCCTGCGCTCCCGGGTGCTGCCGCGCGGCATCGGCATCGCCATGCTGCTGGTCGCGCTGGTCTCGACGCTGAAGGAGTACGGCTGGCCGGGCTGGCTCAACGACTGGATCGGCCACGCGCCGATCGTCGAGCAGGTCTACACCTTCCGCTACCTCGGCGTGGGCGGCTCCATCGCCGTCGCGCTGCTGGCGGGCGCCGGGCTGCATCGCCTCGTCGAGCAACGTCCGAGAGTGCGCTGGTGGGAGATCGCCGGCGCCTTCGCGGCCATCGGCGCCATCCTGTGGGAGCTGGGCAGCCTGCAGCGCGCGGCGATCCAGCTTCGCGAGCATCACGTGCGCATCGTCGTGGCCACGGTGGCGCTGCTCGTCGGCATGGTTGCGCTCGCCCTGCTGGCCCGGTGGCGGCGGCCGCGACTGGGCGCGGGCCTGGCGGCGGCCGCGGCGCTGGTCGTCGAGATGGTGCTGCTGGCCAGCCCGATCGCCCCCATGCCGCTGCGCTATCCCACCTTCCTGCCGACGCCGACGTCGACGCGGCTCCAGACGGTGATGCCCAGCGGCACCGGGCGGGTGATGTTCCCGGGCGACACCATGTACGTCGACGACCAGTCGGCCTTCAACTACGACTCGCCGCTCAGCCTCGACGCCCTGTTCCCCGAGCGCATGCACCGCTACCTCTCGCTCTTCGTCGACAAGCAGTTCATCGACCGCATGACCTGGGAGGGGCCGACCACGATTCAGGCGTTCGACAATCCCTTCGTCGACGCCGTCAACGTCACCTACTTCATGGCGCGCAACGGGCTCCTCGACTCCCACGGCGCGCCGCCGCCGGGACAGCTCGTCGTCGACAGCAAGCAGCCCGACGGCGTGACCATCTACCGCAACACCCGGGCCATGGCGCGTGCCAACGTGTACTTCGACGTCGCCACCGCGCAGAACGAGGACTACGCGGGCGCGATGATGATCCAGCCGGGTTACGACCCCCGCAAGCAGGCGATCGTCGAGGGCGCGCAGCTTCCCAGCAGCAGCGAGGCGCCGATTCCCGCGACGGTGTCGAGCTACCAGGACGACCGCGCCGAGATCCAGGTCGACACGCCGCGCACCGGCCTGCTGGTGCTCGCCGACAGCTGGTTCCCCGGCTGGCAGGCCACGCTCGACGGGCAGCCGGTGGCGATCCATCCGGCCAACCTGGCGCTGCGCGGCGTGGTGGTTCCCGCCGGCCATCACACCGTGGTGATGTCGTACCGGCCCACGTCGTGGCGCAACGGCCTGGCCGGCGCCGCGATCGGCAGCGTCGCCTTCGCGGTGGGCGTTTTCGCCGTGCCGCCGCTCCTCGCCAGGCGCCGCCGTCGCGGTGGCCAGGCCCCGAACCCCACGCCGCAAAGGCAGACTGTGTGATAATCACGCCCCGTGAATCCATTGCCATCGGAGCGTGGTAGCTCCGTGGTAGGCGATGCCTCGGTTGGGATCCAGCCCGTCGTCATCGGCGCGGGCCCGGCGGGTCTCACGGCGGCCTACCAGTTCACCAAGTACGGTGTTCGCTCGACTGTGCTCGAAGCGGACGACGTGGTCGGCGGCATCTCGCGCACCGTCGAGCGCGACGGATGGCGCTTCGACATCGGCGGCCATCGTTTCTTCACCAAGGTCAAGCCGGTCGACGACCTGTGGTTCGAGATCCTCGGCAAGGAGAACTTCCTGCTCCGGCCGCGGATGAGCCGCATCTACTACCGCGGCAACCTCTTCGACTACCCGCTGCGCGCCTTCAACGCGCTCAAGGGCCTGGGGCTGCTCGAAGCCATCCGCTGCTTCGGCTCGTACTTCTGGGTGCGCCTCAACCCGCCCAAGGACCAGACCAAGTTCGAGGGCTGGACCGCGGCGCGCTTCGGCTGGCGCCTCTACCGCATCTTCTTCAAGACCTACACCGAGAAGGTCTGGGGCGTCCCCGCCGACCAGATCGAGGCCGACTGGGCCGCGCAGCGCATCAAGAACCTGTCGCTGGTCACCGCGGTGATCAACGCCATGATGCCCAGGCGCAACCAGAAGGACGTCACCTCGCTGATCGAGGAGTTCAACTACCCCAAGTACGGCCCGGGAATGATGTGGGAGTTCGCGCGCGACAAGGTGGAGGCTGCTGGGAGCACGGTGCTGATGAAGTCGCCGGTGACGGCGCTGCACCGCCGCGACGGCCGCGTCGAGGCGGTCACCGCGACGATCGACGGCAAGCCCACGCGCATCCCCAGCTCGCACGTGATCTCCTCGATGCCGTTCTCCGAGCTGATCATGGCCATGGATCCGCCCGCGCCCGCCGAGGTGCAGCAGGCGGCGAAGTCCCTGCGCTACCGCGACTTCCTCACCGTCGCCGTGGTGGTGCCCAAGGACAAGGGCTTTCCCGACAACTGGATCTACATCCACGACCCGCAGGTCAACGTCGGCCGCATCCAGAACTTCGGCTCCTGGTCGCCCTACCTTGTGAAGGAAGGGCGCACCTGCCTGGGCATGGAGTTCTTCGTCACCGAGGGCGATCCGCTGTGGACGATGGACGACGACAAGCTGGTCGAGCTGGCCAAGCGTGAGCTGCAGGAGCTCAAGCTCGCCGACGCCAGCGTGGTCGAGGCCGGCTACGTGGTGCGCATGCCCAAGGCGTACCCGTTCTACGACGACGCCTACAAGGCCAACGTCGACATCATGCGCAACTGGCTGGCCCGCGAGGCGGCCAACGTCTTCCCCACCGGTCGCAACGGCATGCACCGCTACAACAACCAGGACCACTCGATGTACACCGCGATGCTCTCCGTGGAGAACATCGTCACCGGCACCACCCACGACGTGTGGTCGGTGAACGTCGAGGAGGAGTACCACGAGGAGGTCCGCACCCCGTCCAAGGCCGAGGTCGCGGCCTGAGCGCCCAGACCGCCCTGGTCACAGGGGGCTCCGGTTTCTTCGGAGGCGTGCTCAAGCGGCGGCTGCTTGACAGCGGGTGGAGCGTGGTCAACGTCGACCTGCAGCAGGACGACATGACCCACGAGGGTCTGCGCTCGGTGCAGGGCGACATCCGCGACCGCGACACCGTGGCGCGCCTCCTCACCGAGCACCAGGTCGACGCGGTGTTCCACTGCGCCGCCATCCTCGCCCACGCCGTCAAGGACACGCGGTTCCTCTGGACGTCGAACGTCGAGGGCACCCGGGTGCTCGCCCGCGAGGCGGCGCGCAAGGGCGTGCGCAAGCTGGTCTTCACCTCGTCCAACTGCCTGTGGGGCGAGAACCTCGGCCGCCCGGTGCGTGAGGACGACCAGCCCGCGCCGGTGGAGATCTACGGCGAGTCGAAGTGGGAGGGGGAGAAGATCCTCGAGGACTTCGGCGACTCGCTCGACGCCACCATCATCCGCTGCCCCACCATCATCGACGAGGGCCGGCTGGGCCTGCTGGCCATCCTCTTCGAGTTCATCGACGAGGGTCGCAAGGTGTGGATGGTCGGCGGCGGCGGCAACCGCTACCAGTTCATCTATGCGCAGGATCTCGCCGAGGCCTGCATCCGCGCCACCGACCAGGTGGGCACCGACGTGTTCCACATCGGCTCCGACGACGTCAAGACGCTGCGCCAGGTCTACGAGTACGTCATCGCCCAGGCCGGCACCGGCGCGCGCGTGGCCACGCTGCCCAAGGGGCCGACGCTGTTCGGCATGCGCGCGGCCGACCGGCTCAAGCTCTCACCGCTGGGGCCGTACCACTACCGCATGATCGCCGAGGACTTCGTCTTCGACACCACCAAGATCAAGCGGGAGCTGGGCTGGCGACCCACCCTCACCAACGAGGAGATGCTCTGGCGGGCGTACCGCCACTACCACGACAACCTCGCCGAGATCCGCTCTCGCACCGACGTCAGCGCCCACAAGCAGGCCGCGCCGATGGGCGTGATCCGGCTGCTGAAGTGGGTCTCCTGAGCTCCTGACCGAGCGGTCCAGGCGCCGGGTCTAGCGCTCGCGCTCGGCGGGCACCAGCCGCGGCGAGGTTCCGTCCACGGTGCCGCGCAACACCGTCTCGGGCATCGCGTCGTCCTCGTCGTCGAGCACCTCGGTGATGTGCCGGCCGTGGAAGATGAGGTAGTGGCTGGCCAGGTAGTTCCACACCGCGGCCGCGCCCGATCCGCACAGGCCCGCCGCGACGTAGTACACGCCCAACCCCCCGTGCAGCACCGCGATGGTGAGCAGGTAGAGCCCGAGGCCGCCGCAGGTGACCACGTGGAACAGGGCCAGCCGCAGCCACAGCGGGCGGTGCCCCTGGCCGCGCCAGGTGAACAGGTTGTTGAGGACGAAGGTGACCAGAATGCCCGCCTCGCCGGCGAGGATGCCGGCCAGGTACACCGAGCCGACCCCGGCGTGGCTGTGCAGCAGCCAGAGCCCGCCGTTGGTGGTGACCACGCCGGTCAGCCCGACGCAGAGGAAGCTGGCGAAGCGGCGGTAGTGGCCCTTGATCAGGCCCCCGACGCTGCTTGCATTCATGCGTACATCCTCGGTCGCACCGATCGCAGGTGGCGCCCCACGAACGGATCGGACAGTTCTCCGGTGGCGTTCCAGCGCAGCAGGAAGATGCGCTCGTCCTCGAGCGGGGGCAGCGTGGCGGCGGGGTCGTCGTGGAGGCGGCGCACCTCGGCGAGTGGCGTGTAGACGGTGCGGTGGCCGCTGCGGCCCAGACGCAGGCAGAAGTCAGCGTCGGCGAAGGCGACGCGGTAGGCCTCGTCGAAGCCGCCCAGCTGCTCCCACAGCGAGCGCTTGACCATCATGCAGGTGGCGCTCACCGCGCTGACGGTGCGGTTCACCCGGCCCATGCCGAAGTAGTCGCTCATGTCCAGCGGGATCGCGCCACCCTGCGCAGCGGCGACGCGCATGCCCTCGTGTTCGACGCCGCCGCGGGCGCGCAGCACCCGGCCGCCGACCGCGCCCACCACGGCGCGCTGGCTCTGCTCCAGCAGGCCGTCGAGCAGCGTCGGCTTGCTCACCACCAGGCCGGCGTCGAGCAGCAGCACGTGGTCGACGGGTCCGGCCGCGGCCACGCCGGCGTTGGCCATGCGCGCCGCGTTGTGTCCTTCGCCGGGACGGACCACGGTGTGGCCGCTGTGCTCCATGTAGATCTTCAGGCTCGCATCCTGGGTCTCGCCGGCGACGAGGATGACGCGCAGCTCGCGGTCGCGGCCCGCCTCGACCACGCTCTCGACACTGCGCCGCAGCGTGTCCGCGGAGGTGCCCCTGCCGGCTCTGATCACCACCGCGACCGTGGGGTTGCCCTCGATGTGCCGGCGCATGGTGTACAGGCCGGCCGAGTAGCCCTGGTCGACGTCGCCGGGCTCGCCGCGCCGCTCCATGCTGCTGAGCAGCGCGCGCCGCGCCGCCTCGTACGCGGCCGGCTTGGCGTCGGCGTTGGCCGCCGCGGAGCGCGGGATCATCCGCCACGAGTACAGCACCTTGGCGACGTGCCCGACGCTGCGGGCCGCCTCGGTTGCGCGCAGCACCAGGTCGTAGTCCTGGCTGCCGTCGAAGCCGGGGCGGAAGCCGCCGGCGCGGTCGAACAGCTCGCGGGTCAGCACGGTGAAGTGCGAGATGTAGTTGCAGGAGTCGAGCAGCTCGGGCGACCAGTCCGGCTTGAGATGGGCCTCGACGCGGCGGCCCCAGGGATCGAGCTTGTCCTCGTCGGAGTAGGCGATCTCGTCGTCGGGGTGAGCGAGGTGGTGGCGGACCATCTCGTAGAGCGCGTCGGGGCGGAGCACGTCGTCGTGGTCGAGCAGGGCGAGCAGCTCGCCGGTGGCGATCTCCGCTGCGGACCGCGAGGCCATGGCGATGCCGCCGTTGCTCTCGCGGCGCACCAGCTTGACGCGCGGGTCGCCGGCGTAGCGCGCCACGGTGCGCTGCACCGAGTCCGAGGGCGAGGCGTCGTCGGCGATGCACAGCTCCCAGCTCTCGTAGGCCTGGGCGCGCACCGAGTCGATGGCGGCGCTGAGGAACCACTCCTCGGAGTCGTAGGCGGGCATGAGGATGCTCACCGTGGGACGCCGCGGCCACGACGCCGAGGCGATGCGCATGGCGCGCAGGTCGTCGGCGTCGGGGTCGTTGGCGGCCAGCCAGTCGTTCCAGCGCTCATCGACCTCGCCGAGCGGCGGTGTGCCGGAGTCGGTGGGCGCGGTGGCCGGACGGGGTGCGCGCAGCCGTTCCACCACGGCGCCGGGGCCCTGGTCGGCGGCGAGGATGCCCGCCCGCACCGCCCTGCGGAAGAAACGGCCGCGGCGGGTCTGCGGCGGCAGCAGCGGAACCGTCGAGCGGCGCAGCTTGTCGGCCACCCTGTAGGTGTTGTTGGAGCGCAGCCGGTCGAGCTCGGCGCGCAGCTCGGCCGCCTCCTCGTGCGCCTTCTCAGCAGCGCACTGCAGTGACTCGACCAGGTCCTGCGCATCCTCCAGCTCAACGCTGAGGTGGTGGTTTTCGGCGAGGTCGCGTCCGTGCGCGGCGAGCAGCTCGTCCAGCGTGCGCAGGTGTCCGGCGGCCTCTTCGGTCCGCTGCACGATCAGCCGATCGCGCGTCTGCTTCTCGTCGCGGAGCCGCCACAGCTCGCGTTCGGTTCGGATGATCTGGCGGGCCAGCGGATCGCGGGCCCGGCGAAAGCGCATGCCCCACGGAGCGAGGTTGGTGACCCGGTGGTCGTAGTCGACGTCGTGCACGAACCCGAAGCGCAGGAACAGCTCCACCCAGTACTCGGGCGGCCGCACGTTGACGTGGGTCGGCTCCTCGTAGTCCGTCGGCGTCGAGGTGAAGACGATGTCGTCGGTGTGGGCGCAGAGATTTCCGACTGCGCGCTCCGCATCCGGCGCGTCCAGGTGTTCCAGGGTCTCGATGCAGGTGATCAGGTCGTAGCGCTTGCTGAAAGGGTCGAGGATGCTGCCGGCGCGGACATACGGGCGGATGTCCTCGCGCGCCTGGCCGATCGCGTACTCGGAGATGTCGATCCCTTCCGAGTCGACGCCGCGGTCGCGCATCGACTCGACCAGGAAGCCCATCGCGCAACCGGCGTCGAGATGGGTTTGCGGAGCGATGTCGGCGACGAGCAGGTCGGCGATGCGGCCGAAGAACTTCAGCCAGTGCTCGCTGCGCTCGTAGGGCGCGCCACCGAAGTAGGTGGCGTAGTAGCTCTTCCCATAGAGTTCAGAGGTCGGCGTCGTTGCGGGCGGTGCCTCGTCCGGCTCGCTCCGGTGCGAATCGGCCACGGATGGCGCGCCGCGTCCTGCGCTCGGCATCGGGCTGATGATACCCGAGCGTGTGCGTTTCAGGCGCGACGGCTGGCCAGATATGCCGCCAGGCCGTGCTCCCACTGGGCCAGCGGCGGCTCGCCCAGGGCCTGCCAGGCCCGGTTTTCCAGCACGGAATACGCGGGGCGCGGCGCGGGGGCGGCGTACTCGGCGGTGGTGGTGGGCTCGATGCGGGCGGGGAGGGCGGCGGACGTCATGATGGCGCGGGCGAAGTCGCACCAGGTGGTCTCGCCGCCGCTGGTGAGGTGGTAGGTGCCGGGGGTGGCGTGCTCCAGCAGGCGGAGCAGGGCGGGGGCGAGGTGGCCGGTCCACGTGGGGGCGCCGCGCTGGTCGGCGACCACGCGCAGCTCCTCGCGCTCGGCGCCGAGGCGGAGCATGGTGAGCACGAAGTTGGGGCCGTCCTGGCCGTAGAGCCAGGAGGTGCGGACGATCTGGTGCCGCGGCGCGGTGGCGCGGACGGCCTGCTCGCCCTCGAGCTTCGACTCGCCGTAGACGCCGAGCGGGCTGGTGGGCGCCGTCTCCGGGATGGGCGCGGTGGCGGTGCCGTCGAAGACGTAGTCGGTGCTGATGTGGGTTAGCAGGACGCCCGCGTCATTGCAGGCCTGGGCCAGCAGCAGGGGGCCCTGCGTGTTGGCGCGGAAGGCCTCGTCGCGCTGGGTCTCGGCGGCGTCCACCTTCGTCCACGCCGCGCAGTTGATCACCGCGTCGGGGCGGTGCTGCCGCAGGGCGCGCTCGGCGTCCCCCGCTTGCGCGATGTCGCATTCGGCGCGGGTGAGGCCGATGGCGCCGAGCTGCACCAGCTCGCGCCCGAGCTGTCCTCCCGCGCCGAGCACCAGAACGCGCATGCTCAGCCGGCGGTGGCGCCGTGCAGCGGCTTGTAGTTGCGCTGGTAGAACTCCCAGAACTCGCCGGACTTGAGCGGGCGCCACCAGTCCTGGTTGTCGACATACCACCGCGCGGTGCCCTGCATGCCGTCCGCAAACGACACCTGCGGCGCCCACCCCAGCGAGCGCAGCTTGGCCGTGTCGAGCGCGTAGCGGCGGTCGTGTCCGGGGCGGTCCTGGACGAACTGCTTCAGCGAATCCGGCTTGCCCAGCGCGCTCAGGATGGTGTCCGCGACCGCGATGCCGTTGACGCCCTCGCCGCCGTAGCCGACGTTGTAGTCCTCGCCGGGCACGCCCTGGCGCAGCGCGACGTCGATCCCTGTGCAGTGATCCTCGACGTGCAGGTAGTCGCGCACCGCCTGGCCGTCGCCGTAGATGGGCAGCGGCCGGTCGTCGATGGCGTTGGTGACGAACAACGGGATGATCTTCTCGGGGTACTGGTGGTGCCCGTAGGTGTTCGAGCCGCGGGTGATGATCGCCGGGAAGCCGTACGACGCGCGGTACGACCACACCAGCATCTCGCCCCCGGCCTTCGACGCGCTGTACGGCGACCTCGGCCGCAGCGGGTCGTCCTCCACGGAGCGCCCGGAGTGCACCGAGCCGTAGACCTCGTCGGTGCTCACCTGCAGGAAGCGCTCGTGCCCCGCCGCGCGCGCGGCCTCCATGAGCACGAAGGTGCCGTACACGTCGGTCTGGATGAACTGCCCCGGCGACTCCAGGGAGCGGTCGACGTGCGACTCGGCGGCGAAGTTGACGATGGCGTCGACCTCGCGGGCCAGCTCCCGCACCACGTCGGCGTCGGCGATGTCGGCCTGGACGAAGCGGAAGCGCGGGTCGTCGCGCACCGCGTCGAGGTTGCGCGGGTTGCCCGCGTAGGTGAGCTTGTCGAGCACCACCACCGAGTCGCCGGGGTGCGCACGCAGGGTCATGCGCACGAACTCGCTGCCGATGAAGCCGGCTCCGCCGGTGACCAGGAGGCGCATGTCTAGATGTTCTCGATGGACCAGTCGAAGCCGATGCGCGGGTCGTTCCAGGCGATGCGGCCCTCGTCGGGATCGGTCGGGTCGTACGGCTCGGTGACGTAGTAGTTGAGGATGACGTCCTGCGTCGACACGCACTGATAGCCGTGGGCGACGTAGGGGGGGATGGCCACCATCCGCGGCGCGTGCTCGCCGAGCATGACCACCTGGATGCGCCCCTCGGTGGGCGAGCCCTCGCGCAGGTCGCAGAGGACCACGCGCGCGTTGCCGGCGACGATGTCCCAGTAGTCCCACTGCTTCTTGTGCCAGTGGAAGGCCTTGATCAGCTCCGGAGGATTGCCCCCACGCGCATACGCCAGGGAGCGCGACATCTGCGCGAACGGCTGCTCAGGGATGAACGGGTTGCCGTCGTCGTCGAGGTCACCGCGCTTGAGCTGCTCGATGAAGTAGCCGCGCTGGTCGGCGTGCTTCTTGAAGGTCTTGACCATGACGCCGTCGATGCGGCCCAGGCGCTGCGCCGCGGGCACGCCGCCCAGCCGCGCCAGCACGCGCTCCATGTTCTCGGTGAGAGGCATCCAGGGCACTAGTGCAGCTCCACCTTGGAATGGTCGCCGAGCATCAGGCGCAGCGCGCGCGGCCGTTCCGGCGACTCGCAGACCACGCAGTCCTTGCCCAGCAGCGACGATTCGATCTTGCCGTTGACGTTCTCGATGCGGCTGCGCTCCAGCACGATGGAGTGCTCGATCTCCGCGTTGCGGACCACGCAGTCGTAGTAGATGGCGGTGAACGGGCCCACGTAGGCGTTCTCGACGATGGTGCGCTCGCCGATGATCGCCGGGCCGCGCACCCGGCAGTTGCTCAGCACCGCGCCCTTCTCGACGATCACCTTGCCCTCCAGCTTGACGTTGTCGCCGATGGTGCCGTCGATGCGCGGCTCCATGCCGTCGAGCACGATGCGGTTGGCTTCGAGCATGTCCTCGAGGCGGCCGGTGTCCTTCCACCAGCCCGTGATCACGTGCGGGACCACCGAGCTGCCGTCGTCGATCATGCGCTGGATGGCGTCGGTGATCTCCAGCTCGCCGCGCGGGCTGGGTTCGATGCGGTCGATGGCGTCGTGCACGGCGGGGGAGAAGAGGTAGACGCCGACCAGGGCGAGGTCGCTCGCCGGCACCTCGGGCTTCTCGACCAGCCGCACCACGCGTCCGTCCTGCAATTCGGCGACGCCGAAGCGCTCCGGCTCGGGCACCTTGGCGAGCAGGATCATGGCGTCGGGCGCGGCTGCGGTGAACTCCTCGACCAGGGCGACGATGCCGTCGCGGATCAGGTTGTCGCCGAGGTACATGACGAAGCGGTCGTCGCCGAGGTAGTCGCGGGCGGTGAGCACGGCGTGGGCGAGGCCCAGCGGCGCGGGCTGCGGGATGTAGGTGACGCGGCAGCCGAAGCGCGAGCCGTCGCCGACCGCCTCGCGCACCTCGGGACCGGTGTCGCCGGTGATGATGCCGATGTCGACGATGCCCGCCTCGACCATCGCCTCGATGGCGAAGTAGAGCACCGGCTTGTTGGCCACGGGAACCAGCTGCTTGGCGCTGGTGTGGGTGATCGGCCGGAGCCGGGTTCCCTTGCCGCCGCTCAGGATCAGGCCCTTCACCGCGGACGACGCCCTGCTGTCACGGGCGGGGAGCCTAGCACGCCGAGGTCGCGCTCCCGCGCTGCAACGAACGCATGTGTGGCGTGGCCACAGCTGTGTGACATCGACGGGCTCATGTGTGCGATATCCGGGCACTCGGGTTATGATCGACGCCCCCCAAGACCCCGTCGGCGTTCCGGCGCATTCCCCACTGCACCATGCGTCTCACCCATCTCGCACCGTCCCGACGTCGCGCGCTCGCCCTGGCCGTCGTGCCGCTCGCCTTCGTGCTGGCGAACGTGGTGCCCGGCAGCAGCGCCGGAGCGGCCACCGGCGGGGCCGTTGCTGACCCTGCGGTCGGTCCCAACGCGACGCAGGAGCGCGCCCTCGGTGCCAATGCGCCGGTGCTGGCGCCCGATCCCAACCTGCCGCCGGCGCAATCGAAGTCGAGCGGCGTGACCCGCGCCGCGGTGGTCGCGCAGAGCTCGCCGCGCGTCGCCAGTGGCAACGGCAACCTCACCCACGAGGTGTTCGGCTACGCGCCGTATTGGGAGCTGGGCAACTGGCAGGAGTGGCAGATGAACCTGCTCTCCACCATCGCCTACTTCGGGGTCAGCATCGACGGTGGCGGCAACGCGGTCCAGGGCAGTGACGCCGGCTGGAACGGCTGGAACAGCAGCAACCTCACCAACCTGGTCAACACCGCGCACGCCAGTGGCATCCGCGTGGTGCTGACCATCAAGTGCATGGACAACCCGACGATCAACTCGATCGTCAGCAGCCCGAGCAACTCGCAGAACGCCATCAACAACACCATCGCCCTGGTGCAGCAGCGCGGCCTCGACGGCGTCAACGTCGACTTCGAGGGCGGCGCCAGCAGCAGCTATCCCAACATCCAGTCGCAGTACACCTCCTTCGTCACCTCGCTGACCAACCAGATGCACAGCGCGGTGCAGGGCAGCGAGGTCTCGGTGGCCACCTACTCCGGCTCGGCGAGCTGGGACCAGGGCTTCATGAACATCAGCGACCTCGGCAAGGTGGTCGACGCCATGTTCGTCATGGCCTACGACATGACCTTCGGCAACACGCCCGGCAACGCCTCGGCCGACGCGCCGCTCAACGGCTGGACCTACAACGACACGCTCACCGTGCAGCAGTACGTGTCGAAGGCGCCGGCGAGCAAGGTGATCCTCGGCGCCGGCTATTACGGCTACAAGTGGTGCACCAACGGCACCGGGCCCAACGCCGCCATCATCGGCAACGGCAACGGCTGTCCCGCTCAGGGCGTCGACACCTACGCCAGCATGTTCGACGACTTCAACTGCACCTGCACGCAGAACGTGCAGTTCGGTTGGGACAGCACCGCCGCGTCGCCGTGGGCGAGCTGGTACTCGCCGTCCTACGGCGCCAGCCGCGAGCTGTACTACGAGGACAGCAACTCGATCGGGGCCAAATGGGACCTGGTCAACAGCTACGGCATCCGCGGCGGCGGCATCTGGGCGCTCGGCTACGACACCGGCCGCACCGAGCTGTGGAGTGTGATCGCCCAGAAATTCGGCCCCCCCGCCGGCTACTGGATGGTGGCCAGGGATGGCGGCGTCTTCCCCTTCGGCCGCGCCGGCGGCTACGGCTCGACCGGCAACGTGCGCCTCAACCAACCCATGGTCGGCATGGCGGGGACGCAGAGCGGCCGCGGCTACTGGCTGGTCGCCGCGGACGGCGGCATCTTCCCCTTCGGCGACGCCTGGGGCTACGGCTCGACCGGCGACAAGCGGCTCAACAAGCCGATCGTCGGCATGGCCGCGACACCGAGCGGCCACGGCTATTGGCTGGTCGCGAGCGACGGCGGCATCTTCACCTTCGGTGACGCCAGCTTCAAGGGTTCCACGGGTGCGATCCGCCTCAACCAGCCGGTGGTCGGCATGGCGCCGACGTCGAGCGGCCAGGGGTACTGGCTGGTCGCCGCCGACGGCGGCATCTTCCCCTTCGGCGACGCCGGCGGCTTCGGATCGCACGGCGGCTCGCCGCTCAACCAGCCGATCGTCGGCATGGCCGCAACCCCGAGCGGCCACGGCTACTTCCTGGTCGCCGCGGACGGCGGCATCTTCCCCTACGGCGACGCGGTGGGACGCGGCTCGACCGGCAACATGCGCCTCAACCAGCCGATCGTCGGCATGGCGACGACGGCGAGCGGCGGGGGCTACTGGCTGGTCGCCGCCGACGGTGGCATCTTCACCTTCGGCGACGCGCCCTTCCTCGGCTCCACCGGCGGCCAGCACCTCAACCAGCCCGTGGTCGACATGGGCGCGATGGCGCTGGCCCACTAGGCGCTCCCGCCGCGCCGTGCCGCCTCGCTAGACTGGCGGCCGCATGTCCGACCGCGTGTCCGATCGCAGCCTCGCCGAGAAGCTGCGCGCCGTGATCACCGACGTTCCCGACTTCCCCCGCGAGGGCGTGCTCTTCAAGGACCTGAGCACGCTGTTCGGCGACGGCGAGGTCTTCCGCGCCGCCATCGACGCGCTGGCCGAGGCGCATCGCGGGCAGCACATCGACCTCATCGTCGGCGTCGAGTCGCGCGGCTTCGTGGTCGGCGGCGCGCTCGCCTACGTGCTGCAGACCGGCTTCGTGCCGGTGCGCAAGCAGGGCAAGCTGCCGCGGCGGACGCTCAGCGTCAGCTACGCGCTGGAGTATGGCGAGGGGGTGCTGGAGATCCACGCCGACGCCATCGTCGCCGGGCAGCGCGTGCTGGTGGTGGACGACCTGCTCGCCACCGGGGGCACGGCGGCGGCGACCGTGTCGCTGGTCGAGCAGCTCGGCGGCGAGGTCGCCGGGATCGCATTCCTGGTGGAGCTGGAAGCCCTGGGCGGCGCCAGGCTGCTCGGCGACCGGCCCCACGTCTCACTGATCCGCTTCTAGGAGAACCACTTTCCCGATGCCCACCATGAGTTACGACGTTGCCGACCTAGCTCTTGCCACCGAGGGCCAGCGCCTCATCGAGTGGGCCGCGCAGGAGATGCCCGTGCTGCGGCTGATCCGCGAGCGGTTCGAGCGCGAGAAGCCGCTGCAGGGCATGCGCATGGCCGGCTGCCTGCACATCACCACCGAGACCGCCAACCTGGCCATCACCCTCAAGGCCGGCGGCGCCGAGCTGCGCCTGTGCGCCAGCAACCCGCTGTCCACCCAGGACCCGGTTGCGGCCGCACTTGTCAGCAACCACGACATCCCCACCTACGCCGTGAAGGGCGAGGACAGCGCGCGCTACTACGAGCACATCGACGCGGTGCTCGACATCAAGCCGCACCTCACCATGGACGACGGCGCCGACCTGGTGGCCCGCCTGCACAAGGAGCGCGCGGACCTGCTCGACGGCGTGATGGCGGGCATGGAGGAGACCACCACCGGCGTGATCCGCCTGCGCGCCATGGCCCAGGCGGGCAAGCTGCGCTTCCCCATCGTCGCGGTGAACGAGGCGCTCACCAAGCACATGTTCGACAACCGCTACGGCACCGGCCAGTCGACCCTCGACGGCTTCATCCGCGCCACCAACATCCTGCTCGCCGGCAAGACCTTCGTCGTCTGCGGCTACGGCTGGTGCGGTCGCGGCCTGGCGATGCGCGCCTCGGGCATGGGCGCACACGTCATTGTCACCGAGATCGACCCGACGCGCGCGCTGGAGGCTGTGATGGACGGCTACCGGGTGATGACCCTGGAGGAGGCCGCGCCCGAGGCCGACATCGTCATCACCGTCACCGGCGACATCAACGTCGTCGATCGGCGCCACATCGCCAGGTTCAAGGACGGCGCGGTGATCGCCAACAGCGGCCACTTCAACGACGAGATCAACCTGGCCGCGTTCGACGACCTGTCAACCGGCGTCACCAAGCCGCGCCCCTACGTCGACGCCTACCGCATGGACGACGGCCGCACCCTGCACGTGCTCGCCGAGGGCCGCCTGCTCAACCTCGCCGCCGCCGAGGGCCACCCCGCCGCGGTGATGGACATGTCGTTCGCCAACCAGGCGCTGTGCGCCGAGTACGTCGCCAAGCACCACAGCGAGCTGAAGCCGCAGGTGTACGACGTTCCCCAGGACATCGACCAGAACGTCGCGGCGCTCAAGCTGCGCAGCCTGGGCATCGACATCGACGTGCTGACCCCCGAGCAGGAGTCGTACCTGGCGTCGTGGGAGTCGGGCACCGCGTGACCCCGTCGCGCGGCGGCGGCGCGCGCGCCATCGCGCTGCGTGCGCTGCCGCTGGCGCCGCTGCTCGGCGTCATCGCCTACGCCGTGGTGCTGGCCCAGCGCGTGCCCTCGCTGGTCACCGACACGGCCACCAGCGACTCGGTCGGCCCCATGGTCATCGCCGACTCGCTGCCCGACGCGCGCCCCGGCAGCAACGTGGTCATGGGCAACGCGGCTCACTACACCACGCTGTGGTTCGACGAGCTGACCCGCTCGCTGCCGGGCCACAGCACCGTCTGGCAGGCGATGCCGTACGTGCTGTCGCTGCTCGGTTTGCTGTTGCTGGCGGCGACGGTGTGGCGTCTCGCCGGTTGGCACGGCGCGCTGCTGACCCTGGCCATCGGCGTCGCCACGCCGCCGCTGCTGCTGGTGCCGCTGCTGGCGCAGGCGTATCACAGCACCACGTTCGTCAACGGCATCGTGCTCGCCGCGCTGCTGGTGTGGCTGGCGCGCACGGCACGGCTGCGTTCGCCACTCGTCGCGGTGGTGACGGCGCTCGTCGCGGTGATCACCGGGCTCGACGTGGCCTCCGACCCGCTGCTGCTGGTGACCGGCGTGGCGCCGTTCGCCGCCGCCGCCCTGCTGGTGGCCTGGCGCCGCCGCGAGCGGCTCGCGGTGGAGACGCTGATCGCCGCCGGGTCGGCGACGGTGCTGGCGCTGGCGGTCGCGGGCGTCACGACATTGGTGATGCGCCATGCGGGCTACCAGGTGATCGGCCTGCCCCTGCGCATCGCCTCGCCGCAGCGCGCCCAGGACAACCTCACCCTGCTCGGCCACCTCGTCCTCGACATGGCCAACGGCCGCCTGGGCCTGACCGGGGCGGGCAGCCTCGGCGTCCTGCGCCTGGTCTGCGGGGTGCTGGCGGTGGTGGCGGCGTTCGTGCCGCTGTACTTCCTGCTGCGTGTGGCAACAACACGCAACCCCCCAGCCGGCAACGGCAAGACGACCGACCTCGCCCGCGACCTGTTCCTCGCCTTCTGGGGCTGCACCGCGGTGTTCCTCGCGCTGGCCTTCGCCGGCACAACACTGGCGCTCGACACCAACTCGATCCGCTACCTGCCGCCGCTGTTCTACGCCGTCGCCGCCACCGTGCCGTTCGTCGCACCGCGCCTTCCGTGGCGCCGCGCCCTGATCTGCGCCGCCGTCACCTTCGTCGGCATCACCGGCGCCGTGCTTCTCCATCGCGCCGCCCTCGCCGGCGACTTCAACGTCGCCCCCCAGGACGCGCAGCCGCTGATCGCGCTGCTCGAACAGCACGGCGTGCATCGCGGCTACGCGGGTTACTGGCAGGCCAACCTGCTCACCTGGGAGAGCGGCGGCGCCGTCGAGAGCCGCGCCGTGCAGCAGTCGCCCGATTGCAGGGCGCAGCAGCCCGGCTGGTTCTGCCCGTACCCGATCTTCACCATCAGCGACTGGTACACGCCGCAAAAGGGACCGACCTTCCTGATCCGCGAGCGCAGGGGCGCCTTCGTCCCCGACCCGCCGCCGCCCAGCCCCGCGCCGCGCGAAACCTTCAGCTACGGACGCTTCGACGTGTACGTGTACAGCGACGACATCGGCGCCGCCGCCGCGGCAGCCGCGGCCGGCTGGCCCGGCTGAAGGTTCCACCACACCCACACGCCCTGGTCCTGCTCGGGCGGCGCGCCGAGCACGTCGGTGAGCAGCTGCACCATCTCGGCGTCGTGCGCCCACGGCCCCACCACCACGGTCTGCGCGCGCCAGTAGCGCAGGTCGTCGCGCATCTGCGCGCGCAGCGCATCGGTGAGCACCGGCGCGCCCTTGCCGGTGGCGATGTCGACCAGCGCCGACGAGAGCGGGCGCAGCACCGGCCCGGTGAGGTGCTCCGAGCCGCCCTGCGGGTCGGGCTGCAGGAAGTACCCCGAGGGCACCCGGAAGCGCATCCCGCCGATCACCTGCCAGCTCTCCGCGGCGGCGATCGCCGGGTGTCCGACGAAGGGCGCGATGAGCACGTCGGAGCCCGCGGGGATGCGCTGCGCGTCGCCGCCGGCGCGGAAGAAGGCGGGGTCGTCGTGCACCGACGCGGGGTAGTCGAGCGACGGCAGCAGCGCCACGACGGACGCCGCGACCGCCACACTGCCGAGCGCCAGCGCGCGTCCCCGCGCCCGCAGCGCGTGGTCGATGAACAGCGCCAGCAGCAGCGACGCCATCAGGAACGCGTAGAGCATCACCCGCGCGGGCACGAGGTTGCTGAACACCGGCAGGTGCTCCAGCACCACCCACGGCAGCGGGACGTGGGTGAGGTGGCCGCCGATGTGCAGCGTCGGCCCCATCGACAGCAGTGCCGCGACGACGCCCAGCACCGCCGCCACGCGCACCCACATCAGCGCGCGGAAGCGCCACACCGTATAGGCGAGGATGAGCAGCAGCGGGATGCCCAGGTAGCCGTTCTGCTCGGCGGCGTTGCCGGTGAAGTTGTGCGCATAGCGCGCCGCCGCGCCCGGGTACACCTGCTGCACCTGGGTGGGCAGCAGGAAGTTGAGCAGGTCGCTGCTGAAGCCGCCGGGATGCTGGAAGGTCCCCGCAAGCCGGTGCGGCCCGAGGAACTGCACGCCCAGCCACGGCGCGCACAGCGGCACCGCGACCAGCAGGGCGACGCCGAGCGCGCGCAGCGCATACGGCGCGTGCGCGCGCCACCGGTCGCGGTGCAGCAACGCCAGCACCACCACGGCGACCAGCGCCATCACCGCCTCGGTGGCCAGCAGCTCCTCGGTGATGTAGAGCTGCACCGTGGCCAGCGCGCCGAGCAGCAACCCCATGCGCAGCCAGGACCGGCGCTGCCGCACCACGATCTCGTCGAGCAACAGCAGCAGCAGCGGCGGCACGAAGGCCATGGTCAGGTTGGCATGCCCAAGCGAGTGCGCCGCCATGTACGGCGAGAAGCCGTAGAGCAGCCCGCCGGCGAACGCGGCGGAACGGCGCGGCACCCAGCGCAAGACGGCCAGGTACGCGCACCAGGCGGAGAGCGCCAGGCCGGCGGTGGCCACCACGTCGAAGGCCACGTACTGGCCGAAGATGGCAGAAACCGGCCAGGTCAGCAGCGCCATGAGTGGCTGCGAGGTCTGCCAGGTGAGGTTGATGCCGGCGGGATAGTTGAGGTAGTCGCTGAGCGCCGGGTTGTTGCCGTGGGTCACGGCGTGCTGCATCCAGGCCCAGTACCACACCGTCGCCTCGGGGTCGCCGTGGCTGCCCACGGTCACCCGCGACGGGTCGACCCAGGTGTTGTGGAAGAGCAGCACCGCCAGCCCTGAATATGCCAGCAGTGGCAGAAACGCGAGGGCGGCGCGGCGCCATGCCGGGGCGGGCCGGGGCGGCCGCGGCGCCGGCGAGCTGGGGGTCGCGGTGACCGTGCCGGGGTCGGCGGAGGGGGTCGTCAAGCGGCCCGCATTCTAGGCGAGCAGGGGGCGGATCCGGCAGGCGGGGGCGGCACTGGTCGGGACGGTCGCCCCTACAATCGCGGCATGATCAGCACCGAAGCCGTCCAGTCTGCGCTGCAGCGCGCCCTCCGCCGAGGTGGGGACTTCGCCGACTGCTTCGTCGAGCAGCGGCACGCCGCCTCCGTGTCGATGGAGGACAGCCGCGTCGAGCGGGTCCAGGCGGGCACCGAGCAGGGTGCGGGCATCCGCGTGGTCAGCGGGCTCACCACCGCCTTCGCGTACACCGACGACATCACCCCCGAGGGCCTGCTTCGCGCCGCCGAGGCCGCCGCCGCGGCGGCCCGCGGGAGCAGCGAGGGCAGCAATGTGCTCGATCTGCGCGAACAGCCCACCGGCACCCAGCGCGTCACCATGCCGCCGGACGAGGTCGACACCTCGCGCAAGGTCGACCTGCTCCGCCGCGCCGACGAGGTGGCCCGCGCGGCCAGCGGGGACATCCGCCAGGTCACCGCGATGTTCGCCCAGGGCGTGCAGACCATCCTGGTCGCCAACAGCGACGGCACCCTGGCCCGCGACCGGCGCACCCGGGTGCGCCTGCTGGTCCAGGCCGTCGCCGCCCGCGACGGCGAGGTGCAGAGCGGCATGGAGGCGCCCGGCTCCGCCCAGGGCTTCGAGTACTTCGAGAGCGGCGACGAGGTGGAGCGGGCCGCCCGCGAGGCCGCCGAGCGCGCCGCGGTGCTGCTCGACGCCGACCCGGCGCCGGCAGGCACCATGCCGGTGGTGCTCGGCAACGGCTTCGGCGGCGTGCTCTTCCACGAGGCCAGCGGCCACGGTTTGGAGGCGGACGCCATCGCCAAGCGCGCCTCGGTCTTCGCCGGGCACGTCGGCGAGATGGTGGCCTCGCCGCTGGTCACCGCCGTGGACGACGGCACCGTCGACACCGGCTGGGGAACCCTGCGCATCGACGACGAGGGCGTGCCCACCCGGCGCAACGTGCTCATCGAGGAGGGCGTGCTCACCGGCTACATGTTCGACCGGCTGCGCGCCCGCCAGGACGGCCGCGACTCCACCGGCAACGGCCGCCGCCAGTCGTACCAGCACATCCCCATGCCGCGCATGACCAACACCTTCATCCTGCCCGGCCTGTCCAGCGTCGAGGAGCTGATCGAGGCGACGCCCTACGGGCTGTACGCCAAGAAGCTTGGCAGCGGCCAGGTGAACCCGGTCACCGGCGACTTCGTCTTCGCGGTCACCGAGGGCTACCTGATCGAGAACGGCCGCATCACCCGGCCGGTGCGCAACGCCACCATCATCGGCAACGGCCCCGCCGCGCTGAAGAAGGTGGACATGGTCGCCAACGACCTGGCGCTGTCGCCGGGGACGTGCGGCAAGGAGGGGCAGTCGGTGCCGGTCAGCGTCGGCCAGCCCCACCTGCGCATCCCCGAGCTCACCGTGGGCGGCACCAAGCTGGCCGGCGGGGTGCAGATGTGAGCAGCGCCGAGCCGCGATTTTCTGCCACTGCTGACCGGATCCTGGAGGCCGCGGCCACGGGCGGCGCGAGTGAGGCCGAGGCCTTCTTCGCGCACGGCCGCGAGCTCACCGTCAAGGCCTACGACGGCGAGGTCGAGTCGCTGACCAGCGCCGAGTCGCAGGGCGTCGGGGTGCGCGTCTTCACCGATTCGCGGATGGGCTTCGCCTACACGTCCGACCTCACCGACGAGGGTGTGCGCCGCGCCGTCGCCCAGGCCCTCGACGCCTGCCGCTACAACGAGCCCGACGAGCACAACGGCCTGCCCGAGCTGACCGTGATCGACGACATGCCCGAGCTGGTGGCCCAGGACTTCGACGCGCGCAGCGTCGAGGATCGCGTCGCCATGGCTCTGGAGTTGGACCGGCTCACCGCCGAGCAGAACCCCGAGGTGAAGCGCACCGCCGGCGCCGTGTACAGCGACGAGCGCGGGCGCAACGAGCTGTACAACACGCGCGGGCTGCGCTCGGCGTTCGACGCCACCGTGGCCTACGCCTACGTCGAGTCCATCGCCGAGCGCGGCGAGGAGATGCAGTCGGGTTTCTCCTTCACCTACGGGCGTTCGGCGAGCGCGCTCGACCTGCGCGCCTGCGCCGCCGAGGCGGCCGACCGCGGCGCCCGCCTGCTCGGCGCCTCGCAGGTCGCCGGCCGCACCACCGCGGTGCTCTTCGAGCCCTGGGCGGCGGCGTCGCTGATCGGCACGCTGGCGTCGAGCATCAGCGCCGAGGCGGTGCAGAAGGGGCGCTCGCTGCTGGCCGGCAAGCTGGGCGAGGCGGTCGCCGCCTCGGTGGTCAGCGTCGTCGACGACGGCCGCCGCGCCGACGGCCTGGCCTCGCGCCCGTGGGACGGCGAGGGTGTGGCCACGCGGCGAACCGTGATCATCGATCGCGGCGTGCTCCGCTCCTACCTGCACAACACCTACACCGCGCGCCGCGACGGCACCGCGCACTCCACCGGCAACGCCTCGCGCGGATCGCACAAGTCGACGCCCGAGCTGGCGCCGAGCAACCTGGTGCTGGTGCCGGGCGAGGAGAGCGCCGCCGCGCTGCTGGCGCGCATGGGCGACGGCGTGCTGATCAGCGACGTGCACGGCCTGCACACCGTCAACCCTGTGACCGGCGAGTTCTCGCTGGGCATCGGCGGTTTCCTGGTGGAGGACGGCGAGCTGGGCGCGCCGATCCGGGAGATGACCGTGGCCGGCACCATGCTGGGGCTGCTCCAGGCCGTCGAGGCGGTCGGCTCCGACCTGCGCTTCATGGTCGGCGGCGGCTTCGTCGGCGCGCCGTCGCTGCTGGCGCGCGACATGCCGATCTCGGGGGCATAGGTGGTCGTCGCCGAGCCGCGGGTGCGGCGGTCGCCGGCGACACTGGGCCTGGCGCTGCTGCGGCTGGCTCGGCCCAAGCAGTGGGTCAAGAACATCCTGCTGTTCGCCGCGCCGGGGGCCGCGGGCGCGCTGAGCCACACAACTCCGCTGGTGCACACCATCGTCGGCTTCGTGCTCTTCTGCGTGGCGTCGAGCGGCACCTACTTCCTCAACGACGCGCTCGACTACGAGGCCGACCGGCTGCACCCGACCAAGCGCATGCGCCCGATCGCCGCGGGCCTGGTGCCACCGGCGATGGCCAAGGCGATCAGCGTGGTCCTGCTGGCCACGTCACTGATCCTGTCGGCGGTGCTGCTGTCGCTCGACTTCATGGGCGTGGTCGCCGGCTACGCCTTCATCACCGTCGCCTACAGCCTCTGGCTCAAGCACGAAGCGGTGATCGACCTCGCCTGCGTCGCCTCGGGATTCATCATCCGCGCGGTGGCGGGCGGCATCGCGGCGGGCGTGCTGGTGTCCAACTGGTTCGTCATCGTGGTCAGCTTCGGCGCCATGTTCATGGTCGCCGGCAAGCGCCACGCCGAGCAGCTCGACATGGGCGACGAGGCGGGCTCGCACCGCAGCACGCTGGACTCCTACACGCTGCCCTACCTTCGCTACATCCGCACCGTGTCGTCGGCGCTGGCGATCGCCTCGTACTGCCTGTGGGCGTTCGAGAAGGAGGCGACCATCCACGGGACCGCCTGGTACGAGTTCTCGATCATCCCGGTGGTGCTGGGCATCTTCCGCTACGCGCTGGTGCTGGAGACCGGTGCGGGCAGCGCGCCCGAGGAGATCGTGCTCGGCGACCGGACGCTGCAGTTCTTCGGCGTGGCCTGGGCGGTGCTCTTCGGCCTCGGCGTCTACGCACGGTGAGCGTGGAGCTGCTCACCGGCTGGGGCCGCACGGCGCCGACCGCGGCGCGCGTGGTGCACGTCGAGTCGGCCGCGGCCGCCGAGGATCTGTTCGCCTCGCCGCCGCCGCGCGGGGTGATCGCCCGCGGCCTGGCGCGCAGCTACGGCGACGCGGCGCAGAACTCCGGCGGAGTTGTGGTCGAACCTGACCGCATGTCGGCGCTGCACTCCGTCGACGTGGAAAGCGGTGTGGTCACCGTCGGCGCGGGGATGAGCCTGGACCGGCTGATGCGCCTGCTGGTGCCGCTGGGCTGGTTCCCCATGGTCACGCCGGGGACCCGCCAGGTCAGCGTCGGCGGCGCCATCGCCGCGGACATCCATGGCAAGAACCACCACCGCGACGGCAGCTTCTGCGACCACGTCCTGTCACTGACCCTGGCCACCCCGGGCGGCGTGCTGCAGGTCGCGCCGATCGGCGAGAACGCCGAGCTGTTCTGGGCCACCGCGGGCGGCATGGGCCTGACCGGCGTCATCCTCGACGCGACGCTGCGCATGCTGCCCATCGAGACCTCGCGCATCACCATGGACACCGACCGCGCCGCCAACCTCGACGAGGCCATGCAGCTCATGGATTCCGGCGACCACCGCTACCAGTACTCGGTGGCCTGGATCGACTGCCTGGCGCGCGGGGCGTCGTTGGGTCGCTCGGTGCTGACCCGCGGCGACTTCGCCACGGTGGACGAGCTGCCGCGGCGCGCCCAAGCGGATCCGCTGCGCTTCAACCCCGTGGTGCGGCTCGCCGCGCCGTCGTGGGTGCCCGACGGGCTGCTGCGGCCTGTCACGGTGCGCGCCTTCAACGAGATGTGGTTCCGCAAGGCGCCGCGGCGCGCGCGCGGGCAGATCGTGCCGCTGGGCTCGTTCTTCCACCCGCTCGACGGTGTGCGTGGCTGGAACCGCATGTACGGCTCGCGTGGCTTCGTGCAGTACCAGTTCGTGGTGCCGTTCGGCCGCGAGGATGCGTTGCGGCGGTCGCTGGAGATGCTCAGCGACGCGGGCACGGCGTCGTTCCTCGCCGTGCTCAAGCGCTTCGGCGACGCCGGCGCGGGACACATCTCGTTTCCCTCGCCGGGCTGGACACTGGCGCTCGACATCCCCGTGGGCGACGAGGAGCTGCCCGCGCTGCTCGACCGTTTGGACGAGCTGGTCGCCGATGCGGGCGGTCGCGTGTACCTGGCCAAGGATTCGCGGCTGCGTCCCGAGCTCCTGCCGGTCATGTACCCTCGCCTCGCGGAATGGAAGGCGGTGCGCGAGCGGGTCGATCCCGGCGGCGTGATGCAGTCCGATCTCGGGCGCCGGCTTGGACTCTGCTGCACGCACGCCGTGGACAACACGCATCCGGGGCCGAATCATCCGTCTCCCGTTGCCACTCCGCACCACGTCGCCTCACCCCACAGGAGCCCGCAATGAAGGACGCTTTCGGCGCCGTGCAATCGGTACTCGTCCTCGGCGGCACCTCCGAGATCGCTCTCGCCACGGTGCGCAAGCTGGCCGAGCGCCGCGCCCGCACCGTCGTCCTCGCCGGTCGCGACACCGCCCGCCTCTCCTCCGCCGCCGCCGACCTCGAACGCGCCGGCGCAACCAGCGTCGAGGTCATCCCCTTCGACGCCACCGACTTCGCCTCCCACCAGCAACTGCTCGACGACGCCTTCACCCGCCACGGCGAGTTCGACCTCGTCCTGCTCGCCTTCGGCGTGCTCGGCGACCAGGAGCGCGACGAGAACGACGCCGCGTCCGCGCTGGCGGTGATCGACGTCAACTTCCGCGCCGCGGTGTCACTGGGCATCCCCGTCGCGCAGAAGCTGCGCGCCCAGGGACACGGCACCATCGTGGTGCTGTCCTCGGTCGCCGGAGAGCGGGCGCGCCGCGCCAACTTCGTCTACGGCGCCTCCAAGGCGGGCCTCGACGCCTTCTTCCAGGGCCTCGCCGATTCGCTGGTCGGCAGCGGCGTGCAGGTCGTCGTCGTGCGCCCCGGCTTCGTGCACACGCGGATGACCGCGGGACGTCCCGCCGCGCCGTTCTCCACCACGCCCGACAAGGTCGCCGGCGACATCGTGCGCGGCGTCGCGCGCGGCTCGGTGACGGTGTGGTCGCCCGGCATCCTGCGCCCGGTGATGGCGGCGGTGCGCCACCTCCCGCGGCCCATCTTCCGCAGAATGAAGGCGTGAGCATCGCCACGGGCGCGCCACCCGCCGTCCGCACCGTCGCCGCCTTCGACTTCGACGGCACGCTCACCCATCGCGACACCCTGGTCCCCTTCCTGCTCCGCGTCCGGGGCCGCACCCCCGTGCTGCGCGCCCTGGCCGCGCACGGCCCGTCCTTCGCCCGCGCCGCCCTCTCCGCCGAGGCCCGCCGGCGCGCCAAGGAGGCGCTGCTCATCGACCTGGTCGGCGGCTGGTGGGTCGACGAGCTCGGCCCGGTGGTCGACGAGTACGCCGCGCACGTCGTCGCCACCCAGCTCCGCCCCGACCGCCTCGCCCGCCTGCGCTGGCATCAGGCGCAGGGGCACGACGTGGTCATCGTCTCCGCCTCCCCCGAGCTTTACCTGGGCGCCGTCGCCCGCCTGCTCGGCTGCGCCGGGGTGATCGCCACCAAGCTGGAGGTCGACCGCCGCGGCCGCCTCACCGGCCGCATCTTCCGCGACAACGTGCGCGGCCCGGTCAAGGAGCGCCTCCTCCGCGACTGGCTCGGCGCCGCTCCCGTCCACCTCTGGGCCTACGGCGACAGCGACGGCGACACCGAGATGCTGGCCATGGCCGACGTCGCCACCCGCCTGCGCCCTCGCGAGAAGCTGAGCGACGCGCCCTAGTACCAGATCGTCCTGACGCGGTGGTAGGGCCGGGCGCGCAGGCCCTGGCCGCGCCACCAGAGCAGGGCGTCGACCTCGGGCGCGTCGAGATCACGCCCTGCCGTGTGCAGCAGGGTGACCAGGCGGTCGACGGCGACCACGGTGGCGCAGCGGATCTCCACCTCGTCCTCGCCGCCGGGCGCCAGCTCGACCCGGGCGTCGACGGTTGCAGCCAGAGTTGGCGAATACTCGAAGGCACCCGCGGCGCGCAGCACCTGGGGCAGCTTGTAGTCGGCGAAGGCGGTCAGGCCGGAGCGGTCGCGCAGGCCGGGCGGGCATGAGCCGCCGAGCGCCGCACCGCAATCGTGGGCGGCGATCTGTGCCCGCTTGAGCAGCGGGACGCGCCGGCCGCGATACTCGGCGACGTCGCGGAAGAGGCGGAGCGTTGATGCCAGGGTCTGCGCGAACTCGAAGGCGGAGCCCGCGGCGCCGGCCGCGGCGAGGCCGGAGCCGTCGAACGCATCGTGCAGCCACCCGCCCAGCTCCGCGGCGACAGCATGCCGCTCGGCGAGCATCGGCGGCGCCGCCGGTCCGCCGGGGTCGCCACGAAGCACGGCGGCGAGGTCGGCCACCGACCACGATGCCCACGCGGCCGGATCGGCCACGCGCGCGTCGCCGCCGTCCCACGCGCGGCGCAGTGCGTGGGCCAGGGCCATGTACCCGTCGAAGCCCGAGACCCGCCAGCGCGGCTCGTCCTGCCAGAAGCAGAAGTTCAACGCGCTGAGCAGCAGCGTCCACGATGCGGCCGCCTCAGCGCCCACCTCGGCGGCGGTCAGGTGCGGCCAGCCCCAGGCGGGCGGGGCGGGCGCCGCGGCGAGCTCCACCGCCAGCGCCTCCAGCGACGCGTCGGAGAGGCGCACGTGCGACGCCGCCGGCGTCACACGCGCGCACTCACCGCGCACGTCCAAGGACGAACTCAGCCCCAGCCGGCCATGCCCACGATGGGCTGGGCGAGGCGGATGCCGCCCGCCGAGCCGAGGCCCTGGGGCGCGTCGCCGTAGGGGAAGATGCCGCCGTCCGAGGCCACCAGCCAGTAGCCGTGGCCCAGCGGCGACGGGGCCATGCCGACGATCGGCTTGTTCAGCGGCGAGCCGCCGTGCGACCCGAAGCCGCCCGCGTCGCCGTAGGGGAAGATGCCGCCGTCGGAGGCGACCAGCCAGTACCCGTGTCCGGTCGGCGTCGCCGCCATGCCGACGATCGGCTGGTTCAGCGGCGAGCCGCCGTGCGACCCGTAGCCACCGGCGTCACCGTAGGGGAAGATGCCGCCGTCCGAGGCGACCAGCCAGTAGCCGTTGCCGCTCGGCGTCGGCGCCATGCCGACGATCGGCTGGTTCAGCGGCGAGCCGCCGTGCGACCCGAAGCCGCCGGCGTCACCGAACGGGAAGATGCCGCCGTCCGAGGCCACCAGCCAGTAGCCGTTGCCGCCGGGCGTCTGGGCCATGCCCACGATCGGCTGGTTGAGCGGATGCCCGCCCGTCGAGCCGTGGAAGGCGGCGTCGCCGAAGGTGAAGATGCCACCGTCGGTGGCCACCTCCCAGTAGCCGCCGCCGTCGCGCGTTCGGGCCATGCCGACCACCGGTTTGTTCAGCGGGATCCCGCCCATCGAGCCGTAGTAGGGCACCGCGCCGAAGGTGAAGATGCCGCCGTCCGACGCGGTCATCCAGTAGCCGGGGTGGCCCGGCGGGGGCGGCGGGGGCGGGCCGATCTTGCCGAGCTGGTTGCCGGTGCGCTGCATGTCGTAGTGGAAGGTCGGCCACTGCAGCTTGTTGTGCGGGTCGAGCATGCCGGCGCTGCTGCCGGGGATGTTGTACGAGCTGACCACCCAGGTGTTCTCGGCCTGCGGGCCGGCGCTGGTGCCCTGCGAGGTGATGATCACCTGCAGTGTCCGGCCGTCGAGGCTGGCCACCGTGGGGTTGCTCCAGGTCACGCCGGGGAGGATGGTGTCCGAGACCACGTTGCCGAAGAGGTCGTAGGCGATCAGGTGCTGGCCGGCGCCGATCCAGACGCCGTTGTTGCCGGTGCCGTCGACCGGGGCGATGATCGGCGAGCCGAACAGCGAGCCCATGCCGGGGTTGCGGTTCCAGAGCAGGTTGCCGTTGGCGTCGAAGACGTAGACGCCGCCGTCGATGCTGGTCTCGACCACGTCCTTGGCGCCGGGCGGGCCCTGCAGGTGGCCGATCGCCGGCGAGGCGAAGTTGCGGCCGCCGGTGCCTGCCCGCCAGTGCGAGCCGCCCTCGCCCCACGCGTCGACGTAGTGGCCGGCGGGGTCGTTGTAGAAGATGCCGGTGCCGCCGACCACGGTGTTGCTGCGGTTGTTGGCCAGATCTCCGATGGCCGGCGAGGCCCACGGCGACTGGTCGATGAGCTGGGTGAAGGGCAGCCGCCCGCCGTTGGGGCGGAACGACCAGTAGACGCCGCCCGGCGGGTAGGGCTCGGTGGAGCCGCCGCTGGAGTCGGAGCCGATGACGATGTCCATCTGGCCGAGGTGTTCGAGGTCGGCCAGGGCGGGCGTGTCCCAGATGGTGTCGAAGAGGTTGATGGGGAAGTTGGGCAGGATGTTGCCGTTGCGGTCCCACGCGTAGAGCGTGTGGTCCCAGCTTCCCGAGACCAATTCCTTGCCACCGTTGCCGTAGAGGTCACCGACGGCGACGCCGCCGAAGAAGCCCTTGGGGAAGTTCGAGGCCAGCGGGTGCGAGGTCTGTGGCCAGCCGGGGTAGTTGGTGCCGTCGGCGTTCCAGACGTTGACGTTGCCGGACTCGCTGGTGGTGATCACCTGGAGGTGGCCGTCGCCGGTCAGGTCGGCGAGGGTCGGCGCGGCGTGCACCGGGCCGGGGCCCGCGGAGCGCGGCCAGGCGCCGTTGAGCAGGCCCAGGCCGCTGTTGAGCAGCACCACGTTGCCGTCGGGGAAGGCGGCGGCGACGGCCTTGCCGCCGTTGCCGAGCACGTCGCCGACGGCCACGCCCGCGAACGCCTGCGGCGCGGTGCCGTAGGCGGCGGGGGAGTTGTTGCCACCCTGGAGGTGTTCGACGTACTGGCCGCTGAGGCCGAGCTGGGGCGGCGTCCCGGCGTGGGTGGACAGAGGCGAGCCCGGCACGGCGCACAGCGCCGCGATGGGAAGGGCGGCGGAGAACAGCACGAGACGTCGCATGGGCAGTGGGTATCCGTGTGTGAGAGGTGGGGGGAGCGAGCGGGTCGGCCTCAACTGTCGTGCAGACCATGCCCTCATGCGGCGCCAGGCGGCAGGACTTCCACCAGGTCGTCACACCGTGCAGACACCCTGCGGCGTCACCGCCGCCAGGCGACTACGGGCAGCTGTAGGGGACCGTCGCGCTGACCACCCGCTCGGTCGGCTTGACGACGTGGAAGGTCATCTGCAGCTGCGACTGGTGTCCCGAGATGCGCCAGGGCGGGCCGGGCAGCTCGAAGCGCACGTCGTCGGCGCTGACCGTCACCGGGATGTCCTGGCTGACGAAGCCGTCGCTGCGCTCCCAGCGGTAGGTGAGCGTGCCCGCGCCGCTGACCGAGCCGGTGGCGACGAAGTTGTAGACGGTGTTGCAGCCGCCCGAGGTGGGCGTGACCGCGAGCTTGACGTCGGTGCCCACGATGAGCGGGCCGCTGCTCGCGCTGCTGCCGCCGCCGAAGGCGCCGAGCGCGAACGCGGCGCCGATCCCGCCACCGGCGAGCAGAGCGACCAGCACCACGATCAGCGGGATCAGCCAGCCGGGGCGGTGGCGGTCCTCGCTGTCGACCTCGGTGATGGCGGCGCGGGCGCGGGGCTCGGGCGGGGGGAGGTAGGAGGTCGGCGGGGTCACCGGCGGCCGCGCCATCGGCGAGGGCTGGGCGCCACCCGCGGCGGCGGCGGACGCGGGCGGCGGCGGCGTGCTGAAGGCGAGCTGCGGCGGCGCCGCGCCCGCGGCCAGCGGCGGCGCCGGCGGCACCGGCTGGGCCGCTGCGGCTGCGGCCGACCCGGGAGACGCGGCGGCGGCCCGGGCGCCCAGGTCGCTGGCCAGGCGCCAGGCCGGGCCCATGCTGCCGGCGGTGGCGCCGATCAGGGCGGTGCGCAGCTCGGTGGCCGACCCGTAGCGGCGCGAGGCGTCGGCGCTCAGGCCGCGGCGGAGCACGTCGGCGACGGCGGGCAGGGCGGGCGGGCCGACCCGGCCGGGCGACGGGGTGGAGCCGGTCATCATCTCGGAGGCCAGCGCGCTGACCGCGTAGAGGTCGGAGGTCACCTCGGGCGGCCGGCCGGCGAGCCGCTCGGGGCTGGCGTAGCCGGGACGCCCGGCGCCCTGCTGCCCGGGCAGCACCTGGAGGGCGTGGGCGACGGCGAAGCCGCCCAGCTTGGCGGTGCCCATCGGGGTGATCAGGACGTGCTCGGCGCGGATGTCGCCGTGGACGATGCCCGCCTGGTGGGCGGTCTCCAGGGCGTTGAGCACGTCGTCCACAGCGGCGATCGCGGCGGCGGGAGGCAGCGCCTGGCCGGGTGGGGCGAGCTGGCGCAGCGAGGCGCCGGGGACCAGCTCCAAGACCAGGTAGACGCCATCCTCCACGACCAGGTCGTACACCCCGACGATGTGCGGGTTGCGCAGCGCCGCCACCTGCCGGGCGGAGTCGCCGAGGCGGTCGACGAAGCCGGGCGTGTCGGCGAGCTGTGGGGCGATGCGCTGCAGGGCGATCGGGTGCCCGGTGAGGCGGTGTTTGCCGGTGTAGAACGTGCCCGTGCTGCCGGCGGCCAGGAAGCCGTCGACCTCGTAGTCGCGCAGGGTGGGGAGCTGCTGCGGGGTGCTCTGCTGGGTCATCGGCGCGCCGCCCGGGGGCCGCCGGCCAGGCTGGGCAAGGACCAGAAGGTCCGCTCGCAGGCGCGGCACTGCCACTGCTGGCCGCTGACCACGTCCTGGGTTGCGCCGTCCTCGGCTGCCGGGAGCAGTTCGGTCCGCCGCCCGCCGCAGTGGGGGCAGAGGGGCGCCAGGCCGGGGAGCGCGAGCTGAGCGTCGCTCGTACGCCTGTTCATCGCGTGCAGACTACAGCGCTGCGCACCGCCTTGCGGCGGCTATGGATAGATCCCGCGCACCGCGGTGGCGTCGGCGACGCGCTTGACCGCGACCAGGTACGCGCCCAGGCGCAGCGAGACGTGGTGCTTGTCGGCCTGCTCGGCGGTCTGGGCGAAGGCCTTGCGCATCACCTTCTCCAGCTTCTGGTTGATCTCGCCCTCCTCCCAGAAGAAGGACTGGATGTCCTGCACCCACTCGAAGTAGGACACGGTGACGCCGCCCGCGTTGGCCAGGATGTCGGGCACCACCACCACGCCGCGCCGTTCGAGGATGTGGTCGGCGTCGGGCGTGGTCGGCCCGTTGGCGCCCTCGACGATGATCGACGCCTTGACCCGCCCCGCGTTGCGCGCGGTGATCTGGTTCTCCAGCGCCGCGGGGACGAGCATGTCGACGGGCAGCTCCAGAAGTGCGTCGTTGCTCACGTCCTCGGTGTCGGGAAAGCCGTGCAGTTCGCCGAACTTGGCGCGCCAGGCGACCACGGCCTCGATGTCCAGCCCGGCGGGACGGTAGATTCCGCCATGCACGTCCGAAACTGCGCAGACCCGGAAACCCGCTTCCTGCATCAGCTTTGCCGCGGTGCCGCCGACGTTGCCGAAGCCCTGCACCGCCACCGTGGTCGACGCCGGGTCGCGGCCGAGGCGGCGGCAGACCTCCAGCGCCACGATGGTCACGCCGCGCCCGGTCGCCGAGGCGCGCCCCTCGCTGCCGCCGATCTCCAGCGGCTTGCCGGTGACCACCGCGGGCACGCTGAACCCCGACTCCATGGAGACGGTGTCCATGATCCAGGCCATGATCTCGGCGTTGGTGTTGACGTCGGGCGCGGGGATGTCGGACTCCGGCCCGATCAGCACGGCGATCTCGCTGGCGAAGCGCCGGGTCAGCCGCTCCAGCTCGCGGTGCGACAGCTCGGCGGGGTCGACGATCACCCCGCCCTTGGCGCCGCCGAAGGGCAGGTTGGCGATGGCGCACTTCCAGGTCATCCACATGGCCAGCGCCTTGACCTCGTCGAGCGACACCTGGGGGTGGAAGCGCAGGCCGCCCTTGGCCGGGCCGCGGGTCAGGTTGTGCTGCACCCGGTAGCCCTCGAACATGCGCAGCGAGCCGTCGTCCAGCTTCACCGGGAAGCGGACGGTGAACTCGCGGCGCACCTCGCGGAGCACCGCGCGCAGGCCCTGGGGCAGCCCGAGCAGCTCGGCGGCGGCGTCGAACTGCGCCTGGGCGTTGTGCCACGGGTTGTCGAGCGAAGGGACGGCGGCGGCGACGCTCACGTGAACGGAGCGTAGCAGCGTCCCGGCGGACCCGGCTACCATCGGGCGCTGGACCAGTTCGTCGGCGGCGAGGGAGGTCGATCGTGAGCAGCGTTCCCACCGAGGTTTCCGCCGGCGACGCCGCCGCGGCCGTCGACCGCGGCGACGCGCTTCTGCTCGACGTGCGCGAGCAGTGGGAGTGGGACGAGCAGCGCATCCCGGGCGCGGTGCACATCCCCATGAACCAGGTGCCGTCTCGGCTGGAGGAGATCCCCGCCGATCGCGACGTGTACGTGTACTGCAAGGTGGGCGGGCGCAGCGCCCGCGTGGTCGACTACCTGCGGCGGCATGGGCGCGAGCGCGCCGTCAACGTGGCGGGGGGGATCGACGCCTGGGTGGAGGCGGGGCTCCCGGTCGAGTAGCCGCCTGCGGTGCTAGGGCGTGGGCGAGGGGACGGGGGCGTCCACGGTGAAGGCTAGGCTCTGCTCCAGGTGGCCGTCGTGGAAGGCGGTCACCGTGTAGTCGCCGGAGGCGAACCCCGTCGCCGGCCCCTGGATGGTGACGGCGATCTCGCCGCCGCTGGGCAGGACGTGGTTCTGGTCGCCGACCGTCACCGGGTTGCCGCCGCTGCCCGCGGGGGGCAGCAGGGAGATGACCAGGCGGATGGCGTCGCCCGAGCCGGCGTTGCGGTAGACGACGTCCATGAAGACGTCGGTCACCCGGGCGGGGAAGTGGCTGCGGGTGGGGGCCTGGGCGACGACCGCCGCGGAGGTGGCGTCGACCGTGCGCATTCTGGTGACCTCGAAGGCGGCCCTGGCGACGGGGTGGTCGGGGCCGGTGGTGCTGCCGAAGTCGACCCGGGTGAGCACGACCACGGCGATGGCGATGAGGACGGCGGCGACGGTGACGGCGGTGAAGAGGCGGCTGCGCAGGGCACCGGTGAAGACGTGCAGGCGGCGGGGCTGACGCTCGGATTCGGCGCTGCGCGGTGGGCCCGCGGGTTCGACCACCTCCATGGCGGCGCCCGGCGTCCACGGACGCGGCGGCGCGGCGTCGAGCTCGGGGGCGAAGGCGTCCCACAGCGTCGTCGGCGGCGCGGGGGCGGCGGGTTCCCACAGCGGGACCAGGGCGGCGGCCAGCTCGGCCAGCTCGGCCATGTCATTCGAGTCCGGCTGGACGACCGCTGTCTCGGCGGCGGGCGGCGCTGTCGTCTCCGCATGCTGGGCGGTTGCATCCGTGGTCGCCGGCGGCGGCGGCCGGTGCTCGACCACCTCCTCCAGCCCGAGATCCTCCACCAGGTCGCCAAGCTCCGCCAGCAAGCCGCGGACGTCGCCCTGCTCGTCTCTCGAAGCCTTTGCCCTCATGGGCCTCCGACCCTATCCCACCCCGGCCCGCCGCGCGAGCCTTTGTTTCCGAAGCGCGGCACTGAACACGCCATCAGTAGCATCTCCGCGATGTCTCTCCCCGCACTGGCGCCCCTGGTCACCGTGCTGGTGCTGGCCGAGCTGGCCGTGGGCACGGTGGTGGCCGCCTTCCTCAGTGACCTGGGCGGCGACGTGGGCCGCGGCTTCGTCGGCACCACCGCGGTGATCTGCCTGGTGATCATGGGCACGGACCTCGGGCTGCTGCTCATCCTGCCAGAGCCGTCGCAGCTTCTCCACACCGGGGTGGACGCAGGTCGGTATGCGTCCTTCGTCCACTGGCTGATCGGCTTCACCGGGGCGACCCTCGGCTACGCGCTGTTCTCCGCGGTGGGCACCGACGCGGCGCGCAAGGTGGTCGGCGCCGTCGCGGTGGGCTGCGGGGCGACGGCGATCACCATGGCCGCGCTGGTCTTCGGGCAGCCGCTGGGCGGCGGGCTGACCGCGGCGGTGGCCTTCGTCCCGGCGACGCTGCTCGGCGGCAGCACCCTGGCGGGGATGCTGCTCGGCCACTGGTACCTGATCGCCCCCGACCTCACCTTCCGGCCGCTGCGCCGCGCGGTGTATGGCGTCTTCGTCGCGGTGGGTGTGCAGTCGGCCGTCATCGCGGGCGCGCTGCTCACCGCGGGCGAGGGCGCGCGGCACGACCTGCTCGCCGCCCGCTACGCGGTGTTCTTCTGGCTGCTGGTGGTGCTGGCGGGGATCCTCTTCACCGCGGCGGTCAACGCGCTGACCCTGTACTTCGCGCGCATCCGCGCCAACCAGCCGGCCACCGCGATGCTCTACGTGCTGATCATCACCGTGCTGATGGGCATCGTGCCCGCCCAGCTCCTCTACTTCCTCACCCGCGTGCCGGTGTGAGCGCGCTGCTGCTCGGCCACCGCGGAGATCCGGACAACCATGTCGAGAACTCGCTGGCGGGCTTCGCCGCGGCGATGGCCTGCGGCGCCGACGGCGTCGAGCTCGACGTGCAGGTGAGCGTGGACGGTGAGCCCTTCGTCATCCACGACGCCACCCTCGACCGCACCGTCCCGGGCGGCAGCGGCCGCGTCGACGCACGCAATGCGGAAGAGCTGCATGCGCTCGGCGTGCCCCACCTGCGCGACGCGCTGCACCTGCTGCGCGACCACGTCACCGCGGTCGAGCTGAAGCCGCCGTTCGACGCCGCCCCCGGCCTCTCGCTCGTTGCCCTCGACCTCGCGGCGCCCGGCCAGCGAATCCTGCTCCTCGCCTTCGACGCGCGCCACCTGGCTGCCGCGCGCGGGCATCACCCGCAGGCGCGCACCGCGCTGCTCACCACTGAACGCCCCGGCGACGCGCGCGCCGCCCTCGCCGCCGCCGGCGCCACCATGCTCGCCGCGCAGTGGCAGGCGATCGACGCCGCCCTGTGCCGCGAGGTTCCCGTGATCGCCTGGACCGTCGACGACGAGCAGGACGCCCGCCGGCTGCTCGACATGGGCGTGCAGGAGCTGATCAGCAACCGTCCCTGCGCGCTGCGCGACGTGGTCCGGCGCGCCTAGACCGCCCGCCGCCGCGCCCGGCGCCGCGGCACGTCGCCCTCCATGTCCTCGTCGCCCAGCGGCGACGGCGTGGCCTCGGCGCTGATGAAGCAGCGCGGCCGGCAGTACTTGCCGGCGCGCCACAGGTCGCGGCGGGTGAACACGATGAGGTGCAGCCGCCCGCAGTAGAGGCAGATGTTGCCGAGGTGCAGCGCCTGCGCCGGCCGGCCGACCAGGTGGCGCAGGGGCTCGGTGCGCCATGACCCCGCCAGCCGCCGCGGGTTGCCCCACAGGATGAAGAACGCGGCGCCGAGCGCGAGCCCGGCCATGATGGCCACCGGCGCCGACGATGGCGACACGCCCGTGCCGCCCGCCGCCACCAGCCCCACGTCGGCCAGCGGAGGACCCGGCGACGGCGAGGGCGTCGGAGCCGGCCCGGCTGCGCCCGTCTCCGGCAGCGGCGGCGTCGCCACGGGCGTCGGTTTCGGCGCGGGCGTCGCCCTCACCACCGCGGTCGGCGTGGGCGGCGGCGGCGCCGCGGGGAACACCTGGAACTGCGGCGCCATGCTGGGGTCGCTGGCCCCGTCGGGCGAGACCACGCGCACCGAGTACACGCCGGGCGGCAGGTTCGGCGGCAGCGTCACCAGCAGCGTCTGGTCGCTGTACGCCGTCCACCCCTGCGGTGCGACCAGCGGGGCGACGATCACCGAGCTGACGGTGGCCAGGTTCTGCCCGATCAGGGTGAGGTGGACGGGCTTGCCGTCGAGCACCACCTGGATCGGCGACACCGCCTGCAGCACGGGCAGGCAGGAGTATTGGCCACATGCGTGCACAACTCGCACGGGAGCGAGCGCGACCGCGGCCGTCGCGCAGCAGAGCGCCAGGAGCAGGCGTCGCAGAGTCGTTGTCACTGCAGCAGCTTCACCGCGACGGCCCCTTCCAGGTAGGGGATCCAGCCCGGCTGCGAGGTCGCCTGCACGATGTACCCGTGCAGGGTCGGCTGTCCCGGGAACGAGGAGATGGAGTTGACCAGCGTCCCCCAGTTGGGATGGCCGGTGACCGGCAGGAACACGCCGTAGCTCTCCACCAGCCCGCTCACCGGGTCGAAGATCGGCTCCAGGTAGTAGGGCCCGTGGTTGAGGTACGGCTGGGGAGTCGCGTTGGTGGTCGCCGAGCCGGTCAGCGTGGTGCCGGCGCGATGCGACGAGGTCGAGCTGAGCTGCCCCTGCCAGGCGGCCGGCATCCATGGCGAGGGATTGTCGGTCTGCATCGACGGCCCGTAGAGGTAGTAGGTCTGCCCCGCGCGCAGGTGCTCGTAGGCGTAGGGCGCGGCCATGTTGGTCGCGGTGTCGGGCATGGCGAACGGCGACGCGATGAACGCCGCGGGCGACTCGTCGACCACCGCCTCCAGGTCGGCGACCGCGGTGGTCGAGGGCGTGGTGTGCGTCCAGCCCAGCACGCCGAGGAAGTAGGTGGGCTGGTCGACCTTCGCCGACACCGTGGCCGTGCCGGTCACCTCGGTCTCCGGCGACGCGGCCAGCACCACGTTGTTCTCGCCGATGCACAGCACCATGGGGAAGGGCGTCGCGGCCACGGTGGCGCGCACGAAGCAGGTCTGGTAGCTGCACGACACCACGCCCGCGTTGGTGCTGCAGGCGTTGCTCGACGGCTGCGTGTACGGCACCGAGACGCCGCTCACCGACAGCCCCGGCGCGCTGCACGACGCGTCGACGTGTGCCGTGACCTTGACGTGCGACACGGTGTTGGTGACGCTGATGGTGGCCGGTGTGCAGTGCAGCGTCGCGGTGGCGACACCGTGGGAGTCGACGCTGACCGAGGAGTACATGTCGAGCACGTCGACGCTGATGTTGAGTCCGGTCAGCGAGGCCTGCACGTCGCTGGCGTACGTCGAGCTGAAGGAGGTCAGACCGGCCGCGGCGTTCCAACCGAGCAGGTTGTGTGCGGCCGCGCTCGCCGAGGAGACGGTGACCGGGCCGTCCTGCCCGGCGGGCGCGCTGACCTGCAGCGTCGGCGCGGCGGCGGGATGGTTGTTGGCGTAGACGCGCGCGTCCGCGCCGGGCGAGACGCTGAGTGCTCCGCTGGCGGTCACCCCCGCGGCGATCGTGCCCGTGGCGCACGGCGTCGCCGTTCCGGTCACGTCGACCCCGGCGGAGTACTGCGCGCTCGCCTGCCAGCAGGTCACCGTCCCGCTCAGGCCCGCGGACGGCGCGTCGATCCCGGCGATCTGCACCAGCGACGTGGCCACGCTGCCGCCGGTGGCCGGCGTGCGCGACGACGCCGTGGAGTGCGCGCCGACCAGCTCCATGTGCGCGTCCAGCGGCGCCAGGATGGTTCCCGCGGTGGCGTACACGTCGGCGAAGGCGGCGATTCCCTGCAGGCCGCCGCCCGCGTTGGGCACGTACGCCGTCTGCGCCGCGGTGGTGGTCGAGCCCAGCGCGCTGGCGTGGTTGTGGGTCACCTCGGCCTGCGCCACCGGGTTGAGCGTGGTTCCGTCGGTGGGCTTCTGCGGAGTGGCGGTGGCGTTGAGGTACATGGTCCGGGCCGCGGCCAGCGCGCCCGCGTCGGCGGCGTTCTGCGCGTGGCGGTACGCGCCCGCCTCCATGCCGCCGTCGATGGCCAGTCCCATGACGGCGAGCAGGCTGACGCAGCCCAGCGCCACCAGCGCCGCGGCGTGCCCGCGCTCGCCGCCGCGTCCCGACCGCCCACCACCCCTCACTCGAGCACCATGGTGGTCACCTGGTCGAGCGTGATGCTGGAGAACAGGCTGCTGATGATCGGTGTCACCGGCGAGTAGACGTAGCGCACCTCGAACTGCACCCAGTCACCCGACGCGGGGGTGTAGCTGCTGCTCGTCTCCGACATGACGCCACTGCTGCAGGTGAGAGTGTCGTCGGCGGCGCCGTTGTTGGCGGGGTCGTTGGTGGAGGCGTAGAACCGCACCGTCATGGTCACCGCGCTGAGGGTCAGGTTGGCGTTCTGCAACTGCCGCCAGGCGACGCCCTGGGCGCTGTCGGCGAGCGGTGCGCTGGGGTTGCCGCCGCTGCCCTGGCAGGCGGTGTCGAAGCGGCCCTGGCTGCTGGGCAGCGTCCCGCCCGCCTGCCACGACGTGGCGTGCGTCGCCAGGTAGCGCGCGCCCTCGCGGGATGAGTTGGTGACAGTCACGTTGGCGGACATGCCGCGGCCGAAGTCGTAGACGCCGAACACCAGTGCGAGCAGCAGCGGCGCGACCAGTGCGAACTCGGTCAGGCTCTGGCCCCGCTGCCCGGCGCGCCCGCGCCGCCCACTCAACTCCCTCACGCTGCAAGTCCCTGCAGGGTCCGAGCAGACCCCTTGCGACGCACGTCCCCGGGAGAGAGTTGAACACTCCCCTGTGCGTCGAAGGTGATAGTCCCGCTTCCCACCCACGTGGGTGCTCGCGAAGCCGTCACGGGTCGGCAACGCCGGGCGCATGAGCGGTTGAGGTCAGGGCTACTCCGGCGTCGCCAGCTCCACCATCTCGCGTGCGGGAACCGCGGCCGGGGCGCGCTCGCTGAGCGCCATGCCGAGGCCGAGCAGGATCACCGCGCCGCCCGCCACCGCCTGACCGGGCGGCCGCTCACCGAGGATGGGGATGGCCAGCAGGCTGGTGATCACCGGCTCGCCGAGCAGCGACACCGAGACCAGGGCGGTGCGCAGGTGGCGCAGCGTCCAGTTGAAGACGGTGTGGCCGAGCACGGTGCAGACCCCGGCCAGGCCGAGGCAGGCCAGCGCGGTGCGCGCCGAGGGCAGGAGGTGGGCGCCGGTGAGCGGCACGATGGGCAGGCAGCACAGCGCCACCACCGCGTACACCGGCGCCGAGTATCCCGCCGTCCCGGTGCGGCTGCGCACGGTGCGGCCGATGAGCAGGTAGCCGGTGAAGGTGGCCGCGCCGGCCAGGGCGAGCAGGTCGCCGAGCAGCGCGGTGGTGCCCGTGCGCCAGTCGCCGGCCGAGGTGATCGCGGTGCCCGCCAGGGCCAGGGCGATGCCCGCGGCGAGTCGCGGCGACACCGTCTCCCCGAGCAGGCGCCGTCCCAGCCAGGCGACCAGCACGGGGTGGATGGTCACCAGCAGCACCGAGGAGGCGACGCTGGTGTAGCGGAGCGAGAAGGTCCAGGTGAGGAAGTGGGCGGCGAGGAACACGCCGCTGGCCAGCACCAGAAGCCAGTCGCGCCTGGTCTGCGGGATGGCGCGCCGGCGCACGTCGGCGATCAGCCATGGCGCCAGCAGGACGACGGTGAAGGCCATGCGGATCCACACCACGGTGGCCGCGCCGTCGTCGGCGAGCCGGATGAAGATCGCCGAGAAGGACACCGACACCACCGCCAGCAGCAGCGCCGGGAGTGCCGCCGAGGCGCCGGGGCCGCCGCGCCTCACATGCCCTCCACGGTGCGCACGTCGGGCAGGTTGCGCCAGCACTCATCGACGTCGAGACCGTAGCCGACCACGAAGCGGTCGGCGATGGCGAAGCCGGTGAAGTCGACGTGCACCTCGCGAACCCGCCGCGACACCCGCTTGTCGAGCAGGGCGACCAGCTTCAGCGAGCGCGGCCGGTGCGAGGCCAGGTGGTCGAGCAGGAAGGACGTGGTCAGCCCGGTGTCGATGATGTCCTCGACCACCAGGACGTCGCGGTCGTGCAGGTTGATGCCGACATCCTTGACCAATTCGACCGTGCCCGCCGATTGTGTCCCCTGGTACGAGCGCACCGCGATGAAGTCGATGATGACCGGAACCGGCAGGGCGCGGGCCAGGTCGGCGGTGAAGAACAGCGAGCCCTTGAGCACGCAGATCAGCACCAGCGGGTGGTCGAGGTCGGGGTAGGCCGCGGCGATCTCTGTGGCGAGCGTCTTGATGCGCGTGGCGATCTCGGCGGCACCGAGCAGCGCCTCGCCGCGCGACGGCCGGGCGGGGGGCGATGGTTGTTCGGCCACGTCACCACAGTGTCGCAGACCGTGGAAGCCCTGCAAATCCGGGGGCGCCGTCGGGCGGGAGCGGGTCTAGGATGGGCTGGCATTCGCAGACGTTCCCGCACGAGGTTGACTTTGTCGCGCGCCGTTCGGCTGGCTCCGATCGGGCTCGCCGCCCTCCTCGCCGCCGCCCTGGGCTCGGTGACGACTGCGCTCGCCTTCGACAAGGTCGACCGCCTCCTGCCGGTCCAGGCCGGGCGCGGCTACGTCTACTACCTGGACGAGGTCGACGCCTCCAGGCAGCCGCTGGCCGGGCGGTCGGTGACGATGAAGGTGGGCACGGTGCCGGGGCCTGGCGCCAGCGTGGCCGCGTCGGACGCCAAGGGGCATCCGACCGGGACCCCGGGCGCCTCGGCCACCGCGGTGAGCGGCTCCGACGGGCTGGCCTACTTCGTGCTGCGGACCAGCACCACGCCGGGGGACAACCAGTTCACCTGGAGCGATACGAGCTGGACGGGGGAGGTGCTGATCGCCGGGCTGCCGCCGGCGGGTGCGACGCCGTCGCCGACCGCGGCGCCGACGCCCACGGCGTCCCCGCTCTCCGCGGCGGCCGGTCCGGGCGCGGGCGCGGGCGCGGCGGCGGGTGGCGGGCATGGGGGGCCACCGGCGTCGACCAGGGCGCCGGCGCATCCGAGGGCGGCTCCGGCTGCGGCGAGAGTGGCCGGTGGCGGCGCGGGCTTCCCGCCGGTGCTCGCCGGAGTGCTGGCCACCGCCGTGGTGTGGCTGGCGCTGCCGTTGACTCTGATGCTGGCGCGACGGCGCCGCGCCGGGCTGGCCGCGGCCCTGGCCTCGATGGCCGGCCCGCTGCCTAGAGCAGCCGCTCCACCACGATGACGTCGCGCCACGCGCCATCGAGCTGCGCGTGGCGACGGTGGACCCCGACCTCGCGGAACCCCGCCGCCCGGCACAGCGCCCGGCTGGCCGCGTTCTCCGGGAAGATTTTGGACAGGATCTTCCAGAACCCGCGCGCCCTGCAGGCGTCGGCGAGCGCGTCGACGAGCACCCGGCCCGCGCCCGTGCCGCGGGCGTCGCGGGCCACATACACCGTGTACTCGCCGATCCCGCGGTAGCACTCGCGGTCGCTGTACGGCGACACCCAGGCGAAGCCGATCACCTCGTCATCGCGGCTTGCCACCACCGCCGGGTATGCGTCCGCGCGCGCTTCGAGCAGTGCCGCAACCTCGTCGCTGCTCCGCAGGCGCGTCTCGAAGGTGGCGCCGCGGTCCTCGATGCCCTGGTTGTAGATGCGGGTGATCGCCGCGGCGTCCGCCGGCGTGGCCGGGCGCACCTGCATGTCTGGCACGGCGGCCAGCTTACGTCAGCGGCGGCGCCGCAGCCCTCCGGCGGGGGAGAGGCGGCAACCTTCTACCATCGCCGGGTGTCCCTGATCGTCTGCCAGGGCGTCGAGATCGCCTTCGGCGCCAGCACCATCCTCCGCGGTCTCGACCTGCGCATCGAACCGCGCGACCGTCTCGCGGTGGTCGGCGCCAACGGCGCGGGCAAGTCCTCGCTGCTCGACGTGCTCGCCGGCATCAACGAGCCGGTCGCCGGTGAGGTCGAGCGCGAGCGGCGGCTGCGCGTCGGCTACCTGCCCCAGGAGGCGCCCCCGCCCACCGAGGCGACCGTGCTCGCCGAGGCGATGGCCTCGCGCTCCGACCTGGCCGCGCTGCGCGACGAATTGAGCGCCCTCGAACACAAGATGGGCGCGGGCTGCACCGACCTCGACGCGCTGATGGAGCGCTACGGCGAGGCGCAGTCGGCGTACGAGGCGATGGGCGGATACGATCTGGAGTCGCGCGCCCGCGCCGCACTGCACGGACTGGGACTCGAAGACGCGGAGCAGGCGCGCCATCCCAGTGAGCTGAGTGGCGGCCAGGTGCGCCGCCTGGAGATGGCCAAGCTGCTGCTCCAGGACGCCGACCTGCTGCTCATCGACGAGCCCACCAACCACCTCGACCTGAGTGGCATCGAATGGCTGGAGGACTTCCTGCGCCAGTCGACCACGGCGATGGTGCTGGTGTCGCACGACCGGCGCTTCCTCGACCGCGTCTGCACGCGCGTGCTGGAGCTGTCGCATGGCACGCCCGAGGAATACCCGGGCAACTACAGCGCCTACGTGAAGCTGCGCACCGAACGCCACGCGCGACGCGAGAAGGAGTGGGACGCGCAGCAGCAGTACATCGCCCACCAGGAGGAGTTCATCCGCCGCTACAAGGCGGGGCAGCGCGCCAAGGAGGCGCGCGGGCGGCAGACCAAGCTGGACCGCCTCGACCGGGTCGCCCGCCCGCAGGAGGAGCGGCGCCCGCGCCTGCGCCTCGCCACCACGCCGGGCTCCAGCGTTCTGATGCGGGCCACTGACGTTGTGGCCGGATATGAGGGAAACGGCATCGTCACCCTGGCCCGCGCGGTGATCGCGCCCGGCGACCGCGTCGCCATCGTCGGCGCCAACGGCAGCGGCAAGTCGACGCTGCTGCACACGCTCGCCGGCGAGCTGCCCGCGGTGTCGGGAACCGTGGCGCACGGAACGCGGCTGTCCATGCGCCTCTACCGGCAGGACCTCGGCCGCGACGAGGAGGCGGCGATCGCCGCGTCGACGCAGTCGGAGCCCACCGTGCTCGACGCGCTGCTCTTCGACCACCCCATCGGCGAGGAGCGCGCGCGAACCCTGCTCGGCGCCCTGCTGTTCAGCGGCGACGACGTCGCCAAGCCGCTGCCCGCTCTCAGCGGCGGTGAGCGTGCGCGGCTCGCCCTGGGCCGCCTCGCCCTGGAGCCGACCAACCTGGTCCTGCTCGACGAGCCCACCAACCACCTCGACATCCCCGCCCAGGAGGTGCTCGAGGACGCCATCCGCGACTACCCCGGCGGCGTGGTCCTGGTGTCCCACGACCGTGCCCTCATCGACGCCGTGGCCACCCGGGTGTGGGCCATCGAGGACGGCCGAGTTCGTGAAGTGCTTGGCAATTACTCCGACCTCGAGCGGGCGCGTGCTCGCGACGCGCGTGGTGGCGCCGCTGCACCGGCTGCCGCGCCGCCCCCGGCGCAGCGGTCCGCCACCCCTGCGCCGCCGCGCAAGCCTGCCGCCGCCGCCGCCGATGGCCGCCGCGTACGGGCGCGCGGCCGCCAGCAGGACGCCTCGGTGCGCCGCCTGGAGCAGGAGATCGCCCGCGCCGAGGCCGAGCTCGCCGCCGCCCGCCAGCGCCTGCTCGACCCCGCGTCCTTCGCCGACCCCGACACCGGCGCCGCACTGGGCCGCGAGCACGACCGGCTCGAAGGCGCCCTCGCCGAGCTGTACGAGCGCTGGGCCACCGCCGCACACTGACGCGGCGGCGACTGCTGACCGGCGGTCAGTGCGTACTGACCGGTGAGTCATCAGCGCATGCGATGCACCGTGATCTGTCTCACTTTTCAGTTGCATGCCCCATTTTTCTCCGGGCTGTGGCAGGATTCCACCCACTGAACGCCCGGGGCGCCCGCCGGGCATTGCAGGGCAGCGCGATGCGGAACGTGAGGCGGGGCGAGTGAGGGCGGACCATGTCTGGTCACCGGCGTTGGCGGGCGCGTGCGCTCGTCCTGATCACCACGGTCGGAGTCGTCGCTCCGCAGCTCGCCGGCGTCGACTCGGCCCGAGCCGCGGGCGACGCCAACCTGCATCTCGACAAGACCGTCGGCGCGGCGTCGCTGTCGCCGCTGCTGTCGTTGACCCTCGGCGTCGACCGCAGTGCGGCCATCCCGCGTGACACGCTCACCTATACCGCAACGGTCACCAATACCGGTGCGGTCCTCGGCATGTCGGGCGACCTCGTCGCCCAGAACACCGCGGCCACCGCCGCCACCGTGTCGTCGTACTACGACGCGGTGGCGACGGCGTCCAACTCGCCATGTGGTGCGGGCGGCACCAACAGCGGCCACGACACCTCGCAGTGGACGCCCCTCGCCGGTGTGGCCGCGGCGCAGAGCGGCTACACGCCGGTCATCCCCGCCCCGGTGGCGAGTGGTCTGCAGCTCCAGGTCACCCCCGTCGCCGCAAGCGGAGTCAACTACCCGAGCAGCGGCGACCTGATCCTCGGCACCCAGCTCGCCCCCGGTGCGCAGGCGACCTGGCACTACACGGCAAGCATCTCGCTCACGCCCGCGCAGGTGGCCTTCCTGCTCGACCCCACCCGGGTGTCGCGCATCCGCAACACCCTGCACGTCGAGCCCACGCCACGCACCCAACCGGGCAACGGTCAGCCGCCGACGATGGACGTCGACTTCTGCCGGCAGCTCTTCTCGACCACCCCGTCAGGAGCGGCGAGCAACGTCAGCGTGACCATCACCCCGCAGGCGGCGAGCCCGGTGACCATCGACCAGAGCACCGTTCCCGGCCTCGCCTCGATCGCCTCCGGCGCCTCGGTGAGCGCGGCGATGCAGTACACCGTGCCGCGTGTCGCCGCCCGGCGCAGCGACGAGAGCGACGCCGACTACCTGGCGCGGCTGGCATCGGTCGAGGGCAGCACCCTGCAGGCCACCGCCACCGCGGCGGGCACAGGCTCGGGCGGCCCGCTCAGCGCCGGTCCGGCCGTCTCGCCGCCGACCACCGAGCACGTGCCGATAATGGGCATCGCCAAGAGCGGCCCGGCCACGGCGAACGCGGGCACCACGCAGAACTACCCGCTGGCACTGTCGAACACCGGCGGCGCGACCGCGGGCGCGCTGAGCGTCACGGACTCGGTTCCCGACGGCACCACCGGCACCGTCACCGGCGTGCCCGCGACCCTGGCGCCGAGCGCCACCGCGACGGCGAGCGCCGCCTTCCCCATCCCGACCACCCAGCCGGACGGCGGCCTCACCGACACCGCCGCCGTGGCCTGGCAGGACGCCAACGGCAACGCCTACGGCCCGGTGTCGAGCCAGTTCACCACCCAGGTCAGGGCGACGCTGGCCGGCGCGACGCTGACCCTCACGCCACCGTCGGCCGGTCCCGACGTGGTCGGTGGCCAGCAGACCTTCACCGCCACCTTCCTCGACCGCAGCGGCAACCCGCTGGGCGGCAGGACGCTCAGCTTCGGGGTCACCGGCGTCAACGCCAACACCGGCAGCGCGGTCACCAGCGCGACCGGCGTCGCGACGTTCGCCTACACCGGGTCGCACGGCGGCGTGGACGTCGCCCAGGCGAGCTTCACGCAGGGCAGCCTGCAGGTCCAGTCGAACACTGGCACCGTGGGCTGGATCACGCCCATCACGCCGATCTCGACGGGCACGGTGCAGGGCAACTTCTTCCCCGAGTCGAGCTCGGCGACCAGCTTCGTGGCCAAGCCGGGCGACGTGCCCGCGTTCGGCCAGAGCTTCCCCACCATCGACTTCAACCCGCCGTCGGGCGCGGAGCTGTGGCTTGGCAACGACACCTCCGGCAACCTGATCCACACCGACACCGCCGGCACCGTGCTCTCGCAGGTGGGCGCGCCGGTGACCGGCGTGGCCTGGGATGGCGCCAACCTCTACGTTGCGGACAGCAACGGCAACATCACCAAGCGCAGCGCCGACGGCACCACCGTGGTCGACTCGATGTCGATCCACAACGCGGGCTCGCCGTCCGAGGACCTCGCCTGGGACAGCAAGCGCAAGGTGCTGTGGCGCATCGACCACAGCCCGGCCACGCTGGACGAGATCGACCCGGTCAGCCACACCCTGCTGAACAGCCACGCGCTGCCGCAGTCGGACGCGGCGGCGCCCGCGATGACCCCGCTCGGCGGCCTCGGCATCGCCTACGACCCGGGCAACGACCGCCTCTACCTGTCGTTCTGCCAGACCGGCTGCAGCGGCCTGCAGCAGGGCCTGGTGCGCATCGTCGACCCGGCGACGATGAACGTCGTCGGCGACCTCTTCCAGAGCCCCTTCATGACCGGCGGCCTGGCCATCGACACGGGCAGCGACACGCTGTGGGTCGGCGACCAGAACGTGGTGCGCAACACCACCCTGCACGGCGCGGTGCTGAGCAGCTTCCCGCGCCCCCAGCCGGGCGGCTTCGTCGACGGTCTCGAGCTGGTGCGCACCAGCAAGACGCCGATCGTCAACCACAACGTCTCCGGCGTCGGGCCGCAGACGCGTCCCTTCACCGACGTGACCACCGACCAGCTCGGCAACTACACCGGCACCATCGTCGCCCAGGGCAACGGGGTGCAGGCGGGCGTGGGCAGCATGCAGGCGTTCAATGCCGTGCTGACCTCGAACTTCACCGTCGCCAAGCCGGGTGACGTCACCTTCGACGTGGTCGCCGATGACGGCTTCATGCTCGGCGTCAGCGGCGGCGCCACGCGCGTCAGCGGCGCCTACGAGAACGCGCCGCCGTCGAACACCTCGCCGTTCCTCGGCTATCCGCTGATGGGCGCGTTCAACCAGTCGGGTGGCAACACGCCCGGCACCTATCGGGTGACCGTGCACTTCCCGGCGGCGGGCAGCTACCCGTACGAGCTCGACTACTTCGAGTGCTGCGGCGCCGAGCTGTCGCTGACCCTGACCGTCGAGCAGTTCACCGCGGACACCTCGCCGCTCAGCGTCTACGCTGCGTATGCCGACGGCCTGCGCCCCGCGGGCAGCATCTTCCCGTTCCCGTGGGACGGGTCGCCCGGCGTCACCTTCATCGGCAACGGCCAGACGCCCTACGACTCCGGAGCGCTGCGCTTCGACAACAACTCCGACAACCCCATCGTGCTCGACGACGTCGCCGTCGACGTGGGGCCGTACCACTTCGACCTGTGGGGCTCGGGGATCACCCTGCAGCCGCACGTGGTCACCATCCTCACCCAGACCAGCGGCAACAACTTCGACAGCAGCGACACGCCGATCACCTGCTCGCCGACGGGCTACGTCCCGCAGGTGCACTACACCATCGCCGGCGTCACCACCACCTTCGCCGACACCACGCAGGTACTCAACACCAAGGGCATCGACCCGCCCAGCTGCGGGCTCGGCAACGAGTCGATCCCGTGGACGCGCATCGGCGGTGGCGGGACGCCGATCAACGTGCCGCTGCCTCCGGCCGTGGCGCTGTCGCTGACGCCGACGACGGTCAGCGGTGACACCGTGGGCAGCGCCCAGGCGCTCACCGTCACCGCGGTGGACGGCTCGGGCAACCCGGTCGCCGCGCTGCCGGTCACCTTCAGCGTCTTCGGCCCCAACACGCAGACGCTCAGCGCCACGACCGACGTGCACGGCGTGGCCCACGCCGCGTACACCGGCGCCGCCACCGGCAGCGACACGGTCACCGCGACCGCGTTCGTCACCGGGCTGCGCAACGTGTCCAACGCGCTCACCGTGCCGTGGGTGCTGCCCGCGCCCGCGGCGCAGCCGCCGCCGACGTCGAGCGGCCCGACGGCGCCGCAGATCGCCAACCTGGTTCCTGCCAACAACAGCGTGATCAGCGGCCCGACTCCGGTCACCGCCACGATCACCGCGCCCAGTGGGGCGAGCATCGCCTCGTATTCCGTCACCGTGCAGAACACGGCGACCAGCAGCACCACCACCATCGGCTCCGGCAGCGGCACGCCCACACCGCTCGCCAACCTCGATCCCACCCTGTTCGGGTCGGGCACGTACGTCCTCACACTGTCGGCGACGTCCAGCTCCGGCGGCACCGCGACGGTGGGCAACCTGGTGGTCATCGGCAGCGGCGGCGGCACCGTGTCGCAGACACCGCCGACCATCTCGACCCCGTCGCCCGCCGACGGCACCAAGGTGACCGCACCGGTGCCGATCACCGCGACACTGACACCGCCGAGCGGCCAGACCATCGCGTCGTGGGCCGTCACCGCGCAGGCGCAGGACCCCGAGCCGCCGGTGACGCTGGCCTCGGGCACGGGCGCGCCGCCCAGCCCGCTGACCACGCTCGACCCGTCGCTGCTCGCCAACGACACCTATGCGATCACCGTCTCGGCGACGGCCAGCGGCGGCGGCACGCAGAGCAGCACCACCACGATTGCGGTGGCGGGCAACCTCAAGCTGGGCCGCTACGTCACCAGCTTCGAAGACCTCAACGTGCCGGTCAACGGCCTGCCCATGCGGGTGACCCGCGGCTACGACAGCATCGACCGGCGCAGCGGCGACTTCGGCGTCGGCTGGAAGGTCGACGTGGCCAACTTCCGGGTCAGCAGCAACCGCTCGCTCGGCCTGGGCGGCTGGACGGTGCAGCCGACGCAGTGCTTCTTCGGGCTCTGCCTCTACGGGTTCACCACCTCCGCGCCGCACTACGTCACCGTGACCTTCCCCGACAACCACCAGGAGACGTTCGACTTCACGCCGGCCAACACGGGCGGCGTGCTCTTCTACTGGCAGGGCTCGGCCGCGTTCACCGCGCGGCAGGGCGTCACCTCGACGCTGGCGGTCGACGGCGATCCCAGCCTCACCTATGGCTTCGACGGAAGTCTCTACGACGGCAACCTCGACCCCTACAACCCCACGGCGTTCGTGCTCACCACCGTGGACGGACGGGTGCTGCACCTGACCACAACGTCCGGCCTGGTGTCGGAGACCGACACCGCGGGCAACACCCTCAGCATCGACAGCAGCGGCGTGCACTCGTCGAACGGCCAGTCGATCACCTTCGCCCGCGACGGCGCGGGACGGATCACCACCATCACCGGACCGAGCGCGCAGACGCTGGCGTACACGTACTCGGCGGCCGGTGACCTCGGCTCGGTGACCGATCCCGCCGGCAACGTCACCAACTACACGTACGACTCGTCGCACCACCTGCTGTCCACCACCGGGACCGGTGGACGGCCGCAGCGGACGCTGACCTACGACGCCTCCGGCCGGCTGATCTCGATCACCGACGCCGACGGCAACGTCGCCACCCTGAGCAGCGACGTGAGCGGCCGGCAGCAGATCATCCAGGACCCCAACGGCCACCTCACCACCGTCGACACCTTCGACGACGCCGGTGACCTGCTCCGCCAGGACAAGGTGTTCGGCACCACCACGCAGACGACGCGGTGGACGTACGACCCGGTCGGGCGGATGCTCACCCAGACCGACGCCAACGGTGGCGTGATCACCTTCACCTACGACGCCACCGGCGCGGCGCTGACCACCACGGATGCCAACGGCCGCACCACCACGTACACGCGCAACGCCAGGGGCGAGCCGCTCACCGTGGCCGGTCCCGACGGCGCCATTCAGCGCACGCTGACCTACGACGCGCACGGCCGCCTGCTCACCCAGACCCATCCCGACGGGTCGCACAGCAGCTACACCTACGACAGCAGGGGCAACGTGCTCACCTCGACCGACGAGCTGGGCCACGTCACCACGCGAACCTACGACTCCGGCGGTCACCTGCTGACCCTGACCGACCCGGCGGGCGGCGTCACGACGTACACCTACGACGCGTCGGGCCACCCGCTGACCATCGCCGACGCACTGGGCAGGACCAGCAGCTTCAGCTACGACGGCAACGGCCACATCACCCAGATCCTCGACCCGCAGGGCCGCAGGCAGACCTTCACCTACAACGCGGTCGGCCACATCACCAGCGCCGTCGACGCGTCCAACAAGACCACCACGTACACCTACGACGCGGTCGGACGCCTGGCCAAGCGCGTGGACCGCAACGGCGGCGCCACCACGTACACCTACGACGCCGACAGCAGCATGCTCAGCGAGACGCTGCCCGACAGCTCGCAGACCACCTACACCTACGACCCGTTCGAGCGGCCGGCGAGCGTCACCAACGCCGCCGAGACGGTCAGCTACACCTACACCGCGCTGGGCTCGGTGGCGTCGCAGGCCACCGCGGCCAACGGCGGCTCGGGCATGCCGGGCGTGACCCTGTCCTTCACCTACGACCCCGCGGGCGCGCAGCTCACCGAGACCGGGCCCGAGGGCACCACGTCGTACGCCTACGACGTCAACTCGCGGATCACCAGCGTGACCGCGCCCGGCGGCCAGGTGTACGGCTTCGGCTACGACGTCAACGGGCGGCTGGCATCGCAGACGCGGCCCAACGGCGTCAGCGACAGTCTCGCCTACGACGCCGCGGGCCATCTGCTGACGCGGACCAGCACGCTCGGCGCCGCCGTCGTCGCCCAGTCGGTCTACGCCTACGAGCCGAGCGGCCTGCGCACCTCGATGACCGACACCAGCGGCACCAATGCCTACACGTACGACGCCGCCGGTGAGCTGCTCAGCGCGACCCACCCGGCCTCGACGGGGCTGCCCGCCGAGACCTACACCTACAACACCTCCGGCGATCGCATCTCCTCGGCGACCGACCCCGCGGGCAGCATCGCCTACGACGCGGGCGGCCACCTCACCGCCGACGCCACCCACACCTACCAGTACGACGCCGAGGGTGACCTGGTGCACAGCACCGTCACCGCCACCGGCGCCACCACCAGCTACGCCTGGGACGCCGACCACCGCCTGACCTCCGTCACCCATCCGGACGGGTCGGTCAGCAGCTACACCTACGACGGGCTGGGCCGCCGCATCGCCGTGCAGGACCCCGCGGCCGCGGCCACCCGCTACGTCTACGACGGCAGCAACGTCCACCTCGAGTACGGCGCCGGCAACACGCTGCAGGCGGCGTACGCGCAGACCCTGGTGATCGGTGGCGTGCTCGCCCAGTCGCGCGGCGGGCAGAACAGCTCCTACGTGCAGGACGGCCAGGGCAGCACCACCGCGCTGCTCGACAGCTCGGGCCACGTCTCCGCCTCGTACAACTACGACACGTTCGGCCGTCCCGCGGCGAGCAACCCGAGCTCGCCGCCACAGACCTACTCGTACACCGGCCAGACCTACGACTCGGCGAGCGGCCTCTACTACATGCGGGCTCGCTACTACGACCCGGGCACCGGCCGCTTCCTCAGCGAGGACCCGGTGCAGAGCGCCAACCGCTACGCCTACGTCGGCAACGACCCGACCAACCTCGTCGATCCCACCGGCGCCCAGGAGCTGGTGGAGGAGACCGAGACGATCGCCATCGACGAGGAGCTCGACGCGACCGCGGTGCAGGAGGAGGAGAGCGCACTCTGCGAGGCGGCGTCGGCGCTCGACCCGATCATCGGGGCGGGCAAGTCGGTCAACCTGCGCGGCAGCCTTGCCGAGCAGTACGTGGCGGACAACTTCCTCGGCGGCCTGGCCAAGAACACCACCATCAGCACGGTGTCGTCCGGTGCGGGCCGCATCCCCGACTTCATCAGCCCCGCCAACGAGTTCTTCGAGGTCAAGAACGTCGCCTCGCTGTCGTACACGCAGCAGCTCAGGGACTTCGTCGAGCTGGCGGGCAACGACAACCCGGTCAACATCTTCATCCGCGCCGGCACCAAGGTGTCCGGTCCACTCGCTGATGCCGAGCAGCGGGGCCTGGTCAAGTTGCTCCGCTGCCTGCCGGGCTGACGCGCACCCTTCCCGGTCCGGCGACCCTGCCCCAATCCGGGGCGGGGTCGCCCACCGGGACCGCTCGCGGATACACTGCCATCGCGCATGGCGGCTGAATCCATCCTCGCGAACTTCTTCTCGGTGGCGGACCTGCGCCGCCCCGGGGCGCTGCGCGCGCTGGGCGCAGAGTTCGACCGCCACGCACTGCTGCGGCCTGCACGCGTCGACAACAAGGACCCCGCGCGGCAGAAGGTGGACAGCGCCGCCGACGCCATGGGGGAGGGTGAGCCTCGGCTCGATCCCAACCGCTGGCAGTGGTGGTTCTACTCTCGACCAGGCGCGCCACAGCTCAGCGGCACGCTGCAGGTCGAGAAGGCGGACGAGGTCCACGATCTCGGTTTCTCCTGGCGCCCAGCCGAATGGTTCGACCGTCCGGAGCGGCTCGACACGCTGTTCGACGTCGTCGCCGCGGTCGGCGACGCGATGGGAGCGCTGTACGGCCGGGCGGCGCTCGGCCTCATGTACACGCAGCGCAACAACGCCCTCGACCGCACCCGCCGGGAGCCGGGCAAGTTCGGCGCCCGCCTGCAACCGGACCTGGGCCGCGAGCTCCCCGATGTGTACTGGCTCAACTACTTCGGGCCCGGCCTGGTGCAGCACTGGGGGGGGCGGCTCGACACCCTCGGCGTGAAGCGCCTGCACACCCCGGGCGGTGCGGTGCTCGTCCAGGCCACAGAAACGCCCTTCGTGCACGACCCGGCGATGAAGCCGATCAGCGCCTACCCGTTCAAGCAGCCGTTCTACGAAGCCCTCGGGTTCGACACCTTCATGTCCGAAACCCAGAGCCGCGGCGAGCCGGGCCAGCACGTGCCGGCAATCGAAGTGCACCGGAAGATCGCGGCCGAGCGAGGGTGAGCCTCGACGTCCTGCTGCAGCCGCGCAACGCTGCGCTCGACCCCGCGCGCGTCCTCGAACAGTCCGCGGCGCGGCGGCACTACCGACCTCCCGTCATCGACGGCAATGCGTGGCGCGTGACCTACGACAACGCCGACACCGGCGCGCACTGGCTGCTCGCCTGGGAGGGCGACGCGCTCTCCGCCTCACTCGACTACGTGCGCCCCACCTTCTTCGCCGTCGAGGCGATCGAGGAGCTCACCGCGCTCGCGCACGCCCTCGACCTCGCCCCGACCCTCGGCGGCACGCCCCTCGACACCGCGTCTCTGCTGCGCGCGTGGACGGATGGCAACGCCGTCGCCATCGAGGCGCTCCGCCGCCACGGCCAGTTGCCCCCCTACATGCCGCCCGACCGCGCCCACGCCTGGTGGGTGTACACGCTCGCCCGTCCCAACCTCGCCCGCCAGTTGCACGACTCCGCATTCGTCCCCAGCGCGACGCTGGTCAGCGGCGGCGACTCCACGACGGTGGAGCGCCTGGTCACCTGGCCCGACGCCATCGCCTGCGTGCTCCCACCCTGCGAGCACCTCGTCCTGCTGCGCAGTCACGACGGCAGCGGCGCGCCCCCGTTCGACGCCCGCCTCGCCGCCCACGACGACGTCGTCGTCGCTCTCGACGACCTGCTCGTCCGCGCCGCCTCCGTCGCCGGTCTGCGTCTCCTCCCCGCCACCCAGAGCGCTGCCGCCGCCGAGCGCCTGGCGAGCCTGCGCACCGAACCCATGCACCGCTTCGACACCGTGCGTCCCGACGGCTTCGTCGACGTGCGCTGAACCGCGGCTGCGCCCGCTACGCGTCGCGCAGTGCGCCTTCGAGCTTGAGCACCCGCCGCATGATCGCCACCGACGCCGCGTACGTCGAGTCCATGCCGAAGTACGACAGCCCGCGCGCACCGAGTGTCCGTGCCTGGGTGAACGGTGTGTCCGAGGCGTAGTGGATGACCCCGAGGTCGATGGGCAGCTTGCTGAAGTTGACCGGCTCGCCGGTCGGGTAGCGGCCGGATTCGCTGAGCTCGTACACCGCCGCGCAGTACGGCCCCGCCTCCATCTCCACCACGGTGAACGCCTCGCGGTAGTAGAAGTCGAGGTAGCCGTGGTTCTGCAGGAAGGTGCCCTTGACGGTCACGGCGCGCTGGTTGTCGAGGCCGCTGCCGAAGCGCAGCCAGGGCGCGATGTCGTTGACGGTGAAGACGTTGTCCAGCCAGTACGTCGAGCCGCTGTGCTCGTCGTGGATGACGTTGCTGAGCATCACGTCGCCGACGTCGGCGTTGAGCGTCGCCGCCTTGCCGAGGATGTACACGCCGCGCAGCTCGCCGGCGGTCTCGGCGATCTCGCGCAGGATGTTGTACGCCGCCAGCCCCAGCGGGTAGTCGATGTTGACGATCACCGCGCGGCTGGCCCGCAGCGCGGCGGGGTCGACGCTGCCCAGGCGCGGGTCGAAACGCTGCGGGTCGAGGGTGGACAGCGAGATCACCTGGGCGGCGACGTCGAGCGCGCCGCGGCTGCTGACGTGGTGGATGCCCAGCCGCTGCTCCAGCTCGCGCCGCTCCTGGTGCGCCGGCGAGTCGCCGCTCACCGAGCGGAACCACAGCCGTGCGGCGTAGTAGAGGAAGTTGTTCCAGTCGCCCTCGGTGCGGCCCTCGCGGAAGCGCTGCAGCTCCTCGCGCAGGTCGGGCGGCCCGAAGTTGCGGACGAACTCGACCAATTCAGCCTCACGCTGCTGGGCGATGCCGCTGACCAGGTTGACCAGCGAGTGCGAGTTGCTGCTGACGAAGTACAGAGGACGGTCGAGCAGCCCGTGGCGGCGCTGCACGTCCTGCACCTGGTCCCACCAGCTCCGGGTCACCCGCGCATAGCCGACCTGGGTGCCGCCGAGCATGCGCAGCCGCAGCGACATCTCGCGCCGCGCCACCTGGGCGAGGCAGGCGCCGAACTCCGCGCCCCACACCTCGATGAGCTGGGCCCAGTCGTCCTCCTGCCCGCCCAGCGTGGCGGCGCACTCGGTGGCGTCGGGCGAGGCCGCGAGCGGCTTGTCCCACCCCGCGGCGACCAGGCGCGTGTGCAGCTTGTTCCACTCGATCTGGAAGGCGACCAAGGTCGGCACCAGGTCGTCGACGTCCGACGCGCTGGCGATCAGCACCGCGAGCGTGCCCTCGCCGTCGTCGTACCAGCGCCGCCGGCGACCGGGGGCGCTCAGCTCGCGCCAGCTCTCCAGCGCCGCGTAGCCCTGGCGCGCGAAGACCTCGGCCGACTGGCCCATGACCACGCGCTGCGCGGTCATCAGCGTCTCGGGCAGGCGGCGCACCGCGTAGAGGAAGGCGCCCAGGTCGAGGTCGGCCGACGCGGCCAGCGGGTGCAGGCTGGCGTTCATCGCCTTGTGCGACATCTCCAGCACGCGCAGGCGCATCTCGCCGCTGCTGCGCAGGAGCGTGGTGTAGGTGCGGTGGTAGACCTCGACCGCCTCGGCGACGCTGGCCTCGGCCTCGGTCAGGTGCGGCGCCGTGCTCGTCGCCGGTGAGGCGGGGGAGTGGAGGCGGGGGAGGGCCATGGCCAGATCGTCGCACGCGGATGCGCCGCGCGAACGCCGCGTCTGGCTCGCTTTTGCAACTCAGTCGCAACTGGGGTAGCATGCCGGGCTGACCCCCTCCAAGCAACCCTCCCGGAGACCCCTCGCCTCATGGGTGCTGCGGCTGCCCCTCTCTCCCGTGCGCGACGCGTGCTCAGCCCCGCCGAGTGGCGCCGCGCCGCCGGGCTCGCCGCCGCGGTGATCGGGCTGCACGTGCTGGGCTGGGGGACGCTGATCCTCTTCGTGGCGCCGAAGTACCCCAAGGCGCTCGGGCTCGGTGTCGGCGTGCTCGCCTACACCTTCGGTCTGCGCCACGCCTTCGACGCCGACCACATCTCCGCCATCGACAACACCACGCGCAAGTTCCTGGCCGACGGCAGGCGCCCGCTGGGCGTCGGCTTCTTCTTCTCACTGGGACATTCGACGGTGGTGCTGGGGCTCGCCGTCGCCCTGTCGTTCGCGGCCAAGTCGATCGTCGGTGAGGTGAGCAGCAGCACCTCGGCGCTGCACAGCCTCGGCGGGGTGGTCGGCACGGCGGTGTCGAGCGGCTTCCTGTTCCTCATCGGCGCGCTCAACTTCGTCATCCTGCTGGGCATCCTGCGCGTGTTTCGCGAGATGCGCCGCGGTCGCTACGACAACGACGAGCTGGAGCGGCAGCTCAACGCGCGCGGGCTGATGAACCGCTTCTTCGGTCCGCTGTCGCGCGCCATCCGGTCGAGCTGGCAGATGTACCCGCTCGGCTTCCTGTTCGGCCTCGGCTTCGACACGGCCTCGGAGATCGCCCTGCTGGCGCTGGCCGCGGGCGCGGCGAGCAGCGGGCTGCCGTTCTACGCGGTGCTCTGCCTGCCGGTGATCTTCGCCGCGGGCATGTCGCTGCTCGACACTCTCGACGGCGCCTTCATGTCGTTCGCCTACGGGTGGGCGTTCTCCAAGCCGCTGCGCAAGGTGTACTACAACATCACTGTCACCGGGTTGAGCGTCGCGGTGGCGTTGATCGTCGGCAGCGTCGAGGTTCTGTCCATCCTCGCCGACAAGCTGTCGCTGCACGGCGGCTTCTGGAGCTTCGTCGGCGCCTTCGACCTCAACCGCATCGGCTTCGTCATCGTCGGCCTGTTCGTGGTGACGTGGATCGGCGCCGTCGCGGTGTGGAAGATCGCCCGCATCGAGGACCGCTGGTCGTTGCACGGCGGGGGCGGCGCACCCATCCCGCCGCTGGTGTCGAGCGGCGAGGTGCGCGACTCGACGCATCGCTGAGCCGCGTCTGTATGCTCACCGGCCTGTGAAGCAGGTCGCCGTCACCGGCTCGGTCGCCTTCGACACCATCATGGTGTTCCCGGGTCGATTCGGGGAGCACATCCTTCCCGACAAGACCCACCTCATCAACGTGTCCTTCCTGGTGGACCGGCTGGAGAAGCGCCGCGGCGGAACCGCCGCGAACATCGCCTACACCCTGGCCTTGCACGGTGAGACTCCGCTGCTGTGTGCGGCGGTGGGCAATGACTTCTCCCCGTATGACTCTGCGCTGCGCGCCGCGGGCGTCGATACCTCGGTGGCGTTGCACTGCGACGACATTCCCACCGCGTCGGCGTTCATCACCACCGACCTCGACGACAACCAGATCACCGCGTTCTACCCCGGCGCGATGGCGCGCGGTGGTGACGTCGACCTGCGCGTGCATGCGTCATCTGTGGACACGGTTGTGGTCGCCCCCGACGCGCCCGACGGCATGGCGCTCCACGTTGCGCAGGCGGTGGCGATGGGGGCGCGGCTGGTGTTCGTGCCGGCGCAGCAGATCCCTTCGCTCCCCGAGTCGACGCTGCGGGCCGGGCTCTCCGCGGCGTGGTTGGTGGTGGGCAACGACTACGAGCTGGAGATGATCCGCGCGCGCACCGGAGTCTCCGCCGACGACCTGCGGCGGCGCGGCGCGCTGGTCGCGGTCACCCGCGGCGAGGAGGGCAGCGAGTTGCACGGCCCCGACGGGGTGGTGCGCGTTCCGGTGGCGCCCCCGTCCGCGCTGGTCGATCCCACCGGCGCGGGCGACGCGTACGTGGGCGGGCTGCTCGCCGGCTTGCGCCGCGGCCTCCCCCTGGCGGACGCCGGTCGGGTCGCCGCGCTCAGCGCCACCTACGTGGTCGAGCAGCAGGGCACCCAGTCCCACTCGTTCGACGCCGCGACGTTCGCCGCCCGCTACCGCGAGGCCTTCGGCGCGCCCCTCCCGGCCTGAGCATCGGGCGGGTTCGTCCCCGCGCTCCCCCGGTTTTCTCCACCAAATCTCTTCTTCGCCACGAAACTCATCTCCTCGCCGCCAAATTTCTTTCTTCACCACGCGTGGACGTATTTGCCCTGCGCAACCGCCGCCACCCACCGAGCCCCGCAAATCGTCCGACAATTTGTCGCATCTATACCGGCACGACGGCCCCTCTCCGAGACATTCTGCCGCCACATCCTCCTTTCTTAACCGGTCTGCCTCTCGACACACCCTCCACCCTCTGCTACGCTCCCCTTCACCCATGACCCACGCCTACACCTATCGCCCCGCGTTTACCTCGCCAGCCCGAGCGCTGGCGGAGCCCACGCACGCATAGGTCGTAGCGCTCCGCCCCGGGCTGGCTGATCCGAACCGATCGGGCCGGCCCCGGGACCCCGCTCCCACCGGCCCAGCCGAAACCCACCTCGACTGAACCGAACACCTGGGAGCCCTCGATGACCACCGCGCCCCTCCTGCCCGCCGCCGCCCGCCCGCACGCGCACCACGCCGTCCGGATCGGCGACGTGCTCTTCGGTGGCGGCGCGGTCCCCGTCATCGCCGGTCCCTGCGCCGTCGAGCCCACCTACCCCGAGCAGGTCGGCGCGATCGCCGCTGCGGGCGCCTCGGTCCTCCGCGGCTGCGTGCACAAGCCGCGCACCCGCCCGGACAGCTTCCAGGGCCTGGGCGCCGAGGGCTACCCGCTGCTCGACGCCGCGCGCGCCGCCACCGGCCTGCCCGTGCTCAGCGAGCCGCTCGAGGTCGGCGACGTCGAGCGCCTCGGCCCCCACTGCGACGCCTTCCTCATCGGCGCCCGCTCCATGCAGAACACGCCGCTGCTGCGTGAAGTGGGGCGGGCGCTCCATCCCGTCATCCTCAAGCGCGGCCTCGCCGCCACCTACGACGAGTGGCTGGGCGCCGCCGAGTACGTCCTCGCCGGTGGCAACGACCAGCTCATCCTCTGCGAACGCGGCATCCGCACCTTCGAGACGGCGACCCGCAACACCCTCGACGTCGCCGCCATCCCCGTGCTCCGCGAGCGCACCGGCCTGCCGGTGATCGTCGACCCCTCCCACGCCGCCGGGCAGCGCGCCTGGGTCGCGCCGCTGGCCATGGCCGCGATCGCCGCCGGGGCGGACGGCCTGATCGTCGAGTGCCACCCCGACCCGGCCGCCTCCTGGAGCGACGCCGCCCAGGCGATCAGCCCCGAGCAGCTCCGCGCCATCGTCGACGCCGTCGAGTTCCTCTCCGCGGCCACCCGCTCCGCCGAGCTCGGCTCGCTGAGCGACTGCCGCGAGGGGATCGACCAGGTCGACGCGGCCATCGCCCGCCTCCTGGAGCGGCGCGCCGGGCTCGTCGCCGCCGCCCAGTCGCACAAGGGCGAGCGCCCCCGCCGCGACGGGGAGCGCGAAGCCCGCATCGCCCGCCGCGTCGCCGCCCGTGCGCCCCGCCTCGGCCCCGCCGGTGCGGAGGTGGTGATGCAGGCGATCATCGAGTCCTGCCTCGCCGCCGCCGGCGAGATGGAGGCGGCTCACCGCTAGGCGCTGCAAACCCAGCGGCGGGGGCGCCGCGCCATCCCGGCACGCCGCCGCAATCCCGCCGCATTTCGAGGTTTCGCTAGAGTCGCCCCGGGCTACACGCCCGCACCCCACAGCACACCGAGGTTGGACCCGATGGAAGACGCCGTCATCGTCAGCGCCGTCCGCACCCCCGTCGGCACGATGGGCGGCGCCTTCGTCGACGTCCCCGCCCCCCGCCTCGGCGCCATCGCCGTCGAGGAGGCCATCCGCCGCGCCGGTGTCGACGCCGCCGAGATCGAAGAAGTCCTCATGGGCAACGTGCTTCAGGCCGGACTTGGCCAGAACCCGGCCCGCCAGGCCTCCCTCGGCGCCGGCCTCGACACCTCGATCCCCACCATGACCGTCAACAAGGTCTGCGGCTCGGGACTGAAGACCGTCGCCCTCGCCGCCCAGGCCATCCGCGCCGGCGACGCGTCGCTGCTGGTCGCCGGCGGCATGGAGAACATGTCGCGCGCGCCGTACCTGATCGAGAACGCCCGCTACGGCTACCGTCTCGGCAACGGCGAGCTGGTCGACGAGATGATCCGCGACGGCCTGTGGTGCGCGTTCGACAACTGCCACATGGGCATCACCGCCGAGAACGTCGCCGCCGAGTACGAGGTCTCGCGCGAGGACCAGGACGCCTTCGCCGCCGAGTCGCAGCGCAAGGCGGGGGAGGCGCTGAAGTCGGGGCGCTTCAAGGACGAGATCGTCGCCGTCCCCGTGCAGCGCAAGAAGGAGACGGTGCTGGTCGATACCGACGAGCACCCCCGGCCCGAGAGCAACGCCGACGTCCTCGCCAAGCTCCGCCCCGCCTTCAACAAGGAGGGCACCGTCACCGCCGGCAACGCCTCCGGCATCAACGACGGCGCCGGCGCCGTGGTGGTGATGAGCGCCTCGCGCGCCAGGGCCGAGGGCCGCACCCCGCTGGCCCGCATCCGCGCCTACGCCTCCGCGGGCGTCGAGCCGCGGGTCATGGGCATGGGCCCCGTCCCCGCCGCCCGCAAGGCCATGGCCACCGCGGGCGTCGAGGTCAAGGACATCGGCCTCTTCGAACTCAACGAAGCCTTCGCCGCCCAGTCCGTCGCCGTCGGCCGCGAGCTCGCAGTCCCCGAGGACCGCCTCAACGTCAACGGCGGCGCCATCGCCATCGGCCACCCCATCGGCGCCAGCGGCACCCGCATCCTGGTCACCCTGCTGCACGAAATGCTCAAGCGCGATACCGAGATCGGCCTCGCCGGGATGTGCATCGGCGGCGGCCAGGGCATCGCCATGGTGATCGAGCGGGTCTGACCAGGCCTCAGGTCCGCAGCACCCGCAACGCCTGGCGCGCGGAGAGCAGCGGTGCCGCAATGGCGAGTGCAAGCCCGGCGTAGATCACGGTGATCCCCGGCCCCTCGGCTGCCGCGCCCTCCGTATGGATGTCCGCGTTGTGCACGAAGACGAAATTGCCGAGGATGTCCGAGCGGTAGCGCACCAGGATGAAGACGAGCGGGACCAGCAGGTAGGCGAGGAAGTGCAGGTAGCGCGGTGCGCCGCGGCGGCCACGCGCGGACAGCAGACCCAGAACGATCAGGGCCAGCGCGGTCGCCAGGGTGAAGGTCGCCGCGGCGCCGTCCGGGCCGCCCTCCTGCACCGGCATCACCGACACACCCGCGATGCTCACCCACGGCAGCAGCGCACCGGCGACCAGCAGCCCACCGGCCGCGGCGGACAGAAGCCCGCTCGCCACCGTCCAGAACGTCAGTCGCGCGCTCAGCTCACCCTTGCGCCAGCTCCGCTTGAGGCGGTGGAGCTGCAGGTCCTCGGGCGCCCTGCCATCGTCGTCCGGCCCGAGCACCGTGCCCACCGCCCGCGGGTGCTCAGTCCCCGAGACCGGCGAAGAGATCCGTCTCGGGCGTCTGCACGGGGACGTGCGACATGACCAGCTGGAAGTACTCGTCGGAGAAGTGCTCGCGGGCCAGTTGCTCGGGCACGGCGAGGTAGGGGAAGTCCTCGGTGATCTGCGAGTGGTGCGCGCGCAGCGCCGCCAGCTTCTGCGACATCTGCTCGGGTGCGCTCACCGTGGTGGTGACCAGCTCGTCGCGGGTGACGAACTCCAGGTCCTCGGGCGCGGTGTCGCCGAATGGCGAGGGTGCGCCGAACTGCGCCGCCAGGTCCACCGCGCGGCGCGCCGCCCGCTCCGGGAACGCGGTGTAGTACAGCTTCGACACGCGCCACGGCTCACCCGCGTCGTGATACATCGAACCGAGGTATGCCGCCTCGACCGCCAGCAGGGTCACGCGGTGCACCATGATGTGATCCGGATGGCCGTAGCCGCCGTTTGCGTCATAGGTGACAACAACATGCGGGCGGAAGGCACGGATCCGCGCCACCACCTTGCCGATCGCCTCGTCCAGCGGCGCGCGCCAGAATGCGACGGGGTCGTTGTTCGAATCGGCGCCCGCCATTCCCGAGTCGTGGTACCCGAGGAAGTGCACCTCCGACACGCCGAGGATCGCGCCCGCCGCGCGCAGCTCCTCGCGGCGGATCTCGCCAAGACGCGGCCGCGTCTCCTCCTCGGGCATGTCGGGCGCGTAGATGGTGGCGAGCTGACCGTCGGTGCAGCAGAGCACCGCGGTGCGGATGCCGCGCGCGGCGCACTGCGCGAGGGTCGCACCCATGGTGATGGTCTCGTCGTCCGCGTGGGCGTGGACGGCGAGCAGCCGCAGATCCGTGGGAGACATGGAAATTCCAGCTAGCTCTCGGTGATGGTCACCGTCTTCATCAGGTCCCCGGCGCGGATCTGCTCGACCACGTCCATGCCCTTGACCACCTGGCCGAACAGGTTGTACGCCTTGGCCAGCTTCTGCCGGTCGTCGACGGTGCAGATGAAGAACTGCGAGCCGTTGGTGTTCGGCCCCGCGTTGGCCATGGCCACCGCGCCGGGCACGTATTCGCCCTGCACCGGCTCGTCCTCGAAGCGGTAGCCGGGACCGCCGCGTCCGGAGCCCTCGGGGCAGCCGCCCTGGATGACGAAGTCGTCCACCACGCGATGGAAGGTGAGCCCGTCGTAGAAGCCCTCGCGCGCCAGAAAGACGAAGTTGTTGACGCTCTTGGGGGCCCGCTGCGGGTCGAGGCTGATGACGATGTCGCCCTTGTCGGTGGCGATGGTGGCCTCGTACTTGTGCGAGGCGTCGATGACCTGTTCAGGCTTGCTGTACTGCTTGGGAGCCATCGCCCGACTATACCGAGGCCCGGGTGCCCGCGTGACGCAGGAATGACATCCGCATCACGCGATGCCACAGCCCGTGGGCGGCTTGGCGATCCGCCCTGCGCCGGCGCGGGAAGTCCGTAGCGTGACCGCTCGTGCGCCGCCGTCTCCTCATTCCTGTCCTCCTGGCCGTCGCCCTGTCGGTGCTGGCCGTGCCCGCCCTCGCCCAGGGCGGCAACCCCCCGACCAGCCCCGCGCCCACCCCCGCCGCGCCGCCCCCCGACCCGCTCGCCCAGCAGCTCCAGAAGGCGCTGCAGCAGCGCGCCGCCGTCGACGCCGCCAAGCAGGCGCTGGCCGGCCAGGTCGCCGCCGCCCAGGACCAGCAGGGCAACCTCAGCGGCCTGATCGTCGCCAATCGCAAGACGATCGAGCAGACGCTGCAGCAGATGGCCGTCGCCGAGCAGCATTTCCACGACGCGAGCCTGCGCCGCGACGAGGAACAGCAGCGCGCCGACGCCGCCCGCAAACAGGAGCGCACCGACCGCGCCCTGCTCGCCCGGTTCATGACCCAGAGCTACATGGACAGGGAGGGCTTCGTCACCTACCTGCTCTCCGCCAACGACTTCCAGACCCTGCTGCAGCGCAGCGCCACCCTCACCCACCTGCAGAGCATCGGCGGCGACCTGCTCCAGCGGGTGCGCAACGACGTCGCCATCGCCGTGACCAACGAGAAGGCGGCGCAGGCCGACGCCGACACGGCCGCCAAGGCCGCCGCCGACCTGGCCAGGCAGAGGGACGACCTCACCAAGCAGATCAGCGACGAGCAGAACCTGGTCGACCAGCTCGGCGCCCAGGCCTCGGCCGCGCAGCAGGAGATCGTCCGGGCGGACTCGCAGGACGCGGCGCTGGCCCAGCAGATCGCCGCGCTGCGCATCCAGCAGCTCGACCAGCTCATCCTCCAAGCCGAGCAGGCGGCGTGGGACGAGGCCGGGTACTACGTCCAGCACCACCTGCTCGGGCTGCCGCCGGGGACCGCCATCGACCCCGGCCACCCCGCGGGCGTCCGCTTCGTCTGGCCGGTGCCGGGGTCGACGACCTCCCAGCTCTACGGGCCCTCGCCCTACGACTTCGAGCCGCCCTACCAGGGGTTCCCGCACTTCCACACCGGCATCGACCTGGCCGCGCCGATGAGCACCCCGATCCACGCCGCGGGCGACGGCATCGTGGTGGCGGCCACCGCCTCCGACGTCGGCTACGGCAACCACATCATCATCGCCCACGACGGCCACACCCTCACCCTCTATGGCCACCTCCAGGCCATGGGCGTGAAGGTGGGCGACACGGTCAAGCAGGGCCAGGTGATCGGTCTGCTGGGCTCCACCGGCAACTCCACCGGGCCGCACACGCACTTCGAGGTGCGCGTCGACGGGCAGCCGGTCGACCCGGGGCTCTTCCTGCCCCCGCTCACGCCCGGCGCGCCCGGGCCTCCCGCACTCCCCACGCCCAAGCCGTAGGGTCCAGGGGGGCGGTGTACGATCCGCGAATGACCATCCAGCCCGACCACGATCCGGTCGAGGAGGAGCTCCGCCGCTTCCTGGAAGTCGAGCGTCCGGACGTCGCCGAGCGGATCGCCCGGTACGAGCGCGACAAGCAGGCCGGAACGCTGAAGCCTGGCATTCCTCACAAGGAAGTCCGGCGCCGGCTGGGGATGGACGCGCCGTCTGAGTGACCCTCCGAATCCTGTGGCGGGAGGAAGCGGTCGCCGATCTGGAGGCGGCCGCAGCGTGGTCGGCGCGGCAGGCTGCCGCTGTTGTCAACGCCGTCGACGCCCTGGCGGCTCACGGATTTGTGGTGGGGACGGTGGTGCCGCGAGTGCGTGGTGCGGATGCCTGGCCAAGCACCGCGCGGTACTGGCCCGCTCCGCCGCTCGGTGTCGTGGTGGACTACCTGCCCGGTGAGCTGGTGGTGCTCGCCGTCATCGATCTGCGCCGCCGCACCGGGCGTTCCCGCTGATCTCAAGGGCAACGCGCTTTAACTGCGGGCTGAGACGCCCGCCCCGAAGGGGGGAGCAGATCTCCCCCCGGTTTGCCCCCCTCTCGGCGGGCTGAAGCCCGCCGGTGCGCGCGCGTGAAGCGCGTTCGCGAACCGGCGTCCTTTCGGCGGGCTGAGACGCCCGCCCCGAAGGGGGGAGCAGATCTCCCCCCGGCTTGCCCCCCTCTCGGCGGGCTGAAGCCCGCCGGGCGTGAAGCGCGCCCGCGAACCGCTCCGCTAGAGTCAATCCGCCCGTTCAGGCTCGATCCGGACGCGCCGCTGAGGCGCCCGGGGCGCCGAGCGAGCCCGGCCGCCCGCGACGGGCGTCCGAGTGTGGTGAACATCAGGAGCGCTGTATGAACGTCGTCGTGTGTGTCAAGCAGGTCCCCGACCCCAACTCGGCGGGCCAGCTCGACCCGGCCACCAACCGCCTCAAGCGCGAGGGTGTCGAGGTCGTCCTCGATCCCGGCGACGAGTACGGCATCGAGGCAGGCCTGCGGCTCGCCGAGGCCGGCGGCGGCCAGGTGACCGTGGTGTCGATGGGCCCCGAGAAGGCGATGGACGCCATCCGCAAGGCGCTGGCCATGGGCGCGGCCAAGGGCGTGCTCATCTCCGACCCGGCGCTGGCCGGCTCCGACGCGTTGACCACCGCCAAGGTGCTCGCCGCCGCCATCAAGCGCGAGGGCTTCGACCTGGTGGTCGCCGCCACCGAGTCGACCGACGGCTACACCGGCGTGGTGCCGCAGATGATCGCCGAGCTGCTCGGCGTTCCCAGCGTCACCTTCGCCAAGCACGTCGAGGCCGACGGCACCACGCTCAAGGTCAACCGCCAGACCGAGGCCGGCTTCGACGTCGTCGAGGCCGACCTGCCCGCGGTGCTCACCGTCACGGCCGGCGTGTTCGAACCCCGCTACCCCAGCCTCAAGGGGATCATGGCCGCCAAGTCGAAGCCGGTCGACAGGCTGACCGCCGCCGACCTGGGCATCGACAACCCCACGCCCGGCGAGGAGGTGGTCAGCGTCCAGCCCGCCGAGCAGCGCAAGGCGGGTGAGATCGTCGAGGACGACGGCACCGCGGCGCAGCGGATCGTCGACTTCCTCGCCGCGCAGAAGGTGATCTGAGCCATGGCTGGAAAGATCTGGGTCTTCACCGAGGTCCTCGAGGGCAAGGTCGTCCCCGTCGGCCTGGAGCTGCTCACCAAGGCGCGGTCGCTGGGCGGCACCGTCGAGGCGATCGTCTTCTCGCCGGAGGCCGAGCAGGTTACGGCCACGCTTGGCGAATACGGCGCGACCACCGTCTACGCCGGCACCGACGCGGCGTACCAGGAGGTGCTGCTCGGCGGTCCCGCCGCTGACGCCATCGCCCAGCTCGCCGGCGAGCACAGCCCCGACCTCATCCTGGTCGGCGCCACCTACACCGGTCGCGACGTGGTCGGCCACCTCGCCGCCAAGCTCGACGTGCCGGTGATCGCCAACGGCCTCGACGTTTCTGCCAACGGCGACATCATCGTGCAGACCGCCATCTTCGGCGCCACCCTGGTGGTGCAGGAGAAGTTCACCGGCAACAAGCCGGCGATCGCCATCATCCGCGCCAAGTCCTTCGCGGCCGAACCCGGTGGCGGCGGCGCGCCGACCGTGGTGCCGATCACCGCCGCCGTCGACGAGCGCCACAAGAAGGCGCGCGTCAAGGAACGCGTGGTCGCCAGTGCGGAAGGACCGACTCTGGAAGACGCGCCCGTGGTCATCTCCGGCGGCCGCGGCCTGCAGGACCCGTCGAACTTCGACCTGCTGCAGCAGGTCGCCCAGCTGGTCGGCGGCGCCGTCGGCGCCAGCCGCGCGGTGGTCGACGCGGGATGGGTGCCGTACGCGATGCAGGTCGGCCAGACCGGCAAGACGGTCAAGCCGACCGTCTACATCGCCGTCGGCATCAGCGGCGCCATGCAGCACACCGTGGGCATGAAGGGCGCCAAGAACATCATCGCCATCAACAAGGACGCCGAGGCGCCGATCTTCAAGCTGGCCGACCTCGGCGTGGTCGGCGACTCGCTGAAGATCATGCCCCAGCTCATCGAGGCCCTCAAGGCCAAGAAGGGCTAGGCGACAACCGCAGGCAACAAGCTGGTGACCCCGCGCGAGGCGGCGGTCGCGACGGTGGAGCGCGTGCTGCGCGACCACCCCGAGATCGCGACACGTCGCCTCGGCGGCACCGCCTGGGCGCTGGCCATCCCGGGCACCGTGCGCCTGTCGGTCCCCGTGGGCGTCGAGGTGGGGGAGAGCTCCACCACCTTCACTTCATTCCTCTTAAGAGGCCCGCGAACCGACCGCAGCGGCGACCCGGCCGCGCTGCACCGGCTGCTGCTACGCAAGAACCAGACCACCCACCGCCTCCACTTCGCCCTCGACCGCGACGACGACGTGGTCCTGACCGGACGCCTGCCCACTGCAGGAATCAGCGGCGCGGAGGTCGAGGCGGTCCTCGCCGAGACGCTGACGGTCAGCGAGTCCGCCTTCGAGTCGCTGGTCCACCTCGGCTACCCCGGCGTCTTCCCGCCCCTGCCGCCCACTCGATCCCCCTGACATCCCGGTAACGCCGCCGTCACCGACTTTGGCAGAAAAAGCAAAACCATCGCGTATACTCCGCGACGGGATGGACGACAAGGTCATCGTCGACCTCCTTCGGCAAGTTGGGAACCTCTTCACGTCGAGCCTGGAGCTGAAGGAGACCATCGACTTCATGCTCAAGGCCACCTCCGATCTGGTGGCCTGTGACGCGGCCACAGTCTTCCTGACCGACCCGGGTGGAGGCAGTCTCACCGCCATTGCGACGTTCCCGTTCACCGAGAACGTGGAACGGGTGGCGAGATTCAACCTGGGCGAGGGAATCGTCGGTTGGGCCGCGCAGAAGCGCAAGGTGGTCAGCGTTGCCGACGCCACCAAGGACCAGCGTTTCAAGTCGCTCGACCTGGCCTATGCGCCGCGCTCCTGCCTGGTGATGCCGCTGGAGTCGCCGCGCCACCTGGTCGGCGCGCTGACCGTGGCGCGGCGCGAGGTGCAGCCGTTCACCAACGTCGAGCAGGCGCTGGTGCAGATCATCGCCAACCAGGCGGCGATCAGCATCGACAACGCGCGACTCTACGAGGCGCAGAAGGGACAGCTTGCCGAGATCGCGTCGCAGAAGCGCGAGCTGGAAGTCGCCAACGCGCAGATCCGCGAGATCTCCCGGCTCAAGAGCGAGTTCCTCGCCAACATGAGTCACGAGTTGCGCACCCCGCTCAACGCCATCCTCGGTTTCAGCGAGATCCTCAAGGACAACCTGGCCGGCGAGCTGACCCCGCAGCAGCGCCAGGAATGCCTGGAGTCGATCCACACTTCTGGTCGACATCTGCTGGAACTCGTCAACGACGTGCTCGACCTCAGCAAGATCGAGGCCGGCCGCATGGAGCTGGCCTACGACACCTTCCGCGTCGCCTCGGCATTCCGCGAGGTGCACAACGTCATCAAGGCGCTCAGCGAGCGGCGCGAGCTGCAGCTCAGCGAGGACATCCAGCCCGAGGAGCTGGAAGTTCGTGCCGACCGCAGCAAATTCAAGCAGGTCCTCTACAACCTGCTGAGCAACGCCATCAAGTTCACCCCCGGCGGCGGCCGCGTCTGGGTGCGCGCCCGGCAGATCGACGACGACCTGGTCGTCGAGGTCGGCGACACCGGCATCGGCATCGCCCCCGAGCACCAGGAACTGGTGTTCAGCGAGTTCTTCCAGATCGACAACCAGTCCACCCGGCAGGCGCAGGGCACCGGCCTGGGCCTGTCGCTGACCCGGCGGCTGATCCAGCTCCACGGTGGCAGCATCGTGGTGGAGAGCGCGCCCGGCCAGGGATCGGTGTTCACCTACCGGATCCCGCTCAACGGCCTCGAGCGCACCAACGGCCAGCCCCACAACCGCATCCTGCTCATCGAGGACAATCCGTCCAACCGCGAGCTGACCATGATGGTGCTCAACGGCAACGGCTACCAGGTCGACATCGCCGAGGACGGCCCCGAGGGTCTGCAGAAGGTACGCGCGAATCTCTACGATCTTGTGCTCATGGACGTGCGCCTGCCGGGCATGGACGGGCTGACCGTGACCCGCATGCTCAAGAGCGATCCCAAGACCGCCGCAATCCCCGTCGTCGCCCTCAGCGCTCACGCCATGAAGGGCGACGAGCAGGAGGCCCTCGCCGCCGGCTGCGCCGGGTACATCACCAAACCCATCGAGGTCTCGAAGTTCGTGCGGCAGATTTCCAGCTACTTGGAGGCGGGCAGCAAATGACAGGTGCGGGCAAGACCATCCTCATCGTCGAGGACGACCAGCCTTCCCGCGAGGTCGTCCGGCTCGCCTGCCAGGCCCAGAACCACACCCTGATCGAGGCCACCACGGGCAGCGACGGTCTGACCATGGCCCGCGAGGGCAACCCCGACCTGATCATCCTCGACGTCAACCTGCCCGGCATGAGCGGCCTCGACGTCTGCCGCCGCCTCCGCTCCGAGGGCTCGCGGGTGCCGATCATCATGCTCACCGCCAAGTCGGACACCATCGACGTGGTGGTCGGCCTGGAGCTCGGCGCCGACGACTACGTGACCAAGCCCTTCGAGGTGCGCGAGCTGATGGCCCGCATCGGCGCCCACCTGCGCCGCAGCGAGATCAGCGCCCAGGAGGCGCCGCGCGACCGCTTCGAGTTCCCCGGCCTGACCATCGACCTCGGCCGCCGCCAGGTGTTCCGCGACGGCGAGGAGGTCATGCTCACCCTCACCGAGTTCAACCTGCTCGCCCTGCTCGCCTCGCGGCCGGGGCAGGTGATGAGCCGCGGGGAGCTGCTCCGCCGCGTGTGGGGGTATGAGGTGGAGATCGAGACCCGCACGGTGGATGCCCACGTCTACCGGCTGCGGCGGAAGATCGAGCCGGAGGCGGAGAAGCCGACGTACATCCACTCCGTGCCAGGGATCGGATACCGCTTCGCGGGATAGACGGGTGCGCCTCCGGCGCGGATCTTGCCCCGGGGCTCTCCCGGGCCCTCGTTAGCCCCGCCCGGACGCTCTATCTCGGCGCCGGGTGCCGCGGCTTCCGTGGTACGACGGCTCCCCGGCGCCGGATTCCGAGTTCGGCCCGCACAGTCTAGGTTGCCTCGACCAGCACCTCCGCCGCCGCATCCCGCCCGATGCTCCGCCGAGCGCCGTCCAGCTCCACGTCCACAGCGCCATCCCCACCCCCGTTGCTCACCTGCACGCGCGCGCCGAGCACGATCCCCAGCGCCGAGAGCTGAGCGAGCAGGTCATGGTCCTCGTGGGCGATCCGCCGCACCACCCCCGCCTCGCCGCCGCGCAACGCCGTCAGCGGCTGCAGAGCCAGGGGCGGCTCCTCCCCCCCGTCCTCCATGATCGGGTGCCCGTGCGGACACGTCTCCGGGTGCCCGAGAAATGCCGCCAGCCGCTCGGTCACCTGCGGCGAGAAGGCATGCTCCAGCCGGTGCGCCTCCTCGTGCACGTCCTCCCACCCGAAGCCGAGCACGTCGACCAGGAAGCGCTCGGCCAGCCGGTGCCGTGACACCAGGGTCCGCGCCAGGCGCAGCCCCTCACCACTCAGCTCGATGCGCCGCGCCCCCCCGAGCAGGCCGCCGCTGCGCAGCCGGGAGACCATCTCGGTGACCGCGGCGGGGGAGACCCCGAGCTGCTCGGCGAGCTCGGTGCCGCGCACCGGGCGCCCGCTGACGCTGAGCCGGTAGATGGTGACCAGGTAGTCCTCGATGGTCGAGCTGGTTCCCGGGAGGCGTGGCATGGCGGCGCTCAGCGTAGCGCGGCGATCAGACGGTGTCGGGCTTGAGGATCATCAGCCGCACCCGCGAGGCGGCCACGTCGCGGCCGCGCTCGTCGCGGATGGTCACCTGCCAGGCCTGGGTGCGCCGCCCGGCGTGGAGGGGGGTGGCCTCGAAGGTGATCTCAGCGCCCGCGCCCACCGCGCGCAGGAAGGTGGTGTGGTTCTCCAGGCCGACCGCGCCGTTCTCGGGGTCGTGCTGCATGCCGTTGAGGTGGGCCCCGAAGCTCGCCGCCGACTCGGCGACCGAGCAGTAGACCCCGCCGTGGACGATGCCGTACGGCTGCAGGTGCCGGGCATCGATGGTCAGCCTGGCCACCACCCGAGTGGCGCTCACCTCCTCCCAGCGCACCCCGATCAGGTCGTTGAAGCCGCCGTTCTCGAAGGCCGCGGTCGAGGACACCGCTAGTAGATGAAGCCGATGAGGTCGATGCTGCTGACCGTCACGGTGCGCTCGTCGCGCACGCCCACGCCGCGGACGTTCATCTCCGAGATCAGGAAGCTGCCGTCGGGGTTGACCTTCTCCACGTAGGCGACGTGGCCGACCCAGCTCCCCCACATCACCACGATCGACCCCGCCACCGGCACCCTGCCCTCGGGCCGTCCGGCGCCGCGGGCGTTGCGGAACCACATCCAGGCGTCGCCGCTCCAGTCCACCTTCCGCCGGGTGGAGACGTAGTAGGTGCACTGCCCCCAGGGAAAGCCCGAGTTGGACGGGCCGCCGTGCTGGTACTGCCCGGTGGGGATGGCGGGGAGGCCGTCGGCGTTGGGGACCACCCAGTCCGAGGCGATGCCGTCGCCGGTGGCGGCCGCCGCAGGGACCTGGAGCCAGCTTCCGGCGGGGAGGGCGGCGTCGTTGCGCAGGGCGTTGTAGTCGAGGATCACCCGGGGGTCGAGGCCGAGGCGGGCGGCGAAGCTGCTGGGTCGCTCGCCGGCGTTGACCCGGACCAGGGCACCGGGGCCCGGCGGGACCAGCAGCGCTGTGCCGGTGCGCGGCTCGACGCCCTCGCCGAGCTGGTTGGCCCAGCGCATCGCGGCGGAGTCGGCGTGGAAGCTCGCGGCCAGGGCGGCGATGGTGTCGCCCCGGTTGACCACGATGGTCTGCGCCGGCCGCTGCGGGATGGCCGGGGCGTTGGCGCCCCGCTCGATGGTCGCCCCGCTGCGCGAGGCGTCATCTCCGGCCGATGCCAGCGTGGGCAGCGACGGGAGGTGGCTCACTGCATGCGGCACGAGCATCGGCAGCGCCAGAGCGGCAGCCACCACGACGCCGTGTCTCAGCAAACGGTCACGCACCGCCAATAGGAATCCCTTGCACAGGCTTCAACCCTCTGCCGACTTCGAAGCAGCCCGCGCACGCTCCCTCCCCGGAGCGCAACCACCGGCGCACGCGGCGCCGAGCGGGCCAGGACCGGCGGCAGGCTACCAAACGCCCACCACGAAGGTCAACGCGCGACGGCACTCACATCTTGCACACCTGGAAGGCCGGCGGGTACGGGCCCGGTGGGTTTATCTGTCATTTTCGTCCCCACCCATCGTGATACCTTGTCGATCACGTCATCCGACGGTGCCGTCCCCCCGCACCCGGAGCCCCTGGATGTACTCCAGCATCTACGTGCCCCTGGACAACTCCGACCACTCCAACGCGTGCGTCGACGTCGCGGTGCGCCTGGCCGAAGCGTTCGGAGCCTCGTGCACCGGCAGCCACGTCTACGCCGCGCGCATGCACGACTACCGCTTCAAGCAGATGGAGTACACCCTCCCCGAGGAGTACCAGGACGAGGCCGAGCTGCTCCGCCAGCGCCGCATCCACGACTCGCTGATCACCACCGGCCTGCAGCTGATCAGCGACTCCTACACGGACGTGATGCGCTACCGCTGCCTGGAGCGCGGCATCCCCTTCACCGTCAGGGCGATGGACGGCAAGAACTGGGAGGAGCTGGTCCGCGACATCTCGGAGTCGTCCCACGACCTGGTGGTGATGGGCGCGCTGGGGATGGGCGCGGTCAAGGAGTCGCGGCTGGGCAGCGTCGCCGACCGGGTGGTCCGCCGGGTGCGCACCGACACGCTGCTGGTGCGCCGCACCGGTGCCGGCGCGATGCAGGGCGGCATCGTGGTGGCCGTCGACGGCTCGCCGCAGTGCTTCGGCGGGCTGCGCACCGCGATCGCGCTGTCGAAGGCGCTCGGCTGCGGCGTGCAGGCGGTCGCCGTGTACGACCCCTACTTGCACTACGCGGTCTTCAACTCGATCGTCGACGTGCTCTCGGAGAAGGCCTCGAAGGTGTTCCGCTTCAAGGAGCAGGAGGCGCTCCACGAGGAGATCATCGACACCGGGCTGGCCAAGATCTACGAGTCGCACCTGCGCGTCGCCCAGGGCGTGGCTGCCTCGGAGGGCGTCGACCTGCCGATCACGCTGCTCGACGGCAAGGCGTTCGAGCAGGTGGTGCGCTTCGTGCGCGAGGTCGAGCCGTGGCTGCTGGTGTGCGGACGCATCGGCGTCCACTCGGACGACGGCATGGACATCGGCTCCAACACCGATCACCTGGTGCGCCTGGTCGACTGCGACGTGCTGGTGTCGTCGCGCTGCCACCTGCCGCCGATCGACATGCGCGCCGACGCGTCGGTGGTGTGGACGCCGGAGGCCGAGTCGCGCATGTCGCGCGTGCCCGTTGCCGCGCGGGGCATCGCGCGCACGGCGGTGCTGCGCTGGTGCACCGAACGGGGGCACAGCGTGGTGTCGTCAGGCGACGTCGAGTCGGCTCTCGACGAGCTGATGCCGTACCAGCGAGTCATGCGGCGCCTCGACGCGGTGGCGGAAACACTGGCCTCGGCCGAGCGCGCGATGCTCACCGAGCCGCGACTGGAACAAGCGCGCGCCGTCTGCCGTGTGTGCGGCTACGCGTCGGGCGCCGACGCACCGGTGGAGTGCCCGGTGTGCGGCTCTGCCGCATCCTCGTTCGACCGCATCGACACCGCCCTGCTGCTCGCCGACGCCGCCACGGAGGGCGACGCCGCCGAGGTCGGCTTCGACGGCCACAAGCTCGGCTGGACCATGGAGGCGCGCACCCTCCTCCACGAGCTCCCCGCCGGCTACCTGCGCCGCCGCGTCAAGGCCATCGTGGAGAAGGCCGCCCGCACCCGCCGCCTCCCCGCCATCACCCGCGACGTCGTCGAGCCCTACGTCCTCCCCGAGCTCGACGCCCTCGACGGCCGCGCCGGCCCCCACCGCGCCCCCATCACCACCCCCTCCGGAGGTGCATCCATGCCGCGCCTTCCCTGGTCCGTCGAGGCGGAGAGCCGCATCGAGCGCATCCCCGAAGGTTTCCTGCGCAGCCTGGCGCGGGAGCAGGTGGAGCGAGTTGCCGTCCAGGTCTCTGCCGATGAGGTCACCGCCCTCCACGTCGAGGCGGGGATCGCCGAAGCCAAGGCACAGATGCGCGATGCGCTCGCCTCGAACGACGACAGGCCGGGGGGTGAAGCGCCCGGCTGTCCCGTAAAAAAACCTGCGAGAGCGTCAGCGCAACCCGCTCCGGACGACACTACAATCGCGCCGCTGCGCGAAGCCACGACACCGCAAATCAATCCCAACGTCGCCTCATCGCTCGAAGAAATCGCCGCCCTCAACGAAAAGTCCGGCCGCTTCGACCCGAACCTCGCCATCGACATGACCCTCCTCGCCGCCAGCAAACGCGCCGACCTCAAAGGCCTCAACGAAATCACCGCCGGCTTCATCGAATCCCTCGGCAAGAAGATGGGCTACGGCCACCCCGCCTCCCCCCTGACCCACGAGCTCACCTTCACCTGGACCCCCGAAGCCGAGCACCGCCTCGACTCCGTCCCCGACTTCTGCCGCGAGATGGTCCGCTGGCGCGTCGAGTGGTTCGCCAAGAAGCGCAACCTCGGCACCACCATCACCCCCGACATGGTCGAGGGCAAATACGCCGCCTGGGGCCAGGTCTCCGAGCAGATCCGCGACAAGGGCACCACCCTCCCCTGGTCCGACGACGCCATCGCCAGACTGGAGCGCATCCCCGAATCGGTGCGCGGCGAGGTGATGCAGGCCATCGAGGGCAACGCCCGCGCCGCCGGCGCCGAGCGGGTCGACGCCTCGCTGATCGACTCGATGCGCGAGCAGTGGCAGCACAGCGGCGACTTCCACCAGGGCCGGTTCGGCTTCCGGGCGTAGGAGATCGCGTGGCGTGACGCACGTGATCGGCCTCGACGTGTCCCTCCCCACCTGGCCGGTCGTCGGCGACCACTTTCCCGTCGCGGTGATGTTCACCCTGCACATCGCCGTCGCCGAATTGAGCCTCGGCCTGATCACCCTGGCGGCGTTCTTCGAGACGCGCGCGCTGCGCACCGGCAATGCGTGGCACCTGCGCTACGCCCGCGCCGCGTCGAACACCTACTACCTGATCTTCAGCCTCGGCGCCACCCTCGCGGTGTTCGCGGTGACCATCATCATCGGGCTGTGGGGCCCGGTGTGGGGCGTGCTGCTCAACCGCTTCTTCGCCCTGTTCGGCATCGCCTTCGGGCTGTTCTTCATCATCGTGCCGCTGCTGGTCGTCTACCGCAACAGCTGGGAGAGGATGGCTCCGCGCCGCCACGCCATGCTCGGCTGGGCGCTGCTCTTCTTCCAGACGCTGTTCATGGCGATGATGGTGGTGCTCGACTCCTACCTCATCGACCCCGCGCAGTCGGGCGTGCTGCGCGGCGTGCTCAACCCGCCCTTTCTGCCGCTGCTGCTGCACCGCCTCATCGGCAACGTGTCGTGGACGGCGCTGGTCCTCGCCGCCTTCGCCGCGCTGCGCATGGCGCGCAGCGGCGACGAGGGTGAGCGCGCCTTCCAGTCGTGGGCGGCGCGGATCAACCTGCGCATCGGCGTCGGTACGGGAATCCTCATGCCCGTGGCCGGTTTCGCGCTGCTGGAGGTGCTGCGCACGTCGGTCCCGCGCTACTTCGGCAATCTCGTCGCCAGCCCGGACCACCTCTTCGTCTTCCAGGCTGCGCTGCTGGGCATGACGTTCGTCGCCGCCAACGTCGCGCTGGCGTGGGAGCGGCCGCTGCGCTTCGGCGCCGACGGCGTCGGCAGGCTGTGCGTCGGGCTGGCGATCCTGCTGTTCGCCGTCGGCCTGCTGCCCGCGTCGGTGCTGGGCCCGGACATCTACTGGATCCGCTACGCGGCCATCGGCGCCGGCCTGGTGGTGACGCTGATCCACCTGCTGGTGCGCAGCGCGCCGCTGCAGCGCTCGCCGGTGCCGGCACCCGCGCCCGGCGCTGCCGCCGTGCTGCCGTTCAGCGCCCACGCCGTCGCCCGCCGCGCGCTGCTGGCCTGCGCCGTGTTCTCGGTGATGCTGGCGCTGCTGATGGGCTACATGAAGGAGACGGCGCGCGGCCCCTACGCCATCAACGGCGAGCTGACCCAGCAGGACGCGCACGGCCAGTGGAACCCGCAGGGGATCTACCCGTGAGCGCCGCGCTGCGCGTGCTGGTCAACACGGACGCCAACTTCCAGGCGAGCTGGTACTACTCGGCGGTCATCTTCGCCGGCATCGTGCTGGTCGGCTGGGCGGCGTGGCTGGTGATCCGCCACCTGCGGCTGATGTGGGCGCGCGGTGATCACGGCCTGGCGGTGGCCATGGGCGCGGCGACGGCGCTGGCGCTGCTGATGTTCGCCTCGATGCTGGCCACGGTCGCGGTGGCCCTGCTGCCGCTGACCCACGGCGGAGGCTCGGGATGAGCGCGACGCCGGTGACCCGCCGCCGCTTCCTGATCCGCATGACCAACCTGGGTGCGGGCGCGATCACCCTGATGCTGTCGATCCCCGCCATCGGTTTCCTGGTCAGTCCGCTGTTCATGAAGCGGGGGCTGAGCTGGATACGCGTCGGCGAGATCGACGGCGTCCCCATCGGCCTGCCCACGCCGTTCACGGTGTCCATGCCCATCGGTGAAGGGCCGCCGACGCCCAACGTCGAGCGCATCGTCTACGTCGTCAAGAGCGACAGCAGCACGCTGCGCATCCTCTCCAACACCTGCAGCCACATGCAGTGCAACGTGCACTGGGATCCCAGCCTCGGCCAGTTCCTCTGCCCGTGCCACGGCGGCCTCTACGACCTCAACGGTCTCAACATCGGCGGTCCGCCCCCGTCACCGCTGCCGCAGTGGATCCACCGCACATATCTCGACCCCAGCACCGGACGCACCGTGCTCGAGGTCCAGAACCAGTTCGACGAGAACATCTGACGCCGTGCTCCGCTTCCTCACCCGCCCGCTCAGCTCCCGGTCGCGCAGCACCTACCGCTGGGTCGACGAGCGCGCCGGCACCACCGAGCTGATCCACAAGGGGCTGTACGAGGCGGTCCCCGAGAAGGGCGGCTGGGCGTACACGCTGGGCAGCGCGACCCTGGTGCTGATCCTGCTGCAGATCTTCACCGGCATCTTCCTGCTGCTCGACTACACGCCGTCGTTCGCCGAGGGCTGGAGCTCACTGAACTTCCTCCAGACCAGCGACCGCTTCGGCGCCTGGGTGCGCGGCATGCACCTGTGGGGCGCGTACGTGCTCATCCTGGTGATCGGGCTGCACATGCTGCGCACCTTCTTCAGCGCGTCCTACAAGCGCCCGCGCGAGCTGAACTGGGTGACCGGCTCCATCCTCTTCCTGCTGGTGATGGGCCTCGCCATCACCGGCGCCATGCTGCCCATGGACCAGGCGGCCTACTGGACGATGGTGGTGGTCACCAACATTCCCCACTACATCCCGGGAATCGGCGACGGCCTGCGCGAGCTGTGGCGCGGCAGCAGCGACTTCGTCGGCCAGGTCTCGCTGACGCGCACCTTCGCCATCCACATCTGGGTGCTGCCCTTCCTGATGCTCGCCTTCATCGGCGCGCACCTCTACCTGCTGCGCCGTCACGGCGAGTTCGGCTCCTGGGTCAACTACACGACCGAGACCGACGACCCCGAGAAGGAGCTGGGCGAACGCATCCGCGACGCGGAGCCGCCGTACCCCACGCGGCGCATCGAGCGGCGCTGGGCGGTGCCCAAGCGCACCGTCGACTTCTTCCCCACGCAGCTCTTCAAGGACACGGTGATCAGCGTGCTGCTCATCGGCATCATCTTCGTCTTCGGCTTCGTCGTCGGCGCGCCGCTGAGCGCGCCCGCCGATCCTGCGACGCTGACCTACGTGCCCACGCCCGAGTGGTTCTTCCTGCCGCTCGACCAGGTGCTGGTGCTGGCCCCGGGGACGTACCTGATCTTCACCGTGCTGGTGGTGATCCTCGGCGTCGCGGTGACCGCGATGATCCTGCTGCCCTTCCTCGACCGCTCGCGCGAGCGGTCGCCGCTGCGCCGTCCTGAGGTGCTGCTGCCCGGACTGTTCCTCACCGGCCTGCTCATCCTGCTGACCGTGCTCGGCTCCAACCGGCTGTTCAACCTGTGATGCCGCTGCACGTCCTCGCCGCCACGCCGCCGCTGCAGCCGATCCCCACCTCCAACGTCGGTGGGTCGATCGCGGTGGGCATCGTGGCCATCCTGCACATCCTGATCGCCACCTTCATCACCGGGGCGTCGTTCCTGGTCTGCGTCAGCGAGGGCATCTCGATCGCGCGCAACGACGCGCGCCATGAGCGGCTCGCCCGCGGCCTGCTGAGGAGCATGGCCTACGTGTTCACCTTCGGCGCGGCGCTGGCCATCTTCTGGGTGCTGTTCATCCTGCTCGGCATGTGGGGCATCTTCTTCATCGCTCTGACGCGGATCACCTTCTGGCCGTTCATCTTCGAGGCGGCGCTGTTCCTCACCGAGATCGTGTTGCTCTACACCCTCTATGCCAACTGGGAGCGGCTGGCCGCCTACCGCAGAGCGCGCTTCGGGATGGCGGTGCTGCTCGCCGTGGCCCTGTGGTGGCAGCAGTTCTTCATCGACGTGGTGGCGTCGTACATGCTCACCCCCAACGGCGGCGACACCAACCAGCTCTCCCAGATCCTCAACCCCACCGACCTGCCGCTGACCATCCACCGCACCGTCGGCAACATCGCCTGGGCGGGAGCCATCGTCGCCGCCGTCGCCGGCTTCCGCTACATGCGCGCCAAGCGCCGCGGGCCCGACGTGCGCGTCGACGACGTGCCCTCGCTGCGCAGTGTCGGCGCCATGTCGGCGACGTGGTACAGCCAGGCCGACGGCGCCGCCACCGCGCGCGTCGCCGCCACCAGCCAGGTCGCCTTCTTCGACTGGGCGGGCACCTGGGGCGCGGTGTGGGCGATCGCGCTCACCATGTTCCAGCCCTGGATCGGCTATTCCTATGCCAAGGAGATCCAGCTCCACGCCTATCCCGCGTGGTACCGCATGATGTTCGGCGACATCAGCAACGTGTTCCTGCTGCAGATCACGCTGCTGGGCGTCATCTTCCTGCTGGGCACGTCGTACTTCTGGAGACGCATGCGCGCCAGCGGGACGCGCGGCATCCGCACCCAGGTGGCGATGCTCACCGTGCTGGTGCCGGCCACTCTGCTCGCCGCCACACCCGCGCGCTTCGCCTGGACGCAGTCCGACATCTCCGCAGCCGCCAACACGCCGTGGTGGGACGGCGGTCTGCTCAACCCCATCGGCACCATGATCCCCAACAAGATCATCGCCCTGCTGGCAATGATGATCTGCGGCCTCGTCTCGGTCACCGGCGTGGTCCGCGCGCACAGCAACGGCGAGCTGCGCTGGGGCGACGCGACGCGGCGCAGCCAGTGGCTGCTGGTCTCGCTCGGCGTCACGGTGAGCGTGATGATGGCGGTGATGGGCGTCATCCGCGAGCACAGCCGCCAGCCCTACCTGATCGAGGGCGAGATGACCATCCAGGGCCAGCAGATCGTCAACACGCCCAACACCCCGGCGCCCTCCACGCCGACCACCACCAGCCCGTGAGCGAGCCGCGCATCCCGCTGGGAGCGGTGACGGTGCGCATGAAGATGTACGCGTCCGCGTCGGTGGAGATCGAGCACGCGCTGAAGCCGCCGTGGCCGCGCTGGATGCGCCGCCTCTACGAGCTGGAGAGCCGCGCCGGCGCCGCCGCGCCGGACCAGGGCGAGGTGTCGCTGAGCGCCGCCATCGCCGCGGTGGGCACGCGCCTGACCCATCGCATCGAGCTGATCGCCTGGTGCGCGGGCGCGATGGAGGAGATCGGCTGGGAGGTCGCCGTCGAGGGCGACGACATCGTCGCCGCCAAGGTGCTGCTTCCCGAGCTGGCGCGCCAGGAGCTGGAGGATCACGGCATCTACGGTCCGCTCAGCAACGTGTGCGACCTCGACGAGCAAGGCCTGCCCCGCCTGGTGGAACGGTGGGAGATGGCATGAGCGCCCACCTGCTGATCGCCGAGGACGAGCCGATGATCGGACGCATCCTCGAGCACAAGCTGGTGCGCGAGGGGCATGCGGTTGCGTGGGTTCGCGACTCGGAGTCGCTGCGTGCGGCGCTGCTCGGTGGCGATGTGGATGTCGCGCTGGTCGACGCCACATTGGATTGCGACGGGCTGGCGCTGATGGCGTCGCTTGGCCTCGCACCGCGATGTGGATGGCTGGCGCTGGTCGAGCAGCGGGATGGCGCGGCGCAGCGGCGTGCCGTCGAGTGTGGCGCGGCCGCGGTTGTGCTGAAGCCCTTCAAGCCCACTGCGGTGGCCGCGGTGGTGGCCGATCTGCTGCGGAGGGCGGCGGTGTGAGCGCGGTTGCGGTGGCGCTGGCGGCGGGGGTGTCGGCGGTCGAGGCGCACGGCGTCGAGCAGCGGTATCGCGGTGGGCGCGGTGCCGGTCCCGTCGACCTGCGCGTCGAGCCGGGCGAGGTCGTTGTGCTGATGGGGCCGAACGGCGCGGGCAAGACCACGCTGCTGCGCCTGTTGGCGACGCTGGGGCGGCCGCAGCGCGGGGAGCTGCGCTGGTTCGGCGCCGCGGATGCGGCGGCGGCGCGGCGCCGGCTCGGCTTGTCGCTCGACACCGCGCTGGAGGACGAGTCGCTCAGTGGGCTGCAGGCCGCGCACTTCTGGTGCCGGCAGTGGGTGCGGGAGCCGCCGCTGGCGCTGGCGCTGTGCGAGGAGGCGCTGCAGCGCTTCGGGTTGTGGGAGGTGCGCCACGAGCCGGTCGGCGCCTACTCGTTCGGCATGCGGCGGCGGCTGGCGCTGGCCGAGGCGCTGGCCCACGAGCCGGGGCTGGCGCTGCTCGACGAGCCGACGGCGGGGCTCGATCCCGCCGGGGTGCAGGCGCTGCTGGCGGAGCTGCGGCGTCGCTCCGCGGCGGGGCGCGCTTCTGTTGTGGCCAGCAATGACGCGAACTTCAGCGCCCTGGCGGCACACCGGGTGGCGTTCATGGTGGATGGGCGGATGCTGCGCTGTGCGCCGCCGGATGAGCTGCTCGCCGGTGTGGGGGCGGCGCGCGTCGCCGAGCTGCGTGTGCGGTCCGCGGACGTTGAGGCGTTGCGCGACGTCGTCGGGGTGGCCCGCGTGGATGTGCGCGAGGGCGGCGACCTCGTGGTGCGCTATCGCGACGCGTCGGTGCTGCCGCGGATCGTCGCGGCGGCGGACCGGCCCGGGGGACGGCTGCGGTCGATGCGGCTGCACGAGCCGGACCTGGGCGACGCGTTTCGGGAGCTCACGGGCGCGGAGCTCGGGGAGGAGCAGGAATGAAGGCTCGGCTGCGCGACGTCGCCGCGGAGCGGACGGACAGGCCTGCCGGCGTTGGCGTGGCGCTGCCGGCGGAGGAGGCGCCCGTGGCCTCGTCCAAGCGGGCCTCCGCTCCCCCCGCCCACCCCCGAACCGCCGCGCTCGCCAACGTCCTCCCCTCCACCATGTGGGCCCGCGAGCTCCTCCTCACCCTCGCCCATCCGCGCAGCGTCGCCCTCAAACTCACCGTCCCCCTGTTGCTGGCCGTCCCCCTGGTGGCAGGACACGCCCCCACCTTCTGGGCGGGCATGCTCCTCACCGTCCTGGTGGCCATGACCGGCGCGGTCGGCTCCGGCGTCACCCTCGCCCGCGCCCGTTCCAGCGGCCTGCTCGCCCGCCTCGCCGTCGTCCCCCGCCCACCGGCGCAGACCATCGGCGCCTGGATCCTCGCCGCGGGCGCCGTCGACACCCTGCAGATGCTCCCCGTCGTCGCAGTGGTCATCGCCACCGGCCCGGGTCCCCTCACCGCCCTCGCCCTGCTCGCCTGCATCCCCGCCGTCGTCCTGCTCACCAACACCCTGGGCGTCGCCCTCTCCCTGCTCGCCGGCGGACCCGGCGAGGTGCTGCTCGACGTGGTGGTCGTCCTCGCCCCGCTGCTCTTCCTCGGCGGCCTGTTCACCGGCGTGCCCCGCGACGGCTGGCGCTGGGCCGCCGCCCGCGTCGACCCCTTCGCCTACCTGCACTCCGCATTCACCGGCGCCCTCGGCGGCACGCCCACCTTCAGCCCCGCGGAGGTGCTGATCGCCGCCGTCATCACAGCCGCCCTGTCCCTGGCCGCCCTCGCCGCCATCAGCCGCGCCCTGCTGGCCCGCGCGTGACTGCCATGGATGGCAAAAACACACGAACCCTCATCGCCGCAGCGGCAGCCGCAGCGGCGCTGCTCTCCGCCTGCGGAGGCAACGGCGTCCCCATCGGCGCCGCCGGCCTCGACCTCCCGGTCACCTCGACCCCCAGGCCGCTGGCCTCGACCACCGTGTACACCAGCCCCGACGGCGGCATCTACCGCAACCCCGTCCGCCTCGACGTGCTCATGGTCGCCCGCCGCAGCGTCACCGCCCTGGCCCAGCGCCTCGGCACCACCGGCGCCTGGCAAGCCCTGCAGCCCTTCGGCGAGTTCACCCTGGTCGGCCTGCGCCTGCGCAACGACGGCAAGGCGTGGAGCGAGCCCGACGTCCGCGACCTGCAGATCGCCAGCGACTACGCCCCGCCGCAGGCCGCCGGCGGCCCCCTGCACGCCTTCTACCACCCCACCTATCCGCTGGCATCGGTGAGCGACACCAAGCCGGGCAGCGACTGCCGCCCCCACCTCGACCCCGGACAGTCGACGGTCGTCGTGCTCGTCTACCCGCCTGAGCAGATCCCCGCCCAGGGCATCGTCTGGGGCCGCTACCAGGAGTTCGCGCTGCAGGTCCCCCAGGGCGGCGGCGTCGAGAACCTGACCGACCGGACGGTCGCCGCCGCCGTCTGCCCCGCCAACCCGCAACAAGCCCAAACCGCGCCGTGAGCGCCTGGTCCGTCCACCTGCCCACCGCGGACCAGACCTGCATCCGCCTGCGCCTGCGCTCCCGCGGCGAGCGTGACCCCTGGCCGTTCAGCCTCGCCCTCACCGAGCTGGCCCGGCTGGGCGCGGTGGGGGAGGGGCGCTTCCGGGCGGTCGGCTCCGGCCACGGCGAGCCGCTGATCGCCTCCCACGAGCTGCGGTGGCGCCGCTGCCCGCTGCACGTCGAGACCCTGGCCACCCGCGACGGCACCCGCGAGGCCGCCCTCGCCCTGCCCAGCTGGGACGAGCTGTGCGAGCACTCCGACGCCACCGAGGACGACTTCTGGGCGCTGGTCGACGGCTTCGCCGCGGCCGTCGACGCCGAGCACGGCGCCATCGTCGACGGCGAGGCCCTCCCCGCGACCATCCCCACCATCGAGGACCACCTCGCCATCCTCCTGCCCACCCCTGCGGCAGCGCCCCAGCAGACCTGGCGCGCCGCCCCCTACCGCGAGCTGCCCCGCAGCGGCCTCAGCGTCCTGCTCCGCTAGACCTGGCAGCGCTGAAATCCCTGATCAGCCTGGGCTACTTGATGACAACAGGGGTGTCAGGTGATATGTATAATCGCGGTGCTACGAACACCAACGCGGTGTTGCGCGAGATGCGCCAGAACGACGCTCACCAGGGACGACAATGAGGAAGTACAAGCCAGTCGAACTTCCGCTCCGCCCGGTTCCGACGCAGTTCAGCGAACAGCGTGGCACCTGTCCGAGCTGCCTGAACCGTGAGGGAGTGGTCATCGGCAGGCTGGGGCTGCGCCTCGTGTTCCGTTGCGAGCGGTGCAAGGTGCGGTTCCACCGGCACGCACAGCCGGCTCCTCTGGCCCGGCTGGTCTAGGCAAGCCCCGGCCCGTCTCCAACCGGCCCCGAGGGCGCGAGTCCAGGTCGCGCCCCCCGGGCCTGTTGCCGTCCGGCGCTACACTCGTTCGCCGTGCTGATCGACCCTCCCGTTCCGTCGAGTGTCCTCGTCGTCATGGCCCATCCTGACGACGCCGAGTTCTCCGCCGGTGGCACCATCGCCCGCTGGACGTCGCAGGGCGCCCACGTGACGTACTGCCTCTGCACCAACGGCGACAAGGGAACCGCCAACCCCGACATGGACCCCCGCGAGGTGGCCCGCGTCCGCGAGCAGGAGCAGCGCGCCGCCGCGGCCGTGCTCGGGGTGCGCGACATCGTCTTCCTCGGCCACCCCGACGGCACCCTGCAGGCCACCCTGGAGCTGCGCCGCGACGTCGTCCGGGTGATCCGCCAGGTCCGCCCCGAGGCGGTGATCTGCCCCGACCCGACGCGCCGCTACGGCCCCGGCTTCATCAACCATCCCGACCACCGCGCCGTCGGCGAGGTCGCCCTCGACGCCATCTACCCCTCGGCGCGCGACCCGCTGGTCTTCCCCGACCTGCGCGAGGCCGGGCTCGAGCCCCACAAGGTGCTGCAGACCTTCATCGCCAACCCCGCCGACCCGAACTGCGGCATCGACATCGCGCCGGTGCTGGAGACCAAGATCCGCGCCCTCATGGAGCACCGCAGCCAGGTCACCGAGGAGCGCCTGCGCGAGTTCCTGCCGCGCCGCCACGCGGAGATGGGCGAGCGCTTCGGGCTGCAGTACGCCGAGGCGTTCCACCGCATCGAGCTGTCGTGAGCGGCGCCGCCCTGCTCGCCGAGGTGTGGCGGGGCGACGTCTGCGAGGCGGCGGTGCGGGGGCACGTCGCGGTGGTCTCCGCTGACAACCGCCTGCTCGCCTCGTGCGGTGATGCCGATGCGCGCACCACGGTGCGCAGCACGGTGAAGCCGTTGCAGGCGCTGCCCTTCGTGTGCGACGGCGCCGCGGATGCGCTGGGGGCGACGGTGGAGGAGGTGGCCGTGGCCTGCGCCTCGCACGACGGTGAGCCGCGCCACGTCGAGGCGGTGCGGCGCCTGCTGTCGCGCGCGGGGCTGGACGAGTCCGCGTTGAGCTGCGGGCCACAGTGGCCGTACAGCGAGTCCGCATCGCGGGCGCTGGCGGCCGCCGGAGAAAAAGCCAGGGCTGTCCACAACAACTGCAGCGGCAAGCACGCGGCGATGCTCTGCGCCTGCGTGCACGCGGGCTGGCCGGTGGACGGCTATGCCGCGTACGACCATCCCCTGCAGCGCGACATCCGGCGGCGCATGTCGGAATACGCGGGCATCCGGCTCGCCGACACGCCGCACGGCATCGACGGCTGCGGGCTGCCGACGCACGGCGTCACCCTGCGCTACCTGGCCCGCATGTTCGCGGCGGCGTCGGCGGCTGACGCGGGGTTCCGGCGTTGCCAGGACGCCATGGCGGCGGAGCCGTTCATGGTGGGTGGCGGCGGGCGCTTCGACACGCTGCTGCTGTCGTGGGCGGGGACGTCGCTGACGGCGAAGAGCGGCGGCGCGGCGGTGTGGGCGTGCGTGGTGCGGGGCGGCGGTCCCGGCGTGGCGATCAAGCTGGAGGCGGGGCTGGCGGCGTCGCTGCCGCCGATCGCCATGGCGGTGCTGCGCGCGCTGGACCTGCTGCCCCTGTCGTCGATGCCGGACGAGCTGGAGGCGCAGTCCGAGGGCGCGCTGCGCAACTGGGCCGGCGAGGTTGTCGGGTCGACACGCGTGCAGGTGCACCTGGAGCGGGCATGAAGCTGGTCGGCGTCGTCGGGCTCGGCGCTGTGGTGGCGGCAGCGCTCGTCGCCTGCGGCAGCGCGCCGCCGGGGCCGCCGCCGGCGGTGGTGGTGGGGACGCCGACCGTCGTCGCCGTGGCGTTGACGGTGAGCCTCGACGGCCAGCCCTCGCGCACCTTCGGCGGCGGGCGCTGGCGGGTCTGCGACTCGGGCTCGGTGCGCAACGGCTCCTCTGTGCTCGCGCGAGACGTGCGCGTGATCGTCACCTACCTCAACCACGGCGTCGCGGACGGGCAGACCACGCGCGACGACGCCACCGGCGACGGGGGCGCGCTCGGCGACATCCCCGCCGGCGAGTCGCGCACCTTCACCGTGTGCGGCTTCGCGCGCAACGAGCCGGACAACGACGTCGTCAGCGCGGCGCCCGCGCCGTGAGCGGCGACGTCACCGCGGTGGTGCTGGTCGGCGGCCGCAGCTCGCGCATGGGCATCGACAAGGCGCTGATCGTCCCCATCGGCGCGGGTGGCCGCACCCTCACCGAGCTGGTCCTCGACGCCCTCGCCGTCGAGGCCGATTACACGCTGCTTGCGGGCCGCGCCCTGCCGGAGCTCGACGTTCCCGCCATTCCCGACAGATACTTCGACGCCGGCCCGCTCGGCGGCATCACCTCCGCGCTTGCCGAGGTGGACACGCCGCTGGCGCTGGTCGCTGCCTGCGACATGCCCGCCATCGTCCCCGCGCTGCTGCGCCTGCTCCTCGCCCGCGCCCGCGCCGAGCCGCAGGCGGCCGCGGTGATGTGTGCCACCGGCGCCGGCCTGGAGCCGCTGCTCAGCGCCTGGCGCCCCGCCCTCGCGCTGCCCGGCCTGCGCGCCGCCGTCGCCACCGGCGTCTACAGCCTGCGCGACGCGGTGGGACGCCTGCCGCTCGCTCTCGTGCTCCCGCCCGAGGAGTGGCGCGGGGCCGACCCCGAGGGTGCCTCCTTCCGCAACTGGAACACCCCCGAGGACTTGCCAACCACTACAACACAGTTGTAGTATGCCCCCGTGACCATCCTCGCCCTCCCCTCCACGCCCGAAGTGGTAGCGCACCGTAGCGCACCAGGCTATGCTGCCAGCATGGCCCGTACCGCCCGCACCCGCGGCATCTCCATGACCCCCGAGGTCGCCGCCCTCTGGGACCGGCTCCGCGGCGACCGCCGCCCCGCCCAGTTCCTCCGCGAGCTGCTCCAGCGCGAGGCGGAGCGCCGCCGCGAGGAGGAGGGGCGGGCCAACCTCGCCTGGCTGGAGGAGCTGCGCGCCTCGCTTCCCCCCTCCTGGTACGACCCCGAGCTCCTGAAAGCCGGCGACGACGAGCACGAGGACGAGCGCAATCATCCGCCGCTGCCCGAGGGCGCGATCATCCACCTCGTGGAGATGGAAGACCCGAAGAACTGGCCATGGTGACCGAGCTCTCGCTCAGCCCGCCTCGCGGCTCGTTGCGCCAGGGCGCCGTGTATCCGGGCATCCCCGTCTTCTGGATTCCGGACAACATGGCCATCCTGCGGCCACATGGTGAGACCGACTGGCTGTCGATCAGGGGTCACCCCTTGCGCGAGGTGCACGACCGCTTCCGCCTCGGTGACGGCGTCGAGAGCGTGGTCGTCCACGCCAAGGCGCGGCCGGTGGTTGTGCTCAGCAACGACGGGGAGCTGAGGCGTTCCCAGCCGGTGCGTGTCGTCCCGCTGTACTCGTACCGAACGGGGACCTTTGCCGACCGCGAGCGAGGCACCATCGAAGCGGGCAGGATGGCCCATCTGCTGCACGTCAAGGCGCGGGGCGCGCTTCGCGAAGGCTTTCTCAACCTCCGCGAGGCGAGCTCGGTCCCGCGCGACTTCTTTGAGGACGCTGAGCCGGTCGCCGACCTCGACCAGCTCAGTGTGGCCACCCTGCTGCGCCACTTCGCGACCTACATCGCCGCCTGACGCCCGGGTCGCGCGGGGCCCGCACGCGCGCGCCCGAGGCGCAGAATGCAGCGCCGATGGCCACGCAAGCGCTCCCCCGCATCGGGGTGATGATCCCCTACACCGACCAGGCTCCCCGGGAGCAGACGGTCGAGTTCGTCCAGGCCGCCGACCGGCTCGGCTACGAGTCGGTGTGGGTCCCCGAGGCCTATGGCTACGACGCCATCACCATGCTCACCCTGCTCGCCTGCAGGACCGAGCGCATCCAGCTCGCCACCGGCATCATCAACGTCTTCAGCCGCACCCCCGCGCTGATCGGCCAGACCATCGCCGCGCTCGACGACATCAGCGGCGGCCGCGCCATCCTCGGCCTGGGCACCAGCGGCCCGCAGGTCATCGAGGGCTGGCACGGCGTCCGCTTCGAGAAGGGCGTGCAGCGCACCCGCGAGGTGGTCGAGATCGTCCGCATGGTGCTGCGTCGCGACCGCGTCGTGCACGAGGGGCAGGTGTTCCAGGTCACCAGGGGCCTGAAGCTGATCACCCACCCGCGCCGGGCGGACATCCCCATCGCGCTGGCCACCCTCACCGACGCGGGTGTCGCCCTCACCGCCGAGCTGGCCGACCGCTGGATGCCAACCGTCTTCGACCCCGCCAAGGCGCCCCTGGTCTTCGCCGAAGCGCTGGCACGCGGCGCGGCCAGGCGGGACCCGCAGCTCGGCAGGCTCCAGGTCTGCCCCAGCGTGCCCGTCTACCTCGGCGACCCGGCCGAGGCCCGCGCCGCGCTCAAGCCCAACCTCGCCCTCTACATCGGCGGCATGGGCTCGCGCGAGCGCAACTTCTACAACGCCCTGGTCAGCCGCTACGGCTATGCCGAGGAGGCCCGCCGCATCCAGGACCTCTACCTCGGCGGCGACCGCAAGCAGGCCACCGAGCTGGTCCCCGACACGCTGGTCGACGAGGTCGCCGTCGCCGGCGACGCGGCCGCCTGCCGGGAGCGCCTGGCGGCCATCCTCCGCGCCGGCGTGGACGTGCCCCTGCTGAGCTTCGCCAACCTCGACCGCGCGGCCCGGCTGGCCGCCCTGGAGGCGCTGGCTCCGGCCCGCATCCCGGCGCCGGTGACGACCCTGTCCTAACGCGGCGCGTCACGAGCCCTGAAGCGGTAGGATCGCTGCGTTCGCGGCTTTCACCGCGTGTCCCCGAGCATGAACCGCCCAGCGATACTGGTGGGTAAGCCAACATCACCACTATGATGCAATGGTCGGAATTGACACACATGTCGCGCCGCGTTATAGTGCGTCGCGAAAGCTGACGCCGGTGTCAACTTGCCCACCGGCGAGGAGAGCGGACGGTCCCAGCACGGCCGTCCGGCAGCGCACAACGAACCCGGAGATTGGAGGGAATCACCTTGGCCACTCCCGCTGACCAGATCACCAAGCTCGAAGAGAACCTGCGCGCCAACCCGGACAAGGTCGCCGGCATGAACGGGGTCTTCCAGTTCGACCTCAGCGGCGACACCGGTGGCGTCTGGCACGTCGCGCTCGCCAACGGCGAGGGCACCGTCGCCGAGGGCCCGGCGGAGAATCCCGGGGTCACCATCTCGATGACCGCCGACGACTTCGTCGCCCTCACCGAGGGCAAGCTCGACGGCACCATGGCCTTCATGAGCGGCAAGCTCAAGGTCAAGGGGGACATGGGGCTGGCCATGAAGCTGCAGACCCTGCTGCGCTGAAGCTCGAGACCAAGCCATGCCCGATTCCAGCCACGTCGGCCGCCGCTACAGCGCGAGCGGCCAGGCCATCGAGGGCGACCGCGCCGAGCGCTTCGCCCAGGCCCTCGCCGGGGGCGACGCCGTCGCCGAGCCCGGCACCGTCCCGCCCACCTACGCCGCCGTCTACCTGATGTTCCCGGCGCTGGGCCAGATCTTCGGCGACGCCGAGGTCGGCCTCAACCTCGCCGGCCTGATCCACGGCGAGCAGGGCTTCGAGTTCCACCAGCAGGTGCACCCCGGCGACGTGGTCGACAGCGAGGCCGAGATCGTCTCCGTCGACGCCAAGCGCGGCATGGTTTTTGTCGGAGTTGACATGAAGGCGACGCGCCAGGACGGCACCCCCGTCTGCTCCGGGCACGCGCTGCTGATCAGCAGGTGACCGCAAGAACATGGCACTGAGCAAGCAGAGCATCAAGGTCGGCGACCAGGTCACCCCGCTGACGCGCACCGTGACCCAGGAGCAGATCAGCGCGTACGCCGAGGCGTCCGGTGACCTCAACCCAATCCACGTCAACGAGGAGTTCGCCCGCATGGTCGGGCTCCCCGGCACCATCGCCCACGGCATGCTCAACATGGGCATCCTCACCGAGGCGGTGTCGCGCTGGGCGGGCGGCTCGGACCGCGTCGCCTCGATCCGCTGCCGGTTCAGCAAGCCGTTGCTGCCGGGCGACACCATCACCTGCACGGGAAAGGTCGTCGAGCTCGACGAGGAGAGCGGCATCGCCACCCTCGACGTCGGTGCCACCTCGGACCGCGGCGACAACGTGCTCACCAACGGCAGGGCCACGGTCCGGCTCGCCGACTAGAGGTTCGACGACACAAACATGGCACTCGATTTCTCGCTCACCACGGAGCAGGAGGAGATCCGCCAGCTCGCGCACGAGTTCGCCGAGAAGGAGATCCGCCCCAAGGCCGACTACTACGACGAGCACGAGGAGACCCCCTGGGACATCATGCGCAAGGCGCATGACCTGGGGATCGGCGCCAGCGCCGGCTTCCCCGCCCAGTACGGCGGCGGCGGCGTCGACTTCGTCTCCGAGCTGATCATCCAGGAGGAGCTCTCCTGGGGTGACGCGGGCACCGCGGTGGCGATCATGGCCAGCGGCCTGGCCGGCGCCGGCATCCTGGCCATGGGCACCGAGGAGCAGAAGGAGAAGTACATCGGCATGCTCTGTGATCCCAAGCAGCTGCACCTCGCGGCCATGGGACTCACCGAGCCCGGCTCCGGCTCCGACTCGCTCTCGCTGGCCACCACCGCGCGCAAGGTGGACGGCGGCTACGTGCTCAACGGCACCAAGCAGTTCTGCACCAACGGCGGCATCGCCGACATCCAGGTGGTCTTCGCCAACACCGACAAGACGCTCGGCCCGGCGGGCATCGCCGCCTTCGTCGTCGACAAGGGCAACCCCGGCATGCGCCAGGGTCGCAAGGAGCGCAAGCTCGGCGTCCGCGCGTCGCACACCGCGCAGGTCATCCTCGAAGACTGCTTCGTCCCCGAGGAGGCGATGCTCGGCCGCGACGCCGACGGCACCATGAGCGGCCCCGGCGCGGTCGGCGCCATGCTCATGCTCGAAGCCACGCGTCCCGCCATCGCGGCCGGCGCGCTGGGCATCGCGCGCGCCGCCTTCGAGTACGCGCGCGACTACTCGCTGGAGCGCGAGCAGTTCGGCAAGCCGATCGCCAAGCACGAGGCCATCGCCTTCAAGATCGCCGACATGGCCACCGAGGTCGACGCCGCGCGCCTGCTCACCTGGCGCGCCGGCTGGATGGTCGAGAACGGCATGCCCTTCGCCCGCGCCGAGGGCTCGATGGCCAAGCTCTACGCCGGCGACGTCGCCATGAAGGTGAGCATCGACGCGGTGCAGATCCTCGGCGGCTACGGCTACATCAAGGAGTACCCGGTGGAGCGCTTCATGCGCGACGCCAAGATCTACCAGATCTGGGAAGGCACCGCCGAGATCCAGCGCCTGGTGATCTCCCGCTACATCCTCGGTGAGCGCACCGCCGCGCAGCGTCGCGAGACCATGGCCAAGAAGGCGAGCTGAGCCCTCGACGCGCGCCCGGCGGGCCCGGCGTCCCGTCGCGATTCGTTCACGAGGCGTGCACGGAGGCCCGCGGGCGCGTACACCGTGGGCCCATGCGCAGCACCGCGTCCCGCATCGGCGCGCTCGCGGCCGCCCTCAGCGCGGCCGTCGCCCTCGCGGCCGGCGGCACCGGGGCCACCGCGGCCGGCCCCGGTGGCATCTCCCTGTCGCCCGCCCATGCCGACCCCGCCAACCCGGCGACCCGCGCCTACTTCATCCGCAGCGTCCAGCCGGGCCACGGCTTCAGCGACGCGGTGGTGGTCACCAACCAGGGCGACTCGTCCGCCGACCTCATCGTCAGCGCGGTCGACGGCCTCACCGGCGCCACCTCCGGCGCCGTGTACGCCAACCGGCAGGACCCGGTGTCGAGGGCGGGCGCCTGGATCAAGCCGCAGAGCGGCACTGTGACGGTCGGCGCGCACGCCACCATCCAGGTGCCCTTCACGGTCAGCGTCCCGGCGGGCACCACGCCCGGCGACCACCTCGGCGGCATCGCCGTCGAGGGCGCCCACCCCACCACCTCCGGGCAGGGCGTGGCGGTGACCACGGTGCTGCGCTCCGTGGTCGGCGTGCTCGTCCAGGTCCCCGGTCCCGCCGCCGCGCACTTCCACGTCGACGCCGCCGTGGTGCAGCCGCTGCCCGGAACCCGGCTCGCCTCGCTGGTGGTCACCCTCGGCGACGACGGGCAGCTGCTCGGCAAGCCCACCCTGGCGGTGACCCTGAGCGGCCCGGGCGGCTACCACAACACGGTGACCCGCAAGCTCGACACCGTCCTGCCCGGCGACACCATCGCCTTCCCCTTCCCGTGGCCCGACGCGCTCGCCCCGGGGAGCTACGAGGTCGGCGTCGCGCTCAGCGCCGACGGCGCCCCGCCGGTGCAGTTCCACACCACCGCCGCCAACGGCGCCCCGCTCGCCGGCGGCGCCACCCCGACCCCGGCGCCGCCGGCCGCCCCCGTCCAGCCCGCCGCGCCCACCGCCGTGGTCACCGCCGGGGGAGCGGGCGGCCTGCCCATGTGGGTGATCCCGCTCACGGCGGTGGCCGCGCTCTCCCTCGGCCTGTCGACACGATGGCTCGGCCGCCGCTCGCGCTGACCGGCGCCGCGGTGCTGGGCCTGCTCCTGCTGCCCCACGGCGCCGCCGCCTCGCTCAGCCTCACCGCGCCGAGCACGGTGAGCTTCGGGCCGGTCACCCTCAGCGGCGGCGACACCAGCACCACCGCCCAGCCCGCCCTGGCCGTCGCCGACAGCGACGCGGTCAGCACCGGCTGGAACCTCACCCTGAGCACCACCGCCTTCAGCGGCCCCGGCGGCGCGGGCATCCCCGACCCGGCGCTGTCGATCCCCTCGGCGCCGGCCGTGACCTGCACCGGCCCGGGCGGCGTCTGCGCGTCCAACCCGGTCAACACCGTGCTCTACCCGGTGGCGTTCGGCCAGGGCGGGGCGGCGGTGAAGTGGTTCGACGCGGCGGCGGCCAGCGGGCTGGGCAGCTTCAACGTGGTGCCGACCCTGCAGCTCGCCCTCCCGGCGAGCGTGCGCGCGGGCGCCTACTCGGCAACGCTGACGTGGTCGATCACGGCGGGCCCGTGACATCGCCTTCACCTTCCTTCATCTGGGTGTGGCACGAACGCGCCCACCGGTGGGTGTCCGGGTGACACATTGCCTGCATGACGACGCATCGCATTAGCTCCCTCGCCGCGGCCGCAATCGCCGCCGCTGCGCTGCTGCTCACCTCGGTGGCCGCGGCCGCGTCGACGGCCAGCGCCACCATCACCGCGGGGTCGCTCGGCTTCGTCTCGACGCCGGGCAACGTGACCTTCAGCGCCACCCTCACCGGCCAGGACCAGACGGTCACCACCACCCTGCCGCTGGACGTCAGCGACGCCACCGGCTCGGGCGCCGGCTGGAACCTCACGGCCACCTCGACCACCTTCACCAGCGGCGCCCACAGCCTCGCCGCCGCCGCGGTCAACGCCACGCCCACCGACGTGTGCGACGCCAACGCGACGCACTGCGCGACGGCCACCAACACCATCACCTACCCGTACACCATGCCCGCGGGCGCCACCGCGCCGACGGCCACCAAGATGTTCGACGCCGGCCTCAACACCGGCATGGGCGACCAGACGGTGACGCCGACCTTCTCCCTGGTGCTCAACTCGGGCACCACCTACTCGGGCACCTACGCGTCGGTCTGGACCATCTCGCTGGTCAGCGGCCCGTAGCTCGCAGCACCTGCTCGTCCCGGGTCGCGATAATGCCCAGCGACCCAGATCGACGAAGTTGGAGCGCTGCATGTTCGACCTGACCGGCAAGGTCGCCGTGGTCACCGGCGGTTCGCGCGGCCTCGGCCGGGCCGACTGCCTCGCCCTGGCCCGCGCCGGCGCCGACGTGGTGGTGACCGACATCCTCGTCGAGTCCGACCCCGAGCTGCAGCAGAAGGCGCAGGAGTCGGGCTCGGCGCTGGCCCAGTTCTTCAGCTCGCAGAACGTCGTCTACTCCGAGGCGACCAGCGAGGAGATCCGCGGCATGGGGCGGCGCTCGGCGGCGATCCGCATGGACGTCACCGACCGCGAGCAGATCCACGAGGTCTTCCGCCAGGTCGTCAGCGAGTTCGGCTCCATCGACATCCTGGTCAACAACGCGGCCACCCTCGACCACGTCGCCCAGGTGGACGCGCAGAACGACGACCTGTGGGACCGCGACGTGCGCGTGAACCTCAGCGGCGCCTTCAACTGCACCAAGGCGGCGTTCCCCTACATGCGCGAGCGCGGCTGGGGACGCATCGTGTTCATGGCATCGGTGGCAGGAACTCTGGGCGGCTTCGGCCAGGCGTCGTACGCGGCCACCAAGGCGGCGGTGATCGGGCTGGGCAAGTCGGTGGCGCTGGAGGGCGCGCGCTACGGCATCACCGCCAACATCGTGGCCCCGGGCATCATCGCCACCGAGGCGTTCAAGATGGGCAACCCCAAGATGAACGACCGCATGGTGCTGCGCACCGCGATGCGCGCACCCGGCGATCCCGACGACGTCGCCAACGCGATCGTCTACCTCTGCTCGCCGGAGGCCAAGTACGTCACCGGACAGGTGCTCCACGTGGCCGGCGGCATCGACCTGTTCACCTTCTAGAGGACACCATGGCCGACGTGCAGCAGCAACAGCTTGTCGAGGTGCGGCGCGAGGGCGGGATCGCCACCGTGCTGATGAACCGGCCCCCCGTCAACGCCATCGCGCCCGACCTGCTCACCGCTTTCGACGCCGCCATGGCCGAGCTGGGCGCGGACGAGTCGGTGCGCGTGGTGGTGGTGACCAGCGCCTTCCCGCGCTACTTCATGGCCGGCGCCGACATCAAGATGATGGCGTCCTCCACGCCGCGGGGCGGTGAGGACGCCTTGCGCAACAGCCCCTTCGCCATCGTCGAGCGCACCCCCAAGCCGGTGATCGCGGCGATCAACGGGCACGCCCTCGGCGGCGGCTGCGAGCTGGCCCTGTGCTGCGACTACCGCCTGATGATCGACGACGGCCGCAGCACCATCGGCCTCACCGAGACCTCGCTGGGCATCATTCCCGGCGCGGGCGGGACGCAGCGGCTGCCGCGGCTGGTCGGTCGTGCGCGCGGGTTGCAGATGATCCTCGAAGGGCGCCGGCTCACCGCGCCCGAGGCGCTGCAGATCGGGCTGGTCGACGCGGCGCTGTCGCCGGACGACTTCGACACCGCGGTGCAGGCCAAGGCGGCGGCGCTCGCGGGGATGGCGACCGCGGCGCTGGCGCGGGCCAAACGGGCCGTCCTCGAAGGGCTGGAGATGCCGCTGGGCGACGGGCTGCGGCTGGAGCGCGAGCTGTTCTTCGACGTGGTCAAGACTGCGGACGCCGCCGAGGGGCTGGCCGCGTTCGTCGCCAAGCGTCCCGCCAACTTCACCGGCAGGTAAGGGCCGCGGCTGCCGTGCCCTGGCGGCCCGACCATCTTCTCTGTGGCGTCACCTACATGCCCGCGGAGGTGGGGCCGTGGCTGTGGCACGAGTTCGACGCCGAGCGCACCCGCCGCGACCTGCGCCGGATTCGCGGCGCGGGTCTGGGCGTGCTGCGCGTGCCGCTGGCGTGGGACGCCTTCGTGCCCACGCCGCGCCAGGTCGACCGCCACCGGCTGCGCGACCTGGAGACGCTGCTCGGCATCGCGGTGGAGAACGAGCTCCAGGTGGTGCCGGTGCTCTTCGCGCAGTCGTTCGGCGACTGCGTGCTGCTGCCGCGCTACGCCGTGGCGCGCGGCCAGCGGCGCCGCGGAGTTCGTGTCATCAGTGACGGAATCATCGAGCCCGGCGCACCGCGTGACGTGTGGAACGACCCGCTGATGCTGGAGGTCCAGGTGATGTGGCTGGAGCAGACGCTGCGCGCCTTCGCCAACCACCCCGCGCTGCTCGCCTGGGACCTCGGCCACGATCCCGCGAGCACCTGCCGGCCGATCCGCATCGCCCACGTCGAGGCGTGGGCGCGCACGATGGGGGAGATGGTGCGGGCGACCCAGGACCCGTGCTGGATGACGCTCGGCGCCGACGACGTGCTCACCGCGCGCGGCATGCGGCTGTCGGTGGTGGCCCCGCACGTCGACGCGCTGGGCATGGTGGTGATGCCCCAGCGGCTGCGTCTCGACGGGGCGCCGCTGGATCCGCGCGGCGTGGAGTTCGTGGTGCGGCTGGCGCAGCGGCTGGCCGCGCCGGGGGCTTCGGCGTCACCCCCGCCGCTCGTCGCGGTGACGGGTGTGGCGGCCGAGCCGGTCGCGGAGTGGGAGGAGGCGGCGGCGATGGCCGACCAGGTGGTCGAGGCGATCGCTCCGGTTGATCCGCGCGACGCGGTCCGGCACAGCGGCGACCTCCTGGAGCGGCTGCCCGAGGCCGGAGCGGTCACGGTGCTCAGCGCGCTGTGGAGCGACCTCGGCCCGCGGCCCATGGTGGCGCCGCCGTACGACCGCCGCCCCTGGTTGGGCCGGTGCGGGCTCGCCGCCGCGGACGGCGCGCTGAAGCCGCACGGACAGATGTGGTCCGACTGGGCGCGTCGCGACGTGGACGCGGGAGCGCCCGCACCGTGGCCGTCGGGCGCGCTCGACGAGGCGCAGTGGTACGAGAACCTACCGGACGCGTCGAACGACCTGTTTGCACGCTTCCGTGCAGATTTCGACGTTGTGGGGGAATAGCTGTTCGGGGTCGAGTTGGAGCGTAAGCGGGCACCGCACGCGTGCACCCTTGCTATCCTCGAACCACGTCCGACATTCGCTACCTCAGCGGAGGAAACCCGTGCCCGCAGGCAGAATCAAGAAGATCATTCCCGACCGGGGCTTCGGCTTCGTTCGCGCCGACGACGGCAACGAGGTGTTCTTTCACCGCACCGAGCTGACCCTCGCCGAGTTCGACAACCTGGAAGAGGGCCAGGCCGTCGAGTTCGACATCGTCGACAGCCCGAAAGGGCCGCGAGCTCGCAATCTGCGTCAAGCAAGCTGACGCATCTCGCTCGCCGCGGCTCTTCCGCACGCTGACGCGCGCCGTGGGGGGAGCACCCCCACGCCATCATTCGCCGCTGGAGTGCGGCCGAACGACAGCGTTCCCCCCGGCGCCCGGAACCTGCGCCAGGCGAGTTAGTCGCCCTCGGCGGGGAGCGGCCGCATCTCCAGGAGTCGGGCCACCGCCGCGTCCACGCGCGCCGCGTCGGCGCCGCTGACGCGCAGGATCAAGCGCCGCGTCTCCGTCTGCGGGTACGACCCGACCGACACGTCGGGGAACTCCCGCTCCAGGATCTGCATCGGCTCGAAGAACTGCGCCTCGATGGCGTAGCCGTACTCGATCTGCCGCACCACCGGCGCGCTTCCTCCGGCGAACCACCGCGGCAGGATCTCCTCGCTGACGATCGCCTGCATCTCCCGCGGGATCCCCGGCGTCACGAACAGCCAGCGGTCGACGCCGTCCTCCGGCTGCCCCACCGGGTAGGCCAGCCCGGACGCCATGCCGCGCCGGTTGCTCAGCACCACCGCCCCTTCGGGCACGGCGGCCATGCGCGCGTTGGCCTCGCTGATCTCCGTGGTCTCCACCCACCCCGCCGCGTGCATGCGCTCGACGATGCCCTGGATGTGGGCACGCGCCTCGGGGCTCTCGGCGATCGGCCGCCCCAGCGCCCGGGCCACGGCGGCCAGGGTGCGGTCGTCGGTGGTCGGTCCCACGCCGCCGCAGACGAAGACGCGCGGGGCGTCGGCGACGGCGCGGTGGATGGCGGCGACGATGTCCTCGTCGCGGTCGGCGACCACCTCGATGCGCCGCACCGGCCAGCCCGCCTCCCGCACCTGCTGGGCCAGCCAGTGGGAGTTGGTGTCGAGGGTGAAGCCGCCGAGCAGCTCGTCGCCGACGGCGACGATGACGGTCGAATCCGGCCCGGGGTTCATCAGCGCGGAGGGTACGCCGCGAGGGCATCCGGGGGTCGGGCGCGTCGAGGGTCCGCCCGGCTACAATGCCGCGCGACCCGTGACCCAGCCATGTCCGCGCGCCTTGGGGAGGTTGCGCCGGGAGTGGCTGCCGTGAGGAATCTATGACACTCAACGTACTCGTGCCCATCGGCCTCGCCGGTGTGCTTGCCCTGCTCTACGCCGTGTACCTGATCAGCTGGACGCTGCGCCAGCCGGAGGGCAACGAGCGGATGCGCGAGATCGCGCGCGCCATCCAGGAGGGCGCGCAGGCGTACCTCAACCGGCAGTACTCGATCATCGCCGTGATCGGCGCGCTCATCGCCATCCTGCTCGGCTTCGCGCTGAGCTGGAAGACGGCCGTGCTCTTCGTGCTCGGCGCGGTGCTCAGCGGCGCAGCCGGATACGTGGGCATGAACATCTCGGTGCGCGCCAACGTGCGCACCGCGGAGGCGGCGCGCGCGGGGCTCAACCCGGCGCTGCGGATGGCCTTCCGCGGCGGCGCGGTGACCGGCCTCTTCGTCGTCGGCTTCGGGCTCATCGGCGTGGTCGTCGCCTACGGCGTCTTCCGCGACTTCGACGCGCTGACCGGCTTCGCCTTCGGCGCCTCGCTGATCTCCGTGTTCGCCCGCCTCGGCGGCGGCATCTACACCAAGGCGGCCGACGTCGGCGCCGACCTGGTGGGCAAGGTCGAGGCCGGCATCCCCGAGGACGACCCCCGCAACCCCGCGGTCATCGCCGACAACGTCGGTGACAACGTCGGCGACTGTGCGGGCATGGCGGCCGACCTCTTCGAGACCTACGCCGTCACCGCGGTGGCGGCGATGCTGCTCGGCTCGCTGACCTTCAAGAACCCCGACGGCAGCCCGCGCCTGGGCTTCATCGTCTACCCGCTGATCCTCGGCGGCATCGGCATCCTGGCCTCGATCGTCGGCTCGCTGTTCGTCAAGATGCCGCGCAGCGGCTGGATCATGGGCGCGCTCTACAAGGGCCTGCTCGGCTCGGCGTTCATCGCGCTGCCGCTCTTCTACCTGGCCACCTGGCTGCTCGACGTGCACGGCGAGCTGGGCGGCGTCGGCATCCCCGCCTGGAACCTGTTCTGGTGCGCGGTCATCGGCGTCGGCGCCACGGTGCTGCTGGTGGCCATCACCGAGTTCTTCACCGGCTCGCAGTTCTGGCCGGTGCGGACCATCGCCAAGGCGTCGGAGACGGGCCACGCCACCAACATCATCGCCGGCCTGGCGATCGGCATGGAGGCCACCGCGCTTCCGGTTGTGGTCATCGGTGTCAGCATCTTGCTGTCGGCGTGGCTGGCCGGGCTGTACGGCATCGGCATCGCCGCCATGGGCCTGCTCTCGATGACCGGCATCATCGTCGCCATCGACTCCTACGGCCCGATCACCGACAACGCCGGCGGCATCGCCGAGATGGCCGACATGCCCGAGTCGGTGCGCAAGGTGACCGACCCGCTCGACGCCGTGGGCAACACCACCAAGGCGGTGACCAAGGGCTACGCCATCGGCTCGGCCGGGCTGGCGGCCCTGGTGCTGTTCGCCAGCTACACCGACGTGCTCCGCCAGCACAACGGCGGCAAGATCTTCTCCTTCGACCTGACCCTGCCGCAGGTGATCGTCGGCCTCTTCTTCGGCGGCATCATGCCCTTCCTCTTCGGCGCGCTGTCGATGCTCGCCGTGGGCCGCGCCGCCGGCGGTGTGGTCGAGGAGGTGCGCCGCCAGTTCCGCGAGATGCCGGGGATCATGGAGGGCACCACCAAGCCGCTCTACGGCCGCGCGGTCGCCCTGGTCACCGCGGCGGCGCAGAAGGAGATGATCATTCCCGGCCTGCTGCCGGTGCTGGCGCCGATCGTGGTCGGCCTGCTCTTCGGCCCGCAGGCGCTGGGCGCCTTCCTGCTCGGCACCATCGTGGTCGGCCTGTTCATGGCCCTGCAGATGACCAGCGGCGGCGGCGCCTGGGACAACGCCAAGAAGTACATCGAGGACGGCCACCTCGGCGGCAAGGGGACGCTGGCCCACCAGGCTGCGGTCACCGGTGACACCGTCGGCGACCCCTACAAGGACACCGCGGGCCCGGCGATCAACCCGATGATCAAGGTCATCAACATCATCGCCATCCTGCTGGCGCCGACCATCGCCGTCCACCACCTCTTCTACTGAGCGCGGACAGATGATCGGCGGTGCCGCCAAGCTCGCCACCTTCCCACTGCGGCGGCGGCTGATCGGCGCGGGCATCATGCTGGTCGGCGTCTTCTTCGTCGGCCTCGGCTTCTTCGTCAACCTGACCAACGACCCGGTGCACGGCAGCATCCCGCTGCTCCTCCCCGGCCAGGGCGACGCGCTGCGCATCCCGCTCGGCTCGCACACCGCTGCGGGCATCCTGCAGCACGCCTTCGACCACCCGCTGTTCACCAGCAACACGGTGCGTGAGCTGGGCGACGCCGCGACGCGCGCCGGCGTGGTGGCGATGGCGGCGGGGGCGGCGGTCGCCCTGCTGAGCATCTTCGTCCCGCCGCTGCGCGGCTTCGCCGGGCTGGGCGCGGGGCTCGGACTCGCGGGCGACGCGGCGATCAGCGGCGTGCTCTTCGGCGAGAACACCCGCATCACCGCCGACTTCGCCAACCCGCAGATCCACGTCGACCTCGGCGTCGCCCTGTGGGTGTTCGCGGCGGGCTTCGCCATGATCCTGGTTGGTGGCGCCCTCGCCGCGTGGCGCCCGCTGGCGGGGCTGTTCACCGGCATCTCGCTGGCCATCACCGGCGCGGGCCTGGGCGCCGCGCTGGCCGTTGTCCTCGGCGGCAACCACCTGCTCGGCGGTCACTGACGTGCATCATTGGCGCCCATGAGCGCCGCCCCCCGCCTCGGCTACGCCGTCCGCTTCGTCAACTCGCTCGACGCCGCCGTGGGCTTCTACCAGCAGGTGCTCGGTCTTCGCCTGACCAAGCGCACCGATCACTGGGCACAGTTCGACTGCGGCCAGGTCACCCTCGGCCTCTACGAGCGCGCCGCCATGGCCGTCAACCTCGGCGTCGCCGAGCCCGAGCTGGGCACGCCGCCCGGCGCCTTCGAGCTCGCCTTCGAGGTGCCCGACTGCGACGCCGCCTTCCGCGCCGCCCTCGACGCCGGAGCCCGCTCCTTCCGCCCCCCTGAGGACCGCCCCTGGGGCGAGCGCACCGCCTACCTCCTCGACCCCGACGGCGCCCTGGTCGAGCTCTACACGCGCCCCCGCCCCGCCAAGGAGGACGCCGCCGACCACGACATCGCCCGTGGCGCCGCCCAGGGCGAGGCCGAGCGGCGCGCCGAGATGGCCACCCCGTCGTCGGAGAGCGGCCAGGAGCTGAGCGACCCCAGCGACTGACCGTTGGGCCGGGGCGGACGCCGCCACGACGATGGCACCAACGGTTCGAACCAACCACTTGACGCGATCGGGCGACGTCCCTAAGGTCTAGTTCGCCAGTCTGAAGTTGGATCGACGCAATGGGCGGCGGCCGGCTGGCATAGGAAGGGATTGCCGTGAAGAAGCTTTTGATACCCGTTCTTCTGGGCGTGCCGGCCCTGGCCTTGTCGCCGCTGACGGCAAGCGCGGCCGTGGTGGAGGTGGCGGCCTGGGGAAGCACGGCTCCCGGGGGCGTGACGAACCGAGACGCGAACGTCTCCGGATGTGTCTATGGCGGGGTGACCTTCTCCTGCAGCTCGGTGACCGCCGCCGCCGGGGGCACCCAGTGCAACTACGTCGCACTCAGCTTGACCGGGATCTGCAGCGTCAACCTGGTGAACGGCAGCATCGTCAACGGCGCCTATGTCGGTGCCGCCGGCCCGACTGCGGCGGTGTGTGATCACGGTGTCGGAACGAATGACGGCGGAGGCGAGATCGACTTCCAGCCGCTCTCAGGTGGAGGCACACCCGAAGCGGTTCCGGTGACGTTCCACATCGTCGCTCCCAACACCACGGTGACGTTTCCTGGGCAGCAGGTCACGGTGTGGGTGGGAGAGAAGCCGATCACTGTGGACCTTGGCCCGGTGACCGTCACAAGCGCAGCGAACCCGACCGTTTTCTACACCGGCACGAACGTGGATCCGCTCGGACAGGGGTTGGTGCACGTCGACGGGACGTTCTCGTTCGTTTGCGGCAACGGCTCGTCCCAGGGCACCTTCGGTGGCGAGCTGAGCTGAACGGCCTGTCAAGGGTGGCTGAGGCCGGGAGCCTCCGCCACCCCGCTCAGCGGCTCGCGGCGGCCTCGGTCGCGTCGGTAGCATTGGAAGGCAAGTGGATGAGTACCAGATCGAGATCAACGAGGTTCGCCGCACCCTGTCGCGGCTCAAGGCGGACAAGGCCGCCGAGTCGCTGATCGAGGAGTACGAGGCCGAGCTGCGCAACCTGCGCGCGCTCTACCAGGCGGCGATCGACACCATGCAGGCCGGCCAGGCCGAGCCGCGGATGCGCTCGGCGCTCAGCGAACTGGGCTTCGGCGAATGGACGCTGCCCAACGTGTACAGCTTTGTGTACGAAGCGGCGATGTCTGCCGAGCCGGACGACCGGGATCTGGCCAACGTGATCACCCACACCGACTACGCAACCTCGCTGCTCGAAGCCGCGCAGTGACCCCGGTCAGGCGTGCGCCGGAACCGCCTCCTCGGCGGGCGTCGGGGACTCGGCGGGGGCTGCGCTGGCCACCGGAATCTTCTTCCCCGGGTTGAGCAATCCCCGCGGATCGAGCGCGCTCTTGATCCGCCCCATCAGCTCCACGCCGGCGCGCCCCAGCTGCCGCTCCACGTAGGGCAGCTTGGTGTAGCCGACGCCGTGCTCGCCGGTGATCGACCCGCCCATGTCGAGCACCATCTCGAACAATCCTGCCGCCGCGGCATCAGCCCGCTCGCGATCTCCCCGGCGGCGCGGGTCGATGAGGAAGGTGGCGTGCAGATTGCCGTCGCCGAGGTGGCCGAAGTTGACCACCGGCACCTCGTGCTCCTCGCCGAGCACCTCGGTGTGCGCCACCAGCTCGGCGATGCGGTCGCGCGGCACCACCACGTCCTCGTTCACCTTGCCGATCATCACCGAGGCCACCGCCGCACTGATCGCCTTGCGCGCCGTCCACAGCCGCTTGGCGTCGGCGGCGTCGACGGCGGTCTCGACGCGCTGCGCTCCCGCACCGGCCAGCGCGCCCTGGACGGCCTCGGCGTCGGTCCGAACCGTCGCCGCGTCGCCTTCGACCTCGACGATGAGCAGCGCCCCCGCGTCGTCGGGAAACGCCGACACGCCGGTCCGCGCCACCGCGCGCATGGCGGCGCGGTCGAGGAACTCGATGGCCGCCGGGACCAGCTGCGCCTTGGCGATCGCGGCCACCGCATCCGATGCCGCCTGCATATCGGCGAACAGCGCCGCGATGGTGGTCCGTTCCGCGGGTGCGGGGATCAGTCGCAGCAGCGCCTGGGTGACGATGGCCAGCGTCCCCTCCGACTGGGGCAGCAGCCTCAGCAGGTCCTCGCCGCCGCCCGCGCCCTCGCCCACGGTGGCGATGCGGCCGTCGGCCAGCACGCAGGTCGCGCCGGCGAGGTAGTCCGCGGTGACGCCGTAGCGCAGCGTGTGCGGCCCGGCGGCGTTGCAGGCGACGTTGCCGCCGATGGTCGAGGTCGTCGACGACCCCGGGTCGGGCGGGTAGTAGAGCCCGTGGGCCAGGGCCCGGTGGTGCACGTGCGCGGTGATCACGCCGGCCTCGACGTGCATGCGCTGCGCGTCCGCCTCGACGCCGAGGATGCGGTTCATGCGCACCAGGTTGACGACGACGCCGCCGCGCGTCGGGATGGCGCCGCCGGCATAGCCCGTCCCCGCGCCGCGCGGCACCACCGGGACGCCGTGCTGCGCGCACACCTGCACCACTCCGGCCACCTCCTCGGTGCTCGCCGGGAACACCACCGCGTCGGGCAGGTGCCGTTCCCCGGACGCGCCGAAGGCGTCGTAGGCGTAGGCGGCCAGGTCGGCGGGACGGGCGAGCGCCTGTGGCTCGCCGACCTGCCCGATCAGGTCGCGGAGCAACCGGGACATGTGGGTCGGGATGGTAGCCGAGTGGGCTGGCGGGTCGCCGCTGCACGCCTGCGGATCGCCGCGACAACATGCGTTCGGCGCTCCACCCGGCAGCGGAGGGCCGCGACAGGCCCACCGGTATACTCGGTTGCGATGAGCGATCCCCAGCTCGTGCAGCGCATCGAGGCGGCGCTCAGCACGGTGATGGAGCCCGAGCTCCACCGCGACCTGATGAGCCTCAACATGGTCCGCGACCTGCGCGTCGACGGTGGCACCGTCTTCATGAAGGTGGTGCTGACCACGCCCGCCTGTCCCCTCAAGGACCGCATCCACAAGGACATCGAGCAGGCGCTGATCCCCCTCAACGGGGTGGAGCGCATCGACGTGCAGTGGGATTCCAACGTCACCACCACGCGCGGGCTGCCCGGCCGCAAGGACATTCCCGGGGTGCGCAACATCGTCGCCGTCAGCGCGGGCAAGGGCGGCGTCGGCAAGACCACGGTGAGCGTCAACGTGGCCATCGCGCTGTCGCAGGCGGGCGCGCGCGTCGGCCTGCTTGATTCGGACATCTATGGCCCGAACGTGCCGATCATGCTCGGCCTCCACGACCAGCCGCGTTCGATGGGCGAGCGCATCCTGCCGCTGGAGGCGCACGGCCTCAAGGTGATGTCGCTGGGCACCATCCTCAAGCCGGACCAGGCGGTGGTGTGGCGCGGCCCGATGATCGGCGGCGCCATCCGCCAGTTCCTCTATGACGTGGACTGGGGCGATCTCGACTACCTGGTCATCGATCTGCCGCCCGGCACGGGCGACGCGCAGCTCACGCTCGCGCAGTCGATCCCGCTCACCGGCTCGGTGATCGTCACCACGCCGCAGGACGTGTCGGTCGCCGACGTCAGCCGCGGTGTGCAGATGTTCAAGCAGCTCAAGGTGCCGGTGCTCGGCGTCATCGAGAACATGAGCGGCTACGTCTGCGCCCACTGCGGTGAGCGCACCGACATCTTCGGCACCGGCGGCGGCAGCGAGGTGGCCAGGCGCTTCGACATCCCCCTGCTCGGCCAGGTGCCGCTCGACCTCAGCATCCGCGTCGGCGGCGGCGAGGGACAGCCGCTGATGGCCGCGCTGCCCGACAGCCCCGTCGCCGAGGTCTTCCGCGGCGTCGCCTCGCACATCGCCGCCGAGGTGAGCAAGGAGAACTTCCGCGCGGTGGCGACCGGGCCGGTGATGCCCAGCGGCCCGCGCATCCGGCTGGGCTAGGACACGCCCGGCGTGGCCCGGTCCGCGGTGGACACCCGCCCGGCGGTCCAGCCGTCGCGCGGGGGCCGGGGGCGGCGCCTGCTGGTGTTCGCGCTGGTGCTGGGGTCGTTCGTCGGCATGGTCGACGCCACCATCGTGGCCGTCGCCCTCGACCCCCTGACCCGGCACTTCCACGTCTCGCTGGCGGCGGGACAGGCGGTGCTCGGCGTCTACCTGGTGACCGTCACCGCCACCCTGCCGCTGCTGGGGCGGCTCGCCGACCGCTACGGGCGGCGGCGCGCCTACGTGCTCGGCTTCGTGGTGTTCGCGCTCGGCTCGGTGGGCGCGGCGCTGGCGCCCGGGTTCGAGTGGCTGATGGTGGCGCGCGCGGTGCAGGCGGTGGGCGGCGGCATGCTCACGGCGGGCTCGCTGGCGCTGATGGCGGAGCACGCGCCGCACAAGTCGACCGGGCGGTCGATCGCCCTGCTGGTGATCACCCAGGCGGTCGCCGGTTTGGTCGGGCCGCCGCTGGGCGGCGCGCTGACCGCCGCGTGGGGATGGCAGGCGGTGTTCTGGGCGAGCGTGGTGGCGGCGGTGATCGGCATCGTCGCGGTGCTGCGGGCCGTGCCCGCGCGGGCTCCCCACGTCGACGCGCCTGGGGTGGATGTGGTCGGCGCGGTGGGCATCGCGGCGCTGCTGCTCGGCGTGGGCACGGGGATCGGGTCGCTGGGCGTGTCGGGGTCGGCGCGCGCCTCGCTGATCTGGTTCGGCGTCGGCCTGGTCGGCGCGGTGGTCCTGCTCGCCGGGGAGCGCCGGGTGCGCCACCCGCTGCTCGACCCGCGCCTGCTCCACCGCGGCCGCTTCGCCTCCGCCTCGCTGGCCGGCTTCCTCAGCACCGGCACCCTGATGTCCTGCTTCGCCCTGCTGCCCTTCTGGCTGGAGGACGCCCACCACGCCAGCGCCGCCCTGGCCGGCGCGGCCTTCCTGCCCATCGGCGTCGGCATCGGCCTGACCTCGCGCACCGGCGGTCGCCTCGGCGACAGCGGCCGCACCCGCGAGGTGACCGTCGCCGGCATGACCCTGGCCGCCGCCGGCCTGGTCCTCGCCGCCCTCGGCGCCCGCACCGACGCCTGGCCGGTGCTGCTCCTCGGCCTGCTGGTGCTCGGCCTGGGCAACGGCCTCTTCTCCTCACCCAACACCGCCGCGGCCATCCTGGTCGCCCCGCGCAACGCCCTCGGCAGCGCCTCGGGCTTCCTCTCCACCGCGCGCAACGCCGGGGTCGTCTTCGGCCTCGGCATCACCGGCGCCGTCTACACCGCCATCGCCCACAACGCCCCCACCGCCGACGCCGACCGCGCCGCCGAGCTCCTCTTCGGCGCCGCCGCGGTGATCTGCTTCGGCGTCGCCCTGCTCTCCGCCCGCACCTACCGCGACATCGGCGCCCCCGCCCACGCCGTGGCGCCCGAGGAGCTGGCCTAGCCCCGCATCGCCCTGCGCACCGCCTCGCGAACGGCGCGCTGGTTGCGCTGCATCCTGGTGCGCAGGTGCGCCGGCTCCGCGGCGATCCGCCGGCGCACGTATGGCCATTCGATGATGTCGATGCAGGACGACGTTACTGCCATCAACGACTGATACTCCACCGAGGCGGGACTGTCGTTGGCCGTGCTCTGGCGCAGCCGGTCGAGGTACAGGTCGCTCACCCCGATGATCAGCGCGCCGCCGGCTTCGACGAAGCGCTCGGGGTCGCCGTCGGCCGTGGACTCGGGGAACTCGACGGCGACACCGAGCTCCTCGTGCCACCAGTGCCGCCCTTCACGGTTGAAGCCTGCCGCGGTGAGGATGCCCTTGGCCTCGGGTCCGAGTGGAGCGCAGATGTCGAGGTCGGTGGGGTGGTACGGCAGGCGCGTCCAGTAGACCTCGGCCGCACCGCCGACGACCACGGGCCGGCCGCCGAGCAGCGTTCGAATCAACGCCGCGACGGCGAGCAGGCGGTGCAGTTGCTGGTCGTCGCTGTCAGCCACGCCGCACGCCGGCGCGCTTCAGCTGCCGCACCTCGGCGGGCTCGGGGTTGCGGCTCCAGGGGTCGAAGGCCCGCCCGTCCGCAGCGGACCACCGCCGCCGCGCCTCGTCCTCGCTGATCGGGACCGGTGGCATGATCCGCAGGTCGATCGGCCGCTCCGTGGCCGCGGCCACCCGCCGGATGTAGGCGATGCTGGGCTCGATCCCGTCGCCCTCGGCGCGCGCCACCGCCGACTGGGTGGTGCCCAGCCGCCGCGCCAGCTCAGTCTGAGACAGGCCCGCCGCGGTGCGCGCTTCGCGCAGAGTCTGGCCGGTGGTCATGCCGCCAAATATAGCATGTAGCGCTATATTTGGCTCCGTCCCCCTAGCCGAGCGCCTGGCGGGCTGCCGCGTGCAGCTCGGGGATGGCGCCTTCCTGGTTGGTGAAGACGCGGACGAGCTGGTTGTGCTTGGGCAGGCGGGCGAGCAGCTCGATGGCCCGGCTCTGCTCGACGGTGCCCTCCAGCGGGTCGTAGATGGCCACCAGCCCGTTGTCGGTCAGGGGATTCTCGGGCGCCACCCGCGCGCTGGCCACGTCCACCTCGAAGGGGACGCCGCCGAGGTGCGAGGGAAGCGCCGCAAGGATGCGTGTGCGCGCATCCGACAACTCCACGTCCGAGCCGAGCAGCGACTCGTAGGCCAGCTTCCAGGGCAGCTTGCGCGCGGTGATGCGCTCCCAGGCGTCGCCGAGGCGGCGCTCCTCCGACCCCGGCGTGGCCCGGCGCCAGCGCGACACCTCCTCCAGCAATGACCAGTCGGTCAGCAGGAGGTAGGTGTCGAGGTCGTCCAGCGGGTTGCCGGGGGCGACGCGCGCCACCGTGTCGGCGAAGATCTCGCGCATGGTCAGGTCGATGCGGCGCACGGTGCGGTGGAAGTAGATGTTGGTGTACAGGTAGAGCCGCGCGGTGAGGAACATCTCCAGCGCGGGCACCGCGTGCGCGTGCAGCATCAGCGAGCCGCCCGAGACGAACGAGTAGTGCATGATGCGGCGCACGTCGACGGTGCCCACGGCAACGCCGCACATGTAGGCGTCGCGCACCACGTAGTCGAGGTTGTCGACGGTCGCGGGGCCGCAGAGCAGCGGCTTGCAGGCGCGCAACCACGCGGGCGGCACGTAGCCCTCGATCTCCGCGGGCGCCATCACCCAGGCGACCCAGCGCGGATCGACCGACTCGCCGGCAGCGAACGGCCCCGACGGCGACGCGCGCAGCGAGCCGATCATGTCCGCCAGCTCGACGCACACCAGGCGCCGTCCCAGGTCCTCGTGGTCGATGCCCCACTGCGAGAGCACCTCGCGGTCGAAGAAGTGTCCGAAGGGGCCGTGGCCGACGTCGTGGAGCAGACCCGCCAGCCGCAGCGTCTCCTCGATGCACGACGCCGAGGGCGCGCCGGGAAAGGCGACGCGCAGTGACGGCTCGATCTGCCGCGCGTACAAGCCGGCGAGGTGCATGGCGCCGAGCAGGTGGGAGAAGCGCGAATGCTCGGCGGTGGGAAAGACCCACCATGCCGACTGGAGCTGGTGGATGCGGCGCAGGCGCTGCAGCCAGGGGACGTCGAGGAGCTGCTGCTCGCCCGGCTCGCCGTCGCGCCCCTTGGTGATCTCGATGTAGCCGTACAGCGGATCGGCGATGAGGTTGACCTCGCTGAAGCGCGCCGCGGCATCCATGGGCGAGCCGAGTGTACCGGCCGGCCGAGATCGATGCGCCGAGCCCGGTCCGTAGACTGGCCCTCCGACATGGCTCGCAAGCAGCGCCGCAGGCCGAGCCGCGGCGGCGGCACGCGGCAGCCGGGCGCGTTCCCGTCGCCGCAGGAGCAGACGACGGCGCCCACCCCGCCCCTGGCGGGCCTCACCCGCGGACCGCGACGCCTGCTGCTCATCACCGTGGGCGCGCTGATCGCCACCCTGGCCATCGGCGCCGGGCTGTTCAGCGTGGTGCGCGGCGGCGGCAGCAACGTCACCTGCGACCCCGATCCCAAGGGGTGGAACGCCGCGGGCGCGGGCCCCGCCAATACGTCCTATGCAGCGTCGGGCATCAAGGACCCGGGGCCCGGCTGGGCGCCGTCGTGGAGCTACCCGCCCCGCGCGGCGCAACCGTCCGACCGGGTCACCGCGCCGCCGGCGGTGGCCAACGGCACCGTCTACACCGCCACCGCCACCGGCGCCCTGGTGGCCATCGACGCCGCCACCGGCAAGGAGCAGTGGAGCAGCACCCCCGCCCCCGGCGAGGAGGGCGAGGTGGGCACCCCGATCGCCATCGACGGATGTGCCGCAGCGCTGACCACCACCCAGGAAAGCACCTCGGGCGAGCCGTCCGGGGTGATGCGCGCGGTCGACCTGCGCACCCACCAGCGCCGCTGGGCGGTGCGCTCCGCCGACGAGATCTTCTCGGCGCCGCAGATCATCGACGGCGTCGCCTACGCGGGGATGTCCTTCGCGGCCGCCAGCGGTCCGCTCGATCGCACCCACGTCCTCGACGGCTACTACCTGAGCGACGGCAGCCGCGCCTACCGCAAGACCTTCAGCGCCGCGCTCACCGCCTCGCCGGCCAGCGACCACACGCGCATCTGGATCGGCGCCCTCGACCAGAACCTGTACGCGCTCGGCCCCCAGGGCAAGCAGCTCTGGACCTACACCACCAACGGCATCGTCACCCTGCCGGCGATGTACGACAGCGGCAGCGTCTACGTGGCCAGCGCCGACCACTCCGTCGCCTCGCTCGACGCGACCACGGGACACGAGCACTGGAGCGTCAGCGTCGGCGAGGTGCAGGCGGCGATGGCCGACAGCGGCGACACCCTGGTCGTCGCCGACGTCGACGGCACCGTGCACGCGCTCAACGAGTCGGACGGCAGCGAGCGCTGGCACGCCGACCTGGGCACCAGGGTGACCCACGGAGTTGTGGCCGCTGGTGACCGCATCTTCGTGGTCGACGACGACGGCGGCCTGCACGTCCTCGACCGCCGCACCGGCAACCAGACCGCCACCTGGACGGCACCGGCGCCGCCCACCGGTCCGCCCGCCATTGCGGCCGGCCACCTCTACATCGCCTGCCAGGACGGGCGGCTGTACGCGCTGCCGCTCTAGCCCGCGCGGTCGCGCAGCAGCGCCAGCGCGCCCCACATGTTGCGGTCCTCGCCGAGCGCGGCGCGGAGGATGCGCGGCACCGGCTGCAGGCGCAGGTGGGTGTCGATGGTTGCGGACATCGACGGCCAGAACCTGTGCCACGCGTTGCAGACGCCGCCGCCGAAGACCACCGCGTCGGGGTCGTGCAGCGCGGTGGCGTTGACCACCGCGAGGCCCAGCCAGCGGCCCACGTCGGCCCAGGCGTCCGCGTCGTCGAGCTGGTCCGCGCGCACCCCGAAGCGGCGCGCGATGGCGCTGCCCGAGGCAAGCGCCTCCAGGCAACCGGAGCCCCCGCATCCGCACGGCGGCGCGCCCCCCAGCCACGACGGCCAGAGCACCTGGTGGCCGCCCTCGGTATCGTGCCGTCCCAGCAACAGGCGGCCGTCGTGGACCACGCCGCTGCCGATGCCGGTGGACACGGTGTAGTACATGACGTGCGCCAGCCCCGCCGCCGCGCCGTGCAGCGCCTCGGCGAGGGCGGCGCAGTTGGCGTCGTTCTCGACCAGAACCGGGCAGCCGTAGCGCGCCGACAGCGCCTCGGCCAGCGGCAGCATCTGCCAGGCGGGCGGCAGGTTGGGCGGCAGCAGCATCGTGCCGCGCTCGCGGTCGAACGGTCCGGGCGTGGCCACGGCGATGGCATCGAGCCCTTCGCCCCCGCGCGCCTCGTCGAGCATCGCGCTCAGCGTGGCGATGGGGTCGTCAGGCGGCGTGGCCCGGCGCACCGTGCGCTGTGGCCGCAGGTCGCCACCCGCGACCGCCGCGAGCAGCTTGGTGCCGCCGATGTCGATGGCGCCGTACATGGCGCCGGAGGGTAGCGCGCGAGCCTACGCGGAGGCGCTGCGCTGGCGGCGTCCCACCGAGCTGAACACCGAGGCCAGCGCGCCGCGCTTGTCGGGATGCTCGACCAGCCAGGCGTTGTAGACGTCGAAGAAGGCCTGCTGCGGCGCCATCAGGCGGCGGAAGGCGCGCAGGTTCTCCTCGGGCAGTGAGCAGTTGAACTGCAGGGCGCGTTGCAGGCGCTCGCCCTGGGCCTGGCGCAGCGCGCGATCCTCGCGCAGCCACAGCGCGCCGAGCACGCCGACGCCGGCGGCGCTGGCGATGCCGACGGTGATCATCAGCAGGGCCACCGTGCTGTCGGGAAGGCTGCCCTGGCGGAACAGCATCATCGCCGCGATGGCGAGGGCGCAGACCATGGCGGCGATGCCGAGGCGCTGCCGGCGACCCCGCTGCACCATGCGGCGCCGGGCGTTGTGGTAGCTCTCGCAGAGCCGCTGCAGGTTGGTCGAGGAGGCGAGCAGCTCGATGGCGGTGGGCAGGAGCGCCCGGTCGCCCGCGTCCTCCACCGCCTGCCGGGGGGAGGCGTTGGCGGCGGAGGGGCGCGGGGCGGGCGGAGCCATCAGCGCCGCGCGGAGGGAGCTGGGGGACTCGGCGCGCGCGGGGGGCGAGGACTGAGGGCTCATCGCCCAGGTTGTACGCCCTGTAAAGGCCATCGATGATGGCCGCCGGGGGATCGTCACCGAGCCGTCAGCCCACCGGAACCGCGCTGACCGTCGTGCTAGCATCGGCGGCCCCGATGGACACCCCCACGCGCCCCGTCGCCTGCACCGTGGCGGGCAGCGACTCGGGCGGCGGCGCCGGCATCCAGGCCGACCTGCTCAGCTTCGCCGCCTGCGGCGTCCACGGGGCCACGGTGGTCACCGCCGTCACCGCCCAGGACACGCGCACGGTGCACGCGGTCGAGCCGGTGTCGCTGGAGATGGTGGCGCGGCAGATCGACGCGGTGGCCCTCGACCTGCAGCCCTCCGCGTGGAAGACGGGGATGCTGCCGACGGCGGCGATCGTCGCCGTGGTGGCGCAGCGGCTGGAGATGCACGGGGCGTCGAACGTCGTCGTCGACCCGGTGTTGCGTTCCACCAGCGGGGCGGCGCTGGTTGCTGACGCGGCGCTGGCGGCGCTGCGAGGTGCGCTGCTGCCGCTGGCCCTGGTGGTGACGCCGAACTGGCCGGAGGCCGCGGCGCTCACCGGGCTGCCGGTGTCGACGCTTGACGACGTGCAGGCCGCTGCGCGCGCGATCGCGGCGTACGGGCCGCGCTACGTTGTGGTGACCGGCGGCCATGGCGGATCGGCGGACGCGGCGTCGGTGGTCGACGTGGTGTACGATGCGCAGGCGGATTCGTTCGCGACGCTGGCGCATCCGCGCATCGCCGGGGGCAGCGAGCGGCACGGCACGGGCTGCAGCTTCAGCGCGGCGTTGACGGCGCATCTCGCGCGCGGCGCTGCGGTGCTCGACGCGGCGGCTCTGGCGTCGGAGTTCGTTGCAGCCCTGCTGTCGCGCGGCCCGAGCGGTGTGGGTGGCGGGCACACGCCGCTGGTGCACATCGGCTAGGGTCCACGGTCATGCCGCTGTTCCGCACCCGCAGGCCCACCGCCGACGCCATCGACCTGGAGCGTCGCATCGAACAGGCCGACGAGGCCCTGGAGAACGGCGAGTCGCGCCTCGCGCTTCGCATCGCCGACGGCGTGCTCAAGGACGCCGGTCGCGAATCTCCCGAGGCGGTGAGTGCGCAGGTGGTGCGCGCCGAGGCGCTGCGCGCCATGGAGCGGTTCGCCGACGCGGAGAAGGCCGCGGCGCGCGCGTGCGAATGGGATCCCGAGGACGGCGCCGCATGGTTCGAGCGCGCCCTGGCCGCGTACCGGCTGGCCCGCTTCGAGGATGCGGCCGCGTGGCTGGAGGAATCCGTGCACCTCGAACCCGACGAGGCGCACGCCTGGAATGCGCTGGGGCGGGTGCGCATCTGGCTGGAGGAGAAGGACGCCGCCAAGGACGCCTTCCGCCGCGCCGCCAGCCTCGACCCCGAGCACTTCGTGGTGCCGTTGCGCATCGCCGCATTCGAGTTCGACCGCATCGCCGGAGAGGTGTGGAAGCAGATCCCGATGGCGTTCAAGGAGCGCATGGAGAACACCATCGTCGCCGTCGAGGAGCTGCCCGACGTGGAGGACGTCGAGGACGGCACCGACCCCGACCTGCTCGGCCTGTATTCGGGCGCGACCGCGCTGGGCGACGACTTCCCCGAGCGCATCCTGCTCTTCCAGCGCAACCATGAGAACACCTGCGCCACCCTGGGCGAGCTGGTCGAGGAGATCCGCCGCACCATCCTCCACGAGGTGGGCCACCACTTCGGCATGGACCACGACGAGCTGCCCTACTGATGCGCCGCTTCGCCGAGACCGCCGAGCGCATCGCGGCGACGGGGTCGAAGCTGGAGAAGGTGCGCCTGCTCGCCGAGTATCTGCAGTCACTGGACGAAACTCGCGTGGGCGTGGCGGCGCGCTTCTTCAGCGGGCTGGTCTTCCCCACCTGGGACATGCGCGTTCTGTCGTTGGGTGGGGCGGCGCTGTGGGGGGTGCTGCAGTCGCTCAGCGGCGCCACGGCGGAGGAGATGAGCGCTGCGTGGGCGCGGCACGGCGATGCGGGCGGGGTGGCGCACGACGTGCTGGTGCGGGCGCTGGGGTCGTCGCCGGGTGTCGACCTGCTCGACGTGGCGCACACCTTCGAGCGCATCGCGTCGGCGCCGTCCGCGGCGGAACGTGCGGCGCTGCTCGATACGTTGCTGCGCTCGTCCACGCCGCTTGAGGCCAAGTACGTCGTCAAGCTGATCACCGGCGAGATGCGCATCGGGCTGCGCGAGGGACTGGTCGAGGAGGCGATCGCGGTCGCCTTCGGGCGGACCAAAGCAGCTGTGTCGCGCGCCGACATGGTGATCGGCGACCTCGGCGAGGTGGCCCTGCTGGCCCGGCAGGACCGCCTTGACACGGCCGCGCCGCGGCTGTTCGCACCGATGCGCTTCATGCTCGCCTCTCCCGTCGCCGACGCCGACGAGGTGGTGGCGCGGATGGGGGAGGAGGTGTGGATCGAGGACAAGTACGACGGCATCCGCTGCCAGGTGCACCGCGACGACTCGCGCGTGATGCTCTTCTCACGCGATCTGAAGGACGTCACCGCGCAGTTTCCCGAGGTTGCCGAGGTCGTCGCGGCGCTGCCCGGGATCATGCTGCTCGACGGTGAGATCCTCGCCTTTCGCGACGGCACGGTGATGCCGTTCGCCGCGCTGCAGACGCGGCTGGGGCGCAAGAAGCCAACGCTGGCGGTGCTCGATGCCGTGCCGGTGATCTTCGTCGCCTGGGACGTGCTCTACCTCGACGGCGAGTCGCTGCTCGACGAGCCCTTGCGCGAGCGGCGCAAGCGTCTCGACGCGCTGCAGCTCGGCGGCGCGCTGGCCACGGCGCACCAGGAGCACGCACGAGGCGCCGCGGCCGTCGACCTGCTCTTCGACAGCGCGCGGGCGCGGCTCAACGAGGGGCTGATCGCCAAGGATCCGTCGTCGCCGTACACGCCGGGGCGGCGGGGGCTGTCGTGGCTGAAGTTGAAGAAGCCGCTGGACACGCTGGACGTGGTGGTCACCGGCGCCGAGCTGGGACACGGCAAGCGTCGCGACGTGCTCAGCGACGTGACCTTCTCCGTGCGCGTCGACGAGTCCGACGAGCTGGTGCCGATCGGCAAGGCATACACAGGGCTCACCGACGCTGAGATTCTGGAGATGACGTCGTTGCTCAAGGCGATCACGGTGAGTGAGCACGGACGCTTCCGGGTGGTGCGGCCGGAGATCGTGCTGGAGGTGGCGTTCGACAGGGTGCAGCCGTCGTCGCGACACCGCAGCGGGTACGCGCTGCGCTTCCCGCGCATCGCCCGCTGGCGGCACGACAAACCGGTTGCCGAGATCGACACCCTGTCGCGTGTCGCGGCCCTCGCCCAGACCCGCGACGGTGGGCGGGTGCAGCTCGTCGACCGCGCTTAGCGCTGCCCGGTCGATCAGCGCGGCAACTCCGCCGGCCGCGCCGGCATTTCGCCTACCGCTGTCCGCTGATCAACGCGGCAATTCCGCCGGCTGTGCCGGCATTTCTCCTACCGCTGCCCGGTGATCAGCGGCATGAACAGGTTCTGGTCATCCATGGCCGGATCACCGACCGTCTCGAAGGCGTTGAACCTGCTGCGCAACTCCGCGTACTGCTTGGCCAGCGCCTCGTCCTTGTACGCCTCGACCGGATCCCACGGGTGCAGATACCGCACTTCGGTGATCCCCGCCTGGAGCATCTCCTTCAGGCACCCGAAGCACGGCTGCGTGGTGCTGGTCAGCGACGCGCCGTACGTCTGCTGCCCGAAGCGGGCCGCGGTGAGCAGCGCGTTCTGTTCGGCGTGGACGCACAAGCACACGTCGTAGGCCCCCCCGCGCAGGTAGGGCTCGTCGTCACGGTGGGCGCAGCGGTGGCAGCCCCCCTCCGAGCAGTTGGGCATGCCGAACGGCGTTCCGTTGTAGCCCGTGCTGAGGACCCGGTCGTCGCGAACGATCACCGCCCCGACGCGGCGCCCCAGGCAGTCGGCGCGGGTGCGCGCGGCCAGCGCGATGAGCAGGAAGTACATCCGCTTGTCGGGGCGGACGATCCTGCCCTCGGGGGCGCGCGCCGGCTCGGGCGCGAGGGGCTCAGGGGACATGGGCGGGAAGCGTACTCGGAGGCGAGCGGTGGTGCCGCGCCGGCTCGCCGGTGGCGAGGCTCGGGGGCGCCGGGGACGACCTCAGCTCGCTGCGGCCGCCGTGGGCGCGTCCTCGGCCGCGCAGCCGCGGATGTGCGCGGCCAGACGCTCCTTGATGTGACGCCGGCCCCAGTGGTCGATCGCCGAGATGACCTCCTGCAGCTCGACGCCCGCGGGGGTCAGTCGGTAGGAGGTGCGCGGGGGCATGACGGATTCGACGGTGCGGGTGACCACCCCCAGCTCCTCCAGGCGGTCGAGGCGCTGGGCGAGGGTGGCGGGATTGCAGCCGCCGGCGGCGCGGCCGAGCTCGTTGAAGCCGAGCGGGCGGTCGAGGAGGGCCCGCACGATGTGGAGGGTCCACTTCTCCTGGAGGACCTGGATGGCCTCGTGGACCGGACAGAAGGTGGCGTCGTCCATGGTTTTTCTTCAGCTGCCTCTGGACATGAAGCATAAAGCGCTTCGTGTGCCCTGGCTACTCCATATGGTCTAGTGCTGCCGCTGAGTATAGCACTTGACAAGATGAAGCGCTATGTGATCTACTACTGGAGCCGGGACGGATCACCCCCCGACCGGCCCGCGGCGATGAAGCCGCGGAGGTCATCAGGAGCAACCACCATGAGCAGCTGGGCAATCGACAGCAGCCACTCCTCCGTCGAGTTCTCCGTCCGTCACCTGGGCCTGGCCTCGGTGAAGGGCACCTTCCACACCGTCCGCGGTGAGGCCACCGTGAACGAGGACGACCTCACCAAGTCGACCGGCAAGGTCGAGATCGAGGTCGCCAGCGTCGACACCCGCGACGAGCGCCGCGACACCCACCTTCGCAACGCCGACTTCTTCGACGCCGAGAACTACCCCGTCGCCACCTTCCAGACCCTCGGCATCCGCCACATCAGCAGCGATCGCTACGAGGTCGACGGCGACCTGACCATCCGCGGCGTCACCCGCCCGCTGACCCTCCAGGCCGAGGTCTCCGAGTTCATCAACGACCCCTGGGGCAACCGCCGCGTCGCGGTGACCGTCGAGGGCGAGATCAACCGCACCGACTTCGGTCTCACCTGGAACCAGGTCCTCGAGGCCGGCCGCCTGATGGTCGGTGAGAAGGTCAAGATCTCGGCCACCACCGAGGTCGCCCTGGCCGTCGAAGCCGCCGCCTGATCCCCGCCGCGCACCGTCCGCGCGGCACCTGACAAACGCCCGGATTCCGCGGGTCCCAACCCCGCGGAGCCGGGCGTTTCCTTTGTCCGGCCCCCCGCGCTACAGTTCGCCGGGCCCGGGGGCGGGTAGCTCAGCCGGTTAGAGCGGGGGACTCATAATCCTCTGGTCGGAGGTTCGAATCCTCCCCCGCCCAGTCGGTCCCTGAACTCCTGTTTGGTGTGGCCGCACCTGTCTGCATCGCGGCGCTCGACCCCGCCCGAGCCTCACGTCCGCGGCGTCGCGACCCCGTATTGACGCGGGCCGCCTCGCCGCACACGATGCAGCCAGGACCGGCGCCGGTGTTGCGGCCAGCTCACGCCAAAACTCGCGCCTCCCTCGGGGGCGGTGCCGATCTCCCATGCGCCGCGGGTGCCCTGCACCACTGCGTCGGCGATGGCCAGGCCGAGACCGCTCGCGCCCGCGGTGCCGTCGAGGCGGTGGAAGCGCGCCAGGATTCGGTCGCGCTCTGCCGGCGGCACGCCGGGCCCCGAGTCGTCGACGGAGAGGCGCAGGCGTCCGCCGCCGCCGTCGACGCGGACCACGACGTTCCCGCCAGCGGGCGTGACCCGGCAGGCGTTGTCGAGCAGGACACCGAGCAGCCGCTCCATCCACTCCTCGGGCGCGCGCAGCAGTGGCACGCCGGAGCCCGCGACCTCGACGCGCAGCCGCACGTTCGCGCGCTCCGCAACGCGGCCGAACCGCGCCACTGCGGCGGTGGCGACGGCCGCCACGTCGAGCGGCGAGGACTGCGGCGCACGCCGTTCGCTGTCGTAGCGAGCCAGCCAGAGCAGGCCGTCGACGGTGCCGCGCAAACGGCGTCCCTCCGCCGCGATGCGCGTCAACACCGTCTCGGCAGGTTCGACGCCGGGGTCGCGCAGGGCCAGCGCCGTCTCGGCTTCGATGACGCTGAGCGGAGTGCGCAGCTCGTGCGACGCGTCGGCGGTGAAGTCGAGCTGGGCGCGGCGCGCGCGCTCGACCGGAGCGATGGCGCGCAGTCCAACCAGCAGCGTCACGGCGAACACGCCCAGCAGCAGCAGCACGCCGATCACCAGTGACGACGGCAACGGGAGTCCGGTGACCAGCGCCCCGACGTCGGTCGCGGCGATGACGCGTCCGCCGAGAACGTCTGCGGAGTCGATGCGATAGGGACGCGAGTCGAGGACGATGTCGCGCGGATAGGGTCCGGACAGCGAATCCGCGGGCAGAGACGGCGCCGCCGGGGTGGAGGCGAGCACTCTCCCGCTGGTGTCGATGGCCCACAGGGCAGTGACCACGGTGACCTGACGCTTGTCCGGCCCGATGGCATCGGCGATGCCCGTGCTCGAGCTGCCCGCGAGCTGCGCCGCGACCTCCTGGCTGGAGAGGGCCACGCTGCCCTTTCCCGCCCACCGGCCGGTGATCTTGCCGAGGTATGCCTGCAGCTGGAGGTCGACGTCGGAGGTGCGCGTCGAGCGCTGCTGGTGGTCGAGGATCACCCCGGCGACACCCAGTGCCAGCGCGGCAATCAAGGTGGCCACCATCGCGACGCGCAGCGCGCTGCGACGCGCCGGTCCGCCGGTCCTGTCGCTCATCGCACCACCAGCCGCCAGCCGATGCCGCGTTCGGTGTGCAGGACGACGCCGGCGCCGTCCAGCTTGCTGCGCAGGCGGGCGATGTGCTTGTCGATGGTGTTGGAGCCGATGGGGTCGGTCTCGTCCTGCCAGGCGTGCTCGGCGATGGCACGGCGCGTGACGGTGGCGGGGTGGCGGCGCATCAGCAGCTCGAGGATGGCGATCTCCGTCGGCGTCACCAGCAGGCGGCGACCGGCGAGGCTGACCACGCGCGTGGCCGGGTCGAGCACCACGCCGCCGACAGAGAGCTGCGGACCCGCGGTCTGCGGTGGCCGGCGCAGCAGGGCGCGCAGCCGGGCGAGCAGCTCGTCGAAGTCGAACGGCTTGATCAGGTAGTCGTCGGCGCCGCTGTCGAGTCCCTCGACCCGGTCGGCGGCCGCGTCGCGCGCAGTGAGCATCAAGACGGGGAGATGGCTGCCGGCGGCACGCATGGTGCGCAGTGCCTCGATGCCCGTGCCCTGGGGCATGCGCCAGTCGAGCACCGCGGCGGCGTAGTCGTGGTGCGTCAGCATGAGCAGGACGTCCTCACCGGTGGCCACCGAGTCGACCGCATAGCCGCTGCGCGTCAGCCCGCGCTCCAGGGCAGAGCGCAGGGCCGCGTCGTCCTCGGCGAGGAGGACGCGCATCAGGGAGGGGTCTTGCGCGAGTGCATGCACCGGCATGGGACCACGGTGCGAGCGCGATGCGCAAGCGGCGCTGTCCCGATTTCGTCAGGTTCGCAGCGATCTCGCCGCTGTCCTGGTTTGGTCATCTGCGGCGCAGTAGGTTGCGGCCCGTTGTGACCAGAACTCAGGAACCACCCGCGATGATGACACTCCGCAGCCTGGCCCGCACCGCTCTGGCGGTGCCGGTGGTCCTCGTCGCCGTGCTGGCCGCGGGATGCGGCAGCCCGGCGTCTCCCGGCGTCGCCAGCATCGGCGGCTCCGGCTCTGCCTCGCCGACCCCCAGCCACAGCGTGGACGTCGTGGCGATCATCACCCACTTCGCACAGTGCGCCCGGCAGCACGGGGCGGCCGGCGTGCCCGATCCGGCGCTGGACGCTGCTGGCCAGCCCGATTTCCAGCCCTTGAAACAGGCCATGAGCGGGATGCCGCAGAACGTCCAGCAGGCGGTGGCCGGCGCCTGCAGCTCGATCCTCGCCGCGCTGCCCCCGCCGCCCCCGCCCGACGCCGCCGCCATGCACGCCCTCACCCAGTACGCCGCGTGCATGCGTGGCCACGGGGTGGCCAACTTTCCCGATCCCGACCCCCAGACCGGGCGCTTCGTCGTGCCCCCTGGTATGGACGGAAAGGCGAACCCATACCTGCAGGCGGCGACGACCTGCGGCGGGGCCCTGCCTCATGGGGTCACTCCCCGCTTCAACGCGCAGGGCGGCTGATGACTGGCATCTCGACCAAGGGCGTCGCGGTGGCCCTCGGGCTCGCCGCCCTCGCCGCCGCCTTCTGGGTGCAGCCGTGGCACACCACCGGCGCGGCGGCTCTGCCGAGCAGCACAGCGCCCCTGGGCACGGCGCAGATCCGCCGGATGGACCTCGCCGCCACCGCGGTGCTCCAGGGGCTTCTCGGCTACGCCAGCCCCAGCACCGTGGCCACCCAGATCCCGGCCACGAGCAGCCAGGCCACGCCACTGCAGGCCGAGGCCGCGGTGCGCGGCGCCAACCAGCAGCTGGCCGCGGCGCGCGCAGCCCTCGCCGACACGCAGTCGATCGACCAGGTGACCGCCACCCAGGCTGGCGCCGCGCTGGCCAGGACGCAGCAACAGCGCACCACCGACCAGCAGACCCTCGACGCCGACCAGGCCCGCCTCACCACCGACACGGCGCAGCAGCAGCACGACTGCGGCCAGTCGCCGCCCGCGGCCGCCTGCAGCGCCGACCAGCAGGCGGTGCAGCACGACCAGCAGGCGGTGGCGGCCGACCAGCAGGCGGTGGCGCACGACACCGAGGCGATCACCTCCGCCCAGGAGGCCGTCGACGCCGGCGGGCCCCATGCCCGCCAGGCGGAGGACGCCCAGGCATCCGCGCTCGCCGCCGCGGAGATCGCCCTGGCCTCGGCCCAGGCGCAGCTCGACGCCCTCCGTGCGGGCACTGTCGACGTGGTCACCGCCCTGCCCGACGCCGGCCAGGTGATCGACCGCGGCCAGTCGCTGTACAGCCTGGGCGGGCGTCCGGTGCCGCTCCTCTTCGGCACGGTTCCCGCCTACCGCGCCCTCGGCCCCGGCAGCCCGGACGGCCCCGACATCACCCAGCTGGAGGACAACCTCAACCAGCTCGGCGCCGGACAGGGGCTGCCCCTCGACGGCCACTGGTCGGCGGCGCTCACCGCGGCGGTGGGGCGCTGGCAGGCGGCGCTGGGCGTGCCCCCGGCCGGCGCCGTCGGCACCGGCGAGATCGTGTTCCTGCCCGCCGCCGTGCGTGTCGCCTCGCCGCGCATCGCCGTGGGAGCTGCCGCGCCGCCGGGCACCGCGGTGCTCGACGTCACCGGCACGGCGCGGGTGGTCACCGCCTCGCTCCCCGTCCTGCAGGCGCCCGCGGTCCACACGGGTGACGCCGTCAGCGTCGCGCTCCCCGACGGCCACTCCACGGTGGCTGGGCACGTCGCCTCGGTGGCCAGCTCGGTGGCCAGTCCCACCGGCGGCCAGGCGGGCCAGCAGCAGACCCAGGGCAACGGCGCTCCGCAGGCGCAGGTGACCGTGACCGTCAGCATCGACGACCCCAGCAAGGCGGCGGCGTTCGACGCCGCGCCGGTGTCGGTGAGCGTGGTCACCCGCAGCGTCCACGGCGTGCTCGCCGTGCCGGTCAACGCCCTGGTCGCCCTGGCCGAGGGCGGCTACGCGGTCGAGGTGGTGGCTTCGGGCGGCGCCCATCGCCTCGTCGCCGTCACCCCCGGGCTGTTCGACCAGGCGGCCATGGTCGAAGTGCAGGGCGCCGGGCTGCACGAGGGGATGACCGTGGTGGTGCCTGCCCAATGAGTGGCGCCGCCGTCCTGGAGCTCGTCGATGTGGTCAAGGAGTACCCGTCGCGCCCGCCGGTGGCCGCCCTGGCGGGCGTGGACCTCCGCGTCGAGGCGGGCGAGCTGGTCGCCGTGACGGGTCGGTCGGGGAGCGGGAAGAGCACGCTGCTGCACATCGCCGGTGCCCTGGAGCGGGCCACCCGGGGCCTGGTCCGCCTCGGCGGCGACGACGTGGCCGGGCTGCCCGACCGCGCCCTCAGCGCCGTGCGGGCGCGGCGGATCGGCTTCGTCTTCCAGCAGTTCCACCTGCTCGGTCACCTCGACGTCGTCGACAACGTCGCCACCGGGCTCCTCTATCGGGGCGTCGGGCACCGGCAGCGACGGGAGGCGGCGGTCGAGGTGCTCGAACGTGTCGGCATGGGCCACCGCATCGGCCACCGGCCCGACCAGCTCAGCGGCGGCGAGCGCCAGCGAGTGGCCATCGCCCGCGCCGTGGTCGGCGAGCCCGACGTCGTCTTCGCCGACGAGCCCACCGGCAACCTCGACAGCACCACCGGGACGGAGATCGTCGACCTGCTGCTGGGGCTGAACGCGTCGGGCACCACGGTGGTGGTGATCACCCACGACGGCGAGGTGGCGGCGCGCATGCAGCGGCGGGTCGAGCTGCGCGACGGGCGAATCGTCGCCGACGAGGCGGGTCGATGAGCAGTCCGCTCGCCGCGCCCGCGCGGCTGCGCCCGACCGACGTGCTGCGCACGGCCGGTGCCGGGATGCGGGCACGCCGGCTGCGCACCGCTCTCAGCGCGCTGGGCGTCGCCATCGGCATCGCGGCGGTCGTCGGCGTGCTGGGCATCTCGGAGTCGAGCCGGGCCGACCTGATCGCCCAGCTCGATCGCCTCGGCACCAACCTGCTCTCGGTGCAGCCGGGGCACGACCTCAGCGGGGACCAGGTCGAGCTGCCCGCAGCCGCGCCGGGGATGGTCGCGCGCATCGGTCCGGTCACCGCCAGCGCCTCGACCGGACACGTCGTCGGCGCCACGGTGCGGCGCAGCGACCTCGTGCCCGCCTTCGACACCGGAGGCCTGCAGGTCCAGGCCGCCTCCCCCGACCTGCTGGCCACCCTCGGCGGCCAGCTCTCGGCGGGAACCTTCCTCACCGCCGCGCGGACCGGCTACCCCAGCGTGGTGCTCGGCGCGGCCGCCGCGCGCCACCTCGGCGTGGTCGGGGTGAATCCCGACGTGCGGGTGTGGATCGCCGGCCGCTGGTTCGCGGTCACCGGGGTGCTGGCCCCACTCACCCTGGCGCCGGAGATCGACCGCAGCGCCCTGATCGGCTACCCCGCCGCGCAGCAGCTCCTCGACTTCGACGGCCGGGCGACCACCATCTACGTGCGCACCGATCCCAGCCAGGTCAACGCGGTGCGGGGGGTGCTCGGCCAGACGGTCAACCCCCCGCACCCCGACCAGGTGCTGGTGACCCGCCCCTCCGACGTGCTGGCCGCCCGCGCCGCCGCCGACACCGCGCTCACCGGTCTGGCCCTCGGCCTCGGCGCCGTCGCCCTGCTGGTGGGCGGCGTGGGCATCGCCAACATCATGGTGATCGCCGTGCTGGAGCGGCGCCATGAGGTCGGGCTGCGCCGCGCCCTCGGCGCGACGCGCGGGCAGGTGGCGACGCAGTTCCTCATCGAAGCGCTGCTCGTCTCGGTGGTGGGCGGCGTCAGCGGGACGGTGCTCGGCACCGGCGCCACCGCCATCGCCGCGGCGACGCGCGGGTGGACCGCGGTGGTCCCGCCCGCTGCCGTGATCGGAGGCCTGGCGGCTGCCGTCGTCGTCGGGACGGCGGCGGGCTTGTATCCCGCGCTGCGGGCGGCTCGCCTGGCACCGACGGAGGCGCTGCGGGCCTGAGGGTGCCCGCTGCGTGCGCCCTCAGCCGCCCGCCGCGGTGATCGCTCCGAAGAGCCCGTCGGTCTCGCCGTTGAGGCCCGCGGTGAAGAAGAGCGTGGTGGTCGGGCCGGCGGCGCTGCCGTTGCCGAACCTCAGCCCCCACAGCCCCTCGTTGACCAGCGGCCGCCCGTCGGCCCCGCGCAGGGCGCCGGCGAACTGACCGCCCGTGCTGTAGGCGTGGATGGTGCCGTCCCCGAAGTTGCCGACCAGCAGGTCTCCACTGAAGCGACCGAAGCCGGATGCCGGCGCCATCGCCATGCCCCACGGGGAGTTCAGCAGGCCGTGGCGCACCAGACGGTCGAGCAGAACACCTGAGGTGCTGTACAGGTCGACGAAGCCGTGGCCCTGCCCGGCGACGTCGTCGTGCTTGGCCGCGTTCTGCAGTGCGTAGCTGACCAGCAGGCCCTGGGGCACGGCGGTGATGCCGAAGGGGGCGTAGCCGGCGGGGATCATGGCGTCGGCGAAAGCCCCGCCGCCGGGCGTCACCTGGTTGAACGAGGTGTCGAAGACGTCGACGGTGCCGGCGCGGAAGTTGGTGGCGTACAGCTGGTTCGCGCCGCCGGCCGCGGCCAGCGCCAGGCCCTTGTAGACGGCGCCGTTCTGCGCGCTGGGAACGGTCGAATGGTCGACGGTGGTGATTGCGCTGGCGAGGTCGACGGTCGGGCTCCAGGCCGCGATGGTGCCGTCCTCGGTGGCGAAGATGAAGAAGGAGTCTGCGGATCTGCCGTTGGCGCTGAGCGTGAAGCCCGCGCCTCGAGCGAAGACCACACCCGTTGGCGCGCCCGGGTTGCCGCCGATTCCGGGGATGATCACGTGCGGGATCAACGCCTTGCCGTTGTTCAGGAAGACCTTGTTGCCGGTGCCGAGGTAGAGCGTGGTGACGCCGGCGTTGTTGTCCGAAACCCAGAACGGCGTCGCCGGCCCGGCGACGATGCCCCACGGGTTCTTGAGGTCGACGTCGGTCTGGGCGGCGCGACCCGCGATGTCGGAAACCAGCGCGGTCTCCGAGTACCCGTCCTTGGCCGCGGACGCTGTGATCAGTGGCTGCGCGGTGAACGCGCCCACCGCGGCACCGGCGACCGCCACAGCGAGCGCGGTGCGCCCGGTGCGTCGGCCACGGCCCGTCGGAGTGCTGGAAACGTTCGATGCGAAGACATTCATCGCGATCTGCCTCCTGGGATTTCCATGCCAGTCCCTCGCCGCACGGGGGGCAGCAACAAGGACAAATACGACGTGCTGTTACACGATGAGCGCTGGTTGCGCCGATGGGACCCCGGTTTTCAGGGCCGTAAGCCCGCGCCCAGGACCTCAGATCGCGCCAGGGAAGACGTGCACGCCGTCCCGGCTGCGCGTGCGGGCCGAGCTGCGCACCAGCGTGGTGCCGACCTGCTGGTCGGTCAGCAGTGCGCGCAGCAGCGCGTGCGGGATGCGTCCGTCGAGGATGTGCACCGTCGACGTGCCCTGCAGCGCGCGGAGCGCTGCGTCGATCTTGGGGATCATGCCGCCGGTCACGACGCCGGCCTCGACGAGGACACGCGCGCGGTCGGCGGTGAGCTCGGGGATGAGTTCGCCGTCGCGATCGCGGACACCGGGGACATCGGTGAGCAGCACCAGGGCGCCGGCGTCGAGGGCGAGCGCCAGCTCGGCGGCCGCCGCGTCGGCGTTGACGTTGTAGGTGTGGCCGTCGGCGCCGCGGGCGAGCGTGGCGACCACGGGAATGCCGCCGGCATCGAGCACCGCCTCGACGCGGGTCGGGTCGGTGCGAACCACGTCGCCGACGTAGCCGAGATCCTCGTCCCCGGGCTCTTCGTGAGGCAGGGCGAGCAGCGTGGAGCCGTCCTCACCCGACAGCGTCACCGCGTTGCCGCCCAGACGGCGCAACCCGGCGGCCAGCGTCGGGCCGACCTGCTTGGTGAGCACCGTCTTGACGATCTCGATGGTCTGCCCGTCGGTCACCCGAAGGCCGTGGCGGAAGCGCGGCTCGATCCCGGCGCGACGCTGCGCCTCGGTGATCTCGGGGCCGCCGCCGTGCACCAACACGGTGCGCGTTCCGACCAGGCGCAGCAGCGCGACGTCGGCGAGGATGGCGTCCGGGCCGGCCGCCTGGATGGCGGCGCCGCCGAGCTTGACGACGACGGTCTGGGCGGCAACCCGCTGCAGCGACGGCAGCGCGTCGACGAGCCCGTCGACGTCGGGGGGAGTGCGTGGTGTCGAGACGAGGGTCAGCATTCTGGTGGTCCTTGGTCGTTCAGGTCGCGTAGTGCGCGTTGACGGTCACGTAGCCGGGGCCCATGTCGCAGCCCCAGGCCTGTCCTTCACAGTCGCCTGCGGCCAGGTCGACGCCGATGACGGCGCCCTGTCCCGCAAACGCTTCGTGCAGTGCGAGTGCGTCGACGGCGACCGGCGCCCCCGCGTAGACGGCGACGCCGCTGACGAAGAGGCGGCATCGCTGCGGATCCAGTGCCACGCCGCTCCGCCCCAGCGCTGCCAGCACGCGTCCCCAGTTGGGATCGCCGCCATGCACCGCGGTCTTCACCAGCGGGCTGGCGGCCACCGTGCGCGCGGCGACACGCGCCGCCGCGGGGTCGGCGGCGCCACGCACGTCGACGCGGAAGTACCGTGTGGCACCCTCGCCGTCGGCGGCGACCATCTCGGTGAGACGTTGGCACACCTCGAACACGGCGCCTTCCAGTGCCGCCAGCGCTGCCGAACCCGCTGCGAAGGGCGTGCCGCCGGCGACTCCGTTGGCGAGCAGCAGCAGCGTGTCGTTGGTCGAGGTGTCACCGTCGACGGTCACGCAGTTGAACGTCTGGTCGGCAACGCGCTGCAGCAGCGGCTGCAACAGCGCCCGCGCCACGGGTGCGTCGGTGGTGACCAGGGCCAGCAGCGTGGCCATGTCGGGATGGATCATCCCCGAGCCCTTGGCCATGCCACCCACCGTGTAGCGGCGGCCGTTGGCGCGGAAGCCGGACACAGCCTGCTTGGGCACGGTATCCGTGGTCATGATGGCGCGCGCAGCGGCGTCGCCACCATCGTGCGATGCGGTCGTCGACGCGGTGCGGACGCCCGCGAGCACGCGCTCCAGTGGCAACGGACGTCCGATCACGCCGGTGCTGCAGACCAGGATGCGGTCGAGCTCGACGCTCTCCGCGTCACCGGCGGCCCGGCACATGGCGAGGGCGTCACGCATCCCCTGCGCGCCCGTGCATGCGTTGGCGTTGCCCGAGTTGAGCACCACGGCATGGATGCCGCCGGTCTCCAGGTGGAGTTGCGACACTGATACCGGAGCAGCGCGGAACACGTTGCGGGTGAACACGCCCGCGGCGTCGCAGGGCCGCTCGCTGCGCACCACCGCGACGTCGAGACGCCGGTCGTCCCCATCGCCGCGGATGCCCGCCGCGGCCACTCCGGCGACGAAGCCGCGCGCCGCGCAGACTCCCGACCGCGCAACGTCCGCGGGTGGCGGCGACGGAGCGCTGAGGTCCGCAGTCACCGCCTTAGGCTGCCCACGCACCATGCGGCCGCGATGGCAGCCGCCGGGGTTGCGCCGCGCGGTTGCGCAGTGCACAGCGCATCGCCACCGAACCGCGACCGGGAACCATGGCGCACGCGCGCCCGGGTGGCAGATCGGCGATGTGCATCGCCGAGAACCCGAAGCGGGCGAACCAATCTGCCGCCACGGCGGAGAGCAGGAAGACCTCGCCGTACCCCTGCGCGGCGGCGCGCGCCAGCGCGTCGACGATCAGCCGGCGTCCCAGGCCGAGCCTGTGATGGCCGCGGGCCACGCAGACGTTGTACAGCTCGGCGGTGTCGCGGTAGCGGTGCATGCCGACGCATCCGCTGACGCGCCCGTCGACCTCGATGAGGCGGAATTCGGCGAGGTGCGCCTCGAAGTACGAGGGTGGTCGCGCCAGCAGCTCGCCGCCCTCGACGAACGGGAGTGACAGCTCGTACAGTGCGCGCGCGTCGGGGGGCACGGCGTCGCGGATCACCACCCGACGCACGGCCCGCCTGCGCCGCCTGGCGAACCGCTGAAGTGCCTCCATGCCAGCGATGCTAGGCGCGCAAGCGTGAACGTAGCGAGAACGATCTGCGCCGGGCGCCGCCGGTTCAGGTGCTGAGCGCGGCCGCCTGGACGTGCTGTTCGCGCAGCTGCCGCTTGAGCACCTTGAAGCTGCTGTTCATCGGCAGCGTGGCGACGACGTGGATGCTCTGCGGGCACTTGTAGGAGGCCAGCTTCTCGCGGCAGTGGGCGATCAGCTCCGCATCGCTCACCGACGCGCCGGGCGACAGCACCACGTCCGCGTGCACCACCTCGCCGAGCCGCTCGTCGGGCAGCCCGATCACGGCCGCCTGGGCCACGGCGGGATGCGCGTTGAGCACCTCCTCGACGTCGCGCGGGATGATGTTGAAGCCGCCGCGGATGATCAGGTCCTTGCTGCGGTCGAGCACGTAGAGGTAGCCGTCGGCGTCGACGCGGCCGACGTCGCCGGTGTGCAGCCAGCCGTCGACGACAGTGCGTGCCGTCTCCGCGGGCATGCCGTGGTATCCGTGCATGATGTTGGCGCCACGGATGAGGATCTCGCCATCGGAGCCCGGCGACAGCACGGTGCCGTCGCGGTCCGCGATGGCCACCTCGACGCCCGGCAGCGGCCGCCCGACCGAGCCCGGCCGGTTGTGCTCGGGCGTGTTCAACGCGCACTGTGCGGTGCTCTCCGACAGCCCGTAGCCCTGCAGGACCGTGCAGCCGAATGCGGATTCGAAGCGGTGCAGCAGCTCCAGCGGCAGCGGCGCGGCGCCACTGATCACGTAGCGCAGCGACGACACATCGCGCGAGGCACGGTCGGGATGGTCGAGCAGCGCCACCATCATCGCCGGCACCAACGCCGTGATGGTGACGCGATGTTCCTCGATGAGTTGCAGCACCGCCGCGGGGTCGAACCAGCGCAGCAGCACGCCGCGACCGCGCCGGAAGGTGCCTGCCAGCGTGGTGCTGAGCCCGTACACGTGCGACAGCGGGAGGGTGCCAAGGCCGACCTGGTCGTCGCCGGGATCCCAGGCCTGGTGGGCGTTCTCCGCCATGGCGCGCAGGTTGCTGTGGCTCAGCTCAACGCCCTTGGGCACGCCGGTGGTCCCCGACGTGTAGAGGATCACCGCGGCATCGTCGGCGCCCGCGTCGTGCGGAACATCGACGGGCGGCGCGGCGCACAGCGACTCGAAGTCGACCGCACCCTCGCCACCGCCGACGCAGATCACCCGCCGCAGTGACGGCACGGCCGCAGCCACCTCGCGCACCTTGGGCAGCAGCTCGGGGGTGGTGATCGCCGCCACCGCGCCGGAATCCGTGGCGATGTGGCGCAGCTCGTCCGCGGTGAGCAGGAAGAGCACCGGCACCACCACGCCTCCCGCGGTCCAGGTGCCCAGGTAGCTGGTGCCCACCTCGGGGCAGTTCATCATCGTCACCAGCACCCGGTCGCCGGGTGCGATGCCCAGCCCGCGCAGGCCGCCGGCGAGGCCGTGGCCGGCCCGGTTGAGCTCGGCGCTGCTGGACCAGCGGCCCTCGAACCACAGCGCGGGGTGGTCGCCGTTGCGGCGAAGCCCGTCGTCGAACAGGTCGGCGATGTTGATGTCCTGGTCCTCCAACCTCCGCCCGCGAAATCCCGTCCCGGCGGGAATGATGGGCGGGTCGGTCCCCGCCGCGCAACCGGCGCGGTCGCCGAGCGCCGCTACGGCGCTGCCTGAGGCGGGACGCGCCGGGGACCTTCCTGCAAGGATGGCTTGATGATGGTGCTGGAGCAGATCGGGCGCGCGCTGGCCATGGCGGGGGCGATGTTCTGGGAGGTGCTCTGGCCGCTGGCGCTCGGCTTCCTGCTCTCCGCGGTGGTCGAGACGGTGGTCTCGAAGGGCACGGTCTCGCGCCTGCTCGGCCGCGACACGCCGAAGGCCGTTGCCCTGGCGACGGTTTTCGGCGCCGCCTCGTCGTCGTGCTCCTACGCCGCGGTGGCGGTGGCGCGCAGCCTGTTCCGCAAGGGCGCGACGCTGGCCAACGCGATCATCTTCGAGTTCGCCTCGACCAATCTGGTGTTCGAGCTGGGCCTGGTGCTGGTCATCCTGCTCGGCTGGCAGTTCCTCGCCGCCGAGTTCGCCGGCGGGCTGCTCATCGTGGCGCTGCTGGCGATCCTCTTCCGATTCACGCTGCGGCCGCGGTACGTCGAGGGGGCGCGCCTGCAGGCGGAGCGCGGGCGGAACGGCCGGATGGAGGGCCACAGCACCATGGACATGTCGATCACGGACGGTCCACTGCTGCGGCGGCTGTTCTCCGGTCGCGCGCTGACGGCGATCAGCCAGTACTTCTTCATGAACGTCTTCAGCGTCTGGATGGACGTGGTGGCCGGTTTCCTCATCGCCGGCGCCATCGCGGCATGGGTGCCCGATGCGGTGTGGTCCAACCTGTTCCTCAGCGGCCACGGCCTGTGGTCGGAGGTGTGGGGCGCGGTGATCGGGCCGCTGGTCGCGGTGGTCACCTTCGTCTGCAGCGTCGGCAACGTGCCGCTCGCCGCCGTGCTGTGGCGCGGCGGCATCGCCTTCGGCGGGGCGATCGCCTTCATCTTCGCCGACCTGATCATCCTGCCGATCCTCAACATCTACCGGAAGTACTATGGCTCGCGCGTCGCGATGTACCTGTTCGCCGTGTCGCTGGTGACCATGGCCACCGCCGGGCTGGTGGTGGGCCTGGTCTTCGAGGCGCTGCGCGCAACGCCGACCAACCGCGCGGTCACCGCGCTGCAGCAGTACCCGGCGTGGAACGCCACCACCGTGCTCGACATCGCCTTTCTGCTCCTGGTCATTCCCATGGCCGTGCGCTTTCTGGGCAACGGCGGCGTCGGCATGCTGCGGGCGATGAACCGTTGACGGGCCTGCGCGCCGACGAGGTTGCCCTGCGCGTCGCCCGCGGCCAGACCAACGCCAGCGGTGAGCGCACCAGCCGGTCGATCGCGGAGATCCTGCGCGCCAACCTGATCACCCGTTTCAACCTCATCCTCGGTGTGCTGCTGGTGGCGATCCTCGCCGCCGGCCAGGTGCAGGACGCGCTCTTTGGCATCGTGCTGGTCAGCAACGCGGTGGTCGGCATCGCCCAGGAGCTGCGCGCCAAGCGAACCCTGGACCGGCTCGCGGTGCTCAGCGCCCCCCGGGCTCGCGTGGTCCGCGACGGCGCGGTGCAGGAGGTCGCTGTCGAGGACGTCGTCCTCGACGACATCGTCGAGCTGCGCGCGGGGGACCAGGTGGTTGCGGACGGAGTGGTGCGCGCGTCATCCGGGTTGCAGGTGGACGAATCGCTGCTGACCGGTGAGTCCGAACCGGTGGACAAGGGGGACGACGACCAGCTCCTCTCCGGCAGCTTCGCGGTGTCGGGCTCGGGGCGCTACCAGGCCACGGCGGTTGGTCGCGACGCGTACGCGCGCCAGCTCGCCGCCGCAGCGCGGCAGTTCAAGGTCACCCGGTCGGAGCTGGTCGCGGGCATCAACACCATGCTGCGCTACGTCACCGTGGCCATCGTGCCCGTCGCCGCGCTGCTGCTGGCCAGCCAGCTGCACAGCGGTGCGACGTTTCGGGCAACGGTGACCGGAACCGTCGCCGGGCTGGTCGGCATGGTGCCGCAGGGGCTTGTGCTGCTCACCAGCATCGCTTTCGGCGTGGCGGCGATCACCCTGGCGCGGCGCAACGTGCTGGTGCAGCAGCTCCCCGCCGTGGAGGGACTGGCGCGCGTCGACGTGGTCTGCTTCGACAAGACCGGCACACTCACCGACGGTTCCATCGCCTTCGACCGCATCGAGCGACTCGAGGATGCGGCGCCGGTGGAGGCGCCCCTGGGTGCGCTGGCCGACGACGAGAACGGCAACGCGACGCTGGCGGCGATCGCGCAGGCGGTTCCGCCGCCGGCGAGTGGGTGGACGCGAACCGGATCGGTGCCGTTCTCGTCGGCGCGCAAGTGGAGCGCGGCGAGCTTCGGCGGGCGCGGCACATGGGTGCTCGGTGCGCCCGAGCTCGTGCTCGGCGACGATCACAGGGCGGAGCTGGACCGCGCCGCACGCCTCGCCGCGGGCGGGGAGCGGGTGGTGGTGCTGGCGCACTCGGAGGCGCCCCTCGACGGCGACCGGCTTCCCCGCGGATTGCGCGCCGCCGCCCTGGTCCTCTTCGCCGAGCAGGTGCGGCCCGACGCCGCGGCGACGGTCGCCTACTTCGTCCAGCAGGGCGTGGCCATGAAGGTGATCTCCGGGGACAGCCCGGGCACGGTCGGCGCGGTGGCCGCGCGCGTCGGCGTGCCCGGTGCTGACCACCCGGTCGATGCCCGAGAGCTGCCCGACGACCGCGAGTCGCTCGGCGCCGCGCTCGAAGCGCACTCGGTGTTCGGCCGGGTGACACCGCGGCAGAAGCAGGCGATGGTCACCGCGATGCAGGCGCGCGGACACACCGTGGCCATGACCGGCGACGGCGTCAACGACGCGCTGGCGTTGAAGCTCGCCGACATCGGCATCGCCATGGGTTCCGGCGCCCCCGCGACCCGGGGAGTCGCCGAGCTGGTGCTGCTCGACGGGCGCTTCGCCAGCCTGCCGGGCGTGGTCGCCGAGGGCCGCCGGGTCACCGCCAACATGGAGCGCGTCGCCAACGCCTTCATCACCAAGACGGTGTGGGCGACGCTGCTGGCGCTGGCCGTTGGCGCCCTCTTCTGGCCCTACCCGTTCCTGCCACGAGACCTGACCATCATCGACACGCTGACCATCGGCGTGCCCTCGTTCTTCCTTGCGCTGGCGCCGAATTCACGCCGCTACCGGCCGGGATTCGTGGGCCGGGTGCTGCGCTTCACCATCCCCGCGGGCGCCGTGGTCGCCGCCACCGCGTTCGCCGCGTATGCCCAGGCGCGTTCCCGCGACCTCCCGCTCGCCCAGCAGCGCACCGCGGCGACCATCGTCGCGCTGATGCTCAGTCTTGCTGTGCTGGTGATCCTGGCGCTGCCGCTGACCTGGCGCCGCGCCCTGCTCATCGTCGCCATGGTGGCGAGCTTCCTGCTGCTCTTCCCGTTCGCCGCGGTGCGGTCGTTCTATCTGCTGGAGTTGCCCGACGGCGGCACGCTGCGCACCACCCTGCTCATCGGCGCGGCGGGCGCGGTGGCGCTCGTCGTCGTGGCGTCGCTGTCGACGCGCAGCATGGCCACGATGACGTCGGGAGCGACCGGCCGGCTGAAGTAGTACCCCTGCGCCAGGCCGCAATCCTGGTCGCGCAGGAAGGTCGCCTGGTGGGCGGTCTCGACGCCTTCGGCCACGACCTCCAGGCCGAGGGCACGGGCCATCTCCAGGATGGTCTCCACCAGCGTCGGACCCTGCGCGGGATCGCCGAGCGCGTCGACGAACGCCTTGTCGACCTTGAGCGTGTCGAAGGGCAGCGCCTGCAGGCGGCCGAGCGCGGAGTAGCCGGTGCCGAAGTCGTCGATGCTGAGGTGGACGCCGAGCGCCTTGAGCTGATGCACCACGGCGACCTCGGCGGCCGACTCCGCCACGGCGACGGATTCGGTCAGTTCCAGTTCGAGCAACTCCGGCGGCAGCCCCGATTCGTCGAGGATGGCACGCACGTTGGCGGGAAGCTCGGGGTTGGCCAGGTCGTTGCCCGAGATGTTGACGGCGACGCGGATCGGCGGCAGGCCCGCGTCGATCCAGGCGCGCAGCTGCAGGCAGGCGGTGCGCATCACCCACTCGTCGATGCGTCCGACCAGACGGAGCTGCTCGGCGAGCGGGATGAACGTCGAGGGCGGGACGTCGCCCAGGGTGGGATGCTTCCAGCGCGCCAGCGCCTCGACGGCGGCGACGGTGCCGTCGCTGAGGCGGACCACGGGCTGATAGGCGACGACCAGACCGTTCGTGTCGATGGCGGTGCGCAGATCCTCACCGAGCTGCACCTGGGCGACCAGCTCGCGGCGCATCGCCGCCTCGAAGACGCGCACGCCGCCCTTGTCGCGACGCTTGGCGAAGTACATGGCCAGGTCGGCGTCGCCGAGCAAGGACTCCAGCGTCGTCGACTCGACGTCGACGGTGGCCACGCCCATCGACGCGCTGGGCGTCACCTCGCGATCGGCGAGCGACAGCGGCGCGCGCAGGGCGGTGAGGACGCGTTCCGCGGCCGCCGTCGCCTGTGCGGCGGTGGTGCCGTCGAGCAGCACGGCGAATTCGTCGCCGCCGATGCGCACCACCAGGTCCTGCGGGCGCACCGCGCCTGTGATGCGCGTCGCCACCTCGGTGAGGTACACGTCGCCGTCGGCGTGGCCGAAGCTGTCGTTGACCCGCTTGAAATCGTCGAGGTCGAGGTAGAGCATGCTCTGCGGGCGCACCGGGTCGGTGCGGTCGCCGTGCGGCTGGTCGAGGCGGCGGCGGAGCAGCTCGCGGTTGGCCAGGCCGGTGAGCGGGTCGTGCAGCGCCTGCCAGGTGAGCTGCTGCTCGTAGCGATGGCGCTCGCTGACGTCGGTGATGTTGAGCACCACGCCGGCCACCGCGGAGTCGTCGAGGCGGTTGGTGATGCGCGCCCAGACGTGGCGCCAGGTGGCATCGACGTGCATCAGCCGCGCCTCCACCTGCGCCGTCCCACCGGGCTCGGAGAGGATGCGCTCCCAGGCGCGCACCACGCGGTCCAGGTCGTCGGGGTGGACGCGGTCGTGGAGCGGGGCGGAGTTCTCGCCGTCGATGTCAAATTCTCGGCGGAGCGAGGGTGTGGCGAAGTCGATGGTGCCCCCGTTGGAGACCAGCAGGATGCCGTCGCTGGCGTTCTCCACCAGGGCGGCGAGGCGGCGCTCGCGCAGCTCCACCGCCTCCTGGCGGTCCCTGAGCCGGTCGGCCATGGTGTTGAAGGCGCCGGCCAGGTGGGCGAGCTCGTCGTCGCTGCCGGTGGGCAGGCGCTCGGCGGACTCGCCGGCGGCGAGCCGGTCGGTGGCGGCGCGCACCCGCTTCAGCGGCGCCAGGATGGAGTGCGACAGCCGGCTGGAGAGGGCCAGCGCCGCCACCACGCCGATGAGCAGGGCGAGGCCGACGGCGAGCGCCGAGCCGGCCTGGCCGCCGGTGAAATCGTTGCGCAGAGATGCCACGGTGGCGGCGTTGGCGCCGCTCAGGCTGTCGAGGCCCTGGATGACGCGCTGCACCTCCTGGGTGAAGCGGTTGGCGAGCTGTCCGACCAGGGTGAGGTTCTGGTCGGGTGCCCATCCGGCGACCTCGGCGCGGACCGCGGCGCTGTCGTCCCACGCCGCCGTCGTCGCCGAGATCAGGCCGGGCTGGACCGCCTGCTGCACCGGCATCCCGGCCAGGTGGTGGAGGTCGGCGCTGACCTGGGTGGCCGCGCCGGCCATGGCGAAGCTGTCCTCGGGATCGCCGCTGGCCAGGTAGGTCTCGCCGAGGCTGATGACGTGCTCGACGCTGCCGCGCACCGTGCCGATGACCCGCTGCTCCTGCTGGGCGGCGTCGAGCTTGCGGGCGGTGTCCTGGCTCATGCCGAGCGCCACCACCGACACCGTGGCCACGGCGACGAGCGGCGCCAGGAGCAGCAACGAGACCACGCGCAGACGCGTGCGCAGGCGTCGGGGCAGGTGTGGCATCGTCCGGGCGAGCAGAGTAGAGGTCACTTTTGTCCGTAGCGTTCGGTGAGCGGCGCCACGATCATATGGAGGGCTCCGCCCAGGGCTGGGGGCTCGACACAGGCTCGGCGCCCGGCCGCGACACGGCCGAAACCCGGGTGCGTCGATTGCGGTCTGGCGCATCCCGTCGCTGCGGTTCATGATCAGGAACTGAGCCGGATTTGTTGGAGGGTTGCACCGGTGGCACGCGAGCCGTATCCGCCGATCGAGCCGTATGCGCAGGGCATGCTCGACGTGGGCGAGGGCAACGCCGTCTACTGGGAGACCTGCGGCAACCCCGAGGGCAAGCCGGCGCTGGTGGTGCACGGTGGGCCCGGGTCGGGGTGCAGCACGGGCAACCGGCGTCCGTTCGATCCCGAGCGGTACCGGGTGGTGCTCTTCGACCAGCGGGGCAGCGGTCGGAGCAGGCCACATGCGAGCGATCCCGCTGCGGACATGAGCGTCAACACGACACACCATCTGCTCGCCGACATGGAGATGCTGCGCGCGCATCTGGGCGTCGAGCGGTGGCTGCTTTTCGGCGGGTCGTGGGGTTCGACGCTGAGCCTGGCGTATGCGGAGCGGCATCCCAAGCGGGTGTCGGAGATCGTGCTCGCCAATGTCACCACGACGCGGCGCTCGGAGCTCGACTGGCTCTACAGGGGTGCGGGCAGCTTCTTTCCCGAGGAGTGGGAGGCGTTCCGTCGTGGCGTACCGGTCGCGTCGCGCGACGGTGACCTGGTCGCGGCCTACGCGCGGTTGATGGAGGACGCTGATGCCGGTGTGCGCGCGCGGGCGGCGGCCGATTGGGCGGCGTGGGAGGACGCGGTCACCTCACTGGAGCCCAACGGCAGGCCCAACGCGTTCAGCAACCGGCCCCCTGACGCATTGCTCGCGCTGGTGCGCATCTGTGCACACTATTTCTCGCACGCCGCGTGGCTGGAGGATGGCGAGCTGCTGCGCAACGCGAGCCGGCTGGCGGGCATTCCCGGGACGTTGATCCACGGGCGGCTCGACCTCAGCGCGCCGCTGTCGATCGCGTGGGAGCTGGCTCAGGCGTGGCCGGACGCGCGCCTCGTCGCCGTCTCCGACTCCGGGCACAGGGGCAGCCGGGCCATGAGCGACGCGCTGCTCGATGCGCTCGACGGGTACGTGGCCCGCTGACCGGAATCGCCTAGCGCCACCAGGGAATCGAGGCCGCCTGGGTGGCGGTGTCGATGTGGGTTGCCAGGTCGGCGTTGAGCTGGGTGAGGTTCTCGATCCATTCGGCGGCGATGAGCACGGCCATCGCGCTGCGCGCCATGCGATCGTCGTCACCGGCGTTGCGCATGCAGTGCGCCGCGGCGTGGCGGAGCTCGTCGGGCGCGGGTTGCGCGGGCGTCGTCGCGGCGTGGGCGTCGCCTGCCAGCCGGGCGGCGAGCTCGCGAATTCTGGCCAGCAATGACCGCATCTGCTCGTCGGTGGCGCGTGCGCCCTCGGGGCAGGCGCCGGTGCGGTAGCCGAGGTCGAGCGCCACGGTGGTGACCAGGTCGCCGCCGAGCAGCGCCTGGCTGCCCGCGGAGACCAACCGCGCGGCCGTCTCGGGGTGGAGCGGCTTGGCGCCACGCTCGTTGAGGTACAGGCCGAGCGCCTCCTCCGCGCGAGCGCGTGCCTCCACGGCGTCGGCGCGACTGCGCGCGATGTCGCCTCCAGCGCCGTCGCCGGCAAGGAGCGCGAAGGCGTGTTCGAGGTAGGCGGCGACCGCGTTGTAGAGCCCCGCGGTGGCGCGTGCCACGTCGCGCCGCGCTCCACGCGGCCACAGCAGGAGTCCGGCGACGACACTCACGCCGGTTCCCAGCGCCACGTCCTCGACGCGCACCAGGCCCACCTGCCACCCGGCGGGCGACAGCAGGTTGAAGATGACGATCACCGTCAGCGTGAATGCCGCCTGTCCCGCGACGAAGCCGATGGCGCTCGCCGAGTACGCCGCGATGAACAGTGCGACCGGCAGCGCCAGCCACATCAGCAGGCTGTTGTTGCCGGCGAGGACGGCGAAGAGGCCGCCACCGACGAAGCCGATCAACGTGCCGGCCAATGCTTCGACCGTGGTGCGGCCGGTCCCCAGCGCGTTGGAGCGCAGCACCGACAGCGTGCCCAGCACCACCCAGAAGGCGTGGCCGACGCCGAGGATGCGCGCCAAGGCAACCGACACCGACAGCCCGATGGCGAGGCGAAGGCTGTTGTGCAGCACCGGCGAGCTGGGTTCGAGGTGGGTGCGAACCGTTCGCCACATGCGCACCGCGACGCCGTGCGCGCCCTCCAGTCGCGGCACGGCGGCGGGCAGGGCGACGTCCTGCTCCGGCGTCCCGCCCGCGGCGATCACGGCGTTGGCGCCCAGCGCGAGCGTCAGGTAGGCGATGACGCGCAGCGTGTGGTCGAGGTCGACGGCCTGCAGCACCTCTGCGGCGGGGCGTCCGTTGCGCAGCGCGTCGAGCGCCCATTGGGTGAGCGCGACCCGATGCGTCCGCCATGCGCCGTCCACGACGCGGAGGTCGGGTGGCGGCCCGCCGGTGAGGACGGCGGCGCTGCCGCGCAGTGCGCCGGTCACCGCCCGGGCGAGCCCGTCACCCTCCTCGAGGCATGGACGGGTTTGCGGACTGGCCATGTGGAACGGCCGCTCGGCGAGACGGACGATCTGCTCCAGCTGGCTGACCAGCTCCACGAAGGCGCGGTCGCGGCGGGTCGGACCCGCCGGGCGCATCGACGTCCGCGCGTAGTCGCCGCGGACCGACTGCACCGCTCTGCGCGCAGCGTCGGCGCGCTGTTGCAGCGCCTCAGGCTGCGGGTCGCGGCGCAACGCCTCGACCAGGTCGGCCACCGCCCGGCACGCCTCGGCCGCGCCGCGGCGCAGCGTCTCCCGCTCGAACCGCGGCCAGAAGAACACGCCGGCGAGCGTCGACACGCCTCCTGCGAGCAGCCACCCCTCCAGTCGCGCCGGGATCGACGCAACCGGTGCCGGGATGGCCACCGCCAGCACGAAGGCGAGCAGCAGTGCGGGCTGCGCCGCGGCCAGGTACCCGCCGAACACCCCGCCGAAGGAAAGCACGAAGCCGACCGCCAGCATCAGCACCGCCCCGCTCGCTGCACTGAACGAAACCGAGGTCCCCAGCGCGATCACCGCCACCCCCACGCCGGCCGTCGCCAGGTACGCCGCCGCCCGCTGCCGCCGCGGCCCCCCGAAGTCCGCCATCACCAGCAGTGCGAAACACCCGAAGACCGCGAAGGTCGCCAGCTGCACGTCCCGAATGACCAACAGGCACACCGCGAACGTCGCCGGGTTGACCACCGCCGCCCGCACCGCCCGATGCAGCGCAACCAGGCGCCGATCCGCACGCCCCCCGGACACCCCGCGCGGCGCCGCTGCGCTCATGCGTACAGGGTGACGCCTCCGGACCGTGCGCGGGGCAAGGGGCACATCCGCACGCCCGCGGATGCGCCCCTGAACGAACCTACGCGGTGCGCCGCAACCGCAGGCGGCGCAAGCCGAGCCCGCCGCCGATGCTTGCCGCGCCGAACAGCGGCAGCAGCAGCCCCAGCGGAGCTTCGGGAACGACGACCCCCGGCTGGTCGAGGCAGCTCGGCGAGCCGACGACGTAGTCAGTCGAGGCGGCGGCGCTGTCCTGGATGAGGCCGAAGCCGGTGGTGGTGGCCTGGCCGGTGGGGTCGATGGTCGACGCCGACTCCGCGGTCTGCGCCTGGATGGCGGTGAGATGCGTTCCCACCGCGGGGGAGCCGATGTCGGCGAGAGGCACGTCGACCTCCACACGTCCCGCGCTGCCGTCGAGGATGGCGCCGGTGGCGGTGTTGGCAGGCGTGTAGGTGGTGGTTCCCTGGACGCTGTCGACGTTCATGGTGCCGTCGCTGTAGGTCGCCGTCGGCGTGCCGCCGGGGTTGATCTTGATCTCCGCCTGCGTCGCGGTGTAGTTGGTGGTCTTGTCGGTGTCGCTCTGCTTCACCGGGTTCCAGAAGACGTTGTAGGTCATGTCATCCATGCCGGTGGGGAAGTTCTCGCTCATGTTCGAGAGCGTGAGCGAGACGCGCAGCGACTTGGCGTCGGCGCTCGGCGAGAGGTCACCCTCGATGATGTCGAGGTTGGCGCTGCTCGCCTTGCCCGGCGTGTTGGTGAAGGTGGCGCAGCTGGGCCCGCTCAGCGTCGCGTCGATCGGCTTGGGATCCGGACCCGAGGGCTCGACAGGGTTGACCGCCTTGGTGTTGCCGTTGTTGGCGTACTTGGTGATCAGGGTGACGTCGGGCGAGCCCAGCCCGGTGGGGAAGTCCCAGCCCGGCAGCGTGGGCAGGGGGTTGCCGCCCTCGATGATGTCGTGGAAGGCGTTCGACGTGGCGCTCGCCGCGACCATCGGGTACATCGTGTAGTTGGCCTGGCCCAGCGGCTTGGCCGCGGCCGCGTTGACGCGCGCCCACATGCCCAGCCACAGCGGCGACGACAGGCTGGTGCCGCCCTCGGAGAAGTGGTCGCTGTACGAGGCGCCCTGGTCGCCGGTGTCGACCATGTCGAAGCCGTTGGCGACGAACATGCCGGCCAGCGGGTACGGGTACGGCCCGGGAAGCTGCGTGTACTGCGGACCGTTGTGGTTGGCCTCGTGCTGCACCACGATGGTGGCGTCGCCCGACAATGCCGACACGTCCACCGACGCACGGCACAGCGTCGGCGTCGTATACGGGGTGCCGTTCTCCTGCGTGGGGCAGAACTGCGTCTGCAGCAGGGGGACCGACGACTGGTACGACGGCTGCGGGACGAACTCGCTGCGCGTGCCGCCGCCGTGCTCCCAGGCGTGTTCGTCGAGACGGCCGCCACTGCCGTCCGTGTACACCACGGTGCCGCCCACGCCGGTGACGTTGGGGTCGATGGACGGGAACTCGGGCGACGGCAGCGGCCCGTAGGTCACGCCGTTGACGCCCGCCGGCCCGACCGCGCAGCCCGCGCCCGTGTCACCCGCGGAGGCGAAGAAGGTGCGACCCTCCAGCGCCGCCTGGGCGAACGCGCGCGAGGACGCCTGGTCGGCGAGGCCGCCGAGCTGGTCGAGGGCGAACTCCTCCTCGCACGCGCCCAGCGAGGCGCTCGCCTGGTTGGAGCCGTGCGGGTCGGAGGCCCAGGTCTGCACCGTCGTGGCCAGCGTGGACAGCGACAGGTCGTTGCCGAAGTAGAGACGCACCTGCTCGACGTGCGGCGCCATGGTGGTCGAGGACTGGGTGTCCATCTCCCACTCGACGCGGCCCGCGTCGTCCGCCTTGCCGGGCGTGTCGTTGTAGGGAACCGAGTGGTAGACCTGCACCGGCACCTTGGGCAGCCCGCGGCTGGTCTCGTACTCGCGCAGCGCCTGGATGACGTCGGCGCTCTCGCCCTCGCCGATCACCGCGATCGTCTGTCCCTGTCCCTGGTTGCCGGTCGCGCCCTCGGGGGTGTGGTACACCGACCACAGGTCCTGTGGACCGAGCAGTCCATAGCAGACGTTCTGCGAGCCCGCGCCCGCGCAGGACGGTTCCGACACCGGCACCGGGCCGCCGCCGCCCCCGCCCATCGAGGCGAGGTGCACCTGGTGATAGTTCTCCAGTCCGAGCACGGCCTGGATGCCCAGTCCCGCCGGCACCGTGGCGCCGCCGGCATTGGCGTAGAAGGTGCGCCCGGTGGCGGCATCCTGATAGCGGTGCAGCGACACGGCGAAGGTCTGCTCGACCTGCGCGGCGCTGCCGTGGAGGACGACCAGGTTGTTGCCCGTCGCGCCCGCGTTGACCACCGACAGGCCCTGCGCGGTGGCGAAGCTGCGCATCTGCGCGACGACGCTGCCCGGCGCGCCGAAGCGCAGGTCGAACTGCGTGGGGGTCAGCCATTTGTGGAAGCCGGCGCTGTGCGGGTCGTAGAGCGACGCCTCGTAGCGCGCCACAGCCGCGTCGTCGCGCTGCAGCATGATCTCGACGTTGAGCTCGGTGTCGGGCGCAAGCGCGCCCGCGTCGCGCATGGTGGTGAGGTGGGGCACCACCTGGCCGCTCAGCACCACGAAGTTCGCCGGAGCGGCGGCGCGCGCTCCGATTCCGCCGGCCATCAGGCCTCCGGCGAGCGACAGGCCTGCGGCAGTGGCCGCGACTCGACGGAATGACGGCAACGTGCGTTCCACGCGCTGGTACCTCCTCTGCTGCGGCCGCTTCCCCACGGCGGCTCATCCCAGGAGGACAAACGGTGGGCCCAAACGTTTCTTGCGGTCGCACAAAGGCGGCCGCGCCCCGAGACCTCGGGTCGCAAAGAGGCTTAGCCCATGCCCTTGAGGAGGTTGAGCATGTCGTCGGCGTGCTCCTCCTCGACGGCGAGGATGTTCTTGATCATCTGCGTGGTGGTGGGGTCGCCATCGCCCAGCCAGCGGATGATCTCCGAGTAGGAGGCGACCGCCACCCGCTCGGCGATCAGGTCCTCCTTGACCATGTCGCTGAGGCCGGTGCCCTCCTTGTACTCGGCGTGGCTGCGCGTGGCCAGCCCCTCGGGGTTGAAGTTGGGCGCGCCCTGGAGCTGGACGATGCGCGCCGCCACCATGTCCGCGTGGCCCTGCTCGTCGGTGGCGTGCTGCAGGAACTCGGCCGCGACCGCGCCGCTGTCCATTCCGGTGGCGGTGTAGAAGTGGCGCTTGTAGCGCAGCACGCAGACCAGCTCGGTGGCCAGCACCTCGTTGAGCACGGCGATGACGCGCTGGCGGTCGGCGCCGTAGGAGTCGGTGACGGGACCGAGGTCGATGTGCTCGCGCGCCCGGCGCCGCAGGGTCTCGACGTCCGTGAGGAATGCACCCGTCGTTGCCATCGCTGGTCACCTCGTGCGTAGCGCGCTGGGAAACGCCCCTTGGATCGATTCTGGCACACGGGTCCGCGGATAATTCGCAGGCCATGGCTGCGCGCGACGACCTGCTCGACACGTTGCTCGCCGCGCCCCTCGACGGCTTCGTCGAGGAGCGCAACCGCCTCGCGCGCGAGCTGCGCGCCGGCGGCGATCGCGACACCGCGTCGTGGCTCGCCTCGCTGCGCCGGCCCGCGCCGCACGTCTGGGCGATCGACCAGGTGGCGCGCCGCGATGGGCGGCGCATGCTCGGGCTGGCCAACCTGGCCCGGCGGCTGGCCGAGGCGCAGTCGCGCGCGGTGCAGGACCGCGGGGCGGCGCGGGAGATGCAGGAGCTGAGCCGCGAGCTGCAGCGCGCCGTCGACGACACCGTGCGGCGCGGCGTGGAGGTGCTGCGCGACGCCGGGCATGGCGTGGGCGGGGACGTGGCGCTGACCATGGCCGGCACGCTGCGCGCCGCGCTGGCGGCCGGCGACGACGCGCGGGAGCAGCTCGAACGCGGACGGCTGCTCGCCCCGGTGGTTGCGGACTTCGGCTTCGGCGCCGCGCCCGGGGGCGACGTCGTGCCGCTCACCATGCCCGCAGCGAAAGCCGCACCACCCGCCGCCGCACCGCGCGCCGAGGCCGAGGCCGCCGCCGACGCCGCCGAGGCCGCCGAGCGCGAGGTCTTCCGCCGCCGCACCGACCAGCGCCAAGCCGACGAGCAGGTCGCCGCGGTGCGCACCCGCCTGCAGTCACTGCAGGCCGAGCTCAGCGCGGCGGAGGAGGAGGCGAAGGCCGCCGCCGGCCGGGTCCGCGACGCCGTCGAGGCCGCCCGCGCCGCCCGCCGCGAGGCGGACCGCCTGCAGAGCGCCCTCCCTCCCGACTGAGCGCGCCCGCCGGATCAGCCGATCAGCGACACCACCGGGCTGGTCAGCCGCATGCCGCCGGTCGAGCCGTGGAACGGCGCGTCGCCGAAGGCGAAGACGCCACCGTCGCGGGCCACCAGCCAGTAGCCCTGGCCCGACGGCGTCGCCGACATCCCGGCGATCGGCTGGGCCAGCGCATGGCCGCCCGTCGAGCCGTGGTAGGAGGCGTCGCCGAAGCAGAAGATGCCGCCGTCCGCGGCGACCAGCCAGTAGCCGCGCCCGCTCGGCGTCGAGGCCATGCCGACCACCGGCTGCACCAGGCGCACCCCGCCGGTCGAGCCGTGGAAGCCCGCGTCGCCGAAGGCGAAGATGCCGCCGTCCGAGGCCACCAGCCAGTAGCCGCGCCCGTCCGGCGTCGGCGCCATGCCGACGATCGGCTGGTTGAGCCGCTGCCCGCCGGTGGAGCCGTAGAAGCCCGCGTCACCGAAGGCGAAGATGCCGCCGTCGGAGGCGACCAGCCAGTAGCCGCGCCCGCTCGACGTCGAGGCCATGCCGACGATCGGCTGGTTGAGCCGCTCCCCGCCGGTGGAGCCGTAGAAGCCGGCGTCGCCGAAGGTGAAGATGCCGCCGTCGCCGGCCACCATCCAGTAGCCGTGGCCGGACGGCGTGTGCGTCGCGGAGACCACCGGCTGCACCAGGGGATGGCCGCCCATCGAGCCGAAGAACCCGGGGGCGGCGAAGTCGAAGATGCCGCCGTCGGCGCCGACCAGCCAGTAGCCGGGGCCGGGTCCCGCGATCGGGGTGCCCGGCGGTGGACCGGCCGGGGGCGGCGTCGAGCTGACCGGTGCGCCCGCGGGAAGCTGGGCGAAGTCCTCGGTGACGACCCAGACGTTGCCCAGCGGGGAGCCGCTGCCGTTCCAGGTCTGGCCCGGCGCGGTCGACCAGGAGCCGACGCCGACGTCGGTGTAGCCCGCGTTGAGGATGTTGGCGCGATGTCCTGGGCTGTTCATCAGCGCGGTGTTGAGCTGCGCGGCGGCGGCGGCGACGTCGGTGTAGCCGCTCTCCCAGCCGATGTTCTCGCCCGCCGACTGGTAGGGCACGCCGTCGGCCTGCATCACGTTGAAGACGTTCTGGGTGCCGCAGATGGTGTGCGAGAAGTAGTTGCGCAGTCCCATGTCGACCGACCGCCCGCTCACCGGGAAGCCGCAGCCGCCGTAGCCGGCGTCCTCGGCGATCGAGGTGAGCTGGTCGTTCCAGCGCAGCGGGCCGAGGCCGTTGTCGGCGCGGTCCTGGTTGACCAGGGCGAACATCGCCTGGTCGAAGCTCGGCGCCGCCTGGGCGACGCGCGGCGACACGGCGAGGCCGGCGAAGGTGGCCACCGCGGCGACGGCGGCGCCGCTCAGTGCAGTGACGAATGCGCGCACGAGACGGCGGGGGAGGCGACCGTGGGACATGGGGGATCTCCGGTCGGCTCCGGGTGGACTCCTTCGGTGGCCCGGCTGTCTCCGCGGAGACCCGTGGCTTTGCGTCCCCTCCTCGCGGAGGGTTTGCCTTTGTCGGGAGCCGACGCCGCGACTCTACGGCCGCGTCGCGCCGTTCACGACCGCCGTCGCCCCCTGGTGCTCCCCTCGCAACCGGCACGTCACAGCAGGCTGCGGGGCTAGGATGGCTCGCCATGAGCGTTCCCGGTGCCGTCCAGGATCTCGACCGGCTGGAGACCGCCGAGATCACCGTCGACAGCGACGGAACCCCGGTGCCCGCGTACCTGGCGCGTCCTCGCGACGGCGCCGTGCGCCCGGGCATCATCGTCGTCCACGACGCGTTCGGCCTCGGCGAGCACACGCGCGACGTGACGCGGCGTTTCGCCAACGCCGGCTTCGACGCGCTGGCGCCCGACCTCTATTCGCGAACCGGCGCGCCCGATCCGGAAGGCGGCCCCACCTCCCTGTTCGGCGCCATGTCCCGCCTCGAGGACGCCACCGTGGTGAGCGACCTCGACGCCTCCGCGGCGCACCTGCGCTCGCTCGACGGCGGCAACGGCAAGGTGGGCGTCGTCGGCTTCTGCATGGGCGGCCGCTGCACGCTGCTCTTCGCCTTCAGCAGTGACCGCGTCGATGCGGCGATCCCCTGCTGGGGTGGCTTCATCGACCGCGCCCTGCCCGACGCCGAGCGCACCCCGCAGCGGCCCACGCCGGTGGTCGAGCTGGCCGGGAACCTGCACTGCCCGCTGCTGCTGGTCGGCGGCGCCGAGGACCAGAATCCCTCGCCACAGTTGCTGACCGAGCTCGACGGGCGCCTGCGCGGCATGGGCAAGGACGTGCGGCTGGAGATCTTCGCCAACGCCGGGCACGCCTTCTTCCACGACGGGCGCCCCAACTACCGCGACGAGGCGGCCCAGAAGCTCTGGCCGATCATGCTGGAATTCTTCGCCGCGCATCTCCGCTGAGTACCATCGTGGCCTCGCGGCGCCGATGCGGCGCCGACTCCTGGGAGGGAGCCATCGCCATGCCTGAAGTCTCGATCGACATCGACGCCGCCCCCGAGGCGGTCTACGCCCTGGTCGCCGACCTGCCCGCCATGGGTCGCTGGAGCCCGGAGTGCTACCGCTGCGACTGGCTGGGCGGGGCCACCGCGGCCGCGCCCGGGGTGCGCTTCATCGGCCGCAACCGCATCGGCGCGCGGCGCTGGAGCACCCGGGGCACGGTGGTCGTCGCCGACCCGGGCCGGGAGCTGACCTTCGACGTGGAGTCGGTGGGGCTGCCGGTGTCGCGCTGGTCCTACCGCATCACGCCGCGGACGGGTGGCGGGGTGACCCTCACCGAGTCCACCGAGGACCGGCGCGGCGCGGTGATCCGCGCCCTCGGCGCGCTGCTGCTGATGGGAACCCCCGGCGCCGACCGGACCCGCCGCAACGAGGACACCATGGCGGTGACCGTGCAGCGCCTCAAGGAGGAGGCGGAAAAGCCCGTCACCGCCGGTTTCTGACGGGTATGGCGCGATCTCGGCTGTAACGATCCGGTGGCGGGCGCTGCCCGTGTAAAGAATCGTGAATACTGAAATCTTGCGGTTTCAGCTCACCGGGAAGGGGCGGCGGAGGACTCCATGGCCAGGATCCTGGTGGTCGAGGACGACCCGGTCACCTGCAAGTTCATGCGTCTCACCCTGGAGACCGAGGGCTACCAGGTGGACACGGCGTACGACGGCGGTGACGCGGCCACCCGGCTGACCCGCGCCCAGCCGCCCTACGACGTGGTGGTCACCGACAACCGGCTGCCCACCATGTCCGGCCTGGAGCTGGTCGCCCTGGCCCGGCGTGTCGACCCCAACCTGCCCTGCATCATGGCCACCGGCACCGCCGAGCTCGACGTGGCCATCGCCGCCATGGAGGCGGGCGCGGTCAACTACATCGTCAAGCCGTTCCGCGGCGACACCCTGCGCATCGTGGTGATGCGCGCCCTGGAGCGGCGCACCGTGTCCGAGGACGCGCTGCGGCTGCGCCTGGTGGTGCCCCTGCTGGAGCAGTTCACCATGACCCTGGCCGACATGGTCGAGGCGCGCGACGTTGAGACCCAGGCCCACTGCCGGCGACTTGTGGCCATGTCTGACCGGATCGCCGACCGCCTGGAGCTGTCCCTCGACGAGCGCCACGCGGTGCGGCTGGGCGCCTGCCTGCACGACGTCGGCAAGATCGCCATCCCCGACGCGGTGCTGCGCAAGGCGGGGCCGCTTCTGCCCGAGGAGTGGGAGGTCGTCCGCGGCCATCCCGAGGTCGGCGCGCGATTGCTCGAAGGCGTTGAGCAGTGGCGCTCGGCGCAGGTGGTCGTCCGCCATCACCACGAGCGCTTCGACGGCAACGGCTATCCCGCCGGATTGCGTGGCCGCGACATCCCCCTGGGGGCGCGCATCGTCGCCGTCGCCGACGCCGTCGACGTGATGGTCACCGGGCGCAGCTACTCGCCGGCGCGCAGCCTCGACGCCACCATCGACGAGCTGCTCGCCCACCGCGGCACCCAGTTCGACCCCGACGTGGTCGACGCCTTCGTCGGCATGGCCGGGATCGACGCGCTGATGGGCCGCGCCCTGGTCGGCGTGGGCACGGTCTCGCTGCTCGGTGAGACGGTGCGCTGAGCGACCGTCCGGGCCGCTAGCGGATCGGCAGGTTGGGGCGCCGCGCGGACTTGCCGGCGCCGCGCCGGAACACGCACAGCCACATCCAGGCAGGGACGGCCCACAGCTTCTGGCGGAGGCGGTCGAAGGTGCGGTGGCGCACCTTGCTGGTCACGCTGCTGGACATGTGGGGGCAGCGTGTGGCCTGCGCGTGGGTGCGTGGCGCGCCGCGGGATACTCGTGCCCGCAGCGTTGCTCGCGCGTGACAGGGCGTCCCCAGCCGCTACGATGCGGCGCATGCGCAGCCGCACGCTCGACGTGGGGGGACCGGTGCACGTCGCCGACTTCGGCGGACGCGGCACACCCATGGTGCTGGTGCACGGCCTGGGCGGCTCGCACGCCAACTGGCTGGCCGCCGGCGACCTGCTCGCCCGCCACCACCGCGTGGTCGCGCCCGACCTCTGCGGCTTTGGACTGACCCGTCCGGAGGGGCGTTCGTCCAGCGTCGAGGCCAACACCGAGCTCCTCGCCGGGGTCATCGAGCAGGTGGGACGGCCGGTGGTGCTGGTGGGCAACTCGATGGGCGGGCTGATCTCGATGATGGTGGCGTCGCGGCGGCCGCAGCTCGTCGAGGGGCTGGTGCTGGTGGGCGCGGCGCTGCCGCGGCCGCTGGGCATGGTGCCCAATCTCGCCGTGACCGCGGCGTTCGTGACCTACGCGTTCCCCGGGCTCGGCGAGATGTACGTGCGCAACCGGGCGCAGCGGCTGGGGCCGGAGGGATTGGTGCGGGAGACGCTCAAGCTCTGCACCGTTGATCCGTCGCGGGTGCCCCGTGATGTGTACGACGCGCACGTGGCGCTGGCGCGGACGCGGCAGGAGTTTCCCTGGGCGATGGAGGCGTACCTGGAGGCGGCGCGGTCGCTGCTGCGCATGCTGGTGCAGCGGCGGCGCGTGGTGGCGATGATGCGCGCCGTCACCGCGCCGACCATGCTGCTGCACGGCGCGCAGGACCGGCTGGTGCCGGTGGGTGCGGCGCGGCTGGCGGCGCAGCTCTGTCCGTCGTGGCGGTTGGAGATCTTCGAGGACGTCGGCCACACTCCTCAGTTGGAAGTCGCCGACCGCTTTGTCGACACCGTCGAGGACTTCTGCTCGGGCGGCGTCAGCGGACGCGCCCTTGTCAGGCCTCGGCCGGCACCAGCTGCGCTTTCAACTCCAGCTTGAGGATCTTCCCCGTGGGCCCCTTGGGAAGCGTCTCCAGCAACCAGATGCGGCGCGGGTACTTGTAGGCGGCGACGCGCTCCTTGACGAAGGCGATCAGCGCGCCCTCATCGGCGGACTGCCCGGGACGCAGCGCGACCGCGGCGACGACCTCCTCACCCATGGTCGCATCGGGAATCCCGAACACCGCGGCCTCCAGCACCGCGGGGTGCGCGTAGAGCACCTCCTCGACCTCGCGCGGATACACGTTGAATCCGCCACGGATGACCATCTCCTTCTTGCGGTCGACGATGAAGTAGTAGCCGTCGGCGTCGCGGTGGCCGATGTCGCCCGTGTGCAACCAGCCGTCGGCGTCGATGGTCTCCGCGGTGGCCTCGGGACGGTTGTGGTAGCCCTTCATCACGTTGTGGCCGCGGATGCAGATCTCACCGTTCTCGCCGTCGCCCAGCGCACGACCCTCGTCGTCGATCGCCTTCAGCTCGACGCCCCAGATGGGCAGCCCGATCGAGCCCACCTTGCGCGGCCGGTCGGGACGGTTGAAGGTCGCCGAGGGCGAGGATTCGGAGAGCCCGTAGCCTTCGAGGATGGGCGCCCCGAACTTGGCCTCGAACTCGTGCAGCACCTGCTCGGGCAGCGCCGCGCCCCCGCTGATGGCCATGCGGATCGAGGAGATGTCCCACTCGCCCTCGTCGTACGCCTTGAGGAAGGCGATGTACATGGTGGGCACGCCGGCGAACACGGTGATGCGGTCGCGCTGGATCATCTGCAACGCCTTGACGGGCTCGAACCGCGGCAGCAGCGACAGGGTGCCGCCCGCGTACACGGCCGTGTTCATCACGTTGCTGGCGCCGAAGGCGTGGAAGAAGGGCAGCGTCCCCAGGGTCACGTCGGCGTCGTCGATGCCCGCGATGCGCGCGCCCACGATGCAGTTCATCAAGAGGTTGTAGTGGGTGAGCTGCGCGCCCTTGGGCTTGCCGGTGGTGCCCGAGGTGTAGAGGATCACCGCGGTGTCCTCGGGCGCGGTGGGGGCGATGTCGCCCGAGGGCGTGACACCCGCCACCAGCGCCATGAAGTCCTCGCAGCCTTCCGGCGCCGGCGTGTTGGGGACAGCAGCGACAGAAACTCGCAGCCCCACGTCAGGCACCGCGGCCGCGCCGCGCACCGCCTCGCCGGCGAAGCCGTCCCAGAAGAAGAAGGCGCGCGCCCCCGAGTCCTGCAGGTAGTAGGTGACCTCGGGCGCCTTGAGCAGCACGTTCATCGGCACCGCCACGCAGCCGGCGCGGAGGATGCCGTAGTAGACGACGGGGAACTGCGGCACGTTGGGCAGCATCAGGCCCACCGGGGTGCCCGGTGCGATGCCCCTGTCGCGCAGCGCCTGGGCGACGCGGTCGGCCGCTTGGTCGACCATGCGGTAGGGGAGCCGGTGCTCGTCGAGGATGACGGCCACCTTGTCGGGGTGGGCCAGGGTGCTCTCGCGCAGCATGGTGCTGAGGTTGAAGGTGGCCATGGGGGCAATACTGTAGCCACATGAGTCGCATCGGTCTCGTGCTCGGCGCCGGGGGCATCGCCGGGCACGCCTTTCACGCCGCCGTCCTCGACGCGCTCGCCGCCGAGACGCGCTGGGACCCCAACGACGCCGAGGTCGTGGTCGGCACCTCCGCGGGCTCCGGCATCGCCGCGCTCCTCCGCGGGGGCATGTCGCCGGCCGACATGGCCCGGCGCGCCGCGGGCGAGCCGCTCTCCCAGGCCGGCGCGCGCCTGGGGCGCAAACCGGTGGGCGAGCGCGCGGCGGCCGGGAACGTCCCGCGCGGCGCCAGCTTCGCGCCCAGCGCGCCTGGCCGCCTCCTCCACGCCGCGCTGCGACCCTGGGACGCGCGCATCGGCACCCTGGTCTCCGCCGTGCTGCCCGAGGGACGCGTGCCCACCGAGCGCATCGTCGCCGGCCTGCGCCGCATCTACCCGGACGGAACGTGGCCCGAGCGCAGCCTCTGGCTCTGCGCCGTGCGCCTCCACGACGGCCGCCGCGTCGTCTTCGGCCGCGACCCCGGCGCCGTCGACGGCGACTGCGGGGTGGCCGACGCCGTGGCCGCGTCCTGCGCGATCCCCGGCTTCTTCACCCCTGTCCGCATCGACGGGGTTCGCTACGTCGACGGCGGCGCCTGGTCGCCGAGCAACGCCGACGTGGTCGCCGGGCTCGACCTCGACCTGGTCGTCGTGGTCTCGCCGATGTCGGCGCAGCGGGCCATTCCCGCGGTGTCGCTCGACGGCGCCCTGCGCGGCGCCTGCCGTCTCCAGCTCACCCAGGAGGTGGTGCGCATCCGCCGCCGGGGTACGCCGGTGGTGGTCATCGAGCCCGGCCACGAGGAGCTGGAGGCGATGGGATCGTCGACCCAGGCGATGGACCCGGAGCGCGGCCCTCGCATCGTGCACGTGGTGCGTGAGACGATGCGCCGGCGCCTGCGCGACCCGGGGTTGCGCGAGCGGCTCGCGGCACTGCACGGATAACGGAAGGAGGTCCCCACACATGGACCGAATGAGCCCACTGGACGCCTCGTTCCTCCACATCGAGGGCGAGAACAACCACATGCACATCGGGTCGGTGGCCATCTTCGACGGGCCGCCGCCGGAGTACGACGACATCCTGACCATGGTTCGCGGCAAGCTGCCGCTGGTGCCGCGCTACCGCCAGAAGGTGCGCCAGGTGCCCTTCGACCTGGGCCGCCCGGTGTGGGTCGACGACGCGCACTTCCACCTCGAATACCACGTCCGCCACACCGCGCTGCCCCATCCCGGCGGCGCCGAGCAGCTGCGCAACCTCGTCGGCCGGGTGATGGGCCAGCAGCTCGACCGCAGCCGTCCGCTCTGGCAGATGTGGGTGGTCGAGGGCCTCGAGGAGGGCCGCTGGGCGATCGTCTCGCAGGCCCACCACTGCCTGGTCGACGGCGTCAGCGGCACCGACCTGCTCGCCGTGATCCTCGACCTGGAGCCCACGCCCTCGCCCCCGGTGCCCGACAACTGGAAGCCGCAGCCCGAGCCCGGCGACCTCCGCCTGCTCGGCGACGCGGCTGTGGACTATCTGGTCACTCCGCTGGAGCAGATGCGCGGCCTGCGCCGCATGGTGCGCACCCCGCGCGAGAGCCTGCTGCGCGCCGGCGAGGCGATCCGCGGCATGCGCTCGGTGCTGGGCATCGCCTCGACCAGCGGACTGGCCACGCTGAACGGACGCATCGGTCCGCACCGCCGCTACGACTGGGCGCGCGGCTCGCTGACCGACGTCAAGGCCATCCGCACCGCGCTCGGCGGCACCGTCAACGACGTGGTGCTGGCGGCGATCACCCGCGGCTTCCGCGACCTGCTCATCTCCCGCGGCGGCCAGGTCGAGGGCTGCGTGGTGCGCACCATGGTGCCGGTCTCGGTGCGCCTGCCCGGCGAGCGGGGGACGTACAACAACCGCGTCTCGGCGATGTTCGCCGAGCTGCCCGTCGGCCTGGAGGACCCCGGCGAGCGGCTCGACGCCATCCGCGTCCAGATGGAGGGGCTCAAGGAGTCGAAGCAGGCGGTGGCGGGCGAGGTGCTCACCTCGCTGTCGGGCTTCGCGCCGCCGATGCTGCTCTCGTTGGGGATGCGCGCCGCGGTGCGCCTGCCGCAGAGCAACGTGCACACCGTGACCACCAACGTGCCCGGCCCGCAGTTCCCGCTCTACGCGGCGGGGAGGCAGATGCGCGAGGCGTATCCGTACGTGCCCATCGCCAACAACGTGCGCATCGGCATCGCCGTCTTCTCCTACCTGGGCACGCTGAACTTCGGCGTCACCGGCGACTACGACACCACGCCCGACCTCGACGTGCTCACCCGCGGCATCGAGGCGGGGGTGCAGGAGCTGCTCGACTTCGCGGGGGTGCCTAGGTCGGCGGGCAAGGTGAGCAACGGGCACAACGGCCACGGCCACGCGACGGTGGTCAGGACCCGCGAGGTGGCCAAGCCGGTGCGCAGTCGGGCCACCGCCCGACGCGGCGAACGCTAGGCCTCTCCCGTCTCCCGCAAGGAAGCGGCGGCGGGCGTCGTTGACCTGGACATGCACGCCGAGGAGCGCCTCACCGCCCTGGTCACCGAAGCCCGCTGGCGCACCGCGGCGTCGCTGCTGGTGCTGCCGCTGCTGCTGCTCGGCATGGTCACCGTGGCGGTGCTCGCCTTCGGCGCCCTGGAGATGGGACTGGCCACCGCGCAGCGCCGTCCGCTGCAGGCGCTCCGGCCGGTCGCGCGCCGCGCCGCCTCAGCCAGGGGCGCGCAGGCGTCCTGACGCGGCCGCGCAGGCGACGCCCCCGGCCAGCGCCAGGGCGAACACCGCGCTGAGCCCCCAGGCCAGCGGCCGCCCCGCGTCGTGTGACACCGCGATCGCCGCGCCCGCCAGGCCGGTGCCGAGGATGATGCCCATCCGCCCGCTGACGAAGCGCGCCGCCATGGCGCTGGTCTCGTCGCCGCGATCCGCGTAGTCCATCGAGGCCAGCATGATGGTGGGGAAGGCGACGCCCACGCCCGCGCCGGCCACCGTCCAGCCGATGTAGCCGAGCAGCAGCGGCGCGCCCGCGAGCAGCGCCGCCATGCACGCCGTGCCGGCGACGAAGACCGCCGACCCGGCGAAGGTCAGCAGCGCCGGTGACCAGCGGGTGATCGCCCGCGACTGCCACCAGCTCCCCGCCGCCCAGCTGATCGAGACAAGGGTGACCGCAACTCCCGCCTCGGCGACGGACACGCCGCGCACGCCGGTGAGCAGCAGGGTGACGAAGCTGTCGGCGGTGAAGAAGGCGAGGTAGAGGAGCAGGTTGAGGGTCACCGCCGACGGCGCCCCCGCGGCGGCGCGCAGCCAGCCACGGGGCATCAGCCGCTGCAGCGCGGGAAACGCGGCCAGCACCGCGGCCGCCGCCAGCGGGATCGACCACCAGCGCGGGTTCGACGCCGCGAACAGCCCCAGCCCGGACGCGGCGGCGAGCACCACCGGCCACCGGGGGCTGACCCGGGCCTGTCCCGCCTCGCCGCCGATGCCCGCCATCCCCGGCACGGTGAGCAGGCCGGCGAGCAGCAGCAGGGGCAGCACCACCACGAACACCCAGCGCCAACCCACAGTTGTGGCCAGGATCGCCCCGATCGAGGGGGCGATCAGGCCGCTCACCACCCAGGTGAAGGTGAGCACGGCGAGCATGCGCGGTCGCGCCGGGCTGGGGTACGCCTTGGCGATGACGCCGTAGGCGATGGTGTAGACGGCGCCGCCACCGTAGCCCTGCACCACCCGGGCGAGCGCCAGCAGCGGCATCGACGGCGCCAGCACGCAGAGCACCGTGCCCAGGGCGAACACCAGCAGGTTGCGGACGAACGGTTTGGTAGGTCCCTCCCTGTCCGCGGCGCGTCCGGCGAGCGGGATCGACACCAGGCCGCTGACCATGTAGCCGCTGAACACGGTGCCGTAGAACTCCACGCCGCCGAGGTCGCTGAGCACCTTGGGCATCGCCGACACCACCACCAGCGCCTGCATTCCGGCGACGAACTCGGTGAGCGCCAGGCCCGCGGTGAGCCGGGCCCGCCCCGAGCCCATCACCTCGCGCCACGACGGCACGGAGACGCTCGGGGCGGCCATGCCGGCGATTATCCAGTCTGAGCCCTCTCTCTCAGGCGGCGGGCGCGCCGGGCTGCACCGCGGTGCAGTAGGCGCAGCGCCGCGCCGCCGCCGGGATGACGCTCAGGCACTCGGGACACTTGGTGGTGTCCGGCTCGGGCGACGGCTCGCGTCGTGACCGCGCGGTCAGCGCGTTGATGGGCTTGACCACGAAGAAGAACACGGCGGCGGCGACGAGCACGAAGGTGATCACGAAGTTGACGACGTCGCCGTAGAGGAACTTCGAGCCGTTGACGGTGAACGCCAGCGTGCTGAAGTCGGGTTTGCCCACGATGGCCGCGATCAGCGGCGTCAGCAGGTCCTTGACGAAGGCGTTGACCAGCGCGCCGAAAGCCGCGCCGATGACGATGCCCACCGCCAGGTCGACGACGTTCCCGCGCAGGATGAACGCCTTGAACTCCTTCAGCATCTCGCACTCACCTCCAACGTGACGCCCGCAGTATGGGCCAGGTGCGGCAGAAAGTCAGCCGCGCACGGCGGCGAAGGGCACCAGCTGCTCGCGTGAGGTCATCGACCCATGGTGTCCCACCAGCCTGGCGTGGGCCGGGTCGACGCTGCGCTGCATGACGCCGACGCGGGCGAACGCCGCCGCCACCACCTCGCCGATGCGCGGCCGGATGCGCTCCGGCACCGACGGCCCGAACCACCCCGCCGCGATCGCCTGGTCGCGCGCCACCACCCACATCCGGTCGCCGAGCAGGTCGCGCCAGGCGGCGAGCACGTCGTCCGCGGCGCCGGGCTCGGCGTAGACGTGGCGCGCCCGCGCCTCGCCGCCGAGGGCGCGCACCCCCGCCAGCAGCGCGGGGACGTCGCCCACGTCGACGTGGTCCTCGGGACGCAGGTCGACCATGCCGTGGTCGCCGGTCACCACCAGGAGCGCGCCCGCGGGGAGGCGTCCGGCCAGGGCCATGGCGGCGCCGTCCACCTCGGCGAGCTGCAGCCGCCAGGCGTCGGAGCCGACGCCGCGGACGTGGCCGAGCAGGTCGAGGTCGGGGTGGTAGCTGTAGACGAGCTGCGGGCCCGGCTCGGCGAGGGTGGTGGCGCTCACCGCGACCAGGTCGGCGAGGGTGAACGCCGCCCGGTAGCGGCCGCCGCGGAGCACCGCCCGGGTCATCCCCGACGCCGCGTGCTGGCGCGGGCCGACCAGCGTCACCGCGATCCCCGCGGCCACCGCGCGCTCGAATGCGGTGGGTTCGGGCTGGACGCGCTCGGGCACCTCGCGTTGCAGCAGGGCGGCGCCGTCCCCCGCGCTGAGGCCGTAGGGCGCCCAGGACAGGTTGTTCATGGGCACGGGCTCGCCGGGCAGCAGCATGGTGTAGCCGACCAGCCCGTGCTCGCCGGGCGGGCGGCCCGTGCCCAGCGAGGCGATACTGGTCGCCGTGGTGGCGGGGAAGCCTGCGGTCAGCGACCGGGCCGTGTGCTGGTTGAGGAAGGGCGCCTCGCCGGGGTGCTCGGCGAGCAGCTCGGCGCCGAGGCCGTCGACGACCAGCAGGCAGACGGCGGAGACGGGCTCGATCCCCAGCGGGTTGGCGAACCCGGCGCCGCCCAGGGCGGCGAGCAGCGACGGGACCAGGTCGGCGAGCGACGCGACGCCATACCTCGGCAGCGGGACGGGCGGCGGCGGCACGCTCGCGACCGGCTCAGCGCGCCGGGGTGCGGGGGCGGAGCAGCCACCAGGCCTGCTCCGGGAAGCGCTCGACCAGCTCGTCGGGGATGCCGGGCTGCTCCGCGGAGCGCTGGGGGATCCAGCGCAGGAGGATCTCCCGGATCAGCTCGACCACCGTCGCCAGCGGCAGGTTGAGGCGGTCGAGGCGTTCCATCTCCTCCTCCATCAGCGCCTCGAAGTCGACCAGGAAGCGGCGGCAGGCGCGCTCCAGCTCGCCGGTGGCCGCCTCGGCGCCGCCGCCGCCGCTCGCGCTGTCGAAGGCCTGGAGCTGGCGTGCCTTGAGCAGCCACAGCGTCTCGGTCTGCACGCCCATGCGCACTTCCATCACTTCCGACAGCGCCTCGGCCTCGGCGACCAGGCGCTCGCGCTCGGGGTCGCGCCAGTGGTGCCGGTCCTCGGCGGTGCCCACCGCGCAGCGGGCGTAGTAGCGACCGGCCGCGCTGGTGATGCCGACTTCGAGGTGCTGGCAGGTCCGCTCCGGCTTGAGCGGGCGGTAGCGCGAGTCGAAGGGCATCAGGCGCGCCGACCGGTAGGCGGGACAGTCACGGAAGCCAGGCGGGAAGGGGCGGGCGTAGGGGCACGCGTCGGTGGGACGGGTGGTCATACGGTTGGCGCATTGTGCATGCCGGACGGGACCTGCCGTGCCGCTATTGCCGCTCTGACAGCACCGGCGAGCGCTCGGCGAGCAGGTCGCGGAGCTCGTGTTTGCGCACCTTGCCGGAGGCGGTCCGGGGCAGCTCGTCTAGCACGTACCAGCGGCGGGGGAGCTTGTAGCGGGCGAGCGCGGAGGCGCAGCGCCGGCGCAGCTCGGCGGGCACGTCGGCGCCGCGGGCGCCGCCGGGGCGGAGCACCAGGGCGGCGGCCACCTCCTCGCCGAGGTCGGCGTCGGGCAGGCCGACCACGGCCACCTCGGCGACCGCCGGATGGCCCTCGATGACCTGCTCGACCTCGCGGGCGGGGACGTTGTAGCCGCCGCGGATGATCAGGTCCTTGAGCCGGCCGCTGAGCACCACCCGGCCGTCGGGGTCGACGCGGCCCAGGTCGCCGGTGCGCATGAAGCCGTCGCGGAGCACCGCGGCGGTGGCCCGACGGTCGCCCGCGTAGCCGAGGAACATCGAGGCGGCGGTGGCCTCCAGCTCGCCGTGCTCCTCGCCCCCGGCGACGCGCACGCCGACGCCCCACAGAGGGCGGCCGACGTCGCCCGGCTCGCCGCCGTCCTCGGGCACCTCGCGCATGGTCAGCGGGGACACCTCGGTCATGCCGTAGCGCTCCACGACGCGGTCGCAGAGGGTGGCGTGGACCGACCTGGCCAGGTCGGTGGGCAGCGGGGCGCCGCTGACCACGGCGAGGCGGAGGGTGCGGGGGCGCGCTGTGGCGGTCGTCGTGGCGCTGGCGCCGGCGGCGAGGCGGGAGAACATCGTGGGCACGGCCTGGAGCACGGTGACGCCGTGGTCGTCGATGGCGCGCAGGGCCTCGGCGGCGTCGAAGCGGGGCATCAGGGCAACGCGAGCGCCGGCGAGGATCGAGGCGTTGAGCACCGCGCTCATGCCGAAGGAGTGGGGCAGGGGGAGGGCGCCGAGCTGGACGTCGCGCTCGGTGAGCTGGAGCATCTCGCCGGCGACGGCGCGGGCGTTGAGCAGCAGGCCGGCGTGGGAGTGGAGGGCGCCGCGCGGCGTGCCGGTGGTGCCCGAGGTGTTGAGGATCACCGCGGGCGTCTGCGGCGGCACGGGGGTGGGCGCGGTGCTGGGGTGCTCGGCCAGCGCGTCGAGGCTGAGCTCGGAGCGGCGGGGAGTGGCGCCGTCGGTGTGCAGGATGAGGTGGGCGGCGCCGGTCTGGGCCTGGCGGGTGGCGGCGCGGGCGAGCGGGGCGTGCTCGGCGTCGCCGGCGACCATGGCCACGCGCAGGCGGCGGATGGTGGTGGCGAGGTCGGCGGCGGGCGCGGTGGTGGGCAGCAGGACGACCACCGCTCCGGCCCGCAGGGCGCCGTAGTACAGAACGGGGAAGGCGAGGCCGTTGCCGGAGCAGATGGCGACGCGGTCACCGGGCCTGATGTCGCGCCGGGCGAGGCGCGCCGCCACGCCCGCGGCGGCGCGGTCGAGCTGCCGGAAGCTGAGGGCGCTCGCGCCGCCGGGCTGGCCGGTGGTGAGCAGCGCCGCCGCGTCGGGAGCGCGCAGCGCCGCGGTCCAGGGGAGGGCGGCGAGGGTCAGCACGTCGTGGCGAGGCGGGGCCGGGGCGCCGGGCTAGCGCAGGGCGTAGGCCGCCGGGCGCTCGTCGGTGCTGTAGACGCGGTCCGCCGCGCGCTCCAGGATGCGCCGGATCTGCTGGCCGCTCTCCGTCCCGCCCAGCCGCTGGCGGATGGTGGCGACGCTGAGCGGGTGCTCGGCCCGGGTGAGGACGTCGAAGACCCGGTCCTCCAGGCTGGCGCCATCGCGGCCGTGCCGGACGCGGCCGTTGCGCGCCGCCTTGGGGGCGGGCGCGGGCTCCTCCTCGTCCTCCTCCTCGTCGTCCTCGTCCTCGTCCTCCGCCGGGGCGGCGGCGGCCGGGGGCTCGGGGTCGCGCGGCGGCGCGGGCATGGAGATCGCGGCGGGGCGGACGTGCGCAGCCGCCTCGCCGCGCAGCCTGGCGAACAGGGCGGGCAGGTCGTCGAGGGTCTGGCGGACGAACTCGGGGCTGCCGCTCACCTCGACCTCGCGCTCGCCGTCGCGCAGGCGGACGCTCTGCGGCGGCTGCGGCGGCAGGGGCGGGGGAGTGAAGCTGGGCCGCGGGGTGAACGGCGGACGCGGACCGCCGCCCTCGCGGGGGGGACCGCCGTAGCCACCGCCGGGCGGGCCGCCGAAGCTGCGCCGGGGGCCGCCTCCGAAGCCGGGCCCGGTATGGCGATCGCGAGATGGGCGCGGGGGCGGGCCGGAGTGGCGTTCTGGAGGCATGGGAGCGCCAGTCTACGCTGCGGGCCGTCGCCGCCGCGGCAGCGCGTGGAGTGGACGAAACGCGTCACGGTGCCGCAAGATGCTCGTGACGCTGGCGTTACAACCAGTTGAGGGCAGATTTGACCGGCCGTGGCCGGAACGCATGCGCCAGCAGGAGGTGTCCGGCCACATGGTCCACTCGACGCCGTCGAGCACCCGAAGGGTCGTGGTGGGTGGCCGCCCTGGCGTGATCACCCGGATCGCCGCCGCGGTGCGCACGGGGCTGCTCAGCCCCTGGAGCCGCCTGCTCAGCCTTGTGTTCCTGGTCGGCCAGGTGTGCGACGTGTTCACCACCCACGTGGCGCTGGCCAGCGGGCGGTTCGAGGAGGCCAACCCGCTGTTCGCTCCGGCGCTGGCGTCGAACCAGGCGGTGGCGCTGCTGGTCAAGCTGACCGTGGCCGGGCTGGTGCTGCTGGCGGCACTGACCAAGCTGACCGGCACCCGCCGCATGGTGGTGCTGGCCGTGCTGGCCTTCATCAGCGTCGAGGCGCCTGCGGCCAACGCACTGCGCATCGCCGGGGTGCTCTAGCCGCCGCTGCCCGGGCGGGTGGGGCTCAGGACCCCTGAGCCGGCTCCTCGCCCTGCTGGACCGGATGTCCGGCGAGCACTCCGTTGCCCTCGCCGGGCTGGCCGTTGGGGGTGGTGTCGGCGGCCGTCCGCGCTGTGGGGCCGCTGGTCGCGGCGGGCTGCACCGGCAGGGTGATCGACTGCGGCTCCTCGGCCTCCTGCGGCGGCTGCCCGGGGATCATCGAGCGCAGCTTGGCGCCGAGCGGCGACATCGCGACCGCGGCGGCGCCGCCGATGGCCCCGCCGATGAGCACCACGTTGCGCAGCTTGTGGGTCTTCCTGGGCTGGGCGGCCTTGGCCAGCTTCCTGCTCGCCTTGGTGAGCTGCTTGCCGGCGCTCTCGCCCGCCCCGGCGGCCTTCTCGGCGCCCTGCTGGGCGAGCCGCTCGGCGGTGTCGGCGAGCATCTCGGCGGCCCTCTCGGCGGCGTCGCTGAGGTTGGCGGCGGCCTTCTCGGCGGCGCTGCGAATCACCGGCTCGGCGTTCTTGCGCGCCTCGCCGGCGCGCTCGGCGGCGACGGCGGCGGCGCTGCGGAGCATCGGCTCGGCCGTCTTGCGTGCTTCGCGGGCGGCCTCGGCGCCGCGTTCGGCGGCCCTGCCGGCCAGCTCGGCGGCGCGCTCGGCCAGCTCGGTCATGGTCTCGGCGGCCCTGCTGGCCGCCTCACCGGCGATCTCGGACATCGTGCTGCCTGCATCGGAGGCTTGGCTCTTGGCCCGGTCTGCTGTGCTCGTCGACCCGCGACCCAACATGCTCTGCACCTCCACGGCGTCCTTGAAGTCGATCGGTTGAGTTCCCCCGTCTAGACGCGTCCGCACACGATTCTACGGGGAGTGCGCGCAAACATCCCCTCAGGCGGCGTTTCGCCAGCCGCCGCGGCCTCGGCGGGTGCTGGTGGGGACGGCGCCGCTGTGCAGGGGGGCGTCGAGGAACCAGCGGATGCGGGCGGCGGCGACGGGGCCGACCAGGGTGCGGAGGCGGTCCTCGGGGGCGGAGTAGACGGCTGCCAGCGATGGGAAGGCGCGGGCCAGGCGGGCGGCGGTGGTGTGGTCGATGCCGGGCAGCGAGAGCAGGTGGCGCTGGCGGAGGGCGGCGAGGTGGTCGGCCTCGGGGTCGCCGAGGGGGAGGTCCAGCTCGACTGGGGTTGTGCTCATGGGGGAATTGTAGCGAACAGGTGTTCGGGAGTCAAAGGGGGGAATTGCGAGGTAGCCGGGAGACTCGGCGCGGCCCCTTACTGCGCGCGTTCGGGGCGGAAGTCGCGGAGGACGCGGCCGGCTTGCCAGAGCTCCTGGTCGGCCATGGCCTGGAGCTCGGCGTTGAGGCCCTGGCGGTAGTTGGGGTCACTGTTGGCGGAAATCGAGCGGCGCGCTTCCTCGCCGGAGAGGACGCGCTGGTAGCACTCCTCGATGACCGGCTTCAACACCTCCTCGAAGCGGGGGGCCCAGTCGAGGGCGCCGCGCTGGGCGGTGGTGGAGCAGTTGGCGAACATCCAGTCCATGCCGTTCTCGCCGATCAGCGGGTAGAGGGACTGCAGCGCTTCCTCGACGGTCTCGTTGTAGGCCTCGGACGGCGAGTGGCCGTGGGAGCGCAGGACGTCGTACTGCGCCTTGAAGGCGCCCTGGATCAGGCCCATCAGCACCGAGCGCTCGCCGGTGAGGTCGCTGTAGACCTCGTGGGCGAAGGTGGTCTCGAAGCAGTGGCCGCTGCCGATGCCGAACGCGGTGGCCAGGGCGCGGTCGCGGGCGCGGCCGGTGAAGTCCTGGTGCACGGCGAACGACGAGTTGATGCCACGTCCGGCCAGAAAGTGGGTGCGCACGGTGAGCCCGCTGCCCTTGGGGGCCACCATCACCACGTCGACGTTGTCCGGCGGGATGATGCCGGTGTCCTCGTGGAAGACGACGCCGAAGCCGTGCGAGAAGTAGAGGCAGTCGCCCTCGTTGAGGCGCTTCTTCACCTCGGGCCACATGGCGATCTGGGCGGCGTCGCTGAGCAGGTACTGCACCACCGTGCCCTGCTCGGCGGCGTCCTCGATGGAGAGCAGGTTCTCGCCCTCCTCCCAGCCGTCGGCGATCGCCTTGTCCCTGCTGGGCCCGGGGCGGACGCCGACGAGCACGTTGAAGCCCTGGTCGCGCAGGTTGAGGCTCTGGCCGCGGCCCTGGGGCCCGTAGCCGAGGATGGCGGTGACCTCGTTGCCGAGGATGGCGCGCATCTTCTCGATGGGGAAGTCGCTGCGCTCGATGATCTCTTCGCGGATGCCGTTGATCTCGATGGTCTTCATGGGTGCTCGTGGCTCGTGTGGACGCGTGAAGGTGGAGGATAGGGCGTCGCGAGCTTTGCCCGTCGCCGCAGGGCCGGTGGTAGCCTTGCCGCGATGCCCCTCTACGAATACCGCTGCAACGCCTGCGCCGAGACCTTCGAGCTGCTCCGCCCCATGGCCGACCGCGAGCTGCGCGCCGTCTGCCCGAGCTGCGAGAGCGCCACCACCATGCCGCTTATCAGCCGCGTCGCCATCAGCGTCGCCTCGGCGTCACGCGGCTCCTCGGTGCCCGCGCCGCGCGCGTCCGGCAGCGGCGGTGGGTGTTGCGGCGGCGCCTGCGGCTGCGGCTGACCGGCCCGGCAACCCCCGCGAGTCAGTCGCCCGGCGGCAGCGCCCGAGTCCCCAGCTCACGCCCCAGCGCGTGGTACTTCCCCGCGAAGTAGAGCAGCGGGTCGGACCGCTCGTCGGCCCAGGCCTCGACCACCAGCCCGATGATCACCATGTGATCCCCCTGCCGGGTGGCCGTCTGCACCTCGCAGTCGAACCAGGCGATGGCCCCCTCGATCAGCGGCGCGCCGGTGCGGGCGCTGCGCGTCGGGAAGGGCAGCTCCGGCCCGGGGACGCGCCCCGCCGACGCCGCCCACTCGCTCACCTCGCGCTGATGCTCGCCGAGGATGCTGATGCCGACGTGCTGCGCCCCGCGCGCGAAGTCGACCAGCTGCCCCGACTCGTTGACGGCGAGCAGCACCAGCGGCGGGTCGAGCGACAGCGAGCAGAACGCGGTCGCCGAGATGGCGTGGATGCGCCCGCCGTAGCGCGCCGCCGCCACGGTGACGCCCGACGCGAACATCCGGGCCGCCGAGCGGTGCACGTCCGCCGAGACCGGCTCGTGCGCGCTGCTCTCGGGCTGCGATCCTGCCGCGTCCATCAGGGGGTCAGCCTACTCGCTCGACGGCGCGTGCCATCCAGACCTCGTCCACGTCCTCGCCGCGGTAGTGGACCATCTGCGGGATGCGTCCGCACTCGGTGAAGCCGCAGTTGCGGTAGACCTGCTGGGCGCGCTCGTTGACACTGAAGACGCGCAGCACAAGGCGGCGCACGCCGAGGCGCCGCGACTGGGCGCACAGGTCCTCGACCATCGCCGTGCCCAATCCCTGGTCGCGATGCTCCGCCGACACGGCGACGCCGAGCTCGGCGACGTGGCGGCGGCGCCCCGGCAGACGGCGCAGCTCACCGGTGGCGAGCACCGCATCCGCGGCGACGGCGAGGCGCATGACGTTGTCGCCCAGGGCCATCTCGGCGCGCCGCTGCTGCACGAACGCGGACTCCTCGGCGAGCGTCAGCGGGCGGCCGCTCATGTCGATGAAGGTGTCCTCGGCGATCAGCGGGTTGATGAAGGCCAGCAGGCGGTCGACGTCGTCGGCGCGCAGGTCGCGAATCGCCGCGCCGAACGGCAGTCCCGCGGCATCGCTCATTCGGCGGTGGCGAGCGCTTCTTCGACCAGCGCCGCCTCGCGCGGGTCGACCGGCGTGCCCATGGTCTCGAAGAGGTTCATCTGCAGGACGTGGCGGATGAACACGTTGCGGTGCTCGGGATGCGGGCCGTGGGAGCGGATCGCGGCCAGGTGCTCGGGCGCGCCGTAGCCCTTGTTGCTGGCCCAGTTGTAGTGGGGGACGTCGTCGTGCCAGGAGGTGAGCAGCGCGTCGCGGTGCACCTTGGCGACGATCGACGCCGCCGACACCGCGGGGATCAGCGAGTCGCCCTTGACCAGGCAGTGCACCTGCTGGGTCGCCTCGATGCGCAGCCGTCCGTCGCAGCAGTATCCGTCAGCTTCGACCATATCCACCAGGCGGCGGAAGATCTCCACGTTGGCCCAGCCGAGGCCGCGCCGGTTGATGTCGGCGGCGCTGATCTCCATCAGCGCGACACCCAGCGCGCGGCGGCGGATCAGCGCCGCCATGTGCTCACGCTGTTTGGCGGTGAGCTGCTTGGAGTCCTTCAGCAGCGGGTGCTTCCAGCCATGTGGGAGCACGACCGCGGCGGCCACCAGCGGCCCCGCGAACGCGCCACGTCCCACTTCGTCCATGCCACACAGGCGAAAAGCCGCCGGATCGTCGCAGCCCCAGGTGCGCTGCATGTAGCGGCGCAGCGTGAACGGCGGCGTCCCCCGGCGCGGCATGACCCGGCCGCTCAGTCCACGAAGTCCAGGCGCCCCACCGGCGGCACCAGGCCCGCGGCGGCGCCCCGGTCGAGCAGCTCCTGGTAGGCGGCGCGGCCGTCGGCGCCGAGGTCGAGGGTGCGCTGGTTGACGTACATGCCGACGAAGCGGTCGGCGGTGGCGCGGGGCAGGTCGCGCGCGTACTGCAGCGCGTGGTCGAGCGCCTCCTCGCGGTGGTCGAGCGCGTACTGGATCGACTCGCGGAGCACCCGTGCGGCCGCCACCGACACGTCGGGCGGCAGGTCGCGGCGGATGGCGTTGGCGCCCAGGGGGAGGGGCAGGCCGGTCAGCTTGCGCCACCACGTCCACAGCTCCAGCACGGAGTGGAAGCCGCGCTCGCGGTGGGTGAGCTGGCCTTCGTGGATGAGCAGCGCGGCGTCGGCCTGGCGGTCGTCGACGGCGTCCATGCAGCGGTCGAAGGGGACCACCACCGGCTCGAAGTCGGGCACCGCCAGGCGCAGCTCCAGGTAGGCGCTGGTCAGCAATCCCGGCACGGCGATGCGCTTGCCGCGCAGGTCGCCGGCGTCGAGCGGCGCCTTGGCCACCACCATCGGGCCCCAGTCCTCGCCCATCGAGGCGCCCTGGGCGAGCAGCGCGTACTTGTCGGCCACGTACGCATAGGCGTGGACGCTGATCGCGGTGCACTCCAGGCGGCCCTCGCGCGCCCAGTCGTTGAGCGTCTGGATGTCGCGCAGCAGGTGCTCGAAGCGCAGCCCGGGCGCGCTCACCCTGCCCGTGGCCAGCCCGTAGAACATGAAGGCGTCGTCGGCGTCGGGGCTGTGGCCGAGGCGGAGCAGGCGCGTCGTCTCGGCGGTGGCGGCTGTCATCGGTGGGGCATTGTAGGCGCCACGGCCGCGCACGCCTCGCCGGGCCGGCGCTATGGTGGCGGGCGCCGCGGCAGGCGGCAGGGAGGATGCTCATGGAGACGCAGAGGGACGTGGCCCAACCGGCGGGCGAGCCCGACCACGGCGACGAGGTCGTCTGGAGCCGCGAGTGGGAGTGGCCGAGGCTGCCCTCCGTGCGCGGCCGGCGGCCCGACCCGCGGACGCTCGGCGTGGTTGTCTTTCTGCTCTACGCGCCCTTCCTGGTCGGTGGGCTGTGGATGCTGCGCCCGGCGTTCGACGCCTTCCGTGGCGTGGGAGTGTTCAGCATCGGGGTGCCGGACTGGCTGCGCGTCTACTACGGCTCGCTGGTCGGCCTGTCCCTCGCCGAGGCGGCGGTCATGGTCGGCGCCCTGCTGCTGCTGCGCTGGCGGCGGGCGGGCGGGGCGGTGGTGCTCGCCGGGCTGTTCCTCGACGTCGTGTTCAACCTGCTGGTGGGCATCGCCTACCTCAGGGAGGGACCGGTGCCCACCGGGACCATGGCCCGCACCATCGCCGACGTGGTCACCCGGCTGGGGCTGCTCGCCGTCGCGGTGTTCCTGCTGCTGCCTCGCGCCGAGCCCGCCGCGCCCGCGGACGAGCCGTTCAGGCCGCCCACTGCGTAGACGGGCGGCTCTGCTACGGTGCCGACCAGAACGCATCGCTTCCGCCGTTCTGTCCAGACCCAGATGTCCGAGCAGCCCAAGCCGCAACCCGACACCGGCGCACCCTTCATCACGCGCCGCAGCCTGCTGTGGTACTCGGCGGTGGCCACGGCCGCCTTCATCGCCTACAGCCAGCTCTTCGACGCCAGCAACAACGGCTCGGGCAGCCTGGGCGCGGCGGCGGCGGCGTTCTTCGGGGTGGCGGTGGTGATCGGGTCCATCGCCTGGTTCGGCGGCATCCGCATGGCGGGGCGGAGCGGGTCGCTGCTGTGGCTGTTCGTGGTGGCCATCACACCCGTGGTCGGCAGCCTCTGCTACGCGCTGTGGGGACCAACCGCCGCGCCGCCCGCTGCGCCTCCCGGGCTGCGCCGGTGAGCCGCGCCGTGCTGTGGACCGACGTCGGTCCGCGCGACGGGTTGCAGAACCTCGCCGAGCCGGTGCCGACCGAGGTCAAGGTGCGCCTGGTGCGCGGACTGCTCGATGCGGGCGCGCCGCGCGTGGAGGCGACGTCGTTCGTGTCGCCGAAGTGGGTGCCGCAGCTTGCCGATGCGGCCGTGGTGTTGCGTGCTCTGGGTTCCGACGCCTTGCCGCGGTTGCGCGTGCTGATCCCCAACCTGCGCGGGCTGGAGCTGGCGCTGGAGCACGACGCGCGCAACGTGCTGGTCACCGTGGGGGTGACCGAGTCCTTCAACCGGCGCAACGTCAATCGCAGCGTTGGCGAGTCGCTCGAGAGCGTGAGCCAGATCGTCGCCCTGGCGGAGTCTCGCGGCGTGGTTGTCGACGTCGCACTGTCGGTGGCCTTCGGGTGCCCGTTCGAGGGCGTGGTCGATCCGCAGCGTGTGGTCGACGTGGCGCAGGAGCTGATGCAGCGCGGCGTGACCGAGGTGGGGATCGCCGACACCATCGGCGTCGCCGATCCGCTGCAGGTGTCGCGGCTGGTCGGGCGCGTCGCGGAGGTGGTGCCGATCGCGCGACTCAGCACGCATTTCCACGACACGCGCGGCATGGGCGTGGCCAACGTGGTCGCGGCATATCAGGCCGGCGTGACGCGCTTCGAAGGCAGCGCGGGCGGCCTGGGCGGCTGTCCGTTCGCGCCCCGCTCGACGGGGAACGTGGCCAGCGAGGACTCGCTGCAGGCGCTGGCCCGCATCGGTGCCGAGGTTTCCGTCGATCTTGACGCATACTGTGCGGTGGCGCAGCGCTTGGGCGAGGACCTGGGCATGCAGCTCCCTGGCAAGCTGCACCGCGCCGGGGTCTGGCATCCCGAATCGATCAGGAAGGCAGAGCAGGAGGTCGAGGCGTGACCGAGGTCGCACGCGAGCAGTCCGTCCCCCACGGCGCGCACAGCGCTGAGGACGTGCGTGTCCGGCTGGCGCGGGCGCTGGCGGGCGGCTGGGCACGCGCGGGGGAGAAGCTGGCGGCGCAGGGCAAGCTGCCGGTGCGCGAGCGCATCCGCCTGCTCTTCGACAGCGAGACCGACTTCGTCGAGGACGGCCTGCTGGCCAACAACGCCGCCCCCGACCTGCCCGCCGACGGCGTGGTCACCGGCATCGGCATGCTGCACGGCCGCCCCTGCGCGGTGATGGCCAACGACAGCAGCGTCAAGGCGGGGTCGTGGGGCGCGCGCACCGTCGAGAAGATCGTGCGCATCCAGGAGACCGCCGAGCGGCTGCAGATCCCGCTGGTCTACCTGGTCGACTCCGCGGGCGCGCGCATCACCGACCAGGTCGACATGTTCCCCGGCCGCCGCCACGCGGGCCGCATCTTCCACATGCAGGTGCGGCTCAGCGGCCAGGTGCCGCAGCTCTGCGTGCTCTTCGGCCCGTCGGCGGCGGGCGGCGCCTACATCCCGGCCTTCTGCGATGCGGTGATCATGGTCGAGGGCAACGCCTCGATGTACCTCGGCTCGCCGCGCATGGCCGAGGTGGTGGTCGGCGAGAAGGTGACGCTGGAGGAGATGGGCGGCGCGCGCATGCACTGCACGGTCAGCGGCTGCGGCGACTTCCTGGTGAAGGACGAGCACGCCGCTCTCGACACCGCGCGCACCTATATGGGCTTCATGCCGCAGAACTGGCAGTCCGAGCCGCCGCTGGCCGAGTCGCAGCCGGTCACCGACGACGCAAAACGCATCGCCGAGGTCATCCCCGCTGAGGCGGCGCGCGGCTACGACGTCATGGACGTCATCCGCGCCCTGGTCGACGCCGGTTCGTTCTTCGAGGTCAAGCGGCTGTTCGCGCGCGAGGTGGTCACCGGATGGGCGCGGCTCGACGGCCGCGTGGTCGGTGTCGTCGCCTCGCAGCCGCGTTTCAAGGGCGGTGTGCTCTTCGTCGACTCGGCCGACAAGTGCGCGCGCTTCGTCAGCGCCTGCGACTCGTACAACATCCCGCTGCTCTTCCTCGCCGACGTGCCCGGCTTCATGATCGGCACCGCGGTGGAGCGGCAGGGCATCATCCGCCACGGCGCCAAGATGATCGCGGCGCTGTCGTCGGCGACGGTGCCGAAGATCTGCGTGGTGCTGCGCAAGGCGTACGGCGCCGGGCTCTACGCGATGAACGGCCCCGCCTTCGACCCCGACGCCACCCTGGCGCTGGCCAGTGCGCAGATCGCTGTGATGGGCCCCGAGGCCGCCATCAACGCGGTGTACTACAACAAGCTCGCCGACCTCCCCGAGGAGCAGCGCGACGCCCGCCGCCGTGAGCTGGAGGACGAGTACCGCGACGACATCGACATCTTCAAGCTCGCCTCCGAGCTGATCGTCGACGCGGTGGTCGAGCCCGAGAAGCTGCGCGACGAGCTGGTGCGGCGCTTCGCCGTGTACGCGACGCGGCGGCGCGACGCGGTGCCGCGGCGCCACGGGGTGTTCCCGGTCTGATGCCCGGTGACCTGACCTACTTCTGGATCCCCTCGCCCGAGCCGGAGCGCGGACGCGCCTTCTACAGCGGGCTGTTCGGCTGGACGCTGGAGCCGCGCGAGGGCGGCGACGGCTACGGCATCAGCAGCACCACGGTGTACGGCGGCATCGTCGGTGGACGCGAGGGCAGCCGCCCGTTCCTCTACTTCAACACCGACGACGTGCGCAACGCCGCTGAGGCGGTGCACGAGTTCGGCGGCCACGCCGGCGAGGTGTCGACGTTCCCCGAGGGCGAGAGCGTCGAGTGCACCTACGACGGCGTCGAGTTCGGCATCTTCCGTCCCGCGGGTGAGTGGCAGCCGGCGCAGCCGTGCAACCAGTGGGGCGACCTGTCCTACTTGACCATTCCCGTGGGCGACGCCGCGGACGCGCGCGCCTTCTACGCCTCCATCTTCGGCTGGGAGTACGAGCACGACGACATCGACGCGCCGTACCACCATGTCAGCAACGTGGTCCCGCCCGGCGGCCTGTTCACCGCGGACGACGGCCACCGGCCGCGCTCGTACTTCCGCGTCGAGAACGTCGAGGCGTCGCTGCAGCGCGTGCGCGACCTGGGCGGTGACGTGGGCATGCCCGCCGAGTCGGTGACCGGCATCTCCGTCGCCTGCACAGACGACCAGGGGATCGAGTTCTCGCTCTGGCAGCCCGCCGCGGGGTACTGAGGCCGCCGCGCCCGCCTCGCTATCATCGCTGGCGATGACCCCGTCGCTCGACGACGACCTGCGCTTCGCCCGCGACCTGGCCGACCTCGCCGACGGGATCACCATGGCGGCCTTCCGCAGCGCCGGCCTGCGGGTCGAGACCAAGCCCGACCTGACCCCGGTGACCGAGGCCGACCGCGGCGTCGAGCGCGAGCTGCGCGCCCGCATCCAAGCCGAGCGGCCGGGCGACGCGGTCACCGGCGAGGAGTTCGGCAGCAGCGGCGACTCCTCGCGGCGCTGGTACCTCGACCCCATCGACGGCACCAAGAACTTCATGCGCGGCGTGCCCGTGTTCGCCACCCTGATCGCCCTGCAGCTCGACGGCGACATGGTGGTCGGCGTGTGCAGCGCGCCCGCGTTGCGGATGCGCTGGTGGGCGTCGCGTGGCGGCGGCGCGTTCGCCGACGGGCGGCGCCTCCACGTCTCCGGCATCTCGCGCCTCGGCGACGCGCAGCTCTCCTACGACAGCGTGTCGGGGTTCGAGGAGGAGGGGCTGGGCGAGGCGTTCCTGGAGCTGACCCGGCGCTGCTGGCGAACCCGCGGCTTCGGCGACTTCTGGTCGCACGTGCTGGTCGCCGAGGGCGCGGTGGACATCGCCGTCGAGCCGGTGGTCAGCCCGTGGGACCTGGCCCCGCTGCAGGTGATCGTCGAGGAGGCGGGCGGCCGCTTCACCGACCTGACGGGCGCCGCGCGCATCGACGGCGGCAGCGCCGTCGCCAGCAATGGGCTGCTCCACGACGAGGTGCTGGCCGCGATGCGCGTCGACCCCGAGTAGATGACGGAGATGGCCGAAACCTGGGAGCACCGCTTCCCGGGCACCGAGCACGTCGTCGCCGGTCCGGGCACGCTGGCTCGCCTGCCCGAGGAGTGCGAGCGGCAGGGCATGCAGCGTGTGGTCATCGTCACCGGCCGCACCCTGCGCGACAAGACGCCGGTGATCGCCGAGGCGGAGCGACTGCTCGGCGAGCGCTGCGCCGCCACCTTCTCCGGCATCACCGAGCACGTCCCGGCGAGCAGCGTCGAGGCGCTGGCCGAGCTGCTCCGCGACATGCACGCCGACGGCGCCGTGGCCATCGGCGGCGGCAGCCCCATCGACGGCACCAAGGCGGCACTGCACCGCCTCGACGGCGGCGCCACCAAGCAGATCTCCGTGCCGACGACGCTCAGCGCCGCCGAGTTCACCTCGACCGCGGGGGTCACCGACGACGCGACGCGGCGCAAGGGCGGCGTCGTCGATGACGCGCTGACGCCGCGCGCCGTCATCCTCGACCCGCAGGTCACCGTGCACACGCCGCAGCGGCTGTGGCTCTCCACCGGCATCCGCGCCCTCGACCACGCCGTCGAATCGGTCTACGCGCCCGAGCGGGACCGCCTCGCCATCGAGCTCGGGCTGCGCGCCATCGCCATGCTGCGCACCGCGCTGCCGCAGACGCGCGACAACCCCGCCGACCTCACCGCCCGCGAGGAATCCCAGGTGGCCGCGTGGTATTCGGGCATCGGCCTCGCCGCCACCACCATGGGTCCGAGCCACCCGCTCGGCCGCATCCTCGGCGCCACCTTCGGCGTCGGCCACGGGATCACGTCGTGCGTGCTGCTGGCGCCCTCGATCGACTGGACGGCCGAGCACGAGCCCGATCGCGTCCAGCCGTTGTGCGAAGCCTTCGCCGTCGAGCGCCCCGACCAGGTGGGCGCCGCCTGCAAGGCGTTCATCGCCTCGCTCGGCCTGCCCACGTCACTGCGCGAGGCGGGCCTCACCGAGGACGCGCTGCGCCTCTACCTGGCCATGGTCCCCGAGCGCTGGCACGGCATCGTCCGCGCCGCCTCCTGAGACTGCCAGGTGGAGCGTTGTTCCCCCCTGGGAGACGCAGTCTGACCGACGGGTCAGTCAAGAAAGAAGGGCGCGCTCTTGCGGTAGGACTGAAGTGGTGGCGGACACCCCGCCCGTCGTGAGCTTCTTCCCGCCATTGACAGGACCGATTAATGGGCGCAGGCTGCTGTCCAGGCTCCCGTCCGCCGAAAGACCGACGATCGAACGTTGGGGGGCTTCATGAAACGAAGCACGAGCTTTGGCGCCCACCTCGGAGCGACGGTGCTAGCAGTGACAGCCGCCTTGGCCGTACCGCTGCAGTCACTTGCGTCGGGAGGGGGTGACGGGTGCAATCCGGGCCGGGCCGCGCACCCCGATAACGCACAGGTTGGGTGGTCACAGTCGAACGGTGGTCAGCGCATCGGAGGGGCATACGCCAACTTGTTGAATTACTCCCCGTGGGTCTCGGTGGGTAGTTCGGTTTCGAGTTGGACCATGATCGACACTGGAAGCTCATGGGCGCAGGTCGGCTGGATAGAGTACGCGTACAGCAATCGACACGACTTTTATCAAGCGCAGGACGCCACCCATGGCCAACAGTTTCAAGAGTTCCCCGCGGAGCCGATCAATAACACGACCAATTACAACGTCATGTTCGAGGAGAAGTACCTGGGCTGGATGACCTTCCGGATCACTGGCGCTGCCAATTCCCAACAATGCGCGTCGACCTACAACGGTCAGTACTGCGAATGGTACGTCCCGGTCGACTTCACCCCTGACAGTTCGTTACAGGCGGGCGAGATCCACAACGATGCCGACCAGGTGCCTGGCCATTACAATGTCCCAGAGTTCTACAAGAGTGCCCAAATCTGGTACTCCTCCTGGGTCAACTATGACGGAAGCCTGTTCCGTCCACAATCCTGGATGAACTACGCCAAGCTATCGCCTACTTGGCTCCAGATTTCGGATACGGCAGCAACATGCCAGTTCTGAGTGGATTCACAACGCGAACGCTGCTCGCCGTCGTCGCCTCAGCGTCCATCGCCGTAGCGGCGGTTGCCGTGGCGCGCGCTGCAGGGGCCGCATCGTCGAGCCCTGCTACGCAAGCCCCGAGCCCAAGTGGTTCCCCTATCCCGCGGTCGGCACCTGTGTTGACCCCGCACTTCCCATTGGCGACCATCGACGACGGCTTGCTCAAATGGGCAGTCAACCTATCAGCGCCACCGCCATCCGCGTCTCCCGCGGTCCGGGCCACAGATGTGGAAACCCGTATACTTCAAGAGCGGCCCGACGCCCAATTCCAGGAGATCGCCTTGGCGTGGGTTCAGGAGACAAACTCCAACTTGGGCTATAGCCGCCTTTGCTGGGTGGTGCCTGTGGTGCCTCGTGCTCAGCCGCCCTCGGGGGGGGCACCTGGCCAGCCGCCTCACACCAACGGGCCTCGCGCTTACGACGTATTCATCTTCGATGCCACCTCGGGAGCGTTCGTCACGGAGATCGGTGGCGACCCGCCCCACTAGTCAGAACCAGCGCGGAAGAGCGTCATGCCGAGCGCTGGGAGTCCTGGCGCTCGCCTTCAGTGCGGCCGCGTGCAGCTCATCCACGCCGACAGCGACTCCGTCGCCCTCGGCGCCGCGGTCGTCGACGTCGGGCACTCTCATCCGGATATTCAACGAGACGCCAGACCCGATCGACGTCCAGCCCGCCGCCGCCGCCCCGGTGCAGGTGGCGTGTCGGCAACATGGAGACTTCCCGGGATCTTCGTCAACGGCGCCGCTACATGTGGTCGTCCGACGGCCGGCGGGTGATGTGGTCGTGTTGGATCGGGTGTTTCCTCCGGGCTCGCAATCGGTCGTCGTGGTGAGCCGGACAGGCGTCGCCGCGGTGCTCCCGATCTCAGCACCCTCGTACGGCCCCACCTATGTCGGTCCCTGCGCAACGGCAACTGGGACTCCCTGAGCGGCTAGGGCTGCACCGCGGCGCCCAGCGGGTGCGCCGCGAAGAAGCCCAGCAGCTTGGGCAGCGACTCCATGGGCCGCTCCATGGTGTAGACGTGGCCCGCGCCCTCCAGCTCCTGGTACTCGGCGCCGGGGATGTGCGCGGCGATGAAGCGCCCCGCCTCGACGGGGATCACCCGGTCGGCGCTGCCGTGCTGCACCAGGGTCGGCGCCGAGATCTCGCCAAGCCTGTCGGAAACGTCCCAGGCCCTGCCGGTGCTCATGTCGCCGAGGGCGCGCACCGTGGCCTCGACCGCGTCGGCGGGAGGCGCGCCGGCCGAGGCGAGCTGCATGAACAGCTCGCGCATCGCCGGGTTGTCGCGCAGGAAGTCGGGGCTGAACACCGCGGGGAGCACCAGGTCCATGCCCGCGGCGGGGTCGCTGGCCATCAGGCCGACGCCGGTGAAGAGGTCGACCACCGCCTGCGGCTCGGCGGGGAAGAAGCGGATCGGCGCGGGCGAGGTGGCCCCCAGGGCCAGCGACTGCACCATCTCCGGATGGCTGAGGGCGAGCTGCTGGGCGATCATGCCGCCCATCGACTGCCCGTGCACGTGGGCCCGGTCCACGCCCGCGGCGCGGAGCACGGCGGCGGCGTCCTCGGCGAAGGTCTCGATGCTGAAGTCGTCGAGCGGCGCCTGGCTGGTGCCGGTGCCGCGGTTGTCGTAGACGATGGCGCGGTAGCCGGAGAGCATGGGCAGCATCGGCGCCCACGCCTCGGCGCTGAGGCCGAAGCCCATCACCAGCAGCAGCGGGTCGCCGCTGCCGGATTCCTCCCAGTGGATGCGCGCCTCTCCGTTCTGCGCAAAGGGCATGCCGCTCACTCCTGCAAAGCCTTCCGGGCCGCCAGCAGCCGCCCACATTACCCGGTCGCGTGTGTCTCGGCCACAATCATCCGTCCATGCCCCACACCCCGCTGCTGATGATCCCCGGCCCCACCCCGCTCCGCGACGACGTGCGCGCCGCCCTCGCCGAGCCGGTGCGCAGCCACACCTCGCCGGAGAACGCCGCCACCATGCGCCGCGTCGCCGAGGGCCTGCGCGCCTGCTTCGGCACCGCGCAGGCGCGAGTCCACGTCTTCGCCGGCTCGGGAACCCTCGCCATGGAAGCCGCCGTGGTCAACCACGCCAAGCCCGGTGACCGCATGGTGGTGTGCAGCCAGGGCTACTTCGGCGACCGCTTCGCCGAGATCGGCGCCGCCTTCGGGCTCGACGTGCACAGCCTCACCACCGAATGGGGCACGCGCCTCGACCCCGAGCGGCTGCGCCAGGCCTGCGCCGAGCGCCCGCCCGCCCTCGTCACCATCACCCACGTCGACACCAGCACCGGCGTGCTCGCCGACGTGGCCACCCTGGCGCGGATCGCCCGCCAGGCCGGGGCCGTCACCGTCCTCGACGGCGTCTGCGCCACCGCGGGTGTCGAGGAGCGCATGGACGAGTGGGGGGTCGACGTGATGCTCACCGGCGCGCAGAAGGCGCTCGCCGTCCCGCCCGGCCTGGCCATCCTCGCGGTGAGCGAGCGCGCCCGGGAGCGCCGCGACCAGCTCGGCGACATCGCCGCCTACTACGCCGACCTGCGCCGCTGGGACGCGGCCGTCGACGACCCCACCCGCGCCTACTTCTCGACCCACGCCACCGGCCTGCTCCGCGCCCTGGAGGTGGCCCTCGACGCGGTGCAGGCCGAGACCCTGCCGCGCCGCTTCGCCCGCCACCAGCAGGTGGCCCGGGCCATGCGCGACGGCTTCGCCGAGCTCGGCCTCACCCCCTTCACCGACGCGGCCGCCCTGGCCCCCACGCTCAGCGTGCTGCGCACCCCCGAGCACGTCGACGAAGCCGCGCTGCGCAAGGGCATGGCGGAGCAGGGCGTCGTCGTCGCAGGGTGCCTGGGGCCGTTCGCCGGCAGGGGCATCCGCGTCGGCCACATGGGCGAGGTGGGCATGGACGAGGTCGAGCAGACCCTGGCCGCGGCGACTGTCTCTCTGGCACGCTGACGCGCGCCGGGTTCGGGGGAGCCCCCCCAGGCCATCCTCCGCCGCTGGAGTGCGGCCGGAGGCCAGCCTTCCCCCCGCGTCCTCCGGGCGTAGGGGCGCCCCGGACGCGGTACGCTGACGGACAGTCCGCGACCACCCGGCACGACGGCCGGGCAGCGGCCGACAGGAGCACCACGACAACCATGTGGCAGAACATCAAGACGGCCTTTCTCCTGGCCCTGCTGGACGGCCTGTTCCTGCTCGTCGGCGGCGTCGTCGGCGGCCGGTCCGGCCTGATCTTCGCGGCCGTGATCGCCCTGGTCTTGAACGGCGTGACCTACTGGAAGAGCGACCGGCTGGCCATCGCCGCCGCCCGCGGCGTCGAGGTGAGCCCGCAGGAGGCGCCCGAGCTGCACCGCATCGTCGACGAGCTGTGCGCCGCTGCGAACATGCCCAAGCCGCGCGTCTACATCACCGACGATCCCTCGCCCAACGCCTTCGCCACCGGGCGCAACCCGCAGCACGCCGCGGTCTGCTGCACCACCGGCATCCTCAACCTGGTCACCGAGCGTGAGCTGCGCGGCGTGCTCGCCCACGAGCTGAGCCACGTGCGCAACCGCGACATCCTCACCGCCACCGTCGCCGCCACTATCGCCCTGGCCATCTCCTTCATCGCCCAGATCGGGCAGTTCGCCCTGTTCTTCGGCAACGTCGGCGGGCGGGACGACGGTGAGGGCGAGAACATCATCACCCTGCTGCTGCTGGTCATCCTGGCGCCCATCGCGGCGGCCATCATCCAGCTCGCCATCAGCCGCGCCCGCGAGTACCAGGCCGACGCCAGCGGCGCCAAGCTGAGCGGCGACCCGCTGGCCCTGGCCAACGCGCTGCGCAAGCTGGAGCAGCGCGTCCAGCAGGTGCCCATGCAGGTGGCCCCGGCGATCGCGCCGCTGTACATCGTCAACCCCTTCGGCAACCGTCGCGTCAGCTTCGCCAACCTCTTCTCGACCCATCCGCCGCTCGAGGACCGCATCCAGCGGCTCGAGCGCATGGCGATGGGAAGCTGACCACCCGGTCCACAACTCCCGCGACCCCGGGCGCCGTGCCGGCGCCGCGCCGCTAGGCGGCCGTGGACCAGCACATCCTCGACCTCGTCGAGCGGCTCGGCTACCTGATCGTCTTCCTCGGCGTCGGCATCGAGTCGATCGGCGTCCCGGTGCCCGGGGAGACGGTGCTGATCATCGGCGCGGTGCTCGCCGCGCAGGGACACCTGCAGGCGCCCGCTGTGGCCGCGGTGGCCTTCGCGGGCGCGGTGCTCGGCGACAACACGGGCTACGTGGTCGGCCGCAGATGGGGGAAGCGGCTCATCCAGGTGCGCGGCGTCCGCCGCATCTACGACCCGCGACGCGTCGCCGTCGCCGAGCGCTTCTTCCAGCGACACGGCTGGACGGCGGTGTTCTTCGGTCGCTTCATCGCCATCCTGCGCATCTTCGCCGGACCGCTGGCGGGCATGCACGGCATGCCCTGGACGCACTTCGTCCTCGCCAACGCGGGCGGCGCGGTGATCTGGGTGGCCGCGGTGGTCACCGCCGGGCTGCTGGTCGGCGGCAACCTCGACCGGCTGATCTCGCTGATCACCAAGGCGGGCTATATCGGGCTCGGCGTGGCGCTGCTGGCGGTGATCGGCTTCGTCGTGTACCACCGGGTGCGGCGGCGCCGCGAGCTGGGCCACGGCGAGCAGTTGCTCAACGCCTCCCCCGAGGAGCCGGCTGCCGACTGACCGGTCAGTTGGTCGGGTTGGTCACCGCGGGGTGGCCGCGGGCGCGGCGGAACGGCAGCGCGGAGCGCAGGGTGCGCAGGTCGCCGGGCGAGAGCAGGCCGAGCAGCACCGCCACCAGCGCGTAGGCCGCGCCGCCCGCCACCGAGGCGGCCACCAGCGCCACCCGCCCCTCGTGGGGCAGCAGCTCCAGCACCCCGATCAGCGCGGCACAGGAGAGCACGAAGACGATCGGCCCGCGCACCCGCAGCGGCCAGCGGAACTGCCAGTACGCGGTGATCAGCAACGTCACTCCGACGCCGACCGCGGCGATGTCGAAGGCGATGCCGGTGGCCACCAGCGGGCCCGCCCCGCCGCGCTGCACGCCGATGGGGATGAGCACGATGAGCAGCACCACCTCGACCACCACCGCGCCCAGCGCCAGCGTGGCGGGCAGGCGGTCGCGCCCCGACGCCTGCAGCACACCGACGAGATACGTCGACAGGGCGAGGAATGTCGTGCCCACCGCGATGGTGCGCAGGCCCGGCGCGGCGCTGAGATAGCTCGACGGCAGGAAGAGGTTGAGCACGTCGTGCGGCTCGGCGATCATCACCAGGCTCATCGGCGTCAGCAGGGTGAGCAGGAAGAGGATCCCCTTGCGCACGTACATCGCCGCGCGCTCGGCGTCGTCGCGCAACCGGGCGACGTGGGGGAACACCGCCGTGGTCACCGCGCTGGCGAAGAAGTAGGGAATGCGCGCCAGTGTCACCGAGGCCTGGTACAGCGCGGCGTTGTCGTTGGAGCCGCTCACCGGGGAGAGCAGCTTGATGGCGAAGAGGTCGACCGAGGTGAGCAGCGCCATGCCCGCGGTGCCGACGAACAGCGGCACCGTCTCGCGCAGCAGCTCCCAACCGCCGAAGCCGCGCGTGGTCAGCAGTGGCACGGCGCGCAGCGACCACAGCGAGTACGACGTCGACAGCATCATGCCGGCGAGGATGCCGACCGCCGCGCCGGTGGCCCCCCAGCCCGCCGCCGCCAGGGCGACGCCGAGGGCGATCTTCACCGTGGTCTCCAGGATGTTGGTGAGGGCCACGGTGCGGAAGCGGAACAGGCCCTGCAGGCCGCCGCGCGCCACCGTGTTGACGCCGCTGAGGCTGCAGGTCACCGCCGCCAGCACCACCGGCCACGCCGACTCGCCGCCCAGCTTGAAGGCGCCGGTGAAGGTGAGCAGCAGCAGCAGCAGGGCGAGCAGCGTGGCCACCGCGAAGTTGCCGATCAGCGCGCCGCGCAGCACCGCGGCGCGCTCGGCCATGTCGTCGTTGCCGCTCAGCCGGCGCGTCGCCGTCCAGGGGAATCCCGAGGCGGTGAACCACGCGGTGAAGAAGAGGAACGACTGAGCCAGGGCGAGCACGCCGTAGTTGCTGCGCGGGATGAGGTGCGCCGTCACCAGGGTGAAGGCGTAGTTGCCCGCACCGACAACCAGGAACGCCGCCGCCAGAGTCCCGCTACCCGCCGCGGCGCTGGTCGACTCGGCTGCGCCTGCGCTCTCGTCGGGCTGCACGATCACCGCGCAGTGTAGCGAGGGCTGATCAGGGAATGGTGCCGGCCGGGTACTGGTTGGCCCAGGCCTGCAGGAAGGTGAGCTGCTCGAGGTTGAGGCTGTCGCCGTACAGCTTCTCCTCGTCCACGGCGACGGTCATCGGCCAGCCCTGCACCGCGTAGCGGTAGAGCGCGACCATCATGCTGACCCGCTCCGCACCCGAGTTGTCGTGCACCAGCACCGGCTGGTTGGCGGGCGCGACCACGAAGCAGAGGAAGGAGCGCGCCTGGTCGGGCGTCGGCGCCAGGCCGCTGGCGATGGGCAGCCACAGGTACTGGAAGTGCTGGTTGACGAAGCCCGCGTAGGTGGTGTCGTCGGTGGTGCGCACGTCGACCACGCTCTTCCAGCCGTGCGTCTTGAGCCAGATGAAGCCGGGCTCGTCGGGGGTCCCTGCCCTGGCCAGCACGCCGGGGCTGACCACGGCGAAGCTGGCCATCCCCTGCCCCAGCGGCGCTCCTGCGGGCAGGTTGCTGCGCGGTCCGACCGGCGGTCCCGGGCTCGCCACCGGCGCGATGGCGTGGGCGCAGACCGAGGGCGTCGCCGAGGGCAGCGGGCTGGCCGAGACGCTGGCGAGCGACGAGGTCGTGGGGTGCGCCGGACCCTCGCTGCCACAGCCCGCCAGCAGGAGCGCCAGTGGGAGCGATGGCAGGAGGAGCCTGGCGAGGGCGGCGGGCATCGTGTCCGATTATCGCTGCCGGTCCTGTTACGGGGGTCACTCGGCTGCCACCACAGTGCAACGAGCATGCGGGCCCCGAGGGGGGACCCGGCTATATTGGCTCGCAATGGCCCGGAACAGCGAGAACGCGCCGTCCGAGCCCTCCGCCCGGCGCCGCAAGCCCCCCGAGGAGGGTGGCTCGCACCTGCGCCAGCACTTTCGCGAGTCGATCCGCGACGCGCTGACGGGGGTGGACGTGGACGCGCTGCAGGGGCGGACGTCCCTGCCCGTGCCGTCCGACGTGTCGCTGCTCACCCGTGAGGTGGTGTCCGACCTGGAGCTGGAGCTCGCCAAGCTGCGGGCGGAACGGGCGGAGCTCGAGAAGGGCGGGACGGCGGAGGCGGTGGCGTCGGCGCCGGCGCCGGCGCCGGCCGCTGCGCCGAGGTGGCGTGCAC